>ENA-UPWP01000002-UPWP01000002.1-human-gut-metagenome-genome-assembly--contig:-NODE-2-length-388206-cov-15.364853_pt1 | contig 388206 bp, 325 predicted proteins | sample MGYA00250052_ERZ773380 | MGnify/ENA primary metagenome ERZ773380 (study PRJEB29103, sample SAMN06112063) | human gut metagenome | biome: human gut; feature: ankylosing spondylitis patient; material... | reverse complement strand
GATGATAGTTGGTTGTATTTCCAGTGAAAGTAGGTCACTGCCAGGCTAAATCATTAAAGCGAACCCCCGTTGGAGTCTCTCCTTCGGGGGTTTCGTCATTTCTGCGTTTCAAATTCCACCTCTCCGAAAGACCTACTCCCGCCCATTCCCGTTCCGCTCTCTGTATCCTTACTCACGTGCCGAATAAAGCAAGTGTGAATAGTACTTGTGCTTTGTTCGCCGACATGGATTTACAGAGAACAGGAAATGCCCATCAAAGACCTCGAACAGTCAAGCTGGCTCAATGGCCCCAACGCTTCCTACGTTGAGTCCTTCTATGAAAGCTGGCTCAAGGATCCGGCCTCCGTCTCCGAGCAGTGGCGTAACTACTTCGGCCAGATGCTAATGGAAGACGCCGGAGACATCTCCCGCGAAGTTCTACATTCGGAAATCGTCACGAGCCTTGCCAATCGTCCCCACGGCGCCGTTGTCTGTGATGTCAGCCGTCAGGATTTGGAAATTGCCGGCAAACAGGTATTCGTACAGCAACTCATTGCTGCCTATCGCGTGCTCGGTACGCGTCGCGCACAGCTCGATCCGCTCAAGCGCCACGAAGCTCCCGTGATTCCCGAACTCGATCCGTTGTTCTACGGTCTGACCGATGCAGATCTCGATACCGAGTTTCACATCACGAATACCTTTTTCGGCGCCAACAAGATGCCGTTGCGCACTCTTCTCACAGCCTTGCGAGAGACTTACTGCAGCTCGATTGGTGCCGAATTTATGTACATCTCCGATCCTGTCCAGAAGCGCTGGTGGCAGGAAAAGCTCGAGCGCAGTCGTTCTCGACCGATGTATACAGCTGAACGTCGCCGCAAGATCCTCGAAGGGCTGACGGCAGCTGAAGGTCTTGAGCGATTCCTTCACACTCGTTATGTCGGTCAAAAGCGCTTCAGTCTCGAAGGCGGTGAGTCCTTCATCACTGCCATGCAGACCGTTGTTGAACGGGCCGCGCACGCCGGTGTCGAAGAATGCGTGATCGGCATGGCTCATCGTGGAAGGCTCAACGTTCTTGTCAATATCATCGGCAAGAGCCCGCAGGATCTCTTTGCAGAATTCGAAGGTGTCGCAGCATCCAATTTGCCCGCCGGCGACGTCAAGTACCACAACGGCTTTTCTTCCGACATGATGGTTGACGGCCGACACATTCATTTGGCGCTTGAGTTCAATCCCTCGCACCTTGAAATTGTTGATCCGGTGGTTGTCGGCAGCGTTCGTGCGCGACAGGACCGTCGCGGAGGCGGAAAAGACGCCGAACGCCTCGTTCTTGGCGTGATGGTGCACGGCGACGCGGCTTTCCCCGGTCAAGGCGTTGTGATGGAGACGCTTAACCTTGCTGATACCCGCGGTTACGGCACGGGTGGTACGGTTCACATCGTGATCAACAACCAGATCGGCTTTACCACGTCCGATCCCCGTGACAAGGGCTCTATGACGTACTGCACTGATCCGGCCAAGCTCATTGAAGCGCCGGTGTTGCACGTCAACGGCGATGATCCCGATGCGGTCGCTTATGCTGCAGAACTCGTTTGCGAATTCCAGCAGACCTTCCAAAAGGACGCAGTTCTTGACATAGTCTGCTTCCGAAAGCTCGGGCACAATGAGCAGGATACGCCGGCCGTTACGCAACCCTTAATGTACCGTGCCATCGGCAAACACCCCGGTACGCGCGCTCTCTATGCCCGAAAACTCGCTGGCGCCGGTGTTGTTTCGCTTGAAGAAAGCGAACAAATGCGCGAAGAGGTGAAGGCTCGACTCAAGGAGGGCCGTCCGCCTCTGCCGCTGAACATTCTCACCGAACGTCACCGCTACCGCGCTGATTGGACTCGATTTGCAGGCGGTGTTTTGAGTAATGACATCGATACCCGCGTGCCGATGGCCGAACTTACTCGTTTGGGGCAGATGATCACCACGTTGCCCGAAACCTTCGAACTGCATCCGATCGTTGCCAAGGTCGTTGCTGACCGACGCCGGATGGCTGCAGGCGAACTCAGAGTCGACTGGGGCATGGCCGAACACCTGGCCTACGCTACTCTTTTGTCGGCAGGCTACGCCGTGCGTCTTACGGGGGAGGACAGCGGTCGAGGTACGTTCAGTCATCGTCATGCCGTGTTGCATGACCAAAAGCGCGAAAAGTGGGATGAGGGCGACTACGTCCCGCTGCAGCATCTCGGCCCCGAAGCGGCTCCCTTTACCGTGATCGACTCGGTGTTGTCTGAAAACGCCGTGCTCGGGTTCGAATACGGCTATGCGACAGCCGCTCCCGATGCGTTGGTGCTCTGGGAGGCCCAATTCGGCGACTTTGCCAACGGCGCCCAGGTTGTGATTGATCAGTTCATCAGCTCCGGCGAAGTCAAATGGGGACGCCTCTGCGGACTGGTTCTGCTGTTGCCGCACGGCTATGAGGGGCAGGGACCTGAACATTCTTCGGCGCGAATCGAACGTTACCTACAGCTATGTGCCGGTGACAATATGCGTGTGGTCCAGCCTTCCTGTGCGGCTCAGATGTTTCATCTGATACGTCTGCAAATGCTTCAAAAGGCAAGAAAGCCGCTTATCGTTTTTACGCCCAAGTCTTTGTTGCGCAACAAGGCTGCCACCAATGATTTGACGGAACTTTCCGAAGGCTCTTTCCGTACCGTGATCGACGACGAGAACGCTTTGCCTGAAGCCGTGCGCCGCATTGTCTTTTGTTCGGGACGTGTTTATTACGACCTGGTGCGCCGTCGTGCTGAAATCAACGAAGAGGCTCAGAAGCATTACGCGATCGTACGCATGGAACAGCTCTATCCGTTCCCGCACAAGCAGGTTAAGTCTGTCATTGACCGTTACCCCGACGCCGGTGAGATTGTCTGGTGTCAGGACGAACCGCAGAATCAAGGCGTTTGGAATTACGCCAAGACGAGCATTCTCATGAACATGCGCCCAGGTATGCGGTTAGCCTATGCCGGTCGCCCTGAAAGCCCGTCGCCTGCGGTGGGCTACAGTGCTCGCCACGCGCAGCAGCTCAAGGATCTACAGGATGCGGCTTTTGCCCCGATCAAAGGTTTTGTGCTGACTGCCTAAAGCAAAGCCCACGCAGAAAGAATAAAAACACACACAGAGAACACAGCTATGAATACCGTACAAGTGAAAGTCCCCGAACTCTCCGAATCCGTGAGCGAAGCGACGCTTCTGGAATGGAAACGCAAGCCGGGCGACATCGTAGCCGCCGATGAAATTCTCATTGAGATCGAAACCGACAAGGTGGTGCTGGAAGTGCCGTCGCCTGCGGCAGGCCAGCTTGCTGAAATTCGAGCGCCAAACGGTCAGACGGTTGTTTCGGGCGAAGTGATCGCCGTGATTGATACCGATGCTTCCGTGAGCGCTTCAGCTTCTACCGACTCGAGCAGAGCTCCGTCTCCTGCACCGGTAGAGGAAACCATTGCCGAACCGCGTGTCATGCCGTCAGCAGCCGCCGTTCTTGCCGCTGCCGGCATTGACGCCAAGACCGTGATCGGTACTGGACCGGGAAACCGTATTACCAAGGTTGATGCGCTTGCGGCAGCTGAACCTCCGGTTCAACCTCAGACTGCCGAACCTGCGCCGCGAGCGGTTCCGGCTTCGAGGTCTGCGGCGGCGCCTGCTCCTGCCGAACCGATCGCGCCCGATCCGTACGGCCGCAAGGAGGATCGAGTTCCGATGACGCGTCTGCGCCGCCGTGTGGCAGAGCGTTTGGTTCAGAGCCTTGCCGGTTCCGCACAGCTCACCACCTTCAACGAAGTGGACATGAGCGCGGTCATCGCGCTGCGTGCCCGATACAAGGAAAAGTTCGAGAGACGCCACGGCATCAAGTTGGGTTTCATGTCGTTCTTTGTCAAGGCCGCCGTTTATGCGCTCGAAAAGTTCCCTGTTCTGAACGCTTCGATCGACGGCACCGACATCATCTACCACAGCTATTTTGACATTGGCGTTGCCGTCGGTACGGAGCGCGGTCTGGTGGTTCCCGTGGTGCGAAACGCTGATCAGAAAACATTTGCCGAAATAGAACTTGAAATTGCCGACTTTGCCAAGCGTGCTCAGGCGGGCAAGCTGTTGATCGAAGAACTTTCCGGCGGCACGTTTACCGTGAGCAACGGCGGCGTTTTCGGCTCGATGCTTTCCACTCCCATCATCAATCCGCCTCAGTCTGCCATTCTGGGCATTCATGCCACCAAGGAGCGCCCTGTCGTGGTCAACGGCGAAATCGTCATTCGTCCCATGAACTATCTGGCACTTTCCTACGATCATCGCCTCATCGACGGACGCGAAGCCGTGCTGGGGCTCGGTGCCATGAAGGCGGCGCTCGAAGATCCCGCCGTGATGCTTTTGGACATTTGAGAAAAGGAAAAAACGCGATGGACGAACTCTATGACGTGGCGGTGATCGGTGCGGGCCCCGGAGGTTATGCCGCAGCGGTTCGTGCCGGCGAACTCGGATTAAAGACGGTCTGTTTTGATCCGATGGCCAATCCCGATGACGGTGAACTCGGCGCGCTCGGCGGCACCTGCGCCAATGTCGGCTGTGTGCCGAGCAAGGCGCTTCTGGCCGCAAGTCTGGCCTATGCAAAGGTCAGGAAAGGCTCGGCAGCGTTCGGCTTGAAGCCCGTGACCCCCGACTTGGACTTTGAGCAGATGCAGCGACACCGAGCCAAGGCTGTAAAGGATTCCAACCGTGGCGTTGCCATGCTTTTTAAGAAAGCGGGCGTTGAGTTCGTTGCCGAAAAAGTCGTTTTTCGCGCAAAGACGCAGACTGGTTGGGAACTTGAGACGGCAGGCGGTCAACGACTGCAGGCCAAACACGTGATCGTTGCCTGCGGCACCAAGCCTCGTGCCTTGCCGGGGCTTCAGTTTGACGAAGAAGTGGTGTGTTCCAATAGCGGCGCTTTGGCATTTAAGGAACCTCCGAAGAGTCTCGGCATCATCGGTGCAGGCGTGATCGGGCTTGAACTCGGAAGCGTCTGGTCTCGCTTGGGCAGTGCCGTGACCGTTTTCGACATGGCGGCCGACGTTTTGTCCTTTGCCGGAAAGACGGTTAGTGAAGCTGCCCGCAAGATGCTCTCCGAACAGGGACTACAGTTTGAGCTCGGCGTGCTCATTGTTGAGGTGCAGCGTTGTGCAGAAGGCGTCAACGTCACGTTCGAGCGCGACGGCGTCAAGGAAACGCGCACTTTTGAAAAGCTTCTCGTGGCAATCGGCAGAAGTTCCGCTGTCGAAGGCATCAATCCTCAGGCGATAGGCTTGGCCGTGAATCCCGCAGGCATTGTTGAGACCGATGATCAGTGCCGTACCAATTTGCCCGATGTGTGGGCCGTCGGAGACATCGTCAAGGGGCCGCAGCTCGCGCATAAGGCTTCCGACGAAGGTCGCGCCGTGGCCGAGCGCATCGCCGGCGGCGTGCGTCCTGCGCATGTCGCGCCGGTGCCTTCCGTCGTCTATACGCATCCTGAGTTCGCCTGGGTCGGATTGAGCAAAGACGCAGCGCAAGAAGCCGGAATGGCCGTTCGCACGGGCAAAGCTGCTTTTGCGCATAACGCCATGGCGAGAGCCTGTGATGAAACGGCTGGTTTTGTCGAACTGGTCTGCGAAGAATCAACCGGACGCCTAGTGGGTGCTCAGGTTGTGGGCGCTGCTGCCGGAGACCTCGTGTCTGCCCTGGCGCAGGCCATTGCGTTTGGGGCGACCGACGAGGATCTGTCGCTTGTTATCTGGCCGCACCCCGGCATGTCCGAAACGATTCAGGATGCGGCCTTTGCCAGTCTGCGCGTTTCCGAGAAGAGGCGAAAATAAGCAAAAGCGCCTAGTCGGGGCTATTATTTCGATCCGTTAAGGTGCGGCAAAGGCGGCTGTAGGCACTTGCGGCACATCCGAATTTTGCTTGGACACCCATAACGGAGGAAGTGTCGTGGCTGAAGAAAAATCAGTAAAACTCGTGTTTTCCGACGGTTCGCCGGAAGTTAGCCTGCCGGTTTTGCCCGGCTCCGTCGGTCCGGAAGTCATCGACATTTCGACGCTCTACAAGAAGACGGGAAAGTTCACATACGACCCGGGATTCATGAGCACGGCCTCCTGCAAGAGCGCCATTACGTACATTGACGGCGCGGCGGGCAAATTGCTCTATCGCGGCTATCCGATCGAGGAGCTCGCCCGCAACTGCGACTACCTTGAAGTCTGTTATTTGCTTCTCAAAGGCGAATTGCCCAACGCGAAAGAAAAGGAAGACTTCGAGTACCTCGTGATGCACCATACGCTCATTCACGAGTCGATGCATCTCTTCCTGCAGGGGTTCCGCCGCGATGCACATCCGATGGCGGTTTTGACCGGCCTGATCGGAGCCATGTCCGCGTTCTATCCCAAGAGCTGCAACCTGCTCGATCCCGAGCAGCGAGCCATGGCTGCCGTGCAGCTCATCGGCAAGATGCCCGGTCTTGTCGCCATGACTTACAAGTATTCGGTGGGCGAACCCTACATCTATCCGCGCAACGATTTGTCCTATTCGGCCAACTTCATGCGCATGATGTTTGCGATTCCGTGTGAGGAATACAAGATCAACGATGTGCTCACGCGCGCCATCGACCGCATCTTCATTCTGCATGCTGACCATGAGCAGAACGCATCAACTTCGACCGTACGTCTGTGCGCAAGTTCCGGTACGAGTCCCTTTGCGGCCATTGCTGCGGGCGTAGCTTGTCTGTGGGGCCCTCAGCACGGCGGCGCCAACGAAGCGACGCTCTCGATGCTCTATCACATCCAGGAAGAGGGCGGCATCGCGAAAATCGGCGACTTCATCAAGAAGGTCAAGGACAAGTCGAGTGGCGTGCGCTTGATGGGGTTCGGGCACCGTGTCTACAAGAACTACGATCCTCGAGCCAAGCTCATGCGCGAAACCTGCTACGAAGTTCTCGATGAGCTCGGGCTGCATGATTCGCCCATCTTCAAGCTTGCCCTGGCCTTGGAAAAGATTGCGCTTGAAGACGAGTATTTCATTTCGCGCAATCTCTACCCGAACGTGGACTTCTATTCGGGCATCGTGCAAAAGGCGATCGGCATTCCGATGCCGCTCTTTACGGCTATCTTTGCCATGGCCCGCACCGTCGGCTGGTTTGCCCAGCTCAACGAGATGATCGATGATCCGGCCTTCCGCATCGGTCGACCCCGTCAACTCTTTACCGGTTGCACGGAGCGCCACGTCAAGCCGATCGAAGAGCGCTAAATTCGCACAACACAACGCCGCAGAGTTCTGCGGCGTTGTCGTCTGTGCAGCCGGATCAGGCTGCGTTCATCAAGGCGTCAATCAACTCGTTTTCCACCTGCACAACGCCTTCGGGATTTTGCAGCGCCGGTCCGTCAATCAAAAATACGTCTTCGACGCGCTCATCGAGCGTGGAGATCTTGGCGGTGGCAAGGTTGATGCCGTGCCGTGCCAACACGACGGCGATGGCAAACAAAAGGCCGATACGGTCGTTGCAGGTGATGCGCAGCACCCAGCTGCGCTGACTCTCGTCGCGCTCAATTTCGACGATCGGGGTTACAGGGAAACTTCTGCCGCGGCGAGAGAGCTTTCCTTTTTTGGGTTCGGGTAGCGGCTTGGCCGAGCTGATGACGTTTGCAAGATTTTTTTCGATGCTTGCTCCGAGAGCTTTAAGATCGCGCCCGCGCTTATCCTGTACGAGGAATGTGTCCAGCGCCCAGCCGTGGACGGTCGTGTGAATGCGCGCGTCGAGAATCGAAAGACCTTCGCGCTCGAAAAAAGCCACCACGCGGGCAAAGAGATCTTTTTGGTCGTGCGTGTAGACAAGTACCTTGCAGACGTTGCCCTTGCGGCGCGCACGGCACTTGACGACGGAGTCGTGCGAGCGGGAGCATCCGGCGAGTTCCACCGTGTGCCAGGCGATGTCCTGGGGCGAATGGCGAAGGAAGTAGACGATGTTGAGTTCCTTCCAGAAAGCGTCTCTTACATCTTCGGTCATGCCGGTCTGCGCGATCAGTTCGCAGGCCTTCTTGCGGTGTTCATCGAAAATGCCCGCCCGCGTTTTGGGTTCGCCACCTGCTTCCAGGCACAGCAATGTGCTGTGGTAGAGATCCGTGAGAAGCTGATACTTCCATGCGTTCCAGACCTTGGGACTGGTGGCGCGGATGTCGCAGACGGTCAAAAGATACAGACCGTCGAGTCGCTCCTTGTTGCCGACCTTTGAGGCAAAGCGTTCGACCACTTCCGGATTGGTGATGTCTTCGCGCTGTGCAACCGTGCTCATCAGGAGGTGCTGCGCCACCAGAAACTCCATGTAATCAGCGTCCTGCGGATTGATTCCGAAGTTGGAGGCAAAAGCTTTGACTTCCTTGGCGCCAAGCTCGGAGTGGCTTCCTCCGCGACCTTTGGCAATATCGTGAAAAAGTCCGGCAAGTGTCAGACGCCAGGGCTTTTCGATATCGTTCATGATCTGCGAGCACAAGGGGTATTCGTGCGCGTAGGAAGAGTGCGACAGGCGGCGGAGATATTTGACGACGCCGAGCGTGTGCTGATCGACCGTGTAAATGTGAAAAAGATCGTGTTGCATCTGTCCGACGATGCGTCGCCAGACGGGCAGGAAGCGTCCGAGAATGCCCCATGTGTTGAGGTTCTTTAGAAAATGATAGGGACCGTAGCGCAGTTTGACCGTATCGAGAAAGAGCTTTTTGTTGATCGGGTTGCTTCGAAATTCCGTGTCGATCGAGGAGCGTTCGTGCCAGAGCGCTCGCAGCAGATTCGTCGACATGCGCTTGAACTCCCGATGCAAGGCAAAGAGCACGAAAGCTCGGATCATATTTGTTGAGTCTTTGCGAAAGTCGTCTCGGCTCTTGATGTCGAGAATGTCTCCGCGGGCGATGAAGACATTGTCGATGCTCTTCACAAAACGCGGCGCGGCCTGCCGGAAAAGCTTTTCGGTGATGGCAGCCACCAGGATCTGCGTGAGCTGAACGATGTTCTTAGCGTTGAGATAGAAGCGCTTCATGAGTGCTTCGCTCGGAAGCAGCGACCCTTTGGGTTTGTAGCCGGCGTTTTTTGCGAGCGCTGTCTGCACGTCGAAAATCAGACGGTCTTCATGGCGGCCGCAGATGAGATGCAGGCGGATGCGCAGTTCTCGCAGAAAGTGCGTGCACTGCGTGAAGTGATAGGCCTCGGTGCCGGTGATGAGTCCTGCCTGAGCCATTTCTTTCCAGGATGTGCCGTAACCGGCGGCTTTGGCGTACCAAAGAAACACCTGCAGGTCGCGCAGACCGCCCAAACCTTCCTTGATGTTGGGTTCGAGGGCATAGGGAGTGTCGCCGTATTTTTGGTGACGCTGCCGCATTTCGAGCATTTTGCTGCGGAAAAACATGCGGCTGTCGAGCTCCTGCAAAAAAGTGTCGTGGGTGTCCTTAAAAAGAGCTTTGTTTCCGTAGATCCATCGCGCCTCCAAAAAGGCGGTTGCCGCCGTGATGTCGGAGGCGGTGATTTTGAGCGTTTCGGCTTTGGTTCGGACATTGGTGCCGACCGTCAGTCCCAGGCTCCAGAGCAATGTGACGAACTCCGCAATGGCGGTCTGATCGGCTTGCGAGAGGCCTTCGGGGGTGAGCACCGCCACGTCGATATCCGAGTACGGGAACATTTCTCTGCGGCCGTAGCCGCCGAGCGCGGCGATCGCGCAGGTGGGGGGAACTTTGGCAAACGCGGCGCAATCTTTGACGAATTTGTCGATGACGGCAGTATGGTGCCGCAAATAAAGTCCGACCTGGGGGTGCGCCGAAAAGTTTTGGGCAAGCTTTTCTCGGAGGTTGATGTACGGTTTGACGGAAAAGTTGCGTTCGGACGCCATGATGCGAGTTCCCAAAATTCGTGACAAAGACAAATTCTAGAGTGTGCGCGGCCTTAGCAAAAGGAAACTAAAGGTTAGGCGGTCGTGCGAAGAGAAGTCGGTTCAGGCACACTTCGCCTTATTTTGATTTTGGGAAGGAAAAAAGATGATTAAGAAAGTGATCGCGGGCTTTTTGACGTTCGGTTTTGCGTTCAATGTCTGGGCCGATGTCAATGTCGAATCGATTCGCTACGAAGACTCCGCTGTCGTCGGTCAGACAACGCTGCAGCTCAACGGAGCAGGCTTGAGAAAGAAGGTGTTCTTCAAGGTATACGCAGCAGGCCTTTATGTGCCGCAGAAGGCTCAGACCGCCCAAGGCGTGCTTGAGCAAAACGGTGCTGCGCGCGTACGCCTGGGGCTGCTGCGTGACGTTTCTGCCAAGAGCTTTGTCTCGGCTTTGGAAGAAGGTCTGCAGGACAACACCGATGAGGCAACCCGCAAAGAAATCGCACCGGAACTTTCCAAGCTCATCAATGCGATGAATGAAATCGGCGACGTCAAGGAAGGCGACCTGGTGGACTTTGACTTCTCGGGCAAGACCACCTCGGTGCTTGTCAACGGCAAGCTTGTGGCCGACAACATTGGCGGTAAGAAGCTTTTTGACTCGGTCCTGCGAATCTGGCTGGGCGAAAACGCGATTGACGACAAGCTCAAAAAGAGCATGCTCGGTCTCTGACGAGCGAGAAGTCGGAAGCCAAAACGAAACGGGAGCAGTGTTGCAACTGCTCCCGTTTTCTGTCTTGTTTAGTCGAAGCTGGGCTTCTTCCAGCCTTTGACCCAGGTCGGCGGCTCGGGCATGCCCTTGGAAACGGTAAGAATGTCGTAACCGGTTTCGGTCACGACCACTTCAAGCTCCCACTGAGCCGACAGACTGCGGTCCTTGGTGACGACCGTCCAGCCGTCGTTGAGATCCATGATGTGGCGCTTGCCGGCGTTCACCATAGGTTCGACGGTAAAGATCATCCCCGGCTCGAATTTGGCCGTCGGCGTGCTGATGGGCACGTGGCAGACATGCGGTTCGCCGTGAAAAACACGACCGATGCCGTGGCCACCGTATTCGTGCACGATCGAAAGGCCCATGGGTTTGACGAAGTTGTGACATGCTATGCCGATGTCATTGAAGCACTTGCCTGGGCGCACCTCTTCGATGCCCGCCCACATACAGCCCCAGGTTGCATCCACAAGGCGTTTGCCGGCAATCGTGGGCTTGCCGATGATGAACATACGCGAGTTGTCACCGAAGAAGCCGTCCTTTTCAATGGTGACGTCAATGTTGACGATGTCGCCGTTTTTAAGAATCTTTTTCTCGCTCGGGATGCCGTGGCAGATCACGTTGTTGACGGAAATGCAGGTGGCTCGGGGGTAGGGAATGCCGTTGCCGCCCGGGTTGTACCCCAGACAGGCGGACTTTGCCTTGAGCACGTTGACCGTGTAGTCGAGCATGAGCTCATCGAGCGCCAGGGTACTCACGCCGGCCTTGACGTGAGGCGTGATGAAGTCAAGAAGATCGGCCGCTTCGGAGCCGACGCGGCGCATCGCCTCGATTTCTTCGGGAGTGTGGATCGTAATCTTTGCCATGGTGATTCTTTAAGCGGCCAGTGCCGCTTTCCTCGTTATTTTTGACTTATTTGGTGCGGGTCCAGCCGTAGGGCAGGGGCAGACGGTGCAGTGTTGCCGCTGTTGTATCGAGCGCAGCTTCGCTTTGAGCCGTCTCGGTAGAAACTTCTGCCAGAAGGAGAGTACGGTCGGCAAGCTTGGCGCCGTAGAGCACCGTTGCCACGGCTTGGCCCTGATCATCCGTCAAATCGGTACCGGGCGCGAGTTCAAGCGGATCGTTGGCCGCAAGCAAAACGGTACGGCGGTTCGTCTTGCCGATGTGCTCGATGCGGCTAACCACTTCCTGGCCGGTGTAGCAGCCCTTATTAAAGGAGATGCCTCCGATGAGATCCAAATTGACGGCGTGCGGCGTGAAGCGCTCGGCTGTTTCGCCAAACACCCAGGATTGACCGGCAGCGGCGCAGGCGGCCCACCAGAGGGGTTCCGAGCCGGCGCAAGTCGTTCCTTTCGGAACAATTGCCAGCCCCAGACCGCTCGGCAGTGCCGCGGCAATGCGCGCCTGCGGCAGAGCGCAGGGCAATTCGAAAACAAGCGCACCGTCGCCGAGATTTGTCGGAGTCGAGCCGACAAAACCCGCCACTTCACGATCCGCAGCACGCTCGATCGTCACCTTGCTGCGCAGCACGTACATCTTGAGACGCTTGACGAGATAGTCGGCGTTGGAGGCCGCTACGATCATGCCGATGGTGTCGCCTTCCTGGAACAGGCGCGGCGTAGCCAACAGTCGGCCCTTGGGCGAGCAGTAACCGGCCGGCATGAGCCCGTTGCCGAGCTTGGTGACGTCATTGGTGAGCTGACCTTGTAAAAAAGTGAAACGATCTGCGCCGGAAACGGTAATGAGCGCAAGAGAGCTTAGGCAGGAAAGCGTTCCTACCGTAGAATTCGCATCAGTCATTTAGATTCGCAAACTGTGGTTTGAAACGGCGCATCTCCGCAGAAAGGAGGAGAACGGCGCCCTTTTGCTTTGTGCGCGTATTGTACTCGAGCTCCTCGTTTTCTCTGAAGCCTGCACGGTCGACATGACGCCGCGTGCTGGCCTGATTCGATAGCTAAAACGCGCGATGCCCTGGTTTTCTTCGGCGAATCTGCCGATTCCATTTCTGAGAGACGATCCGCGTGAGTTCCGAGACTGACAATCAAAACCTTGAAAAGGCGCCCGAGGCCGGCGCCGGCTCCGAGAAGCCTTCTGAAAAACCGGCTCGAAAGCCCCGTAAATCAACTGCGGAAAAGAAAGCTCCTCGCGCGCGTAAGACGACCGGCGTGAAAAAGGCTGCCGCGCCTCGCAAGACGTCGCGCAAAACGAAGGTGGCGCAGCAGCCGTCGAGCGAAACTCCGGCTGAGCCCAAGACGCAGAAAGTTTCTATTCAAGAAGTTGAGTCTCCTGTCTACGAGACGCCTGAAATAAAGACAAGTGTCAAAGCAAACACCGTTATGACGCAAGTCTCGGAACCGACTGTGACTTTGTCCGAGCCGGTGGCTTCCATTGAAACTAAACAGCTGGTCTATGCGCCGGCAGTCTCCGCTCAAAGCGAACGGGGTGCTGTCGAGACGCCGACTGCGGTGACTCAGGAGCCAGTTTCGGTGCCTTCTGCGACGGAAGCGTCGGTAAAGCGGGAAACCAAGCAAGCACAGTCTGATCAAGAACTGTCTGTGCCCGTAAGAGAAGACCAAGCCGAAATACCGGCGGCCAGGGCTCAGCAAGAAAAAGCGCCGCAAGAGCAGGCAAAAGATTCTGAACAAGTCGTGCAGCCGCTCGAAAAGACGGAGAGAAAGGAGCAGGCGAGCGCGTCGAAATCGGACCAGGCTCAGGACGAAACACACGCCGAGAAGTCTTTGCCGGAATCGGACGAAACCGGTGCTGTCGATTCCAAGACCAAGGAAACGACTGAAAACCCGCTGCTGCCGCAGATATGCAAGAGCCTCTGGGCCAAGCTGGCGGTGGTGCTCGTCGTCGTGGCGCTGTGCTGCACATTGCCGTACTGGTGGTACTTCAAACGCTCGGTCGATTTGCCCGAAGGCGTCAGTTACGTTGATGTGACGGTCCCGACGGGAGCTTCAGGTCGCGCAATTGCCAACCGCATTGCGCAGGCGGGCATCGGCGTTTCGCCCGATACGCTAATCGGTCTGTTGCGCGTGCAGGGAACGGCGCTTTCGATTCATGCCGGTCGCTATCGTTTTACGCCGGGGATGACACTTGCGGACATTGTTGACAAACTGCAACGATCGGATGTGGAGAAGTTTTCCTTCCGCATTGCCGACGGCATGCCGCTGTGGGAATTGAGAAAGGCGGTGACGGCGCTGCCCGACATTGAAATCAAGACGGCCGGCATGTCGGACATGCAGTTGCGATCGGTGCTGGGCATACAGGAGCCCCACTTGGAAGGCGTGTTTGCGCCCGAAACCTACAGCTTTCGCACGGGGTTGACCGACATCGACGTGTACCGCGCGGCTTATCGTGAACAGATGCGCATTCTCAATGATGAGTGGGAGAAGAAAAGCCCGCTTGCTGCGGTCAAAACCAAGTACGAAGCTCTGATCTTGGCAAGCATCATCGAAAAGGAAACGTCAATGCGCGCTGACCGGGCGCTTGTGAGTTCAGTGTTCAACAACCGTTTGCGCCTGCGCATGCCGCTGCAGACCGATCCCACGATCATTTACGGCATCGGCGAGAGCTTTGACGGCAACCTTAAGCGACGCGACTTGCAGCAGCCGGGGCCCTACAATACCTACCTCAATGCGGGACTGCCTCCGACGCCCATTTCGATGCCTTCGGCGGCATCCATTCATGCCGCTTTGAATCCGCAGGACACGAAGTTCTTGTATTTTGTGGCGCGCGGAGACGGCACGACGCATTTTTCCAAGACGCTGACGGAACACAACCGCGCGGTCGAAAAATATCAAAAAGCGCCGGCTCGCAAGGCCCGCGCCTTACAAAAGCGTCAGAAAGACGCACGATGAGACATCATGGTACGAGGAAAATTCATCACTTTTGAAGGAATCGACGGCGCGGGGAAAACCACCCAGATTGAGGCGTTGCATCGCTTTCTGCTTGATCACGGCATCGAAGTCGTCCGTACCCGCGAACCAGGCGGTACGCCGCTTGGCGAAAAGATCCGAGCTATGCTGCTAAACGATGAAATGGACGTGACGGCCGAGACGTTGCTCTTTTTTGCCTCGCGCGCGCAGCATATCCGCGACGTGATTCTTCCTGCGCTTGAGCGTGGCGCCTGGGTGCTCTCCGATCGCTTTACGGATGCCACCTACGCATATCAGGTGGGCGCCAAGGGTTATGAGGCCAAGTACGTTTTGCAGCTGGAAGCCATCGTTCAAAAGGGGTTTCAGCCCAACAAAACGGTGCTTTTCGATTTGGATCCACAGACAGCGGCTCGCCGTCTGGCGCTTTCGCGCACGGCCGATCGCTTCGAGACGCAGGACTGCGACTTCTTCACGCGTGTGCGCAAAGCCTATCTGGCCCGCGCCGCAGCTTCTCCGGAGCGCTTCTTTGTTCTGGATGCGGGGCAAACGCCGGAGGCGATCACCGCTCAGCTTCTTGATGAAGCAAAAGGATGGCTTTAATGTCTATCAAGCTTTATCCCTGGCAGGATGCGCTTGAAAAGGCGCTGCTCGACCTAAGGGACAGATTGCCCAACGGGCTTCTTGTCTATGGTCCCCGCGGAGCGGGAATTTTTGATCTGGTGCAGGCCTTTGCAAAGTCGCTTTTATGCACGCAGCCAGCCGCCGACGGCACGCCCTGCGGACGTTGCCACGGCTGTCATCTGGTTCGTGCAGGAACACACCCCGACATTCGCTACGTGGTAAGCGAAGCCGAAAGTCTGCCGAGAGAAATTCCGTTTGTGCCGCCCGATACTGCCGCGAGCGATCGTAAGACCGTCTATCGCGAAATTCTGATTCACCAAACGCGAGCGCTCACTGATTTCTTAAATCTCAAGAGTCATGAAGGCGGCGTTCGCATCGTTCTGGTTTATCCGGCCGATCGAATTCGTGCCGAAGCCGCCGCCTCGCTTTTAAAGAGCCTTGAGGAGCCGCCGGAAAACACCGTCTTCATGCTCGTTGCCGATGAAATTGACCGCGTACTGCCGACGATTCGTTCCCGCTGCCGTCTGATTCGCGCCGGAGCACCCACTCGCGAGCAGGCGCTCGAATGGCTTAAGAGTCAGGGCGTGCAGGATGCAGAGCGCAAGTTGACCGAAGCCGGCGGAATGCCGCTTGCTGTGTTTGACGAAGACGCTCGCTTTCGGCTTGCCGATGAGACGCGTGAACGTTTTCTGGCCTATCTGAAACTTGGTCACGCGGCGCCGCCCGCGCAGGCTCTTTCTGTAGCAGACAAGGACGTGACGCTTTCGGCCGCTGCGCTTTTCCTGTCACGTTGGGGCTGGGATTTGGCAAGCGCCAAAGTGGGCTGTGAGCCACAGTACTTCCCTGAATTTGCAGAAGAAATTAAGACTATCGCACAGGCGGCCAATCCGACGGGACTCTATACTTGGATCAATTCGGTTCGGGATATCCGACGTGTTTCCGAGCATCCGCTCAATGCCAAGACAATGATTGAAGCGCTTCTGATTTCCTACGCGCGCAATATTTGAGATTTACGATACGAATGACCACGCAAAAATCAAAAACAACGGTTGCCACGTTCGGCGCCATGAAGGCTGAAGGCAAACGCATTTCAATGCTCACGTGCTACGACTACACCACGGCGCGGCTGATTGAAGAAAGTTCGGTCAATGCGATTCTCGTGGGCGACAGCCTCGGCAATGTCATGCTGGGCTATCCGGATACGCTTGCCGTTACGGTTGATGACATGATCACCTACGGTGCAGCCGTTGTGCGCGGCGTGAAAAATACGATGGTCGTGGTTGATATGCCTTTTATGAGCTATCAGGTCACGATCGAAGAGGCCGTGCGCAATGCGGGGCGTATTCTCAAAGAAACGCATTGCAATGCCGTTAAGCTCGAAGGTGGCCAATCCATCCGCGAAACAATCGCAAGGATTGTGGCGGCAGGTATTCCTGTGATGGGACATGTCGGCATGACGCCGCAGTCGGTCATGCAGTACGGCGGTTTTAAGGTTCAGGGCAGGGGCGATGAAGCGGCCGAACGAGTCTTTCAGGACGCACTGGCCGTGCAGGAAGCAGGAGCTTTTGCGGTTGTACTCGAATGCGTGCCTGCGGGACTTGCGTCCGAAATCACGCAAACGCTGCATATCCCGACGATCGGCATCGGTGCGGGCGTGGACTGCGACGGGCAGGTGCTCGTGACGCAGGATATGCTGGGTCAGTACTGCGACTACGGTCCGAAGTTTGTTCGCCGTTTTGCACAGGTGGGTGATACGATGCGCGCAGCATTCAATGCCTACGATGAAGCCGTCAAAGGCGGAGAGTTTCCGTCGGAAAAAGAGACTTTTTCCTGAAGATAGCCGCTTCTAATAATAATTGCTGCTAAAGATAATTTAAATCCGCTGAATCGGATCAAAAAATGGAACTCATGATTTTGTCCAAGCCTGCTCAGGTGCAGGCGCAAGTGATCGCTTGGAAGCGACAGGGATTGACGATCGGTCTGGTGCCGACGATGGGATATTTACATGAAGGTCATGCAAGTCTGATTCGTCGGGCTGCAGCCGAATGTGACCGTGTGGTGGTGTCGGTATTCGTCAATCCCACGCAGTTCGGCCCGAACGAAGATCTGGAATCCTATCCGCGCGACATTGATCACGATACGGCTCTTATCAAAGAGTGCGGCGGAAATCTGGTTTTTGCTCCGCAACCGGCAGATATGTACGGCGAAGTAACCCGCACATGGGTAACGGTCGAAGGTCTGACGAAAGAATTGTGCGGCCGCAGTCGTCCGATTCATTTCCGCGGTGTTGCAACCGTGGTTTGTAAGCTCATGAACATCGCTCTGCCAGATCGTGCGTATTTCGGCCAGAAAGATGCGCAGCAGCTTGCCGTAATTCGGCAGATGGTTTCGGACCTCAATATGCCCGTGAAGGTCGTCGGTTGCCCGATCGTACGCGAAGCCGATGGACTGGCGAAGTCAAGCCGCAATACGTATTTGAATGAGCAGGAACGCGCTGCCGCGCTGGTGCTCTCCCGCTCGCTTGCCGAAGGCCGCAAGCTGCTTGAAGACGGATCAACCGACGCGGATCAGGTGATGGCCCGCGTTGAGGAAGTTATCAAAAGCGAACCCTTGGCCCGCATTGACTATGTTCAGGCGGTAAACGCCGACACGATCGAACCGGTGCATAAGGTTGAGGGTACGGTGCTGTTTGCCATTGCCGTTTATATCGGCAAGACGCGCTTGATTGACAATTTCTACTGGACTGCCGAAGAAAGCCATGCAAATTGAGATGCTCAAGGCGAAAATTCATCGCGCCACCGTCACGCAGGCCGAACTCAACTACGTCGGATCGATTACCATCGACAGCGATCTTCTGAAGGCAAGCGGCATTTGTGAGTACGAAAAAGTCGACGTCGTCAACATCAACAACGGCGAGCGATTTGCGACATATACCATTGCCGGTGAGGCCGGCAGCGGTGTCATTTGTCTCAACGGCGCTGCCGCTCGCTGCGCCTGTACGGGCGACAAAGTGATCATCATGAGTTACTGCACGTTGACTCCTGAAGAAGCTCGTGAGCACAAGCCGACGGTGCTTTTTGTTGATGAGCAAAACAAATTGGCTCGACTTGCTCATTATGAAAAACACGGATGTCTGGAAAACTAAACCGGTAATCCCGCCTAAAATGGAGCACCCTGCAGACGAACTGCAGATTGTTGTGAATTTGTCAGACCAAGCACTTCTCTTTCAGAGGGCCCAGTAAAAATGTCGAAGTCGCACCTGCTTCCGATTTTTTCGCCGCTTCCCGTGTGTTTCCAAAAAGGGGAGGGCGTATGGCTCACCGACACGCAAGGCAACGTCTATCTTGACGGCTTTGCGGGAATCGCCGTTAATGCCGTGGGGCACAATCATCCCCGATTGGTATCGGCGCTTCAAAAGCAGGTGTCCGAGCTGATTCATGTCTCGAACTATTTCCGCATTGACCTGCAGGAAGAGGTTGCCGCCAAGCTCTGCGAAAAAAGCGGCCTGCGCGGTTGCTTCTTCTGCAATTCCGGCCTGGAAGCCAATGAAGCCGCCATCAAGCTTGCACGCAAATACGGGCATCTCAAGGGCTTCAACGAGCCCAAGATCATTGTGTTTGACCATGCGTTCCACGGTCGTTCGATCGCGACGCTCTCGGCAACGGGCAACCCCAACGTGCGCCGAGATTTCGCGCCGTATCTGCCGGACTTTATCCGTGTGCCCGCAGGCGACGTCGAGATGATTGAAAAACTGGCGACCACGACGCCGGGTATCTGTGCCGTCATGTTTGAACCCGTGCAGGGCGAAGGCGGCATTATTCCGATTCCGGATGAAACGATGCGTGCTATTCGCGAGCTTTGCGATCGCCACGATTGGCTGATGATTCTTGATGAAGTGCAAAGCGGTATCGGCCGCACGGGCAAATGGTTTGCATATCAGCATTCCGGCATCGTTCCGGATGTGATGACGCTAGCCAAGGCTTTGGGCGGTGGCGTTCCCGTGGGCGCTCTCGTCTGCGGCGAAAAGGCCTACGGAGTGTTTGCCCCGGGCAATCACGGCTCGACCTTCGGCGGCAATCCGCTGGCAATGCGCGCTGCGACGACGGTGCTTCAGATCATCGAAGATGAGCGGCTGGTGAGCAATGCCGAAAAGATGGGGCAGTATTTGCAGGAAGGGTTCCGCAAGGCACTGAAGGGTGTGCCCGGCTTTGTTGAAGTGCGCGGCCGTGGCCTGATGATCGGTATTGCCCTCGATCGTCCGGCTCATCAGTGTTTGGCCATCGGCTTGAAGCACCGAGTACTTTTCTCTGTGACCGCAGGAAACATCATCCGCATCGTGCCTGCGTTGAATATCGCACGACGCGAAGCTGACGAGCTCATCGAGCGTGTCACCGCTGTCGTGAAGGAATTTACCGCCGCTACCGCCAAGTAATGAGAGACAGCGATGGATAACGAAAAATTCAAGAAAATTTTGGAAATTGTGGTGCGTGTTGCCGGAGCAGCCGTGCTGATCTACTTCCTCTACAACATCATTCTCACGCAGCACGAATATTTCAGCTGACTTTAGGTGAGAGCGGCCGCTGGCAGAAATGTCGGCGGCTTTGTTTTGTTGGCACAGTTTCAGAACTCTGCATTTGGACGCCCGCAAGACCCGGCTGGAAACGGTGCGCAATCGTGATAGGCTGAACCGCTGCCGTCTTCGGCTCTGGCGTCCGTGACGAGGCCGCAACGGTACGGAAATATCCATTGGACAAAGGCTACGCCAGTCTTGAATAGGACTCAGAAAGAGGCTTGGGCCTGAAATCTCTGGCCAGGGAGGTTTGCGCCAAAAAAAGGCGAAGTGAAAGAGTAAATCGAATTGGCGGAAGCGGTGAGATTCGAACTCACGAACGGGGTTAACCGTCGCCGGTTTTCAAGACCGGTGCATTCAACCACTCTGCCACACTTCCGTTTTGAGAGAATGGCGATATTAGCAAATATCTGGCTCATAAGAAAATTTTGCGTTGCAAAAGTTTGTTTGCAAAAGTCGGCGATTGCCGCAAAATAAGCCGAGCGAATCATTGACATCCCCTTTGTTTGGTGTTGTGATTAACAAATCAGCCTAAAAACGGCAAGGAAAATGCCTTGCATCAGAAAAATTCAACCGGAGGGGAGCTCATGAGCGATAAAGATAAGAAGAAGGATCAAGCCGAAGGCGGCAAGAACGCCAAAGACAACAAGCAGGCTCCGACCTTAAATGACACTTTGGAGAAGGTGTTTCGCGACGTCGCGCTGATTGACCCTAAAGAAAACGTTGAGGGCGTTATCAAGGAGATCCTTCGCCAGGTGCGCGCGATGAAGACCGAGCTTACGGCCGAGGAGATGGCGCAACTTGTTTTTGAAAACATGCAGCCGAGCTCTCGTGATCATATGCTGGCGGGGTTACTCACCGACATCTTCGCGAAGTACGGCGAAATGAAGACGCGCCACACCAGAAATATGGATGAGCTTTCGCCTGACATCAGCAAGGGCGTCTTTCCGTATCTTCATAACTACGATGACGCGCTTTATAAGGAAGAGCTGTACGCTCTGCAGGTTGAGTTGCTCAAGATGCAACGCTACGTCAAGGATGCAGGTCTAAAGATCGCCGTGATCTTTGAAGGCCGTGACGCTGCCGGTAAGGGAAGTACAATTTCTCGCTTTACGCAGAACATCAATCCTCGCGGCGCACGCGTGGTCGCTCTTCCCAAACCCACGGACGCTCAGGCCGGTCAGTGGTATTTCCAGCGGTACGTCGCGCAGCTTCCGAGTCCCGGTGAAGTGGTCTTCTTCGACCGCTCGTGGTACAACCGCGCCGTTGTGGAACCGGTGATGGGGTTCTGCCGTCCCGAACAGACGCAGCTTTTTTTGAACGAAGTGCCGGCCTTTGAGCGCAGCCTTGTTGAGCACGGCATTCATCTCACGAAGTTCTGGCTGGACGTGAGCCGCGATGAGCAAAAGCGCCGATTCAAGCAGCGCCGTGTTGATCCGGTTCGCCGCTGGAAGCTTTCTCCGGTGGATATTGCTTCGCTGGATCGCTGGGACAACTACACGGCAGCCATCGAAGAGATGTTCCGCAAAACCGAGTCGCCTGTTGCTCCTTGGACGATCATTCGCAGCGACGACAAGCGTCGAGCTCGCCTCAATGCGATTCGAGTGTTTCTGCACAGCATCGAATATGCCGAAAAAGACGAAGAACAGATTGGACCGGTGGATGGTCTGATCGTAAAGTCGGTGCCCGAATACTTGCGTGGTTATCGTATGGGGCCTGCCATCTGACAGCGCAATGGACGCGCAACGGCTGCCGGAAGGTAGGCTACACAAAGGTTCGTTAATGAAACTTTATTGGAGCCTGCTTTTTCTGCAGCCGTTTTTTATTGCTGTAAAGAAATTTGACCCAACATACTGATCTTAAAAGAAATTAAATTTTATAAAGGGTCATGAACAGTTTGTTAGATTTTAGACTTTGATGTTACGAGAAAAGGCCTTTGATTTTGACGATGAAGCTTTCGGATTCGTACGGGCCGTACTCGTAGGACAGAAAATCGTAACCTTGCGAGACGATGGCCTGTTGCAGGGCAGCCTTGTCGATGACACCTTCGGATACGATGACGACCTGACGGGTCTTGCGGTTTGCACGGATTGTTTTTGCATCAGGTACCACCGATCGAACGGACTCGTTGATATGCGCTTCGCACATCTGACAGGACATGCCACCTACGCCGATAATGGTTTTGATCACGTTGAGTTCCTTTGGTTAACAATTGCAAAGCAGAATGATAACCATTCTTATTACGCTTGTCCTGACAAGGCTCGATATTGTGTCAACTGAGGTGCACACATAGAATGTCCGCCGGTATTTCCCTTCTCAGCAAAAGCATCGGCATGATTTCTTCCCGAGACTTCTTACGCGGTAAGTCCGCAGCCATTTTTGATTTTGACGGCACGCTAGGCGACACGATCGACCTCTGGAATAAGGTGGATGTGGAATTGGCGACGGAACTCGGATATCCGGGACTTGATTCGCGCGAGTGTCACGCATTTCGTGAAGCTGCATTGAGGCGGTACAAGAACCAAGAGAATCCTTACCGTTGTTATTGCGGCGACTTTGCCAAGAGAATCGGCTGCTCACTTTCAGCTGAAGAGGTGCATGCGCGCCGCTATCGAATTTCGCGCCGCATGCTGCGGGAGGATGTGCGTTTGCGTGAGGGCGCAGCAGCTGCGCTAAAGCGCATCAAGAGTCTTGGTCTGAGAATGGCGGTAGCGACGACCACGCGCCGCGCCAACATCGAAATCTACTGCCGACAAAATCAGAACATCCTCGACGAGATTCATCTTGACGAAGTGTTCGAACACTTTGTATGCGCCGAGGACGTGCGCAACATCAAGCCTGATCCCGAGTGCTATCTCAAGGCGATTGACTATCTGGGACTGCCCGCTGAAGCGATCTTTGCTGTAGAGGACACGCTCTCCGGGGTGGAGGCGGCAGTACGAGCAGGCCTTGTCTGCATCGGCATCCGAGAGGAGAACTCGGTGCCGGATGCAGAAGAGATCAAAGCCCGGACGGCGATCTATTTTGACGATTACGCCGCGTTTCTCGCCTGGCTCGGTTAGGCGGAGTGCTTTTGCGGCTCAAAGCCTTCCTGATTGGTGCGGTTCGTGTTGGCGTCTTTAGGAACGACGTGAAGCTTTCCTGAGGCCTTGAGTTGATGCGCTCGCGTCATGAAGAGTTTTAGACGGTTGGAGACATTACTCTCGGCCGTGCCGCCTTCAAAGTCGATGCCGATCAGGTTGGCCTTGGGGTAGCGCGCTCGAAGAGCCGACATTACGCCTCGGCCGGTGATGTGATTGGGAAGACATCCGAACGGCTGCAGACAGACGACGTTGTCCGTACCGGTTGCTAGGAACTCAGCCATTTCAGCGGCCAGAAGCCATCCTTCACCGGCTTGCTGTCCCGGCGAAACCATGCCCTCGACGCGCTTGAGGTAAGCATTCAAGGGAGGCATATGACCGAGCGGGTTGCCTTCGCCCATAGCCGCTTGCGCTACGGAACGTAGTTTTTCCAGGTATCCCAACAGGAAGGAGCTTACGATGGCGCGCAGTTTGGAGCCTTCGGTATGCTGACTCTGCCAGATGGGGTCGGCCAAGCAGTATAGGAAGAATGTGGCCAGGTCGGGCAGCATGGGTTCGGCACCGGCTTCGCGCAGACGATCGACTGTCGCAAGATTGGCTTTGGGATGGTACTGCAGAAGAATTTCGCCGACGATGCCGACTTTTGGCCGTTGTTTGCCGTCAAGTTCAACGGCGTTAAAGACGTTAACGATTTCTCGGACAGCGTCGTCAAACTCCTCGAGCTTGCCTGTGGCTGCCGCTTTGGCAGCCGTAGGCGTAGCCAGTTTAAGCGCGATGTCTGCACTGCCTTTGACGATTTCTCCGGCCTGCGCATGCAGGTACAGGCGCTGCAATACGTCGCCGAGCACGATCGCCATGGAAAGACGCTTGAGCCCCTTGAGTCCCAGTTTGAGGTGAGCGTGGCCGGTAAGGGCTCGGCCCGAAAGTGTAAGCACCGGAAGATTCGGGAAGCCCTTGTCGCGCAAGGCCCAGTCAAGCAGCGTCGGATAATTGGTAGCGCGGCACGGTCCGCATGTTTGGCTAAAAAGAATCGCGCTTTTTTCAGGTACGAAATCTTCGGCTTCCGTGGCTTCGAGAAGCTGACCGATCGTGACGATGGCCGGGTAACAGGCATCGTTGTTGACGTAGCGCAGGCCCAGCGTGACAGCATGATCGGACACGGTCGGCAGAAGCTTCATCGTGTAGCCGAAGTCCTTGAGAACATGCACCAGAAGCGGAAAATGGATCGGTGCCATCTGAGGAACGTAAAGCGTACGTTCGCGCAATTGCTGCGCAGTGAGGGACTGCCCTCGTTGCTGAGCGGTCGCAAGCTGTTCGGCTTCGGTGGGAGCGGGTTTGAAGAAGCGCGAGAAGAATCTGATCGGAGACTCCTTGACATGAATCTTCGGTTCGACGAAGTCGGGCAGCTCGTCAATCGACTGGGGCGCAGCTTCGACGCCGTGCACGGCAAAGAGTGAACGCAGACGGATGCGGGCAGCGCCCAGCGTATCTGTCTCGTCAATCTTTAGCATCGTGTAGAGCAGCTTATTCTTGTGCGCGATGCGCTTCATCTGTTCGCTTGTGATGGCATCGATGCCGCAACCGAAACTCACCAACTGCACGAGTTCGGTGTCGGGGCGAGAGGCGATGGCTTCAAACGACCGATAGAGTCGGCCGTGGAAAGCCCATTGATTGACGACGTCGAGCGTGTCGCGCTTGCCGGGCAGATCTTGGGCGATGAAACTCACGGCGTCTTCGGTGAGCACGTGTGCGCCCATCGATTCGATCAAAGTCGGGATGCCGTGATGAATGTAGCTGTCGAGGTGATAGGGGTGACCGGCGAGCACAACGACAAAGCCGGGCGCATTCCAGATTTCAAGCGCCTTGGCTTTGATGTCATGACGATAAGCTTTCAGCGCGGCAGAGGCTTTTTCGCAGGCCCTTACAACGTCCTTGTGCTTGAGCTGCGGGAACGCTTCACACAGAGCTCGCGCGACGGTTGAAAACTTTTCGATCGATACAAAGGGCGTCAGGATGCGAGTCTTGGGGGCCGCCGTTTCGAGTGCCAGACGCAGAGCCTCAGGGTAGCCGCCGACGACGGGGCAGGCATAAGAGTCTTCAGCTTCGGCAATGAGTTTTTCTTCCTTGGGAATGCAGGGGAGCCAAATGTTCCGCACGCCTTTTTCGGCAAGCGACAGTGCATGACCGTGCGCGATCTTGGCGGGCAGGCACAGCGACTGGGAGGGCACGGTGTCCGAGCCCTTGGCCATGATGGCGGCGGTCGTCGGATCGGACAGAACGACGCGGAAACCGAGTTCGGTGAAAAGGGCGTGCCAATACGGATAGTGCTCCCAGGTATTGAGCACGCGCATAATGCCGATCTCGCCCATGGGGGCAGACTCAAAGGGAAGCACTTCGCCGCTAAAGAGACGCTCGATTTTCCAATCAACAAAGCCCTTATGTTTTTTCTTGCCGCTTCCGAGACTCTTCAGACCGAATTCGCATCGATTGCCGCTCACAAATTTGTTGCCCGACGCAAAGCGATGCAAGGTGAGGGCGCAGCTGTTTGAGCAGCCGCGGCAGCGAAACTCTCGCTTGACGATGTCCGAGGTGTCGAACAGTTCTGCCGAAGGTTCCCACACCGGTGTCTGTTCGTTTGTTCGCTCGCGGGCCAGAAGCGCAGCACCGTAGGCGCCCATAAGCCCCGAGAGCTGCGGACGAATCACCTGCAGACCGGTGTACTTTTCAAAGGCGCGCAGCACGCCATCGTTTAAAAACGTGCCGCCCTGAACAACAACCTTGTCGCCGAGGTCTTCGGGAGAGGAGATGCGTAGCACCTTTTCGAGCGCATTGCGAACGACCGAAATGCATAGGCCGGCGGCGATGTCTTCTGAGCTTGCACCGTCGCGCTGTGCCTCACGCACTTTGGAATTCATAAAGACGGTGCAACGAGACCCTAAATCGACCGGATGCTCGGAGCGAAGCGCCGCCTGAACGAATTCGGGCAAAGTAAGTCCCAGTTGCTTGGAAAAGCTCTCGAGGAAGGCGCCGCACCCAGATGAACAGGCTTCATTGAGCGCCACGGACGTGATTAGACCGTTTTCGACCTTCAGGCACTTCATGTCCTGACCGCCGATGTCGATTACGAAGGTCACATCGGGAATAAAGGAACTGGCCGCTTTTTGATGCGCAAGCGTTTCGACTTCTGTCATCGAAGAGCCCAAAGCGGCTGCTGCCAGATCGGCACCATACCCGGTGGTCAGGACCGAGCGGATGCGTGCAGCGGCAGGCAGCGACTCCGTGAGTTTCTTCACACGCGGCATGAGCTGCTGAAGTGGAGCGCCCTGATTGCCTTCATACCAGGTGCAGCAGATTTCTCCGTCCGAGGTGATCAGGACGCTCTTTGCAGTGGTGCTCCCTAGGTCGATGCCCAAGAAAAGGTCGCCGCTTGCCTGAGAAAGATCAATTGTGGGAATGCGGGCTTTGGCGTGACGGTCAAGAAACGCGCGGCGCTCGTCCTCGTTGTCAAAAAGCGGTTTTGGTCCGGTGCGTTTGTCCAGGTTGACGGCTTCTCGACCGACGGCATCGATCAGGTTTTCAAGCGTCCAGAGGCGTTCATCTGCGTGAGCGCCCCGAATTGAACTTTCCAGTGCGGCACCGTGCGCAACGGCGTACTGTGCGTCGGCAAAAAGCTCCAGCTTCACGGAATTGCGGGCAAGGCGCCGGGCAAAGGCTGCGCGCAATTCGCTCAAAAAGGAGAGCGGACCGCCCAAAAGCGCCACGCGTCCCCGCAGAGGACGACCGCATGACAAGCCGCCCACGGCTTGTTCGGCAACGGCGTCGAAAACGGAACGGGCGATTTCGGACTTGGGGATGCCCGAGTTCAGGAGACCGACCACGTCAGTTTTTGCAAACACGCCGCAGCGGGAAGCAATCGGGTGAGAGGTGGCGGCTTTGCCTGCCAGGCAGTTGAGCTCGTCCAGAGGCAGCCCCAAAGCGGCCGACATTTGATCCAAGAACGCGCCGGTTCCGCCCGCGCATGCTTCGTTCATGCGCAGTTCCTGACTGCCCGTCAAATAGAGAATCTTTGCGTCTTCTCCGCCAAGCTCAATGGCTGCGTCCACCGGATGGCCTTCAGTGTCTTCTGCGGCGGCATTCTGGAGGTATTGAGCGGCGGCAATCACTTCCTGCACGAAGCCGATGCCGAGACGTTCGCTCAGAGAAAGGGCGCCGGAGCCGGTCAGGCGAACCCGCGTGCTCAAATGCGGATAGGCGCGCACCAGATCCTGCAGAAGAGAAATAAGCGTGGGAGTCACGGCACTTGCGTGACGCTGGTAGGCGTGTGCCAGGACGGAACCGTCGGGACTGAGCAGGACGTACTTGACGGTAGTACTGCCCAGGTCAATACCCAGGCTAAATGTTTCTGAGGAGCCTTCAGGAATATCCGTTGTCATTACAAAACCGATGCAGACAAAACGCTGTCAAAAAGCAGACAAATCCGAGCCTAACAGTTTCGAAAAGCAACGGGGGAACACCTAAAAACTAGGGGAATCCCGCAATGCAATCTCAGCGCTCGCACTTACCGCTTGTCAAAAAAAGGTTAACTCAAATCCAATGCGTTTGCTTCGAGAGCAATTTAAATTACGGTTTAATTTTCGGATTTTGAAATTTGCACTTTTGTCGATACGGAGGAACTAAACAGCGGAAAAGAATTGGGAAAAGAAAAACGCACCCGAGGAGCGATCGGATGCGTTTTCTTGTCTAAATGGCTAAACCGCTGACCTGAGGGAATCAGGCGTTTTAGCGTAGGAGCCTTTCGGCTCAGTGCCTAGAGAATTAGGCGAGCGCCTTGATGGCAGCAGACAGGCGGCTCTTGTGACGAGCAGCAGCGTTCGAGTGAAGAACGCCCTTGCGGCACATGGAGTCGATCACGCTCTGGGCGTTCTTGAAAGCTTCCTGAGCAGCGGCCTTATCGCCGGCGAGGATGAACTTGCGAACGCGCTTGATAGCGGTACGGTACTGGCTGCGCTGAGCAGAGAGGTGCTGATTGCGGGCAAGGGCCTGACGGGCGCGCTTGCGGGCTTGGTTGGTATTGGCCATTTAGTTTTGAATTCCTGAAAGTGGATGCCGCGGTTTTCGGATTCTCGTCAACGAGCGCAAGCCTGTGCTTTTGCTTTCCAGACGAGCCCGTTTGCAGCTCGGCATCTGGCCGAAATCGGCCGGGTCTAAGTTTTACTACAATGTTGCTTTCTGCGCTTCGAATGACTCGCCGCTGCAACTCTGCGTCGAATTCGCCCGAAAGCAGAAAACGCGGCATTGTATCAAATCAGAAAGACCGATACAAGCACTTGAGCATGGAAAAATTTCTTTTGCAAAGAAAGGCCTAGCCGCCGCGCAGTAATCTCAACTTTTTGTCTGACTCACCGCTTCTCATGTCTTTACTCAAGTCGGCGGCCACGGTTTCCGTCTTCACGCTGTTGTCGCGCATCACCGGTCTGGTCCGCGATATGCTGATCGCGCGTTATTTCGGCGTTTCGGCTGCAACCGACGCTTTTTACGTCGCTTTCCGGATCCCGAACATGCTGCGCCGCCTGTTCGCAGAAGGAGCTTTCAGTCAGGCGTTTGTACCGATGCTCTCGCAGGTAAAGGAGCAGCAGCCCGAAGATGAGCAGAAGACTTTCATCAGCGATGTGTTTTCGCTTTTGGGGTGCGCCGTTTTTCTCGCAAGTCTGCTTGGCATCGCTTTTGCTCCGGTGGTGGTTTGGCTCATCGCCTCTGGCTTCAAGAACACACCGGAAACGTTTGATCTGGCCGTCTTTCTGACCCGCTGCATGTTTCCCTACATCATTTTCATGAGTCTCGTGTCGTTTGCCGCGGCCGTGCTCAATACCTGGAAACACTTCGCGATTCCGGCCTTTACGCCCGTGCTTCTGAACGTGAGCTTCATCTGCTGCACGCTCTTTTTGATCCAGTATTTTTCCGTTCCGATCTATACGCTCGCTTTCGCTGTGATATTGGGGGGCGTCTTGCAGCTGTCCATGCAGTTTTTCGCGTTAAAGCGCATCGGCTGCTTTCCGCGCCTTGCAAGCCCCCGAAAGGCGCTTAAAAACGCCAACGTGCGACAGGTTTTGAAACTGATGGTGCCTGCTGTGGTGGGCGTGAGCGTGGCTCCGATTTCGATACTGATCAATACCAACATTGCCTCGCATCTGCAAAAGGGGGCCGTGACGTGGCTCAACTATGCCGACCGTCTGATGGAGTTTCCAACAGCGCTTCTCGGTGTGGCGCTCGGTAGCGTGTTGCTGCCGAGTCTTTCGGCCGCTTTTAACCGCGGGGAACTCGAGCGCTACAACCGGTTGCTCGATCGCGGCCTAAAACTTGTTTTTCTGCTGGCCATTCCTGCGGCCGCCGGCCTGGGCTTTCTCGCCGAAGGTCTCACCGCGGTGCTGTTCCAGGGTAAAAACTTTTCAGCGGTCGACGTGTCGATGACCGCCATCGCCATTGAGGGCTATGCGGTAGGGCTGCTCGGTCTCATCTCGATCAAGATCCTGGCGCCGGCCTTCTATTCTCGCAAGGACATCAAGACGCCGGTCAAAGGCGCCATTGCTTCGCTCATCGTCGTGCAGTGCTGCAACTTTGTGACGGTCCCGGCGTTCGGGCACGCAGGCCTGGCGCTGTCTGTGGGGCTGGGGTCGGTTTTCAATGCGTTGGTGCTCTTTACACTTCTTAAAAAGCGCGGCTGGTACGCACCAGGCAGCGGTTGGCTTGTCTATGTGCTTCGTGTTTTGGCGGCGAGCGTTGCGATGACCGCTTTCCTTTTCTGGATTCAAACCGGTCTTGACTGGTCGGCCATGCAGGCTCAGTGGTTGCACCGACTAGTTCTAGTGGCGGGTGTCATTCTTGGCGCGGCTGTGACATACTTTGCAGTACTTGCCGTTTTGGGTTGGCGCGCGCGTGAGTTGCGCGGCGCCGACTAGTTATTTTCGCGAAAGAATACAACGACATGATTCCCATATCCGAGGCTTTGCGCAGCCGCTTGCGTGTCATAAAAGCGGACATCACGACGCTTACCGTTGATGCCATTGTCAATTCGGCCGACGCAGATCTCACCGGAGGCGGTGAAGTCGACAAGGCGATTCACAAGGCTGCCGGTCCCGAGCTTCGCAAAGCCTGCCGTACCTATGTGCTCGAGCAAGGCCGTTGCTTTGCCGGTGGCGCATCCCTTACCGAATCCTTCAATTTGCCGTGCCGTTTCGTCATTCATGCCGTGGGGCCCACCTGGGTCGGAGGCGGCGACGGCGAAGTGGCGCTTCTGGCTCGCGCCTATGCACGCAGCTTTGAATTGGCCCGTTTACACGGCGCTCACACCATCGCGTTCCCGGCCATTGCAACCGGCCAGTACGGTTTTCCTAAGCCTACGGCCGCCGCTGTCGCCCTTACCGTGGCAGTTCAGGTGCTTGAGCTTGAACCCCAGTTTGAATCGGTGACGTTCTGCACGTATGACGACGATACGCGCCAGATCTACGAAGCGCTGATCGAAGAGGGGTACCAGAACTACCTTCATCAGGGCAAACAAAGACCGCCCGCTTAACAAACAAAGTCAAAAAAGGCTGCCGTTGCATAAAAAATCGGCAGCCTTTTTTACGTTCTATACGCTTTAGCAGATGCGCGGTAACGGATCGGAGTTGAGCCAGTCGACAAGACGTTTGCCGCCAATGGCCGTCCGCATGCTCACAAGCCCGGGCTGCTCGGCTGTCACATGACCGATCACGGCAGCGTTTTCACCGTACTTGCAGGCGCGAATGATGGAGAGTGCCTCTTGGGAGGCATTTTCTTCCACGATCACGATCAGCTTGCCTTCATTGGCGATGTATAAGGGATCAAGTCCCAGGAATTCGCAGGCCGAAGCGACAGCCGGATGAATCGGTACGGCTTCTTCGTCGATTTCAATGCTCACTTGACTTTGCGCGGCAATTTCATTGAGCGTGGTGGCAAGTCCCCCACGCGTCGGGTCGCGCAGGACATGCACGCGTTCGCCTAAGGCGCTCAAGAGCGCTTCGGTTATTCCGTTTAAGGGTGCTGTGTCGCTTTGTACCTGCGCTTCAAATCCGAGTCCTTCGCGTTGCGAAAGAATCGTGATGCCGTGGTCACCCATCGTGCCCGTCACGAGAACAATGTCGCCGGGCTTTGCCGCCCTACCGCTTACACAGGTGCCGGGAATTTTTTCGCCTAGGCCGGACGTCGAAATGAAGAGGCCGTCGCCGTGGCCTTTTTCTACGACTTTCGTGTCGCCCGTGACGATGCTCACGCCGGCTTCAAGAGCGGCTTGCGCCATGGAGTTGACGACGTCGACTAACGTTTTAACGGCCAGACCTTCCTCGATGATGAAGCTTGCGGACAAATACAGGGGTTTGGCGCCGCACACGGCCACGTCGTTGACCGTGCCGCAGACGGCGAGCCGTCCGATGTCGCCACCTGCAAAAAAGAGGGGATGCACGACGTGTGCGTCGCAGCTCATGACGGGCTCTCCCTTGAGCGCCGGCATTACAGCGCCGTCGTGGGCTTGCGCAAGATAGGTGTTGCGAAAGGCCTTGGCAAAGACTTCGTCGATGAGCTGTGCCGTGGCTCTGCCGCCTGCGCCGTGTGTCATGTCGATGATGCCGTGCTTGATGTCGATCGGACGGATGTAGTTTTCCTTGGCCATGACTTTGGTGTTCCTTGAAATTTGTTCCGTTATGAAATGCGCCGAGATTCGTAGGAGAAGTAGGCGGCGCAGGCGCCCTCGCTTGAGACCATACAGGCGCCGATCGGATGAATGGGCGTGCAGACGGTGCCGAAGGCCTTGCAGTCGCGCGGCTCTTTTTCGCCGCGTAGAATGGCGCCGCATTCGCAAGCCTTGTTGTCGGGGACGTCGTGTTCAATGAGCCCGAACCGTTTTTCGGCGTCAAAAGCTGCGTAAGCCGGAGAGAGCGCGAGCGCACTTGCGGGCAATCGCCCCAAGCCGCGCCAAGCAAAACTGTCGCGCAGCACAAACGTTTCGGAGATGAGAGAGAGAGCGATTCGGTTGCCTTCCGTGGGTACGGCGCGCGAAAACTCGTTTTCCACCTGGGATTTGCCGGCATTGGTTTGCCGGACGAGCATCAGGATGGACAACAGCATATCCAAAGGCTCAAAGCCGCAGATGACAACCGGAATCTTCCACTCGTCGACAAATTTCCGGTAGGGCTCTTCGCCGATGACGGCAGAAACGTGAGCCGGTCCGACGATGCCGTCAATGAAGGGCTTGGCGTCCTTTCCGTGCGAGAGCATGATGTGGCGCATGGCCGCCGGCGTGATGACGTGAGAACAGACAACCGAGAAGTTTCCGACGTTTTGCGCCCTGGCCGCTTTAAGCACCAATGCCGTGGGCGGTGTGGTGGTTTCAAATCCGATCGCAAAAAAGACCACCTGACGGTCGGGATTTTCTTGCGCAAGCTTGAGTGCGTCCGAGGGCGAATAGACCATGCGCACGTCGGCCCCCTGCGCCTTGGCCTTAAATAGCGTTTTACCGCCCGAGCCCGGTACGCGCATCATGTCGGCGTAAGTGCAAAGCGTCACGCCCTTGTTTAACGCGAGGTCAAGGGCCATGTCGACACGGCCGATCGGCAGCACGCACACCGGACAGCCAGGTCCGTGAATCATGCGGATATTGGCAGGCAGAAGATCGGTGAGTCCCCAACGCGCCAGCACATGCGTATGGCCACCGCAAAACTCCATGTAGCGGTATTGACGCGCAGGATTGACTTCGGCTCGAATGCGATCGGCCAGTGCAAGGGCTTCATCCTTGTTGCGAAATTCGGCGGTGTACTGCATTGCATAGCCTCCCGAGATCAAGACGCCGCCATGGCGTCGAAACCCAGATTGCCGGCGGTGCGCATCGCCGCAAGCGTTTCCTGTGCTTTTTCCGGATCGATACGCTGCAGGGCATAGCCTACGTGCACCACCACCCAGTCTCCGGGAACGACTTCGGGCGTGAGCGTGACGTCAATTTGTTTTTTGACGCCCGACATTTCAGCGACGGCGAGCGTGCCGTCAAGCGAGATGATTTGTGCGGGTACTGCTAGGCACATGACATTGCTTCCTTTCATTCAATGGGTAGCGGCATCGAGTCGTTGGCGCGCTACGGCGCACTGGCCGAAGCTGATGGCTCCGTCTCCGGGCGGCAATAGGCTCGGCAAGTATGTTCGATACCCCATCTGCCGCAGACGTCGACTGAGGTCTGCGGCGACAAATCGATTGAGAAACGTTCCGCCTGAAAGACACACGGTAGCTCCGGCAGGGAAACATTCGGCTGCGAGCTTCGCCATCCCGGCGCTGAATGCGGCATGAAAGCGCATCGAAATCGCCTGGGGCGTTCGGCCCTCAAGACGCATGGCAAAGAGGCGCTGTAGGAGAGCGGTGACCTGAAGAACATTCAAGCCTGACTCTTGCGTCACAACAAAATCGTCCTCTTCGTAGGAGGCGTCTGCAAAATCGCCGCCTGCGGCTTCCAAGAGCATCGCGGCCTGAGCTTCATCGCTTTGTTCGTCGCAGAGTCCGGCAATAGCGCTTACGGCGTCAAAAAGGCGACCTGCCGAACTCGTTGTCGAGGTCAGACGCGGATTGGAGGCAAGCGACAACATTGCAGCTACGGGGCGCTGCGGCCAAAGAGCGATCGCGGCACGGCGGCACTCGGCCGTGAGGGCAGCGGCAACGGCCATGCGCCATGGTTCCCGAGCGGCGGCGTCGCCTCCGGGAAGGGGTAGGTTTTGCAGGTGCCCCAAACGCTCAAAGGTGCCGTTGCTTCGGCAAAACAGTGCTTCGCATCCCCAGGCACGACCGTCAGTACCGAGTCCTACGCCGTCGAGCGACAAGCCGTAGACGTCGCCTTCGAGTCCATACTCAAAGGCAACCGCCATCGTGTGGGCGTGGTGATGCTGGACTTCGAACAAGGCAATCTTTCGCTCGGCGGCGATTTCTCTAGCCAGACGCGAAGCGTAAAAATCCGGGTGCAGATCGCAGGCTACGGCTTGTGTCGGGTGTGTTTCCAGAATGTCTTCAAAGTGCAGAAGAGCATCCTTGAGCGCCTTGCAGGAGGCGACATTTTTGGTGTCGCCGATGTGGGCGGTGACGAACACTTCCTGTCCGCGTCCGAGCGCGGCGGTTGCTTTAAGTGAGGCTCCGGTGGCGGCGATACCCGTCATGTCGCAATGTGTTTTGACGGCTAGCGGCGTATAGCCGCGTGCGCGGCGAACGAGTCGAGCGGCACCGTCAACGACGCGCACCACGGAGTCGTCGCAACGGCAGACGATCTCGCGATCGTGTGTGAGAATGGCGTCGGCGATGCCGTTGAGGCGCTCGCAAGCTTCTTTCGTGTGAATCACCAAAGGTTCGCCTGAAGGGTTGGCTGAGGTCATCACGAGAGCGTCTTCGGAAGCTGCGTCAAGCCAACGGGGATCTGAGGGAAGTCCCGCCAACGCATGAAAAAGCAACAGATGAACCGGCGTGTAGGCGGTCATGAGCCCGATCTCATTTAGGTCGTCGGCGACATGGATAAACGCATTTCGGCAGCGTTCGGTCTTGCGCGCCAGAACAATGGGCCGAGCAGGCGAGTTCAGAAGTTCGATTTCAATGTTGTTGAAATCACCCCAGAGCCGCGCGCTGGCTCCATTGGGTGTCATCACCGCCAGAGGTTTGGCCTCACGGGCTTTGCGTTGACGCAAGCGGAAGACGGCATTCGCGTTGTGCGCATCGACAGCCAGATGAAATCCGCCCAGACCCTTGACGGCAACGATCTTTCCCTCCTTGATCATCTTTGCGGCGGCTACAACGGGATCGTTGCAGTCAATGAGGGAGCCCTTCGTGTCGATGAGTCTCAATTGCGGACCGCAGACGGGGCAGGCGTTGGGCTGCGCGTGAAAGCGCCGATCGGCAGGATCGTCGTATTCGTGTCGGCAGCCTGAGCACATGGCAAAAGAGGCCATGGAAGTCATGGGACGGTCGTAGGGGATGCTGCGCGTGATCGTAAAGCGAGGACCGCAGTGCGTGCAATTGGTAAAGGCGTAGCGCCAGCGTCGGTTGCCAGGCGTAAACATTTCAATCGCGCAGGCACGGCAGGTGGCGGCGTCGGGTGTCACCATTGTGTGTGCCGTTCCTTGACGGCTTGCCGTGATCACGAAGTCTGTGGACCCCAGCGCAGGGGTCGTTTGTACGAGTTCCACGGAGTCAATCCGTGCGAGTGGCGCCTCGTCGCGTACGGTCTTGCGAAGTTCTTCTTCGAAACGATCGAGAACATCGACGTCGCCTTCGAGTATGGTGCCGACCCCTTCGGCATCGTTCCAGACCTCACCGGTGAGTTTGAGGGCGTGCGCCACGCGCCAGAGCGTCGGCCGAAAGCCCACGCCCTGCACAAGGCCCGTGATCCGGTAGGTGCGCCGCTCCATGGTCATACCATCTCGTATTAGAGCTGAGCGATCATCAGGTTGGCCTTAAGCCATGCCCACCACTTTTCCAGCCCTTCACCCGTCGTTGCCGAGACGCGAAGCGAACGGATCGAGGGGTTGACACGACGTGCGTACTCTTCGCACTTGTCCATGTCGAAGTTGACGTAGGGGGCGAGGTCAACCTTGTTGATGATCATCAGGTCTGCTGCAGCAAACATGTCCGGGTACTTGAGCGGCTTGTCGGCGCCTTCGGTCACTGAAATTACCACCACCTTGTGCGCTTCGCCCAAATCAAATTCCGCCGGGCACACCAGATTGCCGACGTTTTCGATCAAGACGAGGCTGTTTTCGACAGGTTCGTGCGCGCTCAAAGCCATCTTGACCTGTTCAGCATCGAGGTGGCAGCCCTTGCCGGTGTTGATCTGAATGGCCGCAGCACCCGTAGCGCGGATGCGGTTGGCGTCATTGTCGGTTTGCTGATCGCCTTCAATGACGAGAATTTCGGGGGAGTCGGCCGGTTTGGCACGTACTGTGGCGCACAGAAGTTCCGTTTTGCCCGAGCCCGGAGAACTCACGAAATTGAGCGCGAGGATCTTTTTGGCGGCAAATAGAGCGCGGTTTTCATCGGCAATCGCGTTGTTGCGGGCAAGAATGTCCTGCTCAACGCTGACGGTGCGGCTGTGCGTATGTCCGTGAGCGTGATTGTGGTCATGGTCGCCGTGGTCGTGCGTATGTGTCACGACATTGCCGTTTTCATCGATATGCGTATGGCTGTGAGGATTGCCGCAGCCGCAGGTGGTGCACATGGAAAACTCCTTAAAACGATTAAATGGCGTTGCCTATGTAGGTCTCGTCAAAGCCCAGTTCCAGACTGTCGACCTTGAGTTCATGCCCTTTGACGGGCATGAGCTGATAGCCGCCGCACGAGGGACAGGGATCGCCGTGTCGGTGCAGAGCCACGTTTTTGGCACATTTCATGCACCAGGCTTCACCTGCAACCCGGTTGATCACGAGTTTGGACTCGTCGGCGAGCGTGCCTCGGGTCACTGAATCCCACGCAAAGAGAAGCGCTTGGATTTCAATGCCCGCGAGCTCGCCGATGCTCACTGTGACGGAAGTCACTTTGGCTTGCGGTTCGTTAACGAGGGTTGACTTAACGGCCGAGAGAATGCCTTCTGCAATGGAGACCTCGTGCATGGCTTTACTCCGTGTCGCTTGTATCGTTGTGGAAGCGAATTTGATAGGGAACGCACGGGTCGATGGCAGTCACGATCCAGGCTGCATCGCGCCGCCACTGATCCTGCGTACTGAACTCGATCATCGAAAGTGCCTGCTCGGCGCAACTGCCGGATGCGAAGTTCCACTCGGTCGGAGCAATAGTCTTGACGCCGGCAATCATGCCGTTTTCAACGATGACACGAACGATCAGGGAGCCGCGGGCGGTTTGTACATGCGCGAGCCCTGTGTGGGGCGCCGTTTGTGCGGCCAGCACTGTCCATTGCGGGGCGCGGCGCACTTTCCAGTAGTTCATGAGATCGATGAGACGCGCGACGAACTGAGCACGAATGCCGCAGCCGTATTGCTCCGCGATTTCGTCAAGCAACGGCTGATTTTCGCAGCGACCGAGAGCGCCTGTCTGATGTGCTGTTCCGTTGATGAGTGGACAACTGACAGAAATGTCGCCCGAAACCCATGCCTCAATCGTTTCAAGAGAACAGCGAGGGTTGAGCATGGCAACCGAGGTATGCCGGCGGCAAGGCACGGTTTCCCATAGTTGAGCGTACAGGCGGCTAGCGGCCGTGGCGCCGTGCATCATCCAGGCTTCGAAGTCGGGCAGGGACTGCAGGGCTTCAAACTGATCGGGCGAAGACCCCGTCACAAAAGTCTGAATGGCCGGACCGAGGGCTTCATCGAGACGATCGAAATCAGGTTCTTCTTTGGAGAGTTCCACAGTGGCCAGAGCGCGCAACTGACCGAGGCGGCGCACTTCCTCTGCCGGTTTGATGCCTACGGAAACGCAGGCGTCAAACGCGAGAAAGCGCAAGTGCTCGTTGATGATTTCGTAGACCACCTTGCGGGACCGCTGCGGGATTCCCTTTTGCTGTGCCGCGGCCATTGCGCATTCGAAGGCGGCCAGATGCGCCTGAGGGCACAGGGCGTATAGAGACTCGATGAGCGTTTTGGGCAGCGGCGAGTCGGCCGACTGTCCCGTGATGGCGCGGCTGATCTCGCCTTGGCGCGTCGAGCGCGTTGTGACTTTGGGGCGGGCCGGCGACGTAACGTCAACATCAATGAGGACGGAACCTTCTGTGAAACTCATGCTTTTTCCCCGGAAGTGCCGGGCTCAGGAGCGGTTGCATCCTGCGGCGGTTTGTCGGAAGCGCTCTGTCGGCGCTGTTGGTCCAAATCTACAGCAAGCGGCTGTGTGTATCGTCCGAGAAGTTCTCTTCGGGTGAGCTTTTCTTTGATCGGTTCGGGCTGGGGCTCCTGTGGCGAGAGGATGGGGTTTTCGGGCTCAGCTTGCTCTCGGAGCTCTTCGCGGCCGATCAACAGATTCAGACACGTTTGAGCAAAGGCTTTGGCGCTTGCCATATCCTGGAATTCAAAGACCGGGCTTTTCAGAGAAAGACTGCGGTAATGTCCGAGGATACTGTCGGCGCAGGCAACAAAACGGAAGGTTCCGGCGGCAAGTTCAATTTCTTCGATGCCTCCGGCCGGAACAAAACGCCAGCCCTCTCGCAGGGCGGGGGCAAGAATTGCCATGACAGCCCAGGGCGTGACGACAACGCCAATCCAGGCTTGCGTTTGATCTATGTGGATGCGCACGAACGGTGTGGCGGCAACGGAGAGCTTGGCGTTGACGATCGGAAGCCCCGCCATGCGGGTAGCCAGAATTTCCGTAAAGCCCGCTTCAAAGAAGCGTTGCGGGTCGGATGAGAAAATTTTGAGGTTCGTGCCGGCGTGGCGATTCTTCAGAGCCTGCATGCGCGCTTCAAGCGCTTCGGGATGCTCTTTTTCATAGGCACGCATAGCCGCTTCGCGGTCAAAAGGCTTGGGCCGGCGCAGAAAAGAGACCGGAGCCGGGGCGATGTGCTCGAGTCGCGAGCGGTTCTGTTCGGCGCCGTTGGCATCGTTGCGATTCATACACTACTCCGATGCGTCGTCAACGTCCAAAAACGGAATGAAGACATGCTTTCCGTTGCCGCAGTCCGGGCAGGTCCACCAATCGGGCAGATCCTTGAAGGCGGTTCCGGCAGGAGTCTGATTTTCCGGACAGCCTTCCTGAGGATCGTAGACGTACCAGCAGATCTTGCATTGCATCTTGGTGCTGTCGGCGATGCGCGCGTTGCGCTCGGCGTTGAGGCGATCAATGATGTCGAGTCCTGTTGCGATGTCGCTCATGACGCAAAAATCCTTTTCGTTTGCTTTCTAGCCCAGGGCGCCGCGTGCGAGGTCGCGCTCGATCCACTCGATCGTTTCGCGCACGAGCTTGGCGCTGCGCCCCATGTCATCGAGAGAGGCGGGAACTTCGGGCGGAACGTGCGTCACGCACAGACTGTCGAGAAGTACTTTGTGATTGTTGTTGATGATGACCGAGCGCCACAGGCCGCGCACTTTCGTTGAAAAGATGCGGCTTTCGGAAAAGCCCGAAAGCTCGATCGAAACGGGACCTTCGCCGATGCACGTCAAAATGAAGGTGCGGTCGGTGGGCGTGAGCGGCTGGCGCACCATGTCAATCTGGCGCGGCACCGTGTCAGGATCGGTCTTGGAAATGTCGGTTTGCGAGAGTGCGTCGTTGATTTCTCCGAGAATGGCCGGAGCGGCAAAAAGACCGGCCGGAAGCTTTTCCGGGATTTCGATGCGATCGGCCCCGCTCGAGATGGCCGCTTCAATCGATCGCGGCAGCAGAGCGGCAACGAGACTCTTGACTTGTCCGATTTCAAGAAGCCACAGACCGGGGATGGCCGTCTCGCATACTCTGACTTCAGCGTTGTGAAGCGAAATGCGCACTTCGCCCTTGCCGAGAGAATGCAGCAGAAAAGCGGCGCTCTGAGGATCGATTCCGCCAAGGTCGTAGATCCAGTCGGGAGACTTCTGCGTTTCGAAGGCCTGCAGGAATACCTGTTCGAGCTCCTTGAGAACTTTCAGCGACAGGTCGGCGGCGCGTCGTTCGGCGCCTCGATCCAGGTCCGGGCCGTCCCAGCCGGTCTTGCGTTTGAACTTTAATTCGATCATGAAGAGATCCTCTCAGAATTGACCTTGGCGGTTAGGCTTCGTGGTCGTTTTACCGCCCTTGGTACGATCAGTTTTGAACCGGTGCGATGGCGAGCGTCTTTTTGTGAGGCTTGGCGCGGGCGGTCAGAATTGCGATGAGTTCGCTCTGGTATTCGCTCCAGGGGCGCAGACCCTCGATGGCGCCCAGCATTTCGCCGCAGCAGTAGACCGCGACGGCCGGCAGTCTGCGGATGCCCAGATGCGTGGCAAGTTCTCTGCCGATGGCGGGCGAAGTAAACCAGGCCGCGGCGAGCGTTCCTTCAAAGAGTTTTTTGATTTCGGGGGCAAGCACCGCCATGTCGAGCGTTTCCTTGAACATGTTGGGATCGTCAACGATGCATAACAGTCCGAGACCGTTCAAGGATTTCAACAAGTTGACGTCGGCTTTCTCAAGCCACACAAAGTCGCCGGACTTCTTGAGCCGGATAAAGAGCGGATGCTTGTCAGGGTCGATGTGCACGAGCGCTTGCGTGACGGCATTGAGTTTGGTTTTTCCCATAAGAAGCGAAACCCCGACGGTAGAAACAAAGAGCGAAGCGCAACCGGCATAACACGCGATATGAGCTTCGACGGCTACGAACTATTCTCAACGCATTTGGACTCCGATTCAATAATTCAGAAGAATGGTCGGAATTACTTCCCACCTGTTCGAAAGAATTAGTCCTCGAATCAAAAGTGACGTTTTCAAAATAAGTGTCCCGTACATAAGGGTAAACGCTTATAGCGTGCCTCTGGTCGATTTTTGATCCTCAAGGCGGTGTGCCTAATTTTTAGGCACTGTAAAAAGCTACTGATTTTTATGAAAAAAATGACTTTCGTTCACAGTAATTCACAAAACGCGTGAATAAGTGAGCAGGGGTGCGGAAAGACTGATGGCTAGGTGTTAATCGCTTGAATTTAAAAGGAAAAATATAAAGGATCAAAATTTCGCTTGACAAGCTCAATCCGGTTTGCTTGACGGAGGACAGGAAAAAATGCCTGAAAAACGGCCCAAACGCGTCGGAAAGCCGACGGCATCTGCATTGTGGATAACTTAACCTGTTAAAGGCTCCAAATCCCTGAAAATTCAGCGGAAATGTCGCGCTTTTGTTAAGGCAGGCTTCAGCCGGCGGCAACGATGTAATGCAACGCTAAAAGCGAGGAAAATGACAGACCTCAATGCCGTCGGATTCGCTTTGGAGGAACTTTTTGCGCTACGCTTGCAAGCACTGAGCGGCCGATGGCCGCGGATGTGCGCACACAGAGGTTTGAAAGGAAAATGACGCAACGAGATCAGGAAATTGCAGAACGACTGGCACTGGTCAAGGGGACGTTGTCGCAGGTTTGTACACGAACGCAAAGTTCGGTTGAACTTGTGGCTGTTTCCAAGACGTTTCCTGCCGAGGCCGTATTGGCGGCAGCTCTGGCTGGACAAAGCATTTTCGGCGAAAACTATGCCCAGGAAGGATGTGCCAAGGTCGACTGGTTCAAAGAAAACCATCCGGAATGCAAGCTTGTGTGGCACTTCATCGGACCGCTTCAGGCCAATAAAACCCGCCCGGTGGCCGAACGTTTCGATTGGGTCGACAGCGTTGATCGTATGCGTATCGCTAAACGGCTTAACGATCAGCGGCCCGAAGGTTTGCCGCCCCTTAATGTTCTCATTGAAGTCAACATCAGTGGCCAGCAGAGCAAAAGCGGCGTCATGCCCGAGGAACTCCAAGCCGTGGCAAGGGAAATCGCCAAGCTGCCTCGACTCAAGCTGCGCGGGTTGATGGCCATTCCGGAGCCTGCTGAGGAAGATGAAGCGGTTCGTAGTCCTTTGCGTGCCATGAAGGCTCTGTTTGACGCTTATAAGGACGAATTCGGCTGGGATACGCTCTCGATGGGCATGAGCGCCGATATGGTGCAGGCCGTGGAAGAGGGGGCCACGATGGTTCGCGTTGGAAGCGCCATTTTCGGCGCACGACACTATCCGGCAAAGGCCTAACGAAAAGCGTTTTCTATGCTCAAAGTCAGTTCGCTTACGAGCACACAAGCAACGTTGGTCGGGCTTTTTGCGCCGATTTGCTGGGGAATGTCCGTGAGCCTTGTGCGAGGCATTGCCGAAGGTTTCGGAATGGCCCAAGGACAGTTTTTCCTCTACTGTGTGGCAACAACCTGCGTTTTTTTTATCGTGGGCTTGCCCGACTTTCATCGCATCGACAAGCGATATCTCTATTTCGGCATACCGACGGCCAATCTGAGCTCTCTGACTTTCTGTCTGGCCATCTTTACTTCGAGCGGCGGCGCGCAGACGATGGAAGTAGGTATGGTCAACTATTTGTGGCCGTCACTCACAATTCTCTTTGCCGTGCTCTTTAACGGCGTGCGTACGCGCTGGTGGCTCTATCCGGGACTTCTCGTCGCTTTCGGTGGCATCATCGTGATTCTGAGTGGCGACAAAGGGTTTTCGGTAACTGAATTCGTAGCGCGTTTTGCTGAAAATCCCGTCTCCTATTTGCTTGCACTCGTTGCGGCCGTCACTTGGGCCGGGTACTCGAGTATGACGCGCGCCTGGGGTAAAGGAATAAATCCGTCGACGATTATTTTTGCCGTTGACACGCTTGTGTTTCTCGTTTTGTGGCTTCTTGACATCGGAGCGCAGCCGGTTGCCGCAAGTGCGCATGGCCTCATGAGCGTGATTTTTGGAGGCATCGCTGTCGGCATGGCATATGTCGTCTGGACGCTCGGCATGAGCAAAGGAAACATCACCGTGCTTGCTGCGGCGTCCTACTTCACGCCGGTGCTGTCTTGCGTTTTTGCGACCTTTTGGATAGGTGCCGAGCTGAATTCAAGTTTTTGGATGGGAGTGGTTTTGGTCGTGGTGGGCTCACTTCTGTGTTGGGACGCTACGGGGCGCGGCATGAAGAAGTTTCGTAAGGCCACCTGAACGAAAAGGCCTCCCGTCGAGAGGAGGACGGAAGGCCTTGCCTAATCAAGCGCGAGCTGACTTTAGCTCAGCACGGCGCCCTTCATGCCGGAACTCACCTGCTTGGCGTATCGCGACAGATAACCCGTCGTTACGCGCGGCTGTCGCGGCTGCCACTGTGCGCGGCGGCGTGCGAGTTCTTCATCGGACACATCAACGCTGATCGCGTTGTTCGGAATGTCGATCGTGATGATGTCGCCTTCTTTGATCAGAGCGATCGGACCGCCCACGGCGGCTTCCGGAGAAACGTGGCCGATGGCTGCACCGCGGGTGGCACCCGAGAAGCGACCGTCGGTGATGAGTGCCACGCAGTGACCCAAACCGGAGCCCATGATGGCCGAGGTCGGGTTGAGCATTTCGCGCATGCCCGGACCACCTTTGGGACCTTCGTAGCGGATCACGACCACTTCGCCTGCGTTGATCTGACCGCCGTAGATGGCGTTCAAAGCGTCTTCTTCACAGTCGAAAACGCGGGCTTTGCCGCTGTGGGTCATCATTTCGGGAGCAACGGCAGCGCGTTTGACCACAGAGCCTTCGGGAGCGAGGTTGCCCTTTAGAACAGCGATGCCGCCTTCCTTGGCGATCGGATTTTCAACCGTATGAATGATTTCCGGGTCGAGAATCTTGGCTCCGGCAATGTTTTCGCCCACTGTCTTTCCGGTTACCGTCAGACAATCAAGATGCAACACGCCGAGTTTGGATACTTCGTTCATCACGGCACGGATGCCGCCGGCTTCATCGAGCTCTTCGATGTAGTGGTTGCCCGCCGGTGCGAGGTGACAAAGATTAGGCGTCTTCTTGCTGATTTCGTTGGCAACCGACAGATCAAGATCGATACCACATTCATGCGCGATGGCAGGCAGATGCAGCATGGAGTTGGTGGAGCACCCCAGAGCCATGTCGACGGCCAGAGCGTTTAGGAACGCATCCTTTGTCATGATCTGGCGCGGCAACACGTTGTTCTTGACGAGCTCCATGACCTTTAGGCCGCTTTCTTTGGCCAGACGCAGGCGAGCCGAGTGCACGGCCGGAATTGTGCCGTTGCCGGGCAGTGCCATACCGAGCACTTCCGAGAGGCAATTCATCGAATTGGCCGTGAACATGCCAGAGCATGAACCACAGGACGGGCAGGCCTTGTTTTCCAGGTCTTCGAACTGGATCGGCGTGATCTTGCCAGTGCGGAACTGGCTCACCGCTTCGCTGATGTTGGAGTAGGAAACTTTGCGACCTTCGAAGTGACCGGCAAGCATGGCACCGCCCGAAATCACGATGGAAGGGATATTGAGGCGCGCAGCAGCCATCAGGAGACCCGGCACGTTCTTGTCGCAGGCGGCGACGAGCACCAGACCGTCAAAGGGGTGGGCTGTTGCCATGGCTTCCGTGCTGTCGCAGATGAGTTCACGGGAAACGAGGGAATACTTCATGCCGACGTGGCCCATGGCCAGACCGTCGCAGACGGCAATGGCGGGGAACACGATGGGAACGCCTCCGCCGAGCGCCACGCCTTGCTTGACGGCGTTGACGATTTTGTCGAGGTTCATGTGCCCGGGCACGATGTCGTTTTGCGAGCTGACGACGCCGATCAGGGGTTTGCCGATTTCAGCATCGCAAAGACCGAGTGCTTTCAAAAGGCTGCGTTGAGGGGCGGCATTGATGCCTTTGGTAAGCGGATCACTTCTCATGGCTATCCTTTCTTTTTTTTGAGTACGGCTGCCTGTGGTGGACGAGGCAGAAGTGCAATGACCATCAATTGCGCAGGCGGTGCAAACGAGTCCGCAGGCTCGAGTACACCGCGATTTTTTGATTTTATTGCCGAGTCATTGATTTTCGAAATAAGCAAGATTGCCTAGAAAACGGTCAATGGCGCAGTAAAGCTCGAAAAATCGAGTTTCTTACGTGCCCGGCGCTTAATCCTAAGACTGCGTTAATCGGCCGAAATTAAACTCGCCAAAGACTAAAAAAGACGTATTCCCGAGCCTGTAGCCGCTCTGAATGCAAGGTGCGGACGGAAACGATCCGCAGCCCGACGCCCGATCAGCGTCAGGGTTTTGTTTCGGAGGTAAGGTTCGGCGGATGACTTCCAATTGGACAGATAAATCAAACCCATGACCCAAACAACCGAGGCCGTGTGCCTGAAAGCCGACGCACTCGAATTGGAGCGCGGCGAAAGGCTGCTTTTTACCGGGCTTACCTTTGAAGCTCCCGCCGGTACGCTGGTGCGACTGGCCGGTGCCAACGGCACGGGTAAAACTTCCCTGCTACGTCTTCTCACCGGTCTCATGCAGCCCGACGTGGGCGAAATTCTTTACAAGGGCGAGCCGATCCGCACGCTCAAAGAGGACTACTACAAGGACCTCGTTTACATCGGGCACTTGAACGGAGTAAAAGACGACCTTTCAGCCATCGAAAACGTGCGCATTGCCGCTCGCATGGGCAACATCATTGCCAAAAACGAAGAGCTCGTTGATGCGCTCGAAAAGGTGGGTTTGGGCGACTTTATTGAGCACACGACCGGAGAACTCTCTCAGGGCCAGCGCCGTCGCGTTGCGCTTGCGCGTCTGTTCGTGAGTCTCAGCAAGCCTGTCTGGGTTCTGGATGAGCCCTTCACGGCGCTTGATGTGGCCAGTGTCGCAAACCTTGCCGCGGCTGTAGCCGAACACGTGAAGGCGGGCGGCATTGTGATCTATACGACGCACCAGGAAGTGGAAATGAACCTGCCGCCCGAACGGATGAAGACCGTTGACGTTTCGTCCTTTGCACCGGGCAAGCGTGTTCGCGGGGAGGGGCAACATGCTTAATCTGTTTCTTGCCGTCGTTCGCCGCGATCTGATGCTCGCGCTGCGTCAGAAAAGTGACATCATTCAGACGCTCTTTTTCTTTGCCGTGGTGATCACGCTTGTGCCGCTAGGCGTCGGCGCTGAACAAAACTTGCTTCGTACCATGGCTCCCGGCGTGGTGTGGGTGGCCGCGCTTCTGGCCGCTCTCCTGTCGTTGCCGCGAATCTTTGCATTGGATCACGCCGACGGCACGCTCGAGCAGATGGTGATTTCGGCCGAGCCACTCACGATCATCGTCCTGGCAAAGATTTTTGCGCATTGGCTCACCACCGGCGTTCCGATTACGGTCTTTACGGCGCTCTTCGGCGTGATGTTCGATCTCCCGCTCGACCAGTGCGTGGTGCTGATGGTTTCGCTGCTGCTGGGCACGCCCGTGCTCAGTCTGGTGGGGGCGATCGGCGCGGCTCTGACCTTGGGGCTTCGCGCGGGCAGCGTGCTCACGAGCCTTTTGGTTTTGCCGCTTTACATTCCGGTGCTCATTTTCGGTGCCGGCGCGACGGTGCAGGTGGCCATCAGCGTTTCGCCCACGGCCTACCTCATGGTGACGGCGGCTCTGTCGCTTTTGGCATTGGCGGCGGCGCCCTTTGCCATTGCCGCAAGTCTTCGCATTTCGATTCAATAACAGGAAACGGGAGAACACATGCGTTCGCTCTTTGATCCCCAGGGCTTTTACTTCTTCGCCGGAAAGACGATCAAGCCGCTGTTTGCGCTTGCGGCCGTGATTGCTGCCGTCGCACTTTATCTGGGCTTTTTTGTCTGTCCGATTGATGCCACGCAGGGTAACTCTTACCGCATCATCTTCATTCATGTTTCCTCGGCTTGGATGAGTATGCTCATCTACGTGCTGATGGCGGTGTTTTCCGCTTTCGCGCTGGCGACCAACAACCGCATGTGCTCGATCTTTGCCGCGGCCATGGCGCCCACGGGTGCCTTCATGTGCTTCCTTGCGCTTTTCTCGGGCGCCGTCTGGGGCCGTCCGACCTGGGGGGCATACTGGGTCTGGGATGCTCGTCTTACGAGTGAACTGATTCTGCTCTTCCTTTATCTTGGCTTTTTGGCTCTTCAGAGTTCCATTGCCGACATCAAGCGCGCCGATAAGGCTTGCGCACTGATCGCTCTCGTGGGTGTGGTCAACGTGCCTATCATCTACTTCTCCGTGCGCTGGTGGAACACGCTGCATCAGGGCGCTTCCATCACTTCACGCGGCAGCTCCATTGCGACCATCATGCTCGTGACGCTGTTGCTGATGGTTGCTGCGTTCTGGCTCTACAGTCTGGCGGCAACCTTTGCCCGCACCCGCACCATTATTCTTGAGCGCGAACGCCGTGAAGCTTGGGCACAGGAAGCGGCCATCAAGGGTGAAATTTAATTCGAGCAACCGACACAAGGAATACGAAAATGGATTGGTCTTCTTTCTCGCATTTTCTTCACATGGACGGTCACGGCGCCTACGTCTGGGCTGCCTACGGTATGTGCGCGCTCTTGCTCGTAATCGAACTTTTCGGACTGCGCAACCGCCGCGCGAAAGCCGCTCAGCGTCTGACGCGCGAAGCCCGTGCTCTTCGCAGTACGCGTGAAATCTGATTTTTGACTAACAAACATTGAACAACAGCGCCGGCCTGACTCAAAGCAAAACCGGCCGCTTTAGGAGGGAACGGATATGGCTAATGCCGCAACTAAACGACTCGCACTGATTGGCGGAGCCGTTGCCGTGGTCGGCGTCGGCGTCTACCTGATGCTCTCGGCATTCAACGACAACCTGGTGTTCTTCTACTCGCCCATGCAGGTCGCCGCCAAGGAAGCTCCGCAGGGACGTACGTTCCGCATGGGCGGCATGGTTGAAGAAGGGTCCGTGAAGCGCCTGCCCGACGGCGTGACCGTTACGTTCGGCATCACCGACACGGCCGCCGTGATCCCGACGGAATACAAGGGCATCCTTCCCGACCTCTTCAAGGAAGGCAAGGGCGTGGTGGCCCAGGGAAAGCTCGATGAGCGCGGAGTGTTCGTCGCAAGCGAAGTGCTTGCCAAGCACGATGAAAACTACATGCCTCCCGAAGCTCAGGAAGCAGTGGACAAGGCTCACGCTGCCATGAAGACCTTCGACGAAAAGGGCAGCAAGGAAGCGGCTGCCCAGGCTGCGAAAAAGTAAAAGTTCGGTTGATCCGAACGAATGGATTTCGGCGTCTCGAGTCTGCTTGACGCGGGCTTGAGACGTCTTCAACAAATCAAAGAAGTTTTTTCAACCTTAAGGGAGATAGCTCCGTGATTGCTGAAATCGGTCACTTTGCGCTGATTCTTGCGCTGGTGCTCTCGGTCGTGCAGTGCGTGCTGCCGCTCGTGGGTGCCGCGCGCGGCATCGGTTCGTGGATGGCGCTTGCGCGCACCGCGGCCTACGCCAACGCGCTCTTTCTGACAATTTCCTTCGGCACTCTGGCGTATTCGTTTTACATCAGCGACTTTACGCTTTTGAATGTGGCGAGCAACTCTAACTCGCTGTTGCCGTGGTTCTACAAGGTCGCCGCTACCTGGGGCAGCCATGAAGGCTCCATTTTGTTCTGGGCCTTGATGCTGACCTGGTGGGGATTCCTCGTCGCCTTGACGAGCCGCAAACTGCCGCAGGAAACGGTGGCGCGTGTGCTCGGCGTCATGGGGTTCATCACGGCGGGTTTCGTGGCATTCATGCTCTTCACCTCGAACCCGTTCCTACGTCTGTTCCCGGCTGCTCCGGAAGGCGCCGACCTCAATCCGTTGCTGCAGGACCCGGGCATGGTCTTCCACCCGCCGTTGCTATACATGGGCTACGTGGGCTTTACCGTTCCCTTCGCCTTTGCCATTGCTGCGCTGATCGCAGGCCGCCTTGACGCCGTCTGGGCCCGCTGGATGCGTCCCTGGACGACGATGGCCTGGATTCTGCTCACTTTGGGCATTTCGCTTGGCTCGTACTGGTCCTACTACGAATTGGGCTGGGGCGGCTGGTGGTTCTGGGATCCGGTCGAAAACTCCTCCTTCATGCCCTGGCTCACCGGTACGGCGTTGCTGCACAGCCTGGCCGTGACGGAAAAGCGCGGCTGCTTCAAGATCTGGACGGTGCTTCTGGCAATCATCACCTTTAGCCTCTCGCTATTGGGCACGTTCCTCGTTCGCTCGGGCATTCTCACTTCCGTGCACGCCTTTGCGACCGACCCGGAACGCGGCATCTTCATTCTGGCCTTCCTGATCGTCGTGATCGGTCTGTCGTTCCTGCTCTTTGCCTGGCGCGCACCGACCGTGGGGCTGGGCGGCAACTTCTCGATGGTGAGCCGCGAATCGTTGCTGCTTGTCAACAACGTGCTGCTCGTTGTGGCGATGGGTGCAGTTCTTCTCGGTACGCTTTATCCGCTCTTTTTGGATGCGCTCAATGCCGGCAAGATCTCCGTTGGTCCCCCGTACTTTGACGCTGTGTTCGGTCCTCTGATGCTGCCGATGCTCTTCCTGCTCGGCGTGGCACCTTTTGCCCGCTGGAAGGAGGCAGACCTTTCGCAGCTTACCAAGCGTCTGTGGATCATCCTTGTGGTGGCTGTTGCCATCGGCGTTGCCGTGCCGCTTCTGATGGGCCGCTGGAGCACCTGGGTCTTCGTGGGCATCACGCTTGCCGCCTGGGTTGCCGTGAGTGCTATTGACAACATCCGCGAACGCGGCCGCAACATGAAGGTGGGCTTTTTCAAGAAGCTCGCTAGCCACCCGCGTGCATTCTGGGGCATGCACCTGGCGCACCTTGGCGTGGCCATGTTCGTCGTGGGCGTTGCGCTCGTGAAGGGTTATCCGGCCGAACGTGACGTGCGCATGATGCCGGGCGAACACGTGTCTGTTTCCGGTTACACATTCACCTTCAACGGCACAGAAGAAGTGCGCGGCCCGAACTACACGGCTACCCGCGGTGACTTCATCGTGACCAAGGACGGCAAGGAAATCGCCAAGCTGCATCCCGAAAAGCGCAATTACTACAGCTCGCGCTCTATGCCGATGACCGAAGCGGCTATCAAGCACTCGATCGACGGCGATATTTACGTGAGCCTTGGTGAACCCGTGGGCGACGGCGCCTGGATTGTTCGAGCCTACTGCAAACCCTTCGTGACTTGGATTTGGTGGGGCACGATCCTGATGTCGCTGGGCGGCTTCATCGCCATTCTCGACCGTCGTTACCGTACTTCCCGTAAGAAGAACAACCGCGCGACGCAAGGCGCGACTGTGGGAGCTTGATCATGCTGCGACTGAAGTATCTCATTCCGCTTTTGATTTTCCTTTTCGTGTGCGTGTTCCTGTTCGTGGGTCTGTATCTGGATCCCCGCAAGGTTCCGTCTGCTCTCATTGACAAACCCGCGCCCGAATTTTCGCTTCCTACGATGAGCGGCGAGACCGTTACCAAGAAGGACCTTCTCGGCAAGGTCTACCTGCTCAACGTCTGGGCTTCTTGGTGCGAAGCCTGCCGCTACGAGCATCCGTACTTCATTCAGCTCAAGAATGAAGGCGTCAAGACCACGATGGTTGGCTACAACTACCGCGATAAGCCCGCTCAGGCGGCTCGCTGGCTGCAGGTTTTGGGCAATCCCTACGATGTCATTCTCGTTGACGCCAGCGGCAAGGCCGCCATTGATTTTGGCGTCTACGGCGCTCCGGAAACCTTTGTGATCGACAAGAAGGGCGTGATCCGCTACAAGGTGATCGGTCCGATGACCGAAGAGGTCTGGAAGAAGGACGTCAAGCCCATTGTTGACATGCTCGAAAAGCAGTAAGAAGGAGAGTGCGAAATGATTTTCAAAAAACTCTGTCTTACGGCCGCCTGCACAGCGCTGATCTCGGTTGCTGGCGTAGCGGCGGCTCAGTCGGCTCCTTCGATTGCTCAGGTCGCCGAAAACTCCAAGGAAGCAGTTCCGACGGCGTTTGACCCGGTTGCTCACAAGCGCGTGCTGGGCATTTCCGAGCAACTGCGCTGCTTGGTGTGCCAGAACCAGTCGATTGCAGACTCCAACGCCGAGCTTGCCGTTGACCTGCGCAATCAGGTGATCGAGCAGATCAATGCGGGGCGTACTGACGAAGAAATCATCAAGTACATGGTCGACCGCTACGGCGACTTCGTGCTCTACAACCCGCCCTTTAAGGCGAGCACGGTGATTCTTTGGGTCGGTCCTGCCGTGCTCTTTTTCGGCGCTGTGATTGCCTTCTACATCAACCTGCGCCGGCGCAAGAGCCAGGTTGCCAAGACGGAGCGTGCGCTGACGCCTGATGAAAAGCGTCGTGCGGAAGCACTGCTGCGCGGTGACAAATAACGAGCGGAGAGTAACAAGTGCTGTCTATTTTTATCGCTATTGCCATTGCGCTCGTCGTTATTGCGTTGGCTCTCGTGGTTTGGCCGCTCGTCAAGAAGGATTACGACGATGGCCTGTCGCGCCGCAAGGCCGACAATTTGGCCATTTTGCGCCAGCAGTACGAAGAGCTTGAGGCCGACCACAAGGCCGGTCGCGTGAGCGACGACGAATACGAGGAAACGCGTGCCGAAATTGAGACTCGTGTGCTGGAAGAGTCCAAGGACCCGGAAGATGCCGTGCCGATGAAGCAGGGCAAGCAGGGCGTTTATGCCGCCTTTGCTCTGGTGGTGCTCATTCCGGTGACTTCGTTCTTGCTCTACCTGCAGATCGGCACTCCGATTGCCATGGATCCTGACTTCACGCGTCAGCAGGAACAGATGCAGAAGATGTCCGGTCAGCACAGTGATGCCGAACTGGCCGAACAGGTAAGGTTCCTCGAAGAACGATTGAAGGAGCATCCGGACAATGCCGACGGTTGGATGATGCTCGCTCGTACGAGCGCCGCAGTAAAGGACTGGGCCAAGAGCTCGCAGGCCTTTGAACAGGTCAACCGTCTCGTGCCCGATAATGCCGACGTTCTGGCCGACTGGGCCGACGTGATGGCTGCGGCCCAGCAGGGAGACCTCGAAGGCCGTCCGAAGGAGCTGATCGAAAAGGCGCTTGCCGTTGATCCTCAGCACTGGAAGGCGCTTGCTCTGATGGGAACGCTCTGCTACAACAAGGGTGACTACGAAGGTGCCGTGAAGTACTGGAGCCGCATGCTTGCCGGTGTCGAACAGGGCAGCGAAGAGTGGCGCCAGATCATGGAAAACATCGAACAGGCCCGCCGCGCCGGCGGTCTGCCGCCCGATCCCTCGATCGGTTCCATTGAACCTCAGTCCGATGCCTCGGCTGCGGCACAGCCTGCTGCCGCGTCCAACGCCGTGATCACCGGAGAAGTGGACGTCTCGCCCGAAATGAAGAGCAAGATTCGTCCCGACGATACGGTGTTCGTGTACGCTCGTCCGATCGAAGGTAGCAAGATGCCGGTGGCTTTTGCTAGCTACAAGGGCAAGGATCTACCCATCAAGTTCCGTCTGGACGCTCAGAGCCAGATGGGCATGGGCATGAAGACTCTGGCCGATGTCAAGGAAGCCTATGTTGAAGCCCGTGTGTCGCGCTCGGGTAACTTTATGCCGGCTTCCGGAGACCTCGAAGGTGCGGCCGACGGCAAGGTTGCCGTGGGCACCCAGGGCGTTCGTGTGGTGATCAACAGAACACTTCCGTAAAGATTGGTTGACAATTTCCACTGAACGTTGCCGTGGATAGGCACTACAAACCGCCGCAGATGCATGAGATTTCCCAGCGCTGCGGCGGTTTCTTTTCCTTGTTCCGGCCGCTCAATGCGGGTGGCGAGTTGCTTGCAACAACTTCTGCTTCTTGCCGTAGCAGTTTGAAACGTTTCCAAACGCTCGCTGTTGGGACTTTTTTGCCATGATTGCACTCATCGAACGCGGGATTGCAAAACCGCGGATCTTTTAAAACAACAAAAAGGATGAGCCATGATGCGAGCTAAATCTTTCCTTATCGCTTCCGTATGTGCAGCACTTTTTGCGGCCGCCGGCGTTCAGGCCGCCGCACCGAAACCGCCCCGTGCTACGCAGGGCACGACGGTAACCTTGCCGGTAACGGCCAGTGTGGAAGTGGCTAACGATCAGGCTGTGATTGAACTCTATGTGCTCGAACAGAGCAAGGACATCGCTCAAGCCACGACCAAGGCGATTGAACGCGCCGCCGAAGGTCTCAAGCAGCTCAAGGCTTTGTATCCGCAGGCCGAACTGAAGAACCAGACGCTCACCTCAACGCCGCGCTACAGCAAGGCCAAGGAAGGCGAGGCTCCTGAAATCGTTGGTTGGGAAGTGCGTCAGTCTGTTTCTGCCAAGCTCAAGAATGTCGAGCAGGCTGCTCCGTTCGTGCAGAGCGCACAGAAATACTTTGCCTTCAGTTCCGTTGGCTTCCAGCTGAGCCCAGAGTCACGTGCTGCTGTGCAGGATCAGTTGGTTCGCGATGCCATTAAGAACATGAAGGCTCAGGCAAAGGTCATTGCCGAAGCGATGGTCGGCCAAAACGCTCAAGTGACCTACGAGACGGTCGACTTCCACAACGCGGCCTACGATCGTCCGGTCACGTACCGCATGAACGCCGACATGGTGATGGCCAAGGCAATGGCCGCCGAAGCTGCGCCCGCGCTTCCTGTTTTTGAGCCGGGTATGACGACGCTTAGCCGTAATCTCACGGCCAAGGTCCGTATCCTTCCGAAGGCAAAGGCCCGCGTGAAGGCTCCGAAGCCGGATAACGACAGACCGCGACCGATGCATCCGATCGCCAATGTCAACTGAGATTATTGACTGATTCAACTTAAGCAAAGCGCGAAGACCGGACGTACGATCTTCGCGCTTAAACTTTGTTTGGCTCGTACCGCATCGGCACGGTGTTTTCCCATGATCAGAACATGAGCTTGACGGCTTCTAACGCCTCAAGATGAGCTCGGTCGCCGGCATCCATGAAAGGCTTGAGAGTTTCCGGATTACCGGCCGGGATGATGCCCGAGGGCGTGATGTAGCTCGTGACCCATTCGTTGGGGATGATGTCTACGAAGGGGTGACGGGAAACCGGAACCGTACCGATGTCGAAGTCCTGACCAGCAAACTCTTCGTAGGGTGCTTCTTGGGCCGAGGTAAAGTTGGAGTCAAACACGTGACGGTAGGCAACGATGTAGACAGGAATGCCAAGGTGCTTGGCGATAGCTGCAGGTCCTGTCGCGCCGGCCGGAACCTGAACATCACCGTTGGCGCAGATGCGCACGCCGATGACGTATAGAGCGCGCGCATTTTCGCGCATCATCAAATGTGGAATACCTGCATCGGTTACAAGATCCGCAGGGCACCCCGCCGCTCGTAGTTCCTTCACCGTGTAGTGTGTTTCGGCAAGCGGCGGCGACACCGGACAGTACACGCGCGGGATGCGTTTGCCAGCGTTCTTGCGATCAATCAGGACGGGAACCAGCGTGCCGCGCGCGACTGAATGTTGTGAACCGAAACCTCCCACCGCCGTAATCATGCCGTCCTGAGGAAGCGTGCTTTCGATGTGAGCGCGCATCTGTGCTTCAATCTTGTCGATGCTGTTGCAAATGATCGAATGCATACAGTTGAGCGCCGTGCAACATTCCTGAGGCGAAGCGTTGTGACTCATGAGGGCGGAGACCAGTCGAGACACAGCGTTGGCAGTGCGGCTCAGCGGGAAGCTGTAGGGACGGGCGGCTTTGAGAACTAATACCGCTTCCTGCAAGGTGTAATAGAAAGAGGCGGGAGTCGGGGTGTTGGCGTGAATCTGAGCCTGCAGACAGACGCTGGCAGCCGAAATGCCGGGAATCAGACCGGGGCCGGTCACGATGTAATCTCGCAATGCCTGAGCCAGAGGGTTGATGGACTCAAAACGTACATACTCTTCAGTTTCAAAGTTGCGGCTGTTGCGAATTTGCAGGCCGTCTTCCGTAAGACGATAGCTTTGTGACATGGATGAAATATTCAGAGTGCTCGGTATGGAAGATAGTCGAATTCTAGAGTCGGACAATCGGCACAGGCTTGTTTCAGCATAGTGTTTTGTCCATATCCAGTTGCGGACAAAGAAAAATCGGTGCCTCTGTTTGATCCGATAGGCACCGTTTTGCCGGGATTTTGCCTGCAAAAGAGCACTTTGACCATGCAAGATCGCATAGTGGCAGATTTTGTTGCAAAAAACGTTTGCCAAAAATGTAAAAAAAAGAGCCTCATTCGAATACCGAATGAGGCCTTGTGGAAATGTCAATGATTGGATGGAAAGCGAAAACTAGATGTCAAAGATTTTTTCCAGAGCATCACGATCGGTCGCAAGTTCCGGATGTTCGGAAAGGACGATCATGAGCTTCAGGCGAGCCTTGGCTGCCGAGATTTCGCCGCCCATGGCAAGACCGGCACGGCGGGTGTCCGTCACACTGCCTGGGTAACCGTAGACGTCAAGTACGCGGCCGCCCGGCGTACGCGTGGTGAGAACGACAGCAACGCCGGCTTTGACTGCGTCTTCAATGCCGGGAACCATTGGTGGGGGAACATTGCCGCGGCCGAAGCCCTCAATGACAATGCCTTTGCAGCCCTGAGAAACGGCAAAGTCAATGTAGTCGCGGGTCGAACCAGTCATGCACTTGATGAGGTCGACGCGAGCGGTCAGAGATTTGGGTGCGAAACGCAGTACATTAAGCGGCTTGCGACGAATAATGATCTTGTCAAGATCCACATAGCCGATCGGACCCCACCAAGGAGACTGGAAGGTTGCCGGGTTGGCCGAATGCGTCTTCATCACTTCGCCGGGAGCATGCAGAGTTTCATTTAGACACACGAGCACTCCCATGCCGACAGCTTCCTGACTGGCAGCGGTTTTGACGGCGCAGTAGATGTTCATGGGACCGTCCGGGCTGGTGTCGCCCGCGCCGCGCATGGCGGCGGTTGTGACGATAGGCTTGGAACTGGTGTGAAGTAGATCCAGGAAGTAGCTGGTTTCCTCGAGCGTATCGGTACCGTGCGTGACAATCGCCCCGGCCACGTCGTCCCGAGCCAGAACTTCTTCGAGCTTGAGATGCAGATCCCACATGTTCTGAGGCGTCATGCCGGGCGAAGCAATGTTGGAGAACTGAATGAATTCCAACGGAGCAACCTCGCCGAGGCCGGGAACGGCAGCAGCAAGATCTTCACCGGTGCAAGCCGGCACCAGACCGTCTTTTTCCGGGTCGTACTTCATGGCGATCGTGCCGCCGGTGGCTACAACGACAACTTTTTTATCAATCATTTCCAATGCTCCTTGCGGGATAAAGTAGAAAAAAAGTTAGGATGCAAACACTTTGTCGTGCAGTGCCGAGTATCGTGCTGTTGCTGACTTGTACTCGGCCAGAGCTTCATCGATGCGTGCCGCCACTTTGCCGACACCAGTGAGAATCAGCTCTGCAAACTGATCGGCATCATCCATGGTGAGCGAAGGATAGACGACCTGCTCCAATTCTTTTCGTGAGATGAAAAGCGACAGACAACCGGTCGTGCCCGGAATGGAGCCGACGCCGCCCATGAGCTCGTGAATGTCATCGCTCATGAACGTCACGCCACCCAATTCTTCACTTGCATAGCGGTTGATTTCAGCGGCAATTTTGACCTTTTCATCTGACGTAACGGCTTGCGCCAGTTTTTGTCCGAGATCGGCGATGTGCATGCCCATCTCATAGGTCAATGCGCGCATGGCTCCGGCTCTACGGGCCAGCAATTCACGCGGGTAAACGATTGGAAAATCCAGTTCGTTTGCTGCTTCTACCAGACACTCGCTGACGACAAAGTTGTCGTCGCCGGGATAGGCTCGCGTGACGAAGGTCGGACAGTCTATTTTCGAACTCACCGGTTCGGCGCAAACCTTGCCTTCAACGAGAATGGTGGGCAGTTCGTCTAGGCGAAGCTGTTCCATCAGCTCCTTTTTTCCTGCAAGGTTCACGTTACCTTCGATGTCTTCATTGGGGCCGAGGCCGCCGCGTGTTGCGTTAGACAGTGCCAAGAGAGAAACAGTGAGTCCGTCGACGTTTAAGACACAACCGAGCAGACGGCCGAAGTTGTCGTCGATATTTTCGTCGCCGACAATAAAGTAATTCGGCATGCTCTTGGCAAAGGAGTTCAAGGCTGCATTGGCTATTGCTGCCTGCAGTGCAACAGGAACCTCCATTGCACCTTGTCCCAATGTTCTTCCGAAGCATTTCATAGCAAGAGACTGCGTGCAGACTGCTTGCTCACCGACACAACGCTGTGCGAGCTCGGCTTCAAAAGGCGTAATACCTCGGCGCGGACTGGCCGTGCCGATGCCGCCTGAAGCGGTGAGAACCCTGAATTCGCCGTGTTGGCCGACCGTGACTTCGACCTTTTGAATGGTCAAGTCGAGATCGGTGGCAAGTTGCAGAATGCGAAGCGTTGCACAGAGTCCGCCGGAGTCATCCTGAATAAATCCGCAGTGACTGTTGGAGTGACCGCAGCCGGCGTGACCCACGATGCCCACGATGCTGTTGCGGGCATGATCCAATGGCAAAAGGCTTAAATGCATGACGGATCTCAGAAAAAGAGCGCTAAAACATTCGGAGAAGGCTCCGGACGCCATCGTTTGATGGGCGTCCGGATAGTCGGTAATCAGATTAGACGAGTGTCAGGATAACCGTGATCAGGAATGCCATTGCACAGCCGGCCAGAATCGACGGACGCTGGAAGGCATTGGCAGTCTTGAGGTCGCTACCCGGGATCACAGGAATAACCGTAGCCAGTGCGGCAACCGGACCGCCCGTCAGGAAGTACTGAATGAGCGAAGCGCCGGAAGCGGCGGCGAAGCAGGCAGCGAACGGATCCGCACCGGTCTGCAGAACAACCTGCAGGAACGGAACGAGAACGGAAACGCTGGCTGCGTAGGACTGAGTCAGGAAGCCTGTCAGGAAGGCAACGCCGAAAAGAATCAGCACAGGTGCCACGGAGAGCACGGGACCGACAGCGTCGCTCATGGTCTGAACCAGACCGACCTGCTTGATAACGGTGCTCATGAACAGGAAGCCGATGGTGGCAACGATCGGGGTGGCGATAAGGCTCACGCCCTTGAGCATTGCGGCTTCGGCTTCGCGCATCGGCTTGCCGCTCAGAAGCATGCAGACGATGGCGGAAGCAAGACCAACCAGGAAGACCGGGAAGCCGGCTACGAACCCGATGAAGAGAACGAGGAACGGCAGGAAAGCGCGCAGGGAGGTCGTGGAGTATTCACGGTTTTCGATCTCAGCCATGATTCGCGCTTGTTCTTCCTTGGTGATGACCACGCCGCGGCGACGCATGTCGGCGTTGCAACGGATGGCGGAAACCAGGAAGATCGTCAAGCAGGCGATCAAGCCGAGAACATTGAACAGACCGAAGCTGATGCCTGCCGTTGCGACCAGGGCGACCTGCGTCGGGTGCGTGAAACCGGCCAAGTTGCCGATGTGACCGGCGTGAGCCTGAATACCGGCGCACTTGTTGGGGTCAACACCAAGGCGAACAGCAGCAGGACCCGTAATGACAGCCGTGATAACGGGCTGCGTGAAACCGGTCAGAGCGCCGATCACACCTGCAGCGATACCGCCGGCGGAGCAAACGCCGGTGCCGCCGCCGAGCTTGTTGCCGACGCGCACGATGTCGCGAATGATAACGTCAAGGAAGCCGGTGGCCTGCATGATGCCGATGAAGAGCAAGATGCCCGTCATGTCGGCGATCACAGGGTTCAGACCGGTGTTAACCATCTTGGCAATGGTCATTTCGGCGCTTCCCATAATGGGGAAACCGGCAATCAAAGCCGAGAGCGTTGCGCCGACGATTGCGGTCATGTAGATCGGCGTTTTGCCCGTAATCATCAGGAGCAACGTCAATACCATAACCACTTGCGCAATTACGGAAGCTGTCATTTTTCATTCCTTTGGTTTGTCGCGCACGCCTTTTGATGGAGTGCGTGTGTTGATGAAACACTCGTGTCGCAGTGAGTACACTCCGACACTTATCGTTCAGTCTGAAAGAAAAAAATTTCTTTACCGTAAACCAAAGAGTGAAAAACGTTGCAAAAAGATTGCATCAGCGTTATGCGCCGAACGACTTTTGTCCGGAAACTCAAAGCAGAGGATCGCGGACCAGATCGCGTAGCAGGTAACCCACGCCGGAATAGGCGGAGATGACTCCGCCTTGTAGTCCGTTTTCCTCCAGCTTGCGACGGATGCGGGAGAAGGCTACGCGAAGGTTCTGAACGTCACCTATTGAGTGGCCGCCCCAGACTCTTTGCAACAGATGTTCGTGAGAAATAACGCTGCCGGGATGCTTCATCAGGGCAAGCATCAGATGGTATTCGCTGTCAGCGAGCTTGACTTCACGATCATTAATCCAAAGAGAACGGCTCGATTCACTCAATCGCATCGGTCCGTTACGGTACTCACGTTGTGCATTGTGTTCTTCGCTGGTATGCGCACGACGCATGACGGCTCGGATGCGGGCGATCAGTTCCTCGGTAAGAAATGGCTTGGTGATGTAATCGTCGGCTCCGCTGTCAAATCCGCGCAGCTTGAAGGAAGGTTCGTTTCGAGCCGAGAGAAAGATAATCGGAACGTTAGCCGACTTCGAAAGTCGCTCTGCACAGTCAAAGCCGTCCATCCCCGGCATCATGACATCCATCAAAACCAGATCAGGAGTCGGATCGGATTGAGCAAAGACTTCGAGTGCTTGCTCTCCGTCTCCGGCACAAACGACGTCAAAGCCGTTGGCTTCCAATTCCTTAGTGAGCAAGCGACGAATTTTGCTTTCATCGTCAACAACAAGAATCAAAGGCAAACTGCGGGTCGACATGGTTGTTGTGATCTGGATATTGTTGTTCCAATTCGGTTCAAATGAGTTCGGGTGGCATGCTCAGGGGCAGTCTGAGCGTAAATCGCGTACCGAATTCAGGGTTGCTGAAATGAACCGCGATGGTGCCGCCGTGCGCATGAATAATACCGCGTACGATAGTCAAACCGAGACCGCTGCCGCTGTGGCTTCGGCTGGCGGTCATGTCGGCTTGATAAAACTGATCAAAGATGTGCTTGGCTTTGCCCGGCGCAATGCCGATACCCTGATCGGTAATATCGATGACGATTTGCTGTCCGTCGATTCGGGTGCTGACGTCAATGAGAGCAACCTCTTGGGGCGGCTTTTTATAGCGAGCTGCGTTGTTGAACAGATTGACGAAGACTTGCGTCAATCGATCCGGATCCACACAGAAGAGCTCGGCATCCATGTCGATATGTCTTGAAACCTTCATGGGATAGCGTGCTGCAGCGAGCTTTTCTGCCCGATCAATAAGGCTGGCCACGTGAACGACTCGAACATTGAGCTTCATGGCTCCTGCGCGGATTCTTGAAACATCAAGAAGGTCGTCGACGAGTTGACCCAAATGAATCGTTTCATCGGAGAGATCGCGGACATCGTTGATGGACGGCATTTGACCGTGTTCAATGGTTCGAGTCAGATCGCGCACTTGAAGCTGAAGCAAAGTGAGCGGAGTTTTGAGTTCGTGAGCCACCACGCCGACAATATTTTCCTTGACGGCTTCGAGACTGACTTCTTGGGTGATGTCGCGCAGAATCCACCCGGTTCGCTCGCCGGCAAGTCCCGGCATGTCGGAAACGGTAAACGGCAAGAGTTCCAGCACGCGATTGCCGCCGATGCGAGAACGGACGCGGGTTTTGGTTTTGTTTTGCAGATCATCTGTGATGCGGTTTCCCGTTATGCTCTCCCAGTTGGAGGTCATGATGTCGGAGAACATCAGCATTAATACGCTGTCCCCTTCGTTCAGAAGTTTGCCGGCGTATTCGTTTGCATAACGAATGAGACCGGATTTGCCAATGATCACCACCCCGTCGGTCATGGATTCAAAGACGGTCTGCAAGGCTGCTTGTTCCTGACTGAGGTGTTCGACAAGTTTGGCATTGGCAGAGACAATGGCCAGCGCATAAGCCAGACGCTCCAGCGAATTCCTCTTGTCTGCGGTGAGAATGGCTTCCTGCGGAAGAAGCAGACGGCCGTAGACGGTGCTGCCCAACCGAACATCAATGGAATTGTGCGGTGCTGGAGTCGAGATTTCGGTTTCGAAAACCAGAGAAGAAAGTTCCAGCAAAACTCTGAAGCGCTCAATGCAGTAGAAGATGACCGATGTTTTTGGCATGAAATGACCGGTGGAGGACAGCGGTGCGAGCAAAGTCTGCAATGTTTTTAGTTCTTCGTTTCTTGCAACCAGGTCGCTGGTGCGAGCCTGAACCTCGTCTTCAAGCCTTAGGTTGACTTTCTGCAGCGCCTCTTTGCCTTTGTCGACAGATTGCGCCATGCGGGCGAATGTCTCCTCAAGTTTGACAAGTTCGGTTGTTCCTTCAATCGCAAGCATCTTGTCGATACGAGTGAAATGACCGGTTTTACCGTAGTTTTCGACGCTGGCAACGAGCGAGTCGAAAGAACGGGTAATTGGAACCGCCATGAATGAGCCCAGGAAAAAAGTGCCGGCCAGTGCGGCAAAAAAACCGAGTGCCCAGATCACGGCTGTTTCCTTCATGGCTTCATCACGGGTTTGCTGAGCTTGCGAGATGACCAGTGTCCATCCCATGGGGCCGATGGGTACGAAGGCTTTTATGTGAGAAGAAAATCGGTCGCCTTCAGTCCGAAGCAAAAATGGTTCACCCTTGGATTCATGAAGCTGAGTAAGCTCAATGGGTGTCAGTGGATCGTAGGCGGCGTTGTGATAATGAGAATTGCTTGAGATGGCGTAGATGAGCTGACGATCGGCATTAAAGATAGCCCCGGAGTAGCTTTGCCCGTACAACAGATTGGCGAAGTCTTTGGCAAGCATCGAAATATCTACGGATGCCGTCAGTGTTCGATGAAGAATTCCGTTGGTCCCCGGCTGATCGATATTCAGGGTGAATACACGCGTTGCCAACGAATGCTGGGGAGTTTCGAGTGGCTGATTGTTTCGCAGAGATGTGGTAAAGCCTGTTTCATCGGTGTACGAGAGACTGCGGATGCTTGAATTTTGTGTGAGCAGGTTTTCGAATGTCCTGCTCTTCTGGGAAAGCGGAGCCTCGGGGCTGTAGGTGCTGAGTGCCAACGAGAGTTGGCTTCGGATATTGGATATGCCAGATTCAACATAAAGAGCGGCTTCTCGCGCAACGCCGAGCTGAAGGTTGTTTTGAACTTCAGTGGCGGTTTCGAAGTTTTTCTGCAGAAAGAACAGGAGCAGGATCAGAGGCAGAAGCGTTGTCCAGATCAGGACGTTGATCAGACGATTGCGGAATGACTTCGGCTCAACGATTTCTTCGAAATAGGGAGGTAATTCGCTGTCGCCGTAGAGATTGACCAATGGCTTGGGTGGAACGTTTGCAGTAGACATTGGATCAGTTGTCGTCGGACTCAATTTGATCGAAACATTTCATTTTAGTGAGGTTGACAACACATTCTGTTCGACGGAGAGGCAAATGCTCAAATCGACAGCGAGCACTTTCTTTTCGTAGAACGCGAGGAAAACTGCGGCGTCAGTCGCGGGTTGCGATACCTGCAATTGACAACTGAGGACCTAAAAAAGCCCAGGCCGAGCAAAAACAGTGAGCCGAATCTGCCGTACCGAGTCAATGATGCCGAATACAGGCGGTACAAGAGCAAGGAAGCGCCCAACAGACAGGCCTTGGCAAAGCTGAAACATTCCTGCTATCAGTCTGGGTGCACGGCAACTCAAATGGAACATGCTTAACGGGAGAGTTCAGCGAAAAACGAAGGATTGAGTATTGATAATTTCTTTTCCAATCAATATAATGGCGCGTTCGACGTGCGTATTGACGGCGGCATCCCCGTTGTCAGTGCGCTCATGTCGCTGAATTTAAAGCATTTGTGTGCCTCATTTCGATGCAAGATGTGGCGTACGGAAGCTTCAAACACTAAAAGTTAACTTTTAACCCACGTGGGGTATTAAGAAAATGGCTGTTCAGCAAAATAAGAAATCCACCAGCAAGCGCGGCAATCACCGTGCTCACGACTTCCTGTCCAACCCGGCTACCGCCGTTGAACCCGGTACCGGTGAAGTGCACCGCCGTCACCACATCAGCCCGAATGGTTTCTACCGCGGCAAGAAGGTTGTGACGACCAAGCAGGACGCTGCTGAAGAATAATCTCGGTTCCGGAACATTCTGACGGTTGGAACGCGAGGAACCGGCTCAGGGGAGATCGGTAACGGGTGAAACACCGCGCCTAACCCCATGTCTCGGTCAATGTCGGAGGCATCCGGCAGCCCGGCAAAGCCGCCCCGGCCTTGAGAGTCGCTGCAGCACTTGATAGGCGCCGCCGCTTCGAAGCACGGCCGACAGAAAAACTGAAACCAAGTGAAAAAGGAGATCGTCTGTACGGACGAATCTCCTTTTTTGATGTCTGTCGTTTGCTAATATCGCTTCGCTAATGCTTTTTGACGACCGGCAGCCAAAACGTGAATCAGCGGTGAGGCGAATCGGTACGTCGTGTTTTTTTAGATGGAACGAATGACAGATTGCACCAACCGCATCTACACCCGAGTGCTGACAACGGGTTCTAAGTTAGCTGATCGTGCTGTGACCAACGGTGATCTCGCTAAAGAGCTTGCCGAGCGCGGCATTGAGACGAGCGACGAATGGATTCGCACGCGCACCGGCATCGGTTGCCGTCACATCGCCGTGGATGGGCAGACGACGCTTTCTCTGGCTGTGGATGCGACCCGCGACGCTTTGACGCGCGGCAATATCGATCCTCAGACAATTGACCTCATCATCGTGGCGACAACCACTCCCGACGGCTTGTTTCCGTCGATGGCCTGCCGATTGCAGAATGCCTTGGGCATCAAGGGGTGCGCAGCGTTTGACGTGCAGGCGGTTTGCGCCGGCTTTGTTTATGCCATGAGCGTTGCCGACGGTCTGATTCGCACCGGAGGTTACAAACGGGCCCTCGTCGTGGGCGCTGAAGTGCTGAGCCGACTGCTTGACTGGAATGACAGAACGACATGCGTGCTTTTTGGCGACGGCGCGGGCGCTGTTGTGATCGAAGCCTGCGAGCGTGAAGGTATTCTTGCGCACCGCATGCATGCGGACGGCTCCTTCGGCGTTGATACGCTTGCATGCGACGCGCGCATTGAAAACGGCAAAATTGCGGGCTCTCCCTTTATTCAGATGAATGGCCGCCAGGTTTTCAAGCTTGCCGTGAGCTCTCTGTCGGAAAGTTTCGTGGAAGTTTGCGGCATGGCCGGAATCGCGCCGGGCGAAGTCGACGTGTGGGTGCCGCATCAGGCCAACATCCGCATCATCGAAATGATTGCCGATAAGCTCGGCATTCCGAAGGACAAGACAGTGGAAACGGTTCAGATGCACGGCAACACGTCTGCTGCGAGCGTTCCGCTGGCGCTGGACTGGGCTGTCAAAAACGGACGAATTCACGAAGGCGACACCGTGATGCTGCAAGGTGTGGGTGCCGGCATGACCTGGGGCAGCGTGCTCCTGAAGTGGTAACAGATACAAAAACCGGAGAACGGAATTGAAATTAGCGTTTGTATTCCCCGGACAGGGGTCGCAGAAGGTCGGCATGGCCGACTGGGCTAAGGAGTCGGAAGCGGCTGCGGCCGTGATGCAGGCGGCCGATCGAGCGCTCGGAGAACCGCTTGGCGAACTGATTGCCAATGGCCCCGACACGGAATTGAATTTGACAGTCAACACGCAGCCCGCATTGCTTGCTACAAGCTACGCCGTTTTTGCGGCCTGGAAGGAAGCGGGCGGACCGATGCCTGAAGTGATGGCAGGACACAGCCTTGGCGAGTACACGGCTCTGACGGCTGCGGGAGTTTTCTCGATCGAGGATGCCGTGCGTCTTGTGCGTTTCCGCGCCAGCGCCATGCAGTCTGCAGTGCCGGTCGGCGTGGGAGGCATGGCTGCCATTTTGGGCTTGAGCGACGACGTTGTGATTGATCTTTGCGCTAAGGCCGCTCAGGATGAAGCGGTCGAAGCCGTGAACTTCAACTGCCCCGGTCAGGTTGTGATTGCCGGTCACAAGGCGGCCGTCGAACGTGCTTGTGCGCTTGCTCTGCAAGCCGGCGCCAAGCGTGCCGTGGTGCTTGCCGTGTCGGCCCCCTTCCACAGCACGCTGCTGCAGCCTGCAGCCGACCGTCTGGCCGAAGAACTTGCCCGCACGCCGATGCAGGAACCGATGGTTGACGTCGTTGCTAATGTAGACGTCGTATGCCACAACACGGTCGGGGAAATCCGCGCCGCATTGGCCAAGCAGGCCGCCAGCGCTGTGCTCTGGACCGGCTGCGTGCAGAAGATGCAGGAAATGGGCGTGACCCATATAGTCGAGTGCGGCCCGGGCCGCGTGCTTGCCGGTCTGGTTCGCCGCATCGCTCCCGAAATCACGGTTGCGAACGTGAGCGATCTGGCAAGCGTCAAGAATGTGATTGCGCAACTCAACGCATAAATCGAGAAGAAGGAAAAGAACATGCAGAACTTTTTTACCGCTGAAAGCTTTGCCGGACGCGTGGCGCTCGTGACGGGGGCAACGCGCGGCATCGGACGCGCCGTTGCCATGGCTCTGGCCGAGTGCGGCGCCAAGGTGATCGGTACGGCCACGTCCGAAGCCGGTGCGGCTCAGATCAGCGAGGTTTTGGGTGACAAGGGTCGCGGCATAGTCCTCAACGTGACTGACGCTGAAGCGAGCAAGGCTGCCGTGGATGCGATCGTCGCTGAATTCGGCCGCATCGACATTCTCGTCAACAACGCCGGCATCACCCGCGATATGCTTGCCATGCGTTTGTCCGACGAAGCCTGGGACGCCGTGATCGAAACCAATCTTACGGCTGTCTTCCGCCTGACTCGCGCCGTGCTGCGTCCGATGATGAAGCAGCGCTTCGGCCGCATCATCAACATGAGTTCTGTGGTGGGTGCCATGGGAAACGCCGGTCAGGCCAACTATGCTGCCGCCAAAGCCGGCATGATCGGCATGAGCAAGTCGGTGGCCCGTGAAGTGGCCTCCCGCGGCGTGACCGTCAACTGCGTGGCCCCGGGTTTTATCGAAACGGACATGACCGCCGCATTGCCCGAAGACGTCAAAACGCACCTCATGGCACAAATTCCGGCGGCTCGCCTCGGCAAAACGGATGATATCGCTGCAGCCGTGCTCTATTTGGCTTCTGAGCCCGCCGGCTACGTCACCGGGACCGTTTTGCACGTCAACGGCGGCATGTTCATGGGATGATGTAATTAGGCCTCAAGCCTGATAAAATCCCTCGATTAGAAAATTTTCTTCGGCAAACGGATGACCGTTTGCTCAACACAGACTAATTCCGCGGAGTAGGAAATGGAAGATTTGGAACAGAAAGTCAAGCAGATCATCGCTGAACAGCTTGGCAAGAACGAAGCCGACATCAAGAATGAAGCCTCCTTCATCGAAGATCTCGGTGCCGACAGCCTTGACACGGTTGAACTCGTGATGGCTCTTGAAGACGCTTTCAAGATCGAAATCCCGGATGAACAGCAGGAAAACCTGCGCACCGTTCAGCAGGCTATCGACTTCATTCAGGCCAACGTCAAGGCCTAATGCCTCTTGAGGCGCTGTCCGAGAGAGGGTAAATGACCTTGTGTCGGGCAGCATGAAGCAAAAGGGGGCGTGAGCCCCCTTTTTTTAGCGGATTTGTATTGCACAGAACAACAGGAAGGAAAACAAAAAGATGCGCCGTGTGGTTGTGACCGGTTTGGGCATGGTATCGCCGCTTGGTCTCGATGTGGAATCGAGTTGGAAGGCTTTGTTAGCCGGCGAATGCGGTATCGGACCGATTACTGAATTTGACGCTTCCGAATTCGGTTGCCGTATTGCCGGTGAAGTCAAGAATTTTGATCCTGCGGCCGGCGGCCTGCAGGCCAAGGAAGCTCGCCGTTATGACCGCTATGTGCAATTTGCCGCTGCGGCTGCGACCGAAGCTCTCAAAGATGCCGGTCTCGATTTCGTCGGCAAAAACGAAGAGGGTGATCGCGCCGGCTGCATTATCGGCTCGGGCATCGGCGGTCTGGAAACCATTTGCGTCAACCACAAGGCGATGCTCGAACGCGGTCCGCGCCGCATCTCGCCCTTCATGATCCCCGGTTGCATCATCAACATGGCTTCGGGGCTGGTGGGCATCATGAAAAACCTGCGCGGTCCCAACCTTGCCACCGTGACGGCTTGCGCCACCGGTTTGCACGCAATCGGTGAAGCGGCTTGGATCATTCGCCGTGGTGATGCCGACGTGATGCTTGCGGGCGGTACCGAAGGCACGGTCTGCGAAGTCGGCATTGGTGGCTTTGACAGCATGCACGCTCTTTCGCGCCGCAACGACGACCCGGCTCACGCTTCCCGTCCGTTCGACGTTGATCGTGACGGCTTTGTGATGGGTGAAGGCTGCGGCCTGCTTGTTCTCGAAGACTACGACCACGCCGTTGCCCGCGGCGCCAAGATCTACTGCGAACTCGCAGGTTATGGTCTTTCGGGTGACGCCTATCACATCACGACGCCTGCTACGGACGGCCCCGTTCGCTCCATGAAGATGGCGCTCAACCACGCCGGTCTGAAGCCTGAGGACATTGACTACCTCAATGCACACGGCACGTCGACCTCCGTGGGCGACATCAACGAATCCCGCGCTGTGCGCGAACTCTTCGGCGAACACACCGACAAGCTTGTGGTGAGCTCCACCAAGGGCGCTACGGGTCACTTGCTCGGCGGTGCCGGCGGTATCGAAAGCGTCTTTACGGTTCTTGCGATTCGCGACCAGGTGGCGCCTCCGACGATCAACATCGTCAACCAGGATCCGGAATGCTGCATCAATGTCTGCAAGGACAAGCCGCAGCAGATGGAAATCCGCGCTGCCGTCAAGAACAACTTCGGCTTCGGCGGCACTAATGCCACGTTGGTGTTCAAGCGCGTCTAATGTTTCAGCGGTGTTGTAACGCATAGAGAAAAAACGGCCTTCGGGCCGTTTTTTCGTAGTTGCGGACACAAAAAAGCCCGGAGCGGTTCGCGGCGAACTCCCCCGGGCCTTCGGTCTTTCCTGGAAACGAACAGACATCTCGTCATTGATGCCTGCTCAGGATCAGGTTAACCGATTGTCTGTCAAAAAGTCATTGCTCAGTTGTTTCGACTGTTGCAGACTGTTCGGCAGACTTCTCCGCAGCGGCTTTTTCAGCCGCCTCCTGTTCGGCCTTGGCTTCGGCTTCTTCTTCAGCCTTTTCACGCGCAATGCGCGCGGCTTCAGCGCGAGCGGCGTCCGCTTCGGGCGAATTGTCAATGAATTCCTTCTCCGGTCCCTTCATGATTCCGACGCAGCGGAACACCACGATCGCCTTGACGCCTTCGCCCTTGGGATTCTTGCCGGAAACTCCGTCGATAAGCTGGGCGCCCTGGCCGTTTCTCATGCAGAAGTCATGGGCACGCTGGTAGAGGAATTCGCGCAACTGCAACTGCTGGTTGATGTTCTGACGCGTACCGGAAATGCGGTAGAGGTTGTAGTCGATCTTTTCTACGTCCGTGTAATTGGCGCTTTTTTCGATTGCATCTATCATGCCGCTGCATCCGGTCAGAAAGCCTGCACTAAGAGCCAGAAGCGTTGCGCCCGCCAAAATCTTTCGCATGTTTGTCCTTTCTAAGTGTTTTCTTCAGCGCTTCTGAGAAGCAGCTGAAATTTCCTCGTATGTTATCAGCGCCGGGGCTGTCAGTCCTCCGTATTCGATCAAGGCCGCCAACGGATGAAAACGGCCGGTCTTGACGAGAGACTTGTGGTGGCGTAGCGAAAGCTCTCGCTGAACATCGTTCTCGCAGATGTAAAAGGCTCGATATTGTCCGTCGACTTCAACAACCAACGGGCAAGTTACGTGATTTGTGTCGGCAAAGTGAGCAAAAGTTGCTTGGGGGTAGATGTCCGTGAGCGCCAAATACACCGCATTTTCAAAGAGGGAGCGGCGCAGTCCTTCAGGACATCCGGTCATTTGACCAGAGAGCCAGAGGCATAGCCCCGGATGCCGCCAGTAGATCTTGGGACGATCCAATGTGCGACGCATCGGTTTGAGATTGATAGCAGGCACGACTTCAAGAAGCGCGAAATTTTCCAGCAGTCTGACCCATTCGAGAACCGTCACGCTCGGAATGTGCGCCAAGCGTCCGATTTCGCTCCAGTTGGCGGCCGAAGCGGAGGTGCGCGCAAGCAGTCGGGCCACCGAATAAAAGGCGTCAGGCTTTCTCAGTCCGCAGCGCATGGCCGGGAGGGACGCTTCGGTTTTCCACAATTGCGTCCAATGCACAGCGCCTCGAACGCCCAGGCCGGGCGCCAGACACGCGGCTAATGCTTCCGATTCAATTGCAAAACCGGCGCTCGGTTCAAAAGCAGCGGGAGTGCCGTCAATCACCTCTGCGGTAAAAAGGCGAGGTTCCGGCGTTTCAACGATTTCAAGTGCTACGCCCAAGTTTTGGGCAGATTCTCGGACAGCCCGAAGCGCACCTTTGGAGAAGCGGCCGGCGAGTACGAGATCCGTGAGAGGCCGACGGGACAGGAACTGAAGGGCGTTGTCCGTCACTGCTTTGCAGGCATGAGCGTTGACGATCGTTGTTCCGTTGCAGTAAAGCGAAAAAAACTCATCGCTCGAAGCTAGATACAACATTCGGTTGCCGTCGTCGGTGATATCGGCAATGGGATTGTCTCTGAGCGCATCGATTTCACGGTGATCCGTTCCGGCGGGCAGCGCAAAAAGGCGCAGGCGCGATTTGAGTTCTGTCTTATCGATCATCGGTCTAAGATCTTAACTCGGCGGTTTGGATTTTCTTTGCCGCGCGTTTCCAAAGGACGAACGCTAACACACTGTAGGCGACGGCCAAAACAAGCAAATGCGCAAGCTGAGGCATGACGGCGTAGAGCGGCGCTGCGTTTTGGGAGACGGCAACAAGACCGTTGATGCCCGAGGTCGAGGGTAAGAACAAGCGCAAGGCCAAAGCGGGCGGTGTCATATCAAAGAGCGGGTGTACGACGCCCGAAAGAAAGAGCGCCGGAGCCGATATGACCACGAAGAACTGTGCGCCGTATGCGTTCGTGCCCATGGCAAACGTAAAGGCCAGACCGAAACTCACCACGGCAGCGCCGAAAATTGAGGCCATCAGCAGCGTTGCGCCGGGGTTTTGCATGGAGGCAAAATCAAAGAGCACGAAGTCAGGGCCCAAAGCGTAGGCAAGCCACACGAGACTGAAAAGCCAGAAGGCGGTGTAGAGCGCCACAAAACCTTGCGTGTTGCGGCAGACGGCACGCAGCACGGATGGAGGTTGGGAACTCGCAAGCCAACCGCCTAAACTCATCACGATGCTTACGAACATCACGGCTTGGATGATGACAGGCATGACGGCGGCAACGATATAGCTTGCGTAGCCCGAAAGCGGGTTGTAGAGGTTGACGTCGGCAAAGGCGACGGGGGCCATTTGAAGCTTTTTGAGGGTTTCGAGTGGAGCTCCGGCGCGAACGAGATTGAGCGCCATGCTCGCGGCCGTCGTTTCTCCGACGACGCCCATGAGGCCTGCCATGACCGCGCGCGACTTCACGGGGAAGGCACCGTTGGCGGTAAGTGCAACGGAGGTGTGTTTGCCGGCAAGCAGGTTTTCTTCGAAATTTTCCGGAATCGTGATCACAGCCGCCGCTTGTTCGGTTTTATAGAGTGTTTCGCCTTTGGCTCGATCCGTTTCGATGGCAACGACATTGATCATAGCCACTGATTTGATGCGTTCGATCATGGCGCGGCTCGCGGCGCTGCGGTCAAGGTCAACTACGGCCGTCTGAACGCTGGTGACGTTTTGCGCCGCATAGGGCCATGCGTAAAAGAGCAGGTAGAAAGCAACGGCGATCACGAAAATCACGAAAGTGTCTTTCGTAAAGGCGCCGCGTGCGAGAACTGTGCGAACTGTTTCCCAGAACCCGATGGGTTCAGGCAAATCAACAACGGAGTGTGGCTTAAGCTCTTTTTGAGCCCATTTGCGCATTCTCATCGGCAACAGAGCCAGACCGACGGCGGCCGGGATGATGACAAATAGAGAAAGCATCGAGAGCAGATGGATCGTGTGCGAAAGGTCGCTGCCGAGCACCCACTGCGACGAGTGAAGTCTCAGGTACCACGTCAACGGCAGGAATTGTGCAAGGAGCTGCGCAACCGAGTCCATTGAATCCAGAGGAAAGGAAAAGCCCGTGAAGGGGAAGATGGGAGCGGTGGTGCCGATTGCAACCGACATGGCAATAATCCACGACGGCGAAAGGCTTGTGTAGAGCATGGCTAGGGCGGGCATGCTCGCGAAAAAGAGCACGATGCCCAGCGCCCAGGCGACGAGACTGCCCTGTACGCCCCAGCCCTCCCAGCCGGTGAACCAGGCAAGGTAGGCCAGGCCCATGAGCGAGTAGAGGACCAACCAAAAGATCATGCGACCAAGCAGAAATCCCGTGAGGTGAGAGTAGGTTCCCACGACTTGATGCACGGTCTTGAGTCTCCATTCTCGGGTAAGCGATCCTACACAAGTCAGAATGGCCCCTAAGGCGAGCACGCCGGGCAGAATGGTGGTGAGCAAATATGCTTTGAAATTGAGAGCCGGGTTGCCCGCAATCAAAATGTCGGCGTCGAGCACTGCCAGACGTTCCTTGTTTCCGGCAAAGCCTCCGCCCACGACGGAGGCGGCTTCGAGCATCTGTCCGACTTGGATTTGAGACAGCGCAAGCTTGAGGTCGGTTTCCACCGTGGTCGCGATGGCGTAGTAGCTCTTGTTTAGAAAGAGCTCAAGAGCTGAGTCGGAGCGGCTGCCGGACGTTTTTTCGCTCCAGTTGTGGCCGATGACAAAGAGGGCGTATATGTTGCCTGTGGCAAGATCAGCCGTTGCCGCCTGAGGATTTTCGTAGTTGATGAAATCGACCGAGGCAACTGCATCCAGCGATCGAATCAGATCCCGGCTTTCTGCGGAGTTGTCGTAGTCGACAAGACCGACGGGGATGTTGCGCATCAGCCCGGTGGCAAAGACGGCGACGACGGCCAGACACCAGAAAACGGGCACCACGATGCCGGTAAGCCATAATAGCGGCGTATCGGCGGTGGTGCGTGCTTCCTGCACAAAAGCGCGCTTAAAGTCGGAAAGAAACGACGACATAACCGGGAGAAACGTCAGGAGCCTCGGGTAACGCGGTCAACAATCACGCTCATGCCGGGACGCAGATCGCGCATCGGCTCAAGCGGTCGGGCGCGAACTTCGAAGGTGCGCACGTCGTAGCCCGTCGACTGACGGGTGGAACGCCAGGTGGCGTAGTCGGCCCGCGGATTTATCCAATAAACGGTAAAGGCGACGTTGTCGGCACCCAAAGCCGGCACCTTGGCTTTGAGTTCGGTGCCCACTTTGATGTTGGCAAGCTCGTCTTCGCGGATGTTGAAGACCACCCATTTGTCGGAATGATCCAGCAAAGTGACGAGCGGGAAACCCGCGGGCGTGACTTCACCCTCATGCAGCACCACGCGCGTGACTTCGCCCTGACGCGGAGCGCGGACCAGACTTTCAGAAGCCAGACTCTGCACTTCGGCGACACCCGAGGCGGCTTGACGCGCCAGTGCTTCTGCGGCTCGCTTTTCGTCTTCGCGCGACCCCGTGAGCGCCATGTCATAGACGCTTTGCGCGGCGCGGGTCAGCCCGCGGGCGGTATCAAGCGCCGCTTTGGCTTCATCGAACTTTTGAGCCGACACAAGTCCTTCCTTGTAGAGGGCATTGACACGGGAAAAGGTTTTCTCGGCAAGCTGCAGCGCACCCTTGGCACTTTCAAACATTGACTTGGCTTCACGAATCTTCTCTTTGCGGGCTCCTTCTTCCACAAGGCGAGCTTTGGCTTGAGCGGCCTGCTCCTGCGCCGTGACTTGGCCAAGTTTTGCGGAGATTTCCGGAATGTCGATTTTGACCATCACGGCGCCGGCTTCGACCGTGTCGCCTTCCTTGACGAGCACTTTCTCGATGCGGCCCGGAATCTTGGGCGCCACTTCAATGGTGCGGGCGTCGACTTGCCCCTGAAGCGGCGCCGGAGCAGGGGTGGCCGCTTTCCACAGACCGATGCCGATAAAGGCAAGAAGTCCTGCGCCGACCAGGGCAACGGCGATTGTTTTAACGGAGACGTTTTTGGATTCGGTCATAGTGGACACATCAATATTCAAAAATGTTTGTCTGACGCGTGACAGATTGCTCGAAGGCGTTCATGTCGCCGCTTACGGCGTTGAGCATGGCCCAGGCGACGACAAAGCGATAGGCAGCCACACGTCGCGCGATTTCAGCGGCCAGAAGCTTGGTGCGCGCATCGTTGACTTCATCGGCCGTCGAGAGCCCCTCGGAAAAGCTCTTTTCACGCAGCCGCAGGTTTTCCTTGGCAAGCGAAAGTGTCGAGTCGGTGAGGCGATAGGCTTCTCGGGCCTCGTTGCTTTTTAGGTACGCTGTCTGAACGGCAGTCTGGATGCGGTTGCTTGCTTCGTCGTGCGCAGCTTGTGCTTTGGTGACGAGCGAATTGGCCGCTGCAATCGACGCGTTGCGGTCTTTGTTGTCCCAGAGCGTGAACTTCAAACCAATGCCGGCGATCCAGTCGGGTTCGGGAATCGTCAGGTAGTGCTTAATCAGGTTGTAGTTGGCAAAAGCGTATACCTGAGGGTGCCAGGCGGCCTTTGCAGCCGTCACGCCTTGCTCGGCCTGCCGGCGTTGCGCCACTACGCTCTTTAGGACGGGACTTGAGCCCATCGCCTTGTCTTGCCAGCTCTTTAATGAACCGATGTCTTCCGTGACAACAAAGAGGGGGTTTTTGAGTTCTCCCACGCTCTCTTCACGCAGAAGTCCGGCCAATTCGCTTTCGGCTACACGGCGGTTTGTCTGAGCGGTCAAAAGCTCTCGCTTGGCCGCGTCTCGGTTGACTTCGACGGCCATGCGTTCGAGTTTGCTGATCGTGCCGGTCTTTTCAAACCGAAGCGCCTTGCGAACTTCTAACTCCTGCTGATGAAGCATTTCGCTTTGCAGTCGTTCAATGCTACGCGCAAGCTGTACGGCAAAGTATTTCTGCGCGAGCTCGGTGTCAACGGTGTCGCGCTGCGCCTGCGTGCGAGCCTGCGATTCGTAGACGGCTTCGTCGGCTGCGCGTACTTTGGCATTGATGGCGCCGCCCATGTAAATCGGCAGCTGAGCGTTGATGGCCGCACGCGGCCCCCCGATGTCTTCTTCGTGATAAAGATCAATCGAAGTGGGGATGGGGAGGTGGAGTAGGGGACCAAGATTGATTGTGCCGTAATCGAGCGTTTTGCGTCCCCAGATCTGCTTGGAGTCAAGCTCGATCTTTGGTCCGTGCAGACTGCGCGCGCTCTTGGCTTCGCTTTCGCGCTTGGCCGTTTCGGCGGCTTCGACCTTGATGGCGTCCACCCGGTCGTGAGCAAGCTGCCTTGCCTGTGAGAAATCAAGCGCCCGCGTCTGGGCGTAGCTTGAGCTGAAAGCCCAGCAGAGCGATGCGAAGACGAAGAGAGATTTGACGGCCATCTGAGACTTTTCGTGAAGAAAGAATTTCTATAAAATCACAATTTTAGTGCTGAGAATCCTTCAGCACACCAACTTAATACCGAATGTCGCCCGAATGGCGAAATCGGTAGACGCAAAGGACTTAAAATCCTTGGCCTTTGGCATGCGGGTTCGAGTCCCGCTTCGGGCACCATCTACATTCGGTAAAGTCTGGTATGCCCCGATTTATCGGGGTTTTCTCTTTTCAGTTTCCGCTTTTCTTGGTTGCGGTGCTGCACGGGATTAGCATCAGAGGTACTTTCTGGAAAGCTATTGCGCTGTTTTTGCAAGGTTTTCTTACGGGAAGAACTGTAAAATGCGGCCAATCCGTTTGACAGCCCCGGAAGACGCTGATGTCAGAAATCCTAGATTTTTCTAAATTTCCCCTCGATTCACATATCCAGGCAGCGATTGCCGAAATGGGCTATGTCACGCCCACACCGATTCAGGTGCAGGCTATCCCCGTCGTGCTTGCGGGGCAGGATGTGATGGGAGCGGCACAGACCGGTACGGGTAAGACGGCCGGCTATGGACTGCCTGCACTGCAGCGAATTCTTCCCAAGGCCAATACGTCGATGTCGCCCGCACGTCACCCCGTGCGCGTGCTGATTCTTGCTCCGACTCGCGAACTGGCAGTGCAGGTTAATGAAAGTCTTGTGAAGTACGCAAGCAAGACGCCTCTGCGCGTGGGCGTGGTCTACGGCGGCGTGGACATCAAGCCGCAGGCCGACATGCTGCGCCGTGGCGTTGAGGTCCTCACGGCAACGCCCGGTCGTCTGCTTGACCACCATGAAGGCGGTTCGGTGAACCTCTCTCAGGTCGAAATCGTGATTCTCGACGAGGCCGACCGTATGCTTGATATGGGCTTTTTGCCCGACATTTCGCGCATTCTGAATCTGTTGCCGAAAAAGCGTCAGAACCTGATGTTCTCGGCAACGTTCTCGCCTGAAGTGAAGAAACTTGCCGGCAACTTCCTGCGCAACCCGGTGCTCGTGGAAGTGGCTCGTGAAAACGCCACGGCCGATACGGTCGAGCAGATTGTCTATCAGGTTCACGACTCCGAAAAAACCGATGTTCTCATCGATATCCTCAAGGGTGACGGCGAAAACGGCGGTCCGATCAAGCAGGTCATCGTCTTTGTGAACGCCAAGATCACATGCCGTCGTCTTGCAAGCACGCTTTCTCGCGTTGGCATTTCGGCCGATGCTATTCACGGAGACAAGTCCCAGGAAGAGCGTATGGCTGCTCTGGAGGCTTTCAAGAAGGGCGAAGTTGAAGTGTTGGTGGCAACCGATGTGGCCGCCCGAGGTCTGGACATTGCCGAACTTCCGGTTGTGATCAACTACGACGTGCCGTTTGGTGCCGAAGACTACGTGCACCGCATCGGTCGTACGGGGCGAGCGGGCGCCAAGGGCAAAGCCGTGATGCTCGCAACCGGCGGCGACAGTCGCCTTGTGACGGCCATCGAAGAGCTCACCAAGCAGAAGTTCAAGCCTGCCGAGCGCCGTCCGCTGTCTCGTGAAGAGCGCCGCTCCCGTTATGAGACGCAGCGTCGTGACGGTTTCGGAGAAGATCGTCCGCGCCGCGGTCGCAAGGAATGGCGAGATGACGATCGCGAGGGGCGCCGTCCGGTGGATCTGGATCTGCCAAAGATGCCGGCTCCGGTCTACGATCCGATCTTTGATGCGCCATATGAACCGACCGAAACCACGGCTACGGCCGAGACTGAACGCAATCAGTCGGTTCAGACTACCGTTCGCGGCCAGACTCAAGGCAAGAAAAAGGGCAGAGTTGCCGCGCTTTTGGGCGGCCTGCTTCGCAAATAATCGTTTGACGATCGGCTCTGCGGCCGATGACGATTTCCATCCCATTTCGTCCCCGCGTCTGAGAAAGATGCGGGGAGTTCGTATCGATATTTCATGACTGACACCGAAAAGTTTCGCTTTTGCGTTGCCCCGATGCTCGATTGGACCGATCGTCATTGCCGCTATTTCATGCGGCTGATGACAAAGCGTGCTCGTCTCTACACCGAAATGGTGACGGCGCCGGCCATTTTGTTCGGCAACCGGGATCTGCTTCTGAAGTTTGACGAAACGGAGCATCCCGTCGCCTGCCAGCTCGGCGGCAGTGATCCGGAGGATCTGGCCAAGGCGGCTGCCATTGCGTCGCAATACGGTTACGACGAAATCAACCTCAACTGCGGCTGCCCCTCCGAGCGCGTCCAGAAAGGCTCGTTTGGCGCCTGCCTGATGCTTGAGCCCAAGCTCGTGGCGGAGTGCTTTCAGGCGATCCGAGAAGCGAGCGGTCTTGAGACCACGATCAAGCACCGCATCGGCGTGGATCATCAGGACGACTATCCTTTCGTGCAGAACTTTGTCGGGACGCTTTACGAAGCCGGTTGCCGCGCTTTCATCGTGCATGTTCGCACTGCCTTTCTCAAAGGATTGTCGCCGCGTCAGAACCGCGACGTGCCGCCGCTTAAGCCCGACTATGCCTACCGACTCAAAAAGGACTTTCCGCAGGCGCAGTTTTGCATCAACGGCGGAATCCAGACGCTTGAAGAGTCCAAGACCTTCATTGATAACGGCATGGACGGTGTGATGGTGGGGCGAGCCGCCTATCATGAACCCTGGATGCTGTCTCGCGTAGACGAAGTTCTGTTCGGGGAAGAGCCCCGTGAGCTTCGTCGTGAAGACGTGGTCGAACAAATGACGGCGTACCTGCATCGCGTTGCACCGGAACACGAAAATGCGGTGCGAAACGCAGCTCGCCACACGATGGGCCTGATGAACGGCTTGCCCGGTGCGCGACTCTGGCGCCGTACGCTGTCCGATCCCAAGGCATACAAGGAAGCCGGTCCCAATGTGTTGTTGGCGGCGCTTGAGTCCATGAAGGCCTGACGGCCGCAACATTTTTCAACGCACCAAGAGATTCGGAGGCGGAGAATGCTTGGAGCCATTGTCGGAGATATTGTCGGTTCTCGTTTTGAGTTTTCGTGTCAGCCCGAAGACGGCTCGTATTGTGAGTTCACGATGCCGCCGGAAACCGGTTTTGAGTTTCTGTCCTCGGATTGTTTCTTCACTGACGATACGGTGCTCACCGTGGCAATCTGTCAGGCGCTGACCGAAACGGGCGGAAATCCGGCATCTTTGCCGCGACGCGTGGTCGAACTTTTCTGTGAATACGGTTCTCGCTATCCGTTGGCGGGCTACGGAACTCGTTTTGACGAGTGGCTGCACAATCCGCACCGCAAGCCTTACATGAGTCACGGCAACGGCGCAGGAATGCGCGTAAGCGGCTGCGCCTACGCAGCCGAGACACTCGAAGAGGCCTTGCTGTTGTCCGACCTGGTCACGGGAGTGACGCACAACCATCCGGAAGGCATGTTGGGCGCCCGCGCGGTGACAGCGACAACGTTCTTGGCTCGTCAGGGCAAGAGCAAGGAAGAGATTCGCCGCTACATTGTCGAGAACTTCTACCCGCTGGATTTCACGATCGGTGAAATTCAGAACGACTATTGGAAGGGAAGAGGACTGGGCACCTGCGGCAATTCTATCCCACAGGCTCTGCAGGCATTCTTTGAGTCCACGGATTTTGAAAGCGCCATTAGGCTGGCAGTCGGATTGGGCGGCGACACCGACACGCTGGGTGCAATGGTCGGAGCTCCGGCAGGTGCCTACTACGGCGTTCCGGATGAGACGGCGGAGAAGGTCGAAACCTATCTCACGGAAGATTTGCGCAAGGCAATTGCCGGTTTTGAATCGCGCTTTTCTCTTTGAGTGTGTTGCGGGCTGACAAGACCGTCAGAGGCTATCTAAAACTATCATTTAAGAAAAATTGTATCGACAGTCGTCCGAATTGGTTTTTATCGCATGATTTGGTTTGTTCTTTATTCGCTTCTTTTTATTGCTCTGGCCTATATCGACTTTCGTAAAGGGCAAACGCCGGCCGGCTACTTTCTTAACGATCGCAAATCCAAAACGCATCAGGTCGGTTTTTCGATCATCGCATCCTGCGTGGGCGGTTCGGCCACGGTTGGGATGTGCGGACTGGCCTATGCGGTAGGCACGCCCGCGCTTTGGTGGTTGCTTTCCGGGGCGGCGGGGCTTGTGGTGCTGCGTCTCTTTATGGTGCCGCGCATCCGCTCTCGCGGTTCGGCTCTCACAATGCCCGAAATGATTCGGGAGTCCGTCGGTGTTCATGCACATCGCCTGTCCTGCGTGATCATTCTGTGTTCATGGGTGGCGATTCTTGCCGCGCAGTTTTTGGCCATGGGGCGCATTGTGGCCGGACTGACGGGATTGTCGAGCCTGTCGGCGATGGCCTGCGGCGCCTTCGTGATCGTTCTCTACACCTGGCTGGGCGGTCAGGCGAGCGTGATCAAAAGCGACGTGATTCAGCTTGTCTGTTTGGCGACGGGCCTGGTTCTTCTTTTGGTTTTGCTGATTTCGATCGACCCGGAACCGATTTCCGAGGTGCGTTTCGAATGGCTCAACGACAAGTTTGAGATCTCGGATTGGTCTCGCTTCATGCTGCTGATCGGCGGCAGCTATATCGTCTGTCCCATGCTATTTGCCCGCATCATGAGTGCGGAATCGGATAAGGCGGCTCGCCGCGGAGCGGAGCTGGGCATCCTGGGCATTGCCCTGATTGCTTTTGTGATCGTGGGCATCGGCTTGGAGGCAAGGGCATTTCTGGGAGAGGGGATTGAGGGCGATTCCGTACTGCCTCAATTGGTCGGTCAGTTGCCGACCTGGGTGAGCGTGCTCTTTTTCTTTGTAATGGCAAGCGCTATCTTGTCTTCGGCAGACTCCTGCCTGATCACGGCGGCGACGGTGGCGGCCAACGACATTTTGAAGACGCCGAGCGTGAAGGTCTCACGGAGGTTGATTCTTGTCATTTCCGCGGCGGCCTTTGTTCTTGCCGGTTCCGGCAAGAGCGTGCTGGGACTGCTTCTTGCGGCCAACACGATATATACCTGTGCGGTGGTCTTTCCGATTTTCGTGACGTTGGCGGTCGGAAGAAAACTCAATGGCGCGGCGGCGCTTGCAACGATTGCGACAGCCGGCAGCTTGGCCCTGGCCAGCGAACTCATGAGTTATGAACCGTTGAGCTATGTTGCGGCGCTGGTTTCTGTCATCGGCAGTTTGCTTTCTCTTTACGGCGGCGACGGCAGTGAAACGCCTCAGACCGTCACCGTGCCGGTACGTGTTCGAGAGCACTGAAATTAGAGAAAAATTTCGCCCAAGCATTTGATCTCGGCGGTGTTTTCTCATATAATCCGCGCTTCTTTGTGCAAGCAAAGAACTTTCCCGAACCTGCGCTATGTTGGCGCGGGTCAGTAAATAGCACGCCGTAGGCTCTCCGGGTGACCGCAATCGAGCGGTTTTGCCAAGGCCTCGGTGTTAGACATAACCTTGGAGAATAAGAAATGTCCGTCAGCATGCGTGAAATGCTCGAAGCCGGTTGCCACTTCGGCCACCAGACCCGCTTCTGGAACCCCAAGATGGCTCAGTACATCTTCGGCGCTCGCAACAAGATTCACATCATCAACCTCGAAAAGACGGTTGAAAAGCTTGCCGAAGCTGAAAAGTTCGTTCGCGAACTCTCCGCTCGCGGCGGCAAGATCCTCTTCGTGGACACCAAGCGCGGCGGCCGCGACACGATCATCGAACAGGCCCAGCGCGCTGGCTGCTGCTACGTTGATCAGCGCTGGCTCGGCGGCACGCTCACGAACTTCAAGACCGTGAAGCAGACGATCCGTCACCTCAAGGACATGGAAGCCACGCTCGAAGCCGGCGGCCTCGAGAAGATGAGCAAGAAGGAAGCTCTCGACTTCACCCGCGAAGTTGAAAAGCTCAACAAGTCCATCGGCGGTATCAAGGACATGGCCGGCCTGCCCGACGCCCTCTTCGTGATTGACGTCGGCTACCACAAGATCGCCATCCAGGAAGCCAACAAGCTCGGCATTCCGGTCGTGGCTGTCGTCGATACCAACCACAGCCCCGAGGGCGTTGACTATGTCATCCCGGGCAACGACGACTCCGGTAAGGCTGTTGCCATCTACGCTTCCGTGATCGCTGACGCCATCCTCGCCGGCCGTGCCGATGTGGCCACCGGTGAAGAAGAAGCTCAGGAAGAGTTCGTGGAAGTCGAAGAAAAGACCGAAGCCTAATTCTTAGACATCGATCTTTGGCGTCCGACAAGACGCATCCGTCCGACTGATCTCGCGGTCTTTCGGACGGCTGAAGAGAGGGCGCGGCGAAAAATTTTTTAGCCTGCGCCCTTTTTTCTGCTATTTTTTCAGGGTCTGCAAAAGTTGGATCCTGCAGAAACAGAATTTCAATATGTTCGAGAACGGGTATTCTCGGACAATTTTTTTAAGACAATAGGAGCTAAAAGAATGGCCGCTATTACTGCCGCAATGGTTAAGGCGCTTCGCGAAAAGACCGACGCCCCGATGATGGAATGCAAGAAGGCCCTCACGGAAGCTGACGGTGACGCCGCCAAGGCAGAAGAAATCCTTCGCGTCAAGCTCGGCAACAAGGCTAGCAAGGCCGCTGCCCGCGTGACGGCTGAAGGCGTTGTGACGGTTTACGTGAGCGAAGACCGCAAGGTCGGCGCCATCCTTGAAGTCAACTCGGAAACCGACTTCGTTGCCAAGAACGAAGAATTCCAGAAGATGGCCCAGGATGCGGTTCGTCTGGTTGCCGAACAGAACCCGGCTGACATCGCTGCTCTGTCGGCTCTCAACATCGACGGCAAGACCCTCGAAGAAGTCCGTACGGCTCTCGTCGGCAAGATCGGCGAAAACATGACCTTCCGTCGTTTCCAGCGCTTCGAAGCTCAGGGCCAGCTGCACAAGTATGTGCACGGTGGCTCCAAGATCGCTGCTCTCGTTGACGTGGTCGGCGGTGACGACGAAGTCGCTCACGACATCGCCATGCACATCGCTGCTGCAAAGCCGAAGGCTCTCGACCAGTCCGGCATTCCCGCTGAACTGATCGAAACCGAACGCCGCGTGGCCATCGAAAAGGCTCGCGAAGCCGGCAAGCCCGAAGCCATGCTCGAACGCATCGCCGAAGGTACCGTCAACAAGTTCCTCAAGGAAGTGACGCTCCTCAACCAGCCGTTCGTTAAGGACGACAAGGTGACGATCGCCCAGCTTCTGAAGAGCAAGGGTGCTTCCGTGGCTTCCTTCGGCCTGTACGTGGTCGGCGAAGGCCTCGAAAAGCGCAACGAAGACTTCGCTGCTGAAGTCGCTGCTCAGCAGGCAGCTGCTGCCAAGGCTTAATCGGCTCTTCTGGCTGAAAAAATGAGTTAAGGGGTGACGGCTCGGAGAAATCCGGGCCGTTACTTTTGGGAGAGCGTTTGCAAAAACTTGTGTGCATTCGGTACGGCTTGACTCAAACACGCGTTGATTGCTGTATCATCCACACAATTTAGGTAAAAGTGCCCAGATGAGGGCTTTTACCAGGCTTGTTTTGCGCCTGAAATTCGTAAAACTCGCCAAGATTTTCGTGACAACCCTACCTGACGGAGGCGGCGGACAAAATCGCCGTATGTGCCCATGCAAAATCCCACGCCCAAGTACAAGCGCGTTCTTTTGAAACTTTCCGGCGAAGCCCTGATGGGGCCGGATCAGTTCGGTATCAACCGCACGACGCTTTCGGGCATCGTTGAGGAAATCAAGAGTATGCTTGAGCTCGGTGTCGAACTCGGCGTTGTTGTGGGCGGCGGCAATATCTTCCGCGGCGTGGCGCTCGGCGCAACCGGCATGGACCGGGCCACGGGCGACTACATGGGTATGCTCGCCACTGTCATGAATGCAATGGCTCTGCAGGACGCCCTGCGCACCGCCGGCATCGAAGCCCGCGTGCAGAGCGCTCTGACGCTTTCTCAGGTTGCCGAACCGTACATCCGCGGACGCGCTTTGAAGTATCTGGAAAAGGGCCGCGTTGTGATCTTTGCTGCCGGTACCGGCAATCCGTTCTTCACGACCGATACGACGGCCGCGTTGCGCGGCGCTGAAATCGGTGCTCAGATCGTTCTGAAGGCCACCAAGGTCGACGGCATCTACTCCGAAGATCCCAAGAAGAACCCCAACGCCGAACTCTACAAGGACATCACGTTTGACGAAGCCATGCGCCGCAACCTCAAGGTGATGGATGCCACGGCTTTCGCTCTTTGCCGCGATCAGGGTTTGCCCATCAAGGTCTTCTCGATCACCAAGCCCGGCGCTATGCGCCGCGTTGTGCTCGGCGAAGACGAGGGCACGCTTGTGCATGTCTAAGAATTCGTGGCAAAATCAGCAGATTCAATCTTTTTTTCTCTGACTAATCAGAAACAGAAAACAAATGAGTACTATCGCCGAAATTCAACAGCAGTGTGAATACAAGATGAAGCGCACGATCGAAAGCCTGCGTGACGATCTTTCCAAGTTGCGTACGGGGCGTGCCTCCACCGGCATTCTGGAACATGTGATGGTCGATTACTATGGTTCGCCTACGCCGCTGTCTCAGGTTGCCAACCTCGGCGTGGCCGATGCCCGCACGATTACCGTGCAGCCCTGGGATCGCAAGATGATCCCCGTGATCGAAAAGGCGATTCTCATGGCTGACCTCGGTCTGAACCCCGCCGCCTTCGGCGACATGGTTCGCGTGCCGGTTCCGCCGCTCACCGAAGAACGCCGCCGTGAAATCTGCAAGGTTGTGCGCGGCGACGGAGAAGATGCAAAGGTTGCCATCCGCAACCTGCGCCGTGACGCCAACGAACACGTCAAGAAGCTCGAAAAGGCCAAGGAAGTGAGCGAAGACGAACAGAGCCGCAGCGAAAAGGAAATCCAGAAGATGACCGACAAGTACATCGCTGAGGTCGATCAGGTCGTTTCCGCCAAGGAAAAAGAGGTGATGACCGTCTAAGTTTCCGCTACGGCAGCGGAACTAAGATGTTCTCACCCGACAAGCGCCCGGGCTCGGCTTAACCAAGCCGTCAGTGCGGGCGCTTTTTTGTTTGTTAGTTTTGCAATCACCGCCATGTCGCATCCCAACCACCTCGCAATCATTATGGACGGCAACGGCCGCTGGGCTAAGGGGCGCTTTTTGCCGCGCATTGAAGGCCATCGCCGAGGCGTTGAGACGGTTCGGACCGTCGTCAAGGCGGCACGCAGCCGCGGTATCGAACATCTTTCGGTTTTCGCCTTTTCGAGCGAAAACTGGAATCGCCCGCGCGAAGAAGTCAACGCGCTTCTGAATTTCTTTGTGGCCGGACTCAAGCAGGAGGCCGAACCGCTTCTGAAGGCAGACGTCAGACTGCACGTCGTGGGCGACAGAAGCGTCTTTTCCGACGAGCTGGTGCGAGCGATAGAACAGGCCGAGGACATCACCCGCAACGCCACGGGAATGCACTTTAACGTCTGCATCAACTACGGTGGCCGCTGGGACATTGCGCAGGCCGCGCGTCGGGCTGCCGCTGCCGGCTTTGATCTGACGGTTGAAAACATTGACCGCTATCTTGGCATGCCTTGGTCGGGCCCCGTTGATCTGATGATCCGAACCGGGGGAGAGCAGCGCATTTCCAACTTTATTCTTTGGCAGGCAGCGTACGCAGAGCTTTGGTTTACCGAAAAGCTCTGGCCCGAGTTTTCTGAAGCCGATCTCGATGAGGCGCTCAAGTGGTTCGCCGGCCGCGAACGCCGTTTTGGCAAAACCAGCGAACAGATCCGAAACGGAGCCTAAGGGGCCGATTCCCTAACGTCAAAGGTACGTCGCCAGGCGTCAAAAGCTTTGCGGCATTGCCTTTCTTGTGCCATAGTTTGTTTGTTCGCAGTCCGTTTTTTGGTTGATCATGCTTTTAACGCGAGTTATTACGGCGGCGGTTTTGCTGCTGATCCTCGTGGTTGCCGCGCAGGCCGGCGACCATGTTCTCAATGCCGTTCTGGCGGTCGGCTACGGCATTACGCTGGCCGAATGGCTCAAACTCACCAAGCTTTCCGGAACTCCGTCCTACCTATTGGGCGGTTGCTTTGCGCTTGTGGGGGCCGGTCTTGCTCTGGGCGCAGCCGATCTTGACGTTTTCGGTTCCGTTTATCTGGCGCTGCAGCTTGCCGTGGCCTGCATCTGGCTTGCCGTCACGGCCGTGTGCTACAACGCGCGCAACATCGGCTTCGGCGTAGCGCGTCCCGCCGCAACGGTCCTTGCCTTTGTGGTGACGACCGCAACGTGGCTTGCCGTGTGGCAATTCCTGCGTTTGGGCAGTTGGCCGCTTCTTATCAGCGTCTTTATGATCGTGTGGTTGGCTGATGCCTGTGCCTACTTTGCGGGGCGCCTTTTTGGCAAGAACCGCATGGCTCCCGCTATTAGCCCCAAGAAAACTTGGGAAGGCGTGGCGGGCGGCCTTGTTAGTGTCCTGGTGGCGGCGCTTGCGGCTTACCTTTGGTTACCCCACGAAATGGTGCTCACGAGTATTCTCCTTGACAAGGCGGGCTTTGCGGCCGGTCTTCTGATGATTCTTGTCCTGGTGGCGGTTTCCGTTTCGGGTGACCTTTTCGAGTCGAGCCTCAAGCGCCAGGCCGGCGTTAAGGATTCCGGGCGCTTGCTTCCCGGTCACGGCGGCTTTTACGATCGTCTCGATTCGTCTCTGGCCGTGCTGCCTACAGCAGCAGCCATGCTGATGATTGTCTAATGCTTACCGCATCGTTCGCGTTCGGGTACTTCGGCTGAATTTTCTCCAGAAATTAGGCAGAAGTACCCAAAAAAGCGGTCGTGCTTCTTTATAATTCCTTAATTCAAGAATCCCGCGCCGGACACAGACGGCGCTCTTCTTTTTGATTAGAGAAAATGACTAAATACGTATTCGTCACGGGCGGCGTTGTCTCCAGTTTGGGCAAAGGCATCGCCGCCGCTTCTTTGGCTGCAATCCTTGAGTCCCGTGGTCTCAAGGTGACGATGATCAAGCTCGATCCATACATCAACGTGGATCCGGGCACGATGAGTCCGTTCCAGCACGGCGAAGTGTTCGTGACGGAGGACGGTGCGGAGACCGACCTTGACTTGGGTCACTACGAGCGCTTCATTTCCTCGAAGATGAGCCGCTACAACAACTTTACGACCGGTCAGATTTATAAGAGCGTTCTTGAAAAGGAACGCCGCGGCGAATACCTCGGCAAGACTGTGCAGGTCATTCCGCACATCACCAACGAAATTCAGGAATACGTCGTTCGCGGCGCCAAGAACGCCTGCAACGGCGACTGCGACGTGGCCGTGGTGGAAATCGGCGGTACGGTGGGCGATATCGAATCGCTGCCCTTCATTGAAGCCGTCCGACAGATGAGCTTCCGTGTGGGTCGCGACAACGCTTGCTTCATTCACCTCACGCTGTGCCCCTGGGTGGCCGCCGCCGGCGAACTCAAGACCAAGCCCACGCAGCACTCCGTGCAGAAGCTGCGCGAAGAAGGTGTCTATCCGGACATCCTGCTGTGCCGCGCCGAACGCGAAGTGCCCGAAGGCGAACGCGCCAAGATCGCACTCTTCTGCAACGTGCCGATGGATCACGTGATCAGCGTGACTGACGCGAGCACCATCTACGAGGTGCCTCTGATGCTGCACGCCCAGCATCTTGACGAAATCGTCTGCAAGCGTCTGAATCTCGACTGCAAGCCCGCCGATCTGTCTCAGTGGCAGGAAATCGTTCGCCGCATCCACGAAACGAAGGGTGAAGTGACGATCGGCATGGTCGGCAAGTACGTTGACTACGCCGACAGCTACAAGAGCCTGAACGAAGCTCTGATCCACGCCGGCATCAAGACCGAACATAAGGTCAAGGTCAACCTGATTGACTCCGAAGAGATCGAAAAGCACGGCTGCGACATGCTCAAGGGGCTCGACGCCATTCTGGTGCCGGGCGGCTTCGGCAAGCGCGGTACGGAAGGCATGATCAAAGCGATCGAGTTTGCTCGCGTCAACAAGATTCCGTTCCTGGGCATCTGCCTTGGCATGCAGACGGCCGTGATCGAATTTGCTCGTCACGTCTGCGGGCTGGGCGGCGCCAACTCCACCGAATTCGATCTCGATACTCCGCATCCGGTGGTCGCTCTGATCACGCAGTGGACGGATAAGTCCGGCAAGGTCGAACAGCGCACCGAAAAGAGTGATCTGGGCGGCACGTTGCGTCTGGGCAGCCAGACGGTTCCCGTCAAGGACGGCACGCTCGCTCACCAGATCTACGGCGACACGGTTTGCGAACGCCATCGTCACCGTTACGAAGTCAACAACGCTTACGTTCCGCAGTTCGAGGATAACGGCATGGTGATCTCGGCTCGTACGCCGACGGAAAACCTGCCGGAAATGATGGAATTGCCCGATCATCCGTTCTTCTTCGGCGTTCAGTTCCATCCGGAATTCACCTCGACGCCGCGCGACGGTCATCCGTTGTTCGAAGCGTTTGTGCGCGCTGCCATCAAGCAGCACAATGAAAAGCAGGCCTAACAGAGTTCTGCGGGAGAAACCATGAAGCTGTGCGGTTTTGAAACTGGCAACAGAAATCCGTTCTTTCTGATCGCGGGGCCGTGCGTCATCGAAAGTCGTGAAATGGTGATGGAAATCGCCTCGTTCATGAAAGAGACCTGTGATGAGCTCGGTATTCGCTACATCTTCAAGGCGAGCTTTGACAAGGCCAACCGCACGTCGACGAAAAGCTACCGAGGCCCCGGCATCGACGAGGGTCTCAAGATCCTTGACGATGTTCGCCGTGAAGTGAGCGTTCCGATTCTCACGGATGTGCACACGCCCGAACAGGTGCGTCAGGTGGCCGACGTCGTAGACGTGCTTCAGACGCCTGCGTTCCTGTGCCGTCAGACCGACTTCATCGTCGCTTGTGCCAAGAGCGGCAAGCCCGTCAACATCAAGAAGGGGCAGTTCCTTGCGCCGCACGACATGGTCAACGTGATCGCCAAGGCGCGCGAAGCCGCTCTGGAGGAGGGGCTTAACCCCGACAACTTCATGGTGTGCGAACGCGGTGCGTCGTTTGGCTACGGCAATCTGGTAAGCGATATGCGCAGCCTTGCCATCATGCGTGAAACGAAGGCACCTGTGGTGTTTGACGCCACGCACTCCGTGCAGATGCCGGGCGGCCGCGGTACGAGCTCCGGCGGTGATCGCCGCTTCGTGCCCGTGCTTTCGCGCGCAGCGGTTGCCGTGGGTGTTGACGGACTCTTTTTTGAGACGCATCCCAATCCCGATACGGCACTTTCCGACGGCCCCAATATGGTGCCGCTCAACCGTATGCCGGATTTGCTCGAAGAGCTCGTGCGCATTGACCGCATCGTCAAAGGTTTCGACTACATCGAAAACAGTCTTTAAAAAATTACCCGGCGAGGCGACTTGCCGGGTCTTTTACGATTCTTTCTTTTTTTAGGAAAAAACAATGAGCGCCATCATTGACATCATTGGCCGCGAAGTTCTCGATTCTCGCGGTAACCCGACCGTGGAAGCCGAAGTGTTCCTCGAAAGCGGCGTTTCTGCTCGCGCGGCAGTTCCCTCCGGTGCCTCCACCGGTGTGCGTGAAGCCATCGAACTGCGCGACGGCGATCCCAAGCGCTACTGCGGCAAGGGCGTGTTGAAGGCTGTGGAGCACGTCAACGGCGAAATTGCCGAAGCCCTGCTCGGCGTGGAAGCTTCCGATCAGCCCTACATCGACCGCACGATGATCGAACTTGACGGCACCGACAACAAGTCTCGCCTCGGCGCCAACGCCATTCTGGCCGTTTCGATGGCTGTGGCCCGCGCTGCCGCTGAAGAAGCCTGCCTGCCGCTGTACCGCTATTTCGGCGGCATGGGTGCCGTGCAGATGCCCGTTCCGATGATGAACGTCATCAACGGCGGCGCTCACGCCAACAACAACCTCGACCTGCAGGAATTCATGATCATTCCGCTGGGCGCACCGTCCTTCAAGGAAGCCCTGCGTTACGGCGCCGAAACGTTCCATGCGTTGAAGAAGATCATCAACTCCCGCGGCATGTCCACGGCTGTGGGCGACGAAGGCGGCTTTGCTCCCAAGTGCGAAAGCCATGAAGAAGCCATTGAACTCATCATGGAGGCCATCCGTGCCGCAGGCTACGAACCGGGCAAGGATATCGCCATCGGTCTGGACTGCGCTTCGAGCGAATTCTTCGAAGACGGCTCCTACGTGATGAAGAAGTCCTCCGGCAAGAAGCTCTCCGCAGAAGAATGGGCCGCCGTGCTCGAAGCCTGGGTTGAAAAGTACCCGATCATCTCGATTGAAGACGGCATGGCCGAAGGCGATTGGGAAGGCTGGAAGATGCTCACCGACAAGCTCGGCGACCGCGTTCAGCTCGTGGGTGACGATCTCTTCGTGACCAATCCCGCCATCCTCAAGGAAGGCATCGAAAAGGGCGTGGCCAACTCGATTCTGATTAAGGTCAACCAGATCGGCACTCTCTCGGAGACGTTCGAAGCCATCGAAATGGCCAAGCGCGCCGGCTATACCGCCGTGGTGAGCCACCGCTCGGGCGAAACCGAAGACAGCACGATTGCCGACATCGCCGTTGGTCTTAACGCCGGCCAGATCAAGACCGGTTCCATGAGCCGTTCCGACCGTATGGCTAAGTACAACCAGCTGCTTCGCATTGAAGAGCACCTCGGCCCCAACGCTGTTTATCCGGGCCGTTCCGCTTTCTACTGCATCAAGCGCTAATCGGTGCATCGATTGAGTGCGGCATCCTTCGGGGTTCCGCGCTCCAAGCTCGAGTTGCCTCGCCGTAAGCGGTCTCCCTTCGGAAAAGACTGCCGGGCGAGGCAATTTTTTGCTGAGTTGAGGTAAAGTTCTAACGCCTCGGTTTTAGGTCTTGTTTTTTTTCGCCCGGCTCTTCATGCGCGCTCGCTATTTTTTCTACATTTTGCTTGTCTCGGCCGCCATTGCCATTCAGTGGCCGTTGTGGTTCGGCAAAGGAGGCATCTCGCGCATGCATTCGCTTGAGGCGGAATTGACGTCGATTCGCGAGTCCAACGATCGACTGCGAGCCGAAAACGATGCCGTGGCCGCGGAAATCGAGTCGCTGGAAAGCGGCAGCGGTGCCGTCGAAGAACGAGCTCGCATGCGCCTGGGGATGGTACGCAAGGACGAAGTCCTTTTCCGATTCGTTCCCAAGGGTGAAAAGAAGGACATCGAAGCCGACCTGATCCGCGAGTCGGGGAAGAAGGGCAAACCTAATTACTTTGCGCCAAAGCGCAGCAATCTATACACTGACGGAGTCATTCCGCCGAAACATGAGTCCGGCAAGTAGCCGAATTCGGCGGATGAGATTCGCGTGTAGCTTTCGAGAAAGGAGTGCATTCCAATGGCTCAGCAATTCATTCAGCAGTTGACGGTTCACCTCAAGGGCGGCCAGACGGTCGTCGTTCCGTTTAATGCCGAAAAAGCAGAAGTTCTGAATCCGCAGATCGAAGCCTTCATCAAGGCTCTCGGTGATACAACGAAAAAGGACGGCAATTTCCTCTTTCAGGGAGCTCGCGTCGTTCTGTTCCGTCTGAGCGAAGTGTCCGGCGCCGAAGTGGTGAGCCTCGTTCGCAAGGAAAAGGAAGAAAAGCCTCAGGCCGCTGAATAATCAGCGAGATCCTGAATCGAAGCCCGGACCGGCCGCAGTGCTGTTTCCGGGTTTTTTGTCGTCTATGGGTCTTGAAAAAGGTCGTTTCAGCCCCCACATAGCGTAGCAGTGTGAAGCGGCGTCTTGGGCGCCCTTTTTGCATCGATTTCGTGAACTTTTGATTTAACAGGTGAAAGAGAAAATGGCTGCTGAAGTCCATGGTTTTCAAACCGAAGTCTCCAAGCTTTTGACCTTGCTTGCCAAGTCCTTGTATTCCAACAAGGAAGTGTTCTTGCGTGAAATCATTTCCAACGCCAGCGACGCCATCGATAAGTTGCGCTTTCTTTCCATCACAGATCCGTCGCTGCTGGGTGACGATGCGGCTTTCTGCATCCGAGTGAAGGTCGACAAGAACGCCAAGACGCTTACCGTGACGGACAACGGCATCGGCATGACGCTCGAAGAAGCCAATCTGCATCTGGGCACGATCGCCAAGAGCGGCACGGCTGACTTCCTGAGCAACCTCTCCGGGGATCAGGCAAAGGACAGCCAACTGATCGGTCAGTTCGGCGTGGGCTTCTACTCGGCCTTCATCGTGGCCGACAAGGTGACGGTGGAATCGCGTTCCGCCAAGGCCGCCGCAAATGAAGCCGTTCGCTGGGAAAGCACGGGTGAAGGCACTTACACGAGCGAGGCCATCACGCGTGAAGCCCGTGGTACGAGCATCACGCTGCACCTCAAGCCCGATTGCGAAGAATTCCTCGAAACCTGGACGGTGCGCACCGCCATCACGAAGTATTCCGACCACATCTCCGTGCCGGTGATGCTCTGGGAAGAAAAGTACGAAGCTCCCAAGGAAGGCGAAGACAAGCCGACGAGCACCTGGGATTGGGTGCAGGTCAATGACGCCAAGGCGCTTTGGACCTTGAATCCCCGAGAAGTGACCGAAGAGCAGTACAAGGAGTTCTATAAGCACCTGAGTCACGACTTTGAGGATCCGCTCACCTGGGTGCACAACCGCGTCGAAGGTGAACTCGAATACACGTCTTTGCTCTATGTGCCGACCCGCGCGCCGTGGGATCTGTACACCCGCGACAAGGTGCATGGTCTGAAGCTTTTCGTGCAGCGCGTCTTCATCATGGACGAAGCCGAACAGTTCCTGCCCAACTACCTGCGCTTCATCCGCGGTCTGGTTGACACGAACGATCTGCCGCTTAACGTTTCCCGTGAACTGTTGCAGGAAAGCGCTGTGACGCAAAAACTCAAGCGTGCGCTCACCAAACGCGTGCTCGGCATGCTCGGCAAGCTCTCTGAAGACAAGGAAAAGTATGCGATCTTCTGGAAGAACTTCGGTAACGTGCTCAAGGAAGGCCCGGTCGAAGACTTCACCAATCGCGAGGAAGTCGCCAAGCTTCTGCGCTTTGCTTCGACCCGCAACACGGGAGACGCTCAGGATGTGAGCCTGGCCGACTACATCGCCAAGATGCCTGAAAAGCAAAAGTGCATCTACTACTTGGTTTCGGGCAGCTACGCGAGCGCGGCCACTTCGCCTTATCTGGAATCCTTCAAGAAGAAGGGCATCGAAGTGCTCCTGATGTGGGAGCGCATCGACGAGTGGCTCATGGGTAACCTCACCGAATTTGAAGGCAAGAAGTTCGTGCCGGTGACTGCTGCTGACCTTGACTTGGGTGAACTCGAAGACAAACCCGCCGAAAAGAAGCAAGAGGAAGTTAAGGCCGCTCAGCCGCTCGTTGATCGCTTCAAGAAGGCCCTCGGCGAAAAGGTCACCGATGTGCGCGTTTCCGACCGTCTCGTCGAAAGCCCGAGTTGCGTGACGGCTGAACACGGTCAGATTTTGACGGCTCAGATGCGTCGCATGCTTGAAGCCGCCGGTCAGGAAGTGCCTGAAGAAAAATTCATTCTGGAAATCAACCCGCAGCACGCTCTGGTTCAGAAGGCCGCTCAGACGAGCGATGACGCCGCCTTTGCCAAGTGGGCCGAATTCATTTACGAAGAAGCTCTCTTGTCCGAACAGGGTTCCCTGAAGGATCCCAATGCCTTTGTGCGTCGTCTGAACGAGCTGCTGCTCGCTTAATTTCAATCGACCGGAGGCGGTACTCAAACGAGACCGCCTCAAGTCTGGAAAGCCTCGGAAAGTATCGTGCTTTTCGAGGCTTTCCGTCTTTTATCCGGGCTTGTATTGGTGAAATGTCTCTTGGATAAACTGCTTAGAGGTGTTTGCCAAATCGGCTTTTCGACTGCACAATCTTTTCTGGCCCGGTTCTCCCGGGCATTTTTTGCCGCGGGTGAAACCGCTTCCGGCTGCAACAAAGCAAAGCCGGGATAACAATATAAGAAAAACGAAAAAGAAAGGGACAGTCAATTGGCGGTAGATACAGCGAACATGCTTGTGGTACATGTTGATATGGTGCAGGCCTTGGCGCTTGCGGTCTGCACTTATTACTTCGGCGTGTGGCTCAAGCACGTCATCCCCGTGTTGGAGCGTTTGTCGGTGCCAAGCCCAGTGGTGGGCGGCATGCCGTTTGCGTTTGTGCTCTCCGTACTGGAAGGCTGCGGCGTTATGCGCGTGGTGTTTGACTCCACTTTGCAGACGGTGCTGATGCTTGCCTTCTTCACGACGATCGGCATGATGGCCAGCCTTAAGCTGATCGGGCAGGGCGGCAAGCTTTTGTTGGGCTTTTTGGTTTCCGTGACCGTACTGGCCGTTTTGCAAAACGTGCTCGGCATAGCGGTGACAAAGCTCTTGGGCGTTGATTTCCACTATGGCTTGCTTGCCGGTTCCGTTTCGATGATGGGTGGTCTGGGCACATCGGCTGCGTTTGGTCCCAACTTTGAACAGCTCTACGGCATTACGGGCGGCACGGTGGTGGCAGTAACCGCAGCCACGTTCGGTATGGTGGCCGCTCTCGTGATCGGCGGGCCGTTTGGCGAATGGCTGATTCGCAAGTACAAGGTGCGCACGCCGATGACCGATCCGGAAATCGCTGCCAAGCTCAACGTTCCCGAAGAAGTCGAGACGGACATTATTGACGAGCACTCCGCCGAGCACTCGACCTTTACCGAACAGCTTTTGAAAGCGGGCGGCATGATTGCCATTTGCATGGCGCTCGGTACGGTCGTGAGCCACTACCTCGGTCAGTTCATCACGTTGCCCGCATACATCGGCTCGATGATCGTGGCGGCCATCGTACGCAATATCGCCGACTTCACAGGCAAGCTCAAGATCGACAAGGTGGGGCTCAATGCGGTGGCCGACATCAGTCTCGTGCTCTTCGTGACGATGGCCATCAATTCACTCAAGCTGCATGAACTTGTCAATCTGGCGCTGCCGTTGGTGGTGACCCTTATCTGCCAGACGATTCTGATGATGGCCTTTGCCTGGGGCATTCTCTTTATGTGCTTTGGACGCAACTTCACGGCCGTGATGCTCACGGTGGGCGGCATCGGCTTTTCGATGGGCGCGACGGCCAACGGTTTGGCCAACATGCAGGCTTTGAGCGAAAAGTACGGACAAAGCCCGCAGGCCTGGCTGATCGTAAGTATCGTGGGCGCATTCCTCATCGACTTGATCAATGCGCTGATTATCACATCAATGGCGCAGATGCCGTTGTAAGAAAACAAATATCCGATACGAGAGGCTGCCGGTTGGCAGCCTTTTCTTTTGGAAAAAAACAGCGGCGTCACAACGTCTTTCCTGCTAGTCTTTCGGCCGAGCAAACATGAAAGGAAGCTGTCAAATTGCACGAACTGACACTTTTTTTGTCCCACTATTCGCCCGTGATGCTGTGCGCCGTTCTGGCTGTAGTTGTCGTTTTGACGGCGGTGGTGATTTATCTGGCTGTTCGCACGGCGGACTTGAAGCGCAATCTGGAAGTGAGCGCTGAAACGGCAAAGGCTCTTTCGGCACAAGCGGCCGGCACGACGATTGAGCGCATCGAGGCGCTCTCGCGTCAGATGCAGGCGGCCGACTCTGAACTTAAGAGTTCTCAGAGCAGCCACTTCGTGAATTTTCTCGGTCTGATCAACTCCGGAAGTCAGGCGCAGGAGAGGCGTCTGGCGCAAATGAACGAGACGGTGCAAAACGCAATGATGAATGTCCGAGCCTCGCTTAATGCCGAGCTCACCGCCATTCGAGAAGCCAACGACAAGGCGCTCGAGAGCATGCGCAACACGGTCGACGAAAAACTTTCCGCCACGCTCAACACCCGTTTGACCGAATCTTTCAAAACGGTGGAAGGCCAGCTTCTGGAAGTGCATCGCGGTTTGGGTGAGATGCGCGAAATGGCGCAAAACGTCGACGGCCTGCGTCGCATTCTCACTAACGTCAAGACGCGCGGAACGTTCGGAGAAGTGCAGCTGGCGATGATTCTTTCGGATTTGCTCACGCCCGAGCAGTACGACACCAATGTCGCCACGCGTCCGGGCTCGCGCGACCGCGTGGAATTTGCGGTCAAATTGCCCGGCGCGCAGGCGGGAACGCACGTGCTGTTGCCGATTGACGCCAAGTTCCCGACGGAAGACTACGAACGACTGATCGAGGCGTCCGACGAGGCAGATCCGGAAAAAGAGGCGGCCGCACGCAAGGCGCTTCAGACGAGAATTCTTACGGAAGCGGCAAAGATTCGCGACAAGTACATTGAGGTGCCCTACACCACAGAATTTGCCGTACTCTATCTGCCTGCCGAAAGCCTTTGGAGCGAAGTGCTCAAGATCAACGGTCTGGTTGAGCGCGTGCAGCGCGACTGCCACGTGACAATTGTGGGACCGACCGTGCTGGCAGCCTTCCTCAACAGTCTTCAGATGGGTTTCAAGACGCTTGCCATTGAACAGAAGAGCGCCGAGGTGTGGCGACTTTTGGGCGAGGTCAAGGCTGAATTCGGACGCTTTTCGGAAAGCGTTGGCAGCATGGAAAAACGCATCGACTCGGTCAAGTCGGCCATTTCCGCTATGCGTACCCGTACCAATGTGATGGAGCGCAAGCTCAAAGGTGTCGAATCCGTGTATGCGCCCGCAGCCGACGAGCGCGTTTCGGTTCCGGGGCCCGACGGCGCGAACGACTAAAATGACGCATCTTCGAGAAAGATTTCAGAATTGATTTGGTTTTCCCATGGCTAAGAAAAAAGACAATCCCGGCATGACGCCCGATCTCTTTGCCGATTTCGGTGCCGCTGCCGACACGACGGTCGAACAGCACGAAGAAAAGGCAACGCCGGCAGAAGCAGCAGAACCGACCTCGGCGGCAGCGGCTCAAACCGCTCCGGTAGCCGAAGCTGCCGAAACGCCTGCTGAGGCTCAGAAAGAAGTTCCGACGGTTGAACCTACGGAGCCATCCGTTGCCCAAGCTCAGGTTGAGCCCGAGTCCGAACCTGAACCCGAAGCCAAGCCTGCCGCCGTGAAAAATAAGCTTCCGGCCATTCTTTGTGACGATACGCCGGCGGAACTCAACGGAGAGCTTACGCTAGCCCGATACGCCGCAAGCGCTTATCTCGAGTACGCGCTTTCCGTTGTGAAGAGCCGCGCTCTGCCCGACATTTTCGACGGCATGAAACCCGTGCAGCGCCGCATTCTCTATGCAATGGACCGCATGCGCCTGAATCCGCCCGCTAAGGCCGTCAAGTGTGCGCGTGTGGTGGGTGACGTTCTTGGCAAATATCATCCGCATGGAGACCAGGCCGCATACGACGCCATGGTGCGCATGGCTCAGGATTTCAGTCTTCGTTATCCGCTTGTGGACGGCGAGGGCAACTTCGGCTCGCGTGATGGCGACGGTCCTGCGGCAATGCGTTATACGGAAGCGCGCCTCACGAAAATCTCGGAGTTGGTGCTCTCGGAACTCGATTCCGAAGACGTTGACTTTGTTCCCAACTACGACGGCTCGTTTAAGGAGCCCGTACAGCTGCCCGCCAAGCTTCCGTTCGTGCTTTTGAACGGGGCAAGCGGCATTGCCGTCGGTATGGCCACTGAAATTCCGTCGCATAACCTAAACGAAGTCGCTCAAGCCGTGTTGCTTCTTTTGAAGAATCCGGAGGCAACGCTCGATGACATTCTCGCGGTCATGCCAGGGCCCGACTATCCGGGAGGCGGGCGCATCATTTCGAGTCCGGCCGAAATCCGACAGACCTACGCCGTGGGCCGCGGCAGCCTGCGCGTGCGCGCTTGCTATCACTTCGAAGAACTGCAGCGAGGCCAGTGGCAGTTGGTGGTCGGCGAGCTGCCGCCAGCGGCCAACGCCGAACTGGTGCTTTCGCAAATTGAAGAAATCACCAATCCCAAGCCCAAGGCCGGGAAAAAGACGATCTCGGCCGAACAGGCCAACAACAAGGCCGCGATGCTTTCGGTTCTGGACGGCGTACGCAACGAATGCGACAAGGACACCAAGGTGCGCCTCGTGTTCGAACCCAAGAGCTCAAAGGTTGATCGTGAATTTTTCGTGCAGATGCTTCTGAGCCAGACGAGCCTGGAATGTAACGCGCCGATGAATCTGGTGATGATCGGCAATGACGGCCGTCCGGCTCAAAAGCCTCTGCAGCAGATTCTCGTCGAATGGGTGCGGGCTCGTTTGGAAACGGTGCGACGCCGTACTCAGGCGCGCTTGAACAAGGTCAACGCCCGTTTGCACATCCTTGAAGGGCGCACCAAGGCGATCGACAACATCGACCGCGTGATCGAAATCGTGCGTTTCGAGGATAATCCCAAGGAAGCGCTGATGGCAGAGTTCGGTCTTACCGAACTGCAGGCTGAAGACATTTTGGAACTGCGTCTGCGTCAGCTGGCCAAGCTTGAGTACGAGCGCGTGGAAGAGGAAATGAAAAAGCTCAACGCCGAACGCGAAACGCTCGAAAAGATCCTGGCCGACGAAAAGACCCTCAAGAACGTCGTGGCCAAAGAAACGAAAGAAGCGGCCAAGATCTACGGCGACGCTCGCCGTACCACGATCGAAGAGGCGAAGAAAGCATCGAGCGAACCCGTGCAGGTTTCCGAACCCGTCACGGTCGTCGTTTCGCAAAAGGGTTACGTGCGCTGCCGCACAGGTCACGGTCACGACGCCAAACTCATGAGCTACAAGCAGGGTGACGCCTACCAGTGGTCGGCCGAATGTGAGAGCACCGAAACGCTCATCGTTTGCGGCAGCAACGGCCGCACGTATTCGGTGCCTGTGTCTCAATTGCCGTCTGCACGCGGCGACGGTCTGCCGATTACAAGTTTCATTGAACTCGAAGCTGGCAGCGAAATCGTGGGTTATCTCGCCGGGCCGGACAATCTGGGCGTGATGCTCTACACGACGGAAGGCTTCGGTCTGGCCTGTTCGCTTAAGAACCTCGTCGCGCGCGTGCGATCCGGCAAGGCCTTCATGAGCGTGGGCGAGCAGGCCGTGATGTGTCCGCCCGTTGTCTTGACTGAGGGTTCGCAGTACGTTGCCTGCATGGCTCAGGACGGACGACTGCTTGCCTTTACGCTGGAAGAACTCAGAACGCTTGCGGGCGGCGGCAAGGGCGTGACGCTCATGGGCGGCATCGATCTTTTCTGCGGCTTTAGCCAAGCCTGTGCATTGCGTCACATCGATAGTCTCGAAGTGCAGGGTGCCACGAAGACCACGGGCGAAGTCAGAAGCAAGGTACTTCGTCCGGCCGAATGGCACATGTTCATCGCGCACCGCGCCCGTAAGGGCAAGGTGGTGCCGTGTCGCTTCGAGCCGCACGGTCTGAGCGCCATTGCGGCCGAACCGCAGGAGTCGGAGAAAACCGAATAACAACCGAGGCGATATGGACTTCAACATCAAACGCATGATTCGTTTCTACGACAGGCTCTCGACGCGTCTGATTACGCTCACGGCCCTGTGGGTGACCTTTATCATCTGCGCCATCGGCTACCAGATGTATCTGAGTCAGCAGGTGCAGACGGCAGGCGCCTATCAGTACGAGGTGGGAAGCCTTCCGGCCCGCGTCTATCGTCTGAATCTTTTTGCGGATCGTGCGTTTGGGGGAGAGGATTTCGCCACGCAATACCGAGCCATTGACGAGGCGATGCGCCGCATCGGCAAACGCGATCTCGGCGACGAGTTTTTTATTGACCGTAGCAAAGAACAGAAGGCCGTTGATGCACTTCTGAACGAATGGCGCAATGTGGTGGGACCGCTTTTCTTGCTCGCCCGCGAAAAGTCCAATCCGATCGGCACCGATGAGCTGGAACGCTTCATCACGAAGATCGACACCGTCAACAAGCAGATTGCCGTCAACCGCGACAAGGCTCTGATGATTCAAAGGGGCGTTCAGACGCTTCTGATGTTTCTTGCCATCGGCAGCCTCTTCGGGATCATGTATTTTCTGATGAGCTGGGTGATTCGTCCGACCGAGTATGTCCGAACGGGGCTTTCGGCCGTACGCGAAGGTAAGCTCGATACGAGGCTGCATCTGGTGGGTGCCAGCGAATTCGAAGCCATTGCCGCCGACTTTAATGCTATGGCAGGGCGCTTGCAGGATTTGGTCGAAAATCTGGCGGCCAAGGTAAAGGAAAAGACCGAGGCGGTCGAAGAAAAGAACCGCAATCTTTCGCATCTTTACGAGATGACGAGTTTTGTTTCGCAGCAGCACTCGGTCGACGAAATGTGCGAGGGCTTTGCGGCTCGTTTGATGCAGTACACGCCTGCCCAAGCCTGTGCGGTGTTTTTGATTGACCGCAAGCGGGGCCTCATTGAACTTTCCGCGAGCATGGATTTGCCTGCGAAGACCTTTGCGTGGTTCTCCATGAATCCGTTGCCGCTTGAAGGCGTTGAAGAGAGCCTCAGAAGCGATCTGCCGCTGCGCATTACGCCGGGCATGCCCGAAGACTTCCTCTCTCAGCTGCGCGTGGAAACCGAAAAGCAGTTTCGAACCGCATACCTCTTTCATATCCGCAGCGGCTCGAAGGATCTCGGGTTTTTCCTGCTGTACTTCAATCTGGACACGCGTCTGTTGCCGCAGACCTACAAGCTCTACGAAAGTTTCGGATCTCATCTGGGCATTGCCGTCGACAGTCTTCGTCTGGTTGAAAGAGAACAGCAGTACGCCGTTGTTCAGGAGCGCAATCTGATGGCGCAGGGTTTGCACGACTCGATTGCGCAGTCTCTCTCTTTTCTGAATCTGCAGGTGCAGCTACTGGAAAGCGGTCTTCAGACCGACGACAAGGAACTCGTTGACACCACAGTGGCTCAGATCAAGGCAGGCGTGCAGGAATCCTACGAAGACGTGCGCGAATTGCTTTTGAACTTCCGCGAGCGCGTGCACACCGAAAGCTTCTCGGAAGCGATCAATACCGTGATCGATCGTTTTGAATCGCAGACGAAACTGCCTGTGAAGCTCACGGTCACGGGTCCCGAAGTTGAACTCACCGATCGACAGAAGATTCAGGTGATCTTCATCATGCAGGAGGCGCTTGCCAACGTGCGCAAGCACTCCAAGGCCACGCAGGTGCTCATCAATATTGAGTACGGAGCCGAATTCAAACTCTCGGTTGTCGACAACGGCATCGGCATCAATCAGGATATTCTGAAAAAACGCAGCAAGCGTCACGTCGGTCTCAACATTATGGGCGAGCGTGCGCAGCGCATCGGAGCCAAGGTGACGGTGCAAAACGTCTCGCAGGATCTGTTCGAGAGCGGCACCTGCGTGCAGCTGGTGATTTCGGAGACTGCCGTAGAAGACCGCAGCAGTCGGCGTTCTTCAGCGGCTGCGTCAAGCGAGGACTAAGTCATGCGCTTTGTGGTGATTTATCTTGTTTTGGCGATCATCATCTATGTGCGCGGCATCTGCCCGGTCATTCACGATCGGCGCAAGCGCCTGTGGTGTCTGCTTGCCGTGCTGCCGGGAGCCTTTTTTCCGAGTGTCACGCGCTTTATCGGGGGCTCGATGGTGGCGCCCGATTTGCCTGTGTGGGTGATGTACGCCGGAAGCATCTTTCAAAATTTCACGCTTTTGGTCGGCATCCTCGTTATCGGGCGAGAGATTCTGAGCGTTCCGCTTCGCATCATCGGTCTGCCGTTCCCGTATCTGGGCCGCAGCCGCATTGTGGCCGGTACGATTCTGGGACTGTCCGTGGCGTTTTCCTGCCTGGGAATGTTCAAGTCGGTGATCAGTCTTGAGGTGGTCGAGCAGGAAGTGGCTGTCAAGGGCCTGCCCGCCGAGCTCGACGGACTGCGCATTGCTCAGTTGAGCGACCTGCATGTTTCATCCGTCTTTACGCGAGATCGCGTCGAAGAGATCGTTGAGCGTACCAATGCGCTTTCGCCTGATCTGATTGCGCTCACAGGAGATTTTGTCGACGGCACGCCTGAAAAGCGGGGTTACGATCTGGAGCCTTTGAAGAACCTCAAGGCCAAGTACGGAGTCTTCGGCATCGAAGGCAATCACGAGCATTACGTTGACTATGATGGCTGGATGCGCTTTATGCCGACGTTGGGCATGACGTGGCTTAAAAATGCTTCCGTTTCGGTTGAGATCAATGGAAAGACGCTTTCCGTGATCGGTCTTACCGACCCGATGGCTCAGCGCTACGGCAGAGAATTGCCCGACATTGTCAAGGCTAGTGCGGCGGTGCCCGAGCAAACATCCTTCCGACTGCTTCTTTCTCATCAGCCCAAGTATGCCGCTCTTTATGCCGGCAAGGCCGATCTGATGCTTTCGGGGCACACGCACGGCGGTCAGGTGCTTGCGCTCAATCCTGTGGTCGGCAAACTCAACAACGGGTTTATTCGCGGTCTCTATGACGTGGGCGATATGAAGCTTTACGTCAACCAGGGTACCGATGTTTGGAATGGCTTTTTGCTTCGCCTGGGCACGGTGGGTGAGATTTCGCTCCTCACGCTAAAGCGCGCTCCGGAAACGGATGTAGTCGCCGCAACGCAGGACAAGTAACGGACAACGTGGAAGATTCGATGCAAAACGTATGTTTATTGGGAGCCACCGGCTCCGTGGGCCAAAGTGCGTTGGAAGTGCTGGCTCTTTATCCGGACAAATTTCGGCTCTTTTCCGTTGCCGCGCACAGCAACGTTGAGAAGCTTGCCGACATCGCGGTTCGTTTCGGCGTCAAGCGCATAGGAATTGCAGATGCCACCAAGGTTGACAGACTCTCTTACCTTCTGAAGGAAGCCGGAAAAGGTGACGTCGAGATTCTGAGCGGCACGGAAGCGGCAGTGCAGCTTGCTTCCGACAACGAAGCACAGACAGTGATCGTTGCCGTGGTGGGTGCGGCAGGGGTGCCCGCCACTTTTGCTGCAGCCAAGGCCGGAAAGCGCATCCTGCATGCCAACAAGGAAAGCGTTGTTTGCGGCGGAGAGTTGCTTCAGCAGACCGTGCGCGAAAACGGAGCAGTGATGCTGCCCGTTGACAGCGAACACAATGCGATCTTTCAATGTCTGACCGGCGCTTCGGAAGAGGACCGCCATCAGTGCCGTCTGTGGCTCACTTGCTCGGGCGGACCGTTTCGCGATCGGCCGGAACTTGACCTCAGCACCGTGACGCCTGCAATGGCGCTTGCGCATCCAACCTGGCAGATGGGCCGCAAGATTTCGATTGACTCGGCGACACTAATGAACAAAGGCCTGGAAGTGATCGAAGCGCGCTGGCTTTTCGACATTCCGCAGGATCGCATTCACGTGGTCATTCATCCGCAGTCGGTGGTGCACTCGATGGTCGAGTACGGCGACGGTTCCTTTATCGCGCAGCTCGGCACCGCTTCGATGAAGCATCCGGTTGCCTATTGCCTGGGCTGGCCCGAAAGGCTGTCTGCGGGCACCAAGCGTCTCGATCCGTTTGCACTCTCGCAGCTCAATTTCCGCGAGCCCGACGTCAAGCGTTTCGTGCAGCTTGCATACGCCTACGAGGCGTTGCGAGAGGGCGGCACGGCAAGCATTGTGCTCAATGCTGCCAATGAGATCGGCGTCGAGGCGTTCCTCAACGAACGCATTTCCTTTACGGGCATCGCCGAAGTCTGCCAGCGCACGATGCAGGCGCTTTTTGATCCCAAGACGCCCGCAAGTGTCGAGGAAATTCTGTCGGTTGACGCCGCGGCCCGCCGTGAGGCGGCTTACCAGGTGTCAAAACTGGCATAAGACGGCAGCTATCGAAAAAAATATTTTTCGAGGGATTGTGACGACAAGCGTCTTTTAGGCCTGATGTGCAAGGAAAAAGCGGGTCAAATACCCCCTTTGGGGGATGGAGTAGACCCTCTTGACTCGGTTGCATTGAATCTTAGAATAACAATCCGTTGTGGATTCCTTCGCAATTGGCCCCATATCAAGTGGTGAGTCGGCGAAGGAATTTTTTCCGCCTTTTTGCCTGAAAAGTGCTGATTTGCGGGCAGTTTTTCGGGTTTTTGAACTTTGTATTCGTTGTTTTCGACCCCGTAGCGGGTGGTGAGCCAGATGCCTAAAGTAGTAAAAAAAGACAACACCATCGAGCGTTTCAATGCCGAGAAGATCCAGAGCGCCGTCAAGAAGGCGGCCTTTCGCTGCGACAAGGTCATTGACGCCGACCACCTGAACCAGATCGCCGATGAGGTCTACAGCCGTGTGGAACATCGCGAACAGGTGACGGTTGCCGAGCTCCACGAGATGGTGATCGCCGTGCTCGCCTTCCTGCAGTACAAGGAAGTGGCCGACGCCTACGCCGAATACCGCTACTACAAGCAGACCTACGCAAAGACGTTCGAGCAGCTGCGTCAGGACGCCGACGACGTGTTGCGTCTTGGCGACCGTGAAAACGCAAACTTCGACAGCTCGCTCGTTTCGACGAAGGGCTCGCTTATCAAGGGCTACCTCACGAAGTCGCTCTACAAGCAGTTCTATCTTTCCGGCAAGGAAAAGGAACTCATCGAGCGCGGTGACATCTATATCCACGATCTGCGCGACATGATTCTGGGCTGCATCAATTGCTGCCTCTTTGACATCGGCAACGTGTTGAAGGGCGGCTTTGAAATGTCCAACGTGCAGTACACCGAACCCAAGACGGTTCTTTCCGCTCTTCAGGTGATCGGCGACGTTACGCTCGTGGCCACGGCCCAGCAGTTCGGCGGCTTTACGCTCGCCGAACTCGACAAGGTGCTGTTGCCGTACGTTTTGAAGAGTGAAAAGGCCGCGATCGAAAAGTACATGGAACTCGGTCTGGACGAAACCAAGGCCGAAGAGGTGGCAAGTAAGGACGTCATCCGCGAACTCGAACAGGGCTTCCAGTCGCTTGAACTCAAGCTCAACACGGTTCCGTGCAGCCGCGGCGACTTCGCCTTTACGACGATCACGTTCGGGCAGTGGGATCCCGCAAAGTACGACGAACGCGAAAAGAGCTGGCTTTACATGATCGGCAAGATCATGCTGCAGGTGCGCCGCAACGGTCACGGCAAGGACGGCAAGCCCGTGGTCTTCCCCAAGCTCGTGTTCCTGTACGACGACAACCAGGTCAAGGCCGATCCGTTCTCTTCGGAACTCTTCAACGAAGCCGTTAAGACGTCGGCCGAGTGCATGTATCCGGACTACCTGTCGCTGTCGAGCCGCTACGGCAGCGTCTCGCAGATTTTCCAGAAATACGGTGCCATCACTTCTCCGATGGGCTGCCGCGCCTTCCTGTCGCTGTGGAGCAATGAAAAGGGCGAAGCGATCACGATCGGCCGCTGCAACATCGGTGCGGTATCGCTCAACCTTCCGATCATTCTGAAGCTTGCTCAGATTGAACATCCCGACGACTGGAAGGAAAAGTTCTGGGAAATGCTCGACGACCGCCTCGAAGTGATCCGTGCTTTCTTCAAGAAGCGCTACGACATCGTGCGTCATCAGAAGTGCTCGTCCAATCCGCTCGCCTTTACGCAGGGCGGTCTGTACGAAGGCACGAAGAGCCCGGACGACACCGTCGGGGATCTCGTGCGCTACATGACGGCTTCTTTCGGCATTACGGCTCTTGACGAAACCACCTACCTCTGGACGGGCAAGCGCCTCGTGGACGAAGGCGGCGAAGTTTCGGCTTCGATTCTGCGTCACCTGCAGGACAAGCTTGCCGAGTTCAAGAAGGAAGACGGTTATCTCTACGCCATCTACGGTACGCCCGCAGAAAGCCTGTGCGCCACGCAGGCCGGTCAGTACGATCGTTTCTGCGAAAAGATGGGGGTAGAAAACGTGTTCGCTTCGACGCCGCACTACAGCCCCGAGTACTTCACGAACTCGTTCCATGTGAACGTGACGGAAGAAATTTCTCCGTTTGAAAAGCAGGATCACGAGTTTGAAGACTTCCACCTGTGCGAAGGCGGTCACATCCAGTACGTGCGTCTGGACAACCCCGAAAACATGCAGGCCGTGCGCGCCATGATCCGCCGCGGCATGGAAAAGGGGTTCTATCAGGGCGTCAACTTCGACAGCGCCTACTGTGGCGATTGCGGCGAGCACAGCACCAACGTGCTCTTTAAGTGCCCGCATTGCGGCAGCTCCAACCTGTCGGTGATCAGTCGCGTCTGCGGTTATCTGGGCTACTCCAACGTCAACGGCATGAGTCGCATGAATGACGGCAAGATGGCCGAGATCAAGAACCGCGTGAGCATGTAACCGAATTTGGCCATGAACTACATCGGTATTTCTGACTTTGATACGGCAAACGGCCCGGGCGTGCGTGTTTCGCTTTTCGTTTCGGGCTGCCGGCTTCGCTGCCGCGGGTGCTTCAATCCCGAAAGCTGGGACTTTGACGCGGGCAAGCCCTACGACGAAAGCGTGCAGGAGCGCATCCTGAAGGCGCTCGAAGAGGACTACGTTGACGGTTTGTCGCTTCTGGGGGGCGATCCCTTGGAACCCGAGAATGTCGACGTGCTTACGGACCTGTGCCGTGCCGTGCGTGAAAAGTTCGGAAACAAAAAAACGATTTGGCTTTGGACCGGACGCCTTTACGATAAGGTCAAGGATCTTGAGATTTTTCAGTACGTTGACACCGTTGTCGACGGTCCATTCATCGAGAAGTACAAGGTCGAAGGAAAAGGCAACTGGTTTGGGAGCTCCAATCAGCGCGTGATTCCGATACGATGCGAGGTTGCGGCGTAATTCCTGAATTTCGCTTGACTCGATCAAACGGCAAACGTTTTGCCGATCAGATGCCTGCCGCATGATTCTTTTCCGAAAAAGAATCGTGAACGCAGGCTTTTTTCTTTGTTGGATTTAGACCATTGCAACATCTATGGCAGTGATCGGTTTTCTGATTACGCTCTCCATTCTCGTGCTTGTGCACGAATGGGGGCACTACATCGTCGCGCGCTGGTGCGGCGTCAAGGTATTGGCTTTTAGCATCGGCTTTGGCAAGGTGCTCTACAAGCGCACTGACAAACGCGGCTGCGAGTGGAGAATTTCGGCCATTCCTTTCGGCGGTTACGTCTCGATGCTCGATGAGGGCATGCAGCAAGATGAGGCGCAGAAGCATGGCTTGACCGAAGCTGAATTCAAGCGCTGGTCCTTCTCGGAAAAGCCTGTTGGAAAGCGCATTGCGGTGGTGGCCGCAGGCCCCTTGATGAACTTTCTCCTGGCAATTGTGATCTATGCGGCTCTCGCTATGGTGGGCACGTATCAACCCTCGACCAAACTTGCCGAACCGCTTCCCAATACGCAGGCCGCGCAACTTGGCGTTGAGGAAGGCTGGAAGGCGACGGCCGTGGAAGGCATGAGCGTTGAGACCTTCAACGACATGCGCATGGCAATGCTGGCGCATCTGGGCGAAAAGGAAGTGCGCGTGGCGTTTGACGAAGCATCCGGACGCAAGACCGAGGTCTACTTCGATCTTTCGGGTGTCAAAAACGACGGCACGGAAGATCCCGCATTGGTCGCTGGACTTTTCCCGTACCAGGGTAAGGTGTCGCTCGTGCAGGTCGAGCCGGGTTCCGTTGCCGAAAAGGCGGGATTGCAGGTTAACGACGCGATCGTGGCGTTGGACGGCGAGCGCGTACGCACCATGCAGGAGATCGTGCGGGTCATTCGCGATAAGGCGGGCGTTGCGGTCAACTTGACTATCGAGCGCGCAGGCGTGCGTCAGGATGTACAGGTGACGCCTGACATGAAGGTCGACGAAAAGGGCAACAAGATCGGACGTTTAGGCGTGATGTTTACGGCCGAGCCCGATTTTGTCTACACCCGCGAGGGTCCGATCGGCGCCATCGCCAAGGGCTTTTCCGATACGTGGCGCCTGACGAAAATTACCATCATGGGGCTGGCGGGGCTCTTTACCGGAGCTGTGTCGACCGACAGTCTGGGCGGCCCCGTGCTGATCGGCGAAATGGCGGGCGAAGCGATGAGTTTCGGCGTGCTTTCCTATCTGCTCTTTTTGGCGCTCATTTCCGTTAACCTGGGCATTTTGAACTTGTTGCCGGTGCCTATGCTAGACGGCGGTCATTTGCTTTTCTATTGCTACGAGATTGTGATGCGCCGCAAGCCCGGCAAAAAAATGAAGAAGTACGGCATCTACGTCGGCATGGCCTTCATTTTCGGGCTGACCTTCTTTGCGCTCGGCAACGACATCACCCGATTGTTGCAGTAGGTTTCCAACCTTCAAAACCACGACAGACGACAACACTATGCAGACTGTTCGCAACCGTGTGGCCGACATCCTCGGCATTGATCTTCCGATTGTTCAGGCTCCGATGAACTACATCGCGGGTCACGCTTTAGCGGCTGCCGTGAGCGCCGCAGGCGGTATGGGTGTTCTCGGCCCCAACGCCGGCAAGGTGCAGGGCGAAGAAATCTCCATGCGCGAGCGCACGCTGCGTGAGTTCGCGCGCATTCGAGAAGTGACCGACAAGCCCGTGGGCATCAATGTGGTGGTGCCCGACGGCGAGAACAAGGCGGCTTTGATGTATGCCCGCAGCACGGTGGAAGCGGCAGACGAGGGTGGAGCAACGGCAGCATTTTGCGTGGGCGGATTGCAGCCAACGATTTTTGAACTCATCAAAGAAAAGGGCATGAAGCTCATCGTGCGCCCCCTAACTCCGACGGTGAAAAACGCCCGTGAAGCTCAGGCGATGGGCGCGGACATCTTTGTGGCAACGGGTTACGATGCCGGCGGTTTTCTGCCGAGCCACCACACCGGAACGTTTTCCATCGTGCCGACGATTGTTGACGCCGTGACGATTCCCGTGCTTGCCGCAGGCGGCATCAACGATCTTCGGGGTGTGCGAGCAGCCTTTGCTCTCGGCGCCGAGGGTGTTTATGTCGGCACGCGTTTTATCGCTACCAACGAATGCGCCGCCAACGATCACGCCAAGGAATTGATTTGCAAACTGAGTGGCTCCAATTTGCTTTACGTTGATGAGACGCAGCGGTCGCTTCCGACGGAATTTGCCGCCGAAGCCTACGTTAAGCATCGTCTTGCTCCGACCGTACCGACGACGGTGGACTTGGTGGGGGCGCTTCGCACCGGCATGTATGACGGAGAGCCCGACAAGGGCATCGTGACGGTCAATACCGGCATTGATGTTATCCGCAGCGTGGTGCCCGCTGCCCAAGTTGTGAGCGAACTGATGGCGGACTTCCTGCGCTATGCCGACTTTTTGAAGGCTAAAGCTTCGGCCGAAGAGGCAACGCCGAAGGCTTAATGTCAGCTGCTTAACTCAAAATCGCCGCAGATGTTTCAGGGGTCTGCGGCTTTTTTTCGTCAAGCTTCGTTAAGAAATGTTGGGCGCGACGCCGTCAGCGTTAAGATTCGCAAAGCTCTTTCACGCCATTTTGATTTTGAGGCTGATTTCAAAGGAGATTTTTCATAATCTCCGCAAGGCTTCCTTCGGAGTCTTTGCAGGAGAACACAATGAGAAAAATCGTCTTTGGTTTCTGTGCGCTGACAGTAGCAACATGGCTTCTTAATCTGGGATTCAATCCTCCGGCCATGAACGGCAGAAGCTTGACTCACGAAGTCTTTTTTCTCAACGGCGTGTTGGCCTGGGGGTTGATGGCAATGGCCATTGTCATTGCCGCCCGACCGGCTTGGCTGGAAAAAGTCACGGCAACGCCGCTTGATGAGCTCTACAAATGGCATCGCACGCTCGGCATCTGGGCGGCGGTGCTCACGCTTTTCCACTTCTTTACGAAAGACGTGATGCGTCCGGTTCTTTCTCTCTTCACGCTTGAGCCGGTTCCCAAAATCGTGCGCGGCGAATTGACCGGTTTTGATGCTTTCTGGGCTTGGATGCGCGGCTTTGCCGTCGAATCTTCCGAATGGGCGACGTTGCTCGGGCTGGTTCTCTTTGTCGTGTCGTTCATTTCGATCGTGCGGTATCACAAGTGGTTGAGTTCCCACAAGCTGTTCTCCGTTCTTTTCCTGATTCTGGCTGTCCACTGCATCCGTCTGACGGAAACCGAAGACTTCCTGACACCGTTTGGTCTGATCAATGTTGCTGTCACCGTCATCGGTTGCTACTACTCGCTGAAACTCTTGATCCGTGGTGCAGGGCGAGAGAAATCCGTCTCTGCGGAGATCGTTGACGTCAATACGAACAACAGACTGACGCTCATCACGGTTAAGCCCGAAAAGCCTGTTGACATCCGCTACGGTGAATTTGCATTCCTCGGTACGTCCGGTCACGAGAAGCATCCGTTCTCGGTGGCGGGCATCAATGACGACGGTACGCTCACCTTTGCGGTCAAAGCACTGGGCGATTACACGCGAGACGTTGTGCCGATGCTTCAAAAGGGCGAACGCGTGATCGTGGAAGGCCCCTGGGGGAGGTTCCGTCCGGATTTCTCAGCTCAAAAGCAGTTGTGGTTGGCGGGCGGCGTCGGTATCGCACCGTTCTGCGCCTGGATGCAGGATGCGGCGAAAACTGCGCACGGAAAGATCCGCCTCGTTTGGTGCATCAAGTCCAAAGAGTCCGAACCGATGTTCGCCAACGTCGAAAAGATGGCCGAGCGTGCCGGCATTCGACTGGAAGTTTTCGAGTCGGCCAAGAAGCGACTCAATGCCGAATCGCTCTTTGCGGGTGCCGTTCCGGATACGGTCGCGCTGTGTGCCGGCGAAGGACTGGCTTCAGCTGTGAGTCGGGCCTATGTTGAGGCCGGAGGCAATGCCGACAGGGTTCGCAAAGAACACTTTAACTGGAGATAAGTCAGAGTATCTGTTGTTCCGAGAAAAGATAGGCTAAATTTTGATGGTCAGGCGTCGATAGCGGCGCTTGGCCGTTTTTTTCAATGGCTAACCTGAATATGGCCCGATTATCCGCATATCCGGTTTTTCTTGCTGTCTACGAAGAGCGGCGCCTTGTGAAGGCGGCAGAACGTCTCTGTGTGACGCCTTCTGCGGTGAGTCATGCACTGCGCGACTTTGAGCAAAGTCTCGGAACTAAGCTTTTTGAGCGCACTTCCGAAGGTGTGCAGCCGACGACTGCAGGCCAGCGGCTCTACGCTAAAGTCAAGCCGCTTGTGGTCGGCATTGAGGCGGCCGAGCGGGAACTGAGGTCGGAAACGGCCCCTGAGCAAACCGATTTTGCTTTTGCCTCCATTCACACGTTCATCAAGGCTTTCTTTGTTCCGATTCTCGAGCGGATGCAGAAGGACTACGAGCCAATGAAAGTACGGTTCTTGACCCGATCCATGGCGGGAACAGTCAAGGCGGTAGCTAATGACGAGGCGCTGATCGGCAGTACGATGCTGCCGCTTGAGCGACCGGAGCGGTTTTACGTGGTGCCGCTCACAGAAATCCAAGAATATTTCGTGATTTCGCCCGCGTACTTTGACGCGCTTCAAGGAAAACGCGAGCAGCCGCAAGAACCATGGACGCTCGAGGAAATTCTGCAGCAACCGCTCATCACGCTGCCTCGTGATTCCGTTTCTTTTGCAGCCTATAACAGCCATTTCCGTCAATACGGACTTCATCTGGAGCCGCGCTACGAAGTGCATCAGGAGGACTTGGGCTTTGATCTGGCTGAACGCGGTCTTGGCGTTTTCATCGGCTTTGAGCCGGCTCTCTTCGGTCATCCGGAGCTACAGATCCTTTCTTGCCGCTCGACGCTTCCGGCTCGCGAGCTGGTGCTTTTTTGCCGCAAGGAACGAGCAGACGAAGCGACTCGACGCTTGATGGATCGAATGGCCTGCGAGTTTGTTGCTCTGCTTCGTAACATGGAAAAACCGGCTCGATGAATTTTTCTCAATTTCAGTGGAGAAAAATTCTCTTTGAAAGTGATTCGGGAAGTCTAAACTCTTAACTTTGGGATAAGAAATTAAAGCCCCAGAGGAGAGATGACTATGACCCCAATCAGAATGCTGCGGACGGCTCTTGCAGCGGCTTCGGCCATGATGCTGCTTGCCGGTACCGCACAGGCGGCCGACGGCATGGACGTCGCTTCGGCAAAGACAATCTACTCACAAGGCGCCAAGGCTGACTATCTGGCCGGCTACCACATGAAAAAGAAGGTGGCCGATTGTTCGACGTGCCATCCGAACGACAAGGTAACTGATGCTCAGTCAGAAATCGACAAGAAATGCGCCACTTGCCACGGTTCCTACGAAAGCCTCGGCAAGAAGGACATGGCCGCCGGTCAGAAGATCAGCGCTCACGCCGGGCATTTGTCCATTGATTCCTGCACAACCTGCCACGGCGGACACGAAGCCTCGTTTGCCTATTGCAACAACTGCCACATTTTCGACATGCCGATGAAATTCGGCCGTCAAAAGATTGCATACACGCCGGTGGATTTGTCAATCTATCGCGATGCGATGCCGAATCGCACGGAAAAGGCTGACTTTGTGGTAGTCGGTGCGGGCGGCGCCGGTATTGCGGCGGCCATTGAAGCTTCTCGCAAAGGCTTGAAGACCATCGTGCTGGAAAAAATGCCGATCATCGGCGGCAGTTCCTTGCTGTCCACAGGCGGCATGAACGTTGCCGGTTCCAAGCAGCAGAAGGCCGCCGGCATCAACGACACGCCCGAAATGTTCACCCAGGATACATTGAAGGTCGGCAAAGGCACGAACGACAAGGTTCTCGTCAAAGTGTTGACCGAACAGAGCAATTCGGCTCTTGAATGGTTCGAAGCACTGGGCGGCAAGCTCGACCTTGACCCGGGCGTCTACGGTGGCTGCCAGGCTCCGCGTATGCACTACACCAAATCGGGCGGCATCGGTCGCTACATGATCAAGGAAATGAAGCCCGCACTGGAAAAGTCCGGTGCCGATGTTCGCGTCAACTCGCAGGTGGTTCGTCTGGAACGCGACAAGAACGGCGCCGTGACAGGTGTGCTCGTCAAGGGTAAGAACACCGGCCTGTACCGCATCAGCGCTCCGACCGTGCTTTTGGCAACGGGTAGCTACGCCAACAACGGTAAGCTCGTGAGCAAGTACCATCCGGAATTCTTCGGCATGGTGACTTCAGCTCAGCCTGGCTCTCACGGTGACGGCATCTATTTGGGCCAGGACGTGGGCGCGAAGGTGACGCATCTCGAACGCGTTCAGGTGCATCCGAACATTGCATCCGGCACGAGTCTGATGATTACGCTCGCGATGCGCACCAACGGCGGCATCCTTGTGAACAACAAGGGCCAGCGCTTCTACAACGACAATGCGCCGCGCAACGAACTGGGCGCAGCAATGTTGAAGCAGCCCGCTCAGAAGGTATGGCTGATCTACGACGATGCGGTGGTGGCCAAGCGTCCGAAGGTGCATCAGGGCTACGTGCGTCTCGGTGTCGTGACTGAAGGTGATACGCCTGAAGCGCTTGCCAAGAAACTGGGATTGCCGGCAGAGGAATTTGCGAAGACCATGAAGCGTTACGCAGGTTTCGTGAAGGCCAAGAACGACGCCGACTTCGGACGTAAGGAACTGCCCGAACCGTTGAATCAAGGCAAGATCTACGCCATTGATGTGGTGCCTGCTATCGGCGGTACGTTGGGCGGCTTGCGCACTGACGCTCGCACGCATGTGCTCGACAACAACGGCAAGAAGATTCCGGGCCTGCTTGCTGCCGGTGAAGTCGTCGGCGAATGGCACGGTGACGACCGCTATGGCGGCAATGCCGTGGCCGGCAACATCGTCTTCGGCCGCATCGCGGCTCAGGAGGCGGCTGCAGCCGTCGGGAAGTAATGCTGACTGACAAGCCGCTTGCCGTATGACAAGTCAAGCGGTGACTTCAAAAATCCGGGAGCAGGTCCACTCGGGCAGGCTTCCGGTTTTTTGCTCCGATGAGCAAATGTGTAAAGCTCACTGAGCTAACGCAAATCGGTCTTCTTTTGCGACATTTCTCCATACCTTTCCATGAGGAAGTTAGGTATAACCTCCTAGTCAAAATCACCTAGTTGATCGATGATCAACACAAAATTAGGAGAGAAGGAATGGCTCTAACTCGTCGCAATCTGATTTCCGCAACGATTCTGGGCGCTGCCGCAGTAGCAGCTCCGATGGCTCAGGCCAAGCAAAAAACACCGCTGAAGCCGATGAAAGTCAGTCCGAAGCGCCGCGTGCTCATCCAATCAAGCTCCCGCTATCACAATTCCGGTTATCTGGACTTTGCGGGCGATCAGTACGAAAAACTGTTCGGCAAGGAAAAGTACGAAATTCTCTTCATCCCGTACGCCAAGGTGGCGGGCACGTACGATGCCTATGAAAAGCAGGTTCAGGATGCCTTCAAGCCTTACGGCCACAAGATCGTGAGCATCCATCGCTTCAAGGATCCGCAGAAGGCTGTTCGAGAAGCCAAGGCAATCGCCGTCGGCGGCGGTAACACTTGGGCTCTGGTGACGCGCATGTACGAAGCGGGCATCATTGATCTGATCCGCGAACGTGTCAATGCTGGTGTTCCATACTGCGGCTGGTCCGCAGGCGGCAACGTCGCTTGCCCGACGCTGCGTACCACTAACGACATGCCGATCGCAGAGCCCCCGTCCTTCAACACTTTCGGCTTTATTCCGTTCCAAACCAACCCGCACTTCATTTCGGGCGGCACGCAGGGCCTTAACAACGAAACCCGTGAAGACCGTCTGGAAGAGTTCTTGTGGTACAACAAGGACGAAGAAGTGATCGGTTTGCCCGAAGGCACGGCGCTCTTTGTGACCGGCGAATTCGACTGCGAAGTGATCGGCCCGAAGGACAGCGAAGCTCTCTACTGGTTCCGCCAGTCCGAAAAGGGTATGAAGCTTGAACGCATCCCGCTGGGCACGAAGTTCGATCTGCGTAAGATCGTTCCAGGCGGCAAGCTCTGATTAACGAGAAAGTGAAATGACCGTCGTTCTTTGAACTGACGGTCAGAAAATGGGCGACAGACTTTTTGCGAAGTTTGCCGCCCGATTTGTTTTTGGAATTAGAAGTGATAGGTCATGCCGGCGTAGTAGACCATCGGGTCGTCGCCGAAGGCCACGGGTTCGCCCGGAGAGGAGGATCCGCCGCCGCCGATGCTGTACTGTGCATCGTCGTCGTTCTGGATGCCGGTCAGACCGGTGTAGAGCGTGAGCTTCTTGCTCATTGGATAGTCGTAACGCACGCCCCAAGCCCAGGCGTCGCCGTCTTCAGCCGAGTGGTTCTTCAGGTAACCAACGGTGGCGATGAACTTGCCGGGACCGATCGGAGCGCTTGCACCCAACTGCACCATGTCCAGATCGGGACTCTTGGCTGTGTTTGTGCCACCAAGGTCCGAGCCGACGGCTTCATCGGAACCTTCACGGTGAACGTACAGGATCGAAGGTTTGATCACCTCAAAGTCGTATGCTGCACCGAAGGCCCAGTAGCTGTCCCAGCCGGCGTAACCGGAGATCGCCGTGTTCTGGTGCAGGTAGCTTGCCATGACGGACAACGGACCGGACTGATAGCGGAAACCGATGTTGTAGACGTTGCCGCGCGTCGGCGAATTGGAGTGCTCGGACGTCTGCTCACCCAGAGCGGCGTAGAGCTGAACAGTCAGGCCGCCGAAGGAGGGCGAGTCATAACTGATCGAATTGCTAAAGCGCGTCGTTTCGTCGGCCGTGTAACCGTTGATCGTGCCTTCAAACTGAGGGCAGGCGAAGTAGTTGGCGGCACTCGACATGGTGAGACCGGCCGGGTCGATCATGGCCATGGTCAGGAAGTGCGGCGTGTACTGACGGCCGAGAGAAAGCGAGCCGTAATTGCCGCGGATGCCGACCAGAGCTTCACGGTCAAAGAGTCGGTTGTCGGCGGCCATGGAGCCGGTGTCGACGAAGATCGTGCTTTCGAGCTTGTAGAAGACTTCGGTGCCGTTGCCGAGCAGTTCGCTGCCCATGAAGCCGAAGTTAGAGCCTTCTCGAAGGCCGCTCGAAACACGGACGTTGGTTTTGTCTCCGTTGTAGTAGACCTCCATGCCGGTGTCGACCGTACCGTATACGGTAACCGGGCCTGCAAGAACGCAGCCGGAAGCACCCAACAGCAAGGAAGCGAACAGAGCGGTTTGATTCATGCGCATGGATTCTCTCCTTTTTGAAGAGTTGTTGGACATACAAACCCGCCGAGGAAGGCCGCCCTTTCGGGCGGACTTCCGGGGCTAAGGAAGTATGTGGAGAGAGGAAACGTTAGATGGCGATGCTCTTAACCTTCTTGTCGATGTCGCCACCGGCGGCCATGATGCCGGCCAGACGACCGAAGGTCAGGCAGCGTCCGTGGTTCATGCCCGGGCAAATGGTCGGGTAGTCACCGGATCCGAAGTAGTCGCCTGCGGCAGCACCGGCCACCCACAAGCCTTCAATCGGACGATGCTGGGCATCGAGGACATGAAGCGACGGATCCGTATGCAGACCACCGCTCATGGCAAGCAGAGAGCTGGCAAGCTTGCCTGCATAGAAGGGCGGCTTCACGATCGGGGTGAGCAATTCGGTACGCTTACCGAAGTCTTCGTCGCGGCCCTTCTTGACGAGTTCGTTGTAGCGTGCAACGGTGCGCTTCAGGTTGTCGGCCGGAACTCCCATCTTCTTGGCAAGTTCATCGAGCGTATTGGCGACAACAACCTTGCCGTCCTTAATGTGCTGAGCCTGCGTGGCTTTTTCGACGTCCACGTTCCAGCCGGCGCCCCAGGGTTGCCACATCTGGCCGTAGAACAAGCCGCCGCCCATGTTGCCGTCGACCTGCTTCTTAACTTGACCGAGCCATTCGGAGTCATAGACCGACCAGGCGATACCGTGATCCTGAAGTTCCTTACTGCAGGACTTGGACTGGGTGTTGACGTCTTCGTTCATGAAGCGGTTGCCCTGACCGTTGACATGCAGGAAGCCGTAGCTCGCGGCACCGGCTTCGAGGTGAACCGTTGCGGCGTGGTTGTCGTTCTTCTGCATGACACCGCCGATCTGCATGGCCATGATATGGCCGTCGCCCGTGTTGGACTTCGTGGGATAGTAGATCTGAGCATCCACGCGCAGCGAGTAGGGCGAATAGCACTTGCGCATTTCCATGTTCGACGCATAGCAGCCGGTGGCGATGATGACGCCCTTCTTGGCATTGATGCGAGTGTAGTTGCCGCGGCGGCCGACGATGAGGCCGGTAACGCGTCCGTTGTTCTTTTCGCGGATAAGCTGTACAGCAGGCGTGCGATACATGATGTTGACGCCTTTGGCCTTGAGTTCCTTTTCAAAGCACGGCATCAGGACGACGTTGCCGATGCCAGTCGAATTACCGTACGTGTAGTCAAGCGACACATCCTTGTTGTAGAAGAAGTGCGTAACCGGGAATTCGGTGTAGGTCGGGCCTTTGTAATAGCCTTCCCAGAGCGTCACCTTAACGTCGTTCTTTGCGGCAAGATCAACGGCCCAATCCATGCAGGCACCGCACTTCTTGGCAAACATCCAAAGCAGACGTTCGTCCATGCGGCCCTGGCCCCAAGCGATCAGACGACGAACAATTTCGGCTGCGTCGACATTGACCTTCATGGACTTCTGCACTTTGCTGCCGAAAGCGGTGATGTGACCGCCACGAGCCGACCAGCTGCGGGTCTTTTCGACGACGACAACCTTGGCACCTTCTTCGGCGGCAGACAAGGCGGCGGAGAAACCGGTCAAACCGGCACCGATCACGACAACGTCCGTGTCAACAGTTTTCTTGATCTGGTCGGCCGGAATCTTTTCCATCGGCTTTTCCCAGGACCAGTTCGAGCATTTCGGCTTGGCCCATTCGGCAGGAATGTCACCGGCGTGCGAAGCACCGGCAAGCGCCACTCCGGCGGTGGCGAGCGTACCCTTCAAAAAGCCGCGACGAGACAGAGCAACATGGTCGTTCGACATATTCATTCTCTCCTTTGTTTATGAGAACAACAATTTGTTGACGCGCTGTTCGATTGTTTTAAGGAACGGACAGCTTGGTCTTATGGCATTCGGAACAGGCGGAAACGCTCGGCTTGTGTCCCTTGTGGCACTGCAGGCATTCATAGGTGTCGAAATGACCGGCGTGCACATTGGGAACTTTATGGCCGTCCATGGTGATGGGCTTGCCTTTGGGAGTTTCGGTGTGGCAGTTGATGCAGGATTGTTCGGTGACGTTTGTTGCCGAAGGCTGACCTTCAATATGGCAGGATGTGCAGGCAACGCCGCGTTTGGCGTGACCGTCCGCAACGGCTGCGCTGATCGAAGCCGAGAACACCAGCAAAGAGGAACAAACCACAGAAACCAGGACCTGACTGAACCGCATCGAAGTGATCTCCCAAATCGTGTTTCGCACTGTTTTTAAATGAATTCCGTGCTCAAAGTTCACGATAAAAGGAGCGCAAAACGGCTCTGTCAGCTGGCTGACACTTTTAGTGGAAAAGAAATTTGAGGCGCTCAAAAGTGTCATCTCGCTAACACTTTTGACGGATGCAAAACGGGCCGAAGAAGTATGTCCTCAGCCCGTCGAAATGCTTAACCGGAATAGGAAAAGCAGTATGTCGAATTACTTGGTCTGAGCCTTGGCCCAGGGATCAAACTTGGGAGTGTTGGGTCCGGACGGCGGCAGTATCGGATATTCCACCTTGGGTTGATCGCCCGTCAGGGTTTTCAGGAACGCAGTGATGTCGTCGATTTCCTGCTTGGTGTAGCGCTTGCCCAGCTGAAGATCGCCCATGATCGAGACGGATTCTTCAAGCGACCAGACGGCACCGTCGTGGAAGTACGGGTAGGTGAGTTCGATGTTGCGCAGCATCGGAACCTTGAAGGTCATGCGGTCCTGGTCGCGGCCGGAAATGGCCTTGACGCCTTCGGAGGTGTTCGTGGTCTTATAGGGACGCACGACGCCCATCTTCTGGAAGGACTGACCGCCCAACTGAGCGCCGTTGTGGCAGATCGTGCAGCCGGATTCCTTAAAGATCTTGTAGCCGTTCAGTTCCTGCTGAGTGATGGCGTTTTTGTCGCCCTTGAGCCACTTGTCAAAACGAGCGTTGGGCGTGACGAGAGTACGTTCGAATTCGGCCATGGCTTCGGTGATGCGCTTGATGTTGACCTCAGCGTCGCCGAAGGCTTTCTTGAAGTATGGAGCGTAGCCGGGAATTGACGCGATCACCTTCACCGCCATTTCGTGGGTGGAGGCCATTTCAAGAGGGTTGGCGATGGGGCCGGCGGCCTGTTCGGCGAGTGTCTTGGCACGGCCGTCCCAGAACTGAGCCACTTGTCCGAATGAGTTCAGGACGGTCGGGGAATTGATCGGGCCTTGCGCCCAGCGGTCGCCAATGGAAGTCTGCAGATTGTCCACACCGCCAGTGGCAAGGTTGTGGCAGCTGTTGCACGAAATAAAGCCGGAACGGGACAGACGCGGTTCGAAGAAGAGCATTTTGCCGAGCTCGACCAGAGCCGGATTTTTGACTTCGACCGGTTCAATCGGATCAATGGGTTCGGCGGCCTGAACGTAGGCGCACAGCGACATCATGGCGCCGGCGATGGCGCAGCTAAGAGCAAGTTTTTTCATCAGTCTCTCCTGTTTTGAGAAGGCTGCCTGCAGTAGAGAAGGTGTCGCAAACAGCTTGCAAGTATCGTAGGGAAGAGCCTGGGAGAGAGTCCAATACTTATTTTCTAACCGGTTAATAGGGGTGCCCTATGGGTGGATTCGGGAATCAATCTGTTGGCGAGAACAAACAGCTAACTTATTGAAATTAAAGTATTTTAATTCTTAGTCGAAAGCGCTGATCAAGCGGGAAATTACGCAAAAATCACCCCCGACTGAGTGATTGGATTTTTGTCGGGGGTAGAGCTAAAGAGCTAAGGCGATCAAAGAAGACGCCCCGACAATTAGCTTCCGCCGTTTGCTTCTGAAGCCGACTGGGAACTTGATGCGCGCCGCTCGACGGCACTCAACACACGGCGGTGACGACGCTTGCGGATCTTGGCTGCGGGTGTGGCTCCGCGATGTGTCCAGTCCTGCAATGCAGCGAAGAGCGCATGTGAAACGCACAGATGCTTGTCGACTTTCTTGAGGAGGCCTTCGGCAAGCCATTGGTTGAGAATGGCCGAAACCGTCGGACGGGCCACCGAGACAATCTGGGAGATCTCGATGGTGGTTAGCGAATTCTCCAACGGATAGAAACCTTCGGAATCGGGTTCGGGCCGCAGGTTGTGGATGAGGCTTGCAAAAAGCGTGATGATGCGGTCGGGTGCCGAGAGTGTGAAATTGGCGATCATGCCTTCCATGTCGGACTCGTGATCAGCGATGATGCCGACGGCATGCTTTCTTTGGATGGAAGGATTTTCGGAAAGGAACTGCAGGAAGAGGTCGCGCGAGAGCAGGCGAACTTCGGTTTCCCGTAGCGCGGCGTCCGTGACATTGACCGTACTGCCGGATAAACCGTCGACGTCGCCCATCAGTCTTCCGGGAAGAATCAGCGTGAAGATGTGGTTGCGACCGTGTCTGTCTTGGAAGGAAAAGGCACCGAGACCGGAGAGTACCAGGGCGATTTCTCCTCGGTCGCCGCCGTTGAAGATGCAGCCGCCGGCAGGAAGCTTTGCCCATCGACCGCAAGTATTGAATAGGCGCACAATATCCGGATCGGCCGGCGCGTGAATCCACGGCGAGCCGAGAAAAACCTGTCGCATAGGCTACCTCATTGTTCTGTGGCTGGATACAACTCAATCCGGCCTATGGGGTGTGGCTTTGACTGCAAACGCAATGACAACGGAGCTGAGGTTTATTTCCCACAGATATTAGGACAAAGAAAGACGGAGAGAAAGATTTTTGACGACTGCCGAAGCGGATTGAGAGTGCGGATTTACACCGATTTTGAGCCCAAAGATACAACTCGTCGAAAAATGACCCCATAAAAGTAGCTTACTCGCGGTAAACTTACGCGACATTTTGTTTCTGCGATTCCGTCTTCGGTTGGCATGGCGTTCGACCGAGGGCGGTTTTGTGCATGCACTGACAACACAGATTCATTCTTAACTCATGACGGGTACGTTCATCAAAACAGCCCTGGCAGGGGCGGTTTCGGCTCTTTTGGCCGCGGCTGCATCCGCACAGGTTTTCACCATTTCCGACATTCGCGTCGAGGGCATTCAGCGTACCGAGCCCGGTACGGTCTTTTCGCATTTGCCGTTTCGCGTAGGCGACGAATACAACCCCGAACGCGGTGCTGAAGCCATTCATCAGCTTTATTCTTCCGGCTTGTTCCGCGACATTGATCTTTCGGTCGACGGAACGGTGCTGGTGGTGAACGTGGTCGAACGTCCGGCTGTCGCAGCCATTGAAACGAACGGCATCAAGGCTTTCGACAAGGACGGCGTGGAAAAGAGTCTGCGTGACGTCGGTCTTGCTGAAGGCCGAATTTTCGACCACTCGATTTTGGAACGTGCCGACCAGGAATTGCGCCGTCAATACCTCTCGCAGGGCTACTACGGCGTTGATATCAAGACCTCGGCTACGCCGCTGGAACGCAACCGCGTCCGCATCACGATCAACGTTGACGAAGGCGCTGCCTCGTCCATCAAGCAGATCCGCTTCGTGGGCAACACGGTGTTTGATTCGGATGAATTGGCCGATCAGATGCAGCTTGCCGAACACAAGTGGTCCAGTTTCTACACTAAGCGCGATCTCTACTCGCGTGAAAAACTCGCGGCTGACTTGGAAACGCTGCGCAGCTTCTACCAGAATCAGGGCTACCTCGACTTCAAAGTCGACAGCGTCCAGGTTTCCGTGGCTCCCAATAAGTCCGACATCTTCATCACGATCAACGTGACCGAAGGCAAGCAATACACCGTCGACAACATCACGTTGGGCGGTGACATGCTGGGTCTTGACGACGAGGTCAAACCTTTGGTCGTGTTTGAACCGGGCGAAATCTACAACGCCGAACGCATCAACGAGATGACGAAGACGATTGTGGATAAGTTCTCGGCTCTTGGCTACGCCTTTGCGACCGTGACGCCCAATCCCGTGCCTATCGAAGGCAAGGACGCAGTCAACATCGTGCTCACGGTTGACCCGGGCCGCCGCGCCTATGTTCGCCACGTCAACATCACCGGCAACACCCGTACTCGCGACGACGTGATCCGTCGTGAAGTGCGCCAGTACGAATCCGCCTGGTTTGACAGTGAAAAGGTGAAGGTCTCACGCGATCGTATTGACCGCTTGGGTTACTTTGATTCGGTGACTGCCGAACCCAAGCCTGTGGAAGGCACGCGTGACCAGGTTGACCTCGAAATCAACGTGAAGGAACGTCCGACGGGTTCCATCTCGCTCGGTGCCGGTTACTCCACGTCCGACGGTGTGATTCTGTCGGCAGGCTTCGCGCAGGATAACGTGTTCGGTTCGGGCAAGTCCTTCAGTGTCGAAGTCAACACGTCCAAGAGTATGCGTACATACGCCGTGAGCTTGGGTGAACCGTATATCACGCCGGAAGGCATCAGCCGACACATTGACTTTTACGACCGCCGCGTAGACCTGGACGAGCTCGACGTTTCGAACGTGGCTTACGAAACGATCGGTGCAGGTCTGAGTTTCGGTATTCCAGTGACGGAAAACGATCGCGTCTTCCTCGGTGCTCGTTTGGAACAGACTCAGGTTGATCTTCGCGGTAGCCCAGAGGGTGCTTTGGCGGGTAATGACGAAGACAACTCTCCTTTGCGCTATTGGGATTATGAAAGAGAATACGGTGATAGTCCGAAGGCTGCTCTGCTGACCTTGGGCTGGTCCCGAGATACACGCGACAACGTGCTGGCTCCGACCCGCGGTCGTTACCAGCGTTTATCGGCTGAATTTGCTTTGCCGGTATGGGATCAGCGATACTACCGTGCCACTTATCAGCTGACGCAATACTTCCCGTTGTCCAAGGCTTGGACGCTTGGCATGAACTTCCAGGTTGGCTACGGTGACACTTATGGCGACAAGATGTTCCCGTTCTTCAAGAACTTCTACGCCGGTGGTATCGGTTCAGTGCGTGGTTTCGAAACTTCGTCCATCGGTCCGCGTGACACAAACGATGACCGTCTTGGCGGTGACCGTCAGTTGATCTTCTCGGCTGAACTGCTGACACCGCTGCCCGGTGCCGACCGTACGCTGCGCGGTTTGCTCTTCTTCGACGCCGGTACGGTGTGGGGCTACGAACGAACAGGTCTCTACAGCTACGAGCGTCAGGACATGGACTTCAGCGAACTGCGCTACTCCGTCGGTTTCGGTGTGGCTTGGATTTCGCCCTTGGGCCCGTTGAAGTTCTCTCTGGCCTTCCCGCTCAACAAGAAGGATAACGACGAAGTTCAGCGCTTCCAGTTCCAGATCGGTACGGGCTTCTAAGCGCCAAGGTATAAAATTAAAAGATCGTTTGGCCGAATGCCCGCTTTGACAGGGGTTCGGCCGACTCACGGATTCGGCGGATACGCCGTGTAACTCTTTTCATCGGCAAAACGACGTAAAAGCTCCTAAGATGCGAGCAGAACGTTTTCCGAAAAGACTTTCAGACTCGAAAGGAAGCTAACAGATGTTTAAGAAGATTCTGACGGCTGCTGCCGTTGCTGCTGTGATGTGCGGTTCGGCCTCTGCTGTCGCTGCTGACTTCAAGATCGGCCTGGTTTCTCCGGCTCGCATTCTTGCCGAATCCGCTCCGGCAGTTGCTGCTCAGGAAAAGCTCAAGACCTACTTCAAGAAGCGCGAAGACGAACTCAACCGCGACATTCGCGACTTCCGCACTCGTGCTCAGAAGTTTGAAAAGGACGCTCCCGTGATGACCGACAGCGAACGTTTGAAGCAGCGTCAGTCGCTTGCTGAAACCGAACGCGACATCGCTCGCCGTCAGCGCGCTCTCGTTGAAGAACGCAACCAGCGTGCCAACGAAGAAAGCCAGATCATTTTGCAGCGAGCCAACCGCATCATCCAGGATATCGCCAAGAAGCAGAAGTACGACCTGATCATTCAGGACGCCATCTGGGTGAGCCCGAAGGTGGATATCACCGAACAGGTGATCAAGGAACTCAACAAGCCTGCCAAGTAATTTCTACTTGCGCTTGACGGGAATGATCGACAGTTACTCGAATACGTTTTTCCGAGTGCCATCGGTCGTTCTGCGAGCAGGCTAAGAGAAAGCCGCGCCGACTTTTCCCGGTCGAAGCGCGGTTTTTTGCAGATGAATTTTGCCGATCCTTGCCGCGCAAGGATTTCGGCGCCTCAGGAAATGACGCTATGTTCCGAATCGATGCACTGATCCGTGAAATTGAAACGCTCTCCGAAGGACGACTGGCGAGTACGCCGCTGTGCGGAGCTGAAAATGTGACCGTGCGCACGTTTGCGCCGCTTAATCATGCGACGGCCGACACCGTTGCCTTCCTGGCTCAGTCCAAGTACCGCGATGAAGCTAAAGCTTCGCAGGCGGGCGTTTTGGTGATTTCTCAGGCTGACAGCGATGCCATGTACGGCGAAGAGGGACCCCGCCGTCCTGTTGTCATCACCAAAAATCCCTATGCCTGGTTTGCCTACGCGCTGCAGACCATGACCCGTCGTCCGATGCCCGCAGGCGGCATTCGCGACGGCGCTCATGTCGATCCGACCGCCAAGGTTGCGTCCAGTGCGGTGATCGAAGCCGGGGCTACGGTGGCCGCAGGCGCTGTGATCGGTGAAAACACGCGCGTTTATCCGGGCGCCTACATCGGTGAAGGCACGGTGGTGGGTGACAACACGATCATCTACGCCAACGCGACCGTCTACCACGGCTGCCGCATTGGCAATCGCGTCATTCTGCACTCGGGCTGCGTGATCGGTGCCGACGGCTTTGGCTTTGCTCCGCTCGATGGCCACTGGGTCAAGATTCCGCAGATCGGCGGCGTGACAATTGAAGACGATGTCGAAATCGGCGCCAATACGACCATTGACCGCGGCGCGCTTGAAAACACGCTGGTTCGTAAGGGCAGCAAGCTCGACAACCAGATCCAGCTCGGACACAACTGCAAGGTGGGTGAATGCTCCGTGATGGCAGCCTGCACTGGCGTTGCGGGCTCCACGCACATCGGCAGCCACTGCATCATCGGCGGTGCGGCCAACATCAACGGTCACATTGAAATTCCCGATGGCGTAAGCGTTGGCCCGGCTACCTCTCTCATGAGTTGGCACAAGGGCGAAAAGGCCATGTCTGGCTTCTTCCCGGCCATGGGCCACCGTGAATTCGAACGTGCTGCCGTGCTCGTGATGAATTTGCCCAAGATGCGCAAGCAGATCAAGGAACTCGAAACGCGTCTTGCCGCTCTTCAGCCGAAAGGTTGAAGCGCTCTTTAAAGCTCGGTGTTAATATTTTTTCGTCTTGCGCCCGCCGTCTGCGGGCGTAGACTCCGATTCGGCTTGTCGATAATTCGACCACATTGAACTTTCCAGGACTGCCCGAAGAAGGCAGATGAGATAACCCCAATGGCTGACACGAAAACCATTCATGACATCATGCGGATTTTGCCGCACCGTTTTCCATTTCTTCTGATTGACCGAGTGCTGGAGATCAGCGATGATCACACAACGTGCAAGGTTCTCAAGAACGTGACGGCAAACGAACCGCAGTTCACCGGGCATTTTCCCGAATACCCCGTGATGCCCGGAGTGCTCATCATCGAAGCAATGGCTCAGGCCTGTGCCGTGCTCGGCATCGCTCGTCTGACGGAAGAAGAGCGCCGGGAAAAGGCTCTGTTTTTCTTTGCCGGCATTGACGAGGCTCGTTTCAAGCGCGTTGTTCAGCCCGGCGACCAGCTTATTTTTGAGTGCAAGTTCGTTAAGGCTCGTGCCGGTATCGGTTGGTACGAGGCCCGCGCACTTGTTGACGGCCATGTGGCCTGCGAGGCCAAACTGATGTGCGCTCGCCGTAAGGCTGAGTAATTGCATCGGTTTCGACGCGAATTTTTTTCGGACTCATTTCGAAGGCGCACATGGGATAATTCCCGTGTGCGCTATTATTCGCGCAGGCGCGTGAAGAATTTTCACGGGCCCGATAACATACGGCGGGGGAAAACATCCCCCGAGCGATCTCCCAAACACGAGGAGACACTTTTTTATTGCTGCCAGTAATGGGCTCAAGAGGCCCTGCGAAAGGATAGTCATGGCCAAAATCCATCATTCCAGCATTATCGATATTCGAGCCGAACTTGACGATGATGTTGAGGTCGGTCCGTTTTGCATGGTGGGGCCGCACGTTCGCATCGGCGCCGGTACCGTTCTCGAAAGTCACGTGGTTGTCAAGGGTCTGACCACGATCGGTCGCAACAATCGATTCTTCCAAGGTGCCGCCGTCGGTTGCGAACCGCAGGACAAGAAGTACAAGGGCGAAGAAACCTATCTTGAGATCGGCGACGACAACATTGTTCGCGAAAACTGCACGATTTCGACCGGCACGATTCAGGATCAGAGCATTACGCGCGTCGGCAGCCGCAATCTGCTGATGGCCAACGTTCACGTGGCGCATGACTGTGTTCTCGGCAACGATCTGATCATCGCCAACAACGTGGCCCTGGCAGGACACGTGCATGTCGACGACTTTGCCGTGATCGGCGGCCAGACCGGTGTGCACCAGTTTGTTCACATCGGCACGCGCTCCATGACGGGGGGTGTCTCCGGTCTTTCGCACGATTTGCCGCCGTACGTGATTTGCGCGGGCAATCCCGCCAAGAGCTTCGGGCTCAATCTTGTGGGGCTTCGCCGCGCCGGCTATTCGAGCGATACGATCGGCCGCATCAAGGCTCTGTATAAGGCGCTTTACATGGAAGGCCTCACGGTGGCGCAGGCCGTTGAACAGATGGATACGCTGATTGCCGACGCTCCCGAAGAAGTTCGTCCGATTCTTGCTGCGATGCGCGACTTCGTTGCCAACAACACGCGCGGCATTGTTCGTCCGTAATTCAGATTTAAGACCGAAAAGCCCGTTGGGAAGGTCGTTTCCTGCGGGCTTTTTCTTCTGTAGTTCACTGATACCCCGAGGTTTTTATGACTGAGCAGGACGCCGATTTCAGCGCCGAAAAGGCCCAGCCGTTGACCTATGCCGACGGTGCCGCGTGGCTTGCCGGCGAAGCCAGCGGAGATTTTCTCGCGAGTCTTGTGCTCCCTGAAGTTGCCAAGCGCATGGACGGTGCGCCTCAGTTTGGCGTGGGCGGCGAAAAAATGCTCGCTGCAGGCCTTGAAGGCTGGTATCCGGCAAACCGCCTGTCGGTGCGCGGTTACGTTGAGGTACTCAAGAAGCTTCCGGGTATTCTGATGTTGCGCCGCGCCATGCTCAAGCGCGTCTCGGATATTCGTCCGCGCGTTTTTGTGGGCGTTGACGCACCGGATTTCAATCTCGGCGTAGAAGCAAAACTCAAGGCAGCCGGCATTCGTACGGTTCACTTTGTTTCGCCCTCAATCTGGGCCTGGCGTCCCGAGCGAATTCATAAGATCCGTGCAGCGGTTGATCACATGCTTTTGGTGTTTCCGTTTGAAGAGGAAATCTATAAGCGCGAAAACGTGCCGGCGACTTATATCGGTCATCCGCTTGCGGGCGTGATTCCGATGGTGCCGGACACCGAAGGCGCACGCCGCAAGCTCGGGATCGAAACCAACGGTGAACCGGTCTTTGCCGTTCTCCCTGGTTCGCGCAAGGATGAAATCTTCGGTTGCGGTCCGGTGTTTTTTGAAGCTTGCGAGCGCGTGATCGAACGTATCGGGGCGGGGCATTTCGTAGTGCCCGCCATTGACGCCCAGGCGCGAGAATGGATTGCATCGGTTGCTACGCGCAACCGCCGACTGAGCGAACGTCTGACAGTGGTGACCGGTCAGTCGCATGCCGTATTGGAATCGGCTGACGCCGTGCTTGTGGCTTCCGGCACGGCTGCTCTGGAAGCGGCGCTTTATAAGAAGCCGATGGTGGTGGGTTACGCTATGCCCGCATTGTCCGCATTGATCATGAAGGATAAGGGGCTGATTCCGTACGTGAGTCTTCCGAACATCCTGGCAGGCCGCGCCATCGTGCCGGAATTTCTTCACTACTACTGCACGGCCGACGCGATGGCATGCAGCCTCATTGATCAGCTCAAGGACAGCCGCCGCAAGACGCTTGAGGATATTTTCACGGGTATGCACGAGTCGCTTTTGCGTCCCACTGCGGATTTGGCAGCTGAAGCCATCATGCAGACTGCAGGAGCAGCCCGCCGATGAGTTCCAAAACAATTCCGATTGCCGACGAGTCACAGGCAAGTTCCCCCATGCGCCTTCCTGTGCCGATCACGGGGCGCATTCGGTTTGAAAACGGTCATTTGATTGACGAGCGCGGTCGCCCCTTGCGAGACCTGCGCATTTCGCTTACCGATCACTGCAATTTCCGTTGCCGCTACTGCATGCCCAAGGAGAAGTTCGACTCCAAGCATCAGTTCCTCGCGCACACGGAGTTGCTTTCGTTTGAGGAAATTAAGCGTCTGGTCGGCATTTTCCTGCGCTTTGGTGTACAAAAGATTCGTCTCACCGGCGGTGAACCGCTGCTTCGCAAGCATGTTTGCAATCTGATCGCCGATCTGAAATCGATGCGCACCACGAGCGGCAAGAGCCCGGATATTGCGATGACGACCAACGGTACGCTCTTAAAGCGCATGGCGGCCGACCTGAAGGCTGCAGGGCTCGATCGCGTCACGGTGTCTTTGGACGCCTTGAATGAAGATCTTTTCCAGTCGATTAACGACGTGGGCTTCCCGGCCGCCAAGGTGATCGAATCCATCGAAGCGGCGCAGGCGCTCGGCATTCCTGTAAAGATCAACACTGTCGTCAAACGCGGCATGAACGAAGGCGAAATTATTCCGATTCTGGAGCGCTTCCGCCACACGGGCGTGATCGTGCGCTTCATCGAATACATGGATGCAGGTACTGCCAACGGCTGGCGCATGGATGACGTCGTGCCGTCCGCAGAATTGGTGGAACGCATCAATGCCGTCTGGCCGATTGAACCCATTGATCCCAATTACACGGGGGAGACGGCAACCCGATGGCGCTACAAAGACGGAGCCGGGGAGATTGGCTTTATCAGTTCTGTGACGCAGGCTTTCTGCAAGGACTGCTCCCGCGTGCGCCTTTCGATCGAAGGCAGCCTCGTGCTGTGCCTCTTTGCCGATCGTGGTTACGACCTCAGGACGCTGCTACGCGGCGGCGCGACGGATGATGAAATTGCCGACGCGATTGCGCGTATTTGGAGTGCGAGAGACGACCACTACTCAGAAATTCGTCTGTCGGAAACGCAAAAGCGCAGCCGCAGCAGAATAGAAATGCAGTTCATTGGTGGCTAAAAGAGTCTGCCGGAAACGTAGCAATCAACGTTTTTTCCGAATCCACCGAGCTTTGGTGTTGCTATCATCTGCGAAGCGTCTGGACGAGATTTAGTGCCGACGCAATGTTTGTTGTGAAAGGGTGTTTATGAATCGTCGTCGTCTTTTGTTGTTGGTGTCTTCTTTGGGTGCGGCTGTTTTGGCCGGTTGTGCCTCCTCGCAAAAAGCAGACAAGCTTGTCGGCACGTATCATATCGATCCCAACGACCCCTACGGCAAACTGAAGCAGTACAGAAGTTCGATCAATCTCTTGAGCGCTCGTCTGGCTGTGGCCTTCCAGAATCTCTTTAGCATTGGAGAACTCTACAAGGAAGGCCCCCGCGGCGACGAGATCATGAAGGCGAGCCTTGATGACATCAGAAAACTTCACGCCGAGCTCAACAAGTACCTGCAAAAGGCTCCCGAAATTCGTCAGACGATCCAACCTGGAAACGCCAAGCTTTTGGCCGCTTACGACGAATATATCAAGGCGCTCGCGGGTGTTGCCGCCATTGATTACGGCGATATCAGTCAGGAACGAATCGACGCGCTCGTCCAAGCCGGTTCCAACATGGAGCCGCTGATTCCCTGATTGCGGGATTTTTCAGCATAATCACCTGAAATCAAAGGAAAAAGTTCAGCCGTCCGGGGGTTGATTCGGGCGGGTGAATTGTTTTGGAAATCGTTTGCTGTACAGCATAACGCACGAAAGCCGACAAACGCGGGCTTTCGACTTCCTGCAAAAGTCTGATCAGGCACAGAGATACGGCAAAGCGTAGAGTAGCAGCGCCAGAATGCAGACAGCGGCGACGATCACCTTCCAGACAAGGTACTCGCGATCCATTGCGGCAATTTCCGCGGGGTCCTGCGGCATGTCAAGCGCACCGGTTTGTTCAAGCGTCGGAGTGGCGTTTTCTGCCTTGGCATTGTGTCGGCTGCAGTAAAAGTAGATCGCCAGTCCCAACACGCACCAAATGACGCCCGTGATGAAGGCGTTCGTATCCAGCTGGGTCATCATGTACAGGTAAATGAGCGCGGAGACGGGAGCGCCTACAGCAACAAGCGGCGCTCTGTAGGGACGCTGCAGATCCGGGCGACGACGGCGCAGAGCCCAGGCGGCCAGGATGCCGATGACGTAATAGAGCAGGTCGGCAAAGAGCGACAACGAGGCAATGTAGATGAGCGAATCGGTGGCAATCAATGCCATTGTGAGAACGCCCAGCGTGATGATGGCTACATGCGGTGTCTGGAAGCGACTGGTTTTGGCAAAGACGCCCGGCATCACACCGTCGCGCGCCATTGTAAAGAGATAGCGGGGGATAGTGGCGATGGCAGCGTTCATTGTGGAGAAGTCGCCGCCGAAGGCAACGCCCGCAGCCAACAGCGCCAGGGGCAGGCCCAGAATCCCGGCAGCCTTCATCGCATCGGCGTAGGGGGCCTGAGCGGTGGCGAGAGCCGCCAGGCTTTCAGCCGGCGTAATGGCGATCAGGAACCACTGAAAGAGCGCGTTGACCGCAAACACGACGAAAGGCGCCAGAAAAAGCGCGCGCGGAATATTGATGCGGGGATATTTAATTTCTTCGCCCATGGCGACACAGGCTTCAAATCCGGCAAAGCACCACCAAATCATGCAGACGCTCGCCGCAAAACTCATCTGACCTTCCTTGGGCAGGAACGAGGGTGCCTGAACGAAAGAGGGAAGATTGATGTTGGGGATCATGGTGAGAAACCAGATCACCGCAACGCCCCAGAAGAAAAACATGAAGCCGTTTTGCAAACGCCCCGCTATTTTGACGCCGCAGACGTTGGCGATGATGAAGCCTGCTGTTACTACGACGGCAATGGCCACGTCGGAGAAGGGGAGCGTCACGCTGAAAGCGGAAAAGAGCGTCTTGAAGTAATAGCTGAAAGCCAGCGCCTCACCGCCGGTGACCGCAACCAACGAGATGATGAAGTTCCAGCCGGCAAGAACACCGGCTGCGCGTCCGATTCCGACGGAAGCGAACTGGTAGGTACCGCCGGCATATGGCAGAGCTGCCCCCATCTCGGCATAAAGAAGCGCAGGATAAACGCTGATGAGAAGTGCCACGATGGTGGCAAAAATGACCGACGGGCCCATCAAACCCACGATATTGGAGCCGACGGTGAAAAGCCCCACGCCAATGACGGAACCGGCTGTAATAGTGACGGCTTCTCGCATGCCGAAGCTACGTTTGAGCGCGGGTGAGCTGTTGATGTCGCTCATGAAAGTCTCCCTGATCTTTTTGTTTCTTGTCTGTCGATTCTCTTGACGGAACCGTGTCAGCGCGGTCTGAGGCCGCATGGGAAATTATCGGGCAAAAGACCTCAGAAAAAAGCGGAAGCTCTAAGCAATTAGGCTTGGAAAGCTTGACGCTGAACAAAAAGAAACCGCCTCGGCCGAAACCGAGGCGGATTGCTAATCAAAGAATCTCAAGAAGAGATCAGATTAGAAGCGGTGACGCAGACCGACATAGAGGGAGTATGCGGAGGGTTCCCATTCAACAGAACCTGCATTGATGTCAGCATCCACCTGATCTTGCATGTAGGAGGCTACAGCGTAGACGTCAGTGCGCTTGCTAAACGGATAGTCGTATCCAACGCTAACGACATAACGCTTAAGATCCAAGTTAGAGATACCTATAGAATCACTGACATTGTCCATGCTATCTGCGGGTTCTGCGTCAAGATAGCCAACGCCGAACATTGCCTTGCCGCCTGCAAGAGGAGCATCGGCAGTCAAGCTAATACCGTAGCCTTTGATCTTGATGGCTGCATTGTAGGCCGTGTCGTAGAAAACTTCCTTGCCGCCAACCGTCTCTTTGTAGATTTTGTCAGCAGCGCCAGCCTTGTTGACAACGCCACCGACAGAGGACAACTTAACTTCGTCAAAATATTGTGCCCCCAGATAGACCTTAACGACTTCAAAGTCGTAACTACCGCCCAAAGTAACGGTCAGGCTATCGTCAATGTCATCTTTATTTTCGGTCCAGTCGTTGGAACCAAACTTAGCGGTCTGGTAGTTGATGGAATCAACAGCGAAGTAGCCTGCGAACGGACCATTGTTATACGTAACGCCGAGGGAGTAGAAGCGATCGCTCGAAGATTCGTTTTCGTTCGAATTAGAGCCCATCCCATACTGGGCGTACACCTTGAAGCCTGCGAAGTCGGGCGTTTCGTAGGCGATCATATTGTCCCATTGGCCAGCAAGAGACATCAGATTGCCGAGCTGAGCAGAGAATCCACCCCAATCAGAAGTACCGAAGGCACTGATCATGCCAATCTTGGCCCAGGAAGACTGTCCGTTGTTGAGAGCACCCAAACGACCCATGGCAAACTTACCGAAGTTACCCTGAACGAACAGACTGGATTCGCGGTTGAACATTACCTTGTCATCGACACCGGTGTCAGACAGGATGCCATCTTCGAGGATGAAACCAACCGTCATGCCATTGCCAAGATCTTCCGTTCCCTTGAAGCCGAAGCGGGAGCCCGAAGCTTGACCAGATTCCATTCGGAAGTTGTCAACATCATCTTCACCCGGGATGTCCTTGTCGATGTGGTTGTAGCCAATGCCCGTATCAACGATACCGTAGAGCTGAACGTCAGCAGCGAGAGCGGAGCCAGCGAAAGCACCGAGAACTGCAACAGCAGCCAAAGTCTTTTTCATGATTTTTATCTCCTGGTCTTGTTAAGACCTGCAAGTAAAAAATTTTTTTGCAAAAACCGCCGGGCCGGAACATGAGCTATGGACTCTTGCAAAGACATAGCTCAGCCCGGCGAAGTCCCTTCGGACGGAGTCGATCTTGTCACTGAGGACTTTTGACTAACAAGAAAACAGTGAAAAAAAGTGCTTGGGGGGGGGTATAAACCCTAGGAAAAATTACAACAGATGGACTTGCCAAATGCGTTTGGATGAGGTCTTCCTAAGAAAAATTGCATGCAAAAAAATGTGTTTCAGGAGGATCTGACTGTAAGGCAGCAAGGCCTTAAATGGCCTTTGGTTCTCTTCGATTCGAATGCCTCAAGCTTGTGTGGTTTGTTAGACTTTCCGAACACAACAAAACACAACAGGAGATCGGTTATGCAGAGCATCCTTCCATGGGTCGGCATTGTGATTCTGTTTTTGACCGGCTGGGCCGTTGTCAAGAAATATCAGGTCAACATGGTGCTGCTGTTGGGCGGTTTGGCGCTTAACATCCTTGCGGTCGCAGGGGGCTTGACATCGTTTTTGCCCAAAAACGCAGCGGCAACGGGCTTTGTTGGCTTTGACTTTATGGAATTGCTGCGAGCGATTTCTCGCACTCAGATTGCCGGCGTCGGTTTCATCATCCTTGTTTCGGGCGGCTTTGCCGAATACATGAAGGCCATCGGCGCATCGGATCGCTTCGTGACGGTTTGCGCCAAGCCTTTGTCCCTTATTAAGAACCCGTACCTGATTTTGGCGGCAGTCTTTATCTTCGGGCACTGCTTGGGACTCATCATTACGTCGGCCGCAGGGCTAGCGATGCTGATGGTCGTAACGGTGTATCCGCTCATCATCCGCGTAGGTTGCTCAAGTCTGGCGGCTGCCGCGGTGGTTGCCAGTGTACTTGCCATCGGTTATGCGCCGGCCTCCGGTGTGGCGGTGATGGCAGCTGAACTGGTGCACCTTGATCCCATCCAGTATTTGGTCCAGTACCAACTGCCGATGGCCGTGCCTACGATTCTGGCAATGGCTGTTGCTCACGTGGTGGTTCAGTATTGGTTTGACAAGCACGACAACATCAAGGGAGAAACAGCTGACCTGAAAGAACTTGAAGAAAAGCGCAAGGTGCTGGAAAACGTTCCGGCGATCTATGCCGTGCTGCCGATTATTCCGATCGTGCTTTTGCTGATCTTCAACAAAATGGTGTACCAGAGCATCACGCTCAATGTGGCTACGGCCATGTTCATCGCTTGGGTGCTTTCCTTCTTTGTGGATCTCTTCGTGAGACGCGACGCCAAGAAGTCGTTTGATCTGAGCTTTGCGATGTTCAAGGGCATGGGCAGCATTCTTACGAGCACGGTGGGCCTCATCTTTGTGGCGGCGTTCTTTGCAACGGGCCTTCAGAACATCGGCATTGTCAACATGCTCATTGAAGGCGCCAAGCACATTGGTTTGGGCGAAACTGGCACCGGTGTGTTCCTGTCTGCCGTTATCGGTGTGGTGACGGTGTTGACAGGCTCGGGCGTAGCGGCTTTCACGAGCCTTGCGCACATCATTCCGGATGTGGCCGCGCACCTTAACAGCGACGGCATTTCGATCATGCTGATGATGCACACCGCAAGCGAAATGCTGCGCGCGATTTCGCCGGTGGCAGGCGTCGTCATCATCGTGGCCGGTTTTGCCAAGGTCAATCCGCTGACGATGGTCAAGCGCACGGCCATTCCGTGTTTGGTCGGCTACGTTACGATGTTGATTACAGTGACGGTGATGTTCTAACTTGCTTGGGTCGATCGTACGGTCGGCCCAATCTTTCAGAAAGAGATGTAGAAAGATGGCTATCGAATTAACCGGGAAGGTCGAAGGAAGCGTTCGTAAGCATAACGAAGCGACATTAAAGGCAGTTTGGGACAACGCGCTTTTGGTGTTGCCTCAGGAGCAGGATCCCGAACACGTGATTGAAACGACGCCAGTGGCAGCCAGTAACGAGTGCTTCAGCGACCGTTATCCGACTTTGATTTTTGCGCACGGTAGCTCCGGTATCACGCCAGCGATTCGCGAATTCGCCCGCTTCATTGCGCAGGAAACCGGCTGGGCTGTTGTGGCCCCCGATTCGATGCAGACGAAAGACCGCATCACCTATACCTCTCCCGTAGCCAGAAGTGACTACGAAGCGGTGCACTCAATGCGCAGCGAAGAACTTCTTTATTGCGCTAACAAGCTTTTTGCCGAGCCTTGGTTTGCCGGTACATACGCCGTAGCCGGCACCAGCGAAGGGGGAGTGGCGGCTGCGCGATTTGACTCCCAAAATCTGCAGATTCGAGAAAAGGCCAAGTTGATTTTCTCCTGGTCGTGTGAGTCCAACTATCACGTAGAAGTGCCGCGGTCTGTGCTACCTGACGACCTTCCTGTTCTCAACGTTATGAGCTTGGCCGACAAATATTTCAGTTCCGCCAATTCGTACCTCGACAACGGTGCGGCGTTCGGCTATGCACGTGAAGCGCTGAAAAACAATCCTAACGCTTCGATTCTTCTGTTGCCGCAGGCGCCGCATACGCTTTTGAACCTTCCGCAGGTCCACGCTGCGGCGGCTGAGATTCTGCAGCGCGTGGCGCCGTAGGTCATTGTCGGCATCTCAAAAGTTTCCTACAATGCAGGCCTTTCGAGGGTGCAAAAGGCGCCCTCGAATCCCGTGTGTGCATCCGAGATTGGAGTTCGTCCATGTTTGCTTTGTTTCCGGCTCAGTTGTCCGAGGTTGACGCTTGTTACGACCTGATTGATCAGGGACGTGAGTTTCAGCGCAAACAAGGTTTCGTCCAGTGGACGTCCGACTATCCTCAGCGCGAACATGTTGCCTCCGACATTGAAGCTGGCAGAGGCTATGCACTCAAGGACGAATCCGGTCATGTCGCAGGTTACATTTGCATCGACTTCGGCGGTGAACCTGCTTACGATTCAATCAAGGGACAATGGCGTTCCAAGGAGCCGAGCGGCGTTTTGCACCGTATGGCTATCAGTCCCAACTATCGCGGACAGGGGCTGGGCGGCGTACTTTTGCTTGAATGTGAACGGATCTGTAAAGAAAAGGGCGTAACCTACTTGCGCGCCGACACGAGTCCGGACAACACACGTATGCAGCATGTCTTTGAAAAGGTAGGTTATGTTCGCTGCGGTTTCGTGAAACTTCGCGGCTCGGACAAAATCGCCTACGACAAACTTTTCGGTTGATACCGTCGGCGGCAACTGTTTCGGATCTGGGAGACATCCATGGCAAACTTCCGTTCGGTAGCCGCTCTTTTCGCTGCCTTTTCCATGCTTGCCGGCAGCAGCGCCTATGCCGCCGGTCAATCCAATGCTGATGTTGCTTCGGAGTCTGTTGACATTGCCTTCGACTATCAACGAGGCGGCATTGCCTCGAGTCAGTACGCGATCTGGGTGGAAGACGCGGCCGGCAAGCCGGTTCGCACGATTTTCGTGACGCGCTTTACCGCAACGCGTGGGTTTTCCGAGCGGCCGGATGCCGTGCCGACTTGGGTGGCGCGTTTCAATCCTGCTCAAATGACATCCGCTCAGGTTGATGCGGTAAGCGGTGCAACGCCGTCAAACGGCTCTCTGCATTACACCTGGGACGGAAAGGACAACCAAGGCAAGCCTGTTCCTGCTGGCTCGTACACGGTTTTTCTCGAAGGTACGCTTTACTGGGGCACGCGCGTGCTGTATTCGGCGAAGGTTCAGTGGGGCAACGGCAATGCCGGTCTGGTTCCCGTGACGGTGCACAAAACCGGCACGAGCGATCGCAACCAGAACATGATTGCCAACGTCAGGTTCTCGCACACGACGACAACCAAGCCGTAACTTGCGCTACCACAAACAAAATCGGCCGGCAAGCCGCATTTTGGCGTTTGCCGACCGATCACAGGTCTTGGGAATCGCGAGTTGTGAGGCGATTACTTCACGAGACCGTATTTCCACTGAGACGTGCCGTAGGCGTTGTAAACGTTCTTGTAGCCCGTTTCAATCAGAATCTTCGAGGCGTTTTCAGCACGAACGCCTGACTTGCACTGCACCAGCACCTTGTCTTCAAAGTTGGGAACGGCTTTGAGCTTCATGCCGGGCTTGAGAACCGACATCGGCACGTTGACGGCACCCTTGACGTGGCCTTCGGCGAATTCATCGGGTTCGCGAACGTCAATCAACACCACGCCTTCTTCCATCATTTTCTTGGCCACATCCGGCGTCACCTTATGGTAGGACGGATGCACGTAGGTGAGCGGCTTGGCAGGCTGCGGATCCACCGGTTCCTGAGCGCAGGCGATGCCCATGGAAAGAACGGCGGTCATCATGGCGGTAAGGCCGATTCGCATCAAATTCATTTTTTATCTCCCGATTGAATTTATCTATGTACGCGTATGCAAGCGCGGCTAATGGATTTTCCGATCGGCCGAAAGGAGAGTCAATACGTCATTTGCTCAATTTGTCTTACGCAAGTAACCAAGCAATTGCTGAGAATTGGCGTCGTTCGGGCAATCGGGCGTACTCATGCCAACGTTTCTTTTTCTCGTAACGCGATGACAGACTGAGCCGAACAGACTGACTGAGGGTCTTTTGAGAGAGATTTCTTAGGCCGATCGTCGGAGGAGGACACCGACCTTCGACGTATTGAATCGCCGTTCGCGCTGGATTTACGATAAATCTCAGCGCGGAAGGCTTCAGGACTCTGACGAGGCCGGAAACCGGTTACCGCAACGTTGAAATTAGAGAAAAGGAAATTTGCAATGGCTCAGTTTATTAAGGATCGCTACGGCTTGCTGATTGACGGACAGTGGGTGGACGCCGAAAACGGAGAAACCTTTGTGACGACCAACCCGGCAAGCGGCGAACAGCTCGCTGTCTGTGCTAACGCCTCTCCGGCCGATGTTGATCGCGCCGTTCAGGCCGCTCGAAAGGCGTTTCCCGCATGGGCGGCGAAGTCGCCGGCAGAACGTGCGGCGCTTTTGCTCAAGATTGCCGACAAGATCGACGAACGCGCCAAGGAGCTGGCTGCCGTCGAAACTCAAGATAACGGCAAGCCGATTCGCGAAACGACGCTCGTCGACGTTCCGCTGTCGTCGGATCATTTCCGCTATTTCGCGGGCTGCTTGCGCGCAGACGAGGGCGAAGCCGTCATGATCGATGAAAATTCGCTCTCCATGGTTCTGCGTGAACCGATCGGCGTGGTCGGCCAGATCATTCCGTGGAACTTCCCGTTGCTGATGGGAGCCTGGAAGATTGCTCCGGCATTGGCCGCTGGCAACTCGGTGGTGATCAAGTCTTCGTCCACGACGCCTCTCTCGCTTCTTGTGCTGGGTGAAATTCTCAATGACGTGCTTCCGGCAGGCGTCGTCAATATCATCACCGGACGCGGCGCTTCGACAGGTCAGGCCATGCTAGATCATCCGGGTTTTGACAAGCTTGCCTTTACGGGCTCTACTGAGGTGGGCTACGACGTTGCCAAGGCTGCGGCCAACCGTCTGATTCCGGCAACGCTCGAACTCGGCGGCAAGTCGGCCAATATCTATTTTGACGACTGCCAGATTGACAAGGCTATCGAAGGTGCCCAGATCGGCATTCTCTTTAACCAAGGTCAGGTGTGCTGCGCCGGTTCCCGCATTTTTGTGCAGGAAGGTATCTATGACGAATTCGTCGCTAAGCTTGTCGAAGCCTTTAAGGCCGTCAAGGTAGGCGATCCGATGGACATGCAGACCCAGATGGGCTCTCAGATCAACAAGCGTCAGCTCGAAAAGATTCTCGGCTGGGTTGAAACGGCCAAGAAGGAAGGAGCAACGGTTCTGGTGGGCGGCGAAGCTGCCAAGGTGCCCGGTTTTGAAGACGGTGCCTTCATGCAGCCGACGCTTCTCGGTAACGTCACCAACGATATGGCGGTCGCGCAGAATGAAATCTTCGGGCCGGTCGCCGTGGTGATCAAGTTCCGTACGGAAGAAGAGGTTGTCGCCATGGCCAACGACTCCGAGTATGGTCTCGGCGGCGCCGTCTGGACGCGCGACATAAACCGTGCCCTGCGAGTGGCGCGAGGCGTTCGTACCGGCCGTATGTGGGTCAACACCTACAATGAATTGCCGGCTCACACGCCGTTTGGCGGTTACAAGAAGTCCGGCATCGGTCGCGAGACGCATAAGATGATGCTCGAGCACTACAGCCAGCACAAGAACATCTACATTTCTCTTTCGGAAGCAAAGAGAGGCTTCTTCTGATTTCCATCTCCTAACCTCAGCTAGTCTGTGCTGACTCAAACGCCTGGGACTAGTGAGTTCCGGGCGTTTTTGATAGGAGATGCAGAGCAAAGCAGAGTTTGGCAATCAATCACATCGTCTGGCGGCGCCCATCCAGTTTCTTCTCGGAAAGTCAAGCTTTCAATGCTTGGGCAACTTCCTGATTGTTTCTTTCAGCAAACGGAAAGTGCGAGTTACCGTAAATGCCGACGTCAGGAAGACGGATCACTTTCGCATCGCCGCCGTGACGGTTAACTGCTGCGGCAAAGAGATCGGCCGTTTCAGAAGCCGCGCGCCAGTAGTCGTTGTGTGGATGCCTGGTCGGAGTTTTCGGAATGTAGTCGCCGTAGAAGATCACGATGGGAAAGTGCGTGAGCTTCAGGAAAGCATTCATCGGCACTTCTTCGGCTTTCATGTCCCCGAAAAAGCCGGCGTTCGTGCACACTTTTTGCCAATTTCTGCCTTTGACGGAATTTTTATGTTGCCTCGAAAGACTGACCTGTCCTTTGGTTTGAGTTGGATAAAGACAGAATTTTGTCTTCTTTAAGGGCTATATATGATTTGCAAAACTACGCGGAAATGATTTTGAAATGAGGAATCAAATTCGCAAAAATCGCGGAGACGGAAAGAATGCGGAACATATTCCGAATGAGTGAGCGACAGTCGACGTGGTCGTAAGCGAATTCGGCAACCAAAAAAGGTCACGCGCGGAGAATTTTTCTGCGTGCGCGATCAAATATAAAAGATTACAAATAGGCGGTTATTTTTTCGCTAAACGGCCGTATTCCTGTCCTATCAGGAGGTGAGGACAGCTGCCGCTGAAGCGAAACGATTTAGTTGGATCCGGCATTGCGAAAGGCCTTGGGCGACATGCCGAAGTGTTTCTTGACGTATCTCGTAAAGTAAGACGCCGAAGAAAACGAAAGCTCTTCGGCAATCTGGGCAACAGAGAGTCGTTTGTCGGCGAGCATTTTCGCAATCTCCTGTAGCGTAAAGAGGTCGATGAAGTAGCCCGCGCTGCGTCCGCTTGCTCGCCGACAGATTTCCGAGAGGTAGTGCGGCGTGACGCATAGCTGTTCGGCGTACCAATCCAGATTTCGGTAACGGCGAAAACTGCCGCTGGCCAGTTCTTCGGTGAAGCGGCGCAAGAGTTCTGCGGCGCGCGTCGGGAAGTTTTCCGGGAGGCAATTGCGTGCGTGGATGTCGTAGAGATCAAGAATGTGCGCAGCAAGCAGATGTCCGACCAATTCCTCGTGAAAGTAGTGTCCGGTTGAAAGCCACCGCTCGTGCAGTCTTTCGATGTCGGTTCGGCAGCGCATGAAATCTGCTTCGGCCAGACGCATCACCGGGTTTTGCAGCAGCGACAAGTGACCGATGATGCCGTAGTTGGAGCGCAGTGCCAGTCGGTTTCCGATGGAAGGAGACAGTGAAAAGAGCAGCGCCTTGAAGTCGTTTGAGGCCGCAAAGTCCTGAGCAAGCGCCGCATTGGGCAGAATGATGTAGTCGCCCGGAGCCGCGTTGTAGCGCGTGGCCTGGTGTAGAAAACTTAAGTTTCCTTGCGTGAGCACGATATGCGTGATGCGAGATGAACCGATGTCGTGCAGCAATTCCGACAGATCGCTGTAAAAACGCAACGCGGCGTCGTTCCGGTTTGTTGGCGTTTCGATGGTGTTTGCGTTCGACAAGGTTGATCTCCGAAAACCACGAAAAGTGACATTTTCTCCCTTATTTGGCTCTTTCGCCTAAAGACGAAAATTCCTAGGATTTCAGACGAAGAAGTGCGGTGTCAATCGCATAGAAATCTGAAAAACAAAGGAAATTTAAGTATGAGAGAAGTTCGTCTGAATAACGGCGTCATGATGCCGTCCGTTGGTTTCGGAGTCTATCAGATCGACAAAAATGAAACGAAGGCGGCCGTTTTTGAAGCGCTGGAAGTCGGCTATCGCATGATTGACACGGCGGCCAGTTACTTCAACGAGCGCGAAGTGGGTGAGGCGATTCGCGAAAGCGGACTGCCGCGCGAATCCGTTTTCGTCACAAGCAAGCTGTGGGTGCAGGACTACGAATATGACGACGCGCTGCGCGCTTTTGATCGCTCCTTATCCGAACTCGGTCTTGACTACATTGACCTCTATCTCCTGCACAAACCTTACGGCAATTACTACGCCGCCTGGCGTGCTCTTGAGCGCCTGCACAAGGAAGGCCGAATTCGTGCGATCGGTGTGACGAGCTTTTCCAACGAACGCCTGCAGGATTTGTTCCTGCACAACGAAATCAAGCCCGCGGTCAATCAGATCGAAACGCATCCTTTCCAACAGCAAAAGGACGCCAACGCTTTTTTGAAGGCCGAAGGCATTGTGCACGAAGCCTGGGCTCCTTTTGCCGAAGGCCAGAAAGGGATTTTCACCAATTCGGTGCTCACTGAGATTGCTGCTTCTCACTGCAAGAGCGTCGCGGCTGTCATTTTGCGCTGGCTCAATCAACGAGGTGTCGTTGTGATCCCGAAGAGCATTCGCGCTGATCGCATCCGCGAGAACTTCAACATTTTTGATTTCCGTTTGCCTGATGCCGAAATGGCGGCCATCTCTGCTTTGGACGAAAAGAAGAGCCCCATTTACGACGACATGGATCTCGCAACCGTGCGTGCGATCGGCACCTACAAGATTCACGATTAAAAAGGAGGCAGCAACATGAAAACGATTACGCTCAATAACGGCGTTGAAATGCCGTTGCAGGGTTTCGGGGTTTTTCAGATTGCTCCGCAGGATTGTGAGGCGGCCGTTCGAAGCGCGCTTGATGTCGGCTACCGCATGATTGATACGGCGCAGGCTTACTACAACGAAGCTGCCGTCGGTCGCGCCTGGCGCACGAGCGGTATTGCGCGCGAAGATCTGTTTCTTGTCACCAAAGTGTGGATTTCCAACGCCGGCGACGAGCGTGCGGCAAAAAGCATCGACGAGTCGCTCAGAAAGCTTGAGACCGATTACATCGATCTTTTGCTGATCCACCAGGCTTTCGGCGACTACTACGGTACGTATCGGGCGATGCAAAAAGCATTGGAGGCTGGCAAAGTCCGGGCAATCGGACTGAGCAATTTTGTCGACGCACGCTTTGTGGACCTCGTCGAAAATATGGAAGTCAAGCCCGCCGTTTTGCAGCTCGAAACCCACGTGTTTTCTCAGCAAAAGCGAATGCGCGAGCTGATGGCTCCTTACGGCACGCGTCTGATGGCCTGGGCGCCGCTTGCCGAAGGCAGAAACGGCATCTTTACGCATCCTACGTTAACGGCAATCGGTGCAAAGTACGGCAAGACGGCAGCTCAGACGGCACTGCGCTTTTTGATGGCCGAGGACGTCATCGCGATTCCGAAGTCGGTGCACCGCGAACGTCTCGTAGAGAACTTCTCGATTGATGACTTTGAACTTTCCGCCGAAGATCTTGACGCCATTCGGGAGCTTGACGGAGGAAAGCCCATGTTTGCCGATTTCAACGATCCAGCGCTGGCGAAGTTCCTGTTGGAGTACGACGCAAAGTTCAACCCGGAGCGTCAGTAGAAAACACAAACAGACTAACGAATAAAGCCTTCCCCGATGCACCCTGAATCGGGTTTTTCGAGGAAGGCTGCAGTCACGCAAATCGACGGTGCCGGTTTGCGGTTGGTTTGCTTTGGTCTTAGAGAGACGGCATTTCGACGCGGTAGATCACGTTCTTGTTGCCTTCAAGGCCGAGGATGAAGAGTTCACCGTTGGCGACGGTAAGCGAGTGCGGCTTGACCATTTCGGGCAGAGCGAACGTCTTTTCAATCACGGCGCGCTCGGGATCAATCACCAGCAACGTGTTGTACTGCGCGGAGACAGCCAGAAGCTTGTTACCCACGGCTTCAAGACCCACGGCGTAGTAGTCGAGCGGCTTGCCGATCTTGCCGAACGATGCGTGCGCCTTAAGGTTGCGCTCGGACAGAACCTTGCGGTCGCTCATGTCAAACGTCGCCAGAATCGAGTGCTTCTGCTTGTTGTCCGGTACGGTCAGGATGTGAGCCTGATTGAGTGCGTCGAATGTGACGTTGGTGGTGTAGCTCAGACGGGCGCGCGAGGTATTAAAGCGGGGACGCGCCGTCTTCCAGACGTCGGCAAAAGCCGGAGATGCTTCGCGGAAAACGCGCCACTGCCACCAGGGATCAACCTTTTCGGGGTCAACGAGCTTTGTCCCCCATAACGTCTTGTTCTGCGCCATGGCCACGAGATTGTTACCCCAGAAGTCGGCGTCGACCGTCACGCGGATGTCGTTGCCGTTAGGTCGATCGAGAATGGCGTGATCAGTTACGTTCTTGATGGCGCTGTCGGTGTAGTAGATGCCGGCATTGTTCGTCACGAAGGCAAACTTATTGAGTTTTTCGTTGAAGCTCACACCCGTGACGGTACCTAGACCGAAGACACCTTCGGGAGCAAACGGCAGTTCCGTCTTGCCGATCAGCTTCAGATTGCCGGAAGTGGGCAGGGGAGCCGCTTTTGGATCCGTGTTGAACGTGCGCTTTTCATTGACGCCGACAACGTAGGGCGTATCAATGTCACGCGGACCGCGAAGAGACCACGAGGAAACTGCACGTTTCCACAAGCTCATCGTCCAGTCTTCGCTTGCCTTGGTGATGTCGAGCGTAAAGCGAATCGGGCTGCCTTTGCCGGCAAACGGAGGAACGCCGTTTTCAAGGAAGGCCTGGAAGGCGTTCGAGCAGCACACGGCAAAGCTCATGACTACTACAAACTTCGAGTACTTGGAAAGTGGCTTGATCACCTTGCGGGTGCCCGCGAGATCTTGACTTACGGGATTGTTCGGACGAACGAACAACAGGATGACGACAAGCGCGAGCACGGACACCCAATACACAAAGACGCCCCAGGAGTATGTGTGGGCACCGAACATGGCGTCGCCGAAGCCCTGTCCTTGATCCTGATGCAGCAGCATGCTTGTGTGGCGCAGGGTCATGTAAAGCCCGAAGAACGAACTAAAGGCCATGGCGGCTAGATAACGCATTCTCAGGCCGTAGCGAAGGACCATGACGCCGAGTACGCCGATCAGAATCATGCCGGTACGTTCAAACCAGCACAGGGTGCAGGGACTTTCGCCGATGATATAGCCGAGCACCACGTTGGCGATGCCCACGGGAATGGCCAGAATCAGCAGAACTTCAGTGGCAATGAGCAGATTGAAGTTCTTTTCGCTTTCGAAAAATTTCTTCAGCATCGCACTCTCTCCTTAGATCGCACCCTGAGGCACAAAAAAGCCCGTAGAGGCAATGAGAAACATCACGACGCAAATGCCAAGGCCGAGAAGAAAACAGGAAAAAGCCAGGTTTTCTTTCTCGGGTTTAAGCCAGGCCAAGCCGACACAGGCCGACAGGGCTGTTAACATCAAAAATTCCATAAGAACACTCCGATCTCGTTGATTGAAAAGGTTTTTTAATTTTCTGGCGGCGGATGGTACAGAGGTTATATATAATTAGTAAATAAGAATTATTTATTTTCCATAATGATTTTTTATGAGATTGTCTGATTATGAATGCGTGCGGGTCTTAAGCGAGGAGGGAGCGTTTTCGGCAGCGGCTCAGCGACTGGGCATGACGCAGCCGGGACTTTCGATTTTGATCGCTCGATTGGAAAAACAGTGCGGAGTCAAACTGGTTGACCGGGCTGCAAAACCATTGAAACTCACGTCAGAAGGCGTCAAGTGGATTGAAGTTGAAGCTCAAATCGAGGCCCTGCGGGAAAACAGAAGGCGTTATTTTGAGGATTTGAATCGTCTTGAGGGCGGTAGCATTACGATCGGTGCAAATGCCTGTCGATCGGTGACAATGCTGCCCGAAACGCTCAGAGAGTTTGTGTCTCGGTATCCCGCCGTTCGCGTACATCTGTGCGAGGTGCCTCCGGGTGCCTGTTCGGATCGGCTCGAGCGCGGAGACTTTGACTTTTCGGTGACGCTTGAGTCATGTCTTTCCGAGAAAATGCTCTACCGCACCGTTGCTGATGAACAGGTCGTCGTTGCCGTGCCGCCGCAGGTCGACGCCAGCCGGCTTTCGACAGGTCACACCTTTTGCGATCGCCCGGTCTTTGATTTTGAAGCTGCAGCTGACGAGCGTTTCATTTTGCTTGATCGCGGCATCAAGTTTCACGACCTTTTTCTGGACGTCTGTCACAAACACGGGCTTGAACCGGACATTCTGCTTGAGACCGAATCGATCACTACCGTGATGGAACTTGTACGGCAGGGACTCGGTTTCGGTGTCGTGCCCGATGTGATCGCGCGTCGTATGCCGGAGACGACCGTTCAGTTTCTGTCGATTCAGCACGTGATGCCGATGAACCGTGTCGTCGTTGCCTGGATGAAGGATCGTTATCTGAGCCGAGCCGCGCAAACCTTCATTGACATGCTCTGCGAGCACTTCCGAGCATGGAACACGCAGTTCATGACGGAACCTGCGAGAGGCGAGGACGCACCGTACTGCGCTCGCGCGGGTGTGCGCAGCGCTGTGGAGTGATCAAACGGATTCCACATATCAAAATGCCGGCAGTCCGAGCGGAATGCCGGCTTTTGTTCGAACGGGTCGGTGTCGGCCGCGGGAACGGAAATTCGACGGTCTGAAGATTGTTACCGATTTATTTCAGCAGTTCCTTGGGCGGTTCTTCGCCGAACCACTTCACGTACATCTTGGTGAATTCGCCGCTGGTGCGCGCCTTGTCGATGGCCGCGTCAATGGCCTTCATCAACTCAGGCTTATTCTTGCTCACGGGGAAACCGAAGGATTCGCTGTTGAGAACAGTCGGCAGGTGATAGTAGGTCTTGGCGGTCTCGGGGCGAGCGGCAAGGAAGTAAGCCGTCACGGGGCGATCGGTGATAACGGCTTTGCAGCCCTTGTTGCCGAGCTCGAGATAAGCGTCGTTGATCGTGTTGAAGTTGCGAACCTTCGCGCCCGGGACTTTGGCGGCTCGCATGGAACCCGACGTGCCGATCTGAGCGCAGATCGTGCAGTTTTCAATGTCCTTGACGCTCTTGATCTTATCCTTGTCTTCGGCGCGCACGAGAATCGACAGGCCGGAGATGTAGTAGGGCTTGGAGAACAAAACGCGCTTGGCCCGTTCCGGAGTGATCGTGAAAGCAGAGGCGCCGACATCGGTGATGCCCGTGAGCATCGACGGAATGATGGCGTCAAAGCCCATGTTGGTCACTTCAAGCTTGCGGCCCATTTCTTTTGCCACGTACTCGAGCAGGTCAATTTCAAAGCCTTTGAGTTTGCCCGTTTCGCTGTCAAAGAAGACAAACGGCGCGTAAGTGCTCTCGCAGGCCATGCGAAGCACCTTGGCATCTTCGGCGTGAGCCTGAACCGAGAGGGCGGCGGCAGCGGCGCAGACAACGGCCGCGATGGTCTTTTTCATGTGTCGTGACTCCCTTGTGTTTTTTTTGCATTCACAACAAGCGCGCAAAGACTAACAACAAACACCGGGTATCGGACTACGACTTTTTCGTTACCGTATCCGATCGAAGTCAAAAAAGTTGAAATTGATCGGGCAATTAATGTCGGCAAGCTTGCGATTGGCTTTGCAAACCTTGCATTGATGCTTGATCTAAATGCGCAAGCTATTGAGATTTTTCTGCATTCCGATTGATGCGAAACAGCCGAAAATAACTTCAACGGCATTTTGTCGACTGGAGGAAAGAAATGAAGCGCAGAGTATTGATCGGCGGCGCGATGGCCGCAGGAGTCGCAGCCGGATTGCCGATTGCCTCGGCCGCACCGGAAAAGAGCGGCAAGGCGGTACGTGCGGTTGCCAAGGTTGACGACGGCAGCGTTGTGAACGTTCCGCTTGCCAAGCGCACGGGGCCGAAGTCGGTGGTCTATTTCACTCGTGATTTGTCAGCTGACGGCTTGCGCAAGATCGTTGCCAAGGTTTCTTCCGTTCTCACCGGCAAGGTGGCTGTGAAGCTGCACACAGGCGAAAAGGGAGGCTCCAACATCCTGCCGCGCGAGTGGGTTAAAGAGCTTCTTGCAAACGACATCAAGAACGCCACGATCGTCGAGACCAACACTTATTATCCGGGGGATCGCGATACAACGGCCAAGCACCTTGACACGCTCAAGGTCAACGGCTGGACGTTTGCGCCCGTGGACATCATGGATGCCGACGGCACCGCGATGATTCCGGTCAAAGGCGCCAAGCACATCAAGGAGATCAGTGTGGGCAAGGGTTTGCTGAAGTATGACGGTCTCCTGACGCTTACGCACTTCAAAGGACACACGATGGGTGGCTTCGGTGGCTCGAACAAGAACATTTCCATCGGCTGCGCCGATGCACATACCGGTAAGAAACAGTTGCACGCCGGAGCTACCGGTCAGCAGTGGGGTATTACCGGCCGTGAATTCATGGAAAACATGGTCGATGCCACCAAAGGCATCACCGACCACTTCAAGGGACACGTCTGTTACGTCAATGTTCTGCGCCGCATGAGCGTGGATTGTGACTGCGCAGGAACGTCAGCCGAACCGCCTCGAGTGCCTGACATCGGGATATTTGCTTCGCTGGATCTGCTCGCGGTGGAACAGGCCTCCGTGGATGCCGTCTACGATCTGGGAGAGGCGAGCGCGCCGCTGCGTGAACGCATCGAAACGCGTCATGGTTTGCGCCAGCTCTCGGCCATGCGTGAAATTGGGCTGGGAAGCGAAAACTACGAGATCGTGGATCTGGACAAGGCCTAAACCGCGTTAGAACCTCTGATTTTGGACTCCGAGTCGCACGATCAGTACCGATCAAGGCGGCTCGAAGTTTTTTCCGGCTGGGCAGAACTTTCTGCCAGACGATGCAATGTTTTTCTTGAGCACCGAAAGAAGGAAGCTTACTAGCCGCCGGCAATGAACGCTCTGGCGCCGGACCCCATGAACTGTACGCCGATGCAGATCAAGAAAAAGCCGATGAGTTTGCTAAAGACAGCCATGCCCGAGGGACCCATACGGGTTGCACAGAATTCGCTTGAGCGCAGCGTGACCCAGGCGATGATGCTCGTGACCAGGATGGCCAACGTGGTGAGCAGGAAAGTTTCTGCCATGGAGGCAAATTCGGGAGCTTCCGCAATTTTTGTGGAGTAGCCGATGACGACGGCGATGGTGCCCGGTCCGGCGATACCGGGCATTGCCAGCGGGAAGAATGAATAGTCCTCCTTACCGCGCTGAACCGCCGGGGCATTGTTCGGACCTTGGCCTCCGAACAGCATTTGTGTGCCGATGATTGCGATCACAAAGCCGCCCGCAACGCGCATGGCGCCGAAACTGATGCCGAAAAAGGAAAGGATCAGATTGCCGCCGATGAGGCTCACGAACATCACCGCAAACGAGTAGATAGCGGCAAGATTGGCCTGTTGCTTGCGTTGTTCATGCGTCATGCCCGCCGCAAGACTCATAAAGAGCGGAATTTTGGAAAGCGGATTGGTGATGACGACCAGCGAAATAAGTGCGCCGAGAAAATACTTGAAGCTGACGGAGTCCAGCATGATAAGCACCGATTTCGGGAAACAGAACCGAAATGAATGAGCCGCCTTTTAGTGACAGCGGATGTTGTAATTTGGCGCATCATACCAATGCCGGTGAAAATTGCTAAGCGACACGAAAATTCATGTACAACATTGCGGCAAAACTGCTAACGCGTTTGGGCAGAGAAAGAACTCCGTCTCGGTTGAAGCATCGGTCAGTCTTCGTTTCTCATAACAGCTCGGGCCGAGCAGCAGCGCGGCAACATCGGAACTTCTTCTGTGCGCGAAGCCGTCGCATCGGGCAACTTCGGCATGAGAGAGAGCGTCACCAGCAAGTGCGGCTGCATCAGGGGCTCCTTGGGAAACGCTTTTTTGAGCGCAGCATGAAATTGTTCATCCAGCGCGGTTTGTAGGGATGGCACGTCCGGTCCCTCGGCACAAATCGGTTTTTTCCGATCGAAGTCGTAGCAGCGGGCCGCAAACTTCTGCGCATCTTTGTCAAACGCCACCAATACTTCGGTTTTGATCGACAGGCCGAGGTGTACGGCCAGTTTCCAGCCGGGCAGACGCAGGGGGTAAGCAAGCGCAGAAGACATGCGGTTTCCTTCGGATTAAAGAGGATAAGTTCCACGCATTTTAGAGGCGGCCGACACGTTGCGAGCCCGCAGGAAAAGAAAACACACAAATATTGCGGCACCGCTTGCTTCGTGCTTGCGCAGGCAGGGCTGCGAAAACGAAAATTGCGCTGCCTTGGGTTACGTCAAAAATTGATGCCGTCTTTACAGGGAAATGCCCGCTGACGGGGTGGGGTGGCGAATTTCGCCCCTGTTAAAGCAGGCAAGGCACTACTAAAATTCTTAGATTGACTTTCGTGAAGATGGCACAGACCGTCGCCCCAAGAGTCAAACGCAACATCTAACCACAAAAAGGAGAAGTGCTATGTTTGGCGTCGTCGTTACGCTGCTGGCAGTCATACTGCTCGCGTACTTCGTTATCAAAAACTACTATCCGCCTGTCATTCTTTTGGTGTTGGCTCTCGTCTTGCTGTTGATCGGTGCCTTCATGGGCAACCCGCCGGTTTCTGCCAAGACCGCCACCAACTTCCTCGGCTTTGACCTTGCTCAGGCCTTCACCGATCTCACCAAGAGCCGCATCGGCGGTCTGGGCCTCAACATCATGGCCATCGGCGGTTTTTCTTTTTATATGAATAAAATCGGCGCCTCCACGGCTCTCGTGAAGCTTTGCGTGCGTCCGCTTTCGGCCATTCATTCGCCGTACGTGCTGCTTGGTCTGACCTATGTTGTGGGCCAGTGCATGGCGCTTTTCATTAATTCCGCCGTCGGTCTCGGTCTGTTGCTGATGGCTTCGGTCTATCCGCTGCTCGTTCAGTTGGGTGTTCGCCGCGCCGCTGCCGCCGCCGTGATCGGTTCGACCTGCTGCCTGGACTTGGGCCCGAGCTCGTCCAACGCCATGCGCGCCGCCGACCTTGTCAATACCGACGTTGTGACGTACTTCGTGACAGGCCAGATCCCGGTTGCCATCTGCATCATTATTGCTGTGGCTGTGGGGCACGCTTTGGTGCAACGTTGGTTTGACCGCCGTGAGGCAGCCAAGGGCATCAAGGATGACACGAGCACCGTTGCCGGCGAAACCAAGGATGCCTTTGCCGACGCCGGTCCCGCTCACTACGCTATTCTGCCGATTCTGCCCTTGTTCCTGCTGATCATCTTCTCGCCGATGGTCTACAACGGCATCAAACTCGGTCTGGTGACAGCCATTGTGGTTTCGATTTTGATCGCCTTCCTGGTCGATCTCGTCACCCGCCGTGCCTTCAAGGACGTTTGCAAGAGCTTCCAGGCCTTCTTTGAAGGCATGGGCAAGGTCTTTACGTCGACCGTTTCGCTCATCATCTGTGCTGAACTTTTCGCTTTCGGTCTCACCAAGATCGGCGGCATCTCCACGATGATTCAGATGGCTGCCGCCCAGCAGGACGTCGGTCTTTACCTCATGCTCTTCGTGATGATGGGCATCATGGCCATCGCCACGATCGTGACGGGCTCGGGCAACTCCGCCTTCTTTGCCTTCTCGCCGCTGCTTCCCGAAGCCGCTGCGAGCGTTGGCTACAACACGATGGCTCTGGTTGTGCCCGTGCAGCTTGCCGCCAGTCTGGCTCGTCCGATGAGCCCGATTTCCGGTGTCATCATCGCCGTGTCCGGTATTGCGGGCTTGACGCCCATTGAGCTCATCCGCCGCACGATTCCCGTCATGGTCTTGGGTATGGTGGTGAATGTCATCGCCGCTCAGATCTTCCTCTAATACACTAGGAGAGAAACAAATGGCATTGCTTATCAAAGGTGCGCACGTTTATGCGCCTGAAGACCTCGGCATTTGCGACGTTCTGACCGTCGGCAAACAGGTCGTGGCCGTCGGCAAGGACCTGACGGCAACACTGCCCGAACTCGAAACGATCGACGCCAAGGGTTTGATTCTTACGCCGGGCTTTATCGATCAGCACATCCACGTTACGGGCGGCGGCGGTGAAGGCGGCCCCAAGACGCGTACGCCGGAATTGGTTTTGTCCGAGCTGATCGCCTGCGGCACCACCAGCGTGGTGGGCGTGTCGGGTACCGACGGTTCGAGCCGCTCCATGCCCAATCTGCTCGGCAAGGTTCGCGCCCTTCAGGCCGAAGGCGTTTCGGCTTGGATGTACACGAGCAACTATGCCTATCCTCCGACGACGCTCACGAGCTGCGTGCGTGACGACCTGTATTTCGTTCCGGAAGTGTTGGGCGTCAAGATCGCCATGGGCGACCATCGCTCGAGCTTCCCCACGCAGGAAGAAGTGATGCGTCTTCTCACGCAGATCCGCGTGGGCGCTATGGTGGCGGGCAAGCTCGGTGTGCTGCACATCCATCTCGGCAACATCGTCGGTCCCTTCGATATGTTGCTTGAGTGCGTCAAGCGCGGCATGCCGATTCAGCACATCCGTCCGACGCACTGCGCGCGTCACCCCGATGTCTTCAAGGGCGCCATCGAATTCGGTCTTGCCGGCGGCTACGTCGACATCACCACGGGCGGCTCCTGCGCGGTCGGCACGCCTGCTCACGGCGTGAAGTCTGTACTGGAAGCCGGAGTGGCAGCCGACCACATCACGATGAGTTCCGACGGACACGGTTCCGTGCCGCGCTTCAACGATAAGGGCGAAATGATCGGTTTGGGAGTGGGCGGCGTTGCCTGCAACCTCAAGGAAGTCAAGCGCCTGATCGGCGAGCTCGGCGTGCCGATGACCACGGCTCTTTCCGTGATCACGAGCAACGTCGCCAAGGCTCTGCAGCTGCCTGGCAAGGGCGTGGTGAAGGCCGGCAACTGCGCTGACCTCAACCTCTTTGACGAAAACATGAATCTGGTTCATGTCTTTGCCAAGGGCCGCCAGATGATGAAGGACGGTGAAATCATCGTGAAGGGCACATTCGAAGAGTAATTGCTCTTTAAGCGATAGGAAGATCCGTGCTGCGGTTCACCACCCGGCACGGATTTTTTGCAAGAATTCCTCAATCACATTTACGCACCGCAAACCAGCAAGGAAAAAGTCGTGCCGCTGTTTCACCGCACAAATGCCGCCAGCAAGCGCAAGACCGACGATATTGGTTCGTTCGGTCGGCTGGCTTTGACATGTGTGGCCGCGGGGTGCATCGCTTTTGCCCCGGCTTTTTCTGCAGATGCCCCGACGACAGCGGACTCTTCGGCCGTGATGTCGCAGACTCCGGCACTGCTTCTCGATAACGTTGATGTCTTGTCGTCGGCGTCTTTGTCCACAACAACGCCCGTGACGATCGGAAAAGGGGAGTCTTGGGCAGTTCCCGCCGAAGGCGGTATGCATCCGGTGGTGACGATCGGCGTTCCCGACACTGCCGACTTGGGCCGTGAGCGCCCGATGATGATCTCGACGATCGAGCAGCTGAGCCGAGCTATGCCGGGGACCGAGTTTCGACTGCGTGTGATTCTGTCGGCCGACGGCAATGCGCAACTCAATATCGTCAAGCCCGATTTCATGTTTGCGCCGGCTGGTGCCGATGCCGTCTGGCGCCGAGAAGGCATTGAGTCGTATCGCATCGCCACACGCAAAAGCGCATCGGCAAAAGAAGCACGCAAGAGCGTCGGTTCCGTGTTGGTGACGCTCAAGAGCCGAGACGATCTTCAAGACATCGGGGACTTGAAAAGCAAGACGGTTGCGGCCGGACTGCCCGATTCGGTACCGGGGTGGCTCGCCGCCCTCGGAGAAGTGCAGAAAGCCGGTTACGATCCGGACGAATTCTTCGGCAAGAGCGAATTTCTTTTTGAGTATTACCCGGAGATTCTCGCGTCGCTTTGGGGTGGCAAGGCCGATGTGGCAGTTCTTCCGACCTGTATGCTTGAAGCGCTTGAAAAAGACGGGCTTGTGGCGACCGATCAGCTCAAAGTGCTGCACGACAAAAGCGACGAAGCCTTGGCCTGCAAGCGCTCGACCGATCTCTATCCGGACCTGAGTCTCGTGGGCTTTTCTTGGACGCCCGAAAAAATGGCGCGCGATGTGACAGTGGCATTGATGTCACAGAAAACCGACGCGCCGTACGAGTGGCTCTCCTACGTTTCGCACGCCAACGTCGATGAGCTTTTCAGGGACTTGAAAGCCGGTCCCTACAGCTATTTGAGAGACTTCAGCCTCAAGGCGCTTTACGCACGCCACACGGTTGCTTTCTGGGCCGTCGGAGCGATCCTGTTGTCGCTTGTGTTCTATGGCGCTCTTTTGCAGATTCTGGTGCGTCGTCGTACGCGAGAGCTTTCCGAAACACTTGAGCAACAGCGTCGTATGGAAGTCGAAGCGCGAGAACATCGACGTCGTCTGGGACACTTGGAGCGCCGCAATATCGTCAATCAGATGTCCGGAATGATCGCGCATGAAATCAATTCGCCCGTGGGCGCCATCTGCAACTTCAAGGCCATTTTGGATCTTCTTTTAAGCGATGAGTCTCGTCGCGATGCAAACATCCGCGTGGCCCTCGACGGCATTGAAAGCGAAGCGCAGCGCATTGCGGGAATCGTCGGACGCGTGCGCAGCTACGCCAAAAAGCAGAAACACGCGCACAAACAGTGTGATTTGGTCGACATCGCCAAGCGTGCCGTCCGTGCGTTTTACGTGAGCTCTCCTGCCAAGGCCGTTATTCAGGAACGCTATGAAGTCGAGTTGGCGCCGTTGCTAGGCGACTCGCTTGAGCTTGAACTTCTCGTTTTGAACCTCATCCGCAATGCAAGTGAAGTTGAGCCGCAAAAAGGCGGCCGCGTGCATGTCAAAGTGACCGTTCGACATGGCGATGACGGGCGCTTTTGTGTGGAAGTGCAGGACAACGGCAAGACGCTTACCGATGAAGAACTTGAACGACTGACGAAAATGATGCAAAGCGTCAAACCCGAAGGTCTGGGCATGGGACTTTCGATTGTGCGCGGCATCGCCGACAGCCACGGCGCTGAACTCGATTTCCGCCGAGGTGATACCTGCGGGCTCAAGGTGACGGTCACGTTTGAAGCGGTAGCAGACAACAGCGAGAGTCCGACGATACCCAACGAAACGAAGGAAGCGACATGACAACGAACGTTCCTCTGATCCGCCTGGTTGACGACGACGAACTCTTTCGAGTCTCCCAGATGATGCTTCTCAAAACGAGGGGTTGGGAAGTGGAGTGTTACGAAAGCGGCGAAGCTTTTCTGGAAAAAGCCGATCTCAAGCGGCCGGGCTGCATCATTCTTGACGTACGCATGGAGGGACTCACCGGCATGCAGGTGCATCGGGAACTGGTCGAGCGCGGATGCAAGCTTGCGGTCATTTTCCTGACCGGTCACGGCGACATTCCGATGGCAGTGCGTGCCATGCAGCGCGGTGCCGTCAGTTTTCTGGAAAAGCCCGTCAAACCTTTCGATTTGCTTGAAGTTGTGCAAAAAGCGGTGGACGCTTCTTTGGCTGATGCCCAGCGCGAAGAAGAGGCTTCGAAAAACCGAGCGCTTTTTGACGAGCTCACAGCCCGCGAAAAGGAAATCGTGATGCGTGCCGCTCTCGATACTCCCAATAAGGTTATCGCTCGTGAACTCGGCATTGCCGAACCGACGGTCAAAATGCACCGCGCCAACGCTTTTGCAAAATTGGGCGTCAAGAGTCCGCTTGAAGCCTATCGTGCACTTGAGCGCATGGGCGTGATTGCGGAGAACGTCGATAAAACGGAAGACGGAGCGTAAGACATGAGGCGTCGGGACTGTCTTACGGGACTTTGCGCGCTTGCCGGTTTGCAGTTTGTGCCGCAAACCGTTTTTGGTCTGCCGAAGCCGATTGAAGAATCGTCGGAGAACACGTTTATTTACGACGTAGTGGTTGTCGGGACGGGTTTGGCCGGCCATTGTGCCGCGATTTCCGCTAAGGAAGCAGGTGCCGAAAGGGTTTTGATGATCGACAAAGCTCCTTTGGTGGGCGGACACTCGGCATTTGCCAGCGGATCCATAGCCTTTGTGGACGAAAAGCGGCAGGCCGCCCAGGGCATTGTTGACTCGGTCGATCGGTTTGTATCAGACGCGCGTATTGCCGGAGGCGACATCAACGAAGAGAGCGTACGCCTGATTGCCGAGAAGTCAGGGGCCGGACTCGATTGGTTGGAAAGCCAAGGCATTCGGTTTTCCACGAATATCTTCCAAGCATACGGCGGCATGCATCCGCGCTGCGTCACTGCGTTTGGAAACATGGGGGCGCGACGCTACATTTTCCAGCTCCATGCCCGATCTCGTGAACTTGGCATAGAAACCCGGCTGATGACGCGGGCTGTGGGATTGCATCGTTTTGAAGAGGACAAGCTTACCCTGCGGCTTGCCGATGAGAAAACCAAATCGGAATACATTCTTCAGAGTCGGTCCGTGGTGCTGGCAACCGGAGGTTTTGGAGCCAATTTGCCGCTTCGTATGCGCTACAACGCCAACCTCGATCTAGAAATTGCCACCACGGCCAATCCCCACGGGCTGGTCAAAGACACGGCAACGGGTGACGGACTCTTTCTTGCCAAGGAGCTGGGAGCTGCCTGGATCGGAATGGAAAACATCGTGCTGCTGAGCTATTGGGGCGGGCGCATGCTCGACTATCAGGGGGCGGAAATCTATGTCGACCACGAGGGCCGCCGTTTTGTCGATGAAACGACCACAACGAGCAAAATTGCCCGGGCCATTTTGCAGTTGCCCGGCCGATCCATGTACGTGATTACGGATGCTAAATCGGCCAAAGGCGTCAACGTGGGCGCCAAGATCACCGCGGGGAGCATCAGACTCTCTGAGTCGATTGCCCAGATGGCTCGCGACATGAAGGTGCCGGTCTCAGAACTTGAGCGCACCATTCGAGACTACAACGCTCATGCTGTCGCACAAACGCCCGACTCATTCGGCCGCACGGTCTATACGCAGACGATCGACAAGCCGCCGTTCTACTGGGGACAGGAACGGTTGATGATTCACGCTACGCTAGGCGGCCTTAAAACCGATTTGCACGGCCGTGTCAAAACCGAAGACGGTTCGGTAATTGAGGGACTTTTTGCCGCAGGCGAGGTCGTCGGCGGCATATGGGGCAAAGACCGACTCGGCGGCACGGGACTTTTGCAGTGCGTAGTGATGGGAAGGACGGCAGGATTGTCGGCAGCCCGGATGCTGTGAAGATAAATATGAGGGAAACTTAGCAGACAGGCCGCAAAAATCGTAAGATTGTTATGCCGAGTCCTAACATCTAAGTGCCAATTGCTTCAAAAAGTTGGTTTAACAGGGAGAAGGAAAATATGACTGCTCACTTTCTGATGCCCCCCCCCTTGGTGTAGCACTAAACTGCGTTAATTCAAAGCAACAGTTTAGAATTTGTCCGCTTATTGTTGCTCTTACCTTTGCGTTCGGTAGCGCAAATGCATTTGAACTGCCAAGTTCGCCTTTTGACTCCAGTGATTCATCAAGTTTCGATGAAATACGTGATCTTCCTATCGAAAAAGATGGGTGGGGAGATCAGTCGTATGTCTCAATTTCATCGGATATTGAGCTGACTGGCGACACTCTTTACAAAATTCCGCAACAAGATCAATACCCTCTTCCAGAAACTGTGATTAATGCTAAAGGGGTTGATATTGATCTTGCAGGACACGATCTCCGGTTTGATGTTCAGGGCGAAGGAATGCTTTCATTTGCTCGTATGCATCAGCAGTCTTCAGAAGGGAATCTCACAGTACACGGCAAAGGAAATTTCGAAGTTAAGTATGTGGCTGACAGTGAGCGAATGTTTTGGGTCTCTACTGAACAAGGAAGTATGAATGTTCAGGCAGACAACATTTGGTTGGAATTTCATCCCTATGAAACTAGAATCCATCCGACCGACATGATTGAATCTTCGGGTAAAGTGAATCTTCAGGCAAAGGGAGATCTTGTTTTAACGGTTATACCAGAATCGGATCTCGAAGTGGCTAGCTTTACAATTGTTCATCTATATGAAAGTGATAGCTTAATTTCTGGTAGGCGAATATATTTATCATATCAAGGAGATCAAGCTAACAGTCTGACAAGAAGAGGTGTTTGCGTAGAGACGAATGAAGGTGTCTTTCATATAGGTGACGAGAACACGGAATATTTGGGTATTGCAAACGTTGATCAAGCAATAACGTTGGGAGCAAGTGGCCGTGAGGGTGAAGTGCTGGTTGGTAATGTACAAAGTCGCGATATAGAGTTGTTGGGTACGGGAAAAAACGATTCTGTTGCGATTAGAGCAATTGGCACTTCGGACTTATATGTTGGCTCGAAGGAAGGGAGGCTGACAATACGACAATTTGAGCATGCGGTTTTGGCAGAAAACAACGCGTATGTCTGGATTGGGACTGAAGATGCGAAGCTGTCAAACATTGATGTTGAAGGCGATTTGAGGGCAAAGTCAGATGGCCTGCTATTCGCCCGAACCGATACCGGCAGACTAGTCGGAGACATGGTAGCCAGTAACTGGGGAACAATTGATTTTGTTGTTGACCGAAATCTCATTTGGCGAGGAAGTGCTAATGTTCGGCAAGAATACGAGGGTGATCAGTCTAGTATCAAATTGTCGTTAGGGGAAAATAGTTACTGGACTTTGACTGATACAAGTCGTGTATCAGAACTTAGCCTTGATCGTGCAACCATTGACTTGACGGAGTTACAGACAGAGAGTTCTGACAATTACCGATTAACAATATCGGAGGCTTTTTCTTCTTCCGAAAGCCGGTTGGTCTTGCATTCTGATCTTTTATCCGGTCAGGCGACCAAAGTTTATCTAAATGCCGACAATACAGACAGCACAATTTCTGTCGGCTTCAAGGATGCCGCAGAAGCCATTGAAGGAGGCTTTGATCCTGTACATTTTGCAACGACAACGTCATCATCTGGGCTTGATTTTTTGCCAGAGGCTGTGCTGTCTGAAAGTGGACTCACCATTCTTACACCAACAGTGACTTCCTCAACTGAAGGAGACGAGACATACTGGTATGTGTCTCAGGTTTCGGAAACCCCGGGTTACACGCCTCAAGCTGTAATGAGTGTATTTGATAACGCTTATCTAGTTTGGCGTAGTTTCCGAGAAGGAACTCTTGAGCGATTCGGGGACTTGAGAGCAGGTGCAAATCATGGTGTATGGGGGCGCGTGACGGCAGGTAATTTATCGGCAAGCGGCTTAGATCATGATTTTGTTGCCTATCGTATCGGTGCGGATGCAGCGTTCTCAACGAATTGGTCCGTGGGGATGATGATCGAACGCTTGGAGGGGGATGTCGATGCTGCTGATGGCTCTGGTGATTCCGATTCAACATCAGGGGCTCTGTATCTCCTTGGAAAATTTGATTGCGGGCTTTACTTGGATGCAGGATTCCGGGTTGGTCGAACGGACTATCGATACAACAATCAAAGAGAACTTGCTGATCAATTTCGTTACCGAGCTTATGCGGTAGGTGGGTGGCTTGAAGCGGGTTTTGATCTTTTGAATGTGGATGCATTCTTCATGCGCCCACATGCTTCGATTCAGTACGGTCGAATGACTAGTGAATCACTACAAACTGCAAACGGCTTGCGAGCATCAATTGATGCTGTTGAAAGCCTCATTTTTAGTTTTGGTGCTGATGCCGGTTGGCGATCGAAGACAGCAGAGCTCTCGCTCACTCTTGAGGCAGAAACCGAAACTCTCGGTGACATGGATGTTTCTATACGATCGGATCGAGGACAACTTCATGAATCGTGGTCGCATGACGACACATGGGTCCGAGCTCGAATCAATGGTGTAATTACTCCGACTGAGCATCTGCAGCTTTGGGTCAATGGAAGCAGCACGTTTGCATCAGAGATTGATGAGGATTGGCGCCTGAATGCGGGTATACGATGGAATTTCTAGCAGGATCAATCTGTTACACGCGAAGAAAAACGCCCGCATCCCAGGAGAAAAGGGTGCGGGCGCCGTTAGGAGATAAAGTCAGCTCTAGGCTTAGGCCTTCATCTTGGCGAACTGTTCGCCGGCGATCATGCCGAAGGTCAGAGCATCAATCACGGCCACGGTGCCGAGACGCGATGCGCCGTGCACGCCGCCCGTCACTTCACCGCCAGCGTACAGACCCTTGATCGGGGCGTGAGTCGTGGCGCTGATCACCTGGGCGTTGTTGTTGATCATCACGCCGCCCATGGTGTGGTGAATCTTCGGGCAGACTTCAATGCCGTAGAACGGGGGCTTGGAAACGTCCAGACCCTTGTTGAACTTCAGAATGCGGTGGAAGTCCTTGTCAGTGCCTTCCTTCACGAAGTTGTTGAACTTCTTGACTTCGGCAAGGAACGCGTCCTGCTTGATGCCGAAATGCTTGGCCAGAGCTTCGAGAGTGTCGAACTTCTTGACCGTGCCCATTTCGAGCGGCAGACGCACGAAGGACGGGTTGATGGCCTTGACGATGGCGTCGTCGCAGACGGCGATCGGGTAGTTCTTGTCGTTGCCGATGACCTTGAACATGGCGTCAGCCTTGATCTTGCGGCCGGCGTGTTCGTCCATGAAGCGCTTGCCGGTCTTGCGGTCGACCACGAGGCCCAAGTCCATGCAGGCGTGGTTGGTGAAGTTCACGGAAACACCGAAGCCCTTTTCGTTGGGGTTGCAGTAGGGAAGGAACTGCAGCCAGCACAGCTGAACCGGAGCGGCGCCGATGCCCAGAGCCTTGATCAGCACGCCGGCAGTAGCACCGGGCTGGTTGGTGGAGTCGGTGGAGGGCACCACGCGCGGATCCTGAATCTGACGGAACCAGATGTCGCGGGAGAAGCCGCCGGCGGCGAGCATGACGCCAAGCTTGGCGCGAACGGTGTGGCTCTTGCCGGTCTTGTTTTCCAGGTCGTCGCTCACGAGCTTGTTGTTGAAGCGGTAGCCGGAACGATAGGTAACGCCGAGAACTTCACTCTTGTCGTCGCTCACGATGAAGTCGTCGAACTTGGCACGGGTGCGAATAACGACGTTCTTGATCTTCTTCAATTCGGCGTGCATCGGACGGATGTAGCCGGAGCCCGAACCCGCCTTGATTTCGTAGGAGCGGGGAACGGAGTGGCCGCCTTCAAAGAGCATGTGGTTGGGCACGAATTCGCAACCGCAGTCAACCACCATCTTGATCGTGTCGTTGCAACGATCAGCGATCGTGGCAAGCAGGTTGGTGTGGTTGATGCCGAGACCATCGCGCAGGCAGTCTTCAATGAAGAGTTCCTTGCTGTCCTTGATGCCCTGAGCCTTCTGAACCGGATTGCAGGGGCAGGCAACGTTGCCGCCGCAGATGGCGGAGTTGCCGCCGACGACGCTCATCTTTTCGAGCATCAGCACGCGCAGACCGGCGCGACCGGCCTTGAGAGCGCAGGCCATGCCGGCAAAACCGGAACCGATGATGACGACGTCGAATTCTTCTTCATACGACTTGACGGCGGAAGCGGGGATGCCGGCATTGGCAGCAGCAGCGGCCATGATGGCGCCGGAGGCGGCGACGGCCGATTTCAGAAAACCGCGGCGGGAAGTGTCAACGTTTTCCATGGTGAATCCTTTTGTGGTTGTTTGAAGTGTCTTAGGAAACGGCTTGTTAAGCGCCGCGGGTGTGAGGAGCAGTTCTTGTTGTTGTGCGTCTTGCGCCCCGGCGTTTTTGCCTTTCAGCGGAATTCTCAACCGATGCGTTGCCGTTCACTACATCCCGCGGGATGCATACCGAGGGATGTAGTCGACGCCTGACCCTCTCTGCACAATTGCTTCCGAAGTCAATCCCCATCCTCAAACCGCTCGCTGCTGCAGCGGTTTCATCCGAATTTTTTCCGGGAGAAAAGAACATGTCGAAAATGACCGGGACCGCCAAGTCAGTTTTATTTGCTTCTCTTTGTGCGCTTTTTGCCGCTTCGCTTCCGGCGAGCGCTGCCGACAACTTCCTTGCTGATCGCCACAAGGCAAAAGGCTTGAGCTGCCAGATGTGCCATGGCCAGGATATGAAGAATCCGCAGACGCCCACCATCGAAACCTGTACGACGTGCCATCAGAAGGACGCGCTTGTGAAAAAGACCGCAAAGGTCAAGCCCACCAACCCTCACGTTTCTCCGCACTATGGCCAGGACTTGGAGTGCACGAACTGCCATATGGGTCATATGGAGCCCGAAAACTTCTGCAATCAGTGCCACCAGTTTGATTTCAAGGTGCGCTGAGAAATCAATACCCAATACCGAACCAAAGGTTGATCGATTGTTTTATCGCTGACAAAAGAAAGGAAAGAAAATGCACGCGATGAAAAAGACAATGCTTGCCGCTGCAGCGGCTTTAGGAGCCACTGCAGCTTGCGCTGCCGATGTGACCGTTTACGGGCTCCTTGATTACGGTCTGATGTATACCGGTACAGATAACGGTTCAAATACGAGCCATGTGACGGAAATGACTTCCGGTAAGAATCTGGGCTCCCGCTTCGGCTTTAAGGGTTCCGAAGATCTCGGCAACGGCCTGAAGGTGGGCTTCATTCTGGAAAACGGTTTCAGTGCCGATACCGGTGCACTGCCCGCAAACGGCAGGCTCTTCGATCGTGAATCCACGATTTATCTCGAAGGTGATTTCGGCAATCTCAAGTTCGGTCGCATGACTCGTCTGACGGGTTCCACCGGTTCGTCTTGCATCTATGCGGGCAACATCGCTCCGATTTCGACGGGCTACGGTGACTCGATTCCCGGCTACAACGCCGTGTTTGCCGGCAACCTGCTGCGTTATGACAATGTGGCGATGTATACGACTCCGGACTTTGCAGGACTTAAGCTCTATCTGCAGTATTCGGGCGGCTACGACATTGATGAAGACGAGGGCGAAGTCGAAAACCAGTCTTCAGCCAATCGTTTTTACGCTTTAGGCATGAGCTATAAAAACGGTCCGTTCAATATGGCCGGTGCCGTCGAACGCTTCAATTGGAAGTCATATGATCCGAATGGCTCCATCACTGAAGAGCCGGACGATGGTCTGGTGGTGTCCGCTGGTGGTGCCTATGACTTTCAGGTCGTGAAGTACTTCCTGATGGGCGTGTATTTCGACCACATGCCGCTTTCCATGGGCTTTTTCGGTGACGAAAACAAGTTAACAGTTGGCGGGAAGACAATTGAAAACGAGGACTTGCAGGGCTTCGGCATTAACACCGGTATCAACGCACCGGTGCTGGGCGGCAATCTTCGCTTGTCGCTGACGTACATGAATGCTGAACCGTCGACCGAGATCGCTTCCGACTTTGAAATCGATCGCTACAACGTGACGGTCGGTTGGGAAGACAAACTGAGCAAGCGCACGACGCTCTATCTCGGTGCCGCTTGGACGCAGGACGACTACCAGATTGTTGAAGCCACGCGCTACAGCGCCACGGTCGGCCTGATTCACTCCTTCTAATTCAAGCGTCGGGTTTGAGGCTCTCAGCTTCAAGTCCGACCTTGATGCGATTCATTTTTGTTTCTCTCCTCAGCGCTGTCGAATCCAATCTCGCAGCGAGCCAAGGTCTGCGTCAGTGCAGATTCTCAGGTTTTCGGGAGCCTCAGGGCTCCCATTTTTTTCTCGGCAACCTACGGGATGGGACTTCGAAGGTCATCCAACGTCAGGCAAGCAGTCTGAATTTTGTAGCCGGCAAGCACGCTCTTTTTCAGATTTTCGACTTTGTCCAAAAAGACACCTTCTCGGAAGGATTTCTTTTGACGTTTCACTTCGGCAACAAAGGCTGATTTTCTGTCGCGCCCAACCGCAATGATGTCGACTGCGTTCTGATTTCCTTGCGCGCCTCTTTCCTGTTTCCACCAGGAACCGACAGCCGTGTACTTTCCGGTGCGCATCAATTTTTGGCGGAAAAACTGTTCAAGCATCGGCCCGCTGAACGTTTCGTAGGATTCTGCGATGTCGTGTTCCAAAACCGAAGACATGCCGTTATCGATCAAGCCTTGGTTGCCTTCAATGTATCGGAACCAAAACCGAAGAAACGGGTCGCAAATTTGCCATCGAACTGAACGAGTGTTGGGCTTGGCCAAGATGGGCCTCATTTTTTCAATGAACCCGTACAGTTCAAGTCGTTCTAGGTAAGAATTCAGAGGCCCTACGCCGATGAGATCTGCAATCCGAGGCGCTTGAGTCTGCCCGTGAGCCAGAGCTCGAAGTATGGAAATATACGTCGATTGACCTGCGCCCACTTCCAAACGCAAAAGGTCGTAGCCTTCGGATAAAAACAACGATCCCGGACGCACCGTCCATTCGAACATCTGTTCCTTATGATAAATGCCGTTGTCGACAAAATCCGCCACATATAAGGCAACGCCGCCGGTAATGCAGTAGAGCGCCAGCAAGTCATCGTTGGTAACCCTGACCGGTGCTTGTTCAACAAGAGAGATCAGCTCATCGGCAGCAAAAGGTCGCAGATGAATCTTTGTCGTTGCACGCCCGAAAAGAGGCTCTCGATCGTCTTCAAAGATTTTCTTCATCATGGAATATGACGAGCCGCTCAGGATCAGGTGCATGTGTGTCTGATCCTTATTGCTGTCCCAGATGTCTTGAATGCGAGCAAACAAACCGGCGTTAACCTTGGCGAGATTCTGAAACTCGTCCATCACCAGCGAAAAATGGTGATGTCGAGCATGAAGCATCAGAACCTCAAAAAGTCCTGCAAACGAGGTCAAACCTTCAGGGACGATCGGGCCCAGCGCCGCAACGGTTGCCTGTGTCAGTCTGGCAACCAAATCCTTCTCCGTGGCGGCAGTCATGAACCACGTCACCGATAGTTTGTTCTTGAGGCTCTCGCGTATCAGCGTTGTCTTCCCGACACGTCTTCTGCCGGTTACAACGGTCATTCGAGATGGACCATGAGCCGCTCCTCTAAAAGCAGTCTCCAATGCTTCGAGTTCTTGTTTTCTGCCAATGAAATGCATGGGTTTTCTAATATCTAATAACTGCTATTATGATAATGATGGTTATTATAACGGCAGTTTTTTTTAGATTTGACCACGGTCATGTCCGGAAACGCTACGCTTTTTGTGCGTTTGCTTGTGAAGCTGTTTGGTCAGTCGCAGTAGCACGAACTTGCCAAAAGTTCTTGAGCGTTCTGCGCTTTTTTGCTTTCGGCGGAGGCCCTGATGCTGATTGTTTTGGTCAGATCATTGCAGTTGAGGAAACAGCTTCCCAAATCGAAGAGGAAATTAGCAAATCCGGGCTGATTTAGCATTTCTCCGCTTATTTTGCGAAGTGAAGCCTCGGACGGTAACGCGAAGTCAATGCGTTGGGCTGTGTCGTGCACCTTGATTTCCTTGTCGCAATAGGCTCCCCAGAAAGGATCCAGGCAGAGGCGAGTTCGACCGCAATCAAAGATGAGACCGCAATCAAACGGATCTTTTGAGGCCGAGTTTCTTGCATATGTCCAAGTTTGTGGATTAGCCGTCGGTTCAATCGAAAAACCGCCGTAGGGAAAAACGGCGTTGATTGAACAGTTGAGTGCCTCGGTCACCGGTTCCACAGACTCGAAGTTCTGCTGCTTGGATCGTTTCACAAGACATTGATGTATCGCAGCATAGCCAAGCATCGACAAAAAGTCGTCATCCACGGAAAAAGCATCCGCAAGTTCCTCGCGAATGTTATACAGCGCATTTTCAGGCCTAGGTTCGTCGCGGAATAAGTAGGCTTTGACGGTCGGATCGCAACCTGCGCGAAGAAGATCCTTGATGCCAGTCAAAAGCGAGACGTTCGGAAAATTAAACTTAAAAAAGTGACAAAGCGTCTGGGCTCCGCAGACACCGTTATCCAGCTTTGGATCGAAACCGTTGTTCAGACAGAAGCGTAAGACGTCAAGCAACAAACACTGAGGTTGGTACGTTAAGTCATCAAGAGCGCACGGCAGGAGAAAGCCCGTTTATCAAAAAGCGCCAAATCTACCGCACGCCTTTTGACATTTATTCGCTCTGAGCACCCACAGATTTCTCCCTGAGGTCAGTCAGGCGCCCAACGGTTCTCTCGATTCCAACGGCGCCTTTTTCTTTCAGCACTCCACTTTCGTCCTCGGCGAGGTTTGTCGACTCGACCCTTCGGGCTTTTCGCGACTAGACCGTCTCCGGCTTCGCCGCCCCTGTCTTCTTCCTCTGCTCCGGGCTCCCTGTGGGCGCCTCAGCGGTTTTTAAATTTCTCTTCGTTCTCCTTTGGGTAAGCTTGTTCTCTGTCGGTTTCTTTGGTTTTACGCCGCTTTCTTGAGCCTCTTTTTGTTCGAGGTTTCCATGATCGGCTCTTCCTGCCTTGATTTGCACCACGCTTCGTATCGGCCCCGTTCCAGCTTTTTGACGGCTTCCTTGGTCATGTACCGCCTGTACTCCGGATCGTTGACCCTGAGAAGCAGATTCAGCGCTCCGTTTTGATCGGCCTGCGCCTTATAGCCGCAGTGCCTGCACTCAAAGTGTTCTCCTTTGCGGTTTTCTATGGCAGTGTAACCACACTCCGGGCAATGCTGCGAGGAGTAAGCCGCAGGCACAAATACCACTTGCGCCCCCGCCTTGGCCGCCTTAAAGAGAAACCGATCTTTGATCGTGCCTCTGACCCATTTACTCAACAGATTGCGCACCTTTCGGCTGTACTTGCCCTCAAACGTAAAGCGATGCGACAGATCTTCCAAGGCATAAACCTGCGCCGGGCTTTGCCTGAGGATATCGTTTAGCGCCTTGTTGACGGTGTTTTGGATTTCCGTACGGATGCGCTGCAATTCCTTTGTGAACTTCTTTGAGCCCAGATTGCAGCGCAGCATGCGGCGTCGCTTGGCCTTGCCCGCTTTCTGTGCCCGAGCCATAAGCTTATTTCTCTCCTTGAGCTTGGCATCGAGATATTGGGCATAGCTCGTGAGCTTTTCACCCAAACATGTACCGAAACGATTTCCCGCATCGTCCGTTGCCACTTCCGTCAATCCAAGATCAAGCGCACGGCAAAAGAGTTTTCCACGGGAGGCTTTCGGTGAATCAATCGGACGGATATCCGCTTTGCTCATGGATTTCTGAACGTGCAACGCTATGGTCCCGTCCGTGTGCTTGACGAGCTTGAGCGTGCTCGAGACCGGTACGCTTCCTTTGACGTAGAGCGTCAAGCGCACGCCGGGCGTAAGCGACATCAAATCCAGTCGTACCTGCTCTCCGACAACGACAGCTTTGTAGCACGAGCAGTCAAACCAAACGCTCGCGTCCCTGCCGTGTTTCGGTCTTTTGCCTTGCTCGTCGTGAATCGTGCGCACCATCGCTTTGCACAATCCCTTGCGGCTGGCGACGGACTCCTTCTCAGTGTCCGTCACGACTGCGGGGCATTTGCCGTCAAGCATCGTGAAGAAGTCTTCGGAAAGGGAGCCGAGAAGAAAATGCACGTAGCGCTGCTCGAGCTTGTTGAGACGGGCAAACCAGGCCTTTCTGCGAATTCGGCTCAAAGCGTTGGCTTGCACAAGACGCCAATAGTTGGAAACGGTGGCCGCTGCGGTTTGAAGCGCCATCTTCCAATGACGAGCTTGCAGACCGTAGGAAGAACGGTACTTCTCCATCACCAAGGCGTCTCTGAGCTTGCGCCAGCGGTTGCCGATGCAAAAGGCTCGGTGATCGCGTGTGAAAAGAAGATCAATGAAGTGCTGGTGTTCTTTGCCGAAGGCTCTCAGAAGCGCTTCGAGCTGCTCTCGGTTCTTTTCGACCGAGGTTTCGTCCAGACAGCGGACCATGGTGCGGTAAGCGGGAAGCTCGGCGGTGTTGCCAAGCTCCTTGATTCGCTTTGCGTCGACAAAATGTAGATCGGCCAGTTCGGTCTGCTGCATGGTCGGCTTCTTCCGGTACTGCTGAGAAGGAACGCCGATCATAGCTCAAAGACTTTGTGTTTTGTTCTTGTGACTGCGTTTTCCGTATAGACGGGCACAGAAAACAGTCATCAGCGTCACCACGTCCTTGGCCAATTCTTCTTCGAAGGTTTTGGGAGATGCTTCCTTCAAAACTCGCATATCCGTCCCGGTTTTGCAGCACATCAGCCGAATCAAGGCGGTTCCGAAACGCAGCAGCCGATCCTCGTAAACGACAGAGAGCGTGTGAACGTGACCTTTCAGGATGCGGTTGAGAAGTGCCCTGAGACCGGGCTTGTTGCAGTTAAGACCGGGGACGATGTCGATGATGACTTCCGAGCAACCGGCCAGCTTGAGACGTTCTGCCTGCCGAAGCAGGTCTTCTTTTTGATCGTGGGAAGAGACGCGGGCATAACCAAGGTGCTTGCGCTCGACACCGCTTGCCACGGGATTCAATTGCAGATGGAATCGACGGTGACTGCCAAACGTACGGCAGGCTACGGCAAGAAGGCCTTTCTCAGCCCAACGGCGAATAGTGCTGGGCGACACGCCGTAATGTTTGGCAACGATCCCGATGGAGTACAGCGTCATGATTGCCTCCGCTGTCTTTGAACGAGCTCGTCTCTTCTTTTTCCAAGTTTAACGTTGCCATGGAACCCGTTATGGGAGATTTGGTAGATTTTTAGTTAACTAGTAAAACCCCTGGAATGTCGTGGTTGAAAGATCTGGCATTGATGTCGGCGCCTTCGGAAAGAAGATGCTTGGCGGTTTTTAGGTCGTCTTCCAGGGTCGCGGCCTTTGCGTTTGAGAGAACCTCAAAAAGCTTCTGGTCGCATTCGCGCTCAAAGTATTGCGTCTCTGTCATGTTCGTCACCTCCACGTTCTCTTGATTATCTTCGAGCATGCGACACTCACTGTCGTAAGGCCGCTGCCTAGACAAATCGGTCTACGTAGAGTCCAAAAGTCGTATGCCGGTTAGTACTGATGGATACTAAAAGTGTAGGGGACCATCTGATAGTATGATGAACGAAAAATTCTTCATACGTTTGCTTCGTGTAATGGTGGGGCCTCCGGATGCATTCTTCTTTTGATTTGCAGCGTCGTCGTCTGATTATGGCAACCGGTGCGAGCTTGTTGCCCACGGCGCTTTCTGCCTGCGGCAACGCAGTCGCTGCCACGGCTACCGACGGCTACCGAACCGTCAAGGACATGCACGGACGTACCGTGAAGGTCCCGCGCAGTGTCAAGAGGCTTGTCTGCACAGGTAGCGGTGCGTTGCGCGTTGCTTCTTATCTGGGGGCTTTGGATTTGCTCGTCGGCATCGAATCGTCTGATCTTCGGTACAAGAATGATCCCAAGCGAGACTATGCCTTCGCCAACCACAATCGCTTCAAGTCCTTGCCTGTGATCGGCAAAGGTGGCGGTACTGGTTATACGGCCAATCCGGAGGCCATTTTGGCGGTTGAACCCGATGTGATTCTGACGGGCTACGCTCCGGAAGCAGCCGAGCAGCTTGCACGAGAAACCGGCATTCCTGTGGTTTCCGTCTACTACCTCAGTCTCGGACTCGTCAACGATAGCTTTCTGAAAGCCATTGACCTTGCGGGCCGCATTCTCGGGTGCGAGGCGCGGGCTAAGTCCATCGTCAAATTCATCGAAAACGTGCAGGCCGATTTGCAAAAACGAGTTCACAGTCGTGGTCAAGAGGTCGGTCCTTCGGTTTATCCAGGTGCTGTGACGTTTTCCGGCGCACACGGCTTTGCCGGCACCTACAGCCGCTTCGGACCGCTTGCGGCCGTCGGCGCTCGCAGTATTTCCGACCGACAGGATCGAGAGGGCTTTTACGAAACGGATCTGGAGTTTGTGCTGCAACAGGATCCTGATCTGATTTTTTTGGATCCTGGCAATCTGTCGATCGTTGCGGAAGAGGCCAAAAACAAGCGCGACTACTTTGTCTCGCTTAAGGCGGTCAAGACGGGCAACGTCTACGCCATGCCTTCCTATAACCAGTATTCGACCAACATTGCCTACAGTTTGGCCAATGCGTACTACGCGGGAACCGTGCTTTTTCCCGAAGCTTTTGCTGACGTGAATTTCGCCGCAAAGTTCGACGAGATCGTGTCTTTCTTCAATGGTCGCGGTTGGTACGAGCACATGGCTCCTTTGGGGCAGCCATACGGCCGCATCGCTTTTCCGGGGATCTAAATGCAAAAGACCGCGGCACTTTCGGTGGAAGTCGAACACAAGGTCCTTTCATCAGGATCGGGCTCTTTTGCTGCACTTCGCAAGGAGCGCTACTTCGCCGAGCGCCTGCGGCCGCTTCTTTTTGTTGTGGTGTTTGTCTGCGTCTTCTATCTTGCTTTGGCCGCAAGCCTCAAGGGCTTCGAGTGGACTTTGCCGATTGACGTACTTTCGGGACGCGCATCCAAAGCTTCCGAAGTGATTTTCTACAATGTGCGTCTGCCGCGTACAGCGACGGCGGCCGTGGTCGGAGCGGCTCTAGCCTTGGCCGGCGCCGTCATGCAAAACGTCCTTCGCAATCCTCTGGCGTCTGCTTCAACGCTGGGCGTAAGTCAGGGGGCGGCTTTCGGAGCGGCGCTTGCCATCACGTTCTTTCACGCGGGCATTGGTACCGATGGCAATCTCGGTGCGGCGCTCACCGTGACATCGCCTGCCGTCGTGACGGTTTTCTCCTTCATTTTCGGGGTGGCAAGCGGAGCGGTGATTCTCGCGCTCTCTTTGGTGACCAGAATCTCGTCGGCCACGATGATCTTAAGCGGCATCGCATTAGGCGCCATGTTTACCGGAGGAACGGCAATCATTCAATACTTTGCCGATGACATCAAAGTCGCTTCGATTGTCTACTGGACCTTCGGTGATCTGGGTCGAACCGGATGGACACAAATCGGAGCGTTGGCGGCGGCTTTGTTGACGGCTTTTGTCTACTTCTATCGCAACGCTTGGAACTACAACGCGCTTGCCAACGGCGTCTATACCGCAAAGAGTCTGGGTATACCCGTGGGCGTCGTGCTTGTTGTCGGCATGCTCGTCTCGTGCCTGCTGAGTTCGCTTGCGGTAGCCTTCGTAGGCACGATTGGTTTTGTGGGACTCATTGCGCCGCATCTGGCTCGTCGCTTTACAGGCAGTAACCATCGATATCTCCTGATCTCGAGCGTATTTTGCGGTGCCGTGCTTTTGATAGGGGCGGAAGTCTTTTCGCGCTTCATTGTGCCGCCTGCGGTGTTGCCGATCGGCGCCATCACTTCGTTTCTTGGCGCACCCGTGTTCCTCTACATGATCTTTAAGGCCGACGGGTGGAGCAAGTGATGCAAGCGTCGTCAGACCTGCTGCAGGTTCGCGCTTTGAGCTTTGCCTACGGTAAACGCAGGCTCTGGGAAAACGTCAACTTTGACGTGCCCGTGGGAGCGGTGACGGGCATTTTGGGTAACAACGGCACCGGAAAAAGCACGCTTCTTAACTGCATCGGCGGAATTTTGCAGCCCGATGCCGGCAATGTGTTTTTCAAAGGTGTTGACCTGCTTAAACTTTCCCGCCGCAAGCGCGCTCGCCATGTGGCGTACGTCTCACAGCACTTTGAAACGTCCGGTGCAAGCGTCTATGACACGGTCCTTCTCGGTCGTCTGCCGTACTTTTATGCCGGTCCCACGCGAGAAGACCACGAGGCGGTCGAACGTGTTTTGCACGAGTTCGGCATTGAGCAATGGGTGAACCGAAACGCCAAGACCTTAAGCGGAGGCGAAGCTCAAAAAGTAATGCTCGCCCGAGCCGTCGTGCAGCAGACCAACGTGCTGTTGCTCGATGAACCGACGGCGAGTCTCGATCTTGGCTCTCAAGTCGATATGCTCGCGTTTGTCTCGCAGTACGCTCAACGTCACAACGTCGTCGTTTTGATGGTGAGCCACGACATCAACGCCGCCTTGCGGTTTTGCTCGCAGTTTGTTCTGATCGATCCCAAGGGCAATGTGTTAACCGTGGCCGCGCAGGACCTTACGGAAGCTGACTTGCGTCGAACCTACGGCGTCGACGTTCGATTGCATGAAATCGATGGTCAGCGGTTCGCGCTTGTCGAAGGAAAAGCACATCACTTCCAGCAGAGAGTAGGAAATGTCTGAAGTTCAACACCAGTTTTCGACGGAAAATAGCGTTTCCGTCGGTTACGGACATCGCGATTTGTGGAACGCCGAAGCGGAGCGCTATTCCAAAGCGCCGACCGCACGTTTCGACGACGACGGTTTTTTGAAGATTCTCGAGGCTTCCGGCGTATTGACTGACAAGAGCCGCGTTTTGGATCTCGGCTGCGGTCCCGGCATCTATTCCGTTACGATCGCCGGGTGCGTTCGGGAGGTTGTCGGTTTCGACATTTCGGAGCAGATGATTGAGCGAGCGTGCAGCAGGGCTCATGAAGAACATTGCACCAACTGTCGGTTTGATGTTCTCGATTGGTCAAAAGCGGACATTGATGCCTTGGGTATGAAAGGCGCCTTTGAGGTAGCGGTGGCTCGCTTGACGCCTGCCGTTGATTCGCTTAACGCGCTGGAGAAATTGATCAATTGTGCGACTTCCCGCGTTTTTATTGAAAACTTTATTAATCGTCGGCATTGCTGGATGCAGCTTGCATTTGACATTGCCGGTGCCGGCGCTCCGTGGAACGACGAGCGCATGTTTGATGCCGTAGGCTACCTACTCAAAACCGGGCGCAGGCCATATCTGCACTATAGAGAGGCCCAATGGGGCGAATCGCAGCGCCCGTGGCAGCAAGTTGCGGACTTTTGTCTTCGTCGCCTGGCTTTGCGTACCCAACTGACGGAGGAACTGAGCCGGGAAATCCGCCGCACGTTTGAGAAACAAAGCAAAAACGGCTTGTTGGATGCGCGGGAAACTCTCACGCTCATGACGATTGAGTTTGCACCGAAGGAAGCGTAACGCAGAAGAGCTGCCAAACAATCGAAAAACGGCTGTTTGTTGGCAATGTATCCGAATCCTTGTTTTGCATCAGGTCGGACAAGCACGACAAACCTTCTCGTAGTCGGCACTTCCTGCTGTCGTACGCGCATAGGAAAGTACAAGACTGACAATCAGAAGAATGCCGGTGGCAAAGAGTGCGGCGCGCGAATCATCAGTGAAATAAGAATGCCGCACAACGAGGTACCCATGGCGGTACCGAAATTGGCAGCGGTCAAGAAAAGTCCATTTGAAAAGTCCGTGGAGGAGGGGGCGGTTCGCTCGATCGGCTTATCAAATTGGTACATCAAGGAACTCACCGATTTTTTGCCGAAGGTTGACGTAATACCAGCACTGGTACAAAACGAAATCCATCCTTTCTATCAGGATCGAGACGTTGTGCCGTTCATTCAAGAAATGGGCATCGTTGTGCAGGCGTGGTTTCCGTTCGGAGGCCGCGGCTGGACGAAATCCGTGCTCGGCCATCCTGAACTTGCCAAAATCGCCATGGCGCACGGCAAGACGGTCGCTCAGATTGTGCTGCGTTGGAATCTGCAGCGGAATGTCTCCGCGATTCCCGGATCAAGCAACCTGGCTCACATTAAAGAGAATACGGAGATTTTTGACCTTGAGTTGTCGGATTCGGACATGAAGGCCATTGCGGCACTTGACCGTCATGAAAAGCACGAATGGTACTAATCAAGTCTGGACAAACAGTTCTATTTGTTAGCCGGCTTATAAATTGTTAGACAAAGGAAACCGACAAGGATGCAAAAGATTCCTTGCCGGTTTTCAGCCGGTTGAAAAACCAACGAAAATGGGTTCATCGGCGCATTCCGGCGCCGCGGCCGAGTCCGCCGCCTCTGCCGAAGCCTCCGGCTCCGCGTCCCGGACCTAACGGCTGACGCGGAAACGCTTTGTTTGGGTTGTAACGAACGGGCGCGCCCGGGAGATTGGGCACCATGCCCGGACGAGGCGCGGGCGTACCGGGACGATAAGGCTGGCTGTAGTCGCGGCGGGCCGGAGCTTGAGGCGGACGGTTTGTCTGTGGCTTGGTGTTGCCTAGCAGATGGTCGCGGTATTGACCGGAGGTATACCGTTTACCGTCTTTGATCCAATACTGCCTGTCCCATTGGCCTTTGTCAGCTTCTTGACGCAGGCGCTGCCGATCTGCAGCGTCGCCGACACCGCTCAAAACATCGTTGATCGGCGGCTCAGAGGCCGGGTGGACCAGTCCCGGCGCTATGGCGGTCAGGACAAGCGCACCGGTGCATCCGAAAAATTGTCGGCGTGAAAGAAACTCAAACGGCATCTATCTCAACCATGCTCATAGGAACCTGCGAAACGCCGTTTATCTAGGACCCGGGCCCGGACCGGGGCCTCCCGGTCCCCAACCGCCGGGACGTCCGCCGTGGTGCGGTCCGGGTCCCGGATGATGCGGCGGCGGTGCGGGCCGGCGTGGCGGAGGAGGCGGAGGAGCGGCCGGACGAGGCGGCGGAGCCGGCGGTTGGTAGCGCGACAGCCAATAGTCGCGGTATTCCAACGGCGTGTACCGGTGTCCTCCGTAATTCCAGTAGTGACCGTCCCAGTGGCCGTGACCGTAATTGTCTCGAATCCACTCTCGCTGCAGGGCGTCTCCGACGCCGATCAGGATATCGGCAAGCAGTTGATCGGAATGCGAGTGGGCAAATGCAAGACACGGCACACTCGTAAGCGCCAAAGCGGCAACGGATGTCTGCAGTATGTGGCGTCGAGTCAGTGTGGTCATTTTTTCGGTTCTCTCAAACGGTTCAATCAAATTGGCGGTTTAACGAGGTCCGGGGCCACCGGGGCCGCGATCATTACCCGGGCCTCTGCCGGGACCGTTACCGCCGGGTCCGGGTCCGCGACCTTGGTTGCCGGGCCCCCTTCCGCCGTTGCCCGGACCACCGGGACCGCGGCCGGGAGGATTGCCGGGGCCGCAGGGACCGTTGCCGCAGGGCGGGGGATTACGGTTTGGGCCCGGTGCCGGACGAGGTTGCGGGCGCGGAGCGGGCGGCTCATAGCGAGACAGCCAGAAATCTCGATATTGGGTCGGCGTGTAACGGCGGCCTTCATAGTGCCAGTAACGGCCGTCCCAACGACCTTGACCGTAGTGCTCACGGATGTAGTCACGCTTCATGGCGTCGCCCACACCGATCAGAATGTCGGCGAGGAGACTGTCGGCATTGGCAAGCGCAATGCCCGGAACGGCACCGAGTGCGAGAGCCGCAGCAGCGCCCTGAACGAGACGGCGACGGGAAAGAGTGGTGTTTGTCATGTTCGTCTCCTGGGAAGATTTGGAAAAGATCGCTGAAAAAGACTTTTGTTCCTGGCAATTATCTTATTCCGCGAGAAAGTAAGTCAGCGTAAAGATTTGCTCTCAAAGTGCGAAATTGTGAGAGAAATCAGTATGAACCGAGATTCAGTTTACAGCCGCAGACGAGCAACTTGAGCCGGGGAAGTCAAAAAATCAATTCAGATTGGGCACTGTTGCCGCGTTTGAGGTGTAGGGTCGGCAGGACAACGGCAAGTTCCGGATCTTCCGGGGTTTTGCGCCAGGCGACGATAAAGCCGATTTCGGCGGACTGCACCGTAAAGCCGCTCTTTTTGAGCTGCGCTAGGCGAGCTTGGAAAGCGCGGGAGTAAACGACAAGGCGCACGACGTCGGTCGATGTGCGGATCGTGAGGCCCTCTTCGATGGGGGTGAGAGGAAAACCCGAGCGCATCGACAGAATCAATCGCTTCTTGTCTTCGAAGTAGTCGAGCCACACGTCTTCGTGAGTAAGCGTAAGCGTGAGTTCGTCGGGCGCGTTGTATGCGGTTTTGTCAATCGACGGATGAACGGCATCGGGAAGCGTCTGATTGAGGAGCGCTCCGCGGTAGTGAATGGTAAGGTCAAAGCGCGCGCGGGTCATGCCCACATAGAGCTTGCGCCGGGCGTCGTCGTCTTCAAAGGAGCGCGAAGCGTAGAGAATGTAGACGTGATCGAACTCGCGCCCCTTGGCTTTGTGTATGGTGGAAACAACGATGCTCGAAGCCGTGCGCTCGAACGTGTCCTCAAGTACCGATTCGCGCAGGAATTCCTCAAAGTCGGCAAGGTAGAAAAAACCTTCGGCGGGCAAGATGGCCGTGAAGGACTCGATGAGGCGCAGGACGTTGTCGATCCAGATGCTTGCGCCGTAACTGGCTCTGAGCCACTGCTCGGCGTCGGCAAAAAGACGCACGGAGGCACGCTTTTGGCCGTGTATCTGCGCCGTCATGTATTTGAGCAGCGCACGCACTTCGGCAAGATTGGCAAGGCTCACGCTCTTTTGCGACTGGATGAGCGAAACGGCAACGCCCGTTTTCTTCAGCATGGCGCACAGTGTGAAGGCCTCTTCGTTGGTGTTGGTGAGTACCGCGCAGCTGCCCGAAAGTTTGCCGCAGGAAAGATCCGCAATGATGCCCTTGACGAGTGCTTCTTCGAAGTGTTCGAACGTGTGACTCACGAGACGCACCGATCCCGTGTCGTTTCGTACCGCCGTCAGAGCGTGTGTCTTTAAACGCGCCTTGATTTTGCTCACGAACGCGTTGCTGAAGTCGACCACAGCGGGCGTGCTGCGGTAGTTTTCCGTCATTTCGTGGCGCACGGCGTCGCGTTTGGCAAGCAGATCCTGCATAAAACGTCCGTCGGCGCCGCGGAAGGCGTAGATGTTCTGGTCGTCGTCGCCCACGGCGATCACGCGCAGGGTTTCGTTGTGTTCAATGAGCGCCTCGACCAATTTGGCTTCGGAGGCGTCCATATCCTGCGCTTCGTCGATTACAAGCACCGTCTTGCCAATGCGCGAGGGCTCGGCGTTGCCCGAGGCGATCTCTTTGGCCGCTTTGCGGACAATGCCGTCGGCTTCCTGCAGCGAACCGTAACGCCCGAGCACGTCAAAAGCATAGGAGTGGAAGGTCTTGATGTCGACGAAGTAGGCCGCTTTGCCTACGAGCTCAATCAGGCGGCGCTTAAATTCCGTGGCGGCTGCCCGCGAAAAGGTGAGCATCAGGAGCTGTTCGCTGCGAACGTCTTCACGCACGAGAAGGCTCGCGAGCTTATGCACGAGGACGCGCGTCTTACCGCTGCCGGGACCTGCGGCCACCACCACGAACTGAGCTTGCTCATCGATGATCGCGCGCTGCTTTTCGGAGAGCTGGCCGAAGATGCGGTTGCGCAGAGCCGGAGTCAGGCCCAGATTGAGTTCATCGGCGGCGGTTCCTGCAAAATACTTGCTCAGGAATTCCTGATAGTCGAGTTCGAAGTAGTCGCGCACGTATTGCAGAGCCGCTTCGTAGTCGGCAAGCATCAGGTTGGCGTAGCGACCGACGATGTGTACCTGCTGAACTTTCTGGCGGTAGTGTTCCGAAAACTGCGCGTAGTCCTGCTTTCGGTAGCGGCGCTTGTTGTCGAGCTCGACGCGTTCAAGCGTCATGCCCTGATACGAAACCATGAAGCCGCCTTCAAGCGAGAGGACACCGGTGCGGTGCAGGAACAAAAGCGCGTTTTCGACGTCGCGCAGCGTGACAGGCGTCTCGGTGAGCCAGCTCTGCTGCCGGTAGTCTCGCAGCAGTTGCACGGCCGAAAAGGAGAGCGCAACGTAGTCGGAAGACCCGGCACTTGCGCCGTTTTGGGCCATCGCTTTGAGCGACTCCACGATAAAGGCGCACAAGTCGGCCCGCATCTGCGCGGCGGCTTCAAGTTCCTGCGTCGAACGTTTGGTCACGAGCGATACATTCTGAGAGCCTCGCGTGCGGCGCATTTCATCAAGCAACCCAGCCGCTTTCAGGTACATCAAAAGGGTCGTGATCTTCTTGACGTCGCTTGCCGAGCCGCCTGCCAAGGCTTCGTTATTGAGTTCCTTGAGATTGAAGTCGGCGCGGCCGCCGTCGGAGAGCCGCCGGATGAGCAGCGATTCGAGATTCTGATAGGTTCCTAAGACAGCGGAGGCCGATTTGAGCTGGCGTCGGCTCACCGTGGCCGACATATCGTTGTCGTCGTGCAGAACGCCCGCTTGCCGCAGTTTCCCGATGACGGCGACGACTTGAGGCAGGGCGATGCCCAGACGGTCGGCCAGCCAATCGGTGCGTGTCTCGGCCGGTTCGCCCTTGGTTTTATAGCCGCTGCGCGCGGAAATGAGCGAAGCGACGATGCGCACGGCTTCGTTGCGTTCGGCTTCGGTTGCAAAGAGAGGACTTGCCTCGATGCGTTCTCGGGCCTCGATCGTGCTTTTAACGGCAACGCTTGTGGCGTAGACGCGCGGCGCGTTCATGGAGCGGCGCACGTAACCGGCGATTTCCAAGGCGGCGATCGCGTTCTTAACTTTGGTGTCAAGCTGCAGTTCGTCGTACTCGAGGCCGGCTTTACGCGCGAGTTCGAGCGGCGAAATCGAGAAGCGCCTGCTTTTTACCGACTTTATGGCGTTCCAAATGAGCTGAATGTCGGCAAGCGTCAGCTTGGACTGCCGCAGCAGCGCAAAGTGCGTGTTGAGGTCTTCCTCGTTAAAGAGAATGCAGCACTGAGCCTGCAGCGACTCGTCCCGACCTGCGCGGCCCGATTCCTGAACGTAGTTTTCAAGCGATGAGGATATGTTGTAGTGCACCACCAGGCGCACGTCCTTTTTGTCGACGCCCATGCCGAAGGCGTTAGTGGCGACGATCGTCTTGACCTGGCCCGCGATGAACGCATCCTGATTGGCGCTTTTTTCGGCAGCATCCATGCGTCCGGCAAACGCGACGGCTTCCAGACCGTCGGCGGTGAGAGCCGCGGCAAGTTCCTTGGTTTCCCGCACGGTGGCAACGTAGACAATAGCCGGACCCTCAGCGGCCTCGAGGAGTTCTCGCAGACGCGCGTAGCGATCCGCGTCGTTTTCAACGTGAATGACGCGGTAGCTCAGGTTCTTGCGTTCGGCAGACGTTGCAAGGATGCGCAATTCCAGTCCGAGTCTTTGCTTGAAGTAGTCACAGATGTCCTGAATAACTTTCTGTTTGGCCGTGGCGGTAAAGCAGGAAACGGCAATTTTGCTGTTTGCGCCGTAAAAATCTTCCAGCTTTTTGATGAAGTCCGCGATGAAAAGATAGTCGACGCGGAAATCGTGCCCCCAGACCGAGAAGCAGTGCGCTTCATCGATTACAAAGCGTGTCACGCGGCGTTGCTGCAGTGCGGCAAGAATGGAGCGGGAACGCAGTGACTCAGGGGCGATGTACAACAGCGTTGCTTCGCCGCTGATGACGGCTTCGAGAGCGCGCGAGCGCTCGATCGGGCTCAAAAGTCCGTTAATCGTGACAGCGCGGCTGATGCCCTTGGAGACGAGATTTTCAACCTGATCCTTCATCAGAGACTGCAGAGGCGAAATGACAACCGTAAGCGCTCGGGTGAGTTCGCCCTGCATCAAAGCGGGCAATTGAAAAGTGATGGATTTGCCGCCGCCCGTGGGAAAGACCGCAAGCAATGACTCGCCGCCCACTGCAGCACGCGCGGCCATTTCCTGCAGGGGTTCGTCGTTGTAGGTTCTGAATGAATCAAAGCCGAAAAAGCGAGAAAGTCCCGTCTTGACGTCGAGCCTTTCCTTGCAATACGGACAACCCTTGCTGCAGGGCGTAAATCGCAGCGCCTCGAGCACCGCCTGCGTGGCCGGGTAATTGGTGTTGACCCAAGGTGGAATGACATCGGCGGGTTCTGCCGCGCGAATGAATGCAAGCGCGTAGGCAAGTTCAGCCGGTCGGCGCTTGGCCAGACCGTCGAGATCGGTGTGAATGCACAACCTGTCGGCCATCAGGCGCTTGATCACGCCCGCAGGATCGGCAAAGGTCGGCGTCTGAACGTTAAGGCACCGGAAAAAGCCCGCAAACTCCGGTCGGTTTTTGAGCATCGCGCAGAAAAGTCGCTGCAGTACGCCGGGTAACTCGTTGAAGGCCGCCACTTCCTCTTCGAAAAGAGACATCGCTTTGCGGGCGTCCGACAGGGGATTGTTGAGTTCGTCGGTGAGCAGCTTTTCGTCCTTGAGAAGCTTGTGAAAGCGCTTGCGCGGAAAAAGAAGCGCCGAAAGCGGCAGGGTATCGACAGGCTGCGGTCCGTCGCCCAAAACGGGGCGCAGATACTGCATGTCGAAGGCCACGATGTTGTGGCCGCACACATATTCGGCACCCTTGCAGAATTCTTTGAAGGCCGCGACGTTGCTGGAGTGAAAAAAGCGACCGTCGGGGCGGCAGGCTCCCAAATCAACGATTTTCCCGGTTTCGGGAGACACTTCGGCATCAATAAAGACAATCGTGTCCCGATTGATGGTGCCCGGCAGCTGCACGGGACCTGCGGCCAAAGTGGGTAGGTTACTCATTGATTTTCGAACAAGGTTTGACTCAAAAAGTGCGGGTTTACTCACGCGCTTGGATTTTAAGGCGCGCAATGCGCTTTGTCCCGAACCGAAGCCATAGATTTTGCGTTACTTGTGGCCAAAACAGTCCGCATTGCAGGGCAGTTCGGGGGCACAACGCGCTGAGACGAGTTTGTCGAGCAATCCTGCGGCCGTATTGTCGACAATGGCGCGCTCGTAGCATGGGACAGGCATGAAGCCCGCGTCGACGGCGTCTTTGAGAAAGGCAAAGAAGGAATCGAAAAGGCCGTTGACGTTCAAAAAGCCCACAGGTTTGTTGTAAAGACCGATCCAGTTGCCTGTGATCATCTCGCAGGCTTCTTCCATTGTTCCGATGCCGCCAGGAAGCACGACGAACATGTCGGAGAGCTCCGCCATTTTGGCTTTGCGCTCGTGCATATCGGCTACGACCAACAGTTCCGAGAGATCTTCAACCGGCGTTTCCTGATTGATGAGAAAGGTCGGGATGATGCCGGTGACGGCAACGCCCAGATCTAGCGCCGTGCGTGCGGTTTCTCCCATGAGTCCCGTGCCGCCGCCACCGAAGACAAGCTGCATGCCGCGAGATGCCAATTCCTGAGCCACGGCGTGAGCTGCGTCGGTGTAGGCAGGATTGTTTCCAGAGCGGGAGCCGCAGAAAACACAGACTTTGAATTCGGTCATGGCTTGGCTTCCTTTGCAAAAGAGGAAAAGAGGCATTTTAGTGAGTGTCACGGGATGAGTGCTGTAAAGAATGAGCGACAAGTCAAAAAAGAGTGAACAGTCCTATGCAAACATCAAAAACTTGACTGCTTATTCAGTCATTCCGCTAGAAACTGTCAACCAATTTCAGGCAAGGACAACCTAAAAAAATGCGCACACGATCACTACGAATCGCATGCGCTAAAAGAAGGAAGTGTTGGAGATCCATGAAGGAAAGGCACCTGAGAGAGCGTGGCGCCTTTCCTTCGTAACGCACTATCAGAGAGCGTTCAAAGCGGAGCCGGCCTTGAACCAAGCCAGTTGCTTGGCGTTGTAGCTGTGCTTGGCTTCGAAGCGTTCCTTCTTGCCGTCGGCGTGCGTGAGTTCGATGGTGACGTTCTGGCCCGGAGCGAGCTTGTCAAGACCGAGGACCGAGACGCGATCCTTTTCCTTGATCTTGTCGTAATCGGCCGGGTTGACGAACGTCAGAGCGAGCACGCCCTGCTTCTTGAGGTTGGACTCGTGGATGCGAGCCAAGCTCTTGGTGAGCACAACGCGAACGCCCAGATAACGCGGTTCCATAGCGGCATGTTCGCGGCTCGAACCTTCGCCGTAGTTGTCGTCACCGATAATGACCGAATCAATCTTGTGATTCTTGTAGTAGCGGGCGACCTTAGCGGGCGTGTCGTACGTTCCGGTCTCATAGTTGAGCGTCTTGCCGGCGGCGTCGGTGAAGCCGTTGACGGCGCGTTCAAGCAGGTTGTCCGAAATACGATCGAGGTTGCCGCGGTAAGCAAGCCACTTGCCCCCCGGAGAGATGTGGTCGGTCGTGCACTTGCCCTTGGCCTTAATGAGAATGGGCAGACCCACGAAGTCCTTGCCGTCCCATGCGGGGAACGGTTCAAGAAGCTTGATACGCTGAGCGTTGGGGCTTACCTTGATTTCAATCTTGGCAAAGTCCGGACGGATGCAATCGGTGAGGTCCGTCACGAAGCCCTTCACGGGCAATTCGGTACCGGTTGGAGCCTTGAGTTTGATCGTCGTACCCTTGGCGGTCGTGTAGGAACCCTTCATGGGATTGAACGTCAGATCGCCGTTGATGGCCATGGCCATCACGATTTCGGGCGAAGCGAGGAAGGCGTGCGTCTGAGCGCTGCCGTCGTTACGACCCTTGAAGTTGCGGTTGAACGATTCGATGATCGAGTTCTTTTTGGTCGGATCACCGATCGTACGCTTCCACTGACCGATGCAGGGACCGCAGGCGGTGGCAAGCACGGTGGCGTTGAGCTTTTCAAACACGTCAAGAATGCCGTCGCGTTCGAGCGTCTTGTAAATGCGCATCGAGCCCGGAACGATCATGACGGGGGTCTTTACCTTGATGCCGTTGTCGAGCGCCTGCTTGGCGATTGAGGCGGCGCGCGTGAAGTCTTCGTAGGAAGAGTTCGTGCAGGAGCCGATCAGAGCGACTTCAAGCAGCTGCGGATAACCCTTTTCCTTGACACGATCGGCCACCTGATTGAGCGGCATGGCGGCATCGGGAGAGTACGGACCGTTGATGTGCGGTTCGAGTTCGGAAAGGTTGATTTCGATGATGCGGTCGTAGTACTTGGCGGGATCGGCCATGACTTCCTTATCGGCGCGCAGATCGGCAGCGACGGCCTTGGCCATGTCGGCAACGGCGGCGCGGCCCGTGGCGTTCAGATAACGAACCATCGAATCGTCGAACGGGAAGACGGAGGTAGTGGCGCCCACTTCGGCACCCATGTTGCAGATCGTACCCTTGCCGGTGCAGGACAGCTGCTGGCAGCCGTCGCCGAAGAATTCGATGATGGAGTTCGTGCCGCCCTTGGTCGACAGAATGCCCGAGAGCTTCAGGATCACGTCCTTGGCGCTGACCCAGCCGCTCAACTTGCCGGTGAGCTTCACGCCGATGATCTTGGGCATCTTCAGTTCCCATTCCATGCCCATCAATGCGTCGACGAGGTCGGCGCCGCCCACGCCGATGGCGAGCATGCCCATGCCGCCTGCAGTCGGGGTGTGGCTGTCGGTCACGAGCATCATGGCGCCCGGGAAGTCGTAGTTTTCAAGGAAAACCTGATGGCAGATGCCCGTACCGGCCGGCCAGAAGTCAAAGCCGTAGCGGCGGGAAACGTCACGCAGGAAGCTGTAGGTTTCAACATTGTCGCGGTCGGCGATCTGAAGATCCTTGCGTACGCCCGTCTGAGCCGTCACGAGGTGGTCGGCAACGAGAGCAGCGGGCAGAGCGATGCGTTCTTTGCCGGAGGTGAGGAACTGCAGAATGGCCATCGGACCGCCGATGTCGTGCGTGCCGGCACGGTCCGGACGAAGTTCGATGTAGTCCTGGCCGCGCTTGAATTCGGTGAGGCTTTCCGGATGGTAGAGGTGTACGAAAAGCAGCTTTTCGGTGAGTGTCAGCGGACGACCGAGCTTGGCGCGCACGGCGGCGAGCTTCTTGGGATAGTTGGCGTAGAAAGCCTTGATCATGTCGAAGTCGCGGATCTTGGACGTATCCTGTGCGGCAGACGAGGCTTCCTTAGCCATCAAGAGGCTCGGAGCCGAAATCGTGGAAGCAGCCATTGCGCCGGCAGCGCTTGCCTTGAGCAGCTTACGGCGGGAAATTTGCAGTTCAGACATCAGTTCTTCTCCTGTTTCTCTGTGTCTCAGGCAATTGTCGGTGTGGTACCAACGCTTGCGAACGACGTTTTGTCGGGACGGTGTCTGGCCGTCCTCTTTGTCACGGTTGCAATTTTTCGCCCACGTAGGTGCTACGTAGTTTTGATTTATGTCAAAGGTTTCAGGAGTTGACTTCTGATGCTTTTTTCGGCATTTTTCGCGCAAGTGCGCTCGTGCGAAGGAAAAAATTGCAAAAAATATTAGCTGGCTAATAAAAGATTCAAATGATCGTCATAAAGCGAACCGCTAAGATCACAGTAAATCAGCGATGTACTGAAATTCTGCTCAAGCGACGGGAGCTTTAGATGAAAATTAACTATACGGCAAAAGAAAATTTGATATTTTTGCCGGATAGAGAATGGGTGCTGTTCGGTGTGAGGCGTTGGATGCCTATTGTCACCGAATGGACTTCTTAATCTGTTTGAGTTGCTATCTTTGATAGGTTTCCAAAACCAGTGGGGCAGTATGAACGGCTGTGTACTGCCTCATTGCCTGCAACCGGAAGGCGTTGCGCATTTCACTTCGATAGCTTGAGTTTCCTCTATGGTGAAGGTGTCTATTGACAAAGATCACACGTCTGGCTGAAGAAGCCACTGTTGAAGATTACGGTGTTCGATACCTAGCGTTGATCGATTGACTTCGTCAAGAGAAAGTATGAGTTTTGGCCAGTTGTCTCGGATAGCCTGAAGCGGAGAAAATTCGCGTTCCAGGGTTTGATCGGACGCAAGTAAATAGCAGACCTGGACGTACATTCTCCGGCCGTTTTTGTCAGCGACGAAGTCGACTTTTTTGTCCGACACCGATCCAAAGCGCAAGCTCCAGCCGCGTCTGGTTAGCTCTGTGGCGACGATGTTCTCGAGAACTTGCTCAATATTGCGGTTGTTGGATCCGCTGAAGAAAGCCTCACGGAAACCATGATCGGCGAAATAGATTTTAGGCCGCAATCTAAGAATGTTTTTGCCGATGCAGTCCACGCCGTCGACACGCAGGTGCATAAATTGATCAGAAGTGGCGTGTTAATTTCGGTGGTCGCTACACGTTCTAAAGTAGGAACGATCAAAGGTTGAAAATAATCCTCTGGTCAATTCCTTCCGGCAAAAAGGCCGCGCTCCTGACTATTCAGAAGCGCGGCTTTGCTATGAGAAAATTAGTCGGATGGCTTACCGAACGGAGGCCACAGCCGCCTTCATGGCGGAAATCACTTCTTTGTACCCCTCGGGGGACTTCATGCCGAACACGGCGGAGCCGGCCACGAAGGTATCAGCACCGGCCTTGGCGACTTCAGCAATGTTGTTCGTCTTGATGCCTCCGTCGACCTCCAGGCGGATGCTGCGGCCCGTACGGGCTTCGTAAGCATCGAGCTTAGCGCGCATGGCGCGAATCTTGTCGTAGGCCGAGGCAATGAAACTCTGGCCGCCGAAGCCGGGGTTGACGCTCATCAGGAGCACCATGTCGACCTTGTCGATGACGTAGTCGAGGTATTCGAGCGGGGTGGCCGGATTGAAAACGAGACCGGCCTTGCAGCCTTCGTTGTGAATCAGCTGCAGAGTGCGGTCAATGTGACGACTTGCTTCGCAGTGGAAGGTGATGATGTCGGCACCGGCCTTGGCAAACGCAGGCACCAGGCTATCGACGGGCTCAATCATCAGGTGCACGTCAATGACGGCTTGCGTGTGCGGGCGGATTGCTTCGCACACAAGCGGACCAACGGTGAGGTTCGGGACGTAGTGATTGTCCATTACGTCAAAGTGAATCCAATCGGCCCCGGCCGCAACCACATCTCGGACTTCTTCGGCAAGACGTCCGAAATCGGCAGAGAGAATGGAGGGAGCAATGACGGTGTTTTGCATGAGCGAACCTTTTTAATGGTAGGTAACAGGCAGGAACGGTTGCGCGAATGATAACGAAAAAAGTCCCGTCGGCGAGAGCCGGCAGGACTTGTGAGTCATGGCAAATCAGCCCGGTTGATCAGAGTTTGACTTTGTCTTCTTCGAGGTTGAAGGCCTTGTGCAGAGCGCGTACGGCAAGTTCCATGTACTTGTCCTGAATCACGAGGCTCACCTTGATTTCAGAAGTGCTGATCATCTCGATATTGATGCCCTCGGCAGCAAGCGACTCGAACATGCGGCAGGCTACGCCTGCGTGGGTGCGCATGCCGATGCCCACAACGCTCACTTTGGCAATGTCGGCGTTCGTGTGAATGCCTTCGGGATGGCAGACCGGAACGACTTCTTCATTGAGGACCTTCAGGCATTTGTCAACGTCGCCGCGCGGAACGGTAAAGGAGAAGTCGGTCGTGCCGTCGAGACCGTCGTTTTGCACGATCATGTCGACGTCAATATTGTGCTGGGCTACGGGGCCGAGAATCTTATAGGCCACGCCCGGGGTGTCGGGAACGCGCGAGAGCGTGATTTTGGCTTCATCGCGGGTGCAGGCGATGCCGGAAACAAGGGCTTTCTCCATCTTCGGATCATCCTCAAAAGAAATCAGGGTACCGCTGGACGCTTCGACGTCAACGGGAATATTGGGGTCAGTAAGGCTCGAGAGAACACGCACGGGAACGTGGTATTTGCCGGCGAACTCCACGCTGCGGATCTGCAGCACCTTGGAGCCGAGGCTCGCGAGCTCGAGCATTTCTTCAAAGCTGATGACGTCAAGTTTGCGGGCTTTGGGTTCGATGCGCGGGTCGGTGGTGTAAACACCGTCAACGTCGGTAAAAATGAGGCATTCCTGAGCCTGAAGAGCCACGGCAAGTGCCACGCCCGAAGTGTCCGAGCCGCCGCGGCCGAGGGTGGTGACGTTGCCTGCGCTGTCTCGTCCCTGAAAGCCGGCGACGATGACAACTTTGCCGGCGTCAAGTTCACGCTTGACCGGTTCGCTGTCAATGGACTCGATACGGGCCTTGGTAAAGGCGCTGTCTGTGTGTACGGCAACCTGGGAGCCGTTGAAGCTCACTGCGTCGACACCGATGCTTTTGAGAGCCATCGCGAGCAGGCCGATGGAGACCTGTTCGCCGGTACTTGCAATGACGTCGAGCTCCCTGGGATCGGGATTGGGCATGATTTCTTTGGCAAGCGCGATGAGGCGATTGGTTTCTCCGCTCATCGCAGAAACCACCACCACCATCTGATAGCCGGCGCGGTGCCACTTGGCAACACGCCTTGCGACATTCTTGATGCGCTCGACGCTACCCATTGAGGTGCCGCCGTACTTGTGAACAATAATGGCCATAAACGTCTCTGTTTTGGTTGAATGTGGCGTGCCGGCAAACAAACTCTCCGAATGAGGTGCCGAGCACAAAAGACTTCACGATTGTCGCAAACTTTGACCGCATTTCGGCGCCGTCGCGCAGAATCGGTACAAGTTAAAAGGGAAACATTGATCTTTCCCAAGTCAAACAGGCAAAGCCGCTTAGGAGGTATGTCTCAGTTTGCGCCTTCGCAAGTTGATTTGCTTGAGAAGTAACCTTGCCACCTGCATTTTGAGGTCTGATGTTTGGATGCGACGCAAAATGACGTATCTTCCGCTAGAGTAGATCAGAATTGAATATCTGTTCGGCTCGTGAGACAGATCATGCGCATTCCCAAATTGAAGAAAATCCAAACAAAGGTATTACCCCTGGAGCAAAATTTCGCCAAAACATACGTGGACGACAACGGTGTCTGTCGCTTGGGACAGACCGTGCTGGAACATGCACTGACTTCCGGTCTGGTTGCCCGTGAATTGTGGCAATGGTGGCCCGACGCGTTACAGAAGAAATGGTTCCCCGACGGCTTGGATTTTCTCGTCAGTGAACACGACGTCGGCAAGATGACGCCTGCGTTTCAAGAGAAACTTCGACGAGCTACTTCGGATTATTTTCCGAACAGCATTCCGGAATTGGCTACTGCGGATCCGTCTCTGGAAAAACGATGGGGAGGGCACAGCGGTGCCAGCTTGTTGACAGTGACGGCGTTGACGCATGACGCGCGTGTTCCGCTGATTCTCGGGTTACATCACGGCAGACGTCCCAAGACGGGGATGCTTCGTGCTGCTGATGATGTTCTGGGAGGCAAAGCTTGGCAAGAGCAACGCGAGCTCCTTACGCAAAAACTCAAAGCTTTTTTCAATGCAGAGTTTCCGGTTGTCAAAAGTGACCTTCAGGCCAAGGTTTTGGCCGGATTCACGACTGTGGCCGACTGGATCGGTTCTAACGATGCCTTGCTCCAGGGCAAGGTTTGCGATGCCGCCGCCGCCCGCAGGGCGGTCATGTCCGCAGGCTTCTATCGTCCTCGCGTCAAACAGAAATTGAACTTTGCCGATATTTTCGGCTTTACTCCGAATGACGCTCAGAAAGCGCTGGCAGTCAAGTGTTCCGGTCCCGGCGTATACATTCTTGAAACGGTGATGGGGGCCGGAAAAACCGAAGCGGCGCTGTATGCCGCCTACCGCTTGCTTGCTCAAGGCCAAGCCACAGGACTTTATTTTGCTTTGCCTACCCAGACGACCTCTAATGCTGTGTATACCCGCGTCAATTCTTTTCTCGACAAGATTCTCGAAGACGATGATGCGGCTAAACGTGCTTTGCTGGTTCACGGTAAAGCCGCTTTGGTGATGCAGGAAATGGGCGAGGAGGCGGCTCCTGGCGGCGGTTGGTTTGCGCCTCGCAAGAGAAGCATTCTCGCTCCCTTCGGAGTCGGAACGATTGATCAGGCTCTCATGTCTGTAATGGGGGTTAAGCATTCGTCCGTACGAACTCTGGGACTGTTGGGCAAGGTTGTGATACTTGACGAGGTACACAGTTACGACATGTACACGGGCACCATTGTCGATGCGCTTGTCAAAGAACTCCGGGAACTAGGCTGTACAGTCATCGTCCTGTCAGCAACGCTTACGCAGCAACGCAGGGGCATGCTTGCCGATCAACCGTCATCCGCAGAGGCCTACCCGCTTTTGACTGCGGTTGACCAAAAGGGACAGTTGGTTGAAATTCCGATTGAAGCGCCGTCAGCCAAGAAAGTGGAACTCTCGTATGCCTCTGATGATTCGATCGTTCTGAAACAGGTTATCGAGCGAGCAAAAGGCGGGCAACAAGTCTTATGGATTGAAAACACTGTCAATGAAGCGCAAAAGCTCCATGAAAGGCTGTCCGAGGCTTTATCAGGGACGACCGTCGAGCTCGGCATTATTCATTCCCGATTCACCGTGGCCGATCGCGAGGTGAACGAACATCGATGGATAGATGTCCTCGGAAAAAAATCGACCACCAGGGCGCAACGCGGAAGAGTTCTGGTCGGGACGCAAGTTTTGGAGCAGTCGTTGGATATTGATGCGGATTTTTTGGTTACGCGTTTGTGTCCGACCGATATGCTTCTGCAGAGAATGGGGCGTCTTTGGCGTCATGCCGTAACCGAGCGTCCCGATGGTGCCCGCTGTGAGGCCTGTGTGATATGCCCCGATGAAAATTTGATGAAAAAGGACCCCAAAAAAGCGTTTGGAGCATCGGCGCATGTCTACGCTTCCTATGTTTTGTGTCGAACACTCGAAACTCTGGCCGGTCGTGCATCAATAACACTACCGACTGACATACGGCAGATCATGGAAGACACATACCGAGAACGCCCAGAGTCTGGAGTTCTCTCCGATTTGTTAAACGAACTTGAGGAAGGTTCCGGCTCGACCGTAGGAAGAAGAGCACTTCGGCAATTGGCGCAGCTCACGTTGACGGATGCGTTCGGAACCATCGATGATAACGATGAGAGCAATCTGGCAACCCGCTACTGCCAGATGCCCACGGTCGACGTCTTGCTTCTTCGTCGCATTTTGAATCGTGACGGAAAAACGGAAATTGAGTTTTTGAGCGGGAAAAAACTGGATTTGCCCGACGGCACTGGTCTGAGCTACTCGCAAAAGGTATCAACCGCGTTGATATTGATGAAAAACTGTGTCCGTACCCCGATCTACCTGGCACCGACGGCCGATGAGCAGCGCAGTCTCTCCTGGCTTGCTCCGTACCTTTTTGTAGCCGCCCATGACAGTATGCGTATTCGAGTGGGTCTTGTTGATGATGACGGAAGCGTTTATCACATGGACGGGACACCGGCCTTGCCTAACCGAAGAGTTTTCTACGACAAATCCGGATATCGATGCCTGAATCCGGACGAATGAATGATTAAACCTGTATCGCTATATTTTGATCTTCACCAAAGCTATGACAACCGATAAAAAGTTCAATTTGATTGATGAACAGTGGATTCCCATTCGGGAAAGGGGGTTGTTCAGTCTCCGAGACATCTTTTCGGATCCGTCTCTAAGGAGAATCGGTGGCAACCCGATCCAGAAAACGGCTATCTTCAAGTTGCTGTGCGCTATCGCCCAAGCAGCATGGACACCGAAGACCGAAGAAGAATGGCGGCAATCGACTGTCGAGGATTTTTGCCGGAAATGCCTTGCTTATCTTGAAAAGTGGCATGAAAAGTTCTGGTTGTACGGCGACGAGCCGTTTCTGCAGGTCCCCGCGGTTGCAAATGTGAAAGTTGCTCCCTTTGCTGCCCTGAATCCGGAAAAGGCGAGTGGAAACACAACGGTGCTCACGCAAATTCAGTTGCAAACGGAGCCTACCGATGCCGAAAAAGCTTTGTTACTGGTGACGCTCATGGGTTTTGCCACCGGTGGTAAAAAAGTGGATAACTCGCTGATTCTTACTCCGGGTTACAAAGGTAAAAGCAAATCGGGCAAGGCCGGTTCTTCTCTGGGTTTCATGGGGTACCTGCACTCGTATGTGCAGACCGATTCCGTTGCTTCCACCGTATGGCTGAATCTTTTTTCCTATGAAAGCCTTAGCAGGTTGCAGTGCTATCCCGAAGGCGTAGGAACGGCTCCTTGGGAAACGATGCCGACGGGAGAGGATTGCGATGTTGCACGCAAACTCAAAGATTCGTTGATGGGACGTCTGGTTCCGTTGGGCCGGTTCTGCCTCCTGGCTGACGGCGGAATGCACTACACGGAAGGCATTGCACATAACACCTATCAAGCCGGTCGTTTTGATCCAACCCAGTCTGTGGGACGAACCAAAAAAGACTTCAAAACGCTTTGGGCTGATCCAGACAAGAAGCCCTGGAGATCCCTGACATCAATCTTGAGTTTTTTGGGATCTCAGGATGCGTCTCGGTTCGTGTGCAGCCAGGTGGAATTGGGAATGTCCCGAGCAAGAGATCGCTTTGAGACTGTCGAACTATGGTCCGGCGGAGTGCGCGTAACTTCCAATGCCGGCGAACAGTATCTAACGGGGTCCGATGACTTTGTGGACTCACAGTTTGAATTTTCGCCGCAAGATGTCGGAGAACAGTTTTTTGTGACTTTCTCGACTTCGGCCGAACAGCTCGATCATCTGGCCAAACGGCTCTATATGTGCGTTCTTGGTTACTACAAGGACATGGGAACCGACGGCAAGACGTTGGCCGAGAGATCTGTTGCCAAATTTTGGGAAATTGCCGGATTGCACGCCCAAGAACTGATCGATTCTTGTGTTCCCGGTGAAGACCCCGAGCCCGTGAGATATTTTTTCCGAGCCACGATGCGAAATACCTATAACGAATCGTGTCCTCATTTCACCCCTCGCCAGCTGCAGGCCTGGGCCAAAAATCAACCTAATGCATCACAGAAAGGAAAAGAACGATGAGTGAAATGCCTGATAAAAACGCCTTGGAAACTCGCGGCCAGGCTTTCGTGCGCTACGTGATTGACAGATGCAGCAAAGACAAAGGTGCTGCCGCGGCCATGCGCCGTGCAGATAATCCTGCCATGCAGCATCAGAGTTGGAACATTCTGATTGACTTTCATGTCAACTTGGATAACTCGATCGAGCGAACCGCCTTTGCTTGCATTGGTGCCGCCGTGATTCAAGCCAAAGCAAATCGCAACGGAGATACGCCTTTGACGCGCGCGCTCTCGCTTGCGTATTCGGGGACGGAGGGACAGGGAGCAAGCCGCCTGCGCCGACTTTTAGCCTGCTCTACGACCGAGGAGTGCTGCAGTTGTTTAAGGCCGCTGTTTCGACTTCTAGCGGGTAAAACCAGTGCAGCCATCGACTATGCACAGCTTCTGGATGATTTGCTCGCATTTCCGTATCGAAGCGAAAAAATCAAGGCCAAGTGGGCGACATCGTTTTACCAACGAGAAGCGCGAGAGGAGCAGTCATGATTGCCGGAGTATTGGAACTAAGTTGGAGAGACATTAGAGAGCTCCGGGTTACGGATCCGTATTCCGTGCATCGAGTGATCTACAGCCTGTTTCCCGATGAGCGCACGCCGGAGCAAAAGAATGCGCATCAGCCGGCTGGTTTTCTCTATGCGGACAAAGGGGGCGACAAAGTCTCCAGGCGCATTTTGTTTCTCTCAAACAGGGAGCCATTGGAGCCGGCATACGGCACAGTGCGCACTCGGTGTATTCCGGACAAATTCTTGCAACACGATGCATACGCGTTTGAGGTCGTCGTCAACCCCACCAGGAGGTCGGTAAACGGCAACCTTGTTCCTATCAAGCAAAGGGAAGACATACGGACGTGGTTTGAATCACGCACGGCATCGTGGGGTTTCAGGTGTCTTCAGACCGAGGTCTTAGAAGTCAATGTTCAACAATTTCGCAAGGGACAGCATCGTGTGACGCTTGAGCAGGCGGTGCTCAAGGGCGTGATGAAGGTCACGCAAAGAGATCTTTTCATCAAAAGTTTCGAAACAGGTATCGGACGAGGCAAAGCTTTCGGTTGCGGCCTGCTTCAGATTGTTCCCATTCAAGTTTCCGGCAATTGATCAAGGAGATAAACATGTCTATCAATCCTTTTTTGAATACTCGCATTGAATTCCACATTCTTCAGTCTTTTCCCGTCACCTGTCTGAATCGTGACGATGTTGGTTCGCCCAAGACGGCAGTGGTCGGGGGTGTGACGCGCGCTCGAATCAGTTCTCAGTGCTGGAAGCGTCAGGTTCGCATGATGCTCCATGAGTTCGGAGTGAAAATCGGTACGCGTTCCAAATTGGTCAATCAACAGATTGCCGCCAAATGTCGGGAACTCGGCGCGACGGATGAACAGGCTCAGGCTTGCGGTGACGTCATCGCCAAGGCCATTGTGAAGGACACACTCTACTTCTTCACTGATACAGAAGTCGAAGAATTTGCCGCTTATGCACAGTCGAAAAACTTTGATGCGGGAGCTGTTTCAGACAAGGATATTCAGAAGCGTTCAAAGAAAGTTCTGAAACTGGCTGTCGACGGTCTTGACATTGCTCTTTTCGGTCGCATGGTGGCTCAGGCACCGGAGCTCAACGTTCAGGCTGCAGCTTCGTTTTCTCATGCGATTTCGACACACGCCGTGAATAACGAGATCGAATTCTTTACAGCGTTGGACGACCTCGATACCGCAGCCGGTCACCTTGACAATCTCGAGTTTTCTTCTGCGACGTACTATCGCTACGTTTCTCTTGATCTCGGGCAGCTGTATGAATCTTTGCAGGGCGAACAGATCCAGGAAAGCGTGCAGGCCTTTACCAAGGCTCTCTTCTTGGCTATTCCAGCAGCACGACAGGCCACGATGTCCGGTGCTTGCGGGTGGGACTACGCGAAAGTATTGGTGCGCACGGGGCAGCGTGTCCAGCTCTCGTTTGACAAGCCTGTTCGAGCCAATGACGGTTTCCTCAAGCCTAGTATCGAAGCGCTCAAGAGCGATCTTAAAAAGAAGGAAAAACTCTTTGGTTCCTTGTTCGGCAAGAAGATGGAATTCGAATTCGGCGGCAATGACAATGAAGGCATTGACGAATTGCTTGAAGCCCTGAGCCAAACGATCGGAGAAATCAATGGCTGATTCATATGTGCTGTTGTGGTTGGAGGCGCCTCTCCAGTCATGGGGCTATGAGTCGCGATTCAACAGAAGAGAAACGCTCGGCTTTCCGACGAGATCCGGCGTACTGGGACTGATTCTTTGTGCAATGGGGGCAGGAGGCCCCCAGTCGGAATGGCTGGAAAAGATGTCGCGGTATGGACAAACCGTGTTGGCCTTTGGCAAGAAAGGGCCTTCTCGGAAGTTTCGCGAAAATCTGCAGTTGGTGGACTTCCAGATGGTCGGGAGCGCATATGACGATTCCGATCCCTGGGAAACGCTTCTGATTCCCAAGACGATTGAGGGGAAAAAGGCTGTCTCCGGGGGGACGAAACTGACGTATCGGTACTACCTGCAAGACGCAAAATTCGCCGTCATTGTCTGCGTGCCGGAGGAATTGCGGAAAACGATTGAGTTCGCTCTGCAAAATCCTCATTGGGACCTGTATTTGGGTCGCAAGTGCTGCGTGCCGACGGATCTGGTATATCGAGGATGCTACTCTTCGGAAGAGGAGGCCTGGCAGGAGGCTTTGAACATTGCCGATGGCAAGGCTCTTGAGTGCCGTTTTACGGTGCTCGAGGGACAGCATCCGGAAAGGGGCGAGGTTATGACGCTGTCGGACGTGCCGGTGCAGTTTGGAACGTTCAAGAAATATGCCGACAGACAAATCACAATCATCGATGTCTGAAACGACTCCTCGTAAGTCTTCACCTCGGCTGTTCATCAAAGTTACGAGGGATAACCTTCCTCAAATTAAGGATCGCTATCCCTATATCTACCTTGAGCACGGTCGACTTGAAGTTGATGACAGCAGCATCAAGTGGATTGATGCTCAGGGTGGTGTTGTCAGGATCCCCGCAGCTTTGCTTCAGTGCTTGTTGCTTGGGCCGGGCACATCCGTTACTCATGAGGCTGTCAAAGTATTGGCCGCGGCGAAATGTGCCGTAATGTGGGTAGGTGAGGACAGTCTGCTTTACTACGCAAACGGCATTACGCCGACGGCTGATACCCGCAATATGCTCAGGCAGATTAAAGCGGCAGCCGATCCGGTGTTGTCTCTCGATGTTGCCCGACGGATGTTTGCCCGTCGGTTTCCTGGTGTGGATCTCCGAGCGAGAACGCTGCCGGAAATGATGGGCATGGAGGGAGTGAGAGTAAGAAACTTGTACAGGCAAAAGGCTGAACAATATGGCCTGCGCTGGGAAGGAAGACGGTTCATTCCCGGACAATTTTCAGCGAGTGATACTGTCAATAGAATTTTGACGGCATGCAACGCTGCATTGTACGGAATCTTAAATTCAATCGTTCATTCTGCCGGTTTTTCACCGTACATCGGCTTCATTCATTCCGGCAGTCCTTTGCCTTTCATCTACGACATGGCAGATCTATACAAGGCTGATTTGTGCATTGACCTGGCATTTCGTCTGACTTCTGATTTGAAGGGTCAGTACGACCGCAGCGCCGTTTCGGAGGCATTCCGACACCGCGTCATTGAGCTAAAGATTCTTGAGCGCGGGGTTGATGACATCAACGAAATGATCGGAGTCGTTCCATGATGGTCGTCATAGCATCTGAACTGCCGCCGGCTGTTCGGGGAAGGATGAAGCTTTGGTTTATCGAACCAAGGCCAAATGTTTTTGTTTCAGGAGTCAAAGATGCGTTGTCCGAACGAATTATTCGCTATCTTGTGAGGCACTGTCCGAAAAACAGCGGCTTGATGATTTTTTCCGAGATCGGCAAGGCCCCCGGTTATGCCATTTCGGTGTTGGGTAAAACACAACGTGAGCTTATTGAGATCAGTGGCCTTCAGTTGGTTAGGGAACCCCCTTTAACCACCATAACCACAAAAAGTAGCGTTGGCTGAATTAGCCTAACGCTAAATCTTGCTGTCTTCTCCACGTCCGTGGAGGTGTTTCTGTAAGTTAACCCGATTGACACTGCCAAGCAGGGTCTTCTCCACGTCCGTGGAGGTGTTTCTAAAGGCGGATAAACTCTTTCCGTCCCTCCTGAGTCTTCTCCACGTCCGTGGAGGTGTTTCCTAGATAGCGCATTGAGCTGCGATATAGACTACGTCTTCTCCACGTCCGTGGAGGTGTTTCTCGAAATGCTCAATCATTATTTCGCCGGCTGCGGTCTTCTCCACGTCCGTGGAGGTGTTTCTTTAGGCGGTTCTGTTGATCTTAGCAGCTATTTGTCTTCTCCACGTCCGTGGAGGTGTTTCTCACGTTTGCATACGACTACAAGGGCGAATAAAGTCTTCTCCACGTCCGTGGAGGTGTTTCCGCTTTCGCACGAGGGTCTTGTCGATCCCTGTCAGTCTTCTCCACGTCCGTGGAGGTGTTTCTACAAGTCGATTCGTACGCCGTACCTGATTCAGGTCTTCTCCACGTCCGTGGAGGTGTTTCCTTACGATGCCGCATAGCGGTCTTAGTGAAAAGGTCTTCTCCACGTCCGTGGAGGTGTTTCCTGCAACATGATTTCCGGAAGACCCGTGAATGTGTCTTCTCCACGTCCGTGGAGGTGTTTCAGTCATCGTCTGCCTCCTCCTCGTCTTCTTCAGGTCTTCTCCACGTCCGTGGAGGTGTTTCTCAAGAACCCTTCGCTTTTCAGCCTCACCCAGGGTCTTCTCCACGTCCGTGGAGGTGTTTCCCGGACACGAAAAAGGCCGAAGGAGCTGACGACGTCTTCTCCACGTCCGTGGAGGTGTTTCTAGCGCCAGGGGTTATTCGGCCGAAGTCCCTTGCGTCTTCTCCACGTCCGTGGAGGTGTTTCTTGAACTCAAGGAATGGGCTGAAGGTGGAACGAGTCTTCTCCACGTCCGTGGAGGTGTTTCTCCTGCAAAGCAGTTTGTTGAGTTGCCTAAAGCGTCTTCTCCACGTCCGTGGAGGTGTTTCCATCGAATACACGTCGATGCTGGCACGCTCTCAGTCTTCTCCACGTCCGTGGAGGTGTTTCTTTCGACACCTGGACCTTTCTGCGGCCACGGAAGTCTTCTCCACGTCCGTGGAGGTGTTTCTGGCGATCAGCGGAGCGGTCCGACTGCTTCCACTTCTTCTCCACGTCCGTGGAGGTGTTTCCCAAGCATCGAGAATAATAGGCGGCTCATCGGTGTCTTCTCCACGTCCGTGGAGGTGTTTCCTATCGTTGCTATCAAATGTCAATAGAAACGGGGTCTTCTCCACGTCCGTGGAGGTGTTTCCAACGTCAACTGCTACGGCTTCAAGATTCTGGCGTCTTCTCCACGTCCGTGGAGGTGTTTCTCCGGGAAGGTCACGGAACTTTGTGCGCAGAGTGTCTTCTCCACGTCCGTGGAGGTGTTTCCGCGCACGCGCACGACTCGCGCACGCGCACGCAGTCTTCTCCACGTCCGTGGAGGTGTTTCTGCGCACAATGTACGAAATTGACAGCGGGTTGAGTCTTCTCCACGTCCGTGGAGGTGTTTCTGAGCGCGATGCTCGCGGGGGCACTCGATATACGTCTTCTCCACGTCCGTGGAGGTGTTTCTATCTCGCGGCGCAGGCCTTCTTCTCGCAGTCTGTCTTCTCCACGTCCGTGGAGGTGTTTCCGTCGTCACGCAAACTGACAGACTCAGCACGAGGTCTTCTCCACGACCGTGGAGGTGTTTCCCCCGCAAAACAGTTCGTAGAGCTTTCGAAAAACGTCTTCTCCACGTCCGTGGAGGTGTTTTCGCTTGAAAAGTTAGCAGGTAGGTAACAGATTCGTCTTCTCCACTAAAATCACCGAGGTGATTTCAGATAATTCAGTCCGGAGAGGAGACATGTCCATCAGTCTGAAGTTGAGCGAACTCGACACACCGAGCCTTTTGATCGACAAGGCCAAACTTTTCGAAAACATTGATTATTGTCAGAGGCGCGCTCACGAGCTCGGCGTCCACTGGCGCCCGCACGTCAAGACTCACAAGTGTGCACCGATAGCCGCCATGCAGGTTCAGGGCATGTTCGGCGGCATTACGGTCTCGACTGTCAAGGAAGCCGAGTACATGTTTGATGAAGAGGGCATCACGGACATCATTTATGCCGTGGGCATCGCTCCGCAGAAGTTGCCGCGCATCGCGCTTCTCAACAGCCGCGGCGCAGACGTCAAGATCATTCTCGACAATCTCGCTAGTGCGATGGCGGTCAGTGAATTCTGCCGCGCCCACAACACCAGAATCGGTGTTCTGCTTGAAATCGATTGCGACGGACATCGTTCCGGTCTCAAGCCCGATGATCCCGCGTTGGTGACGGTAGCCAAGGCGCTGACCGACGGCGCCGTTTTCAAGGGGGTCCTGACGCATGCCGGCGACAGCTATCTTTCCCGCAATCGTGAGGAACTGGAAGCCTGCGCAGCCAACGAAGTTCATCAGATCATGAAGGCTGCCAATGTGCTTAAGGACGCGGGCTACCCATGCGAGATAGTCTCCGTGGGGTCGACTCCGACCTTTACGGCCGTCAAGGATACTGAAGGCGTCACGGAATACCGTAGCGGCGTGGGCGTCTTTCACGACCTGGTGATGGCAGGACTCAATGTCTGCAAGGTCGAAGAGATCGCTTTGTCCGTTTTGGTGACGGTGATCGGCCATCAGCCCCAAAAAGGCTGGATCATCACGGACGGCGGCTGGATGGCGATGAGCCGAGACCGCGGTACGGCCGCTCAGGCGGTCGACTGGGGTTACGGGCTTGTGTGTGACGAGGCCGGCAAGCCGATTGAAAACCTCTGGATGAAATCGGCCAACCAGGAGCACGGCATCGTCTGCAGCCGAGACGGCTCAGCAATTGATCCCGAAGCGTTCCCGGTGGGCACGCGCCTGAGAATTCTTCCCAACCATGCCTGTCCGACGGCCGCCGCGTTCGACAAGTATTTCGTTGTCGACGAGAAGAACAACGTGCAGACGATCTGGCCCAAGATCAACAACTGGTGATAACAACCCCGGTGCATTGACATCAGATTGGCGGAAGCGGAGAACCAGGTTCGCTTCCGCTTTCTACATTCTTTTGCTTATTGCAACCTGTTTACGATTTCGCTACAACTAAAAGGCAACCGAAACCGGTTCCTTTCTACCTCTCATGTTTTTGCCCATCGGCAGTTCCGACGCCATGATTTTGTCTGCAGCACAATTTGCGCACATTCGTTCGGTACGCCGCGTGCATAAGCCGTCCGGCTGGTATGCACGGGGGGCTTGGTGCTGGCGCTCCTAAAACTTCTCCTCATTAAGCCGATGCTCTCCGGCGGATTGTCGGGGTCATCGTCTGCGCACGTTTTAACAGCTTGTTTATGAGCTGTTGAATTTCTTCTCCGATTTGCTTTCAGTGATTTCCGTCTGCCGGCTGGCGATGCCTCAGTTGAGGATATGCGCCAAAAGGCGCCCAAAGTGTGCTTATTTCAAGGTCTGGCCCGGGCGGAATCCGTTCTTGAGGAAATTTTCAATCATGATGACCGAAATCGAGTTCGAAGCGATTGCACGTGAAGGCTATAACCGTATCGCATTGGTAAGTGAATGCCTGTGCGATTTGGAAACGCCGTTGTCAATCTATTTGAAGCTTGCCGGCCGGGACACTGACACTTTTTTGCTGGAAAGTGCGGAAGGCGGCAAAAGCTTTTCACGATACAGCTTTGTGGGGTTAAAGGCTCGTACAAAGATCGTTAGTTATCTGACGGATACTGGATTTTGCACTCAGGTTTTGACTGACGGGCAAGAAACCGAACGCGACACTGAAACCAACCCACTTGAGTTTGTTCGCAGATTCTTCAATCGTTTTCGTGTTGCCTTGCCGAAGGGATTGCCTCGCTTGACGGGCGGACTGGTCGGGTACTTCGGTTATGACACGGTACGATTGATCGAGCAAAGCAAACTGGGACGAAAAAAGTCCGGAGGGATTGGTGGACCGGATATTTGCTTGCTGTTGTGTGAAGAGCTCATCGTGATAGACAGTTTTAAGGGTCGTATGTACATTGTTATCAATGCCGATCCGAGAGTTCCGGGGGCGTACTCAGCGGCCGTTCATCGCATCCGAAGGCTCAAGCAGTCGTTGACCCGTCCGGTGGAAGCTCCGTATGCCGCCGGTGGCATTGTTCACGAAACAGAGCGTCCGTTTGCCCAAGAAGACTATTTGAAGGCTGTACGAAAAGCCAAGGACTACATCCTGGCCGGTGACTGCATGCAGGTGCAGATCGGGCAGCGAATCGAACGCGGCTTTACCGAAAACCCGATTTCTCTGTACCGTGCGCTGCGAAGTCTCAATCCATCGCCCTACATGTATTTCTACAACTTTGGAGACCACTTTGTTGTCGGTGCTTCGCCGGAAATTCTGGTGAGACAGGAGTTGCGTGACGGAAGACGGATCGCGACGATTCGACCCATTGCGGGAACTCGACCCAGAGGAGTTGATGTGCAGGACGACCGCCGACTTGCCGAAGACCTTCTGCATGATCCTAAAGAACGAGCCGAGCACCTGATGCTGATTGATCTGGCACGCAATGACATTGGCCGTATCGCCAAACCGGGCACCGTTCGCGTGACAGACAAGTATGCCATTGAGCGCTACTCGCAAGTTCAGCACTTGGTCAGTCATGTCGAAGGGGAACTCCTCGACGGACTCGACAATTTCGATGTTTTGAAAGCGACTTTTCCGGCGGGAACACTCACCGGAGCGCCCAAAGTCCGAGCAATGGAAATCATCGACGAGCTTGAGCCCGTGGCGCGCGGTATTTACGGGGGTGCGGTCGGCTACCTTTCCTTTGCCGGGGACATGGATCTCGCAATTGCCATACGAACGGCCGTCATCAAGGACAAACGGCTCTACGCTCAAGCGGCTGCCGGCATTGTCGCCGACAGTGTCCCCGAGATGGAATATGCGGAAACGGAACATAAGGCACGCGCAGTTTTGAGAGCGGCGGAACTGGCGGAGTCCGGTTTGGAAAGCGGAATCTGAACGAGGAGAAACAAAATGCTCCTGATGATCGACAACTACGACAGTTTTACGTACAACCTAGTGCAGTACTTTCAGGAACTCGGAGAGCAAGTGCAGGTTGTGAGAAACGACGAGGCAACCGTCGAGGAACTTTTGAAACGCAAGCCCGACCGTGTCTGCATTTCGCCGGGACCGTGTGCTCCGGCGCAGGCAGGCATCTCGAAGGAAGCCATTGTGCGGTTTTCTCAGTATGTACCGGTTCTGGGCGTGTGTCTTGGCCATCAGGCCGTAGGAGAAGTGTTCGGCGGGCGTGTGGTGCGGGCCGGACATGTCATGCATGGCAAGACGGATTGCATCACTCATGACGGAAAAGGACTTTTCAGCGGACTGCCGTCGCCGATGACGGTTGCGCGCTATCACTCGCTCGTGGTGGAACGCGAAACGTTGCCTGACATTTTGGAGGTGACGGCTGTCAGTTCAGACGGAGAAATCCAGGGACTCAGGCACAAGGTATTGCCGATTGAGACGACTCAGTTTCACCCGGAATCAATCGCCAGCGAATTTGGGCACGAACTGCTGAAAAACTTTCTGAATCTCTGACGATGAAATGGCAACGGGCCTCAGCTCACAAAAGCAGAGGCCCGTTCAACACAGGAAACCGACTTCAAAAGCTTAACCGCGGCGATCGCCGTAGAGCTCGTCGATTTCGGCGTGGAAACGTTCGCGGATCTTGGCGCGCTTGAGCTTTAACGTCGGCGTGAGCAGACCGCTTTCGATCGTCCAGGGCTCGGCGAGCAGACGCACGTTGCGCGGGATGCCGTAGTTCGGGAAGTCGCGCGTCAACGCCTTGATGCGACGCAGTGCGGCGTTGCGCACTTCCTTGTCCATCAAGATGCCTTCGTCTTTGGGATCCTTGCCGAGTTCCTTGACGAACTTGTCGAACTGCTCGGGGTTCACGACCGCCAGGCAGGCGATGTAGGGGCGATCTTCGCCGACGGCCATCACCTGATCGAACAGATTGTCGGTTTCGATGGCCTGTTCCAGGTCTCCCGGCGGGATCTTTTCGCCCGTGCTCGTGACAATGATTTCTTTGATGCGTCCTTTGATGCGGATATGGCCGCTCTTGTAGATGTCGGCCTGATCGCCCGTCTTGAGCCAGCCGTCTTCGGTGAGAACGGCGCGGGTGTCTTCCGGACGCATCCAGTAACCGACCATCACGTTCGGGCCGCGCACCATCAGTTCGTCGTTGGGACCCAGCTTGGTCTCGAGATTGTCGAGCGGAATGCCGACAGTCTGCGGATTGTTGCTGCCGAGCTTATTGACGCACACCACGGGCGAGGCCTCGGTCATCCCGTAGCCCTGAAGAATTTCAACGCCCAGGGCAAGGAATACCTTGGCTACGGTCGGATTGAAAGCAGCTCCGCCCGAAATGTAGACATAGGGTCGACCGCCGAAGATTTTGCGGATGCCGGCACCCACTTTCCTGTCAAGGAATCCAGCCACCAACGGATCGAAAAGCGCAGAGAAGCCCGAAGGGCAGGGCAGGCCGTTTTTGCGGCAGAAGCGGCGCCAGCCAACGTCAACCGCCCACCGGAAGATCTTCTGCACAAAGGGCGACTGCGTCGCAAGTCGATCCTGAATCTTGGAGTAGATCTTTTCATAGACGCGCGGCACGCTCAGCATGATGGTGGGGCGGATGACGCGCATGTCTTCCTGCAGGAGACCGATGTTTCGGTTGAACGCAACGAGGTTGCCCATGCCGAGCGCGAGGTAATAGGTCGCGATGCGCTCGAGCGTATGCGAAAGCGGCAGAAACGAGAGCCATACCTCGTCGACGCGCGGACAGATGCTGCTCAAAACGCCGTTGATGTTTGCAAGAAGCGCGCGGTGCGTGAGCATGACGCCCTTGGGTTTGCCCGTCGTGCCCGACGTGTAGACAAGGGCGGCGAGGTCGGTGGGCTCGGGGCCGGGCGGCAGTTCGACGCCTTGGCCCGTGGCAAGCCAGTGATCGACGCTCGTGACGGCTCTACCGTCGGAGACGGTTGTCTCAACGCCTTCTTCGGTGATCACCACGGTCTGCAGATCAGGTAATTCCATAGCAGCGCCGATGTCGCGCCAGCGATTGAACTTGGTCGTGACGAGGAAGCGGGCGCCCGAGTCGCGAAGAATAAAGGCCGAGGAGCCCGCCGTGTCGATCGCGTGCAGCGGCACGGGCACGAGAGCGCACATGAGGGCAGCCATGTCAAAGCAGATGGCGTCAACGCTGTTGGGAAGGAGCATGGCGACGCGTTCGCCCTTTTTGAGGCCGAGAGCCGCAAAGGCATGGGCCCAGCGCATGACGCGCTCGTACGTTTCCTGAACAGTAAGGGTCTGCCACTGTTTGACGCGGTTGTCGTAGTACATGTAAACCGGAATCTGCGGCCGCTGCTCCAGATGGTGTGTGAGCAGTTCGGGAAGCGTGCGCAGAACCTGAAGCTCGGCGCGGCGCGTTTGCATGGTATCGGTTTTATCGGTCACTGCAAATTCCTTTGTGGAGACGGCGATTTTGCAGGCTAGGCGTGCGCAAAACCCTTGCCGTCGAAGTATTCGTTTAAGCAATCCCCGAACTATACCGCGCGCCCGATTCAATGCCGTTGAGCATCATCCGTTCGGATGATGTCTAACGTACTTATTAAATCCGTTAAGTGCGTCCCTACAATTCCGAAAGACAAAACTTTTGACGTTTCCTACCTTTGCATCTTCTTTAGCGGATGTTTCGCAGCTACAAGTACACGCGGCAAGTGCTCTTTGCCTGTCTTTTTACTGTCTGCTTTTTCGTAGGCTATGCCGCGCTTGCCACCGTAATGCGCCTTTGGCTTGTACCGGCGGGCTTTGTTGCGTGCACGGCTTTTGCGGCGGTGCTGCTGGCGGCTTTCGGAGCTGTTGTGCGAAAAGGAACGCGGACCATGAAGGGTGTTACTGCTGAGGATGGGATTGTCATCTATCCGGATCTGCTCAGCTTTTCGGCGGCCTGCACTGCTGTTTGGATTCTTATTTTTGCCGATGCCTCTCGTTTTCCGTTGGCCTATTTCGCCTGCATCGCGGCTTGCGTGCTCTTTTGCACGATTCAGGCCTGCCGCTACAACCGAGAAGAAGGAGCTTTGCTGGCGTCTCTCGTACAGTTTGCATTTCCTGTGGTGGTCCCGTTTCTGGCTGTCTTCGTCGTGTGCATGACGTTTGGGCGACGAGCCGATTCGCGCATGGTGATCCATTACAAAGTAAGAAATGACGAAGAGGGACTCTCGCAGTACATGGAGGAAATCAACGAACAACGCTATCTGGCGCAGCAAAAGCGAAGCGCAGGTTTCAGAGCGCTGCTTGCAATGAGCGTTTTGTCAGCGGCGGTTCCTGACAAACAAAGGCGCGAGGAGCTTTTGCGCCAGCGGGAAAGCAGATCTGATCTGTGTATGTCGCTTGCGCTTTTGCCCATAGCTTTTCTGATAGCCGTTCGCCTGGCGGCCGGACACAACAGCGCAGACTTTCTGAAGGACGCCTACACCAAGCGCGTCTTCATTCGTGACGAAGCGGAGCAAGTACAGGATCGAACCGAGGAGACGCACCAAAAGAGAGCATTTCTAGACGGTGTGTAAGTTGATGTGCACGTAAACCCCTATGTAGTCTTTCTGATGGATAAATACCGCCCTTTCGAGGAGTCTGCTGACGTGCTACCTTGACAACGATCGCAGACACACATATGCGTTGCTCCTCAACTGCTCCTCAGAATTTGAAGCTCGGTTTGGTCGCCGAAGACTTCAAGCAAGCGATCCGAAAAAGGTTGACGTCGGACAAACTCAGGAAAACGATGTCAACCTTTTTGCTTGACCGATAACTTTTCTCTTGACCATTCTCCCCGGCACGGCTTCCGCGCCTTCTGATTGTCTTTTTCGTTTTTGCAGCCGGTTGTTGACTTACAGCCATCACTTTGTCAATTGCTTCCGAAAAAGACATTTCGTGTTTGATCTAAATCAAATAAACAATACTCTTAAGAAAGCGACAAGCACAAGGCGCCCATCGAACATGCACCGTCTTGGTGCAAAGTCTTACTTCAGCTGCGCATTTGAAGCGAGCGAAATCGCCGCATGCTTGCCGCGATTACAATTCGCTTTTTATATTGCTACAGCTGTTTTAAACCCATGACGCTCATCAATTCCGCAGCCAACGAAAACATCAAGCGCTGGAGAAAGATCTCCGAACATCCGAGAGGTGCAAAGAAAATCGGAACGACGCTTGCCGAGGGCATTCATCTGGCGGAAGTGATCTGTGAAAAGCGTCCTGAGACGCGAGCCGTTGTTGTGCGTGAAAACAACGTCCATCCGGATGTCCATGCGCTTGCCGAGCGCGTGGCCGAGGAAACGGGGGCCAAATTTCTGACCGTGGCCGACAAGCTCTACGATGCGGTCTGTCCCGTCGAAAACGGCACGGGCATCATGGTGGAAGTGGCAGTCGAGTTTGCCCAACGTCCGATGCAGCCGATTGCCGAGGACGCGCTTTATCTCGACGGCGTCCAGGATGCGGGCAATATGGGTACGCTCATTCGCACCGCTTTGGCTGCGGGCGTGTGTCACATCGCGGCCAGTTCCGGTTCGGCCGGTTTCTGGGCACCCAAGGTGTTGCGAGCCGGTATGGGAGCTCACTTCAGCGCCAAACTCTACGACAATGTCTGTGCCGAAGAAATTCACACGCTTTTCGCTGGACGCGTGCTGGCAGCCGACGCCCGAGGCGGAATGGACTTGTTCCGCACGCAGGGCTGGGAAAAGGGACCCGTGGTGTGGATGATGGGCGCCGAAGGCCCGGGGCTTTCTCTGCAGGCTCTGGCCGTTGCCGACGAACGCTATCTCATTCCGATCGAGCAGGCATGCGAGTCGCTCAATGTTGGGGCGGCCGCCGCGGTCTGTCTTTTCGAGCAGCGCCGCCGCCGACTTTTGGCCGACGCTTGAGCTACAGCGCTGAATCGACAGGCTTTTGCTAACAAACACGCGTCTGTATAATCTGATCTTTGCTTTTTGCGTACGGTTGACCTTCCGGTTCAACCACTAGACACATGGTTTTTAAAAAATTGCTCCTGAGCGTCTGCGCAGTCGCAACGCTCTCTGTCGCGGCGGCCGATGATGCCTTGGCTCGCGACAAGCTTCGCGTGGGCACCGAGCCCACGTTCGCTCCCTTTGAATTTATGGACACCCAGACCCGCGAATTCGTGGGTTACGACATTGACCTCATTCGTGCCGTTGCCGATAAGGCCGGCTATGACATCGAAGTCGTCAACATGGGTTTTGACGCGCTGATTCCCGCTCTGGGTATGGGCGTGGTCGATGTGGTGGCCGCAGGTGTCACCATCACCGAAGAACGTTCCAAGCGAGTAGACTTCACGGCTCCTTACTACACGGCCGGCCTTTCCATGCTCGTTCGCAAGGAAGACGCCGCCAAGTATCCCGACTTCAAGTCTCTGGAGAATCAGGCGATCGCCGTGCAGATCGGCACGACCGGTGCCGACAAGGCCAAGGATATTCCCGGTGCCAAGGTGACCAATTACAACGCCACGAGCGAAGCCTTCATGGCTCTGACGAGCCGCAACGCCGAAGCCGTGGTGCACGATCGTCCCGTGCTTGCCTACTTCATGAAGACTCAGCCGCGTATGTCACAGTCTCTGCAGCTACAGCCGGCAATTGAAGACGCGCAGCAGTATGGCTTTGCCGTGAAGAAGGGCAACAAGGAACTTCTTGACAAGCTCAACAAGGGCCTTGAAGCCGTTCGACAGGCCGGAGAAGATAAGCAGATCTACTCCAAGTGGTTCGCTCAGTAAGCTGAATTTCTTTCGGAGCGGCCCGCAGGGTCTGCACGCGAACCGGATTGCTTTTCATGGGCAGTCCGGTTTTGTTATGGACCGCAAAAGAAAAGCGGCGCGCCTGTCGACAGGATCGCGCCGCTTTTGGCCTTGGATGAATGTCAAAGCGCTTAGCTCGGCATCAGGCCGGAAATCAGCACCACGACGATAAGAAGCGGGCAGCCGATCGTGAGAATGCCGCGAAAGATCGACATCATCGAGTCGGAAACGCCTGAACCCATGCGGATTTCGTCCTTCATCATCGACCAGCGCTTGATGCCCACCAGAGCGCAGATCACGAGACCGCCGATCGGAAGCGACAGGTTGCTCGTGAAGTAGTCAAAGAGATCAAAGAAGTTGCGCTCGAAAAGGGGCTTGACGTCAGCCAGAGGTCCGAAAGAAAGGGTGCAGAGCGACCCGACCGCAAGCATCGCGATGCAGCTCACCAGAGAAGCCGTCATGCGGCGCATTTTGAGTTCGTCGACAAGGAAAGCAACCACGAGTTCGAGAAGCGATACGGAACTGGTGATGGCCGCCACGGCCAGGCACAGGTAGAAAGCAAACGCAAAGAGCTGTCCGAAGGGAAGCTGCGCGAAGACGACCGGCATCGTCATGAAGGTGAGGCCGGGACCGGCGGACGGATCGAGATGGAATGCAAAGACCGCCGGCATGATCATCAGGCCGCCCAGGATGGAGGCGGCAGTTGCCAGGAATGTGATCCAGGCGCAGCCGTTGATGAGGTTTGAATCCTGCGAGAGGTAGGAGCCGTAGGTGAGCATGCAGCCGCAACCGATGCAAAGCGAGAAGAAGGTAAAGCCCATTGCGGCGAGCAGGCTCTTCCAGCTGAAGGCTTCAGGATTCCAGCTAAAGAGATAGGCGAGACCTTCGGAGGCGCCCGGCAGCGTCACGCCGCGCACGATCACGATGATGACGAGCACGAGCAGAAGGGGCATGAGCACCTTGGAGATCTTCTCGATGCCGCGGCTGATCTCATAGGCGACGACCCAACCGGTCAGAAAGAGAAAGAGCGCCTGAAAGCCCAGCGATTTGACGGGATCGGACACAAGGCCGCCGAAGAGCGCACTGAGCTCGTCCTGGTTGGATACAAGTCCTCGGCCAACGGCCGAATCGATCAGATAGGAAAGCGTCCAGCCGCCGATGGTGGAGTAAAAGCACAGCACCATGAAGCCCGTGAGAACGCCCAGATAGCCCCAGATCGTCCAGTTCTTGCCCGCAATGGCTCGGTAAGCGGTCACGATGCAGCCTTTGCCCGTGCGGCCCAGACCGACTTCGGCGATCAGAAGCACGAGGCCGATCGTAAACGACAGGACGATGTAGGGGAACATAAAGACGCTGCCGCCGTTGGTTCCTGCCAGATAGGGAAATTTCCAAATGGCGCCTAAGCCGATGGCGGCACCCGCACTGGCCAGAATGAAGCCGATGCGGCTTGTCCATGTTGATCTGTTGTCAGACATTGATGTGTCCCTGAAATATTCTTATACGTAGGGCGATTTAAGCCAAGACTTATTGCAAACCGCTCTGAATTCGTCTTTATAGCATCTTTGGGATGCTAAAACGGATGCCGACGGGCAAACAATCACTCAGCAAACAAAAAAATACACCGAAGCTGGAAAAAAACAGCGCCGCAGGCAGCCTCGGCGAGAGGCGTACGATGCGGCGCAGTTTGTGCGTTTGCGGTGAGCCTCAGACGCCTGTGGCGACCACAACGAGCACCAGCAAGGGGGCAAGGAAGCGTAGCGAGAACTTGATGAAGGCATTGGCCGAAGCGCTGTACTTCTTGACCAGATTGACTTGCACGTAGGTCGAGTTCCAGGCCTTCCAACCTGCCAGAAGCGCAATCGACAGACCGCCCAGCGGCATCATGATGTTCGAGCAGAACCAGTCGAGGAAATCGAAGATGATGCGATCGAAGATCTTCACGTCGCTCCATACGCCGAAGGAAAGCGCCGAGACGAAGCCCAGCAGGGCAAGGCCGACGTAGCACAGGATCGAAGCGCTGATGCGTTTCATGTGCCATTCGTTCTGCAGATAGGCAATGCAGACTTCCAGCAGCGACACCGAACTCGTCAACGCGGCCACGAGCAGGCACACGTTAAAGAGAATCATGAAGAACCAGCCAAACGGAATCTGCGAGAAGATAAACGGAATGGTCACAAATACGAGCCCGGGGCCTGCATTGGGATCTTGGCCCATGGCGAACACGGCGGGCATGATCATGAGACCGGCGAGAAGCGCTGTCTGAATGGCGAGGTAGGCGATCCACAGCGAGGAGTTGGGAATGTCGGTGGAGTCCTTCAGATAGGCACCGTATGTCACCATGATGCCGCACCCCAGAGACAGACTGAAGAAGGTAAAGCCCATGGCGTTGAGAACACTCATCCAGGTAAGCTTGTCAAAGCTGAAGTCAAAGAGGAACTTCACGCCCTCCATGGCTCCGGGCAACGACAGCGAACGGATCATGATGACGATCATCAGGATGAAGAGCGTGGGCAGCAGGTACTTCGAGAGGCGCTCGATGCCGTTTACCACACCCAGGGCCACCACGCCGCAGGTGAGCGTGAGGAAGGAGAGGTGCCACAGCGAATTGGTGAGGCCGTCGCCCACCAAAGCGCCGAACGTTGCCTGCAGAACCTTCGGGTCGTTGGTCACGAGACTGCCGCCGAGGCTGTCAAAGAGATACTTCACGCACCAGCCGCCGACCACGGAGTAGTAGGACAGAATCACGAAGGACGTGAGAACGGCTATGCCGCCCATGATCGAGAAAGCCGGTCCGCCGAGGTGCTTGAGTGCATGCAGGGCCGAACCGCGGCCGGCGCGTCCCACGACGAGTTCGGCGATCAGCAGCGTGATGCCGATCGTGAACGTAAAGATAATGTACGGAATGATGAAGCCCGAGCCGCCGTTGATGCCGGCCCAGAACGGGAATTTCCAGATGGAGCCCAAGCCGATTGCCGAGCCTGCGCCGGCCAAAATAAAGCCGATCCTGGAACCCCAAGTTGTTGCGGTGGTAGCCATGTTTTTTTGGTTTGTTTGTGTTGAGTGAGGGGGAACGGAAGGCGCCGGCTGTTAGCCGACTGTTATCTGAGGTCGATCTCGTGCAAGGGCTTCTTGGATGTTAAAAAATGGTATCCGACAGACGCGCACGGAGCCGTTCTAATAAATTCTCCCTAAGAACGGCATCTTACCGCATTTGACAAAAGCTTAAAACCCGCAAGGAAACCAGCCTCAGGTTGTTTCGCCCCTTTGGCTTTTCGTTTGAAAAACGATAAATTAGTCGATGCGTTGTGAAATTCTTTGCATACCACGGCACGCAACGCACCTTCGGACGTCTTCTGTTACCGCAGAGGCGGGCGGCGAACGGTGTCAAGCCGGTACCTGTGCTCCCACGGGCAGCACGCCACCGCACAACCTTACCCTGCAGCCGCCCCACGGCACGAAGCACATCCGAAGATACCCCATAACAAAGCCATGGATGTGAAACAACAGGGAACGATTTTCCTATGCAGACCACAGAAGAGAACGGCGCCGCCGCACCGGTGATGACCGGCGCGAAGATTCTCATCGAAGCTCTTCATGCCGAGGGAGTCGAATACGTTTTCGGCTATCCGGGAGGAGCGGTTCTTCCGATCTACGATGAGATCTACAAGCAGAAGTACTTCAAGCATGTGCTCGTGCGTCATGAACAGGCAGCGGTTCACGCCGCCGACGCCTATTCGCGCTGCACGAACAAGATCGGCGTTGCTTTGGTGACGTCCGGCCCCGGAGCCACCAACGCCGTCACGGGCATTGCCACGGCCTATGCCGACAGCATTCCGATGGTCGTCTTCAGCGGCCAGGTCGGCACGAGCCTCATCGGTACTGACGCCTTCCAGGAGTGCGATACGGTGGGCATTACCCGTCCGTGTGTCAAGCACAACTACCTTGTCAAGGACGTGCGCGATCTTGCGGCCACCATCAAGAAGGCTTTCTATATTGCAAGAACCGGCCGCCCCGGTCCCGTTCTGGTGGATCTGCCCAAGGACGTGCAGTGCGGAAGCTGTGCCTTCGAGTATCCCAAGAGCTGCGACATCGTGAGCTACCGTCCTGTGACGCGCGGCCACAGCGGCCAGATCAAGAAGGCCATGCAGGTTCTGCTTTCGGCCAAGCGTCCGCTTCTGTACGTGGGCGGCGGTGCGACCTCGACGGCCGCAAGCGAGCTGGTCAACCGTTTTGCGCAGCTCACCGGCTACCCGGTGGTCTCGACTCTTATGGGCCTGGGTGCTTTTGACGGATGTGACGAAAAGCATCTGGGTATGGTCGGCATGCATGGCACCTATGAAGCCAACATGGCCATGCAGCACTGCGATGTTCTTTTTGCCGTCGGCGCCCGATTCGACGACCGTGTGATTGGCTGCCCCTCGGATTTTGAAGCCAATCCCCACACAATCGTACAGATCGACATCGACCCGAGCTCGATCTCCAAGAACGTGACGACGGACATTCCCATCGTGGGCGATGTCTATGAAGTGCTCAAGGAAATGGTCGGCATTCTTGAAACGACGACCGAGAGGCTTGATGAAAACGAACTGGCTGCATGGAATAAGCGCATCGACGGTTGGCGCGCGATGCAGTGCCTCAAGTACACCGTCAATCCTGAGGGCCCGATCCGCCCGCAGGCCGTGATCGAACGCGTCTGGCAAAAGACCAAGGGAGAGGCCATTTATGCCACCGACGTGGGCGAGCATCAGATGTGGTGCGCTCAATACCTCAAGCTGCGCAAACCGCGCAAGTGGCTTACGAGCGGCGGTCTGGGCACGATGGGCTACGGATTCCCGGCAGCGATCGGCGCGTGCTTTGCGCATCCCGACGAGGACGTCGTGTGCTTTACCGGCGACGGTTCCATTCAGATGAACATTCAAGAACTGGGCACCGCCAAGCAGTATGGCGTCAAGCCCAAGATCTTCCTGCTCAACAACGCCTACCTCGGCATGGTCGCCGTTTGGCAGCGCGCCTACTACAACGGTCACATGAGTGAATCGGTGATGGAGGTTCAGCCCGACTTCGTCAAGCTCGTTGAGAGCTACGGTCACGTCGGCTTGCGCGCCACCACCTACGAAGAGCTCGATCGCTGCATTGAGGAGGCCTTCGGCAAGTACAAGGACGACCTTGTGTTCGTTGACGTGCACATCGAGCGCGAAGAGCCGGTGCGTCCGATGGTGGGACCCGGCCAGGGGCTTACCGAGATGGTTCTTTCGGAGGAGAAGTAAGAATGCAGACGCGTCATATTCTTTCGGTTCTTCTCAAGAACACTTCGGGGGCGCTCTCGCGCGTCGTGGGTCTTTTCTCGGCCCGTGGCTACAACATTGAATCCTTGACGGTCGCTCCGACGGAAACCGACAGCATCTCGCGCATGACCATCGTGTCGTACGCCGATGAAAAGAAGATGGAGCAGATCACCAAGCACTTGAATCGCATCATCGAGGTGATCAAGGTCTACGACCTGATGGAAAGCGATTACGTCGAGCGCGAACTGATGCTCATCAAGGTGCGCGCCATCGGTCGCGACCGCGACGAGATGCTGCGCATCACGGAAATTTTCCGTGCGCGCGTCATTGATGTCACCGACAAAACCTACACGATCGAAGTCACGGGCGACAGCCGCAAGCTTGACGCCTTCATGAAGTCGATTGACGAAAAACTGATTCTGGAAACGGTGCGTACCGGCGCAAGCGGCATCGCTCGCGGCGAGCGCATCCTCAAAATCTGATCTACATACCTGTTTGTTTAAAAGGGAGACCAAACATGAAAGTCTTTTACGACAAGGACGCCGATCTTTCGCTCATCAAGGGTAAGAAGGTTGCCATCATCGGCTACGGCAGCCAGGGTCACGCACACGCCCTGAACCTGCACGACTCGGGCTGCGACGTTGTCGTCGGTCTTCGCAAGGGCGGTTCGTCCTGGGCCAAGGCTGAGAATGCCGGCCTTACCGTCAAGACCATCGAAGAAGCGACCCAAGGCGCCGATGTCGTGATGATTCTGCTGCCCGACGAATTCATCGCCGATGTGTATCACAAGCAGATCGAACCCAACATCAAGGAAGGCGCAGCCCTGGCTTTTGCCCACGGCTTTAACATCCACTACGCGCAGATCGTTCCGCGCAAGGACCTCGACGTCATCATGATCGCCCCGAAGGCTCCGGGCCACACGGTGCGCTCCACGTATGTCGCAGGTGCCGGCACGCCGATGCTCATTGCCGTCTATCAGGACAACTCCGGCAAGGCTCATGACCTGGCTCTTTCCTACGCATGCGCTGCGGGCGGCGGCCGTGCGGGCGTGCTCGAAACGACCTTCCGCGCCGAAACCGAAACCGACCTCTTCGGCGAACAGGCTGTGCTTTGCGGCGGTCTCGTCGAACTGATCAAGACGGGCTTTGAAACGCTCGTGGAAGCCGGCTACGAACCCGAAATGGCTTACTTCGAGTGCTGCCATGAAATGAAGCTCATCGTCGACCTGATCTACGAAGGCGGCATCGCCACGATGGACTACTCCATCTCCAACAACGCCGAATACGGCCAGTATTACACCGGCCCGAAGATCATCAATGACGAAAGCCGCAAGGCCATGAAGGAATGCCTGCGTCAGATCCAGAACGGCGAATACGCCAAGAGCTTCCTCTTGGAATGCGGTCTGAAGTATCCGACCCTTTCGGCCAACCGCCGTCTGACGAGCGAGCACGGCATTGAAGTGACCGGCGCCAAGCTGCGCGCGATGATGCCTTGGATCAGCGCTCACAAGCTCGTGGACAAGTCCAAGAACTAAAAATTGAGCCCTGAGGCCTTTTCCGGTCTCGAGCCGCTGATCTGAAGCCCCGGAAAGAAGTCTGTTTTCTCCGGGGCTTTTTTTGCCGGATAGCAAAAAGTCCGCCGAAGCGGACTCTTTGCGAGGGTGTGAAGCGGACGTCGACTAATCGGCGTCGTACGGGCGCCAAGTGCCCTTGGACATCTTCAGATAGTCCTTGCCCTTGTATTCAAGCACCATGGCCTGAGCGTTTTCGCTCACCATGTGTGTCGTGGGCAGGTCGTTCACAAGATCGGCCATCGGAACGGCGCCTTCGGGCTTACTGAAGTAGTTCGTTTCGATGACACGGCCGATGAGCGTCGACAGGGCGAGGTAGCTCGTATCGGACGTAACATGCACCGGGGTCTTCGGCAGCTTGTTGAGACCGAAGAACTTCACCATCACCGGCACCTGCGTAATGCGGCGGCTCGGGATGTCGCGCAAACGCGGGGTCTGGATGCGATCGCCTCGAACGGCAGCGCCGTGTTCCGGAACGATGATGAGCATCACCTTGCGCTTACTCTTTTGCAGATCGGCGATAAAGACGTCGAGTGCATCAATAAAGGCGCGGGCGCGCGGTTCAAACTCTTCCCAACGCGACTTACCGGGCTGACGGTTGCCGTCGTGCAGGGCGATGAAGTTAAAGAGAGAGACGCTGCGCGGGTCCTTAGCCTTGTTGACGACGCTGCGCCAGTGGCGGAACACGGAAAGCGTGTCGGCAATTTCCTCGTCGTTAAAGCTCACGTACTTCACAGGATAGCGGCGGCGCTCGAAGGGAGCGGTGAGACCTGCCTGCGTGCGCATGGCGTTGAGGTAGTTGTCGTAAACGCCGCTGTGGTCGAGGAACAGGTGCTGCTTGAAGCCGAGCGAATCGAGTCGGTTCATGATCTCGCATTCGGGACGACGCGTATCGTAGAGCGCTTCGTGAGAAGGCTGACCGCAGGCGCCGTTTAACAGACGCAATGCGGCCGGGCCCGAGTACGAGGTGGCCGAATTGAAGTGATCAAAGCGGATGTTGAACTGACTGAAAGTACGGTTATTGATCAGGTTGGACGCAATCAGGTCGTCGGTCGAAAGCGAGCAGATGTTAAGGATCACGATGTCAAAGGGAGTGTCCTTTGGTTTGATCGAGTCCGGGAACTGCGCCACGCGGTCCTTTTCATAAGCGATGAACGTCTGGTACCACTTGTCGATTTCTTCGGAAGTGACTTCTCCCTGAGCGGTACCCTTGGCGGCGGCCAAAGCCGCGGCCGTATCAGCCGGGTTGCCGACGGCGGTTTTGCCTGCGGCCGTCTGCGGCACGAGATTGCTCTGCTGAGAGGGGGTCGAACCGAAGAAGGGCGAGACCACGAGGAACAGCAGCCAGCAGCCGGTGATGGCCGTAACACGAATGAAGTCGCGCGCGGCGTAGTAGATCAATAGGATCGCAAAGCCCGCAAAGACCATGCGCCAGTTGATGAAGTCCCAGATGAGCTGCAGGACGTAGTTCACAGAAAAGCCTGTGATGCCCGAGGCATTGGCCATGATGCTCTGCGGTCCGGGAAGCCAACTTTCTGACCACAGAAGCGCAATGCCGCAGCCAAGCGCGATGAGCTGCTTCAAAAAGCGCATGCCCTTGGAGTTGGCGGGCAGCAGCAGGAAGCAGAAAAGGGCGATGTTGGCGAAAAGCTCAAGCCTCAGATAGCCGAGTTGGGTGAGGAAGAACTTGCAGATGAAGTAGACGTTCCATAACCCGAGGCCGCCGACCATGCGTCCGGTAAAGTTTCCGACGGATTTCACTTGTTGGTTTCCTCAGTCGTTGCAGGAGCGCTGCTCACAGGAGCCGGTGCCGAAACGGCGGCAGGGGCGGGTGCGGCAGCAGCGGGAGCGGCCGGTGCGGCGTTGTCGGCAGGAGCCACGGGGGCAGCGGCCTGTGCCGGCAGCTGCACAGCCTTCGGAGCGTTGTCTGCGGGCGCAGGCGTCGCGTTGCCCGCGGCCTGGTTTTGCTCGGGCGCCTCTTCGGATTCTTCCTGATGTTCGTCCTTCTCGACGGACTTGTCGACCGGCACGGCGGCCTTGGGCGGAACCTGGGTGAGCTGCGCCTTGGGTGAGATCAGCAGGTAGCCGTTACGATCAAAGCGATACAAACCGCGGTCAAAGCCGATGGCGTAGAGCATCAGCGTGTTGCGGTAGTAGTTTTCGCCGATGATCGGATCGTTTTCGATCACGGTGCGCAGGTAGTCCTGCGTGGGGCCCTTACCGAGAAGTTCAAGCACGCAGGCGGCAAACCCCGGCGAACCGTAGCCGTGACGTTCGCCCGTGATGATGTTGATCTTTTCGGGCGGCATATTCGTGTCGCGCGTGAGCTTGGCAAACGGTTCGAAATGTTCAACGAGCACGTCATGCACGGGGTCAGCAGGCGACATCATTGCGGCCCACATATAGGTGCGGATGGCGTTGTAGGAGCCCAGAACATAATCGGCTCCCTTTTCAGGAATAACTTTGCCCTGGCGGTCGAAACGCACCCAGTCGGGGGCGTATCCGCGCGGAGCGGAACGCACGAGCGAGCGCACCGTGCCTTCGACGATCGTATTCCAGTCCTTATCCTCCATCGCAAAGCGGCGCATGATGAAGACCGGATAGTAGGACGGGTTGAGCGTGACGAAGTTTTCCTGCTCAAAGCCCTTGTAGCCGGGAAGCAGAACCTTGCCCAGCCCCTTGACGTCGCGCACGTCCTTCTTAAGAAGGTCCATCATGGCCTTGCCCTTGGCCGTATAGTCGGGACGATCCCATAGGCGGCCGGCTTCAAGCAGACAGTAGGCGATCCACATGTCGCTGTCGGCGGCATTGTTGCTGTCGATGATGCCCCAGCTGCTGCCTTGTTTGCCCCAGAGCCATGCTGGCTTGTACTTGGTGATGTCGCCCGAGGCGAGATTGTTTTCCGTCCACACGAGGAGCTTGTCAAAGGCGTCTTTGTCGCCCGCAACCAGCGCAAAGAACATGGCGTAGGACTGACCTTCGCTGGTGGTGATGCGGCGGTTGTCGCTGTAGTCCACCACACGGAAGGATTCGTTGACGTTTGCGGCCTTGAAGGCATCCCACTTGTCCCAGGCTTGGGCCGAGGCGGACAGACCGGCGAGCACGGCACAGACGGAAGCGGCGCAAATCGAACGGGAAAGGAATTTCATGATTTGTTCTCCCATCGGATTAGAGCGACGAACGGCCGCGCAGCCAACGGCGCATGCCGGCGAAGATGCCCCAGCCGGCCACAACAGCGGCGATCAAGGCGCAGAGCACCAACAGGAACGGACGGTTGGCAAAGGAGACCCAAACGCGCTGGTACCATGGCAGATCGCCGACCCACCAGGTTTGCGAAGGCTTAAAGGAGGTCAACCCTTGCGAAGAGACGAACACCGTGCCGCCCGAGGCGTCCTGCAACAGGGCGCGGTCGGCCAGCGAATCGTTCAAAAGCTTTGCGCCGCGCGAGCCGTCGGAGAGCAGCGCCACCACGGCGCGACTGCTGTCAACTGGCGACTTCACGGAAAGCAGAGCTGCCAGAGGTGCGTTTTCCGGATCTTCAACGCCGGTCTTGCCGGACTTGCCGCCGAGCGTTTCGGTTACGGCCTTTTCAAGATTCTGAGCCGTTTCGTTGTTAAGGCTCGTGATGTTTGCGGGCAGTCCGCCCACGTAGAGCACGTCCTTATCCTTCAAAACATCGTTGCCGAGCTTTGAGGTGACGGTTACCTGCAGCGGTACCGATCCCGTGGCCGACGAGATGCGGGCGATGGCGTTCAGAAGCGTTGTCACGTACTGAGCGTTGGAGGCGTCCGAGAGTACAGCCACCGTTTGCGACAGATCGGCGTACTTGGAGAACGGGAAGCCGCCCTTCGTATAGAGCGCGATTTCAGGCAGCTGTGCGTAGTGATAAAAGCCGCTGAAGGCGATGCTCGAAGAGGGATCAATTTGGAAGTTGTGGCTCGGAAGGGCTACGGTACGGCAGTTTTCGGGCGTACCCTCAAGAGCCTGCGTACCGTAGAAGGCTTCGATCGAAAGGTCGTTTGTAAGAGACATGCCGTCGCGCGGACCTACGGCCGAGAAAAGCGGGCCGGGAGCGGCCTGGACAAGCACTTCGGAGCGGGCGCGGTCTGTGCCGCTGTCCATGTTGTCGCTGCCGGCAAGAGCCGTATTCATGAGTACGCGCATCTGAGCGACCTGACCTTCGGCCGGTTTGCTGTAGCGATAGAAGAGGTTGAGTTCAGCCTTGGCCCCATCGATGGCGTAGATGTCGGGCGCCATGTTGAGGTTGAGGTGAATGGCAGGCAGAACGGCACCGCGAGAGGTGAGTTGCGTCGGGTAGCGCATCAGAGAACTGAGCGTCATGGCCTGCTGCGGATCGATCCAGTTCGGAGCCTGGTAGGCGCCTTGCACGGGTTCGTCCTTGAAGTCGCGCACGCGGTGGTTGTCACCGATCATCTGCGTACCGGACGTGAGAACCTTGGCGGCAACGACCAGATCTTCGTCATTGCGGCCGCTGATGATGAGCATCTTTTCATGCTGGCCGCCCGGAACGTCGCGCAGTTCAATGCGAGGGCCTTCGAAGGCGGGAAGTTCCGAAAGGAATGCCGGTTTGCGCTCGTTCGTGGCAAACACGACGAAATGGCCCTTGGCAGGAACTTCACCGAAATAGACCGGAAATTCGGCCTTGCCCCATTGAGAGAGGCTGCCGGTGTAGCCCGCGACGATCGCTGCGGCCGTGGCTTCCTTGTCGGTGGGTTGCTGCGCAAAGACGATCGGCAGAGTCGTGTTCTGACCGGAGTTGCCTTCGGAAATGAACGGGGCCGGGAACTGCGACAGGTCGTTGGGCAGTCTCACGAAAGCCTTGTTGAGCGCGAGTTCGCTTTCAGGGGCAATGTCCATCCAAAGCGAAGGGTTGGATGCGTTTTCGCAAACCGTCTGATAGTGGCCGACGAATTCCACTCGGACCTGGTTTTGGCCGGTTCGGAAGGACTTCGAGTCGAGATTGAAGACGAGCGACTGGGGCTTGCCGATCTGCTTTGCCGACAGTGCGGCCGTCTGCTGCAGTTCGCCGTTAAGGAAAATGTTGAGCTGCGTAACGTTGGCGAGCATTGAGGGCGAGACGGTGAAGTTGAGCGTCAGTTCGCCGCTTGTCACCACTTCATCGGGCTTGACCGTGAAGTCGAAGTAGCCCGAATTATTCGAGCCCGTGAGCTTGACTGGCTTGCCCGCCATGCCGGGAGCGAGGTCGGAGAGCGCGTACGTCGTCGTTTCGCCGCCCGTCAGGTCGGTACGCCACACGGGAGCGTCGCCGGTCTGAGCCAGAGCGGCAGTTGAGGAAAAAGCCAAAAGGGAGCAGACCGACAATGTCGTGAGGGAATGCTTGAAAGAGAAATCTCTTTTGTTCATTTGGTGTGAGACTCAAAAGTATTAGAGGCCGACGGACGTCTTGGGCATGCGCGGCAAGAAGCTCACGACATAGCGCACAAAACGTCCCGCCGTCCCCGGCAGAAATTCAACAAGCGACTTGAAGCCGTACGCGGCAAAGCCGACCAAACGCAGGAAGCCGGCGATGAAGCGATCGTCGACATGACTGTCAAATTTGTCGCCCCAATGGCCTTCCCGCGCAAACGTCTGGCGGTTGAAGCGGATTTCATCTTCAACCGACTCGAAAACAAGATCAAATTCCGTAAAGCCCTTGGCTTCGCGTGCAACCGTGGCTTTGAACGTATCCGTGTGACCGTTGCCCGTCATTTCGATAACGACGGATTCACCCGCGGCAAGCCCCTTCATGTCGAGCACGAGCTCGGTCTGGCTGAATTCGACGACTGACACGGCGTGCTTGGTGCCGTCGGAAGTCGTTACTACGGCGCCCGCCTTCAGCGGCACGCGGGGCAGCGGATGCTCCATGATCTCTTCCACAGCCACGGCAAAGGCAGCACCCAAAACCAACAGGTTGTAGGCGATCCACGCGATGTTGATGATCAGCGTGGAGACTTGCGGGTCTGCTGCGGTTACTGTCTTGTAGATGCCGATGGCCAGGCCCAGAAGGTTCAAAACCATCAGAATGAGCACCGGCGTGGCGATGTGCCAGTCGACGTACTTCTTGTCGATGGTCATGCCTTTGGCCGTCACGTTGAACTTGCCCTTGTGCGGGAAGATCAGGGCGACGGTCGTCGGCAGCAGAATGTACCAGGACAGCACCGTTTCGTAGACACCGCCCAGGAACGGATAGCGATAACCGCGCTGCAGCTGCTGATTGGTGATGGCCGCGTGAACCATGTGCGGAATCACGTAGGCGAAAATGGCCGCTGCCGTGGCGTAGATGACGTAGATGTCAAAGAACATATAGGGCAGGGGCGCGAGCAAAAAGATGATGCGCGGCAACCCGTGCAGGAAGTGAATCATGGCGTTCATGAAGCACAGGCGCTGGGGCAGGGTGAGGCCCTTTTTCAGCAACGGGTTGTCCAGGCGGAAAATCTGGATCATGCCGCGGGCCCAGCGGATGCGCTGACCGATGTGCGCCGAAAGCGATTCGGTCGAGAGGCCCGAAGCCAAAGGCTTGGAGATGCAGGCCGACTTCCAGCCGCGGCGGTTGAGCTTGAGCGACGTGTGCGCGTCTTCGGTCACCGTTTCCACAGCGATTCCGCCGATTTCTTCCAGGGCGCTGCGGCGCATCACGGCGTTGGAGCCGCAGAACATGACCGCATTCCACGTGTCGTTGCCCTTTTGGATGTAGTCGTGAAAGAGCGAGTTCTCAAACGGCATGGCGCGGTCGAGATGCAGGTTCTTTTCAAAAGGATCGGGTGAATAGAAGTGGTGCGGCGTCTGAACGAGCGCGATCTTCTTGTCGTGCACGAGCCAGCCCACGGTGCTCGTGAGAAAGTCCGAAGAGGGGACGTGGTCGCAGTCGTAGATCGTGATGAACTCGCCCGAGGTGAGCTTCATCGCGTTGTTGATGTTGCCGGCCTTGGCGTGGTTGTGTTCGTCGCGCTTGATGTAATGAACGCCGGCGGCCTTGGCAAAATCCTCTACCCAATCTCGACTGCCGTCGTCGAGGATGTAGACGTTGATCTTGTCTTCCGGCCAGTCGAGGTTCTTGGCGGCGAAGACCGTGGGTTTAATGACTTCAAGCGACTCGTTGTAGGTCGGAATGAAAATGTCGACTGTGGGCCAAGTCGAGCGGTCGGCGGGTAGGCGCTTCGGACGGCGGTCCAGCGGCCAGCAGACCTGGAAGTAGCCCAGGACCATCACGATGAAGGCGTAGGTTTCAGCGGCCAGAAGCAGGCATGACAAAAAGAGGCTGATCGCGCCGTCGGCGTGAATTGTTGAGGTGTAGCGCCACCACAGGTAGCGGCCCGAAACGGTCACCGAAAGCACAAAAAGGAGCATCAGTGAGATACGGGCCTTGATGTGAGTGAGCGACCATGCCGATAAAAGCACGATGGAAAGGAACACCACCTGGCCTTGCACATTAAAAGGCTGGGTGATGCAGAGGATGGCAAGAAGACCAGCCACGATGCCGGCGGCCCAAAAAATCGAGTTTTGGAACTTAGAAACCTGCTTTCGACCGACGCGGCGGCGGCTTTTGACCAAATTGGCGCCGATGTTGAAGATAATCCGTCCGCCCAGACGCCCGATAGCGTCGCCGATGCGGCCCACTAAACGGATGACGGCGCGAATGGAACGCGCGAGCGGATTGAACTGCCAGAAGTCGCGTACGGGCAGCGCCGTAAAAAAGGCCAGAAAAATCGTCTGGATGCAGATGCGCAGGACATCGGCAAAGCACAGATGATCAAAATTGACGTGCGGATAGAGCTCGCGGCGGCGCGCGATGATGCCCTGCCAGAAAGCGCGCTCTAACGGAATAAAGATCGAAATCAGGAAAAAGGCAAAGGCCGCCGGCAGGGTGTGCTTGGTGGCGGGGCTTTTTTCTGATCTCTTGGGACTGGGCTTCAGTAAGCGGTCTTTAAAGTCCGACAGAGTTTTACTGGGCATGGGCGGTTGTAATTCTTTTAATCGAAATGACCCGAACATCGCTTGACGGGCGCACGGCGCCGGCGCAACCGGGATGTCCGACAAAACAAAAAAACAGGGGCGGGTCGAAGCCGGTTACCTGTTTCGGAAGCTGAGGCATGTCGGACGCAGAGGCGCATCGAGCCTTCAGGACAACATTTTAATGGTAACTACTACTTTTGCCCGATAGATTACGCAACGAGGCCGTAAAAAACGAGAACCGAATTGTAAAAATCTTGCAGATTGACCGTGCTTTGACGTCGGCCAAATCCAAAACGAGGAGCCTGTCGTTTGGATCGAAATCGGAAAGACGTCAAAAGCGCGAGACCTTGTGTTTTGTTGCCTTTTACGCCCAAGTTTTAGGGAAAATGCCTTAATTCTGATGTTTTTAAACACGAAAATCCGAAAATAATCGCATTTTTAGCGATTTTTCTTAGCGGGAGCGCTTGCTTATTCGTAGAATCGGAGTTCGGAAACCAATGCCGCCGTCAAGTTTGTGATCCAAGCTCCGACGGACAGGAATTCGTTTGTAAGGATGAAACGGGTTCCCGCTCGCGCACCCCCGAAGCCTACCCTCAGCTTCATGCGCACGCCTTTAAGCATTGGGACCGCACTTTCGGCAGCCGGTCACGCGGTACAAACAGGCGACCCCTGATGCTGTTTGCCGTATGTCGATACTTTTTCCGGATCCAAGACTCGGAAAGCGTGGATTTGCGTTGGCGCTCCACGGCGGTTCCCGACATTCTTTCATAACAAAAAGCTGATAAATACAAGGTGTATTCATGCAATCGGATTCCCGAACGCGATTTATTCCTATTGGTCTGATGCTCTTTGCGCTCTTCTTCGGCGCGGGCAACCTCATCTTTCCGGCCTCCATGGGACAGGCCGCCGGCACCGATGTCTGGTGGGCTTTGCTGGGCTTTTGCATCACCGGCGTCGGTCTGCCTCTACTCACCGTGATGGCCGTGGGCTATTCCGGTCTTCCCGGTGTGCGTGAAATTGGCAACCGCGTCCATCCGTGGTTCGGCGTTTTCTATTCCACAGTCTGCATTCTGGCCATCGGTCCTTGCTTTGCTGTTCCTCGTACCGGTACGGTCTCCTGGGAAATTGCAATTGTTCCTTTCCTTGAGCCGTCTCAACTCGAAGTCGGCATGCCGATCTTTCTGGCTGTCTTTTTGGGCGTAGCCGGATGGCTTGCTGCGTCTCCGTCCAAACTTGTGGATCGTGTCGGCAAGATCCTGACGCCGCTGTTGGTTTTGACGCTGGTGGTCTTTATTATCAAGAGCTTCATCACTCCGATGGGCGAACCGCAGACACCTGCCGCTCCCTACGCGACTCCCGTGATGGCTGTTGTCCAGGGAATCCTTGATGGCTATAACACGCTCGACGCTATTGCCGCGTTGATCTTCGCGTCTCTCACCATTGGGGTCGTCCGTGATGCCGGCTTTACCAAGCAGTCCGACATTGCACGCGAAGTGTTCAAGGCCGCGTTGATTGCCGCTCCGATGCTCGGCGTTATCTATATCTTCATTGCGAAGATCGGTGCGGAGAGCGTGAGCGCGATCGGCATTCAGGAAACCGGTGCTCCGATTCTTGCTTTGAGTGCCAAACTTCTTTTCGGTAACGGCGGTGCGATGCTCCTGGCGGCCATGGTGATTTTGGCTTGCTTGACGACCGCGATCGGTTTGATCAGCTGCACGGCCGCTCACTTCATGAATTTGTCCGGCGGCCGCATCAAGTACGGCGTTTGGGTTGTCATCTTTACTGTGATTTCCTATTTCATCGGCTTGTTCGGTTTGAAGACCATCATCGTTTCGACCATTCCGGTGTTGATGTTCTTATACCCGCTCTGCGTGGCGTTGGTGATTCTTTCGTTCCTGCACAACATGATCGGCGGCCGTCGTTGCGTGTGGGTATGGACGATCGGCTTTACGTTCGTGATGGCGCTATACAACGGACTGCAGACGGCCAAGATTGCCATGGGCGGACTTGAAGCCATTCTTGCTCAGTGGGTGCCGTTGCATACCTATGGGCTAGGTTGGATTCCTTTTGCTGTCGTCGGCTTCGTAATCGGTATGATTCATAAGTCGCTTACGAAGGGGCCGGCCCAGCCGTAACCCATCGTTATTCCAAACGAATGCAGGCTGCTTCCAAAGAGGCAGCCTGTTTCGTCTGGTGCGTTCATTTGAGTGGATTGACAAACGAAAAATACGTCTGATTTTGAGGAGAAATTAAGTTGAAGAAAACGTTTTTGGCGGTTCTTGCATGCTTGGTGGTGTCCCCGGTATTGGCGGCTACTGACGCCGAAGAGCTTGGTCGTTGCATCTATAACAACACGAGTTCCGCGGATAGAGATACGCTCGTGCAGTTCATGTACGTTTCGCTTGGTTCGACCAATGCCGCCAGAAAAGTCCAGTCGATTCCTCAGACCAAGATCAATCAGGTTAACAGCAAGACGAAGGCTCTTGCATCCAAACTGGTGCTCGGTCCTTGTCGCAAGCAGGCTGCGCGTGTTCTGCTGTCTGATCCGAGAAACGGTATGCAGCAGGCTCTTTCCTACACGGTTGAGCGATTGGTGGCAGACAGAATCGCCGAGAGTACATCGGGATGGCTGTCAAGTTTGGGTGGCAGCTCGGAAAACGCAAGTAAAGTGCGAAACGCAATCGAGTTTGGAAGCGCGTTGATGGATGCTTTCAAGAAGTGATCCTTCGAGTCCCCGGATGGTTAAAAAATAATGAGGCTACAGAGTACGTTTAGGAAAAGCAAAACAGCCCGCAGGCTCGTTTCGCTTAACCTAAAAAAGTTCAGATGCAGGTAGAAATCCAACGCTGTCTCGTCCTTTGCATCCACGACAAGTGCGCGGGTGGCAGAAGGACTTTGCTGACAGAGTTCAATGGCGTTTGCAACCATGTATCTAGCGTAGCCCTTGTGTTGATGCAAAACAGAAACGGCCATTCGACCGAGCAGAGTGGCCGGAACTGTCGAGTAGGCGGATCTGATCGTCAGATTCCTCCTCTCCAAGCTGATATTGCTCAGTGTGAAAAAACCGTAAATGTCATCTCTGTCATCGTCGCTTAGTACGTAGCAATTTGCATCGTTTTACCTTACGTCTTGTGAAGCTTGCGTGCGAATATACGTGTTAAGCGCTTCGTTTCCTCAGTCAAACTCTGCTCTTTTATGAGTTCTTCTCAAAGCGGCAAGGGGCAGCTTTTTTACTTGCCTTTCACAATGCGAACCTTGGAAGCAATCTGACTATATTTGGAAAGCGTCGGACCGAAAATTTGATCCTCGTTTTCCATGAGATACGCCAACGTTTGGGACTCCTCGTCGTTGAGAGCAATTTTCGGGGTTTTGCCAGTTGACTAAAAATCTACCCAATCTCCCATAACGGGTTCCATAGCAACGTTAAACTTGGAAAAAAAGAAGAGACGAGCTCGGTCAAAGACAGCGGAGGCCATCATGACGCTGCACTCCATCGGGATCGTTGCCAAACATTACGGTGTGTTGCCCAGCACTATTCGCCGTTGGGTTGAGAGAGGCCTTCTTGCCGTAGCCTGCCGCACGTTTGGCGGTCACCGTCGATTCGATCTGCAATTGAATCCGGTGGCAAGCGCCGTCGAGCGCAAGCATCTTGGTTATGCCCGCGTCTCTTTCCACGATTAAAAAGAAGACCTGCTTCGTCAGGCAGAACGTCGGTAGATCAAAAACAAGTTGACTGCGCCAGCGCGCAAGATTCTCTTTTTCTCGGTGTCCCCGAGATGGAACAGCTCAGTTGAACACGGAATCGCAAAAGTCTCCCACGCTTGTCACCAAAGGGGCATCAGGATAGTGCTTCAAATTGCTGGTAACAAGCTTGGCTTGGCAAAACCTGGCGACTGCTAAAAACTTTTTGTCGCTTTCGTCAGTGAAGTCATCTCCGACTGGTGAAGGAATGACAAATATCGCGTCAGCAAGGAGACCCTCCAAAAAGGCATCTACAAAGACTTGGTTCAGTCTGAACTTTGGCCGCAGTAGTACGCTTCGGTACTCTTCAATAAGTCGGTGATCGCAGCAAAGCTTGAAATTCCCAGTCAAAACTTGCCCGACAATCCAGGCGGGTCTGCCTGCCGGAGATAGAACGGCAGAAACAAGAACGTTTGTGTCGAGAACAACCAGCATTCGATTGCTCCCTATTCTTTTTGTTTTTCCCGAACTGCACGGATTTCGGCATCAATGTCGTTTTCCGTAAAAAATCCTTGTTTAGCAGCTTGCATGCGCATGGTATTGAAGGCGATCATGGCCTTCGCTTGCCGGACGGCGCGTATCGTTTCTTCAAAACTTCCGTCGGCAATATTGATCATCAGCGCGGAGGGCCGGCCGTTGTTGGTGATCACCACTTCTCCGTCTTGCGCCAGTTGTTCCCAAAGCGCCTTTGGTGTCGTACGAAGCTCCCGGATCGTGTAGAACTGTATATCGGCCTCCATTGTGTGCACAATTGTCTTTGAATATTGTACACAAGTGTGAAACGGTTAAGGCTTCAAAAAGGAAGACATTGGCCACGCTAAGAGATGATTTTCTTGATTCCGGTGTGTGCGTTCGTCTGTTTGTCTGGACGGAAATCAGCTTGGCGACAACAAGCTGAGCATCTAATAATGCGAGTATACGGTAACCTTTTTTGATAGGGACCATCATGCTCAGTATCCGCATTTTCACCGCTGTCACCGCATACGGCTATGCCTAAACCGCCGCCGGCGGCGTCATTGCGACAACCTCACAGATAACAACAAAGCAGGTTGGGAGTGTGAACAGAACTGATGTTGTATCTAGGAAACGGAAGGCCAAGATTTTTTTCTTGAGATAGTCATAAATCTCCGACATAGACCAAAATTAACGAGCCCTGTTTTTCGAAGTAGAAAGGCAAGGCGAAGTTTGGTTTAGGAGTTTAAAAATCATGAAAAAGCAGACAATTAAAACGGCGATCGCAGTTGCGATAGCTGCCGTGATGGGGGGGGGCAAGCGCTACCACGTTTACCGCTGAATCAGGGAAGACGTATGATGGTGTTGTTCTTCAAAACGGAGATGTATTTCAAGGCACTGGCTCAGAGGATGTAACGTTTAACGGTATCGAGAACGCTACCTTTGCCGCATCCAATGCCAATGGAACAACAACTACCATTAGAGACATTAACAATCTGACGCTATCTGGAAAGCGTGGTAAGGATGGTTCCGTTTTTTACACCAACGGCGCGAATTCCAAACTGGAAATTTCGCTGAATGGAGATTTAGTTTCATCCGGTGACATTGCCGGCTCAAAAGTTTTCCATGCAATGGGCGGCACGATTGATGTGAATGTCAAGGGTGATATTCGAATTGAAGGTGCCGGTAACGTGGTGTACGCACAGAAAAACGGTGCAGGTGCCGAGAGCGAAATCAACATTCACGCCGACGGCGATATTTTCTTAAGTTCAAATAGCGGCGTTGCAGTCTCGGCATCCAGTCTCAATACTGCGGATGCGGGGTACAAATCGACCGTCAGTATTACAAGCGGTAAAAGCGTCACAATCGAAAGCCAAGGGACTGCGGTAAGCGCAAGCGGTAGTGACTGGAAAACACATGACGATGTCAGCAATAACAACACGGTGAACATCACTGCAGCTGACAAGATTACGCTCTCAGGGGCTAACGCTATTCTCGCTACTAATGGCATAAGTTCCTCTCAAACAGCTGGAGTTGTACTGAGTGGTAAAACGATCGAATCCAATGGTGCAATAAAAGCCGATACATATGCAGTCATCAAAATTGGTGGCAATGAAGGTTTCGACAAGGCGATCATTAATGGCGATGTGACGGCGGCTGCTAGTTCCAGCGTTGACATAAACCTGGGCAACGCCGGTAGCTTCACTGGTTCCGTTGTACGTGATAGCGGGACGGATACTGCGTCTTCAGTAGATTTGGATCTCGGGACTGGATCTTCCTGGACGGTAACCGGAGCAAGCTCCGTTTCGAACGTAAATGGCAACGGTGCACTGATTCTGACGGACAAAGCGTCTACCGTTTCAATCGATAAGGTTGATGGGTCGATTGACGCCGGTTTTGCAACGTTGACGGCTGATGACTTCGCTAACGCCGACGAACTTGCCGACATGGTTCAAGTCGAAGAAGTGACGGAAGGATCAACTGTTACGACAACGGTCGCCGAAGGCGACATCAAGGGTGCAATGACTGTAACTCAGGATGAAAATGGTACATCAAGCACCACTTCGGTCAACGGCAAGCTTGATTCCTTCAAGTCGGTGAATGTAATCGGCCTCATGCAGTGGCGGCACGAAATGAACGACCTTACCAAGCGTATGGGTGAACTGCGTGATTCTCCCGAAGGTATCGGCTCTTGGGCTCGAGTCTATGGTTCAGAATATGAGCACGGTTCCCAGAACGTTGAAGCTAAGAACACCAGCATTCAGGTCGGTATGGACTTTGATGTCGGGTACGGCTGGAAGGTTGGTGCGGCGTTCTCCTACACCAATACCGATGCAACGATGGATAATGGTACGGCCGATGGCGATATGTATGGCTTTGCCGTCTACGGTTCCTGGTTGCATGAAAGCGGTCAGTTCGTTGATCTGATTGCTAAGTACACCCGCATGGATAACGACTTTGACATCGGCAACATGTCGGGTAGCTACGACAACAACGGCTACAGCGTGAGTGCCGAATACGGTTGGAATCTGCGCTTTAATGACCTGGCCTTCGTTGAACCTCAGGTTGAGTTGACGTACGGCACCATGACTGGTGATGACTTTACGGCTTCTAACGGTGTGCGCATTGAGCAGGACGATACTGATTCGTTCATTGGCCGTATCGGAGTGCGCGGTGGCTTCCTGTTTCCGAACAACAAGGGAACGATTTATGCCCGCGCTTCCGTGTTGCACGACTTTGACGGTGAAACCGGGTTCAAGGCGACTAAAGGTACCTCGGACTCCTTTACCGAAGATCTTGGCGGCACGTGGTATGAATTTGGTGTTGGCGCCAATTTCAACGTGACTGATCAGACGTACACGTATGTTGATCTTGAACGCACCACGTCGGCCGAAGTAAACGAAAACTGGCGTTGGAACGTTGGTATTCGTCACGTCTGGTAAAAACTTAAGGTAAAACCTGAACGCCTAGAGAGGAGGTCGGATGACGGCTTAGGTTTTCCGACACTCCCGAGCTATATGGTCGTTTGCGATTAGCACAAACTCCCGGTCTACTAGATCACTAACGATTAAGGTAGCCCGGGAGTTTTTCTATCCCTTGCAATTTCAACAGATCACGGTGTCGTTTCGCCACGGCGCCAACAATGAAAGCGTCCGTCGACCGATGTTTTCGTGCCTGTACGCTGCGCAGTTGCCCCAAGAACTTGCGCAAGGACTCCTCGGGCATTTTCAGGCCAGGATTTTGCCCGCTCTTCTTACGAGCCGTACACAGCATGTTCATGCGCAACGCTTGCGCGATTGTGTAGATAAACAGCTTGCCCCAGTACGTCGCTTCGGTTGCTTCCAGTCTCGAGCCTCTGACTTCATTTTTGAGCTGACCCAAGCCTCGCTCGATGATTTTTCGTTGGCGATAAATCTGCAACGCCTTAAACGGGTCGGATTCAACGTTGCTTCGAATCGCCCGACAGCCCATAATTTCCATCGCTTTTTTCAGTTCGTCAAAGTTCACGGACCAAACGAGTTCTGTCGGCTTTGCTTTTTTCTTCTCGCGCAGATATTTGCGTACGCGTTTCCACAGAACAGGATCATTCGGAGCCAGCTTGGATAAGGCATCTTTTTTCGCTTTGTCTATCAGCGCCTTTGCTGCTTTTGCATTGCCGAGTTCCTGAGCTTTTTCCGTTGCTTCGGCTACAAGCTTTTCTTGATCACGTTGTCGCCGTACTTCTTCGTTCTTGCGATCGACAACGTCGAGAACATCATCAAAGCCAAGAACGCCAATCGAAAGATATCCGATGACGATTGGAACCGCCACGGCAAATGCGCCAGGGCCGTCACTGAGCAATCCGGGGAAGTAAAGTACGTAAGATGCAGGAGACAAATCAACGACTGCAGTACGCGGGTTGTTTTGCCGTACTCACAAATTGCCGCCACTATCCTGTTGAGGCGATGTGCGTATGTCTGCAACGAGCCAAAGAGGAAGTGCAATACCGTACCTTCAAAAATGAAATTGAAGGCGATCAGATGCATGCGACGCAGCTCGCCTATGACGGCAAGCTCTTAATTTTTACGCTGGTGACCTTAGTGCGATGCAGGCTGGGTACCACGCTGCGTCTGACAGTGCAGGATCCCCAACAATTCGCTTGATATGGTATTCACGGAACTTGCCAAGGTGACGAAGCATTGCCGAGGCGACCAGTTGTGCTGGCGCCCGGATATGCTCACGAAGAAACAGCGCGATTACTTCGCGCTGCTGGATGTAATCCCGCCCGAAGGCCTTTTCGAAATTAGTGGTCAATGGGCGGGATATACGGTTTAATAAACGACAGCATTAAAACACATGTCTTAAACCGACGTTGAAGAGATAGGGATTCTCAACTTCTCCACCGCTCGTGCGCTCAAGCTCGCCATAGGCGAAAGTCCTCTGGCCGATGCGGAATTGAGTGCCGATGCCGTAGGTGAACCAACTGCCGCCAAGATCTTGATCAAGGCTGCGGCGGCCTTGCCCAGCGACGGAAGCTGTGCCGTCCGCGTCTCCAAGGAAGTCATACGAATATGAAGCGTGCGCGTAGATCGTGCCCGCATCTTCTGGGAAGTCGAAGCCCGTGCGGAAGCCGATCCGCGCGGCGAGGGTCTGGTAGTCGTCCTGATCAATTTCTACATGGTAAGACGTGCCGTCGATTCGAGTTGTAGCCGAGTCGTTGTCGCCGATTGCATAGCCGTAGGAGAGCTCAATCTGCGGCTCGATGTAGGCACGCTCCATGAATTTGAATTGATGGCCGGATTCGACGGTGATGCCAAAAGCGTTGTTCTGCGTAGAGAATTCCATTCCACTCGAATTGACATCATTTTTGATTCGTCCGTAACGAGCCACAATATCAATGTACGCACCGGAATCGAAGAGGCGGCTACCGTAGATGGCAAGCCCGTAGAGGTCGCCGTTACCGCTACCCTTGTCAAGATCCATATCCGAGTCGGAGTAGCTAAAGGCACCGCCCACAATCCAATCACCAATGCGGCCGTCACCGCCGACCTGAACAGTTGTGCTCGTCATGTCGACGCTATTGGAGCTACTGCCCCACTTGGACTCACCACCGTACACTCGTGCCCAAGCGCCGATGCCTGAAGGTTGCTGGCGAACGTCGCCTAGGCGCTTTGTGAGGTGGTTGACCTGATCGCGCCACTGCACAAGCGCGGCGGCGTTAACACCCTTGAAGCCTTCAAGTTTGGAATTTGCTTTGTCGGTCGTATAGGAGCCGTCCGCTCTAACCGTGAGAGCGTCCCAGAGAGCTCCTTCGCCAATATACGTACGACCGTTTTCGTAGGTGACTGCTTTGCCGTCCTCCACTGTGTTCATTACAACGGTGTGGTCAACGCGTTCGGCCATGATGTCAGGAGCGGCAGTGTTTTCCGAACCTGGCACATGGACGCTGACAGGGCCGCCCTTCTGAATGTCATTGAATATTGCTGTCGGCACCGACTCACTTTCGGTGTTAAGTTTTTCCAGATAGACGTCCAGACTCCCGGAAATGTCAGCCTTCTGGGTCGTTACTGACGAGCCGTGCGCGAGATTCCAGGTTGTTTTGGCACTGCCATCTGTAGCATCTGAAAACTCGTTGATCGTGACTTTCGAAGTGTCTGCCGTTGAGAACAAGGAGCTTCCTTCGGTTGTCATGTTACTGACGGTCATTGTGACGGGGCGGGCCATGACGCCTTCGCCTGAGGGACGGATGACCAGGGATGAGCCATCTTTGAGCACGGCATTCGTAATGGTTAGTTCGGTGTTGCCCGGATCATGGTTTTCTTCCGCGACTGCGCTGATGCCGAAGCGTGCGTTAGTGCCGACATCAAGCTTCGTTATCGTAGCCGAGAGGGCGTTGCTGCCTTTGTTGTCGTAGAAGCTCAGGCTACCGTTTTTGCCTTCTGCAACGGTTACAGTACCGGCAGTTACGGAGGTCGAAGTATTCTCCTCAGTAGTGATGAGAGTAATAGCAGAAGTTTTCTCGTCCTCGAACGACACGTCGCCGATGTTGTAATTGCCATTTTGGAAGTGAAGCGTGATGGTGCTTAGATCAGATCCCGCACTGTCTTTCATGACAATCTTGTCGACGTTCCAATTGCTGTCTCCGCCATTGTCGACCCAGGTCATACCTCCAAGTATGAAGGTGTCGGCCTCCAAGGATCCGTTGAGCTCACCGAAGCTCATTCCGGTTGCGGTCACATTCGTCGCCTTAATGCTTCCGGAGGTACCCATGAAACCAGCAACGGTGAGCGAGCCAGTGTCGTCCTTTCCCTCAGTGCCTACGGTAATGCCGAAATTGCCTGACAGCTGCCCGTTGATGGTTGCATTGCCGGCGACCGTGAGTTTATGCGCCTCAGAAGTTGTGGTTGAGGTGTTGTTGCTGACGCCACCGGCGATTTCTAGATTGCCTCCGACAGTGGTCATGCTTGATTCTCCTTGAGCATGGTAGGTACCCGTAAGCGTCAGGTCCTCAGTGGTCTTGATGTTGCCTTGGTTGTGGACGGTTGATGCTGACAGATTTTTTACAGAGAATTCTCCGGATTTCACGGTGAGATCCTCATTGACTTGTACATCTATTGGCTCGGTCGGCTGGCCAACAGCGGATGCTTTCCCGAGTGTGCCGCCGGAATATTCGAGAGTCTTAAAGGTGAGCATGTTGTCCGAGGTGGCAACTGTGCCGGAAACCATCTGGAACTTGCCGCTCACGCCCGTGAGATTGCCTGATGCCATGAAGAGTGTCGCATTGCTGCTGGCGTCATCGCTACTGCCGATAGTAACTGTTGAAGAGGCTGTGAGTTTGGCCAGTGATACGGACGATGTTCCGGTGATTGAGAGGCCGCCAGTTGTGAGTGATCCAGCTTCGAATCTGGTGTTCGAAATGTAGCTGTTTCCAGTGACCTTAAAGGCTTTGATGTCTGTGACAACGGCATTAGTTGGCGAAAGATTTCCGCCGACCTTGACAGTATCGAGATTGCTGAGCTTGGGCTCGGTTTCTCCTTTTTTCCATAGGGCGAAATTTCCGGTGACGGTTAAATTTTCAGTACCTTGCTCACCGGTGACGTCTGATGTCTCATTGTGGTGACCATTAATCACTGTGTCTTGCGTGATGGTTCCGAGAGGCTCAGCAAAAGTACTCCCACTGACCACTGCCAAAGCTGCAACGACAGCAGCTGTCAGCAGAGATATTTGCTTATGGGGTGCCTTGCAATGAAGGGCTTCTTTTTTCGGGGGGGGGTAAAAAGCATATTTCTCATGATGTCGCACTCCTAAAGTGAACTGAGACCTTAGACAATTGTAGTGAATTCTCAGTGGGTGGATGGTTCAAACATTAAGTTTCAATACTGTTGAATTCTGCCGTTTTTCTGGTTACCAATGAGGTGATTGATTGTTAATCACAAAACTACACTTTTTGTAAATTCCGTCGGACAGAGTAAGAGTTTATGGAAGCTTGAACTCAAATAGTAATTAGAGCATTAATGACGCCATTCATCAATTTTTCAAATTGGTTTTTGAACTAACAGCAAAAGTTGAGACCATCCATTTTACGTCTTTACTTCGGCGCGGCTAAGATCAACTACCTCGCTATTTTCAAGAAAAAGACGGATTTTTTTCATGTCTGTCTTTTAATGGATAGAAAGTTCAAATTCAACCTTTCTAGGCGCGTACAAAAAAATCCAATGGGGCGCCCAATAGAATGTTTAGTCGTCGAATCATGGGCAACGTCAAATGACGCTTTACCGAGATAATTTCATAAACATGATTCAATTGTCCAATACATGGAACGAGGTCTTTAGGGGGAGGGGAGTCCTTTTTGATCCATGAAGAATTGGATGGTATCAATCGCTGTCGCGTTGTCTGCAAGCGGAAAATGATGCTTTTCGTACTCTTCAATGAGAGTAGCCATGACATCAACACAATCCCAAACAGGATTGTTATCTGCTGGAGGGTTGTCGAAGTATGGCGCAATTTCCTTCAAAGCACGCTGGTGATTAGCTATCATTCTTGATCGGATAGATTTGCATCATTTCACCTCAATAGTTGCGGCTTTGATGTTGACGTACTCAACATGAGTACCAATTTAGATATCACTTCATTGATGCCGTTTTCTGCACACTGGTCTCTGAAAGTGCTTCGACATCCGTGCATAGTGACGTCTCTGCCGATAATTTCAACAAGAAGTATGCGCGGAGTGTCCTTGGCCATGCTTCCCCCCCCCCAGTCAGCCACTTAAACACAAAATTGTTTTCAAGCTCAATTGACTTCAAAAGTTTGATGGTTTGGTCTGACAGAGGTGCTCAATGGGGAAACGGCTTGCCATCCTGCCAGCATTCGGGCGATACCTCCCACACGCGTCGCTCGAAGTCAATCTCCTCCCACCCTGCCTTTGTGAACTCCAGAACCTGGCTCGCCGTCAAAATCCTAAAAGAGTGCACTTGCCAGATCGGCTATTTAGTAGCTTTTGGGCGGCAGGCTGAAGCTCGACTAGAAACGGAGCTTCGTAGTGCTGAACTTTGTGAATTTTTTCCTTCGATGGCAAATCGAACGCAAGTTGTCCACGCCAGCGCACAGGATTCTCTTTTTCTCGGTATCCCTCACGAATAAACCAGTTAAAAATGGTCTCAAGGCGACCCCGAACTCGATAGGTGGTCTCTGTCTTTGATTCCCAGATTGGCAGGATGATACGGAGAATGTCTTGCCTGGTGATTTCAGCGACACCAAGCTTGTCAATCACCGGTAAAGCATAGCGGCGGATAGTCCGTTCCCACGCCTCTGCTTACTTCGGACTTTTCCAATGTGCAACGGCTTCCAGGACATCAACCGCACGCCCTAGATGTCTTCGACCGCAGTTTTAACTGGTGCGGGCTAGGTTTGGATTCTTTCGCTTTTCGTCTGAGCTGTTCCCGTCAGAACTTCTAATTGCAAACGAGAACACTCTGACCGCGCCTTTCCAAGTGGCATTTCCAAAGCAGATCCAAGCCCGCGAGTAGTGCGCATTCCTTGATACTGGATGCGTAATGCCTAAGTACGAGAGACACCCTTGGCTCGAAGGATCAGACCATCCCCGAAATTGTGATCGCCGTCAGTCAGTCTTCGGACGTCATTTTGTGTCAGTTTGTTCATGGACTCTCCTTCCAGAAGTGGCCTCAATTTGAGGCCACTTCTTGTGCAAATTCTGCCAAGAAAGAACAAAGTCGCGCAGGAGCGATCGAGGGTGCGCAAGATCAAAATGCCCGAGGAATAAAGCTTTTCAGGCCGCAGATACAAAAAAGCCCGCAGATCAAGGATCTACGGGTTTATGTTCGTGGCGGAAGGAGAGGGATTCGAACCCTCGATGCCCTAAACGGACATGCCGCCTTTCCAGGGCGGTACAATCAACCACTCTGCCATCCTTCCGCGGTCTCTGTTTTACAGATCAAATTGTGTGTTCTCCTGAATCGGAGAATGCGCATTATGCACATTCTTTTGCGATTGTGCAAGAGATTGACCGCTAATTCTGGGCAGAAAATTCGTTTTGTGTGTCTACGGCTCTGAATCCAAAAGAAATCACGTTTCCGCTCGAAATCGCTTCGAAATGACATTGACCAAAAATTGCGCCATTGTGACGTGCCAGAACATTCCGGCAACGGTCGGGTAGTAGGTGTCTTGGCTTTTTTCGAGCAATCCGGCCGCAATCCACTGTTCGAGCAAAGAGGCTGCTGCACTGTCGACGTCCTTCCCGAACGAGGCTCCGACTTCCGTGAGGTTGAACGGGCCGTTTTCCACTGCACAGGTGACTGTGCGCAACAAGTGCCAATTTGCCGTGGGCTTCATCAAAGCAAAAACTGGCTTTTCACCTCGCATCACCTGTTTTTCCCAAGCCGCGAGATTGCGCTCCTGCATGAATGCGTGTCCGAAAAGTTTGCCGCCCGCTCCGCAACCGAATGCCAGACAATCACAGGCGCCTTTACCCAGTGAGTTGTATATGTTGCGCTCCTTGGGCGTGCGTCGCCAGTGGGTGTTGGAGATACGTTCCCAATTCGGATCGGCGCTCAGAATGGCGTCCGAAGCGGCAAATCGATCGGCAGCCTGCGCAAGCGTAGCGACCGGCGGCATCTTTCCTGCTTCGATGCGTTTAGCAAGCGGCGACTTCTGAAAAAGGTTGAGTTGATAGCAGTCGACACCGTCCAAAGGAAGAGACGCGGCGGTGCGCACATCGTTTTCCCAGACGGATTCCGTTTGCATCGGAAAGCCGTAGATCAGGTCGATAACAGTTGCGATCTGCGGGTACTGCGCGAGCAACTCAATGCGCTTCACCATTTCGTCCTTGTCGTCCAGACGTTGCATGGCCAGACGAATCTGGTCGTTGAAAGTTTGTACGCCCAGAGAAACGCGGTTGACACCGCCTTTTACAGCAGCATCGAGTCGCTCGGTTGTCATGTCGTGCATACGACCTTCGAGCGTGATTTCGCAATCGGCAGCCAGAGGCAGATAGTTGTGCGCAGCCTTCAAAATGCGGCTAAGGTTGGCCGAGGATAGTGCGCTTGGTGTACCGCCACCGAGATAAAGCGCGCAGATGTCTCCTTCCTTCTGAACCGGGCGGTCGGCCCAAATCTGCATTTCCTTGATCAGGAGATCCGTATAGCGATCGGCCAGTTCGTCGGTATAGGCGTTCTGATAGAACATGCAGTAGAGGCAGCGTGTCTGGCAAAAAGGCACATGGATGTATGCGAGCGCTTTGCCTTCGCGCTTGCGGTTGGATAGAGAATCGAGTTTGCCGCGTGCCAGAGCCCATATCATCGGCATACCCATTGGTCCGGCGTGGACAGCAGCTTTGGCACGAAAGGCGGCATGCAAAGGATCGGCGGCATTGGCATGGTAGGCCTCCTCGCCTTTGAGGCCCACGAAATGCATCAGACTGTCAAGACCGGATTCAAAAGTCAATGCCATAAACTCGCCTTTAATCGAGAATCATTCTCGTATTATGGCATCGACACGTGCGATCTCACCAGGAATTGATCTCAGGCGTGCCAATTGGAGAACATTTGCCAAAGGAAGGCAATGCCGAGCAGCCAATAGGCGACGCCGGCCACACGATTGATCCAGACGGCGGCGCTGGGCTTCAGTAAGGTGCCCGCAGCCCACGAACCCAACCATCCGTACATGGAATGAATAATCCAGACCAGAACGGCGTAGTTCAGGGTGAGAATGGTCACTTGCGGCCAATAAGTCAGTGTTTTATCGATGCACTGCGGAAACAGGGACAAATAAAAAATAATCAGTGCGGGATTGCTGATTTGCAGCAGAACGCCTTCGATAAAAAGGTTCTTTTTGTTGACATTCTCAACCGGAGTGTCGGCGTATTCCTCGTTTTCGATGTGCGCGAGTCGAATGGCGAAGGGCTTGGCGCGAAACTTCTTATAACCCAGATAGAGAAGAAAAAGGATGCCCATCACGCGAATGGCACCGTAAAGAGTTTCGGATGTCGCGATGATGACGCCCAAACCGGTGACGGAGACGAACCCCACCACAAGCGTGCCGGAAGCAACACCAGCGATGCCGGGTTGAGCCGATTTAAGGCCGTAGCGCATGGAATTGGTAAGCGACATGAGCACCCCAGGACCAGGGGAGAGGATTGTGGGAATGGCAACGAGAAGAAAGACCCAATACAAATGCGTGTTGATCATACGAGGTCGTGAAGTAAAAACGAGTGTTGCAAAGTGACCGCAGGAGGCGCAGTTTAAAAAATGGAATTAGGTGGCAACGTGTCAAAGAGATTAAACTCAAACGTTGCCCTGATTTATGGTTATCGACTTACAACTTTTCGGTTTTGCTGCACCTATGTATCTCAAACCGCTTTTCATCACCGGTCTGTCCATTGCCGCCGCCATGACGGCAAATTCTTCTGTTGCTTCGCCCTTCGTGAGTTCGGGGTTGGCGATTTCCGCTTTTGAAACAGCTCGCACGGTTCGTGAAAGCGCCGATGAACGCATGACGCAAGCAGTGACAGATGCCTCCCGCGCCGACGGCGGTTCAATCTGGCTTGATCTCAAAGCCGCAAGTGACGAGGCGGATACCATGGTCAACAATGCCGGTTTTGAAAACGATCTCGCTGTCGTCAATCTCGGTGCTGATATACGACTGGGCGAAGCTTTCTTCGGGGTAGTGTACACCTATGCAAGAGCCGATACCGAGAGTCGTGGGGTATCGGCCAAAGCCGATGGTGAAGGCGATATTTTCGGTATTTCAGCTTTCGGTCAGCGCAGCTTCGGTGGTTTGAATCTGGCGCTTTCGGCCGGGTGGATCTATATGTCGGGTGACTCCGACATGGGCGGCATGGCCTACGAAACCAACGCCAATCTTTGGACGTTTGACGCCGCCGCCCGCTACGGCATCGAAATCGGCAACCTTGACCTCGTGCCCTACGCTAAGATCGAATACACGATGTTCCGCCCTCGTCACCACGGCGACTGGAATCTCGACAACGCCAACATCTGGCAGTTCCCGATCGGTCTTAACGCCGCTTATACGTTCGAGTTCGAAAACGGCATGAAGTTGCGTCCGCAGATCGACTTTGCGGTAATCCGCACGGCAGGCGACACCGAAATTGAAGCCTCCCGCGCCGGAGAGCTTTTTGAAGAAACGCTTACCGGCAGCCATACGCTCTACCGCGGTATGGTAGGTCTTGCCTGGACGACCGGTAAGGGCACGCTGCACGCCGGCTACCGGTATCTCGGTAGCGAGCAGGGGCGTGAATCGCACGCTTTCCAGCTGCAGGCCGATTACGTCTTCTGAGTATTGAGCTCTGTTCGGCGCCATGACGACGGTCTTACATCCATGCTTGGACGAAAACGGCAAGCCTGTCGTGGTGGTGCATCCCACGCAGCCGACAAGCCGAGACACCTGGCTTGATTCGCGTTGCACGGCCACGCTTTCCCGTACGGCAGAGCCTGATTTGCCGTCAGCTCTCAATGGTCTCGCACTAACCGGCAATCCGGGTATTCCGGATGAGAATCCCTGGTATTGGCGCGATGTCGTGCCCGATGCCGTAAAGGGAGAACCTGACTTCGTTATGCCGCCGGGCTTTCGCGCCACCTCCGGGTGCGTTGTCATTGAACCAGACCGGCGCATTTGGATTGTGCATCCCACAAACGAATTTATGGGCACCAAGGCAACTTTTCCCAAAGGACGCCTTGAGCCGGTGCTGTCGCTTGCGCAAAACGCCGCAAAGGAAACGTGGGAGGAAGCTGGTCTTCTGGTGGAGCCTTATGCTTTTCTCGTGGACGTCCCCCGTCGCATCGTTGTGACACGGTATTTTCTTGCCCGACGTGTAGCCGGCTCTCCTGCACTTGCCGGTTGGGAGTCGCAGGCCGTTTCACTGATGCCGTTTGAAGAGGTTAAGAAGGCATTGAATCGCGAGGGAGATCAAGCGGTTCTACCGGCGCTTGAAGCGTATCTCAGAACTCTTGCGTAGACCTGGCTACTTTTCTTGCTAGAAGACAAACGCTTGCAGTGCCATGCACCACATCGGAATGGTGGCTAGACTCACGAGCACTTCAACGCTGGTGAGGTCGCTTACGACCGGACCATTGCCGCCCATGCGAGCCGCCATGATGTAGCATGAGTTGGCCGTCGGCACCACGGCGTAACACATCAATGCGGCCGTCTGTGTATCGGCAAGGCCTGTGGCTACTGCAACTGCTAGCGCTACGGCGGGCAGAACGATCAGACGCTGAATGGTCGAAAGTGCAATGAGCTTCTTATAACGAGCGAAATCTTCAACGGCCAGCCCCGCGCCAATGGCAAGCAGTGCCGTAGCCATTGAGGCGGAACCCAGGGACGAGAAGATCTTTGTGATGAAATTGGGAACCTGAAATCCCGTCAGATGTGAAAGGATGTTGGCAAAAAGTCCTGCCAGCGTCGAGACGATCAGCGGATTGGTGAAAATCGACTTGACGATGCTGCCGACGCTTGTCTTGCCGCCTGTTTTGGCTGCGTACGAGAGATCAGCCACGGCAATGGCGTTGGAGATCGGCACCCAGATGCCGGTGAGAAGCGCCACCAAAGCGAGCGCTTCCTGACCGTACATGTTGAGGGCAAGAGCAAAGCAGATATATGAGTTGAAGCGGTAACCTGTCTGGCGCACGGATGCGTCTGTCATGGGATCGGCGGGAGCCATCTTGCTCACGGCCTTGGCCATGAAGACGCCGGTAGCCATCGCAAGCGTGCCGAATAGCAGAAATTCGGCGGTATCGAGTCCGGTGAGTTTGGCGTGCGCCACGCTGTTAAAGAGCAGAGGCGGGAACAACACCCAAAACACCAGTTTTTCGACGCCGTCCCACAACTCCTTGGCTCCGAACCGTTTGGTGCCTCGAAGGGCGTAACCCAGGGCGATCAGGAGGAAGGGTTCCAAAACGGCGGAAAGCACAGAGAACATGGCAGTCTCGACGACGACAAATCTGAAGCGTTAACCCTACTACGATAGCAAACTTATCGTCGAGCAGCTTTCGCGGACTTCAGTCGAGCGGTGAGCGAATCGAATTCCCGACGCAGTTCTTTGTCATAGAAGGCTTCGAGCTTGGGCGGTTCAAACGAGAAGATGCTTTCGAGATCCTTTTCGCCGGCTTTGATCACTTCAATGAGCTCGCCTCCCACCTTAATGGTGCGGAAGGTGTTGCGCGCCAGAGCAAAATTGAGTCGCATCTCGCGCTTGAGCGTATCGAGCGCCACCCAACGGCTCTTGAGATGATCTTCGTAGAGCTGCGCGAGATTGATGGTGCGCGCATTGATGTCGAGATTGTTTTGAGCAATTTCCACCGTCTTGGAGGAGCGACGACTCAGTTCGTCGGCTTCACGCATCATGGTGTCAGCTTCATCGATGATCTCGCCGAGCTCAAGCAGATACACCGTCTCAATCTTACGCATTGTGCGCTCGATCGCTTCGATGTAGACGCGGTAGCTCATCATCAAAAAACCCGTATAGGCCTTGATCTGTTCGGGGCCGGCGTCAGGCCCTTTAAGCGACTGCGCCAGATTTTTTTCAATGGCTTTGATGTTTTCCGCAACGGCCATGACCTGCGCGAGTTCCGTCCCCTCGGCCGAGTAGAGGATTCCGTCGAGCTGCTCGGGTGTCATGCCGATGCCGTCTTGCTCGAGTCGCGCGAGCGTTTCGGTTTTGAGCGTAGCAATGCGCTTTCTGTCGGTGTCGATGGCCTGCCGTTCACGCTCGATGCGGCGAGCCAGAGCCGAGCGGGTAATTTTCAGGGGAGAAAGCGACGTGGAAGGGGCAGCGATACTCGCCAGTTTCCATGCGTTAATTTGTTCTTGGCGCGCACGGATACCGTCTTCGATTTTCTGGACGTTGGAGATGAGCATCAGCACATCGGAGTGTAGGAATTCCTTCAGGCAGCCGTCGACGATGCGCGTGATTTCCGGATCACGAAACGTGATGCGCTCCAGAAACGTTTTGTCCGCTTCCAGTCCGGCGCTGTCATGCTTTTCGAAGTAGCCGACGCCTTCGGCCAGTTTCGGCGACACACGGCTCCAGAATGCCGCAAATGTCTTGGCGGCAAGCGTATGCGAGGTGAGCAGGATAGCCGCTTCAGCAAAGGCCTTGGCAAAAATCGATTTCATGGAAACGGATAAAAAGTGGATTAGGTGCTTCAAGCCGACAATGCTAACGCAAAAAGGTTAATTCAAGGTTGCGCACTGCGTATCGGCGAGACCTTTGAGTTCTTCGGCTGACATGTTCTTGGGTATCAGCGACACTGTCATTTCGCAGGCGCGGCAGTCAAAGCGCGCCAGAAGACGCGTGCCTCCCGAGGCGGTCAAAATCAGAGGCTGAGGCTTCATGCGTCCGCCGTTCATTCGTTTGAACCTCTCCTTTTTGACCGGATCTTTGCCATACTGCTTTGGGCACAAACCGAGCGTGTGGCGCACGCAATGGCGGCATTGCATCAAAGCGGCCGAAAGAAGATCAGGGGTGTTGCCTGCTTGAAGAAGCGTTTCAAAGGCATTGTTGACGCGGCTTGCACCGTGTTCCTTATAAAAGGCTATGGCGCAGACATTGGCTGCATTGGCGCGGAAGTCGAGAAATTTGCCTTCGAACGGCTCAATCGGAGAGATCGTTGCGGGCAACCGACCGAAACGCGTGTGTGTGTCGCAGATGGTGCGCGCCAGTTTTTCAAGACAGTCGCGGCGCAGACCATTCAATACGGAAACAGGGACGAAAGGAATGTCCGGGCCGCCCTCAGCCGTAACGGTGATGTCGGTTATCTGAAAAACGGTGCCGCCGGCTTTCGAAAGAGAAGCCTTGAGCTTGTCAAGCGCCTGAGGATTGCGGGCAGGCTGTACGGGACCGTCAAGACGAACCGTTGCGGAAAGTTCAAGCGTTTTGCCGGTCAGTTCCAAAGTATTGCTGCGAACCACGAGTTCGAGAGTGGCCGGAATCGTACGTTCGGCACTTTCCTGCGCAAGGAGCTTTTCAAAGCGATGGTCTTTATTGCGGTTGACGACAACGCCCGGCAAGAGTCCCGGGTGGCGTTTGAGGGGTTCGTGCAGAGAAACGCGTACCAGGCCCGGACGCAGCTGCTCGGCGCGATTGACGCGCAGACCTTCGAGTTCTTCCTCGGGCGTCAGATACACCAGGCCGTCGCCGTTGGCGATTTCGGCTTTGGTGGCGATGTCGACGGTGGAGCAGCCAGAGTTTATTGCTACGACCTTGCCCACGGTCTCTCCCGTGCTCTTGGGCGTATCGAGTGCCGCAATCTGGGGGCGTCTGCCGTTGACGAAGTAGTCCGTTGCGCCGCGTCGAAACGTTTTCTCGGGGTCCGGCTCAAAGGTAAAAGTCGAGACGCCCACAGAAGCGCGCTGCCAGTTCTCGCCAGCGTGTTTTTCCAGCAGGGCGTCAATTTTACGGCGGTAGTATGCCGTGAGATTTTTGACGTATTCGGGGCCTTTGAGGCGTCCTTCGATCTTAAAGCTTGAGACGCCGGCGGCGATGAGTTTTTCGAGATTGGCGGACTGATCGTTGTCCTTGAGGCTTAAGACGTGCTTGGAGCGGACAATCGATCGCCCCGAAAGGTCGGTGACGTCGTAGGGCAGGCGACAGGGCTGAGAGCATTGTCCGCGGTTGGCCGAGCGTCCTGTGAGCGCCGCCGAAAGATAGCATTTGCCCGAATAACTCACGCACAGGGCGCCGGCAATGAAAAACTCGATGCGGGCGCGCGGCATCGCCTTGCGGATGGCCGCGATTTCGTCGAGCGTCAGTTCGCGGGCCGGCACGATCTGTGCGAATCCCAGACTGTCGAGAAACGCCGCTTTGTCAGGCGTGCGGATGTCGCATTGGGTGGACGCGTGAATTTCGATGTCGGGAAGCTGTCCCTTGAGCAGCCCCAGATCCTGCACGATCAAGGCATCGACTCCGGCCTCTTTGGCCTTCCAGGCGGCTTCGACTGCTTGATCGAACTCGTTGTCGTAGATGAGCGTATTGAGCGTCATGTAGACGCGGGCTCGATACTGATGCGCAAACTCGGCGATGCGAGCGATATCCTCAAAGGAGTTGCCTGCGGCCTGCCGTGCACCGAACGCGGGCCCGCCGATGTAGACGGCGTCGGCACCGTGCAAGACCGCGGCACGAGCCGTTTCAAGGTCTCGTGCGGGGGAAAGGAGTTCAAGCGGAGCAAAGGGACGCATGGACGGAGTGCGTTCGAGCATTGATTATTTGGCGCTCTGCACGCGCAAGCGCTGTTCGCTCTTCGTTTTGGTGCTGCGAATCGGAGCGCGCATGAGCGGTTCTGGCTGGACGCACTTTTCAATGGCGAGGAACTTCGAGAGTTCCTCGTCGCCCGCGTTGCTTGCGGCATCGGCTGGAGACTGGCCTTTATCGTTGCAAAGATCGCGGTAGGAGCCTGCGCGCAGAAGCGTCATCACGACTTCGCGAGAGGGCTTGCGGGCGGCCATGTAGAGCGGCGTGATGCCCGAGTAGGTCTGTACGTTGACGCGAGCACCTTTTTCAAGCAGGAGCTTGACGATTTCGTTGTGACCTTCGGCAGCAGCGTAATGCAACGGTGTCCAACCGCCGATGCGGTTTACTGAAGCGCCTTCGGCAAGGAGCCGCTGTACGAGTTCCATATTGCCCTTGAATGCGGCAAGCATCAGAGCCGTTTCGCCATATTCGCTTGCCGTGTCGACTTCAATGCCTTTGGCAGACAACAGCGCATCGATCACCGTGTACGAGTCCATGCGGATGGCGCGCACGAGAGCCGGATCGCCGCCGTTGACGATCGTATTGGGGCTGATGCCCTGAGAGAGCATGTACAGCACGACGTCGGCGCGGTCGCGATCAACGGCGCCCGCAAAGTTTGCCCAGTTTTCTTCGGGGCCGGCCATCTTGACGGGGCCTGCAGCGGCCGTTGTCGCACGATCGCCCGTCGCGGGCTGGTTGGAGGCGCAGCCCGCAAGCAGGCCGAGCGAAATCAGACACGTGCAGATCAGGGAAGCGGTTTTCTTCATATCAGTTCAGTCCAAAAAAATTCTTGGCCGTGTCGGTTGTAACGGCGGCAGCATAGTCCGGTTCGACGTTCTTGACGAGTGCCAGCGTTTTGGCCACTTCGGCGACATAGGCCGGTTCACAGCGCTTGCCGCGATGGGGGACCGGCGCCATGTAGGGACAGTCGGTCTCGATCATCAGACGATCAAGCGGCAGGGCCGAGGCAATTTCGCGCAGTCCCGATGCATTCTTAAAGGTGAGCACTCCCGTAAAGGAGACGAGACCGCCGAGGTCAATCGCGCGTTTGGCGTCCGCGAGGCTTCCGCCGAAGCAGTGCATCACAAAGCCCACGGAACCGGCGTCGTGCGCGGCCAAAAGGTCGAGCGCATCGCTTTCGGCTTCGCGAGCGTGTACCACAAGGGGCTTGTTGAGCTTACGCGCGGCTTCGATGTGGCGTACGAAGCGCTCTTTTTGCCAGGTCAGGTCGCCCTTGCACCAGTGGTAGTCAAGGCCGGTTTCTCCGACGGCGCAAATACGCGGATCCCCGCAAATCGCGACGATTTCATCCACGTCGCATTCACGGCGATCTTCGTACTCAGGATGCAACGCCCAGGCTCCGAACAGAAACCCCGGCGCCATGTCCAGAACGGCGAAAAGATCCTTTTCCTCACCGTAATCGCAGGCAACGACGAGCGCACCTTCGAGTCCTGCCTCGCGCATGCGGGTAATCACCTCGGCGCGGTCGGCATCGAACTCGCGGGCGTTGATGTGTGAGTGAGAATCAAACAAGCGCATGACGACTCACTGCTGCGGACTCAGGCGCCGTGGCCCTTGTAAAGTTCTTCGATTTCGGCGGCATAACGCTCGGCAATCTGACGGCGGCGCAGCTTCATCGTGGTGGTGAGAAGGCCGTTTTCGGTCGTCCAGTTGTCGGGCAACACGGCTACGTTGCGCGGCTGCCCGTAACGCGGGAAGAACTTCGTGGCGCTGCGCACGCGTTTGAGAATGGTGTTGCGCACTTCTCGGCTGCCGCGGGTGGACGGATCGTCCGGATTGACCTGCAGATCGGCGCACAGGGCGCGCCAGCGTTCGTTGTTGAGCACAACCAGAGCGGCCACATACGGACGATTTTCGCCGACCACCATGACCTGGTCGAACAGGGGATCCTCGAGAATCGCAAATTCGAGGTCAACGGGGCTCACTTTTTCGCCCACGCTCGTGACGATGATTTCCTTAATGCGCCCCTTGATGCGGATGCGTCCGCCGTCGCTCAAATCGGCCTGATCACCCGTACGCAACCAACCGTCTTCGGTAAAAGCTCGGCGGGTGTCTTCCTCGCGGTTCCAGTAGCCCTTCATGACCTGAGGACCGCGAACCTGCAGTTCGTCCAGTTCACCCAGGCGCGCTTCAATGCCGATCAGAGGTTTGCCGACTGTGGAGGGATGGTTTCCCTTGACTTCGCACATGGAAATCACCGGAGACGATTCGGTCAAGCCGTAAGCCTGGCGGATCGGAGCGCCCATGCCGCAGAAAAATTTCGCGACGTGCAGGTTAAGGGCGGCACCGCCCGCCATCAACACGTTGATGCGGTTGCCGAAAACGCCCTTAACCGGATCGGCGATCTTGCGCTTGAGGTAGGGCCACATGATGAAGTCAAGGCACTCGCGGGCAGTATGTTCGACAGGCAGCCCGTTTTCCTTGCAGAACCGGCGCCAGCCGACTTCCGCTGCCCAGTCGAAGAAGTAGCCCTTCTTCTTGGTCATCTTGCGGCGCACCATCAGGATCTGATTGTGGATGCGCTCAAAGACACGCGGCACCGAGCACATATTGGTCGGGTTAATCGCGTGCAAATCATCGGTGATGTGCGCCACGCCTCGGGAGAATGCGAGAAGCGCACCGGTGGCAAGCGCGTGGTAGTAGGCAGCACTTCGCTCGAACGAGTGCGACAGCGGCAGATACGACAGGAACACATCGTTTTCATCGATCGGCATGTAGCGGGAAATCTGCTGCACGTTACTCACCACGTTGCGGTGTGTGAGCATCACTCCCTTGGGACGACCCGTGGTGCCGGAGGTATACACGAGCGCGGCCAGATCATCGGCATCGGGACCGGCAGGCAGTTCGGTCACATCGTTTCCGGTGGCTAGCCATTCTTCAACGCCGCAGTACGGAATGTGACCGAGGCTTACTCCTTCGTCGGTTTCGCCGGTAAGAACGACCTGGCGCAGGTTGGGCAAATCAACGCCCGCCGTGGCAAGAGAATTCCAGCGAGCGAAGTTGACCGTGACGAGAAATTCGGCGCCGCTGTCGTTGAGAATGTAATTGGAGTTGCCGGCCGTGTCGGTGGCGTGCAGCGGCACGGGAACCAATGCGTTGCAAAGGGCGGCCATGTCGAACGTCAGTGCGTCGACGCTGTTGGGCAGAAGCATGGCTACGCGCGCGCCGCGCTGCAGGCCCATCTTCGCAAAGGCCTTGCGCCAGCGCATCACCCGTTCGGAGAATTGACGCCAGGTGATACCCACCCATTCGTTGGTGCGGTGTTCAAACCACTTGTAGGCTTCACGGTCGGCATAGACGCGCACCGTGCGCTCAAGCATTTCGGGAATCGTTTTGAATTGGTCGATAAATCGGGAGGACAAAATCGCGGCTCCGGCTTTATTGGTAGTGTTCGGATAACCCGCTTATTGTAAATTTTCTCGACCTTCTTCGGTGGGCTTCAAAAACGTCTATTTCGCCAAAAGCGCTCTAATTTGCAAGCGCACGTTACCGAGATCGGGATTGACCAGGATCGACAGGTTTTCGAAGAGTTCGTCGCCTTCGAGATCCCACCATTTCCACTGCAGCAAAAGCGAGATGAGTGCGTCGTCGAAACGTTTCTTGATGAAGTGCGCCGGATTGCCTCCGACGACGCTGTAGGGTTCGACGTCTTTGGTTACAACGGAGTATGCGGCAACGATGGCTCCGTCGCCGATCGTGACGCCCGGCATGATTACGCATTCGCGTCCGAGCCAAACGTCGTTGCCGATCATGATGTCGCCCTTGTGCGGCAATTCGCTCAAGTGGTCCGGTGTTGACTTGTTCCAGGTCTTTCCCATCACGTTGAACGGATAGGTGGAAATGCTCGAGAGGCGATGATTTGCCGCGCCCATGATGAAAGTCGTGCCGTGCGCGATTTGACAGAATTTGCCGATGACAAGCTTGTCGCCGAAATCAGGATAGTTGAAAAGAACTTGAGTTTTTTCAAAATCTTCCGGATGTTCCGTGCTGTCGTAGTAGGTATAGTCGCCCACAGAAATATTGGGTGCAGATACGACATTTTTCAGAAAGACGGACGTTTTGTATTCGTTCGGAAAAACAACGTTCGGATCCGGATTCTTCGGTTGGGTCACGGCTTTCTCCCGGTCAGGTCCAGCTTTCAATAAACCAGTCGCCGGCAACAGAGAAAGTGCCGACGCTAATCTTGTACGGAGCCGCCTGAGCCACTATGGGTTTGGCGTGATAGGCAAAACCGAAACCCGCCGCACCGATCATTTCTAGATCATTGGCGCCGTCACCGCCTGCAATGCACTGCGAAAGACTCGCACCGTTGAGCTGCGCGATCACTTCCATGGTGCGGCGCTTGCCGGCACGATCGAGAACCTTGCCGCCCGCAGGGCCCGTCGCTTCGCCGGTAAGTCGACCGTCTTCAATGACCAGGCGATTGCACACGAAACCGGACATGCCGTAGTCGCGTGCGACGATTTCGGCAAATTGAGTAAAGCCGCCCGAAGTGATGTACGTTTTGACACCAAACGCGTGGAAAAGGGCAAGTGTCTCTTTGGCTCCGGGAGTCGGACGGATAAGAGCGGCGGCATCATCAATGATCGAAGCGGGGGCGCCTGCCAGAAGCTTCACGCGCTCACGCAGGCTGTGTTCGAAATCGAGTTCGCCGCGCATCGAGCGCTCGGTGATTAGCGCGACCTGTTCCTTGACGTTATGGAGCGCCGCAAGTTCGTCGATGCATTCGTTGCCGATCAGGGTGCTGTCCATGTCAAAGAAGGCGCAGCGGAAATTTTTAAGCGAAAGACCGGCAGGCACAAAGGCGGCATCGCGCTCGGTCAGATTCGCAAGAACATCCCGACGAATTGTCTCGCACGTGTTTTCATCAATTGCGCAAAGACGCAGTCTGTTTTCTTCGCGAAGAAGCCTGGCTTCGGCGGCAAGCGAGGACAGAGCATTACAGAGATCATCCGTGATGAGGCCGGAGATCACCAGGTCGCGAAGGGAGCAAGCGTTAGTCATAACAGTTCGGTTCAAAAAGCGAATGTGCGGTGGCTGACAGTGCCCGAAAAAGGGCGTACATGTCGTTGGATGTCGGCATCATGCCGCAATCGACATGGTTTTGCACGCTTTTTTGCTCTTTTTCGTCTTTGTCATCGTTTTGTTATCGAAGTGTCAAGGACTTGTCTCAAAACTGCCACGAAGCTGTCAGATTCGACCTCGACAATGTGCGCCATCACAACGGGAGTTACTTCGAAGCGGAGCAAAACATCGTTTTCCGCTCGGTTGTGACGAAACGTGGCGCTGATTCCTTATGCAAGCGGCGCCAGACATTGACTGACACATTGATTGAGAAGATGAATCCTAAGAATTTCGCCAAAGCCGGCCTCGTTGCCGCCCTCGTCGCCGCTGTCAACGCATCGTTTGCCGGCCCCGACAACATGGTCGTTGCCGTACAGCAGTTGCCCGTGATCGTTGAGCCTCAAGGCATCAACAACAACGCGCTCGATCGCGTGGCTTACTCCATCTACGAAACGCTGATTCGCGCCGATCTCAAGACCGGAGAACTCTTCCCGGGACTTGCAGAAAGCTGGAAGCGTATCTCGCCTGAAACCGTCGAGTTTAAGCTCCGCAAGGGTGTCAAGTTCCACGACGGCACCGACTTTACGGCCGACGATGTGGTCTTTACCTTCGGCGAAGAACGCTTCATGGCCAAGGATGCTCCGGGGCGCGCTGCGGCCGTCGAATTCCTGGGCGGTCTCAAGAGCGTCGAAAAAATCGACGACTACACCGTTCGAGTGACGATGCAGCAGGCCGACCCCCTGATCGAACGCCGCTTTGCCGCACGTATGTCTGAAATCATCAGCAAGGACGGCTGGATGAAGGCAGGCGGTTGGGACAACTGGATCAAGAACCCGATCGGCACCGGACCGTACCGTATCACAAGCTTTAAGGTCGGCAATCGCCTGGCTCTTGAACGCTTCGACGGCTATTGGGGGGATAAGGCGCCGGCAGCTAAGCTCACGTTCGTGGAAGTGCCCGAACTATCCTCTCGTGTGGCCGGTCTTCGCTCCGGAGAATTCGACCTCATCACCGAAGTACCGCCCGATCAGATCAAGCCTTTGAGTAAGGACGGCAAGATTGACGTCGTGGGCGGCGCGATCGACAACATCTACGCGCTCGTCTTTGATGCCAAGTCCAATCCGGTGATGGCAAACACGCAGCTGCGTCAGGCCATTTTGCACGCTATCGACCGCGATCTTCTCGTACAGGCTCTTTTTGCCGGCAAGACCACTCCTGCCAACAGCTTCCAGTCGAAAACCTTTGGCGACATGTATCTGCCGGAATTCGAAACCAAGCTCTACGATCCGCAGAAGGCCCGCGACCTCATCAAGGCTTCGGGTTACAAGGGCGAACAAATTGTCTGGCGCATTCAGCCTTCTTACTACACGCTTGAAATGACCGTGAGCCAGGCCGTGGCTTCCATGTTGAAACAAGTGGGCCTCAACGTTCGCATCGACGTCAAGGAAAACTGGACGCAGGTCGAAGCCGCAGGCAAGGACCGCATGATCAACAACGCCAGCTTCTCGGCTTACTTCCCGGATCCCGCAAGCCAGCTGTGGCGCCGCATGAAACCGGGCAGCTTCTGGGAGGCCGAGGGGTATTTCCCGGCGTCAGACGAATACAAGCGCATCTGCGAACTCGGCAAGGAACTCGATTCGAGCGTCGATCCTGCCCGCCGCAAGGCTGCCTGGGGCGAAATGCTCAAGCAGTTCAATGCCAATCCTTATGCTTGCCCGCTCTATGCGCTGCCGATGATCTACGCCAAACAGAAGAACGTGGTGTGGGAACCCGGCACTCAGGGCTCGCTTGATCTGAGCGCCCGCAACCTGAGCTTCAAGTAAATCCTTCTCAGGGGGCTGCGGGATTGGTTTCCGCAGCCCTGGTTTCTCTGACAAATCAAACCGAAGACATCTATGACAGAACCTCACGGGACATCGGAACAAACGCTGCTTGCGATCCGTGGTCTTCGCACGTCGTTTGGCAGCACCGAAGTGCTCCACGGCGTGGATCTCGAAATCCGCCGCGGCGAAGTGCTCACCCTGATCGGCGAATCGGGGTCGGGCAAATCGGTACTCGCCCGATCAATTCTGGGTCTGGCCGGCAAAAATGCGCGCACCAACGGTGAAATCGAATTCGACGGACGCAATCTTCTGAAGTTGAGCGGCGCCGAGATGCACAAGCTGCGCGGAGCCGACATCGGCATCATCGTGCAGGACGCGATGGCCGCTCTAAATCCGATGCGTACCATCGGATATCAGCTCTGCGAAACAATCGTTTACCGCCATCCCGACTACCGCGACAAACCCGGCAACAAGACAACCTTGATGGCAAGCGACGAAGTCAAGACGTTGGCCGTCAACTATCTCAAGCGTGTGGGCATCACGGCTCCGAATGAACGCATGCGAAGCTACGCGCACCAACTCTCGGGCGGCATGCGCCAGCGCGTGATGATTGCGTTGGCGCTCATCGGAGCACCCAAGCTGTTGATTGCCGACGAACCGACCACTGCTCTTGACGTGGTGGTGCAGCGCGAAATCCTCAAGGAACTGCGCGAAATCGTCAAAAGCGAATCGATGAGCATGCTGCTTGTCACGCACGATTTGCATCTGGCGCGCGACGTTGCCGACCGCGTAAGTGTCATGTACGCGGGCTACATTCTGGAAACCGGTCCCGTGCCCCGCGTTCTTCCCAATCCCGCACACCCGTACACCGAAGGGCTGCTTGAGGCCATGCCCGATATGGAAAGCGAGAAGGGGACGCTGCAACCCATTAAGGGTGAAATTCCGCCGCCCGAAAAGCTCGGTCACGGCTGCCCCTTTGCCGGCCGCTGCCCGCTTACCCGCGTTCAGTGCCGCATGAGTTTGCCGGACATGCAGCCCGTTGAAGACGGCTGGCAGTCGCGCTGCATGGAAGCACAGTGCCACGCCGCGCAACTCGACGAAGCCTTCAAGGCGCAGGAGCAAAAGCGCGATCAGAGCGTTGTCAAAAACCTCGACAAAGTGCAGAAGATCGTTCAGGCGGTCGAAGGAATCCAAGAGATTCAAGACGACGGACAACCTCGGCAAAAGCCCGTGTTCGGCGCCGATAATGACGACGAAACGCCGCTTGTTGCCGCCGACATACCGAAGCACTGTTACTACACCCGCAAGGGCTTTTTCGGTCGCAAAAAGCCTTGGAACGTGCTCGAAGACATTACGCTGACGATCGAGCGAGGTGAAGTTCTGGGGCTGGTTGGGGAATCGGGTTGCGGCAAGTCCTCGCTTGCCCGTTTGCTGCTCGGTCTTATGCGTCCCACGGCCGGGCGCGTGACCTTTGACGGCGAGATCTATCCCGAACCGAGATCGCGACAGTGGCGCGCACAGCGTCCTCTGGCGCAAATGATCTATCAGGATCCGTTCTCGTGCTTTGACGAACGCCTGAGCATCGTCGAGCAGGTGGCCGAACCGCTGATGGTTCACAAGGGCATGACGCAGGCCGAAGCCCAGACGGTAGCTTTGCGTTTCCTCAAGGCTGCGGGCCTGCCGGAACACCATGCGGTCAAGCGCCCCGGGGTGATGTCGGGCGGACAGCTGCAGCGTGCGGCCATCGCGCGTGCCATTGCTCTGGAACCCAAGCTTTTGGTTTGCGACGAACCGGTCGCTTCGCTCGACGTCTCAATCCAGGCTCAGGTGCTCGAACTGTTGAACAACCTGCGCCGCGCCACCGACATGTCGATGCTTTTTGTGTCGCACAACCTCAACGTCGTTCGCTACATCTGCGATCGCGTGATTGTGATGTATCTCGGCCGCATTGTGGAGACGGGCAGCGTCGAAGAGGTTTTCCGCCATCCGGTGCATCCGTACACGAGGCTTCTTACGGCCTGTACTCCGGGCGCCAACGGCCAGATCGTCAACTTTTACCCGAAGGGGGCGATGCCAAGTCCCATGAATCGTCCAACGGGGTGCGTCTTTGCCAATCGTTGCCCGCTTGCAAGTGCTCGCTGTCAGGCCGAAGTGCCGACGCTCGAAGAAGTCCTTCCGGGACGACGCGCGGCCTGTTTTGAAGCCCAAAAGGCGATGAAGCTCGACGACATTTATTTATCTTCGATTGCCCGCGAGGCCGATCAGACACAGCGGCCGGGCGTAGGTATGGAGGAGGCTGCGTAAATGGCTGCACTCGTTTTTCGAATTCTGGGGCGGGCGGTTCTGACGCTCCTTCTGCTCACGGCCTGCGTGTTTTTCGTGCTGCATCTTACGGGCGATCCCGCCCGTCTGATGCTCGGCAGCGACGCTTCGACCGAGGCTATCGCAGCATTCCGTCATCAGTGGGGGTTAGATAAGCCTCTGTGGGAACAGTTTGGGATCTATCTCCTCAATGCGCTCAGTCTTGACATGGGCAGAAGCTACGCCACCGGTCTTCCGGTGAAGGAAGTCTTTCTTCAGGCGCTCGGTCCCACGCTTGATCTGATGATCCCGACGGCGATCGTGACGCTTCTGATCGGAATTCCCGCGGGCGTCTTTGCCGCGCTGCGCCGCAATACGCCGGCCGACCGCGCGATGATGGTTGCGTCTGTCATGGGTTACGCCGTTCCGAACTTCTTCATGGGCATTCTGCTTTTGCTGGTGTTCTCGATCTGGCTCGGATGGTTGCCTTCATACGGCAACGCCACGGCCGCGCACTACATCATGCCGATCATCACAATGGCAACAACCGAAGCGGCAATCTTTTCGCGGTATGCACGCAGTGCCATGATCGAATCCATGCGCCTGCCGAGCGTCAAAGCCGCCATGATGCGAGGACTTCCGCGCACCCGCATCATCTGGCTGCATGCGCTGCCCAACGCCATGCTATCGATTCTTACCATTCTGGGCTTTTTCCTGGGCACGCTCGTGGCAGGTGCCGTGATTACCGAAACGGTCTTCTCATGGCCGGGCGTGGGCAAGCTTCTGGTCCAGTCCGTTGCCAACCGCGATATTCCGGTGGTGCAGATGATTGTTCTGGCAACCGGCGCCTCGCTTATCGCCGCCAACCTTCTGATGGATCTTCTCGCGCTCGTCTTCAATCCGCGTCTGAGAAAAGCCAACTAATCCAACGTACGAACGCTATGACTACAGCAACAGCTACAACAACGATGTCGGCCTGGGCGGCCAACCGCCCGTCGCCGCTGGCGGCAACCGCGGCGCTCATCCTTGCGGTCCTCTTTACGGGCGGACTGCTGGCGCCCTGGATTGCCCCCTACGGTCTTGAAGACATGGATCTGATGGCCCGACTGGTGGCACCCTTTACGTCGTCAGCGCATATTCTCGGCACCGATGAGCTCGGGCGCGACATCTTGACGCGTCTTCTATACTCCTTGCGCCTATCCTTTGTCCTGGCCGTCTGCGGCACATTGATCGGCGCCATTCTCGGTACGGCTCTGGGCTTTTTGGCCGCGCGCTTCGGCGGCGTCGTTGACGATCTCGTCAACGTCGGCGTCGACTTTACAGCCTCGCTTCCGTTCATCATCCTGGCGCTCACGATCCTCGCGTTTCTCGGTACCGACGTCAAGGTGATCATCGTGATCATGGCCTTCTACGGCTGGGACCGATACGCCAAGCTCTCGCGCAACCTTGCCCGCTCGGCATACACCGAAGGCTACGCCGGCGCTCTCGAAGGCCTGGGATTGCCGACTCGCCGCATTCTTCTCAAGCATATCCTGCCTAACATCGCGAGCGCTCTTGTGGTGAACATGACTCTTAACTTCCCGGGCATGATTCTTCTTGAAACGAGTCTGTCCTTTCTCGGCGTCGGCGTTCAGCCGCCGATGAGTTCCCTTGGAACTATGCTGGGCTTCGGGCGTGATTACCTCACTACCGCCTGGTGGATTGCCGTGGTGCCCGGTGTCACGATCGTGATTTCGACGCTTTCCATGTCCGTGCTGGGCGACTGGGTGCAGCAAAAGCTTGAGCCGCAGTCCCGCTGACCATGAATGACTCTATCGACTGATTCAAATGACCGATACGAATTCCTTTCCCTGCAAGTTTCTATTGGTGGGCTTCGACGGCCTGCGTCCCTGCGACATTACGCCCGATGTGATGCCCAACCTCGCGCGTTTTCGCGATGAAAGCCACACCTGGGAAAACTATCTGGCGAGCTTTCCCACCGAAACGTACGTTAACCATCCCGTGATCTTTTCGGGGTTTCGCCCCAACGGTCACGGGCTGATCGCCAACAGCTTCTATTGCCCTGAACTTAAGGGCAAGGCGCAGCTTTTCTGCGGTTGGGATACTGAGAGTGTGATCGCTCAGGACGAAGCGCGTCCCGAAGGGCTCTATGCCGTGCCTGATATGGCTGAACTGCTTGCTCAAAAAGGTAAGACCATGCGCGTATTGTGTGCCAATTCTGCCGGCAGCACTCGCCTTCAGAATATGCACGCTGATCGTTATCCGGGGCACTTGAACGCCTGCATTCATGCGCTGGAGAAAGCCATTCCGATCAATGAACGCAATCGTTTGCTGCAGCACAGTCCGGCCACGATGCCGCTTACGTTCCCTGACTTTGCCGCGCAGTCGGAGATGCTCGACATTCTGTTTCGTGATGAGCTCAATAACGGCGTACAGAACCTGGCCGACATGACGGTGTTCTGGATCGGTGAGCCCGATCATTCGAGTCATGAAATCGGACTCAAGAGCGAACTTACGGAACGCGCCCGCACACACGCCGACAAGCTCTTCGGGCGCATCTACGATTGGTGGCTCAAGGAGGGGCGCAGCCGGAACGTTCAGCTTGTGACGATGTCCGATCACGGCCACGGCGAAATCGCCGGTCACGTCGACTTTGCCGGCATTTTGCGGCAGGCCGGCTGCACGGTGTTGACCGATCAGGAGATTCTCGGTGGCGCCGATCCGAGTGATGCGGAAATGGTGCTGGTGGGCGACTACACCGCAGGCCTCTGGGTTAAGGATAACAGCGTTGAGAATCTTACGAAAATTGCGCAGATACTGACGTCCGATCCCGGCGTCGGGCTTGTGTTCTCTCAGCCCAACGAACAATACCGAGACGCCGTGGCAGGCCGCGTTCCCGGTACGCTTTCGGAAGCATTGGTGTTCAGTGAAAGCGTTCGCGGCCCGGATCTGCGAATCGTGGGTCGAGGCGACAACAGCACCGGACGTATTTTGAGCGGCGGTCATTACTCATTGGGCTGCGGCAACCATGGCGGTCTGACGCCGGCTGAGCTGCACGCGCATCTGTCGTGTGCGGGCACGGCATTCACGCAACAGACTCGCCGGCATAAGGCGCCTGCCGGCCACGATGATCTGGCCAAAACCATGCTCACGTTGATGGGAGCTGAAGCTAACCATTCGCCTGCGAGAGTCCTTGACGAAGCACTCAAGGATGATGTTGATGAGTCCTACGGCGTCTTTACCCTGCGTTTGTCGCAAGGCAAGCTTAGTATGACGATTGAGCATGCTCACTACGCGGGGCGACGTTATGTGTTGAGCGGCGAGAGAGAAGACGGAGCGTTGCCGGCTTTCAATACAGTCGGTTAAGAGTCACCGAAAGGCAAGCTTCAAAATACGGGATGTTTTGACGCACTTCGCTCGTGCTCCCAATAGCGCGTGCCTGTTTATGTGGTTGATGTTGAGATCGCACGGTTAATGATTTCAGCCGGTTCCATGAGGTGATCGGCTAAAAATTCGACAATCGGGCTAATTAGTTCTCGAAAGATCATCAATGACTTTCCAAGAGTCTCCCGCCACCACGTTAGACTTGAGGAAAGAAGAGACAAGCTCGCAAGACCACAGCTGAAGTGATCATGACGCTGTGCGTTCTCGTGGCGTTGCCAACAAACAGTATGAAGTGTCATCCAGCACCGTAAATGCATAAGGAAAAAGCAAAGCAAGAGCCGGAGCAAAATGCAACATGCATGCACGCTTTCCCCCGGATTTCTGAAATTTCCGAAGAAGACAAGGCCAAGTTCCTGCCATTGCTTCTTTTGGGCGATGAGTCAGAGGCAATGATCGAACGTTACATTCACCGTGGACGTTTGTTTGCGCTGTACACACACGACAATGCGGTCTCCGATCTTTGTGCGGTATGTGTGCTCACGCACGAAGGAGACGGTGTGTTCGAGATCAAAAACCTCGCCGTGGTTCCCAAACAACAGCGCCGTGGCTTCGGGCGGCAAATGGTCCTTTTTGTCAGTGAACTCTGCCGTCAGTCTGGCGCTCAGACGCTTTTCGTCGGCACCGGGCGCGATACGCAAGTCGTTTCCTTCTATGAAAAATGCGGATTTGTGAAGTCACATGTTGTTGAAGGCTTCTTTGAAGCCAACTACGACCACCCGATCATCGAAAACGGCATTTGCCTCAAAGACATGCAGTATCTACGGACTGACTTCCAATCTTCTCGTTAAGAATTGTGTTTTTCGAGCAAAGATTGGAGTGTGTCAAACAGAGCTTCCGGCACTTTGTATCTGTACTTTTTCCTAAGATTCAGCGAAACACGTCCGGATTGAATTGCCGCTGCAACCAAAACGTCCAGATCCTTTTGCACAACGTCAAACGACGCGTTCAAAACACGGTAAATCCCGTCGTATGTTTCCAGAAAACGAATTTCCTCCGGCAGATAGGTGCTGACGGCTTCCTTTACCATCTCGTAAAGAAACTCGCACTGCGTCGTGGCATCCCAGTATCGGTAGAGATCGGCTGTGCCGTGGAATAGAAAGTCGTACTGACCGTCATCAATCTGCATTGTTTCCCAGAGTTCTCGACACGGTGCCGAGAAAGCTTCCAAGGCCCGCAAATAATCGCGTTCGTGTTGCAGCATCGCGGCTGATACCGGCAGGATGTGGCCTTTGGGGAGCACGCCGCTTCGTATCAATTGCTGATGCACCAGAAAACGACTCAGGCGGCCGTTGCCATCCATGAACGGGTGAAGATATACAAAACCGAACGAAGCTGTTCCGGCAGCAATCAGTGGATTGGTGGCGCTGGGTGCGTCCGTGATCATGCTGAGAAGTCCCGACATCAAGTCATCAAGCATTTCGGGCGGCGGCGGAACGTAGGTGATGCGTCGAAACCCGGCTCCCGTTGTATTGGCAAGCCAGTTTTGCTCGGTACGGTAACTGACTGCCTGACTATAAACGGTTGAAACGATCCGATTCTGAATCTCGCAAAGCGAGTCTTCGTCCAGACGATCGAAGGAACCAGCGTTCTTAAGGAGAGCGACGAAGCGCTCAGCTTTGCTGCCGTTGGGCGCCTCTTTTTCGATTTCGAAGGAACTGCGCGTTTCGCTTAGGTAAGCCCAGTCTGCGGCGCGCTGTAGCAATTGGGATGGGACCGAAGAGAAGTGTCGATCAAGTTCGGCGAACACAGATTCGGTGTTCTCGTCAGTGAGTTTTTCCGTTTTGCGTACGATCGGGCAATAGGTGAGGTTCCCCAGACCGTTGAAAATAAGGCGCCAGCGTGGAATCTGACGCTTTGGACCGGTAAAGTAAAAATTTTCGTCAAAAAAATCAACGTAATTGCCAAACGGACGTCCGTAATTAAGTTGTTTCTGCGTGAACTCTTCGTAGAGCCAGCCTAGCTTGCGATAGATAGCGCTACTCGGCTTGTCGTCCAAAGCCTCTTGCAGTAATGAGGAATCGAGTTTTGCCAGTACCTGGGACAGGATTTCGAGATTGATGCCTTCGTGCTTGAGCGCAAAAACAAGGTGAGCCAGGGTGTCACCGTCGGCAGGCGCCATTCGAGGCGGGACAAGAAGTTGCGAATCAGTTCGCACGAGCTTGTTGACGCCTGAGCTGACAACGGCCTCACTGCCGAGCGAAAGGCTGGTTGTGCGAAATGCATCCCTAAGGTAACCGTATCCGCAATACATGAGAAAGCAATCCGAAATGCGCTCAAACGCCGATTTTATAGATTCAGCGGGCTCGATCGCAAAATTGATAGAGTTATCGCGAATTTTATATAAAAAGAGGATTGCCTCGCATTTTTGATACGAAGCAATCCTTCGGATAGCTCAAATCAGCGTGGCGCAGAAGTCAAACGGTTTTGCTAACTTTTGCTTTTTGATCGGCCAGCGGCAGGCGGATCTTAACGCGCAGACCGTGAGGCTTGTTGTTTTCCAGCGTGACCATGCCGTCGCTGCGGCGTACGATGCGATCGACAATGGCAAGGCCTAAACCTGTCCCCGTGACACCTCCGCGGGCGCTGTCGCCGCGCTCAAACGGACGCATCAGGCGATCGGCCTGGCTCATGTCAAGGCCGGGACCTTCGTCGCTCACCGTCAGGATGGCGCTCGTCTTGTCTCGGTAAACCTCGACCGACAGATGAAGTAGATCGTCGTCGCTCTTGCCGTAGCGCAGAGCGTTGGTAAAGAGGTTTTGCACGACACGCGAGAACTCGATCGGGTTGGCCTGAATGAGTATGTCGTCTTCAATGTCGACCTTCAGTTTGACCGCCGGATCGATTTCAAGGCGGGCCGAAGAGATGGCACGCTTGACCGTTGCAGCAAGGTCGACCTTTTCCATGGGCTGCGTGCTGCGACGCGCGTAAGCCATGAATTGGTTGACGATGGTTTCCATCTGCTCGAGGTCGCTGATCATGTTGTTGCGGGTGTCATCGGGCAGATTGGCCATTTCAGTTTCAAGACGCAGACGGGTGATCGGCGTGCGCAAATCGTGCGAGACACCGGCAAGCAGCATTTCGCGGTCGTTTTCCACGCGGGTGATGTCCTGCACCATGCGGTTGAAACTCGAATTCACCTCACGCAATTCGATGGGCCCGCTTTCTTCGGGGAGGTTGGCGGGCATCGTGCCTCGGCCGAACGCACGCGCGGCCGCTGACAGTTTGTTTAAGGGATCGATCACTCGCCTTGTGAGTGCCGTGGCGCCCAAAATGGATGCTACAAGAGAAGCAAGAGCCCACCATATCCATGTCGTACCGTAACTGGGATTGATGAGTGTGAGATTGCTCATCAGCCAGTATTCGTCGCCGTCGATCGAAATCGAAACCCACAGGCCGTGCTCGCCGTTGACCGAGCTTGCGATCACGGTTTCAGGGCTCAGGTGCGTGTGCACGTAGTTTTCGATGTCGGCTACCGACCAGGGCGAGCCGACGTCGGAAGACAAGGGCATGGCGACGTCGGTGCTTTCTTTGGGAAGAATGCGAAGACCTTCGCGGCTGGCGAGCACCATCAGCAGGTCGGGACGATAGAAGGGATCTGCGCTGATGAGTGCGTAGCGCGTGAGGTTTGCCATCGTAACGATTTGGCGCGCAGCACCGATTGCGTACGGCGTTTCGTTCAATACGCGGAAACTTTGAAGCCAACCCATCACGCAGAAGACGATGAGCAGCATCATGAGAATGAAGGTGCGCCAAAACAAATTGGGGGCGCGGGTGTTATTGGGGGTGGCCATTACAACGGGACCGCAGAAAGCTGTCGATCGAATATCAAGAAAAGGGTTTGCGCATTGTAGCCGCGGCAAAGAGCGAAAAAGGCTGCCTCAAGAGAATTCCTGAGACAGCCTCGGATCGAGCGGAGACGAAAATCAGGCCTTGTTGGCGTCCTGAGGATCGTCCGGAATGAAGACGTAGCCCAATCCCCAAACCGTCTGCAGGTAGCGCGGTTTGCTCGGATCGGGTTCGATGAGCTTGCGCAGACGGCTCACCTGAACGTCGAGCGAACGGTCAAAGGCTTCGTATTCGCGGCCGCGTGCCATTTCCATGAGCTTGTCTCGGGACAGCGGTACGCGCGGGTGACGGGCAAAGGCTTTCAGCACGGCAAATTCGCCGGTCGTAAGCGACACGGTTTCGCCGTTCTTGCGCAGTTCGCGACGGCCGAGGTCGAGTTCAAACTCGCCGAACACCACTACTTCCTTGTCCAAAGAAGGGGCGCCCGGTTCGTCGGCGCGCGGGCGGCGGCGAAGCACGGCGTGGATGCGGGCGAGCAGTTCGCGCGGATTGAAGGGCTTGGCGATGTAATCGTCGGCACCGAGTTCCAGACCGACGATGCGATCGACGTCTTCGCCACGGGCGGTGAGCATCAGCACCGGCGTCATGTCCTTGCTTGCACGCAGACGGCGCAGAATCTGCAAGCCGTCTTCGCCGGGCAGCATCAGGTCGAGAATGAGTGCATCGAAGCGTTCGCGCATCCAGATGCGGTTCATCGCCGGAGCGCCGTCGGCCACCGAAACGCTAAAGCCGTTATCGCCGAGATAACGGCGCAGCAGGTCGCGAAGACGGGGATCGTCGTCAACAATCAAAACCTTCGGCGTGCGTTCTTGTTCAGCCATGTGACATCCTTTTCAATATGTTCTGGTTCTCATTGCGGCCCCGCACTGCGGATAGGTTGTCACCTATCAAAAAGGCAGAAATAGCGGCCGCTTTACGTTTTGCTTATTGTGCCTGTTACAAATTCGAGTTGGGGAAACCAACAACCTCTGTTACAAATTTCGCAGCGCTGTTGCCAAATGGCCTAAATGCCGACATTCTCAGTACGTGAAAAACAGGTTAAGCTTCCAGAGTCTCAAGGAATGGACATATTTCTGCTCCGATGATCCTCAGTCTGCGTCAATTTTTATTCTCTGCCTGTGCATGCGGTTGCTGCAGCGTTGCTGTTGCTCAAGACACCTCGGTGCAGTTTTTCGTCTTTGGCCCGAGCTTGGACGAGCAGCCCAAGGTTTTGATGTGGGAACAGATGACGCTCGAACAGCGGGCGCAGCTCTGGCCGCTTCTGACGCACGAGCAGCGTCTTTTGCGTTGGCGGCACATGACGCAGGACGAACGGCGCATCATGCGCAAGAACATGACGCCGGTTGAGCGCAAGAACCTCAAACGTCGTTTTGTGATCGACCGTTTGCCGCCTGAGGAAGCCAAGAATCTCAAAACCCGCAAGATGACGCCTGCCGAACGCGAACTGCTTCGTCGGCAGGTGATTGAAGTGCATGTGGAAATGCGCGGCGGCGTTCCCTACAACTGCAACGACCCGACTGACTGTCGGCGAGCCCGTAAACAGTCCGGCCTTGACGTTCATCAACTCCGTCAAACGGTCCCTGCCGAAACCAAGGTCGCAAAGCCGGCAGCGACCCTGACTGTTCCTGCAAATCCACCGGCTCCTGCAGGTGCTTCCGAAAGCGCCCGCGTACTCACAACGCCTTAAGTTCCGAGGCGCCAAACATTCCGGTTACGCTGAAACAGCGGTGACATTGCTCACGATTCTGCCGTCGGCCAATTGCGTCTTGAAAATCGTCACCTCAACTCCGAAGGCTTCGGTCAGCGTCTCGGCGGTGAGCACTTCCTCGGTTTTTCCGAAGACAAAACGCTGTCTGGGTAGCATCACCAGCGCCTGATCGCTGATCTCAAGCGCATGCGCCGGGTAGTGTGTGTTGATAAGGCAACCTACGCCTCGTTGGCGCAGGTCCCGAATGCAGGAGAGCACTTTGAGCTGGTTTTTGAAGTCAAGATTGCTCTCGGGTTCATCCATCACGAGAAGCTCCGGTTCGGCGGCAAGCGCACGGGCGATCAGAACCATCTGATATTGGCCGCCGGAGAGCTGTGAGCAGCTTTGATGCAACAGATGCTGCACTCCGACGAATTCGATTGCCCGATGCGCAACCTCAAGATCGTGAGCCGAAGGTTTGCCGAACAAAGCGACGCGGGAGCTTCTGCCGAGAAGTACTGTTTCTTCAACGGTGTAGGAAAAGGGCGCGCTCTTGGCTTGCGGCACATAGGCAATGCGTTGCCAGAAGCGTTGAGAGGACATGTGCGCGGCGTCGGCTCCGTCCAAAAGGACACTGCCTTGAGACCACTTTTCAAACCCGAGGATGCACTTTAAAAGAGTGGTTTTACCCGCGCCGTTGGCTCCGAGAACGCTCATGACCGAGGGAGTGGCGAGTTCAAAGGAGAGGTTTTCAAAGAGAGGGCGGCGGTTCGGATAGTGAAAAGCCGCATTTTCAACCGAAAGAATCACTCGTGCCTCCCTCAGAGAAAAGTGCTTTTGCGGCGCAACAGCATCAGGAAGATCGGCGCGCCGACAAGACTCGTGAGTACGGAAACGGGAATTTCCATCTGTGCGGCGCTGCGTGCAATCGTGTCGCAGACCAAAAGGAAAACGGCGCCGAACAGAAAGCTTGCAGGCACGACCGTGCGGTTGTCGCTGCCGCAGACAAGGCGCACGAAATGCGGAATGAGCAGACCCACCCAGCCGATCAAACCGCACATGCTCACGCATGCGGCGGTGACGGCCGTGGCTGCCGTGACGATGAGAAATCGCAGACGCGCAACGGGCAGGCCCAGACTTTTGGCTTCGTCTTCGGAAAGCGAAAGCGCATTGAGTTTCCATCGCAGGGCCCAGATTGCGAGAGAACCGATCACGATAAACGGAAGACCAAGCTTAAGAGACTTCCAGTCGGCCCCCGTCAAAGACCCCATGAGCCAGAACGTGACGGCGGGCAGTTCATCCTGAGGGTCGGCCGCAAATTTCACCAGACTGATGAGTGAGCTGAAAAGCGCCGCCACCACCAGACCGGAAAGAATGAGCAGCAGAATGGAACTTCTGCCTTGTCGTAAAGAGAGGCGCCAGACGCCGAACACGGCAACTAAACCGACACCAAGAGAAAGAGTTTGCACGCCGAAGGCATCGAGCCCTAAAAGAATGCCGAGCACAGCTCCGAAGGCAGCTCCCGTTGAAACACCCAGAGTGTCGGCCGTTGCCAGAGGGTTTGAAAAGAGAGCCTGAAAGGCGGCACCGGCCGCAGCAAGACCTGCACCGCAAATCAGCGCCGTGAGGATGCGGGGAAGGCGCACATTAATGACAACAGATTGCGTCTGTGTCGTGATGTTGATGTTGTCAGAAATTGAACCTAAAAGAGCGTATATAACCTCTTTAATAGGTAGAGAAAGCGCTCCGATTCCTAATGAAATCAAAGATGTAGCAACCAAAAGCAGAAGGCCGATAAACAAGACGGCTCTGTTTTTATTAGAGTTCATTTGTGATCTATTGGGAAGAGTGTGCGTGCGCGTTCGGGAGTGAGTTCAATGCCGTAGCAGTCGCGGTAAAACGCGCGCACTTCATCTTCAATCTTGATGTCGGCAAAACGCTCGGGGTAGAGCGTTGCTGCCAGCCATAAGAGCGTCATCGGAGAGTCGGCAGAGGGTGTGTAGCTTCGATAGAGTCCCAAGGGCATCTTGTAGACGTTGTGACGCTTGACGGCTTCGACGCTCGACCAACTGTGGTAGGTGTTGCCGTATAGGTCAGAAGGCTTGGCCTTGGTGAAGTTGGTGAGAAAAACTGCATCGGGGTTCCAAGCGAGGATTCGCTCGAAGTCTATTGCGGCGTTTCCCTTTTCAAGAGTGACTTCGTGCCCGACGTTGATGGCGCCGGCCGCGGTGGCCCAATACTGCCCGAAGAAGCGGCTGCCGCTCGTGACGATGCGCTTGCCGTCGTAATGCACAAGAAAGAGAACCTTGCGGCGTTTATCGGGGGCAATGTCCGCAGTACGTTCTGCAACAAGCTTTTCGATGCTGCGCGCTTTTTGAAGAGCCGCTGCGGCGTTACCTTCGCCCGGGAAGGTCTTGTCGAGCAGAGCAATCCAGTTCTCGTAGGTCTTCATAACATCGTAGTCCCACTTGCCGGTGCTCACGGCAAGGGCGGGCAGGCCTGCAGACTCAAGGCGCTCAATCAGACGCTTGTTGCCGGCATTGACGAACACCACGTCGGGCTTGAGTCCCATCAGAGCTTCGAGATTGACTTCTGCGCCCTTCATGACGCTTGTATTGACGCTGGTCACCTCGGGGTACAGCTCCTTTAAGAGACCGTTTTTGGCGGCCGCCATGCTGCTCGGATGCATCGCCACGATCTTGCGGCAACTACCCAGATATACGCATGTTGCGGAGGCATAGGGAAAGATGTCGGCCACGGCCACACGCTCTATGCGCTCGGGCACATCTACAGTACGATTGAGATGGTCTGTAACGGGACGGGCAATGGCGGACTGTGCAAGGCTCAGGGAAAGGGCCAGGACGCCTGCGACAAGGAGATTCTGACGGATGAACATGGCTAAAGAGGCGGCCGAGAGCGCTGGCTCAAGGCTGTGCCGGAACGTAGATGAAAGAATTTTACGCGGCCTCAGCAAGCAAAACAGACAAAAAACAAACCCGCTCTCGAATGTGTCGAGCGCGGGTTCGTCATCGAAAACAACCGAGCAGAATTACTTCTTGCAGCAGCAGTTCACAGCGGCCTTAAAGGCAGAGCTCGGAACGAACTTCGGAACTTTGGCAGCCGGGATGGTAATGGCATCGCCCGTGGCCGGGTTGCGACCGGTGCGTTCCGGACGATCCTGAAGCTTGAAGGTGCCGAAGCCGACGAGCGTGAGGGATTCACCAGCCTTCACGGCAGCCATAACTTCTTCGATCACCGTACCGAGAATGCGGTTGGCTTCTGCCTTGGAAATGGCGTTCTTTTCGGCAATCTTTTCGACAAGATCCATGCGATTCATAGGCTATCTCCGTATTTGTTTGTGCAATGTGCCGCTTCACCGAAAGAAAAAGTTGCGCGGCAACGAAACCGAATCTTCGATCAGCCGCCTGTGGAAAGTTGAATCCGCTTTCGAGGCACAAGAAGCACCGCCGAAACGAACCCGGTGAAACAACGTCTTTATGATAGCCCCGCAAATCAAGGAATGCAGTAGTTCTTCGGGATAAATGGGGCAAAACTCGTAGTGATTCTTTGAGCTAACGCAAGACTTTTTCCCGAATTTCACGGGGACGCGGATTCTGCTTGTGAAGTTTCGTTTTCTGAAACAGTCTTCTACGGAGACAGAGACGGAAAACCGGCGTGCCGACAATTGCAAAAGTTTCCTTTTGTAAACTTTCTCAGACTATATTGCGACGTCCAAATACTGGGGAGCAGGTCGGATGGCCTGAATTGCGCGGTATTCTCAGTTTAACTATCTCTAAATAGGTAGATTGGGGATAGCCCTGCTGTAAACAACTCTTTGCAAAAGGCAACCGTCAAAGGCAGCACAACGATTGTTTCTTAAGCGAAAAAGTGTTCTAATGCACAGTACAGAGAGGGAGCGGCCAGAGCCGTTTCAAACTCTGGCATCTCCTTAAGTGGTATTTTCCGCTGCAGTCCCTCCAAAAAGCTGCAGCGTTTTTTTGTCTTTAAAAAAGGCAGACAGCGCGTGTACCTATTAAAGAGTAGGTTCAAACCACTATAAATAAGTGACGCCAGGTCACGACTCCAAGAGCGACTGCAGCAGGGACGTGGTGTCCGGATGCGCTTTGCAGACTTCTTCAGCATTTTGAATGCTCTCGACCGAGAGCTTGAGCGAAAGCTCTCGCAGACGCAACTGTGCTTCTTCTTTGGCCGCATCGTTTGAAGCAACGTCCATAGCGCGTAATGTAAGCGCGTAAGCGGTCTGTGCGTCCGCGGGGCCTGCCTCACCGTTTTCCATGAGTTTAGAAAGCAGCAGCAAGGCGGCGTCGGAGTCTTTCGAAGCCGCACGCATTGCCCAGGCGTAGGCTTGTCTGGGACTTCGCTTGACGGCTCTGCCTGCCCAGTAAAAGAGTGCGAGCGTGTACTGTGCGGCCACAAAACCGGCACGAGCGCTTTCGGCTACCCACCGGAAGGCTTCGGCATTGTCTGCAGAAGGGTTATCGGGGCGAAGATAGAGTTCTCCGAGTCGGAAGGCCGCCTCTGCATGGTGGCTCATCGCTGCCTTGCGCAACCAAGAAGCCGCCTGCGTGAGATTGGGCTCACAGCCTCGTCCTTGCGCGTAAGCGACGCCCACGGCAAATTGAGCGGGCACGTGGCCCTGAGCCCCAGCCAAGCGGAACCAGGTTAGTGCTTCACGGGGATTTTCTTCGCAGCCAAAACCCCAATCCAGCGCTCTTCCAAGATCGTATTGCGCATTGGCGTTGCCCATAATGGCCGCAGCACGGAAAAGCGCGGCCGCTTTGGCTGGATCGGCGCGCACACCCTGACCGCGGGCGATCAAAACGCCCAGCATATGCTGGCTTTCGGCGTGCTGCTTTTCTGCCGCCTTCTTTAACCACTTGACGGCAGCGCGGTTGTCGGCAGAGACCGGCTCGCCGCTTGTGAGCATCTTGGCGAGTTCATACTGTGCGTTGGGCGAGCCTTCGGCCGCCTCACGCTGCCACATTGCCACCGTTTTCTCATCGGGCAGAGCATTGCCTGAGGTCTGTACCTGCCCCTGCAGAAGCGCCAAGACGCCGCCGGGGGATGAAACTTTGCTCCGCGGCAGTTCAAACCGAAGATCCGTGTTGCGCTTCATGAAGTATTTGCCGAGTTACTTGTTCGAAGACTGCCCCTGAGCGGGGACTTCTTGCTGAAGAATCGGTGCATCGGCAGGCAGTGGATCGATTCCGGTGACGTGCAGCATCAAAACGAGCGTAAGCGCAACAGCAGTGTATGCAACCCAGCCGAAGGCACCGATCATGATCGCGCGTCCCATAAATTTTTTCGTGTAAACCGGCACGTTGTCTCTGACGTACTGGATCTGCTTGATCCCAAGTGAGAAGGTCCAGCTCACCCAAAAGCCGATAAAGAGCGCAATCATCAGATAGCGACCGAAGAATGTGTCGCGGATGAAAGGTTCAGAGAACGTGTAAACGGCAAAAGTGATGAAGGTCCACTTCACCCAACCCATGTTGCGGGCGGCGAGTTCGTCATCTCCGAGTTCACGCCAGTTGAGTCCCTGAAGAAATGCGCCGAACATCGGTGTGAAAAGAAGCGTGAAGAGAACGCTCATCAGGGGACTGAAGAGCGCTGGCACGCGATTGACTTCGTTTGCCGCAGGGCCGTTTTTCTGTTTCTTGTCGGTTTTGGTCATTGAGGTCGAAAAGGCCGTCGGCTGGAACGGCCTTGATGGTCGGAAAAAAGCTACGGACGAAATGATACGCGAGTCGGTTCTCGGCTCAAAGCACTCAGGCCGCAACGGCAGGCAGCGATGTGAGGATGCGCGTTCCGTGCAGTTTCAAGGCACTGACGGCCTTTGTAACGGCCTCGATCGCAGCAAGACGCGGGAAAGACTTGCGCCAGACCAGAACGACGCGGCGGCGCGGTACATTGGGCTTTTCAAACTCGAGGATCTTGATCATCGGATTGGATTCGTAATAAGGAACGGCACTAGCCGGAAGCACAGTAAGGCCCAGGCCCTGACTCACCATGTAGACGATTGTCTGCAGGCTGGTCCCCTCGACGGCGCGTTTGGAAAATCCGTCCGAGCGGGCAATGTCCGAGCAAAAGTCGAGAATCTGGTCGCGGAAGCAGTGGCCGCTTCCGAGCAGCAGCATCGGCTCTTCTTTGAGCTGTTCTCTCACAATGCTCTCGTTGCGGCTGATGGGATGATCGGCAGGAACGGCCACCACGAAATCTTCGTCGTAGAGAGGCTGCATCATGAGGCCGGGCTGAGAGATCGGCAAAGCCATGATGGCGCAGTCGATCTGACCGTTTTTGAGCTGATCGAGAAGTGCTGATGTGTAGTTTTCCGACAGGATCAGCGGCATCATCGGGACGATCGAGTGTACGCTGCCCACCAGTTGCGGCACCAAATAAGGAGCGATGGTGTAGATGACGCCCAGACGCAGAGAACCGGTCAGGGGGTCGCGGCCCTGTGCGGCGCATTCGCGCAACTTGTCGCAGCGAGCGAGGATCTGTTCGGCTTCTTCGACGATGGCCGCGCCCGTGGGGGTGAGCGTCACATCGTTGCTGCGGCGCTCGAAGATCTTGACTTGCAGTTCATCTTCGAGTTTTTTTACGGCAACCGACAGGGAAGGCTGCGAGACGTGGCAATACTCGGCCGCGCGACCGAAATGACGTTCGCGGGCTACGGCCAGAATGTAGCGAAGTTCGTTGAGTGTCATCGAAATTTTCCTTTGCAGTCCGATTGCGTTGGTTGAGCCTTTTCGATGTCAGGCTTGAAGAAAGTTTCCGGAGCCGGCAAACCAGCGACGGGCATGTTGCAGGGCAGACTTCGGATCCGTGGTAAGCCATGTTTGAGCGGCCTGTCGGGCCGCATCCAGCAGTTCGACGTCGGTGTCGAGATCTGCAAATCGCAACAGCGGTGCTCCCGACTGCTTGGCGCCCATGAATTCACCGGGACCGCGCAGGCGCAGGTCTTGCCGTGCGATTTCAAAGCCGTCCGTACTCGAGCGAATGACGGAAAGGCGCTCTTTGCCGACTTCCGAGAGATTAGGAGCATAAAGAAGCAGGCAGAAGCTTTTCTTGCTTCCGCGGCCGACGCGACCGCGCAACTGATGTAATTGCGAGAGGCCGAAGCGCTCGGCGTGCTCAATGATCATTACCGAAGCGTTGGGAACGTCAACGCCCACTTCAATGACGGTTGTCGCGACCAGAATGTCAACTTCACCTGAGCTAAAGGCGTTCATGATGCTTTGTTTCTCTTCGGCTGACATCGCACCGTGCACGAGCGCCACGCGGCAACCCGGCAATTCCTGCTCCAGGGCGTCACGGCGAAGCGTTGCCGCAGTCAGGTCTGATTTTTCGCTGTCTTCGATCAAAGGACAGACCCAGTAGACCTGAGAGCCCGAGGAAACTGCACGCTGAACCGCTGATGTAACCTCGGCCGTTCGATCCATACTGATGAGCGTAGTCACAATCGGCGTTCTGCCCGGCGGCAATTCATCAATGACGGAAACATCGATGTCGGCAAGGTAGCTCATCGCGAGCGTACGCGGAATGGGCGTAGCCGAAAGCATAAGCAGATGCGGTAGCGTCCCTTCCTGAACAGCGTTTCGAAGTTTGAGTCGTTGTTCGACGCCGAAACGGTGTTGCTCGTCAACGATCGCGAGTCCCAGTTTGTGGAATTTGACGGCGTCCTGAATGAGCGCGTGGGTGCCGATTACGACTTGCGATTGGCCGGAAGCGACCATGTCTTGACGCAGTACCTTTTCTTTGGTGCGCAACGAACCGGTAAGGAGCACGACTTTCACGCCGAGCGGCTCGAGCAGGGGCTTGAGTTTAAGGTAGTGCTGCTCGGCAAGAATTTCGGTGGGAGCCATGAGTGCCGCTTGGTAGCCGCTGTCAACCGCCTGAAGAGCGGACAAGGCCGCGACAATCGTTTTTCCGCAGCCGACGTCACCCTGAACCAAACGGTTCATAGGAGCGTTTTGCGCAAGGTCGGTGTAAATCTCCACAAGGACGCGCTTTTGCGCTCCCGTTAGAGAAAAGGGAAGACTTGCGGTGAGCTTCTCGCGCAGATTGCCGTGGGTGCCCAAGAGACGAGGCGCTTGCAGTTCGCTTTTGACCTCTCGTGCGTAGCGAAGTGTGAGCTGTTGAGCCAGAAGCTCGTCGAACTTCAGACGGCGCCATTCGGGGGTTCGTCTTTCGCTGTAAGCCTCATAGTCAGCGCCCGGAGACGGGTGGTGCAAACTTTTGAGTGCGTCGCGAAGCGTAGGCAGCGAAAGGGATTGTGTGAAGCTCGCGGGGACGATGTCGGTGAGATCAACGTCAAGCATGGCCCGGTCAATGCGTTTTCTCAACCAAGTCTGGGTGATATGTTCGCCGGCAGGATAGACGGGGGTGAGCGTTGAGGGAAGCTCGGACGTGTCCGTAATCGGATCTTTGATTTTTGGGTGCAGCATCTGAAGGCCGCCGCCAAATTGAACGGGCTGCTGCTGCACTTGGCCGGACAGTCTCAATAATGTTCCGCTCTTAAAGCGCTCGCGCATTTTCGGATAGAAATGCAGGAAACGGATCTCGATGTTTGCCGTGCCATCCGAAACGGAGGCGATAAGTTGCATGAATCGGCCGCCCTGTGTGCGGCTTGAGATGACGGTCCCCTGAATCTGAGCCCAGTCGCCCGCTTTGAGGTCGCAAATCCGCGTGATGCGGGTTTCGTCCTCGTAGCGCAGCGGCAGGTGAAGGACAAAGTCCCAATCGTTGATCAACCCCATGCGAGCGACACGTTCGGCAACGGAAACCGTCTCTGCTTTTTTCTTCGCAGGCTTCTCGTTGGTGTTTGATTTTATTGAGGATTTCGATGTCTGCGGCATGGTTTTCAACGAAAAGGGGCGAATTTATTTGCCTTCAAGTTCTTTGTTTTCGATTATCTGATCAAATGACGGCAATGGCTTCGACTTCCACAAGCGCCCCCTTGGGCAGTGCCGCGACCTGCATGCAGCTGCGAGCAGGGTAGGGAGTGGGAACGTGAGCGGCCATGACTTCGTTGACCTGAGAGAAATCATTAATGTCGGTGAGAAAGATCGTGAACTTGACGACATCGGTCATTTTGGCGCCCGCTTGAGCCAAAACTGCCTCAAGGTTGTCGAACGCGCGGTTTGCTTGAGCGACGACGCCTTCGACCATCGTACCGGTGGCGGGATCCAGACCGATCTGCCCGGAGCAGTAAACGGTGTTGCCGGCCTTGATGGCCTGGCTGTAGGGACCGACGGCAGCGGGAGCCTTGGGAGTCGAGATAACGGTGTTCATGGCAGTCTCCAGTCAGAATTGAGTCAACGGACGAAACGGTGTCCGACCGCATCATCCTAGCAAACTTCAGAGGACGATAGATTCTTTCAATCGACAAGGCGGCGGTATTCGTTCCCCATTGAATGTCGAAAAGCAATTGGAGATTTAGCCTGTTTTTGGTGGAAAATACCCACTAATAGGTAGATTGTTAGCGTTTTACTACAGAAAACGGATGACATTTGATTAAATGCAAACTTTTTGAAAATTGCAAAGATTTGATTAAGCTATTGTTTTTGAAAGAAAAACCAATGCCTATAGGATAACTATCCTAGGGTTTTTCCCGATAGTTCGGAGGGGGTAGAAAAACTAGACTGCGCTCCGAACGAGGCTGTCTGGCAAAGTCGCGCGCGTATGCGGAAGGCTATTACCGTTGGTATCCCTGTAAAATCCACTGGGAGATAAACCGATTCAGACTGTCCTCAAACGGTTGGATGCGGCGGCATTGTCGGCCTTCTGGGCGGACACGAATCTCACGATGCCGAGGCATGCAAGGTTGTCGTAGCTACTACCGGCAACCTGACGACTTCGATCGAATTCAAGTCGGATGTGTAAAAGCGTTCGGCTTGTTTTGGGTTTTATCAGTGAGATTCTTTTTTGCGCTGGCGATGTGAATTCCTGCGGGTTTACCATATCGGGCGCCTGCCGGAGCGGAAAAACGCCGCATTGGCAGAATCTGAGGAAGATGTAAGTTAATTGACCCTGCTGTTGAGGGCACAGCGAGAGTTGTGCTCTTGTTCAAGCGGATCCTCTTAACGGATCAAGGAGACCTTGAAATGAAGATTGTTTACACCGACGTACTGGTGATCGGTGGCGGTCTGGCTGGTCTGCGTATGGCAGTTGCTGCCAAGCGCCGCGGTCACGACTCCATCGTTTTGTCGCTGGTGCCTCCGAAGCGTTCGCACTCGAAGGCGGCGCAGGGCGGCATGCAGGCATCCCTGGCTAACGTCATTAAGGGTGTTGGCGACAACGAAGACGTCCACTTCGCCGATACCGTTCGCGGTTCGGACTGGGGTGCTGACCAGGACGTGGTTCGCATGTTCGTGAACACCTCGCCGAAGGCTGTGCGTGAACTGGCTGCTTGGGGCGTGCCCTGGAGCCGTATCACCCCGGGCGATCGCCAGGTGATTATCAATGGTGAAAAGGTCACCATTACCGAACGTAAGGAAGCTGCCGGCCTGATCGGCCAGCGTGACTTCGGTGGTACCAAGAAGTGGCGTACCTGCTTCGTGTCTGACGGCACGGGCCACGCCATGCTGAACGCTGTTTCCGACCGTGTTATCGCCGAAAAGGTGCCGGTCATTGAACGTGTTGAGGCTCTTTCTCTGATTCATGACGGCAAGCGTTGCTACGGTGCTGTGGTTCGTGATCTGATCACGGGCGAACTTTACGCATACGTTGCCAAGGCTACGGCTATCGCCACGGGCGGCGCCGGCAAGCTCTTCCGCGTGACGACCAACGCTCAGATCTGCGAAGGTACCGGTCACGCACTGGCTCTGGAAAGCGGTGTTGCCGGCCTCGGCAATATGGAAGCCGTCCAGTTCCACCCGACCGGCATCTTCCCGGCCGGCATTCTGGTCACGGAAGGCTGCCGCGGTGACGGCGGTCTGTTGCGCGACGTCGACGGCCATCGATTCATGCCCGACGTTGAACCCGAAAAGAAGGAACTTGCTTCCCGCGACGTGGTTTCCCGCCGTATGGAAGAACGCATTGCTCAAGGCAAGGGCGTCAAGGGCCGCTTCGGTGAACACATCTGGCTCGACATCACGTTGCTTGGCGAACATCACATCAAGCACAACCTGCGTGAAGTGTATGAAATCTGCCACTACTTCCTCGGCGTTGACCCGACGAAGGAATGGATCCCGGTCCGTCCGGCTCAGCACTACACCATGGGCGGTGTCCGCACCAACTACACGGGCGAATCCCGTCAGTTGAAGGGGCTGTTCGCTGCCGGTGAAGCTTCCTGCTGGGATATGCACGGCTTCAACCGCCTCGGTGGTAACTCCGTTGCCGAAACCGTGGTTGCCGGCATGATCGTCGGTGAATTCATCGCCGACTTCTGCGACAAGCCCGAAAACGGCATTGACATCCCGACTTCCGTGATCTACGACTCCATCGCGAAGGTTCAGAACGAACTCGACGGCTTCATCAAGAACGCCGGTACGGAAGACATGGTTGCCATCCGCACCCGCATGCAGGACCTGATGACCAGCAAGATCGGTATCTTCCGTCGCGGCGAAGACATGGAAAGCGCTGTTGCCGAACTCGAAGACCTCCTCAAGAAGACCTACAAGGTCTCCGTCAAGGACAAGGCCGGCAACAACCCCGAACTCGTTTACGCTTATCGCACCCGCAAGATGCTCAAGGTCGCTCTGGCTATCGCCTGCGGCGCTGCTGCTCGTAAGGAAAGCCGTGGTGCTCACTTCCGTGAAGACTACCCGGTTCGTAACGACGCTGAATGGCTGTGCCGTACGATCGCAACGTGGAAGAACGAAAACGATACGCTGCCGACGCTTTCCTACGAAAAACTCGACGTCAGCAAGATGGAACTGCCGCCGGGCTGGCGTGGTTACGGTGCTAAGAATTACATCGATAACCCCGAAACCCCGAAGCGTCAGGCCGAAGTCGACGCCATCCGCGCCAAGATGGAAGCCGAAGGTGCCGACCGCTATGCTATTCAGGATGCGATCATGCCGTTCCACGACCTGCTGCCGAAGCGCCTGCAGGGTAAGAACGAACGCATCGATGAACCCCTCGCTTAATTACTAGGAGCTGACTTAAATGAGTACTCAAGTGAAGAAGCAGCACCGCATGCTCAAGATCAGCATCCTGCGCTACAACCCGGCTGATCCTGCAAGCGTGCCGCACATGCAGACGTTTGAATGCGAAGAAGCTGATTCCATGACGCTGTTCATTCTTCTGAATGAACTCCGCGATCACCAGGATCCGACTCTTCAGTTCGACTTCGTGTGCCGTGCCGGTATCTGCGGCAGCTGCGCGATGCTGATTAACGGTAAGCCCGGTTTGGCTTGCCGTACGCTGACCCGCGACCTCCCGACCGAATTCACGCTCGCTCCGTTGCCCGCGTTTGAATTGATCGGTGACTTGTCTGTTAACACCGGCAAGTGGATGCGCAACATGTCCGAACGCATGGAAACGTGGGTTCACATGAAGTCTGAAGAAGTTGACCTTCGCAAGAAGGAAGAGCCGATGGATCCCCAGCTCGCTGAAGACATCTATCTGCTCGACCGCTGCGTGGAATGCGGTTGCTGTATCGCCGGTTGCGGTACGGTTCGCCTGCGCCCGGACTTCGCTGGCGGCGTTGCCATCAACAAGATCGCTCGCTTCCGCCTCGATCCGCGCGACACCCGTAACGACGGCGACTTCTACGACGTTATCGGTGACGATTCCGGTGTGTTTGGCTGCATGTCGTTGCTCGCCTGCCACGACTTCTGCCCGAAGGATCTGCCCTTGAAGACCCAGATCGCGTTCATCCGTCGCAAGATGGCCGAGCAGGGTATCAAGAACTACGACAAGGTTCTTCCCACGCCGAAGACTGGTAAGAAGATCCCGATTAAGGCTGCTTAATCCTCTTCTTTACCCGAACTTCGATTGACTTCCTTCGGGATGAGATCGGAGACAACAAGTTCCGCTTCTCGATTTTTTCGGGGGGCGGAATTTTTTTTTCGTCTGAGATTTTGAGGCAGGTGCGAATCACGGGCAAGCCGGATGAGCGACGTTGGATCTACTAAAAAAGAACAGTCCAGAGTTGTCGAAACCGACAGCACCGGTTAGGAACACTGGCTTGCTAACCTGAACCGAAATGACCATGGAAGGAGTCAATCCTGAGACATTGTCTCGAGGTGGATTCAGGAATGTTTCGGAGTTAAACCGTCCGAACGACAGATCGGGGAAGATCAGTTGCGAACGACGAAAGCCTACACTTGATGGTTCAACTGAATATGTAGTGTGGTACCAAAAAAGGGGTAACCCGCTCTTGGTGACGATGCTTTTGATCAAAAGATGACACGAATATGTCGAAATGTTCTTTGAAAACAGTAGATTAGTTGGCGTTAAAGGAGGGCAGCCCCGGCGGCCGGAAGATGCAGAAAGTGCTTTTAGCGTGTGCCGGAATTGAGCAGAAAACACAACAGATGGTGGTTTTGACACCAAAAGGCGTAAAAAAAAAGGGGGAAGAGGAAGATGTTTGTTACCCCTATCGGAGTAATAAGAAAGACGATATGCGCCTTTTTTGACGCAAGTCAGAGTACCAAAATCACCTTTACACATTTGACAAAAGGTGAGGCTTCGGTTGGGGCAAATAGCGAAAAATGCCCCAAAATCAAGCGCTTTGCAAAGCTAGAGGCTATCTAAGTGAAATGTTGTAGAGACGAACACGTGCAGGAGGGTGTTCGAAAACCGAAAAAAGCGTGTTCCCATTTCGAAACTAAGGCGTATTATCTACCTCACAGAAAATTGGTGCGCATCCAGTGGTGCGCTCCTCGGATCTGTTTCGAAGCTTCGCTGTTCAGACCACGTGTCCGAAAGGACATGGAACAGAGAAGGTTGAAAAATTTCGCGACCGATCAAACTCACGACAGATCGGTCGGGAACAACTCGATAAATTGAGGAGCAAATTTAAATGTCTCGCTTTGAAAGTGACTTCCTTGGTCAGCTCGAAATTTCCGATGATTGCTACTATGGCGTTCAGACGCTCCGTGGCAAGGAAAACTTCCATATCACGGAAATGTCGAACAACATGGAACCGTTCTTCCTGATCGCTTATGCATATGTGAAGAAGGCTGCCGCTTTGACCAACAAGGAACTCGGCACGATCCCGGCTGATGTCGCTGACGCCCTCGTCTGGGCCTGCGATGAATTGATCGCTGGCAAGTATCAGGATCAGTTTGTGACCGACTGGCTGCAGGGTGGTGCTGGCACTTCGACGAACATGAACGTCAACGAAGTGATTTGCAACCTGGCATGTGAAAAGCTCGGCACGGTTAAGGGCGACTCCAAGCGCGTTTCCCCGAACGATCATGCCAACTTCGGTCAGTCCACGAACGACACGTACCCGACGGCTCTTCACCTGATGTTCCTCCTGCGTAGCAACGTGCTGCTCAAGGCTGTTGAAGATCTGGTCAATGCCTTCTTCAAGAAGTCTGAAGAATTCAAGGGCGTGCTCAAGATGGGCCGTACCCACCTGCAGGATGCTGTTCCGATGACGCTCGGCCAGGAATTCCATGGCTGGGGCTTCACGATTCAGGACGAACTCAAGGTCATCCGCGAAGCTCAGGAACACCTCAAGACGATCAACCTCGGTGCTACCGCTATCGGTACCTGCGTGACGGCGCACCCGGATTACCCGGCTAAGGCTTCCGCCAAGCTGGCTGAACTCACCGGCATCGACTTCAAGAACAGCGAAGACCTGATCGCCTGCACGAGCGACTGCGGTTCCTACGTGGCTCTGTCGAGCGCCATGAAGAGCCTCGCTGTCAAGCTCACCAAGGTTTGCAACGACATCCGTCTGCTTGCCTCCGGTCCGCGTTGCGGTCTCGCCGAACTGAACCTGCCGCAGCTGCAGCCGGGTTCCTCCATCATGCCGGGTAAGGTTAACCCCGTTATCCCCGAAGTGACGAACCAGGCCAGCTTCCTGGCTATCGGTCTCGACACCACGGTGATGCTCGCCGCTTCTGCCGGCCAGCTCGAACTCAACGTGATGGAACCCGTGATCACGTTCGCTCTGTTCATGCAGATGCGCGTGCTCACCAATGCCTGCAACGCGCTGCGCACGAAGTGCATCGACGGTATCACCGCCAATGCCGAACGTACCGCTCAGATGGTTATGAACTCCTGCGGTATCGTCACCCTCTTGAAGCCGCACCTCGGCTACAAGGTTTGCTCTGAAATGGCACACGAGTGCTATCACACGGGCAAGTCTCTGCACCAGGTTGTTGTGGAAGAACGCAAGCTTCTCACTCAGGAAGAATGGGACGCCACGTTCAATCTGCAGAACCTGATTGCACCGAAGTTCGTTCAGTAATCTGATCTTAACTACGGAAATCCTTGAGGCGGTCTCCGGAATCCGCCTCAAGAGATCTGAAACTGCAGAGCGGCCGTGACCTTCGTTGCGAGCTGCTCTGTGGCATAAATAAAACAAAGTTGTTAACAACCCTTTGGAGATGTCATGGATATCATGCTTATTCTTCAGATAATCGTACTTCTCGGTGCGATTTTCATCGGTGTTCGCCTCGGCGGCATCGGTATCGGCTACGCCGGCGGTGCCGGTGTGCTGGTTTTGGGTCTGTGCCTCGGCATGAAGCCGGGTAACATTCCCTGGGACGTGATCTTGATCATCACCTCCGTGATCGCTGCTATTTCCGCAATGCAGCTCGCCGGCGGTCTTGATTACCTCGTCCAGATTGCTGAACGCATCCTTCGTTCCAATCCTAAGTACATCAACTATCTGGCTCCTGTTGTGACCTATGTGCTGACGATCTTCGCCGGTACCGGTCACACCGCCTTCTCGATGATCCCGGTTATCGTTGAAGTTGCTAAGGAACAGAAGATTCGTCCTGTTTGCCCGCTGTCTATCGCTGTGGTTTCTTCCCAGATCGCCATTACGGCTTCTCCGGTGTCGGCTGCTGTGATTTACATGACCGGCGTTCTGGAACCCTTCGGCTGGTCTTATCCCGCCCTGCTGGGTATCTGGATTGTGACGACCTTCATCGGCTGCATGCTCACCGCTTTCGTGATGACCATGATTCAGAACCTCGACCTCGACAGCGACCCCGTTTACAAGGATCGTCTGGCTAAGGGTCTCGTGAAGGCTCCTGAAGGCGCTCGTACGTACAACCTCAAGCCCGGTGCCAAGCTCTCCGTCGGTATCTTCCTGATCGGCGTTCTTTGCGTGGTTCTCTATGCTTCCGCCATTTCGCCGGCTGTTGGCATCATCAAGAATGTGGTCGTCGGTCGTGACGCTGCCATCATGAGCTTGATGCTCCTGGTCGGTTGCGGTATCACCATGGCTTGCAAGATTGACGTTGGTAACGTTGCTTCCACGTCTGTGTTCAAGTCCGGTATGGTGGCTATCGTCTGCGTGCTCGGCGTTGCTTGGCTCGGTGACACGTTCGTGTCCGGTCACTCCGCTGAAATCAAGGAATTCTCCGCTGCAACCGTTGCCCAGTATCCGGCTCTGCTTGCTGTGGTGTACTTCTTTGCTGCTATGCTCCTGTACTCGCAGGCTGCTACCGCTAAGGCCATTACGCCTGCTGTCGTTGCTGCTCTCGGCATTTCCGCCAGCAACCCGGGCGACTCCTACATGCTGGTTGCTTCCTTCGCAGCTGTGTCCGCTCTGTTCGTTCTGCCGACCTACCCGACGCTTCTGGGCGCCGTGCAGATGGACGACACGGGTACGACCCGCATCGGCAAGTGGGTGTTCAACCACGCCTTCTTCCTGCCTGGCGTGCTCGCCATTGTGTTCTCCGTGGCACTCGGCTTTGCTGCCTGCGCACTGTTCTAATTGCGAGTCAATGGGGCGCTTTGCCTAAAGCAGGCGCTTCCGACAAACAAATAGGCAAATCAAGGATCCCTGTCAGAAATGGCGGGGATCTTTGTTTTTCTTGTAACAACTGTTTTAGAAACGAGGCACAAAAGTGTTTCGGAATTTTGGGGTCGACCTAGGAAAAAGTTTCGAAAATCAATGGACTAGGGCAGGAGAGGGAACTTAAGGGCAGCCGGCTACTGCGCATTGACAATTGTTCACCGCGGATCGGTCTTTGTTATCGTTTTTCCTATTTAGCGTGGTAGCATCAAAGCCATTATGCTAGACACTGTCTCCACCATTGCTCTGTGGGCCATTCCCGCAATTTTGGCCATTACGTTGCACGAAGCAGCGCACGGTTACGTCGCTAAGCTTTGCGGCGACCGTACGGCCTGGGTGCTCGGCCGCGTCACGATGAACCCGATTCGGCACATTGATCCGGTCGGGACACTTTTGGTGCCCGGCGTTTTGTTGCTGGGAAGCTTGATCAGCGGGGGCTCAAGTTTGTTATTCGGGTGGGCAAAGCCCGTACCGGTCAACTTCAGACTGCTGCGCAATCCCAAGACGGACATGATTTGGGTTGCTTTGGCCGGTCCCGGTTGTAACCTCATTCAGGCGCTGCTTTGGGCGCTGGCACTCAAACTGTTCATCGGCATGATGCCGACGCAGGCCGCCGCTCAACTTTTGTTCGATTTCTGCTATGCAGGCATCTCTGTGAACCTGATGCTCATGGCGTTCAATCTGTTGCCGATTCTTCCGTTGGACGGAGGACGCATCGTTTCGGGGCTGTTACCGCTTAAAACCGCGATTTCTTATCAGAGAACCGAGCCCTGGGGCATGGGCATTCTGCTGATTTTGATCGTGACGGGGCTCGTTGGGTATTTTGTGCGGCCCTTCCTGATGTTCGGCAGCTGGCTTGTGAACGCGATTTTCTGACGTTGACAAAGAGGATTTGAACGATGGCTGCAGACCTGACGACTAAAGCTGATTTGCCAAGCGCCTGGCTCATTCGCTTCTCACCGTATCTGAAGGCCGGCACGCGTGTTCTTGAAATTGCAAGTGGAAACGGACGCAATACGCGTTTTCTAGCGGGACTCGGCTGTAAGGTGACGGCGGTGGACATCAATCCCGCACCGGAACCGGTTGAAGGCGTTCAATACATCCGCAAGGATTTGGAAAAAGAGGACTGGATATTTGAGCCTGAGTCGTTTGACGCCGTGATCGGCATCAACTACCTCTGGAGGGCGCGTTTCGCGGCCTTGTGCGACTGTGTCAAGCCCGGAGGCTTTTTCCTGTATGAGACATTTACGAGGCATCAGACGATGCTCAATTTCGGGCCCAAGAACCCTCAGCATTTTCTAGAAGACCGAGAGCTGCTGTCCATGGTTCCTCATGAGTGGCATATATTGGCCTACGAAGACGGCCGCACGGACAACGATCGCTATCTGCAGCGCATCGCCGCCGTGAAGCCGCGGCATAATGAGATTGAGCGTTTGGACGTATGCGCCAGACGCTGAAAAAAGAATTCGAAGCAGACACCCACGGGCGGCGGGTGTGATAAGCGCCGCCAAGAAAAAGGCATGGAGTACATCTCAATGGCCAATACAACAACTCTTACTGCTCCCGGGCAGCAGGCCGGTCTGAACGAGTGGCTTGACTACATCGGCAAAATCCATGAAAAGCCCATGGATCTCGGCCTTGAGCGCATGAAGGACATGATTGCGCGCATGGGCATCGAATTTATTTGCCCGGTGTTCACGGTCGCAGGCACCAATGGCAAGGGTAGCACCTGTGCATTGTTGGAGTCCGTTCTGCGTTACGCGGGGTATCGCGTGGGTATGCATACGTCGCCGCATCTGTTGCGCTTCAACGAGCGTTGCGTTATTGCCGGAGACGAGGTGGACGACGAAACGCTCATCGAGGCGTTTAAGGAAGTCGACAAGGCCCGCGGGGAGACGCCGCTTACCTATTTTGAATTTACGGGTTTGGCTATTTTGCGCATTTTCCAGAAAGCGCATCTCGACGCCGTGATTCTTGAAATCGGTCTGGGCGGACGCCTTGACGCAATGAACGCGATTGACACCGACTGCGCCATTCTGTGCAGCATCGGTATCGATCATTCGGCCTATCTGGGCGACACGCGCGAGAAGATCGGCTGGGAAAAGGCTCACATCTTCCGCCATGGCAAGCCGGCTATCTGCACGGATCCGAATCCGCCCGAATCCGTGACGGAATACGCCCACGAACTTCTGGCTCCGATCTACGTCTGGGGCAAGGATTTCCTTACGTACCGTCACCACGGTTTGTGGGATTTCGAAATGGACCAGCGATCCATGGCAACGATTCACACGACAGAATGGCGCAATCTGCCCAAGCCCGCCATTTCGGGCGTTGCACAGTTGCAAAATGCCGCGGGCGCTCTTGCTGCGCTTGCCGTTATGCAGGATTTCCTGCCGGTGACCCGTTCGGCCGTGGTCGAAGGTCTTGAAAACGTCGTCATTGCCGCTCGCTTTGACAAGGTCAAGGACTGCGACGAATACGGCGCAAGTGTCACGATTGACGTCGGGCACAATCCCCAGGCTGCCGAAGTGCTTGCCGAAAACCTTGCGCGCAGCACATCGCCCAACGACAAGGTCTGGGCTGTTTTCGGCATGTTTGCCGACAAGGACATGGTCTCGGTTGCCAAAATCATGAAGCGACACATCGACCGTTGGTTCGTGACGGGCCTTCCGAAGCCGCGCGGTGCAGAAGCGGTTGAGCTGATGGATGCGATGCAGGAAGGCGGTGTTGACATGGGCAAGGTGGTGACCTGCAGTTCGGTCGACGATGCCATTCGCAAAGCTTTGAAAGAAAGTCTCACCGAGGGGCCCGAGACTGTTAAAATTGTCGGATTCGGCTCTTTCGTGACGGTCGCCGGAATCATTGAGTCTCTCAAGCACGACCTTCGCGAGGAACAGCTCGCCGCAGCCCAGGTTAAGTAACCGACTTTAAGCGGCAGCAATAAAAGAGGGCCCGTACCGGAAGAACCGGTTCGCGGGTCCTTTTTTTGATGCACAATTTCGTTTGTGGTTTCCTTTATCGCCTGATATCTTCGCCGGTTTCGTTTGCATGATCGACAAGTTTCAAAAACTGTTTGGCCCCAATCCTCCTCGCGGAGGAGCCGTGCGCGCGAGTTCGTCTCTGGAGGATCTGGATCTCGGAGCCGAAGACGAAAAGCATCGCAAACAGATTGCCCGCGTCAAGAACAAGCGCCGCCTGATCGGACTGCTCGCCATTGTGGCGGCGGTGGCGGTTGTGGCGCCCGCTTTGTTCGAGCCCAACGAGATGTACTCTCAGCGCGGGGCAAAACTCGAAATCCCGTCGCTGCAGGACAACACTGCCGCCAAGGTTGTGCCGCTTAATCGCAAGGAAAAGCCCGCGCAGTCTCTGCCTCCCGATGTCACCACGACCGAGCCGTCGGCCGCACGCAGTCTCAAGAGCGATAATCCGGTGAAGGCCGGCGCCAAGTCCATCACAACGCCGGAACAAAAGTCGGCCGAAGCGGCTGACGCTGCCAAGTCTGCCGAAAAGCCGGCCGAGCCGCCCAAGGCGGCGACAAAGCCTGAAAAGGGCAAAGGTCAAGTGACCAAGGCGGAGCAAGCGCCCAAGTCTGCCTCCGGACCGCTGCGTGCGGTCACCAACGGGCGCTATTTCATTCAGGTGGTAGCCACCAGCAAGAAGGAGTCGGCTGAAAAGGTGGCCGCCGATCTGCGAAAATTAGGCTTGCCGACCTACACGGAAATCGTTCGTCGCCGCGGCAGCGATCTCTGGCGCGTGCGAGTCGGCCGCTTCGCGACGGAAGACGACGCCAAGCGCGCCTTGGATATTTTGGCTCTCAACGCAATCAGCAACGGCGGTGTGCATACGGAAAGCAAATAGGCTAGAGCAGAACAATGAATGAAATTGATTGGGTCATTTTGGCCGTTTTGTTTTTCTCGACGATTCTGGGGGTCTCCCGAGGCGTTGTGCGTGAGATTCTTGCCATCGTCGGTTGGGTGCTCGGCATCTTCCTGTCGTTGCGCTTTGCGCCGGAGCTTGCCGAACTCATCCCGCTGCCGTCCGTGTCGATTCTGATTCGCACGGCTTTTGCCGCCGTGGGCATCGTGGTGGTGACGCTCTTTACGATCGGCATTGCAGGAAAGCTTTTTTCCAAGCTTTTGGCCGCTGCCTCGATCAGTTTTGAGGATCGTGCGATCGGAGCCGTGTTCGGTCTGATGCGCGGAATTGTGATTGTTTGCGCCGTGGTTTTCGTCATGGGATTGACGAGCGCCGTGAAGACCGGGTATTGGCGCAACTCGGTCCTGATTGTGCCCGCCGAGCGGGTGATCGACTTCTCGCTGCCGTACTTGCCGGCAACGATAGCGGACATGCGCGCCAAGAAAAGTTTTTAACGATAACGCCGGTCTACCGTTTGTCGGGACCGGCGTTAAATTTTTTGAAATTTTTGAAGCGAATCAGAGGCCTGTCAGGTACAATTCGCGCTCTTTTTTAATGTTGCCTTGAGGATTAAAGGGAAATGTGCGGCATTGTCGGCATGATCAGCCAGAAACCGGTCAACCAGCGTATTTACGATGCATTGCTGCTGTTGCAGCACCGCGGTCAGGACGCTGCCGGTATCGGAACTCTTGACGGGCTGACCTTTCACATGCACAAAGCCATGGGGCTTGTGCGAGATGTGTTCAGGACTCGCAATATGCGTGACTTGACGGGATGTGCCGGCATCGGCCACGTTCGCTATCCTACGCAGGGGTGCGCGAGCTCCAATGAAGAAAGCCAGCCGTTCTACGTGAACGCCCCGTACGGTATTCTCTTTGCTCACAACGGTAACCTCACCAACGCGCAGGAAGTCGCAGCAGAGCTCTACAACCAGGACCGTCGCCACATCAATACTTCGAGCGACTCGGAAGTGCTGCTTAATGTACTGGCCGACGAACTCATGAAGATTGTTCCGCCTTCGGGCTACTTCACCGCCGAAGTGGCTTTCGAGGCCGTCAAAGGCGTGCACAAGCGCGTCAAGGGCGCCTACGCGGTGGTTGCTCTGATTGCCGGCAAGGGTCTTCTCGCTTTCCGCGATCCCAATGGCATCCGTCCGCTTTGCTTCGGCACGCAAAAGCAGGCCGACGGTACGACCGACTATCTCGTAAGCTCCGAATCCGTCACGATGGTGGGTCTGGAATACGACTTCGTTCGCGATCTTGCTCCGGGTGAAGCTATCTTCATCTCGAAGGACCGCGAATTCTTTAGCTGCCAGTGCGCTGAAAATCCGCAGCTCAATCCCTGCGCCTTTGAATACGTTTACTTTGCTCGTCCCGACAGCTACATCGACGGCATCAGCGTCTACGGCGCCCGTCTGCGTTTGGGCGAATACCTTGCCAATGAAGTGGCAGAACACCTCAATTTGCGCGACATTGACGTCGTGATGCCGATTCCCGACTCAAGCCGTCCGTGCGCGCAGCAACTTGCCGAAAAGCTCAAGCTCACCTACCGCGAAGGCTTCATCAAGAACCGCTACGTCGGCCGCACCTTCATCATGCCCGGTCAGGAAATGCGCAAAAAGAGCGTGCGTCAGAAGCTCAACGCGATGCCCGTGGAATTTGCCGACAAAAACATTCTTCTGGTCGATGATTCGATCGTACGCGGCACGACCATGCGTGAAATCGTGCGCATGGCCCGTGAGTCCGGCGCCAAGAAGGTCTATGTGGCATCGTCCGCTCCGCGCGTGATGTACCCCAACGTATATGGCATCGACATGCCGACGCGTTCGGAGCTCATTTGCGGCCACGGTGCTACGGCCGAAGAGGTGGCCCGTCAGATCGGCGCCGACGCCGTGATCTTCCAGACGGTCGAAGGTCTCAAGGGTGCTTTGAAGGACCTCAATCCGAATATCACCCGCTTTGACTGCTCTTGTTTCGACGGCGAATATGTGACGGGCGACATTGATGCGACCTACCTCGATAATCTCGAAGCCAGCCGCTCCAAGCCTGTCAAGCCCGCCAAGGACGACGAAGAATAAGCTGAAAAAAGTAGGCCGGCGAACCTCGAAGGGGGCGTCGGCCGAATCAAAGCTGTGGCGCAGAATCTTTAAACAGATCTGCGCTTTTTTTAGGCGCGGTGCAGATCACGCCAGCGAACTTTGATGCGATCGGCGATTTCAGCCAGACGGCGCTCGCACAAAATCCAGTTGCGCTCGAGCGTTTCGTCGGACTCTTCGCAGACGCCTTCCATGGAGGCTTTTTCAAACTTGTGCACGCCGAGTTCTGTAAAGACCGCAATCACGGCCTTGTCTGCGTGATTGAGCGTCTCGCGGGAACCGCCGGTCTGGAAGCCGGAGCTGCCGGAACTTTGCAGTAAGACGACGAGCTTGTTATGCAGAAGACCGTAGACTCGTTTGGCGTTGCGGCCTTCACCGAAGGTATAGGTTTTGCCCTCGCGGACGATGTTGTCGATCCAGGCCTTCAAAGGGGCGGGGATGCCGAAGTTGTATACCGGGCAGGAAATCACGAGAACGTCGGAAGCAAGGACTTCACTGACGAGTTCCTCGCTTTCCTTGAGGCGCTCGATTTGATCGGGCGTGCGGCGTGCGGCGGGAGTTCTGGCGGCTTGCAGGAACGACTGATCAATCATTCCGGGCGGCTTGGCGGCTACGTCGCGCTCAACGATCTTGACGCCGCGTCCTCGGACGGTCTCGCGCAGGATGCGAGCCATCTTTCGCGTATACGACCCCTGGTTTTCCTTGCGGATCTCAGAAGCGAACGCGCTCGAGTGAATGAAGAGGATTTGCGGCATTGAAACGATCCTTTCTTGTTTCTGAAAATGTATGACAAATGGGCATACAGCGTAACAGACAAAGGCAAAAAGAGCTGTGGAGTAGGTCGAAAATCCTGAAAAGAATTATTCTCACATAGGCAAAACTGCCCAATTTGACTAGGGAAAAATACGGAGTTCTGCTTCGGAAGATGCATTTTTGGCCTGGTTGAGTCAATTTTGAAAGAAGATTGGCCTGCTGAGGTTTCCGAGGCTTCTGCAAGAACGACCATTTTCATGGTTTAGCTATTAGATCGCTATCGAAACATTTAAAAATTTCAAAATTTCTCTTAATTTGATTGTTTATACGAAATCAGAGTCAAACGAAAAGGCCGGTTGCATCTGGGCAATTTCTTTCTCGGCAATGCCGGCTTCGCGTGCATCCGTCTTCCACTGAGAGACGACTTGAGCTGTTTCGCGAGCGATTCGTTCGGCTCTGTCCGAAGGGATACCCCAGTCGGAGACACATTCCAAAAGAGCGCTCGGAGCGATGTCGCGGCACCTGCGCCCGTAGGTGAGCGTCAGATGGGTTTTGGAGAGCGAAGGATTGAGGTCGAAGGCAGGAGCGAGTTCCCAGCCGTTGGGCGTTAACAGGAACCCGAGGTTGCGCAAATGGTCGTCGCCGTCGTGAATGAAGCATTTGAAAACCGTGCGGCGCCACAGTTCTTCTTTTTGCGCCTGCGCGTCGTGACAGATGGACTCAATGAGTGCGACGAGATCGCGGTAGCTTCGGGCTTCGCGATTGTCTGCGGCCCCCAAGAGTGCTCGTACCGAGAGATAGTGGAGGCGGCCTCCGTCGTCGGTTCGGTCAAAGCGCTTGGAGACAAAGATGCGGCCGAGGGGATCGTTGATGTCGATGAGCTGAAATTCCGGCAGACGGATTCCGGCTTTTTGTGCCAGACGGGCCGTTACATATTCCCAGGCGCCTTTGTCGCGATCGTCGTTGATGCTAGGGAACTTGGCCAAACAGAGTCGCCCGTTTTCGTCGGCAAAACCTGCTTTGGGGCGAGAGCCGCCCAGAGCTGACGCATTTTCCGCAAAGCGTTCCAGGGAAGCGGCAGACAGAATGTCTCCCGATTCAATACGGCGAGCGGTTTGGCAGAGTTCGGCCAGATCCGAAGCTTTGGGGTGAGCAAAGCGGCGTTCTCCGAGAAAATGCAGGGAATTGCCGACGTCGGCAAAGCGAAGCGCCCCCATGCGGTCGCTGTCACAGACGAGTCCGAGCAATAGGGCGTCGTCAACGGGGGCAGGACGGACTTCATCCTTGCGAGCTCGCGCTTTCAGAAGTTCATTGGCAACTTTGCGTCCCCAGAGATCGGGAAGAGAATCGGTGAGAAGTGCGGTTAGCCGCTGCGGGTTATCTTTTTCGAGAGTCGGATTCCAAGACGAAAAGACGTCTGTGAGTGCTTGACGCAACTCAAAGGTGAGTGAACCGTGGCGAAGGCAAACGCAGCCGAGATCAGCCGGTGTGTGATGAGCGTCTTCAAGCCGGACGCAAAGAGTATTAAACGACATCTTCTTCTTTTTCTTTCACATTTTCTTACCGTGTTTTATCGCCGCAGACAGTAGCCGTGTTTTTTGACGTACGGATGTCGTTTTTGTGACAAAACAAAAACGGCAGACGCCCGCGAAAGGAATCTGCCGTTGAGGTTCTCTTGAGAACCGAAGAGAGAGTCTACGGTTCCCGAAGATGCGGAGGTTTGATTAGGCCAGCCCCGTGATCTTTCCGTCCTTGACATCAATGTTCATGGCGGCGGGAGCCTTGGGCAGGCCCGGCATACGCATGATGGCGCCGGTGGTGACGACGGCGAATCCGGCGCCGGCATTGAGGATCACGCGCTGAACCGGAAGGTCAAAGCCCTTGGGAGCACCGAGAGCTTTCGGATCGGCCGTAAGCGAGAAGGGGGTCTTGGCGATGCACACCGGCAGATTTCCAAAGCCCATGTCCGTGAGCGTCTTGAGATCCTTCTTGGCGGCTTCGGAGAAGGACACGGAACCGGCGCCATAGACGCGCTTGGCGATTTTTTCGACCTTGACGGCGATCGGGTCTTCGTCTTCCACAGTGAAGTGCAGTTCGCCCTTGGAGGCGGCAGCGGCTTCGAGAACTTCCTTGGCAACGCTTTCGGCACCTTCACCGCCCTTGGCAAAGCCGTCGCTGATGGCAAAGCGAACGCCGAGTTCTTCGCAGCGGGTGCGCAAAACGGCGATTTCGTCTTCCGGATCGTTGTAGAAGTGGTTCATGCTCACAACGATTTCGGGGCCGAAGGCCTTGAGGTTCGCGACGTGTGCGTCAAGGTTGCACAGACCGGCCTTCAGAGCTTCCATGTTGGGCTTGCCGATTTCGGGCAAAGCCACGCCGCCGTGCCACTTGAGAGCCTTGAGGCTGGTGACGAGAACGACGGCGGCAGGCCGCAGGCCCGCGTGGCGGCACTTGATGTCGTAGAACTTTTCAGCGCCGAGATCGGAACCGAAGCCTGCTTCCGTGATCGCGTATTCGCCGAGCTTCATGGCCGCGAGCGTGGCAACCACGGAGTTGCAGCCGTGAGCGATGTTGGCAAAGGGGCCGCCGTGCACGAGAGCGGGCGTGCCCTCGAGAGTCTGCACGAGGTTGGGTTTCATAGCGTCCAGCAGAAGAGCCATCACGGAGCCCGTGGCTCCGAGTTCGGCGCAGGTAAAAGCGGAACCGTCGCGCTTGATGCCCAAAACCAGGCGATCAATGCGGGCACGCAGATCGTCGAGGTCGGTAGCAAGGCACAACACGGCCATCAGTTCGCTGGCGGCGGTGATGTCAAAGCCTGCTTCCGAGGGAGTGCCGTTGGCGCTGCCGCCAAGGCCGGTCACGATGTTGCGCAGCTGACGGTCGTTGACGTCGAGCACGCGGCGCCATGTGACTTCCTTGAGGTCGATCTGACGCTGATGGCGAGCATTGTCGATCAGAGCGGAGATAAGGTTGTTGGCGGCCGTGATGGCGTGGAAGTCGCCCGTGAAGTGCAGGTTCACGGATTCCATCGGCAGAACTTGAGAGTAACCGCCGCCCGCAGCGCCGCCCTTCATGCCGAAGACCGGGCCGAGAGAGGGTTCGCGAAGCGCAAGCACTGCCTTCTTGCCGAGGCGGTTGAGAGCCTGAGCAAGAGCAATCGAAGTCGTGGTCTTGCCGGAACCGGCGGGCATGCCGGAGGTGGCGGTGACGAGGATCAGCTTGGCGTCGGCCTTGCGTTCCGGGTTGAGCGTGAGCTTGGCCTTGTCCCAGCCGTACGGTTCAAACTCGTTGTCTTCAAGGCCCCATTCATGGGCAAGGTCGTCGATACGCTTCAGTTTGGCGCTCTGAGCAATTTCAATGTCGGAAAGCATCGGAATGTGACTCCTAAAGGTTAAATAACAGAAAAGGTTAAAAAGGATGATCGGTGTGTTTGCGCTTGGCAGGGGAGGCGAAATCGGGACGCACACAACCCCTTCGGCTCACGGCGAGCCGTTGAGTAGAAAGAAAAGCGGGAGCTCAAGCCGGGACGGGCGAGCTCAACCTGTAACAGAGCGGCAAACAAGAATTCGAGACGACGAACAAAGACAGGGCACGCAACAAACAGTGTGCAACCTATTATGAGTGCACCGAAATATGCCACAAATGGATGTAACTTGCGAGTGGAAAGGCGCCGTCAAAAGACGTACGCAAAAAGAAGGATGGAAAAGAAACCGGGCTCAAGAGGCGGCCAGAGAGCAGGCGCGGTAAACGATGCGCTAAGGGAAGCAAAGGAGACGAGCTGCAGGAGGGCTTCCTGCTGCGCCCGGGCCGCCAAAGCCATACCTGAATTAATTATGACTCAGATGAGATTGATCAAATCAGGCAGTTGATGGTGCCGTCGCAGGCTTCGCCCACGCCCCAGCCGATGATGCGGAAGACGATGAAGATGGCCGCCCAAATGGCGATCCAAAGAAGAATTTGCTTCAGATGCGGCATTCTCGGTGTAGTGTTGTTCGTCATAGCTCTCGATCCCATGTGTTAGCAACAGGGGCAAACGCCCAAATCAAACTAAATTTCTTAGTTACATTCTCTCACATATGAAATAAAAAATCGCGTGATTTCAAGGCTTTATGTCTGATTTTTGGTACGTTTTCTGCTGAATCGGTATTCACCTTTCAATTTCAATTTTTGGAGCGTTTTCTTTGAGAAAGAGCTTTTAGACAGGTGCGTAAACTCGTATTTTTGATGGCGTCCAAAACGGTTCGGCCCTCTTTATAATTGCCGCCGTCTTTACATAGTGCAGCTTAAGAACGTCCGAGAACTGTTCTCAACTAACGCTTTCTCGGACGGCAAATTGGAGTTCTTGTTATGCGAATTCTTGTTGCGGTTAAGCGAGTCGTGGACTACAACGTCAAAGTGCACGTCTTGCCCGACCACTCGGATGTCGATACGGCCAACGTCAAGATGTCCATGAATCCTTTTGACGAAATTGCCGTCGAACAAGCCGTCCGCCTGAAGGAAGCCGGCAAGGCCGACGAAGTCGTGGTCGTTTCGATCGGCCCCGATAAGACGGTCGATACGCTTCGAGTGGCTATGGCGATGGGCGCCGACCGCGCGATTCACATCAAGCACGATGACACTAAGGTTGAACCTCTGGCCGTTGCCAAGCTTTTGGCAGCCGTCGTCAAACGCGAAGAACCGGGTTTGGTGCTCCTTGGCAAGCAGGCCATCGACAACGATGCGGGGCAAGTGCCGCAGATGCTCTCCGCGCTTCTTGATTGGCCCGTTGCGATCAACGTGAGCGACCTTGAAGTTGACGGCAGCAAGATCGTCTGCGTGCGCGAGACCGATACAGGTCTGATGAAGGTCGAAGGTGAGCTGCCCGCGGTGGTTTCCGCCGACCTGCGTTTGGCCGAACCGCGTTACGTGACTCTGCCCAATATGATGAAGGCCAAGAAGAAGCCCGTGGTTGCAATTGAAGCTGCCGAAGTGGCCGACATTGGCCAGCGTTCGCTCGAACTGCAGGAGGTGATCGAGCCGCCGGCCCGCAGCGGCGGCGTCAAGTTAAACAGCGTCGACGAACTGATCAATGTTTTGAAGAACACGGCCAAGGTGCTCTGATAGTAGGAATAACAGGTATGACTATTCTTGTGATTGCAGAGCACAACGATGCTCAGCTCAAGTCTTCGACTTTGAATGCGCTCAAGGCCGCTTTCGAACTCGGCTCCGACGTCGACGTTCTGGTGGCCGGTCAGAGCTGCGAAGGCGCCGTCAAGCAGGCGGCTGCCGTGGCCGGCGTGCGCAAGGTTCTCGTTGCACAGGGCGAGGCCTTTAACCATTGCCTGCCCGAAGCGCTCACCGACGCCGTTCTCGCGGCACAGCAAACCGGCGGCTATAGCCACATTCTCTTTACGGCCGGTACCTCCGGCAAGGCGGCTATGCCCCGCACCGCCGCCAAGCTCGGTGTGTCGGCTTTGACCGAAATCGCTGGCGTCATCTCCGCCGATACGTTTAAGCGCTACATATACGCGGGCGGTGTTCTTGCCACCGTGAAGACCACGGCTACCCCTGTTGTAGCCAGCGTTCGAGCCACTTCCTTTGAGGCTGTTTCAGCCGAAGGCGGCAACGCTGCCGTTGAAACGCTCGCCGTGACGCCGTCTTCCCGCGGCTTTAAGTTCGTGAGCGTGGAAGAGGTGGCTAGCGACCGTCCGGATCTGCTCACCGCCAAGCGCGTCGTAGCCGGCGGTCGCGGCCTCTTTGACGAAGAGGGCTTTGCCGCTCTCGACAAGCTTGCTGAAAAGATGGGGGCCGCTCTTGGTTCCACCCGCGCCGTGGTTGACATGAACCTCGTGCCCAGCGAAACGCAGGTCGGCCAGACCGGCAAAATCGTAGCTCCCGAGCTCTATATGGCCTTCGGTATTTCCGGCGCCATTCAGCACGTGGCCGGCATGAAGGACTCCAAGGTCATCGTGTCCGTCAATAAGGACGCCGAAGCTCCGATCTTTGAGGTCTCGGACTACTATTTGGAGGCAGACGCTGTCGACGTGATCAAGGAACTCACTGAGAAGCTCTGATCCGCTCGAATCGGATGATCCATAAGAGGCACCGGCGTCCTGTACAGTGATACCGGTGCCTTTGCTGTTTTTGCAGACTTCGGCAAAAGGTTGGGCGAAGGCGGTCTGCAGAGAAGGTGCGGGAGAAATGCGACTCGAAAAACTTGTTTTGAGTGTAACGGCGTTTGCTGTGTCGACAGTGTTTGCCGGAGATTCGCCGCTGAACTTTGATAAGACCGATCCAACGGCTACTTGCATTCTGACAGCCGAAAGTCCGTTACCGAAATATGTCCTGATTCTTTTCCCGGGTGGCGACGGACGTGTCGCGGCGCACCAAACGGGCGGAAAGATTCTCTTCGGTAAGCGCAACAATTTTCTGATTCGGTCCCGTTTACTTCTGGCTGACAATGAGTTTGCAACGGTCTCAACCGATGCTTCGAATGACGAAAAGCGTTTTTCTTTGCTGCTCGACAGAATCCGGCAACTGTATCCGCACGCTTCTGTCTGGCTGGTCTCAACCAGCAGAGGTACGCTGGCGGCAGCTCAAGTCGCCGGTAAATGTCGTGACCGTCTCGATGGCGTGGTCTTTACTGCGTCAATGAAAGAGCTCAGAGATATCCCATTGGATGCAATCAAGGTCCCTAAACTCTTTGTGCACCATGTTTCCGATGCCTGCAAGAGCACGCCTTACGATGCGGCCCGAGAACTTGCGGCAAAGCTAAATGCCGACTTTATGACCGTATCCGGCGGAAAGACCAAAGGTAAGCCATGTCAGGCATTTGCGTACCATGGTTTCAATGGTCTGGAAGAAAAAGTTGTCGACGAGATCAAGAATTGGATCAAGGCGAGAGCCCAATAGCCACAGCCTTGAGGCCGCTGACAACGTCGTACAGTATGTTTGTGCGCGGCTGACAGCCCGTATAGCTGGAATGAATGCGACGGACTTTTAGGTAAGACCGATTTTGGCTTTGTACTTACTGATCGTGTCTGCCCACCAATTTAAAATTTCGGGATCAACTTCACCGTCGCGGCTTCGTAGTACAAGACGTTCCGGAGAGAGCGCAAGCGTTGAATCGATGGAAGTAACCAAGTTCTTGTACGGCGACTGACCTAAAAGTAAGAATTTGGGCAGAATCGCCCAGCCTACGCCTTTTGCAGCCAAGCCCAAAGCCCATAGGCCGCTGTCAACTTCCCAATGGTCGTTGCAAATAACACGGGGTGGAGTTGCTTCCGGTGCTCGGGCGTGCACCACGATTTGTCGGTAGCAGCGCAAATCCTCAAGGGTTGGCCGAGAAAGGGAGGCCAACGGATGGTTTTTTGCAACAACAATGGACACGGGTGAGTGCCCGAGCAACCTCTCATCGCAGTGAGAAGATGGGGAGGATGCGAATATCAGAGCCAAATTCATGCCGGCTCTGCTGAAAAACCAGTCTGCCTCAGAACCGGTGATGTTTTCAACCTGCAGCCGTACGGATGGAAAGCGTCGGGCAAACAGCCGCAGCCAGTCAATCATGACCGGAGCTTCCAGGACAAGATCAATGCCCATGTAAAGAGCAGGGGATGGCGTATCGGTAAGCGACAGGGCGCGGGTTTCAAGACGATCCGCTTCAGCCAGAAGACGTTGCGCGCCGACCAGAAGTTCAGTTCCTCTGGGTGTCAAAACAGGTTTGGGCGTCCGGTCAAAAAGCTTGTATCCAAGTTCGGCCTCCATTCCTGAAATATGCATCGATACTACCGATTGGGCCCGTCGAATTTTTCGTGCCGCTTCCGAGAACGAACCTGTTGCCGCAACGGCAGCAAAGGAGCGGAGTTCATCAATTTTTAATCCCATAGGACTGCGTGCCTTTAGTGACTATCAATTTATTGATGGATTCTAACTAGATTGTGCGGAAATTTGATGAGACAATTCTGCCATGACTAACTTCATGGAGCAGGCCTATGTCCTTGAATTCCACCCTCAAAAAGAAACCGATGAGCGCGGTTGCGACGCTTGATCTCAATTTGTCTGCTCAACATTCTTTGCAAAACGCAAAGGCTGACGAGAAAATCCATGCGGGAAGCGGCAATGGGGCGAATGCAGTTTCCGGGGCTGAACTTTGGGCTGCCCGCATCGGTTTTTTCGCCGGAGGTTTTACGGTAGCTTCGTGGGCGCCTCTGATTCCTTTTGTCCAGTCGCAATTGCGGCTCGAGCCCTATGTTTTGGGGTTGTTGCTGCTGGGCTTGGGTGTCGGATCTTTTGTCGGCATGCCGTTGGCAGGCAAACTGACGCAACGTATCGGAGCTCGAAATGCGATATTGCTTTCCGGCTTGGCGTCCTGCCTTTTGCTGGTGGTGCTTTCGCTTGTGCCGGGGTTTTACATTGAGTGCGCAGCACTTCTGGCTTACGGCGTGACACTGGGTTGTCTGGAAGTGAGCGTCAATATTTACGGTACGCATTTGGAAAATCGCAATCAAGCGCGCTTAATGAGCGGCTTGCATGCTGCTTACTCCATCGGAGAAGTTGTTTCTGCAGTCGCGCTCACTTCGTTGTTTGTGCTGGGACTTGCCCCGGCTCAGGCTGTCGGCGCGTTGATGGTTTCATTGGCTTTAACGATGGTTGTTTTGCTTCGTCGCATCGAAAACCATCCGATAGAGGTGCCCCGAAAAACAAAAGAAAAGCGTAACGGATGGGCTTTCAACGGCTCTATAGCAATTTTGGCGGTTGTTTGTGCCGTGATTTTCCTTACGGAAGGAAGCATGCTTGACTGGAGCGCCATCTATTTGCGTGATTACGCAGGGGTGCCACAGGAGGGCAGCGCTGTCGGCTACACACTTTTTGTTATTGCAATGGCTATGTCACGTTTGATCGGTGACAAGCTGGCAATGAAGTTCGGCGCTGTAACGATGCTTTCCGTTGGAATCGCCATGATGCTCGCAACGCTTCTGGCGTTGGTGCTCTTTCCTTATCCGGCAAGCGCCATGGTCTCCTTGTTTATCATGGGACTCGGAATTGCCAACATTGCTCCGATTGTCATCTCGGCTGCGTCGCGAACGGCAGCAATGGATAGCGTTAAAGCCATTACGGCTGTGACAACTGTCGGTTACGGCGGCCTGTTGGCCGGTCCTGCCCTGATCGGAGCGATATCTTCGGCGGTGTCGCTGCAAGGCGCTTTTCTTACGGTGTGTGTGCTTTTGGCTGTCAGTCTGATATTTGTCCAAAAAAATAAATCCGCGTTCAGTTGACGCGAAGGTAAGACGTACCGCAGGACGCGTCTTACCTATGGTCGGTTGCAGTAAAAGCCGTAAAGCCCCTGACTTCAATCGGTGGAGAAAGTCACTTGAGGAAGGTAACGGGGTTGTCGCCGCTTGTACGAATGGCTTCGAGACCTTCCGGGCTGATTTGACCGAGGTCGGCCAGGTCGGAACTCCACGGAAATTCCACAAGGAATATCGCAATATTGCCCCAAGGTTTGTAGACGGTCATCGTTCCGCGCGTGATCTCAAAGTGACGGGCGGAGCGTTCGAGTTCCAGAGCAGGTTTGGGATATGCGATACGTTCATTGCGACCGAAGTTTTCAAACGTGAGCGTCATCGGCAGTCGTGCGATGAAAGCGCGGGCGTCGGCATTGTCGGCCATTTCGACGGGATAACTTTTGCCGTCGATGGAAACTTGGATGGTTTCGGACATAGCGGTTCCTGAAGAGAGTAGACCCAAACAGACAAGGAGCGAGGCAAATAGTCGCTGGGCATGCATGGTGTTGTTCCTTTCCGATTGGTGTTTTGCGGATTTGCAAACATGCTATCGCGCCGGAAGTGACCAGTCGTGAGCGGCGGTGTCAAAGGTTTGCCTGAAAGGAGCAAGTACAAAAAAGGCGCCTCTCGAGCAGAAGCGCCTTGGTGCCACAACAGTTGATTGTGTCGATTATTTCGTGCCGGTCGAGCCGAAGCCTCCTTCGCCGCGGGAACTTGCTTCAAAATCGGTCACGAGTTCAAACTCGGGCTGCACGACGGGCAGCACCACGAGCTGGGCCAGACGCTCGAAGGGTTCGAGTACAAACGGCGCGTTGCCGCGGTTCCAGGTGCTGATCATCAGTTCGCCCTGATAGTCGGAATCAATCAAACCGACCAAATTTCCGAGCACAATGCCCTTTTTGTGCCCCATTCCGCTGCGAGGGATAATGACGGCGGCGTAATTGGGATCACCGATGTGGATCGCCAGACCGGTCTTTACGAGGACTGTTTCACCGGGGTTGATTGTGAGCGGCTCATCGAGGAGGGCTCGAAGATCGAGGCCTGCGGAGCCCGGCGTGGCATAGCGCGGAAGGTGCTCGCGGATGCGTTCGTCAAGGACCTTGAGTGCAATTTTCATTTTTTCGTCGTGCTTTATTCGTTGTTGGATTTGTCGGCTTCTTCAAGCCGTTTGAGCCGCTCGAGCTTCTGATGCTGCGAGAGTGCGCAAACAAGACCGCCGAATGTTACGAACATTCCTACGGGAATCAAGTTTTGCAGGCTTGGCTCGGACATGCCCGCGATGATGAACAACACGCCGAAAAGCGCGATCACGCTGCCCGCAAGACGCAATAGCGCAGGCATGGCGTTCTTGTTCTTGGCGATGAAACCGGGCGAGGAGGGAGCCTGATCGGATTCGTTAGCGCGACGCACGGTGACCATGCCCGGCATGTCGCTGTTGACGGAAACGGTAAGTCCGCTAACCTTTGCATTGCCCTTCTCGATTTCCTTCAAAAACGCGATGTAGTCGCCGTTATGAGGTTCAAGCGTTTTTTCGTTGAGTTTGAAGGCCATGTCTACACCTCCTTTGCGAGGTCATCGGCGATGCATTCGATGATGGTTTGCGCAAGCACATCCTTGCTCACAAGACCCGTGGCGACTTCCTTGTCGGCCGTCACGATCACCGCTTCGTTCATGTCGCAGCCGATGGCGCTGCGGGCGTTGTTGGCCACGATCATGCGAGCGAGCTTGCGGATGCGCTTGCCGCGTGCGTTTTCAAGCACGTTTTCGGTTTCGGCGGCAAAGCCGACGCAGTAAAGCGACGGAAATTCGCGTGCCGCCTGCGCGAGGATGTCCGGATTTTCCACGAGATCCAACGCGGGCGGTTCATCTGACTTCTTGATTTTTTCATCGGCGACTGCCTGAGCACGCCAGTCGGAAACGGCAGCGACGCTCACAAAGACGTCGGCGCCGGGTGCCTCACGGTGCACGGCTTCGTTCATTTCTTCGGCCGAAACGACCGGCACCGCTTTGACACCGTAGGGGACTGCGATCGAAGTGGGGCCGGAAATGAGCGTCACATCGGCTCCCGCTTCAAAGGCGGCCTGCGCAACGGCGTAGCCCTGCTTGCCGGAGCTGCGGTTGGTGATGCCGCGCACGGGATCCAATGCTTCAAAGGTGGGACCGGCCGTGACAACGAAGCGCTTACCTTGCAGAATCTTCGGAGAAAGCAGGCGCGCGGCGTGTGCTGCAATCTCTTCGGGCTCAATCATGCGGCCTGCGCCCGAAACGCCGCACGCAAGCTCTCCGCACGCGGGTCCGAGCACGGCAAAGCCGTCAGCCTTGAGCTGAGCGATGTTGCGCTGAGTGCTCGCTTTGGCCCACATATTGCTGTTCATTGCCGGACATACGGCAACCGGACAGGAGCTTGCGAGAATAACGGAACTCACCAGGTCGTCGGCAATGCCGTTGGCGGCCTTGGCCAGGATGTTGGCGGTGGCAGGCGCGACGATCAACAAGTCGCAGTCGCGCGTGAGCGCCAGATGCTGCATCGTCCCGTCGAAGGCCTGTGTCTGCACAGGATGTCCCGAGAGCGCAGCAAACGTGAGCGGTCCGACAAATTCGGTTGCCGCCTGCGTCATGCAGACGCGCACTGCAGCACCCGACTTGACCAAAAGCCGTACGAGCTCACAGGTCTTGTAGGCGGCGATGCCGCCCGTGACAGCCACTGTGATGTTTTTGGCAGCCAGGCGAGAGTAAAGCTTTGCTGTCATGATGAAGCATTTTGAGTTAAAGCCGAATATCAGAAGAAAGTGTAGACGTCCTGCACAAGGATTGGATTAAGAGAGCTCGCGGATCTTTTCGAGTACCGCTTCCACGTGACCCGGTACCTTGACGCCGCGCCACTCAAACACGAGCTTACCCTGCGGATCAATGAGGAATGTCGAGCGCACGATGCCGCGACAGGGCTTGCCGTACATCACCTTCGGCTTGATGACATCAAAGGCCGTGCAGAGCTCTTCGGACTTGTCACTCACGAGTTCAATGCCAAGTTCCTGGCGGGCGCAAAAGCCTTCGTGGGTCTTCACCGAATCGCGGGAGACGCCGATTACCTTGGCGTTCAAAGCCTCGAACTGAGGCACGGCAGCCGTAAAGTCGCGCGCCTCAATCGTACAGGCCGACGTGTTGTCCTTCGGGTAGAAATAAAGCACCACCCAGCGGCCGCGTTGGGCTTGCAAATCAAAGTCGCCTGCCGTAGAGGGGCCTTTGACGTTGACGACGGTTTCTCCGATCTGAAACATTGACAATTCTCCAAGAGTCAAAATTTTTAGGTGCGGTGAGTTTAGCAACTTGCACAGCCTCGATTGTTCGCAAATATTGCCGCGTGCGGATGCCTGAAGCCTTGCGAAGTGCTATCTTTAGGAGCCTCGAAAACCACAGAAGCCAAAAGGAAGTCTTCGACATGCGTTTCCAGCCCAATGTTCGCCGCATCGCGGCGATTCACGACCTGTCCGGAATCGGCCGGACATCTTTGATGGCCGTCATTCCGATTCTCTCTACCATGGGCTTTAACGTGTGTCCTCTGCCCACCGCGATTCTCTCCAATCACTCGCAGTACCCGGACTTCTCCTTCCTGGATCTCACCGAAGAGATGCCCCGCATCATTGATCAGTGGGAAAAGCTCGGCGTCACTTTTGATGCGATCTACACGGGCTATATGGGTTCGCCCCGACAAATCGAGATCGTCTGCGGCTTTATCGAGCGCTTCCGCACGGCCGATACGCTCGTGGTGGTCGATCCGGTCTTGGGTGACAACGGACACCTCTACAGCAAGATGACGCAGGAGATGGTCGAAGAAATGCGGCGCCTGGCATGTCGGGCCGACGTGCTCACGCCCAATCTCACCGAGGCGTTTGCGCTTTTGGATCGTCCTTACAAGACGGACTGCACGACCGAGGAACTCAAAGACTTGATTGCCGAACTTTCCGAAATGGGACCCGATACGGTGATCATCACGGGTGTTCCGGTGCCGGGCCAGTCGGGATTAACTTCCGTGATTGCGCGCAGCAAGTCTGATTTGCGCACCTGGAAGGTCACCTGTCCGTATCTGCCTGCGCATTATCCCGGCACGGGCGACAGCTTCACGAGCGTGATCACGGGCAGCCTCCTGCAGGGCGACAGCCTTCCGATTGCGCTTGATCGCGCTGCTCAGTTCATACTGCAGGGCATTCGCTCTACATTCGGCTATCGGATGGATAATCGCGATGGCATTCTGCTTGAGCGAGTGTTGCCCAACCTTAATACACCGATTCAGTCGGCCACCTACGAGCTGGTCTGACAGAGAGTTGTGAAAAAAACAAAAAACCGCGTCTTGCTTTCGGACACGGTTTTCCTGTTTGAGGACAGAAAGCTTACCTTTCTCGGCGGAATTCGTCGAACACCAGGAGTGCCGCCCCCACGCAAATGCAGATGTCGGCCACGTTAAAAGCCGGCCAGTGGTAGCCAAACGCGTGAAAGTCAAGAAAGTCCGTGACGTAGCCGTAGACGAGGCGGTCCCAGAGGTTGCCCAGGGCTCCTGAAATCACCAGGGACATCGAGAAGGCAAAGAGTGTGCGCTTGGCGTGACGCCACAGAAAGAACAAACACGCTGCAGTCACAAGCAGGGCTATGCCCGCGAAGGCGAAAATTTGCCATCCGCCTGCGTCACCCAGAAACGAAAAGGCCGCGCCCGTGTTGCGAACGTGGCAAAGATTGAAAAAGGGCGTGACAGGGACAAAGGCGCCGTACGCGAGCGTATCGATGACGGCGACCTTCGTGATCCGGTCGACAACGAGCAACACGAACGCTGCCGCAAGCCAGAGGACAAAACGCCCCGGAGCGGGGCTCCGGGGTGCAGATCGATTGATCTCGGTCACGGCGTTTAGGCCTTGGTGCGGACTTCGCCGGCGCCGAAGAGGTTCGTGAGGCACCGTTCGCACAGTTCCGGATGTTCGGCATTGTTGCCCACGCTCGGAACGTAGTGCCAGCAGCGGCAGCACTTCTTCTGCTCGGTGGCGGTAACCGTGATTTCCAAGTCACCTTCGTTTTTCACGAGTTCGGCGCTCGAGGTCATCATCACGAACTTGAGTTCATCGCCCAGGCCCGCGAGGGTCTCGTATGTTTCACCGCTTGCGGCGATCTTGCATTCGGCCTGCAGGCTCGAGCCCACAAGGCTTTGCATGCGCAGCTCTTCGATCTTCTTGAGCACTTCGGCGCGAACGTCGCGGATCGTCGACCACTTGGCGAGCAGCGCTTCGGAGCTTTCGACAGCAGGCACCGTGTGATAGAGCTCGGTAAAGATCGTACCTTCCTTGTTCGGACTGAAGATCGCAAAGGCTTCTTCGGCCGTAAAGGAAAGGATCGGAGCCATCAGACGCAGATAGGCCGCCGTGATGTGCCACAGGGCGGTCTGAGCGCTGCGGCGCGGCAGACCGTCGGTCTTCGTGGTGTAGAGACGGTCCTTGAGGATGTCGAGGTAGAAACTGCCCAGGTCGTCGGTGGCAAAGCCCATCAAAAGAGTGGCGACTTGCTGGAAGCTATAGGTTTCATTTGCCTCAATGATCTGCTTTTGAAGCTCGGCAACGCGAGCCAGTGCCCAGCGATCAAGCTCGAGCATCTGATCGACCGGCACGGCGTCCTTATTGATGTCGAAGTCGTTCGTGTTGGCAAGCAGGAATCGCAGCGTGTTGCGGATGCGGCGATAGCTGTCGACAACACCCTTGATGATGGTCGGGCCGATACGCAGGTCGCCTGTGTAGTCGGTCTGAGCCACCCAGAGACGGCAGATTTCGGCGCCGTACTTTTCGTAGATTTCCTTCGGACCCATGGCATTGCCGCGAGACTTGGACATCTTCTTGCCTTCTTCGTCGACGAGGAAGCCGTGCGTGAGAAGCGCATCGTAGGGCGGACGGCCGTAGAGGATGGAACTCGTCAACAGGGAGGAATGGAACCAGCCGCGGTGCTGATCGCTGCCTTCAAGGTAGAGGTCGCAGTGAGGCTTGCCGTCGTAGACGTCTTTGTGCGAGCCGTTCATCACGGTTTCGTACGTGGAACCGGAGTCGAACCACACGTCGAGAATGTCGGTGGTCTTGTCGTACTGAGCGGCTTCTTCGGCGGGCATGAAGTCTTCGGCCTTGGCCTTCACCCAGGCTTCGATGCCTTCTTTTTCAACGCGTTGAGCGACTTCTTCCATGATTTCGAGCGTACGCGGATGCAGTTCACCTGTTGCCTTGTTCATGAAGAAGGGCAGGGGAACGCCCCAGTTGCGCTGACGCGAGATGCACCAGTCGGGACGGTTCTCGATCATGGCGTGCAAACGGTTGTAGCCCCAGGACGGGATGAACTTGGTGGCATCGACACCTGCCAGAGCCGTTTCGCGCAGGCTCTTTTCTTCGGCTTCGGTGTTGAGCACGCCCTTGGTGTCGGCCGTGGGCTTGTCCATGCGGATGAACCACTGAGCCGTTGCACGATAGATGAGCGGCGTCTTGTGGCGCCAGCAGTGCATGTAGCTGTGCTGGATCATTTCGCAGTTAAGCAGCACGCCCGCCACGCGCATCGTGTCAACAATCTTGGGCTGAGCCTTCCAGATGTTGAGACCGCCGAAGAGCGGGAGCCAGTCGGCATAGACGCCGTTGCCCATCACCGGGTTGAGAATCTGATCGTTGGTCATGCCGTTGGCCTTGCACGACACAAAGTCGTCCAGGCCGTAGGCCGGAGCCGAGTGCACGACGCCCGTACCGCTCGTGGCTTCCACGTATTCACCGAGGAACACCGGCGAGAAGCGCTTGAAGCCTTCGTGCAATTGGCTGAAGGGGTGCATGAAGCGGACGTGATCGAGGTTTTTGCCGTTGGTTTCTCCGACGATCTTGCCCTCGAGCTTGTAGCGCTTGAGGCAATCTTCCACAAGGTTGGTGCCCAGAATCAGGTACTTGTCGCCGCAGTCCACGAGCGCGTACGACAGATCCGGGTGCATGTTGATGGCCTGGTTGGCCGGAATCGTCCACGGCGTCGTAGTCCAGATCACCGTGTAGCAGGGCTTTTCAATCTTCACGCCCATCAGTTCTTCGACTTTGGGCTTGTCTTCTTCGGAAAGCGGGAAGGCGACGTCGATGGCGTAGCTTTCACGATCAGCGTACTCGACTTCGGCTTCTGCAAGAGCCGAGCAGCAGTCAAAGCACCAGTTCACGGGCTTCAGGCCGCGGTACACGTAGCCCTTCTTCACGATGCGGGCAAGCGTGCGGATTTCGGCGGCTTCCGTTTCAGGACGCATCGTCAGGTACGGATTTTCCCAGTCGGCGAGAACGCCCAGACGCTTGAAGCCGGCTTTCTGCTTGGCGACCTGTTCCTTGGCATAGGCGCGGGCCTTGGCCATCAGGTCGGTCTTTTCGAGTCCCTTGCCGTACATCTTTTCAATCTGAATTTCGATCGGCATGCCGTGGCAGTCCCAGCCCGGCACGTAGGGGACGTCGTAGCCTTCGAAGAGCTTGGTCTTGTTGACGATGTCCTTGAGAATCTTGTTTAAGGCATGGCCGAGGTGAATTTCACCGTTGGCATACGGCGGGCCGTCGTGCAGAACGAAACGGTTGCGGCGGCCTTTGCAGGCGTTCTGAATCGTGTGGTAGAGATCGCGTTTTTCCCAGTCGGCAACCCAGACGGGTTCGCGCTTGGGCAAATCGCCGCGCATCGGGAATGCTGTGTCGGGAAGATTAAGCGGGTACTTTGCCGTATTGCCGGCTTTATCGGCTTTAGCCATGTGTCAGTCTCCAGGCCCCCTCGGGCTCTTCTGAAAGATTGAAAAGAATTGAATTTTGAGGTGCGCGAAAAAAGAGCGCCGTCATGAAAGAGGCGCGGGCGCAACGAGGTGTTAGTTTACAGGGAGAACACTGCAGATTTCCATAGGTAAGCCTGCTTAGGTCCGGTGCGTTCTTGACGATTAAACGCATGTCGGATCTTCTTATACGACATTGCGTTATTGTGAAATTTGCTGCGTGCTTAATTCCCTGGATTGAGCCTAAGTTCGGTAGAGCTTGTTGCGATCGTACTTGCCATTGTCTTTGGGAAGACCCACCACATCGGAAACCTGCGCTTCATACGAAGCAAAGAGCGCTTGCATTTCTCTGGCGTACCACTCCAGAAAGATGCGCACGCGCTTCATGTGCCAGGCCTCGTGGCTTGCCACAATGAAGCACTCCACGGGCGGATGAAACCAGCCGGGCAAAATGGCGACGAGTCTCCCCGCGAGCAGATCTTCGTAGATCTGCACAAGCGGCATATCAACGGCCACACCCATGCCTTCGAGAAGAGCGGAGCGAATCGCCAGGATGTCGGTGGAGCGGATGCAGGAGGCGTAGGTGATCGGTTCGGCCTTGTTGCCTCGGTAGAGCATTTTGGTCTCTTCACGAACGGGGCCGTTGTAGACAAGTCCCGTGTGCAGGCGCAGGCTCACGGGGTCGAGTGGCATGCCGTGCTTTTGAATATAGGCGGGACTTGCGACCGGCAGATAGACGTTGCGGCCGCGGCTCATGTAGCACAATCCCGAAAGTGTCGGTTCTCCGGTGATGGTTGCCACGTCGCACAAGCCCTTTTGCACGTCGGCCGGTTTGAAGCCGCTCAAAATCTCCACCGTGATCTGCGGGTGCAGCTGCTGAAAACGTTGTAGCAACGGCGTAAGGCGCCTTGCGGCAAAGCCGGGAGCCGAGGATAGGCGGATATTGCCGGTAAGCGCACTGTTGTCGTCGATGATCTTTTGCATCAATGAATCGTGCGCGCGAAGAATCGGCGTCATGCGTTTGAGAACCAGTTTGCCCGTTTCCGAGAGCTCCATCGGACGGGAGTTGTGGCGGATCAGATCGCAACCGAGCGCTTTTTCCAGTCCTGCGATCGCCCGTGAGAGGTTGGAGACATCAACGCCGAGCGCCGAGGCTGCTGCCGACAGCGTCCCGGTTTTGGCGAAGGTGACGAAGTAGCGCCAGGCGGCGAGGTCGTCGAGTTTGGACACGGCAAAAACTCCGAGAAACCAGACACATAAGATGCGTTGATTCTTTCATTTCTTTGCGTATTACGCAAATTAAGTTTGACAAAAACAAATTGTATTGAGAAGGCGATCAACGGATACTGTCGACAAGTATCCGTTTATTCTCTTTCATTAGGGAGCAATTTGCCGTGATTCACGACGAGTTCTACTGGATCAGCCAGATCAACAAAGCAAGCGTAGTGTCCAACAGCCGAGAGAAGCTTCTCGACGAAGCGACGGCCAAGCTTGCTGCCCGCGGCATTGCCGCCGTTGAAAAGGAGGCCGACGTCGATGCCTCAAAACGCGTCAAGAAGTACATCGCCTACGAACCGATGGTGATAGCCGCTACGGGCCCCGAAGTGACGATTCTGCACGCGGGCCGTTCAAGTCAGGACATTCTCTCGACGATGCGAGTGGCTATTCTGCGCGAGCAGACGTTTGAGCTGTGCGAGGCGCTCGATGCGGTGATCGCCAAGATCCTTTCCTTGGCCGAAGAACATCGCGACACGGTGGTGCCTAACTACACCAACGGCGTAGCCGCGCAGCCCAACAGCTACGCACACTATCTGTTGGGTTTTGCCGCCGCCCTCCTGCGCGATCGCGAACGTTTAAACCAGTGCCTCGTGCGTTACAACGAGTGCCCGATGGGCGCGACCGTGCTAAACGGTACGGGCTGGCCCCTGAACCGCGATGACATGGCCAAGCTCCTTGGCTTTGACCGCCCGCGCCTGAACGCCTTTGACTGTACGTGCGAGACGCCTGTTGACTTTGCGCTTGAAGTGTCGTCGGTCGCCGCTTCCGTCGGCGTGCACGTCGGCTCCATGATCAACGACATCATGGTGCAGTACGCTCAGAGCCGCCCCTGGATCATTTTGCAGGAAGGAGGAGAAAACACGTACGTCTCTTCGGCCATGCCGCAAAAGCGCAATCCGGGCCTCATGAATAACTGTCGCGGTGACGCCAGCGACGTCGTCTCGGAAATGACCGCGGTCTTTACGCGCGTGCACAATCTCGTTCCCGGCATGGTTGACGGAAAGAGCGTGGCTAAGAACGGTCGCATGACGAAGTCCGCAGTCTCCATGCTGGAGCGCTTCCTCAAAGTGCTGAACGCGCTTCGCATCAATCCTGCGCGAGCGCTCGAAGAATTGAACAGCGACTGGACGGCTTCGCAGGAAATCGCCGATCGTCTGATGCACGACCACGGACTGCCGTTTCGCATTGGTCACCATGTCGCCAGCCGCATGGTTTCCTGGGCGCGAGCCAACAATGTTTTGCCGCAGGACTTCCCGTACGAACAGATGCAGCGCATCTATGTTGAAGAAATTCGCGAGGAGTTCCCCGAAGGTCCCGAAGTGCTGCCTATGAGTAAGGAAGAATTTCTCGAGGCGCTTGATCCGCGTAAGATCATTGCCAACCGAAAGACCAAGGGCAGCGCCGCTCCCGCAGAGGTCGAGGCGATGCTCGCGGACTTTTCCGCCGCGCTCAAGGCCGAACAGGGCAAGACGAACGCGATGCGTCAACAGGTGACCGACGCCATCGCAGGACTCGAGGCCGCCTTTGCCGAACATCTATAAATTCCAACTCTAAGGAGATAACAAAATGTCTTCGGTATTGCCTCTGATTGCCGTGATCGTGACAGTGATCGCTGGCTGGGCGCTGATCAAGCGCGTGCAGACGCATATGGTGCTGTTGTTTGCAGGTCTGGCTATTTTGATCTGCGTAGCGCTTGCCGGCGTCGGTTTCCTTCCGAAGGGTGTCAAACCGTCAGGATTTTGGCTCTTTGATATTTTCTCGACTTTGAAGTCGATTGCCACCAAGCAGAGTTCAGGCATCGGCTTTCTCATCATGACTGCCGGCGGCTTTGCAGCCTATATGGACCGAATCGGCGCTGCCAAGGCGCTTGTGGACGTAGCCGTCAAACCGCTTTCGGCCCTGAAGGCTCCTTACCTTGTGCTGGCTTTCGGGTATGTCGTCGGTCAAATGCTTGTGACCGTGATTCCGTCTGCGGCGGGCCTTGCCATGCTTCTGTTGGTGGCTTTGTTCCCGATTCTCAAAGCTGTGGGCGTTTCTGCCGCAGCGGCCGCTGCTGTGATCGGTACATCGGCAGGCATGACCTTTGCCCCGACGGCAGGTACCGCTAGTCTGGCTGCCAAGGTGGGCGGTCTTGATCCGATCATCTACCTCGTTCAGTATCAGTTGCCGCTCGCAATCCCGACTCTGATCGTCGCCGCGATCGCGCACTATTTCGTGCAGCGCTACTACGACAAGAAGGGTGACGATCAGGTCGCTGAAGTCGTGGAAGTTAAGAAAGTGGACGTTCCGGTTGTGCCCAAGTGGTATGCCTTCTTCCCGGTGCTTCCGATTGCATTGCTGATCATCTTCTCCAAACTTGTCGTCTCTTCGATCAAGCTCGATACGGTGGCTGCACTCTTCATGGTGTGGGTGCTCGTGGTAATCGTCGAATGGATCCGCCTGCGCGATGTAAAGAAGATCTTTAAGGATGGCATGGCTATGTTCCAGGCCATGGGCAAGATGTTTACGGGTATTGTGGCCCTGATCATCTGCGCTGAGTTCTTTGCCACCGGGCTGAAGACTTCGGGGCTCATTGACGTCATCATCAACTCGGCCAACGGCGTGGGTGCCGGCATGGGTGTGATGACTGTAATTCTGACGGCGATCGTGTCGCTCGTGACGTTCTTGACAGGTTCCGGCGTCGGTGCTTACTCATCGTTTGCGTCTTTGGCTCCGGACGTGGCGGCCGGTTTCGGCGGCTCCGTTGAAGCTCTGGTCACTCCGATGCAGTTTGCAAGCGGCATGATTCGCGCCATGAGCCCGGTGGCCGGTGTGATCATCGCAGTGGCCGGTGCCGCAGGCGTCTCGCCCATGGCCATCGTGCGCCGCACCTGGATTCCGATGACACTCGGGTTGATCACCACCTTGATCTTCAATCAGATCTTCTTTGGCTGATCAAGCGACTGACTTCAGACACAATGGCCCGTGAAGCTCACAAGGCGACACGGGCTTTTTGTGGCTTCAGATGCCTAAAAGTCGTCGCGCCGTTTCGGCATCACGGTTGATGGCGTCCTTGAGCTCTTCGAGCCCCGAGAATTTCTTTTCGTCTCTGAGTTTTTGCACGAACTCAATTTCGACGATGCGCCCGTATGCGTTGCCGGAATAATTAAAGACGAATGTTTCGAGAAGCCAGCGGCGCTCAGACGCAACGGTCGGCTTGTAGCCGAGGCTTGCGGCGCCTCCGAATACGGTTTCGCCGTCGAGCCCCTTGACGCGCACGGCAAAGACGCCGTGCAGGGCGCAGACGGCCTTTGAGCCAGGAGGCAGCATTGCCACATTGAGCGTCGGAAATCCCAGTGTTCGGCCGAGCGCAGCGCCGTGGATGACACGGCCGGTGACGCGGTAGGGGCGTCCAAGCATGGTTTGCGCTTCATTAAGATCGCCCGATGCCATTGCAGCACGAATGCGAGAACTCGATACTCTTTCGTCAGATTGATAGAGCAAAGGGGTGGCAACGGCTTCAAAGCCTAAGGTTTCGCCCAGACGCTTGAGCTCGGAAAAGTCACCTGAGCCGCCTGCACCAAAATGGAAATTGTTGCCCACCGTCACCCAACGGCAACAGATGCCTTCGGCGAGGATCTCGCGCGCAAACGCTTCGGGCGAGAGTGCGGCAAATCGTTTGTGAAAGGGCATGATGTAGACCGCATCAATGCCGCAGCCGGCAATGGCGGTCATTTTGTCGCGCAGCGTGCAGATGCGGGCAAAGGGATCTTTGCCGAAGAGTTCGCGCGGATGCGGTTCAAACGTGACGACGGCGGCAGCGAGCCCTCGGGCGTGCGCTACCTGAGTCACCGCGCGAAGGAGTCGCTGGTGGCCGAGGTGAACGCCATCGAAATTTCCGATGGCGACTGCGCAGGGGCGTTTGTGAGAGGGGCCGGGAAGGCCGCGGATAATCTGCATGCCGGTCTGTAGGATGAATGTTGCCTAAATGACGGTCAGAATCGTGAGGCGGTTGATTGGAACCGTTCGCACAGATACTTACCGTCGCAGATTATAAGAAAAGGCCTTCGGCGATGTGATGCGAATTCTTTTCCTGCCGTTGCTGCAACTCAAGTACAATTGCCCTGCCAAAACAGAGCGGGTGTCGTTCGTTGACTCGACACCCCTTGTCCATTCGGGATTTCCAGATTTCCTTTAATTAGATAGATATATGCTGACCCGGTCTTGGAGAAAGAGCCGGGCGCATTTGCATTCATGAAAAACATCGTAGTTTTGATCTCGGGCCGTGGCTCGAATTTCGTGGCGATTGCTCAGGCCTGTGAAAGGGAAAATTGGGCTGCCGAGGGCATCCGCATTTCGCTTGTTCTTTCCAACCGTCCCGATGCGGCCGGACTTGAACGCGCCAAGGAAATGGGCATCGAAACGGCCGTGGTCGATCACAAGGCTTTCGAGACCCGTGAAGATTTCGAACGCGCCATGATTGAGATCATCGACAAGCACAATCCCGACGTGGTGGTGCTCGCCGGCTTCATGCGCGTTCTGACGCCCGTCTTTGTCGATCACTACGAAGGCAAGATTCTCAATATTCATCCCGCTCTGCTGCCGCTCTTTAAGGGCCTGGATACGCACAACCGCGCGTTGCAGGCCGGCGTTCGCGTGCACGGCTGCACGGTGCACTTCGTGAGTTCGGAACTCGACGGCGGCGCCATCATCGGTCAGGCTGTCGTGCCGGTGCTCGCAAGCGATGATGCCGATACGCTTGCTCACCGCGGTCTTCGTCTCGAACATATTCTTTATCCGCGTGCCGTCAAGGCCGTGGCTTCCGGCAAGGTCAAACTTGTCGACGGCCGCACCGTGACGGACGACGAAACGGCCAAGTCGCTCGCCGTTTTTGACTGCTGCGCATAAGAAAAGCCATGGAACAGAAAACCAAAAAGATGCCGTTTGCGCCGGTCAAGGTCCGCCGCGAAAAAACGGAAAAGAAGCTCACGGAACGTCAACGTGCCGCTCAGAAGCGCCAGGCCGAGCAAAACCGCAAGGCTGCTCCTGCCAAGGGCGTGCCTTCCGCGATGCGCCAGCAAAAGCTCAATCCCAACAAGGTCCGCATCACCAATCTGATCGCAGGTGAACTCGCGCGCGCTTTTGCCGTGATCCTCAAGCTTGACGGTCCGGCCGATACGCTTATGAAGGCGTTCTTCAAGTCCAACCCGAAGTTGGGCAGCCGCGATCGCACGATTCTTGCCGAAGCCATCTTCTACGCTCTGCGTCATTATTCCGAAATTGCCTGGCGCATGAAGCCGGTGAAGCCTGAACGCGCTCCCAAGGTGGCCGCGTTCCTGACGCTTGCGATGCAGTACGGTGTCGAGAGCATGGGCGATCAGGTTCTCGGCTCCGAAAAGGGCCCGGTGACAAATATGCTGGGACTGAATCTCGAAAAGGCTCCGCCCGAAGTGCGAGCCGAGATGCCGTTCTGGCTGTATGAGCTCGAAAGCAAGCAGTACGGCGAAGCCGCTCCGAAGCTCTTTGAGGCTTCGTTGCAGGGAGCTCCGCTTGACTTGCGTGTCAATACACTGAAAGCCAAGCGCGAAGACGTCATTGCGGAACTTGCCGAGCACAAGGTGACGGCCGAACCCATGCAGTTCTCGCCTGACGGCATCCGTCTGACGGACAAGCCCGGCTTGATTCGCTGGCCAGTCTATCAGGAAGGCCGCATTGATATTCAGGACGAGGGCAGTCAGCTGATTGCTCGCTTGGTCGGTGCCAAGCGCGGCGAAATGGTTTGTGACTTCTGCGCGGGTGCCGGAGGCAAGACGTTGGCTCTCGGTGCACTGATGAAGTCTTCCGGCCGGCTGTACGCCTTTGATATCAACGAAAAGCGCTTGCAGGGGCTCACTCCTCGTATGCGCCGCGCCGGACTTTCCAACGTCCACCCGGTGGCCATTCGCGATGAAAAGGACAACCGCATCAAGCGTCTGCGCGGCAAATTCGATCGCGTACTGGTGGATGCGCCCTGTACCGGTACCGGTACGCTTCGCCGCAACCCGGATCTGAAGTGGCGTCTGACCCCGCAGGAACTCGATCGCATCAATGCGGTGCAAAAGAGTGTTCTGGAGGAGGCTGCCAAGCTTCTCAAGCCCGAAGGTCGCATCGTGTACGCGACCTGCTCGGTGTTGCAGCGTGAAAACCAGGATGTCGTCAATGCGTTCCTGGAATCTCATCCGGAATTTGAACTTCTGAACGCCACCGACGTGCTCGCCAAGCAGGGGGTGACACTGCCTGACTTCCAGAAGGAAGAGTTCGGCGACTTTTTCGTGATGTTGCCGCATCGCCATCACACCGACGGTTTCTTTGCGGCCGTGTTGCAGAAGAAGAAAGCCTGATTTCATTCGCTTTCCAGCAAAACAAAGAGCCTTGTCGAGAACGTATCGGCAAGGCTCTGATGTTTTGCGTGAGGGATGTCCGAAGATCAGTTCCGTTCGGAAATCGACTTCTTGGGCGGCAGACCGAATGTGCGCTTGTATTCGCGACTGAACTGATTCGGGCTCGTGTAGCCGACTTCATACGCGGCTTGGCTCGCACTGTATCCGCGCGCCACCATCAAGTGCTGGGCAAGGAACAGGCACTGACGCTTGTAATACTGCAACGGCGTCATCTTGGTGACCGTTTGGAAGTGACGGTAGAACGTCGAGCGCGTCATGTTGCACATCTCTGCCAGGGCCTCGATGTCAAGGGGCTTGCCCGTGTTCTGACGAATCCATTGAATTGCGCGATTGATGCGGTTGGCGGGCGTGTTCTGACTGAAGAACTGTGAAAGTGCAGCACCCTGCGGGCTCATGAGAAGCACGTAGGTGAGCTCGCGCTCGATAATCGGGCCTCGTGTGGCCAGCTGCTCAGGATTCTGATAGACCAGACGCAGCAGTCGTTCAAAGGCTTCGACGATGTCCACCGTTGCGGGCATCGCAGTGAAGGCGTGAACGGTGTGACCGACAACGACCCCCTTGTGTTTGGCTGCAATCTCGGGGCAGGTTGCCAACAGATCGGTCAAAACTTGTGGATCAAGTTCCACGGAGATGGAGACAAACGGTTTGGTGTCGCTTGCACATGTCACTTCGTAGCTGGCAGGGGAGTCCGCCGCCGTCGTGCAGCTCGTGCCTTTGCCGTATTCAATGTTTTGCCCGTCAGTCGTGCTGCGCTTGCGCCCTTGAAGAATCAGACCGGTTGAAAGCGTGTAAAAAGTATTGGTATTGACTATCGGACAGGGCTGCACGTGAAAATGCAACCGCGGCATTGCTTTGGGAGAAAAAAGAGATACACCGTTTTCTCTCCACTGATTCAGAGCAATATCCTTGAGCGCATCCAGACGGGCGCGAAGATCTTCTGACAGCGTAATCTCGAACACAAGCGAATCCTTTCTTTGTTCCGCCGAACAATGTTTGTCATCACACTCGCATTGGCAATTGGAAAGCCATAGCGTACTCATTTTGCACCCGTAATTTTGCAGAAACTTTGCATTGTCGTCAGCTGAAACGGCAGTCTGTTTGAAAATGTTTCGGGCTGCCTGCTCGGAGAGGAAAAGCAGGCAGCCTGAAGAGCCGTTCAAGAGCTACTTGGCGGGATGAGCGGCTTTTTCAACGACGGCAAGCGCGTTGAGCGTTCTCGGGTAGCCGAGCAGGGGTGCAAACTGCAGGCAAGCGGCAATCAGAATCTCTTCGTTGTTGCCCATCTTGAGGTTGCCGGCAGCATGCGCGGCCATCTGAGCGGTGGTGTCGCCCTGTGCGGCCAGATAGCAGAAGGTAACGAGTTCACGTTCCTGAAGCGTCAGACCGGAACGCACGTAGTAGTCGCCGAAGCAGTTGGCAGAAAGCCAGCGGCGGATGGCAACGGTCTTTTCGGGGCCGGACTTGGAAAAGCCCTTCATGCCGGGGCCAAAGATTTCTACCTGAGCGGCTTCGCCCTTGACGACGCGTTCAACGTCCTTCTGTTCGGTCGTGTCGGGTAGGGGAAGCTTCACGCCGCGCGAGGTAAAGACGCGGTTCATGATGTCGACGAAACCGCGTACGCGACCCATACCGAGATAAGCCGTGCCCTGATAGACGATTTCACGAACTTGCGTGGGCGTGACGCCGGCGTCGAGCGCCTGCGGCAGGCGCACTTCAAATTCTTCTTTGCCGCCGCAGCCAAGCAATGTGGCGAGGATCACAAAATGGCGACGCGTCTTGCCCAGAACGGGTTCAACCGTCTTAGCGACTTCTTCTTCGTCGAAGTACTTGAAGAAGCGGGCGTACTCGGGATCGGTCATTGCAAGATCGGAAACAGTCGGTGCGGCGGCTGCGGCCGGATTGAGTGCGGACATGAAAACAGCTCCTGCGGCGAGTCCGGCGGACCCGCCCAAAAGATTGCGACGTGAAAGAGATTTCTCAGACATTGAACACCTCATTTGGTTCAGTGTTTTGCTGATTTCATTATCCGAAAGAGCAGGGCAAGTTGGGTGCCGAAACGTTGCCCGATATTCTCAAGTCGCCGAGCTTAAGAAGAAGGTGGAAGAGGGCAATTATTTTGTGAAATCAAGCTGTAATGGTCAAAAAATCCTTTAAAATCAACATACAAAACATAACTACTATTATATTGAGCAAAATTCATTAGCAATGTGCTATATATTAGAAATTGGCAAATTCAGTCACTTTCGGGCGTATCTAAAAACTAGACTAGAGTGAGAGATAACTGCTAATATTTGAGCGAATAACGCGTAAATTTGACCTTAATCGCTAAAATAAGAGCGGATACTGTGTTTGATGGAAACATATCGACGATCGCTAACTTGAAGTCGCCCAAAGAACTGCGTTTGCAATTGGCAGAACGGGCTAGAGAGCTGAGACTGACGCGCAACATGCGTCAATCGGATCTTGCTGAGCGATCTGGCGTGACGCTCGCGTCCATACGTCGGTTTGAGAAGGAGGGAGAGATCTCACTCAAGAACCTGATGCTGATCGCCATTGCGCTCAACCGAGCCCAAGACATGGAGCAGGTGTTCCGCCTCAATGAAGACATTGATCTTTTTAAGCCTGAACCCAGGAAGCGTCAACGAGCCAGAAAATGAGAACGCGCGTTCTGCTGAACCTGGAAGGAAAGCATTGCTTTGTCGGTTTGCTGTCGGCTGATCGGATGGGAGCGTTGTTTCAGTATGCACCGGAATTTGTGGCGGATGGTTTGGAAGTTTCTCCGTTATCGTGCCCGCTACGGGCATCGGTCTTTCGCGGCATTCCTGGATTCGTGAGCGACAGTCTTCCTGATGGTTGGGGAAATTTGCTTCTGTCTCGCAGACATGCTTGTGAAGACAGGCGTTTTGCAGAAATGGCAGTATCAGCGCGACTCGCCGGCATTGGTAATCAGGGCGTGGGGGCCTTGGAATTCGAGCCGGAAACGTCGAACCCGGAAGAATCTTGTCGTCACGACAGCTGCAACGGCATTGATCTCGATGCCGTTGCCGACGGTATCCGGTCTGTCCAAGCAGATGAAGCTACTCATACGGAACTTGATGAACTGATTCGTTTGAGCGGGTATGCCGGCGGCGCACACCCTAAGATTGTGTGCCTGGTCTCTGATGACAAAAGGCTGGTTAAACCGGGGAACGCGCCAAGACCCAATGGCGCTCCGTGGATCATCAAATTCAGTAATTTGACCGATCCTGAAGACAGCGGGGCGCTCGAGTATGCGGTGTCGCTTCTGGCTAAGAGTGCCGGCATCGACATACCCGAAACACATCTGTTCGAGTCTTCCACGGGTGCGGGATGGTTCGGTATCCGCCGGTTCGATCGTACTTCTTCCGGAAAGGTGCACATGGCAACGGCAGCCGGGTTGTTGCATTGCGATTTTCGGCAGCCTTGTCTTGACTATCAGACACTGATGGCGTTGACGCAGCATCTGTCCGGTGCTGGTGATTTGGAGCAAATGCTCAAGCGTGCATACTTCAACTTCGTCATCGACAATCGGGACGATCATGCGAAGAACTTTAGTTTCCTGATGGACGGCAAAGGCCGTTGGCGATTGTCGCCTGCTTATGACTTGGTTCCGAACATCGGAGGTTTCGAACACATGACTGCCCTGAGTGGTGTAGGAAAGTCTCCAGCGCGATCGCTCTTTGTTCGTCTGGGTGAAGACTTCGGTATGACTCTGCGTAAGGCGCAAGTCGCTCTAGAAGAAGTGGATGACAGCCTGGATCAGTGGCTCCAACTGGCCAAGAACTGCGGTGTCAAAGCACCTCCTGTATTTGAACCGATCAGATAAAACGCAGCCGGATACTTCGTCAAGCGTCCGGCCGTCGTATGAGCGCACCTTGTTTATCAAAGCGCAGGCATACGCTCGATCTGCGCTCCTGGATCGACGACAATCGCCTTCATACCGCGTGCTTCGATGGCCTTCTGACCGCGTTCGGTGCAGATGACTGTGGCGCCTTTCGCGCAGAGTTTCCCATCGAAAAGAACCTTTTGACCGGCCACGAAGGACGCCTTGGGTGTCTGCGTGGCGTAGTCGTAGACGGTGATGTCGGCGTCGGCCCCGACGGACAGGTGCCCCTTGTTCTTGAGACGCAGCATGCGGGCGGGATTGAGGGACGTTTTCTGCACGAATTCCGGCAGACTCAGCACGTCAAGCTTCACAAGCGACAGCCCCTGGGACAGAATGACATTGCGCGGAATGCAGCCGCCGTCCGTGGAGATTGCGTCGACAACGAACGAACTGTCATCTCGTTTGGCCTGCGCGAGCGCAATGCGCGGCAGCGGCGGATTGATGTTGAAGCTGCCGCCGACGTCACTACCGGCTTCTTCCCAAAGCTTGAGAGCTTCCTGCCCTGTGACCAGATCCGAATAGCCGCCCGCGTCGTAAACAACAAAGGCTTTCTTGGCCAACAAGGCCGCGCGTACGCCGTCTCGATCTTCCGAGAATCCGAAGTGACGCAGGCAGTTGCCGGTGACCTTCGACTGAATCTTGCCGTCGGGCCCGCATGTGAGGCGTGTGCCGTTCTTGGGCGAAATATAGCTTTCGCAAAAGATGTTCGGGTTCGTTTTGAGCAGGTCAATGGCGATGCCGGCTTCTACCATATCGTTTTTGATAGCACCTCGGCAGTAGGCGTTGATGTGCGCCAGGTGCAGCGGATAGCCGTCAGCCATTTCGACGGCCTCGATCATGCCTTCGATGTTGGAGCCGTGCTCGGTCGTGCCGGCGTGCCATGCGACGTAAGCGCGGCGTTCCAGAGCAGTCTTGATGAGTTCGGACGATACGGCGGGAGTCAGCGGATAGTGGCCGCCGAGGAGCTTGACGCCCAAAGCACCTTGTTCAAGTGATGCATCGATGAGCGTTTCCATTTCGTGTTTGCTGGGCGTCGTCGACTTGAACGTAAACGGCGGCGAAGCAAACTGCAGAATGGCCATGTTGATGCCCGCGCCATACTGAGGCACGTTGTCGAGAATGTCGTCCAGTGGCCCAGCCATATCTAGGCAGGTCGTGACGCCGTTCATCGCGAGCATTTTCGGACCAAACGGCGAGCCCCACATCGTGCCGAGGTGAACATGGCTGTCGATGATGCCTGGTTGCAGCACCAATCCTGTGAAGTCGATCACTTCGCGCGCGGAAGAGCCGAGATCCGGCCCCACAGCCGCAATCACACCGTTTTCAACGGCGACGTCGCAAACATCGTTGACGCCGTTGAGCGGATCAACGACCTGAGCGTTTTTCAGAAGCAGGTTAAACATAGAAAACACTCCTTCGGATAGCTTTGTCAGACGTAGCTTAACGCGGTCTGATGCAAAGAGGTCAGGCTCAACATAGCCGCGTCATAATTACACGTGCATAGTTAAGGTTATGTTTGCTCATGGCTGGTTAGCTAACCGACGGTGAGCAAATTCGTACTCGGAAAATAGGGAGCGAACGATGAAAGAAACACTGGGCATTTTTGCCTTTTCCTGCCTGTCGCTTTTGACTGCAAGCGCTTTTGCCGCGGCGCCGTCGTGGCTTGACACGGCTGTCAGCGCCGAGGCGGCTCATACTGTGGAGATGCGACGCCATCTGCATGCCAATCCGGAACTCGGCAATCAGGAAAAGCAGACCCAGGCCTACATCGTTCAAAAACTCAAAGAGTTCGGCGTGGATGAAGTCCTTGTGGGTTATAAGAATTCGCCCACGGCCGTCATCGGGGTCATCAATCCAAAGAAAGACAATGCCATCGGCTTGCGCGCGGACATCGACGCTTTGCCGATCAAGGAAAATACGGGTCTTGCCTTTGAAAGCAAAGCCAAAGGACAGATGTGGGGCAAAACGTCTGATGTGTCGCACATGTGCGGTCACGACATGCACATGGCGATGTTGCTGTCTGCTGCCCGCATTCTTGCCGCACACAAGGCTGACGTCCCGCGCAAGGTCGTGCTTGTCTTCCAGCCGGCCGAAGAGGGGGATTCAATAACGAATCCGTTCGTGTCTGATAAGCCGAAACTCTCGGGCGCTCGTGCATTGGTTGAAGACGGACTGCTTGAACAATTTGGCATCAAGCAGATGTACGGCATCCATGTGATGGCCAGAGTACCGGCCGGCAAAATGTTGGTGGCGCAGGGCACGGCCCTTAATTCTGCCGACGCCTTCCAGATTGACATTGAAGGCCGTCAGGCGCACGGCGCGATGCCGTGGACCGGTGTTGACGCAACATTGACTGCGGCTCAGACAGTTGTTGCCCTGCAGCAGATCGTGTCGCGTAACGTGAACCTTACGCAAGGCATGGGCGTGATTACTGTCGGCAAGCTACAGGCAGGGGAGACGGGAAACGTGATGGCGGGCTCTGCCTCGATGCTCGGCACGATTCGCGCCAACCACAACGACATTCGCAGCAAGCTTCTGGAGCGCATCCCTCAAGTTGCCGACGGTACGGCCCGAGCATCCGGTGCGATTGCAAAGACGAAACTCATTGAAATTTATCCCGTTACGGTCAACGATCCGGAACTGGCTGGCCGCATAACAAAGGAACTGACGGAATACGGCGTCGACGCTCGGATTTCGGATTGGAATCCGGGTGCGAGCGAGGACTTTTCGTTCTATGCACAGAAAGTGCCGTCGGTGTTCATGTTCCTGGGCGGCGATCCCAAAGGTGCCAAGAACGCACCCAACAACCATTCTGACAAGTTCAGTCCGGATGAATCGGCGATGACGGCTGGTGTGAGAGCACACATCGCCGTGGCAATGACGCCGGTCAAATAATCTTGAAAACATCGGACCGGGATCGAAGGTATCGAAACCGGTCCAATAAACGTCAAAAATCTCAAAAATTCAACTCAACATAATAGTAGTTATGTTGAATAACGACTAAAAAAACGAGGCAGAACGCATTTTTGCGACTCCGCCTCTTTTCTTGTTTATGTTCAGTTGAGAGCCTCCGCTTACCTTACAACGCCAACACTGCTCAAATCGAGCGCAGAAATGTCACCGGAAAGAATCTTCATTACGTCAAGCTTGAGAGCTTCTTTCTTTTGTGCATCGGTCAGACCAAGTGCGTCACGTTCATTGCGGGCGCTGCGCGTTTCATGTCGAGCGTCCATTGCGATCGTGAGCAACGCGTACCGGATAGAATTGCGTTGTATCTCATCTCCAACGTGGCTCTTGCCGATGCAATCTGCCAACCCGAACGCAGCATCCTTGCTGCCGGCTCGTACGGCTGTGGCAAACAAATTGCAGGCTTTTTTCTCATCCTCAGGCGACGGATCGGACTTCATCACCAACTTGGCCTGGTTGTATTCCATCATGCCCGGTTCGGGTTGCGGCGCGAATTGTTCCCACAGCGCAGCTGCCAGAAACAGCACGAAAAGAACCTGGGCGGCTTTCTCTTGGTTGATGTTCTTCAGAGCGGACATTTGTTTGATTGGAAATGATGCAGAGATTGGCCGAGTCTAGCTCGAAATGCTCTTCAGAGCGACTCGGCTGGCTGTTTGTATGAAATAGTATTTGTTAAGACTGTATCTTTAAAAATACTAAATCAGAACTTTGGCATCATCGAGTGAAGTTTGGAAAGCCCCTCTTTCATCGTGATGTCCAGATCGGACGAAAAGCGCTTGTCGGTGACGGAGGCCTTGAACCAGCCGGCGGAAACACCGGTCCAGATAATCTTGCCGTTACGCAGGTCAATGATGCTCAGAGGCATTTCAACACGGTTGCCCTCTGCGTCCACGTAGCCGCCGATCATGGCGGCGTCAACGCCGAGCACTGCCTGGACTTTCTTGAGGTCCTCAGCCTTTACTTCTTGCTTATTAAAGACAGCATACGAGAGATCACGACTAGCGAGCACGCCGTCGCCTGTGGACAGACGGGTCAGTGCTTCATTCGTGGCCATGAAGCGAAGCTTGGGGTTCTTTTCCTGCAGAGCGGCTGCGAGTTCGAACTGAACTGTTGGCTGGTAAGCCGCCACTCTGGACGAATACAGAAGCGGAAGGACGACGACGGATGTCACCGAGCCTTCTGCATAGCTGGAGCTCAGAGCACCTTTGGAAACCGGGCCGGTGGCTGCGCAGCCGGTCAAGGCCAGAGCTGCACCGAGAAGGAAAGTCCTGCGAAGCATGGTTCTCTCTTTGTTTGATGTTGATGTGACCTCGATTCTGCCATGACCGTCTTTAGTGTCGCTTATGCGTGCCGAACGGAGCGGGAAAACGGAACGTGTTTAAAGACAATCTAATGGTCGGATGCTCGAGACGAAAATTTTGAGGGCATTTAAACGCGCTTGTGCCTTGAGGGCAAAACACACGAAAAACCATACAAGATCAAGTGTCATTTAACCCTAATTAATGTATGGATACTTAATAGTTCCTCGCTATGGAAACGAAGAGGTAGACCCATCGGACCCTCAGAAAAGGGAAACAGGCCACTTTGTCAATTCGAAACAACGTCGCCTGACTAAGAATGACGTTGTTTGGACAAATTTTGCTCGTATTAAAACTCAATAACATGTTAGATCAAAATGATTAGCAGTTCTAAAAAGTAAGATCCTACAAGAAAACTAAATATAAACCATAAAATCAGAACGATTAATCAAGGTCTTGCTGCAATCTTCAGAAATCTTGAAAATGTGAGATAATTATCATAATAAAAATGGTTACACCGTCTAACTAGTTGAATCAAACAGATATGAGACCGTCTTTTGCTGTTGAGGAATCTTTGGTAGCGCTTGGTCACAATATGAAAGTGGCTCGTTTGAAGCGTCGCCTCCCCCAAAACGTCCTAGCCGAACGCGCAGGTGTATCTCTGTCGACTCTGTGCAAAATAGAAAACGGCAATGGTGGTGTCGCGATAGCGAGTTATGCAGCCGTTCTCCTCGCTCTCGACTTGGGCACCCCTTTCGCCGAAATCGGACGCAGCGACCCTTTGTCCCTCGCGCTCGAAACTGAGACCCTTCCGAAACGCATTCGCAAATCCGGAAAATAGTCATGCCCCAGGTTGTTCCCATTGCTTGGCTCAAAAAGGACCAGACCGTTCCCATCGGTCAGTTGGTTCTTAGTGACGACTCCGGCCAGGGAGCGTCGATGGCTTTCCGCTACGACAAAGAATGGCTCTCGACCGGTTTTCCTCTCGGCAGCGATCTGCCGCTGAGTCCGACGATTCATTACCCTTCAGCCGACTCTATGGAAACCGATCCGGTGCTGGCAGCTCGTAGCGATGTCTTCGGGTTCTTTGCTGACCACGCTCCCGGAAAGTGGGTTGAGAAACTGATTCGGCAGGCGCATTTAAATGACCTCAAAATTGATTTTCTTGAGGGCACACCCGCGTCAACCGAAATATGGACGCAATCAGGACATGTTTTTGGGCGGTTTTCCTCCTTGGCTCTTCCCCTAACCCACGGATTTCACACGAAATTTTTACCGCCAGTTCTTGAACTTGACGGGGGCGGCAAAATCTCTAAATCGATCAAAAACCTGGGATTAGCCATGCAGACACTGCATGCCGGAGCTTCGATTCGAGGTAAGGAGCTTGTGGAGATGCTGCTTTCGAGCGCCATGGAGCTTGGCGGCACCAATCCGAAATGCGTGGTGCGTCTGGGCAAGTCAGATGACGAGTGGGTCGTTCGTCACGCCTCTGCTCGTGAGCCAGTTAACTCCGCCTTGTGGATGGCTGTGACTCGGGAGCTTGCTCAGGCCTGCGGCGTCAAGGTGGTTGAGGGTAAGCTGATTGCTCCGAGACTCTATGCGGAACGCCGCTTTGACCGTGCCGACGACGGATCTCCCCTGCTTTGTTTGTCGTCCGCCTCGCTTGTCCGCCGTCAGATAACGCGCGAGAGGATCCTTCATCCGACCCCCAAGACTTATCTCGACATAGCCGACATTCTCAATCGGTGCGGTGCCGATCCGACAGCCGATTTGAGAGCTCTGTTCGCCCGACTGCTTTTCAATACGCTCACCGGCAATAACCGAGATCGGCTCGATCAGTTTTGGTTTACACCGACTGACCTCGGCTGGAAGCTTCTTCCGATGTACGCGCCTTGTGCACAGCTGCCTATTCTGTCGGCCAGGTTCCTCTCGACACCACTCAAACCCGGTGTTAATGTCGCCGATCCCGATACGGCCATTTTGTTGTCGCGGTATTTCGGGGTGACCACCAAAGAGGCCAAGGCAATGCGGCTAGAATTCATGCAGGTTCTTTCCGAGTGGCAGCGTATCGCCGAAAAGGCAGGCGCTGATCTCCTTGAAATTCGTCAGATGCAGGGAGCGTTCGGTTAGGTAAATTTATAGTATTTATTAAGCTGCTACCTCAACAAATACTATTTTGCTCTTTCAGGCTAACGATTATGGACATCAAAAAAGACAATGCGATGTATATGCAGATTGCGCAGATTGCTGCTAACCGCAGCTATGCTCAACGTTTAAAAGTCGGCTGCGTCATTGTCAAAAACAACTCCATCATCAGCTTCGGATGGAACGGCATGCCTACGGGATATGACAACTGCTGCGAGATCGAGGTCGACGGAAAATTGGTGACGCGCCCTGAAGTGCAGCACGCGGAATTGAACGCAATCAGCAAATTGGCCTACAACGGATATTCCAGTCACGGGGCGAGTATTTACATCACACACTCGCCCTGCATGCACTGCTCTCTTCTCATCCAGAAGTGTGGCATCGAAGCGGTCTACTATCACGAGATCTACCGTGATGATTCCGGTCTGAAGTTCCTGCGTGCGGCTGGTATCCACGTCGAGCAGCTCTGAGCAGCTTTCCTCTATTTCATAGGAAAAGGACGCCGTCCGATGATCGGATTCGGCGTCCTATCGATTAACGGACTTCTTGTCCGCTTAGCCTAAGCGGACCTTTTCCCATATCTCTGCGATACCGGGATTGCGGCGCTTCTGCTGTCGATCCTTGTAGTTCGTGTGCAAAAGCGTTTCGGCTCGATGGCTCAAGGGTTTTTCCAGGAACTCATCGTAGAGACGAATCACATCGGGATTTCGGTGGCTCTGGCGGATCGGGCGATCGGCATCAATGCGGTAGATTGACTGCGTGCGAGCATCCATTTTGTCAAGATAGCTGTTCTTGGCGCGGATGGTACCGCCACCGTCAACACAACCGCCCGGGCATGCCATCACTTCAATGAAGTGGTACTCGCACTTGCCTTCGCGAATCTCTTCAAGAATTTTTTCGACGTTGGCCAGACCGTGCACCACGGCAATCTTCACCTTGCCCTTTTCGCCAAGGTCAACCGTGCCTTCCTTCACCCACTGCTTGCCGCGGGCCGGTTCATAGACGACATGTCCGAGCTCCTTGCCGGTGACGACGTGGTAAACAGTACGAACGGCTGCTTCCATCACACCGCCTGTTACGCCGAAGATGGCTCCGGCGCCCGTGTTCTGCGACATGAAGGGGCTGTCGAATTCGCTTTCGGCAATTTGCAGCAGGTCAATCCCGTGACGGCGAAGCACGCGAGCAAACTCACGGACGGTAAGCACGAGATCGGTGTCAGGCATGCCATCGTTCTTGAGCTGACTGCGGGCGGCTTCGTCCTTCTTGGCCGTGCAGGGCATGATCGAGATAAAACGCAGCTTGTCCGGATTGATGCCGTGTTCGCGGGCAAACCAGGTCTTGGCGAGCGACCCGAAAATCGCTTGCGGCGAACGCGTGGTCGAGAGGTTCGGAATGATTTCCGGGTGCACTTTTTCGACAAAGTTCACCCAACCGGGGCAACAGCTTGTCATCATAGGCAGCGTTCCGCCGTCGTTCAGACGTTCGAGCAGTTCCGTGCCCTCTTCCATGATGGTGACGTCGGCTGCCCAGTTGATGTCGCAGACATAGTCGGCGCCGAGCTGCTTTAAAGCCGTCACAATGCGCTTTTCAAGGTTGGTGCCCGGAGCCGCCTGGAAGGCGTCGCCCAAGGTCACACGCACGGCCGGGGCAAATGCCACGACGGTCTTGATTTCGGGGTCGGAGAACCAATCCAGTGCGACTTCGGTCTGATCTTTTTCACTCAGAGCGCCCGTCGGGCAAACAAGCGAACACTGTCCGCACTGCACGCATTTGGCGCTGTCGGCCCAGAGTTTGGCACCTGCAATGCCTACGCCGCATTCGTTGCCGATGTTGTCCATCGTGAGAGCCGAAACACCCTGCACCTGGCGGCAAACTTCCACACAGCGGTAGCAGCGGATGCACTTGTTGGCATCGCGCACCAGGCCATTGGCCGACCAGTCCAGAGGGCGCTTTTCGGTAAAGCGGCCGTTGCAGCTGTTGTGCTGCAGGCCCACATAGAGTGCCACGTCCTGTAGCTCGCAGTTGCCGTGACGCGAGCAGCTCGCACAGTCCTGATCGTGATCGGAGAAGATCCAGGCAACCTGCCAGCGCTGCATTTCGCGGATGCGTTTGGTCCGGGTCTGCACGCGCATGCCGTTGGTAAGCGGCGTCGTGCAGGCCGTCACGATCTGACCGCGGCCTCGGTCGTCGGTTACTTCCACAAGGCACACGCGGCACGTGCCGGGCGTGTGGTTCAAGGGCAGATAGGCGCACAGCGTCGGGATGAAAATGCCCAGGCGCTTGGCGGCATGCAAAATGGTTTCGCCCTCTTGGAATTCGAATTCTTTGTCGTTGATCCAGGCTTTCATTTTCTGTCTCCCTCGCCTTCTAGAACACCGAGCTCACGGTGCGCTTGTTGTTGTAGTTGCCGGGAATCGGACGGGGTGTCACGACCGCGTAGATGCGGTAGCAGCGCATGCAGCGCTGTGCTTCGAGTCGTGCCTGTTCGTCCGTAAACGTCAGATCAACTTCACAGAAGTTCTTTTCGCGATCCTGCACGGAGATGTGCGGCACCTTCTGGCGGGCAGCCGTGCGAACCGGCGTGACGGGTTCAACGTCTTCCAGGAGCTTGCAGTCGCGGATGATTTCGCCCATGCGCGAGCGCGGGGTAAAGCCCACGGAGCCGCGCGAGAGGTATTCATCGATCGAATAGGCGGCCTTTTCGCCTTGAGCAAGACCACCGATGAGCGTGGTGGGGCCGGTTGCGCAGTCACCGCCCGCAAACACGCCGGGACGGGTCGTGGCCAGAGCCGGCGTCACAGAAATGGTGCCCCAGCGGTTCAGAAGTACGCCGTCGGCTTCGCTGAAGACGTCGCGCTCGACCTTCTGACCTATGGCGGCGATGACCGTTGCGCACGAGAGATCGAATTCGCTGCCTTCGACGGCACGCACTCCGCGGCGGCCGCGGGCGTCTTTTTCAGTGAGTTCCATGCGGGTGAGTCGCACGCCGGTTACGCGGCCGTCTTCACCGTTAATCGCCGTCGGATTGGTGAGGAAATGGAATTCAACGCCTTCGTCGATGGCTGCGTCGATTTCTTCCTGGTCGGCCGAAGCTTCGTTGCGGGTGCGGCGGTATACGACATGCACCTTGCCCGTGGCAATGCGGCGGGCCGAACGGCAGCAGTCCATGGCGACGTTGCCGCAGCCGACGACCACCACGTCGCCTTCGAGCGTCGGAGTCTTGCCTTCGGACAGTTGTGTTTCAACGTTCAAAAGGAAGTCGATGCCGTTTTGGTAGCCGCAAAGAGAGCGATTTTCGCCGGGCAGCCCCAGATAGGCGCCTTCGGCGCAGCCGATGCCAAGGAAGACGGCGGCGTACCCCTCTTCAAAGAGGCTTGAGACGGAGAAGTCCTTTCCCAAGCGCTTGCCGTAATGCCAGACGCCGCCGAGCTCGGTGATGGCATCCGTTTCCTGTTGCAGCAAGCCCTTGGGCAGACGATACGGCGGAATGCCGCGCAAAGCCATGCCGCCCGCCTTGGTGTCTTTGTCATAGATGTCGACCGGATATCCCATCAAGAGCAGGTGGTAAGCGCAGTTCAAGCCGGCCGGCCCCGCACCCACAACGGCTACGCGAGCCTTGCTGCGATCGACAGTAGGTTTCATGCCGTTAAAGAGTTCGTGAATCGGCACGCCCGTGTTGTCGCTTACCCAACGCTTGATGTCGCGGATGGCGATCGGCTTGTCGACTTCGTTGCGGCGGCAGGCCGCTTCGCAGGGACGCACGCATACGCGTCCGCATGTGGCTACCAGCGGATAGTGATTGAGCAAGACTCCCGCGGCAAGTTCCGGATGGCCGTCGCGTACGTAGTCGATATAGCGAGGAACATTGACGTGAGCCGGGCACGCTTCAATGCACTTGGCGGTGATAGTGACGAACATGTCGCCGCGCATGGGTTCGGCCGTCTCAAAGAGACGTTCGCGGAAATGCTTCATGGCGCCCACGAAAGCGGCCGGAGCCGTGCGGCCGATGCCGCAGAGGCTCGTGAGCATCATTTGCTCGGCCGATTCATAGATGTGATCCCAGTCGACAGCAGCTCCTCTGCCCTCGACCAGATCGCGCAGAGCAAGTTCAATGAGGCGTGAGCCTGTGCGGCATGGCGTGCATCGGCCGCAGGAAGCCTCGGAAACTTTTTCGTAGTAGCCAAGCAGGACTCCCGCCAGACTGACGGAATCGTCGAACACCAGAAAGCCGGCGTTGCCGATGACGACGTCGATCGGATTGCCGGGATTGAAGTTTTTCAGGGCCTTGAGGTCAAGGCCTTCCGGGGCCTTGTCGTCGCCCAGCGTGTTGTCGTACTTGATCCCGTTCCATACGCCATAGCGGATCATTTGTTTCTCTCCTGTAGCAGAACGTTCGTCTTGCGGTGGGGATGCGTCGGCGTCAACCTGTCTGAAATCTTCTTTTTGGTATCTGCAGTTGCGCGTCTTCAACGAAATGGCTCGAAAAGATTGGCAAATTGTACTGAAATCGGGCTCGGGGAAAAGATTGCTTTTCCGTGTCGCTTGCCATCGTGTCGGCCGTTATTCGTTCGTCTGAGATTATAGGTGTATTACTATTTTCAATCAAATAACTATTATTTTTAAATTTTGATAGATGGGCTGTTATGTTGGGACGATTGGCTGATGCGGCAGATGGCTCCGATATGTCACAATCTCTATATGACCTCACGCAATGCTCTAAATACACCCGCAACGCTGCGTCTGGCTATGGCTCCTCGCGCCGAATCGTTGCCCGGCGATCGTCTGATGAGAAACATCAGCGCAGAGGCCGCCTTGCGCGCCACGACATTTCTGAGCCACAAACGGCGTCTGGAATTTCTTTGGTCTCGCGTGCTTTTGGCCAAGCTTCTGGAAACCGAGCCCAGTGCGGCTGTTGTCGAAACTCCACCCCGCTCGCCGCGCATTGAGGGAGCAAGTTTCGGACAGACTTCCATTTCGCACACCAAGACCTGGATCGGTGCGGCGGTAAGTTCTGTTCCCGTCGGTATTGACCTTGAAGTGATGCAGCACTCCCGCGTGAGCGAAGCGATTTTTACCCGCCTTTTTGACAGGCGTCATTGGGATGCTGCCGAGGACCATGTTACTGACTTCTATTGCTTCTTTGGCATGTACGAGTCGGCCGTGAAAATGAACGTGCCGTTTTGCTCGGCGTGCGACTGCCCCTATGTCGGACATTCCGAGTTGAGTGCAGCGGCGGTGTGTTTCTTTACCGACGGCGAGACGCTTTTGACTGTCGTCACCGAAGAGCCCGTGCGGATTGAAATCTGTCAGTATGAAGTAAGCGCAGACGCGCAGGAGCTCATTGCGTCCGAAGCGCAGTTGTTTGAACCGATAAAAGGTCCAGCCTGTATGCGGCTCTGAAATTTCCTTCAAAAAAAGCCTGTCGGCGATGTGACAGGCTTTTTTGATCTCGGCAACCGACGATCGGTTATTTGCGCTTTTTGCGGCCGACCTTGACTTCTTCGATCTTGCCGGACTTAAAGGCGAGTTCGCGCCAGTTCTTGCGGGCAAAGATAAGTATGCCGTAGACGACCAAAGCGATACCCAGGCCCAGTAATGTGGCCGTTAGGAATGACTTCTGGTAGAAGATGACCGAGGTTACCATGCCGACGATCACGGCGACGACTTCGGGCCAACCCATGCCGGGTTTGCGCTTTTCCAGACCAAAGTCGGCGTTGGAGAATTCTTCGAGCGAAATCACACGTGTGCCCGGTGCCGGATCTTCCGAGACTTCACCGTGCTCTTCGGGCATCTTCATGCCGCGCTGAGCATACACACGCTGAATGGCGGCAAACTGGCTTTCGGTCAGAGGTTCCTGAACGCGCTTGCGCAGTTCTTCGTTCGTCAGTTGATTGAATTCGCCGGCTGCGGCGCGAATGGCGCGTTTTGTGGATTGGGCCATGACGTTGTTCCAGTACGAGATCTTGAATGGATGTTTCGCTGTAGACGCGGGATTTTAACAGCAATCGCTTTGGAGTAGCACCACGGCCTGGGTGCTCACCCCCTCTTCTCTGCCTTCAAATCCGAGTTTTTCATTGGTCTTGGGCTTGATCGAAACGCTGCCTTCGTCAAGTTCCAGAATCTCTTCGATGCGCGTTTGCATGGCGGCCACGTGCGGATTGAGCTTGGGTTTTTGCGCGACCACAACGGCGTCGATATTCACCACGCTCCATCCGGCTTCGCGAACCGCCTCATAGGCGGTCTTCAAAAGAACGGCGCTGTCGGCTCCCTTGTACTTCGGATCGGTGTCGGGGAAAAACGTGCCGATATTGCCCAGGCGCGCAGCACCCAGAACGGCATCGGTGATGGCGTGCAGCAGCGCGTCGGCGTCGCTGTGGCCGTCAAGGCCCAACGTATGTTCGATTTCGATGCCGCCGAGAAGGAATTTGCGGCCTTCCACCAGGCGATGTGAGTCGTAGCCGATGCCGATGCGCATTTTCATGGGAGTCTCCGTTAGCGATCGAGCGTCTTCAATGTCCTGAGGACGCGTGAGTTTGATGTTTCGTGACGAGGATTCGACGACGCCCACGGCGTAGCCGGCGTCGCGCATGGCGCTCGATTCGTCAGTGGCTTCTAGGTTTCCGGCAAGCGCCGATTTCAGCTGCCTGTATGGGAAACATTGCGGCGTGGCGATGCGCATCAGCCCGTTGCGTTCGACGTCTTCAACGAAAAGGCCCTTCTCGTCCACGCGCTTGACCGTATCCCAGACCGGTACGGCAAGAACCATGCCGGCACACATCCCCTCTTCGATTCCCTTTTGCGTGCGGACGATCAAGTTGGAGACGTCCTGCGGCTGCACAAAGGGGCGCGCGGCATCATGCACAAGAACCAGGTCGTCGTCGGCGATGGTGTCCGAAAGTGCCTCGAGCGTTTGATAGACCGTCTCGGCTCGCGTCTTGCCGCCGGTGCGCAGCACGGCCGCAGGAATCGCAAGTGTCTCGACGTAGTCGTCTTCGGGACTGACAGCAACATAGATGCCGTCAATTTCCGGCACATCCAACAGAGCGAGCACGGTCGTCTGCAGCACCGTCTGTCCGCTTCGCCCAAGCGGCAGGTATTGCTTGGGGCGGTCGGACTGCATGCGAGAGCCGCAGCCAGCGGCGGGCACCACAACGAACACGCGGCGATTGGCGTAGGTCATAGCTATATATGGAGAAAAGACAAGCGTGAACGGATTCTAGCGCGCAAGAAAAATCCCGCCGACTGCAAGAGCCGACGGGATGTGTTTCCAAACGGTTAGCTTGCGAGAGCGTGCCGATTAGAAGATGTGACGCAGACCGACGATGACCTGGGTGGCCTTGACTTCATCAAACTTCCCGTCGTTATCTTCCAATTTCAGCTGCTTGTAGCCGATGCCGGAGTAGATGATCGTACGCTTGGAGAGATCGTACTCGTGAGCCAGGAACACGTTCCAGTTGGTGGCATCCGTGTTATCCGGATCGTCGTTGGCTTCGAGGTAGCCGTAGTAAGCACCGGCATACAGACGACCGCAGGGCAACGGGAACTGAGCGCCGAGGTGGAAGTTGTAGCCGTCGGCATCGTAGTAGGCAGTGTCATTGCCGTCTGAAGTGTCCGTATCGTTGTACCAGAAAATAGCGCTGTAGCCGAGGCCGTCACCGAAACCGGTGCGGGAGCCTTTGACGTACTGACCGAATGCCGTGACGCGTGCTACACCGAAGTCGTAATGGCCACCAATACTCAAAACGCGGCTGTCGCCGACATTCGGGTTGTTTTCTCCTGACTCAGGAGCGGTTAACTTATCGCTGCTGTTGTAGTGACGGAACATCACGGAGTCGTAGACAACTACAACACCCAGGGGACCGTTGTTATAGGTCAAGCCTGCGGCAAAGTAACGGTTGCTGCCGCGTTCGTTGGCGCGGGAGTCATCGTCATCGCCCTTAACCGTGTCGTTGGCAAACGAGTATTGCAGATAGCCGGTAAAGCCGGCAGCCGTCGGAGTCTGGTAGGTCACCATGTTGTCCAGGCGCATGCCGTTGCCCTGGTAGTTGCCGATATTGAAGATGCCGTCCCAGCCGCCGGGCAGAACGTCGGCGTTGACGCCCCAGATATCCAGCGTACCGGCGCCGGAAATGAGCGTACCGGCACGGCCGAAGCTCAACGTGCCATAGGGAGAATGGAACTTGAGCTGAGCTTCACGACCGAACATGCGGCCTCCCTGTCCCAACGCACCGCTATCGGACGAAAAGCCGTTTTCCAGCACGAAGGACACGGAGTAGCCGTTGCCCAGGTCTTCGGTACCCTTAAAGCCGAAGCGGGAACCGGAGTTGTAGCCGTTGATTTCTTCAAATCTGTTTTCGGTGGGTTCGTCAAGCGTATTGACGTGAGTGTAGCCCAAACCGGTGTCAACGATACCGTAGAGCGTGAAATCCATAGCGCTTGCGGTAGCGGCCGTCATGGCGGTTGCAACAGCGATGGCGATCTTTTTCATTGTCAGAGTCTCCCGTGGAGATGTGTTTTTATTAGAGGGGATTGGTTTCTGCCAAGGGCAGTGCGCCTGATCTTATCGGTTGAAATTTGACCGAGGCAAGCACTGTCAAGGCCTATTGCATGCCGATTTGACAAGTGTTGTAGAGAGCCTACAAAACTAAGCACTTTCTCCCAGCGCAATTTTGTTGCGGTGCGCTGAAGGTGAAGAGCCAGAAAAAACCTTCTGCTCAAGCCTGAATCGAGCAGAAGGTCTAAGGAAGATTGAGAGAACTGAAATGGTCAGAGGAAGCGATCAGTGTTTTCCGCAGCCGCAGTGACCGTGACCATGTCCATGCCCGTGGCATCCGCAATGGCCTTCTCCGTGGCAGTCGCATTCTTCTTTGCCGCATTCGCAGTGATCGCCGCAGCTGCATTCGCCCTCTTGTTTGTGACCGTGACAGCCGCAGCCCTCTTCTGCATGGCCGTGGTGTCCGTGGCAGCCGCATCCACCCTCTTCGTGGCCATGACCATGGCAGTGATGGTGGCCGCGGCCGGCTGTGGCGGCTTCAACGTTGTTTTCAAGTGTGCCGGCGATGAGCGAGGCGACGGTAGCATCACAGTCGCCTTCGTTGCCGGCATAAAGCCGGATGTTGGCCTGTGCCAGAGACTGCACGGCGCCCGGTCCGAGGCCGCCGCAGATCACGCAGTCGACGGCGTTCTTTACGAGAAGGTTCACCACGGCGGCGTGACCGTGGCCGCCTGCGGCAATCGTTTCGGTCGAAATGACGGCTCCGTCTTGCACAACATAGATCTTGAAGTTGGGCGCCATGCCGAAGTGCTGGAAGATGGCGTCGTTTTTGACGGGCATCGCGATTTTCATATGTGAGACTCCTTGAATTTCCTGTGCTGCGGCTCGGGCGACGGTATTGCGCCGGCAACGGCCGGGACACGCGCAGCAGCTTGATTCCTGACAAATCCGATAGTTGCCGCCTTCGATCACAAGCGGCTTGCCGTTGACGATGGCGTCGGCAATCTTGAAGCGTGCCTTTTCGTAGATTTCGGTCGCCGTCGTGCGGGAGATTTGCATCTGCTGTGCGCACTGATCGTGGGTGCGCTTTTTAAGGTCGACGATTCGAATCGCTTCGTACTCTTCAACAAGCAGAACGACAGGTTCAGTCTCCTCCGTCCCCTGCGGGGCAAAGAGACGAACGAGCGGTTCACAGCAAACGCGACGACAACGACTGGGTCTGGGCATACTTCAACATTGAAACATCGTTTCCGACAAATGTCGGAATCAAGTATAGCGCGAATTTTTGAGAAGTCTCTCCTCTTCTCCTATTTTGCGGCGAAGCCCTTCGAGCGCAGAAACTCCAAAATGAACGGACGGCGTTCGCGCTCGAGTACGCCGCCGATGCCCTTGGTCCAGCAATCCTTGCGCGGAGAACGGCTTCGTGTGGCGAAATAGTTTTCCGTCACGGCATCGTATGCCTTGAGCTCTTGTACGTTCGGCTCAACGTAGCGGTTTTCCATCACGGTGATTGTTTGAGGCAGACGCGGCTTGACTTCGTTTTTGAAGGCCGGATGCCCGAAGGCAAGACCTAGCACCGGGTACACGTTTTGAGGCAACCCCAAAGCTTGATCAGCCTTGGAGATGTCGTTACGTAATCCCCCGATGAAGCATCCTCCCAATCCCAGGGATTCGAGCGCTACCATGGCGTTTTGCACGCAGATGCCAACGTCAAGCGTTGAGGTGAGGAACTGCTCGGTCCAGCCGAGATCTGCCTTGGGGCAAAGCCCGGCGTCACGATGGTAGTCGGCGCAGAAGACCCAGAATTCCGGTGCGGAAAGAACCTGCGGCTGATTGCCGCTTGCTTCATACATCACGCGGCGCAGTTCGGGGTCGGTGACGCGAATGACGGTGACAAGCTGCAGGAAGCACGAGCTTGACGCGGCAAAGACTGCATCAAGAATCTTCTGACGCATGGCCTCTGACACCGGCTCGTCCGTGTAGTCGCGCACCGAGGTATGTGCGCAGAGCATGTCAACAACGGGAGCATCGACGTTTTTCCAGCTTGCTTCAATGGCTTTGATTTCTCGGTTCAGCGCTTCGTTGACGGGCACCGGAACTCCGACCGCCCTCGCCTTTTCAATCAAGGCGCCCGAGAAGAAATCGACTTCGGTCAGACGGTGAGCCTTGGTGTCTTGTCTGAGACTGGGCATCCCTTCCGGATCAAGTCCGTCGCCGATGCGGATGTATTCCTCAAGGTCGCGATCGGTGACGTCCACGCCGACTTTTTCGGCTACAGCGACAACTTCACGCATCGCGGCAATGTAGCGATCGCGCACGGGGCCGGGCTTTTGGATGTCGGCAAAGGTGCCCTTGGCAACGGCAATTGTTTGGTTGACGCCGATGTTGAACATCCACTTGCACCAGATGCGGCGCTCAATGTCTTCCTCGTGGCGATAGACGACGCCCGTGGAGTCAAAGAAAGCCTCGACGGTTTTAAGGGCAGGCAGCCGATCGGCGTGGCGTGCGGGCACCCCGATGAAGAGAAAACCGGGATTCTTGCAGGTGACGTGCGTGCCCACGCGCGTTGCGGCCATGCCCTGTGCGACGCTGTAAAGGACGGTGGCCTGCGGGAAGGCTTCCTCAAGAATGGTTTCGCTGGTGATGCCGTTTAAAAGCGACACGATGATCGTTTCAGGGCCCACGACGGGACGCACGGATTCGATCGCTTCCTTCAATTGCGTGCCCTTGACTCCGAAGATCAAAAGCTCGGCTTTGTCCGGGTAGTCCTCGGGCGCGCAAAAGGCAAATCGGCAAGGTTCTCCGTTAAAGGTCGGGGGATCGGCGCGATAGCGCTGCTTGCGCTTCTCATCGACCAAAAACGTTACGGCCCCCTCTTTCATCTTCCGGGCCATGGTGTGGCCGTAGAGAATGCCCAAAGCGCCCATGCCGATGAGAGCGACGGATTGAATTGTCTGCATCTGAATTTTCCTTTTTGCTCGAAAAGCCTCTCTTATTTGAATGAGAGGCCGGCTCGTTTCTTGTCTCTCGGACAATAGCGCAATTTGGGCATTGTGTGACGCAGCAGATCAACTCTCCGACCAAGTGGTCTTAGGCGTTAATCGTCTGGCAACACAGTCGCTCAGGAAAGAGTTGATCAATGTTTGATACGGGATATTGAGCTTTGTTGACAGCTGTTTGAAATACGCGACATTGGCTTTGTCGAGTCGGATGGTGATGACCGTTTTGGTTTTATCGGTGTAGGGATTTTCTTCAGCCTTGGAGAAGTCGTATTCATCACGCATGTCAGTTGCTCCTTTTCCTGCACGTTACGTTTTCATTAGATGTTAACAATTCATATGTATAGCATACATATAACGTACATATAAAAGTCGACAACTTAGGTTTGGGTGTACGGACCGTTTCTCTGACATGTTCGATTTCGCTACGAAAAAGGCAGCCGTTTTCGACTGCCTTCGAGATTTCCATTTGTGATGTAAATCAGAAGCGAAAGTACCGTTCCCGACTATCAGAAGATGTGGCGGATGCCAATATTCCAGCGCCAGTTTTCTTTAACTTCCCCACCCGCGTTCTTTTCCAAATCGACGTAAGTGTAAGTGCGGTCCGTGAAGTTGAAATTGGCACCCACACCAAACTCGACCCACGATCCTCCCAAGTCTTCATCGATGGAGTTAAAGGCGGAGTCCCTCATCACGGAGGCTCTTGTCTCACCGTCGAAGTCATGTAATCCTGAAACACGAGCGTAGATGGTGCCCTTATTGTTCGGGAAATAAAAGCCGCTTCTCAGACCGATTCGACCAATGTAGGAATCGAAGTCATCCTGATCAACTGTGACGTTATTCCCTGCCGAGAAGGTATCGCCCGATATGCGACTCCAAGTGAACTGAGCTTGCGGCTCGACAAAGAAGAGATCCGACACCTTGAAGTGCCAACCCACTTCTGCCGAAAGGCTGTATGCGTTGTTGTCATAACCGCCAGAGAGCAAACCGGCATCAAAATCGGTGTCCAGGCGAGAGTATTTGCCAACCAAGTCAACATAGAGACCGTTCTCGGCGAGCCATGTGCCATAAAGGGCACCGCTGTATGACTTGTAGTCCGCCTGACCGGCTGTGTAACTAGCGTCACCATCGGTGTAGATCAATGCTGCACCAATCTTCCAACCGGCTCCCACATCAACATCAGCACCGATCTGAATGGACGTGCTTTTGGCTGTTACGCTCTGGTCGCCGTACTCTTGTTCGGAACCGTAGATTCGCGCCCAGGTACCGACCCCTTGCGGTTGATCCCTAAGTTCCCCCAAGCGTTTCGTAAGGTCACTCATCTCATGGCGCCACTGCATGATGCCGAGAACTGAAATTGAAGCTAACCCATCGACATTACTGTTTTTGGTGGTTGCAACGTTCTGGAGCTGTCCGTTCTCATCAAGTGTTCCGGTGAGGCCATCGTTCACGATGCCTTGTCTGACCTCAATTTTGTTCTTATCTTGGTCGCTATCTTTTGTGATGGTGACAGAATCAATCAGATCTTTCGCTGCATCCTGAACACTGCCGTAAGAATCATTTGCGTCGCCGGAAGCAGCCAGCGTCAAATCACCTGTCTTGTTGTCGATGGAGACTTTGCTCGAAAGGTCGTTCAACAAGACTGTTTTATCCGTTCCGGAAAGATCGGCAATGGAATAAGTCCCGGTCCCCAAAGCAACAGTGGAGTTAGTTGCAACAACATTGCCGAGGGTAGAACCGTCTCCATCGATCGAAAAACTAGCCTGATCAAGGGAGATGCCGCCATTGTTGGTAACGACCCCCGTGACAATCATTTCATCAGATACATTCAGCGTACCCTGATTGGTAATGGAAAGGTTACCGGTGACGTTCGATGTACCGGCCATATTTAAAACGCCAGTTCTCGTAGTGTCTGTCCCTACAAGCACATCCCCGTTAAGGGTTACGGAGTGGTTTTGGCTTCCCAAATTGGTGATGCCGTCTTCAACTTCAACAGCACTTCCTCCTTCGTACGATGAGGTATCGATCAACAGATCACCCGTGATTGTGGTGGTGACAATATCGCTAGAGGAATCTTTTTCCGCGTGACCTGACAAAAGACCGACGGCGTTTGCATGTTTCCCTTTAACAACTATGGATGTTTGCGTGTTGTCGCCGATAGCCAGTTCTCCGTAATTTATTACACCTACGGACGGAACATATGTTTGACCTTCAGGGATTGCATTATCAGGTGAAATTACTCTTACATTGAAAGCTTGCGAATTGATGGAACCAGTCGCATAGGTTCTGAAACCCATTACGCCATCTCGTCCGCCACCTGCTTCTCCTGCACCGTTAACAACAATATTGACAGCTTGTACTTGATCGGAAATTTCAATGTTATCAACATCCATGCCGATGGCGTTGCAACCATAGCCATCCGTCAAAGTAGAGGTCACATTGAAAGTTCCCGTGTTGTTTAAAACAAGATTGGAACCTATAACACCGTTGACTCCATAATCGCTAGAAACGGTGATGTGTACGTCCTGACCGGTAAACCGAACTTCTCCCTTATGTAATGCCAGGATGCCTTCGGCGGTATATCCCTGATTTGACGCCTCAATTGTTGTAGTATTGCCGGCAAATTCCAAATTGCCTTTGGCATCTTTGTTCACCTGAACTGCGTCGACAAATACGGCATTACCGTTGGAATTTCCCCTTATCGCAATGTGAGTATTGCCTTTGAAGGTTGTGTTGGCTGTGTAACCTTCCTGATCAATCTGAAAGAAGGCAAGATCAGTTGAAGTACTAGAAGGTCTGAGAGTTTTGTTGGTTTCTACAACTATCGAGGCACTACCGTTAAACACAACGTTGTTGGCATTGTTTTGAAAAGCTCGTACGCTACCGTCGCCAGCTAGCGTGCCGTTGACCGTCAAATCCAATGAGTAATTTTCATTTACAGCATTAGTTTCGCCGTCGTTAAGCAACGTACCGTAAAAGTTCGATGTAGTGTCGTAGGTAAACGAACCGGTTGCAGATTCAATCTTATTCAGAATAAAGGCGTTGCCGTTTGGAACCTGGGTTTGATCGGAAACGAGTGCATTTGCAGCAAAGACGCTTCCCGTAAATAAGCTGCTTACGACCATGGAGATAACCGTGGCCTGCAGAAAAACTCTGTGTGAAGTATGAAGGCGAGACATGGCAACCCTCAGTTGACTTGATATTGGCCAATTTTGCCCCCCCCCTAGGAATTTTTCTTGCGTTAAATCAAGGAACTCCAATAAATGTAGGCTCTCAGCGACTTACGTGAGATGCTTTTGGCGTAGTCACTTTGTCAGATTCCTCAGAACTCCAGAGCTGGCATCGAACCCCTTACCTCAGTAGCAGCTTTATAGAACCAAGGTACAAGGAGAAATTTGACGCTGATCTTCAGAATTTCACTCGTAAAACCGGCGGCAATGTATCCACAGGTCTGACACGCCGGCGAAAAGAAGCACTTCTACTCGCACTTTTCGCTTGCTGCAACACCGTTGCATCGGCCGCCACATAACAAACACGTGTGCAAATTCAACCGAAAGGAACTCCGAAAAAATGATCGGCGTCTTAATTTCACTTGCAGTCACCGTCCTGGTAGTCTGGATTCTGCTCAAGAAGATGAAAGCTCAGTTCGTGCTCTTCTTCGGCGGCTTGGTTTTGTTGGTCAGTGCTCTGGCCATGGATGCGCTTGGGCTTCTCCCCAACGGTGCTCAGATTCTTCCCAAGGGTGTTTCGAGCACGGGCTTCGTGGGCTTTGACCTCTTTAAATGCATCACCTCCCTGATGAGCTCCCGCGTGGCCGGCATTGGTCTGCTGATCATGGCCGCCTCGGGCTATTCCACCTACATGGCCAAGATCGGCGCAAGCGCTCTGATGGCCGATTACATCTCCCGTCCGCTGCGCGTCTTTAAGTCCCCCTATCTCGTGCTCGCTCTGAGTTACGTCGTAGGTGCCGTGGCTGACTTGTTCATTCCGAGCGCTTCGGGTCTGTCCATGCTCTTGATGGTGACGATGTATCCGGTGCTCGTGCGCCTCGGTGTCTCCCGTCTTTCCGCCGCTGCTCTGATCATCACGGTGTCCTGCCTTGACATGGGTCCGACATCGGGCGCTGCCAACTACGCCGCTCAGGTGGCCGGCATGGATACGATGACCTACTTCATCGAATACCAGCTTCCGGTCGGTCTCGTGACCACGATTGCCGTGGCCGTGCTGCATTACTTCTCCCAGAAGTACTTTGACGCCAAGGACGGTGAAAAGGCCAACGAAATCAATGAAACCGTCGCCAAGCAAAACGACCTCGACAGCAAGGGCGCGCCGGCCTGGTATGGTTTCCTGCCGATGCTGCCGCTCATCATGCTCTTCGTGTTCAACCGCTTCGTGATCTCGAGCATCAAGCTTGATGTTCCGACGGCAATGTTCATCTCCTTTACGGTGGCTCTGATTTGCGAACTTATCCGCAAGCCCGCCAAGGAAGTGCTCACGACCGCCATGGACTTCTTCAACACGATGGGCCGTCAGTTCGCGACCGTGATCACCCTGATCGTTGCCGGCGAACTCTTTGCCAAGGGCCTGATCGCCACGGGTACCATCGATTATCTGATTGACGTCACCAAGAACATGGGCCTGCCCGCTTATGCCATCATGATCGTCGTCGTGACCTTCATTTCGATTGCTTCCGTCGTGATGGGTTCGGGCAATGCTCCGTTCTACGCCTTCTCGCCGCTGATGCCTGACTTTGCTCAGCAGTTCGGCGTCTCGACCATCCTGCTTCTCATGCCGATGCAGCTCTCGACCGGCATGGCCCGCAACATGTCCCCGATTACCGCCGTGGTGGTCGCTGTAGCGGGTTGCTCGGGCATCAGTCCGTTCGCGCTCATTCGCCGTACGGCAATTCCGATGATCGGCGGCTTGATCGTGATGGTGGTGACCACGATCCTGCTCAATTAATTTCCAACCATTGTCCTCCTGTTGGGCAGGCTGAGCGTTCCTTCTTCGAGCGCACAGCCTGTCTTTTTCGTATTGGTACAATCGAAGTTTGTCGATCTCTCGGAAAAAAGGTACCGATGGCTCATACACAACACGGCTTGCTTCTGAGAAACCGCCTGCGCAAGGTCTTGCCCAGGGCTTCGGCCTTGGTCTGCGCCCTTATCATGGGCTTAGTTTCTCCGTCGTTTGCTCAAACCGCAGAAGACGTGGAGGATGCCGCCGACTATCTGGAAGCTTCGTCCGAAGCGCGCAAGCCTGCCCGGCAGCCTGCGACGCTTCGCGTGGGTGTGTACTATTCGCCGCTGTTCACATTCCGCACCGACTTGATGGACGTCACGATCGAGCGCCTCAAAAACGCGATGCCCGAGTACGCGTTTCAAGTCGTGTCTCTGTCCGAATTCGATCTGACCGTTGCCGCAGTTAAGCACGAGGTTGACCTCTTTGTGGTCACAAGCGGCCTATACACCTACCTTGAAACCTCCGGCGCCACGGCTTTGGCCGTGCGCAAGTCTCCTCAGTCGCAAGATCCGGGCAAGGCCATGGGCGCGGTTTTCATTGCGCGTGCCGACGACGCGAGAATCACGAGTACGTCTGACCTGCGCTCCAAACGTGTTGCAGCCTTAAGTCCCCAGTCCTTTGCGGGCTGGATCGTTGCTCTGGGGGAAATCTCCAACATCACGCAGTATCCGAAAAACTACTTCGGCAAGGCCTACTTCAAGGACAAGTCCGGTATGCCCATCGTCGAGGCCGTACTCAATAAGGAAGTCGACTTCGGTATTCTGCGCACCTGCGAATTCGAAAGCCTGGTGGCCCGAGGGCTGGTGGCGCCCAATACGATCAAGGTGGTGGGCAAGAAACCCGAAGACACCTTTGCCTGTCTGCGTTCGACCGATCTCTATCCCGATCTCATCTTTGCGGCTCAGGCCTCCTTGTCACCCGACATCAAGCGCAGACTTTCCGCGGCGCTCCTTTCCATGCCGATGAGCGAGTCGGGATACGGGTGGACCGTCGGTGCGAATTTGAGTGAAACTCGCCATCTGGTCGAGCGCCTGGGCTATAGTCCGACCGTTCGAATGACCGGCTCGAGCGTGATGATCGATCGCTACAAGTATGCGCTTTTGATCGGCGTGCTTCTCCTGGCCGCCGCCGTGCTCTACAGCTTTGCCGTGAGCCGCACCGTGGCGCGCCGCACCAAAAAGCTCGTGGAAGTGATCGATGAGAAGTCGGAACTTGAAAAGACTGCCCGCATTGACCGCGAAAGACTCTCGCAATTGGAGCGTGCGGGTTTTGTCTCGGAAATTTCGAGCATGATCGCTCACGAATTGCGCCAACCGGTGGCAAGCCTCATCAATTACGCCGACGGCTTGTCTCTTTACTTGGGCGGCCGCGGCAAGGATCCGGTGATTGACGAGGCTACCCGTGAAATCACCAAGCAGGCCGAGCGCGTGGCAAGCATCGTCGATCGCGTGCGGGCCTACGCGAAGAACCGTGAGAAGGCACATCAATCCGTGGATCTGTGCGACATCGTCAAGCATGCCTTCGGTTCCTTCCGATCAGGGAGCGACCTCACCGGTGTTCGCATCCTCTCTTCGCTTCCGCCCGAAGCGTTTGTTTCGGGCGACGCCTTGGAGCTTGAGCTCCTTGTGGTCAATTGCCTCAAAAACGCCCTTTCGGCGATTCGGAAGAACCCCGACGGCAAAGGAGAGATTCATATTTCGCTGACCTCCGAATCGAGCACGACGACAGCTTTCTGGAGACTCAAGGTCCAAGACAACGGTCCGGCCGTTTCCGATGAGCAGTTCCGTACGCTTGCTCGTCCCGTGGCGAGTGAAAAAATCGAAGGGCTCGGCCTGGGCCTGTCGATCAGCCGTACCATTGCCGAGCGTCACGCGGCCCGACTGGAATTTACCCGCAATCAGCCGGGCGGCTTGTCCGTCTCGCTTTGCATTCCGGCCGCCGATCAACCTCATGAGGAGCAAACCGCATGACCGAAGAACTGAGCAGCCGAGCTCTGCGGCCTCTGGCTCGCGTCATCGACGACGAAGAAACGGTGCGCAATTCCACCGTCTTTACGCTTCGCGTGGCAGGAATCGAAGCCGTGGCTTACGAGAGTGCCGCTGCCTTTCTGGAAAATGACGATATTCGTACCCCCGGCTGCGTGATTCTCGACGTGCGTATGCCCGATATGAACGGACTGGAACTTCAGGACGAAATGTTGCGCCGCGGCATTGATCTGCCGATCGTGTTTCTCACCGGCCACGGCGACATTTCCATGGCGGTGATGGCACTGCAAAAAGGTGCGGGCGACTTTTGCGAGAAACCCGTCGAACCCGAGCGTTTGCGTCAGACCGTGCGTCGGTTGTCGGATCAAAACATAGAAGCGAGAAAAGAAAAATTCCGTATCGACATGATGCGCAGCGCCTTTGAGACGCTCACGCAGCGTGAAAAGGAAATTATCCGTTTGGTTGCCGACGACAAACTCAATAAGGTGATCGCGATCGACCTGGGCATCCAGGAACATACGGTCAAGATCCATCGAGCCAACGCCTGCAAGAAGCTTGGCGTGCGCTCGGCTCTGGAAGCGCATAAATATTTGGCTGCCATCGGAGAAATCGCATCGTCTTGAACCAAGGTACAAGGCGAGTTCGAGCTCAATCCTGAAGAATTGTCCCTATCCGATACACCTCCCGGGAAAGGGACATTTTTTAAGGACAAACCAAATGCTCGAGACCTACCTCCAAGACCTCGCCGAAGTTGTCAATCTCGACTGCGGCAGCGCCAACTGCGAAGGCGTCACCAAGGTGGCCAACATCATGAAGCGCCACTTCGACTCCATCGGTTTTGCGACGGAACTTGTGGACCTCGGCCCGAAGGCCGGCAAGGGTCTGTTTGCGACGAACAAGCCCGGTGCCGAAAAGTTCGACATCATGTTCAATGCTCACCTCGACACCGTGTTTCCCGACGGTACCGCCGCCGCACGCCCCTTCAAGGTTGAAGACGGCAAGGTGACGGGCCCGGGTTGCGCCGACTGCAAGGCCGGTGTCATCGCGATCTTCCACGCTCTCAAGAACGCCCGCAAGGAAGACCTTGATCGTCTGGCCATCGCTGTGTGCTACAACCCCGACGAGGAAATCAGTTCGCTTTCCTCCCGCGAATGGCTCCAGCAGATGGCTTCCAAGTGCAAGCGCGCCATCGTTTGCGAACCGGGCCGCGCCACCGGTGCCTTCGTTCGCTCCCGCAAGGGTCGCTCCGTTTGGAACGTGGTCGTGCACGGCGTGGCCGCTCATGCCGGCAATAACCCGCAGGACGGCCGCAGCGCGGTTCTGGCTGCCGCTCACCTCACGATCGCCATCACCAACCTTCAGGACCTCGAAGGCAAGGGCACGAGCGTGACGGTCGGCGTTATCGAAGGCGGTACGGTCTGCAACACGGTTCCCGAAAAGTGCACCCTTAAGATCGACACCCGCTGCTGGAACGACGAAGACGGCCGCGAAATCGACGAAGGTATCGAAGCTCTGGCCAAGCAGAATTGGGGCGACGGCATCACCGTTGAAGCCACGCGCGTTTCCAAGTCCCCGGCCATGCCCTGCACGGACGCCACCAAGGAACTCGTTGAAATGGTCAATCGTGCTGCCAAGGAAGAAGGCTACGAAGCCACTTGGGTCGATGCCGGCGGCGGCTCCGACGCCAACCGCATCGCTCAGGTCGGCGTGCCCGTCATTGACGGCGTGGCTCCTGCCGGTGCCGGTTTCCATTCCGAACGCGAATACCTGCGCGTGGACACGATCGAAAACCGCGTTCGTACGCTTAGCCGCGTTCTGCAATATCTCTAACAAGAAGGCCGGACGTCTGATCTGACAAAAATACGCTCCTGCAATTTGGGCGGCACCTATCGAAGAATTTCTCCGAAAGTGCCGCCCTCTTTTTGTCTTCTGTAATAAAGAGAATCTATCAAAATTCTGTTCTTCTGTCGGGCTTTTGCTTTTTGCGCAAGGCAATCATTGGGTTATGTCAATTCAAGCTCGCCTTCTTTGCCCTTTCGCATTTCGATCACTTTTTTTACCGGTGCAAAGGTCTTGCGATGAGCCGGCAAAGGACCGTATTTTTCGAGTGCAGCCAAATGTTCAGGGGTGCCGTAGCCCTTGTGCTTGGCAAAGCCGTATTCGGGATGCTCCTTGTCAAGCTCCACAAGCCACTGGTCACGCGTAGTCTTCGCGATGATCGACGCCGCGGAAATGGCAGCCACCTTGTCGTCGCCTCCGACGATTGCGTTTACCGCAATGTCGATGTGCGGCACGCGGTTGCCGTCGACGAGCACCAGATTGGGCCGCACAGTAAGGCCCATCACGGCTCGTTTCATCGCGAGCATCGTGGCCTGCAGAATGTTGAGTTCGTCGATTTCCTCGACCGTGGCGTGCGCCACCGACCAGTCAAGCGCTCTTTCCTTGATGAGCGGTGCCAGCGCTTCGCGGGCTTCTTCGGTGAGTTTTTTGCTGTCTCGCAGGCCCGCAATCGGGCGCATCGGATCAAGGATGACGGCGGCGGCCACCACGGGACCGGCAAGCGGGCCGCGGCCCGCCTCGTCCACGCCCGCGATCAGATCGGCACTGTCTTCGAGCATGACGTCGTTGAAGAGATCGCCCATGCGTTTTTTAGTTTCTCTGCGGCCCATGATGCGAGTTAAGAATTCTTGTTTAGAGGTCGTCCTCGGCAGGTCCCAGCGCCAGAAGCGGCTTGTCGGGTACCCAAACGAGACGAACGCGCTCGGGGGAAAGCACCGGATCGGCGTACATGCGCACGTCGGTACCGAGCCCGGCGGCGTACACCAGGCGGTCGTTTAGCCACACAAGCGGAAGTTTGCTGCGCTCAAACGAAGGCACACCAACGGCCTGGAAAAGATGCTTGAGGTTGCGCGACGGACGCAGTCGATAGAGCTTGATCTTTTCGCCGCCCTTGCGCGGACGCACTTCGAGCTTGCCTTCCCGCAGCAGGTTGGCGTCAAGTCCCGGTTCGTCGGCTTCGCAGCGAACGAACTTCAAGACGCCGGCCCAGGGCGCAAGCGCAATGCTCTCCTCGCCCTTCCATTCGAGCGCAATAAGAAGCTCGGCGCCGCGCGGAGCGGTCACGGGATCGACCAGAACAAGATTGACGCCCCAGCGGCGCAGCTCCTTGCCGCCGATGCGAAAACTCATCTTGGTGTCGGCATGGGTCTGCCGAAGCTGGCGCAGGATTTCGCTCAGTTTGGCATGCGAAGGCGAACGGATGCCCGACAGCCCGAGCCAGGCTCTCAGACAGTTGGCCTGACGCTCAAAACCGAGATTGAGAAGCTTGGCGATGTTGAGTGACCCCGGTTTGTCGCCTGCGCAATGCAGGCAGTCGTCCTCGCCCAGGTTGGAAAGGATTTCAGCCGACTGCGCCACGAGCGTGATGGAACGTGCCGCAGCTGCTCTCCACCCTTTTCGGGCGGCGTCCAGCGGCGGCAGGATGTCGTTGCGAATGAGGTTGCGCAAAAAGCGCGTGTCGGCATTGCTGTCGTCTTCGACCCAGGTGAGCTTGGCGCGCTTGACGTAGGCGGCGATTTCGTTGCTCGAGACTTCGAGCCAGGGACGCGCGAGCACAAGTTCGGCGTCGTCGCCGGCGCTTTCGAGCATGCGCACGGGGCTGATTGCGGCAAGCCCCTCGGGACCTGCACCGCGGATCCACTGAATGAGGAAGGTCTCGATGCGATCGTCCAAATGGTGCGCCGTGAAGATCGCGTCCGAATTGAGTTCTCGGGCGACCTTCATGAGCGCCTTGTAGCGGGCCTGACGGGCGGCGGCTTCAATGCCGCAGGCCGAGTGCTGAGGCACGTAGACGCGCTCGACGCGCAGCGGAATCTGCCACTTGGCGCACTGCTCCTCGGCGTGCCGCACCCATTCGTCGGCCATCTTGCTCAAGCCGTGATGCACGTGCACGGCCGTCACCGACTCGATCACGTTCTTGTAGGCGGTCTTCTTGAGACGCGCGAGAACGTCGACGAGCGCCGTCGAATCTTTGCCGCCCGAGTACGCAACCAGAATGCGCACGGGGTTGACGGGCGTCAAACAAAACTGTTCGACGCTCGCGGCGGGCTTGCGGTCGGCGATCGTATCGATCGTGTCGGCAAGCAAAAGCGTGAGCCTGGCAGCCGGAGACGTGGCCGCACGTTGCTTCTTATGCGTCATTTACGCCTGAATTTATTCCTTTGCGGGTTCTGCGGAAGCGGCTTCGGGAGCCTCCTTCTTTGCAGCAGTTTTGCGCGTCGCGGGACGGCGGCGCGCAGGTTTCTTCGGAGCGGTCTCAGCGACGGTTTCCGCGGTTTCTGCCACTTGCGATTTCTTCGCTACGGGCTTGCGGCGCAATGCGCAGCTGCGGCGCGGCTTCTTGGGCGTTTCCGGTTCCTTCGTCTTGGGTTCTTCCGCCGCCGACTCTTCAAGCGGCAGTTCGCTTTCGTGCGCAGCCTGGCACAGCAGTTCATAAGCGCTGCTACACTTTTCCTCAAAGCGGCCGTAGTTCATCAGACGGCCGAGACGGCGCTCGACCAGAGCGTCCGGATCCATCGTGAGGAACGCCTTCAACTGATCGACCAGGGTCTTACGCAGGGTCGAAGCCATGAGCTTGGGATCGCGGTGCGCGCCGCCGAGCGGCTCGCTGATCACCTTGTCGACGAGGCCGAGTTCAAGGAGTCGGTCGGATGTGAGCGCCAGAGCCTGAGCGGCTTCAGGAGCCTTGTCGGCGCTCTTCCAGAGAATGGAGGCGCACCCTTCAGGGCTGATCACGGAATACGTGGAGTACTGAAGCATGATGAGCGAGTCGCACACGGCAATGGCGAGAGCTCCGCCCGAGCCGCCTTCGCCGATGATCGTGGAGATCACGGGAACGCGCAGTTTGGCCAGCTCATAGATGTTGCGGCCGATGGCTTCGGACTGATTGCGCTCTTCCGCGTCGATGCCGGGATAGGCGCCCGGGGTGTCGACGAACGTGAAGACCGGCAGGCTGAACTTTTCGGCAAGCTTCATCAGACGCAGAGCCTTGCGGTAGCCTTCGGGCTTGGTCATGCCGAAGTTGCGGCGCGTGCGTTCGCGGGTGTCGCGGCCCTTCTGGTGGCCGATCACCATCACGGCGTGTTCGCCCAGACGCGCCAGACCGCCCACGATGCTCTGATCGTCGGCAAAGGTGCGATCGCCGTGCAGTTCGTGGAAATCCTCAAAAATGGCGTCGATGTAGTCGAGCGTGTACGGACGGTTGGGGTGGCGTGCCACCAGAGCCGTCTGCCACGGCGTCAGATCGGCGTAGATCTCTGCCGTACGGGTGCGCATCTTGCGCTTGAGCTCGGAGAGCGCTTCGTTTTCGCTCACACCTGTTTCAAGTTCCTTATTTTCGAGCTCTTCCATCTTTTTGTAGATTTCGCCGAGATCCTTTTCGAAATCCAGAAATACTGCTTTGGCCATGCTTATGTTCCTAACGGCAAAACGTCGGTTTCGCCTTGACTAACTAATACTGTACTGGGGTTGCGGTGAGGCTCTGCCACAAGAGCCATGTGGCGGCCGTGCGCCACGGAGCCCACACCTGCGGGTCCTTGGTACCGAGCCCGGTTTTTTCCAGCGCTTTGCGCAGCCCGAAATCCGTTTGCGCCCAAACATCCGGTCGGTTCAATCCGAAAATCAGCACCATGTCCGCCGTCCACGGCCCCACGCCCTTGACGCCGGTCAATCGAGCGCGCACCGCCGCGTCGTCAAGTGCTTCCAGCGCCGGCGCCGTGAAGCTGCCCTCGACATACTTTTGCGCGATCGCTACAAGAGCTCCCGCCTTGGTTTGCGAGAGTCCCAGATTACGAAGCGCGTCGACAGAACTTCCGGCCAGAGCGTCGGCGGCGTTGTCGCCTTTGTCTCCGGCGTACCCGAAGACCGACTGCGCCATTTTTTCAGCCACAGCCGTATTGACCTGCTGACCGCATACGGCGCGCACATACGTGTTAAAGAGATTTTCACAGGCAACAAGTCCCTGCCCCGCCGTTCTGCGACGGGCTTCAAGGAAATACGCTTCGCCCGAGAGAGCCTCGAGCGCTTCGTTCCACCAGGTGACGATTGCCATAACCGACGAGCGAAAACGTTACTGACGGCGCCAGGTTGAACCGGCCGGACCGTCTTCGATCACGATGCCGAGCGCGGCGAGTTCGTTGCGGATGGCGTCGGCGCGGGCAAAGTCGCGCGCCTTCTTGGCGGCCGTGCGCTCGGCCACCTTGGCGTCGATGGCGGCTTCGTCAAGCCCCGTAACGGCACCCTTCAGGAACACTTCCGCGTCAAGCTGCAGGATGTTGAGAACCGCACCTAATTTTTTCAGAAGCGAGGCGGTTTGAGCATCGCCCGTTCGGTTGATCTCCGCAGCCATCTGCTGCAACACGCCGATCGCTTCGGGCGTATTGAAATCTTCGTCCATCGCGGCCTTGAATTTCGCGGCCCAAGGATTGGTCCAGTCAATTGCCTCGATGTTCTCTTCTTTCGGGGCGTTCTTGAGTGCTGTATAAAGGCGCTGCAGCGCCTTGTGCGAATCGTCAATGAGACTGTTGGCAAAGCTGATCGGGCTGCGGTAGTGGCTTCTCAAAAGGAAGAAGCGCAGCACTTCGTTGCCGTTGCCTTCGCCATAGGCGCCGTTCGTTTCCTTCAACGCGTCGCGAATCGTCCAGAAGTTGCCCAGAGACTTGCTCATCTTCTCTTCGGTGCCGTCCTCGCGCTTGACGCGCAGCGGGCCGGAGTGCATCCAGACGTTGGCAAAGGGAGCGTCATTGGCGCCTTCGCTTTGCGCAATTTCGTTTTCATGGTGCGGGAAGATCAGATCCGGGCCGCCGCCGTGGATGTCAAAGGTCTTGCCAAGATAGTGGCAGCTCATGGCCGAGCACTCGATGTGCCAGCCCGGGCGCCCCTTGCCCCACTTCGAATCCCAGGCGGGCTCGCCCGGCTTGGCGGCCTTCCAAAGTACGAAGTCGAGCGGATCGCGCTTGGCTTGAGCCACTTCGATGCGGGCGCCCGCGCGCATTTCGTCGGGCTGACGTCCGGAGAGCTTGCCGTAGCCGGCGAACTTGCGTACGGCGTAGTCGACGTCGCCGTTGTCGGCGGCATAGGCAAGGCCCTTTTGCTCGAGCTTTTCAACAAGGTTGAGCATCTGAGGGATGAATTCGGTGGCGCGCGGCTCGTACGTGGGCGCAAGGCACCCGAGACTCAGCATGTCCTGCTGCATTGCAGCGGTGAATTCGTCGGTGAGTTCCTTCGTGGAGATGCCGCGCTCGGCGGCGCGCTTGATGATCTTGTCGTCGACGTCGGTGACGTTGCGCACGAACGTGACGGCGTAACCGCTTGCCTCAAGCCAGCGGCGCACGACGTCGAAGGCGACAAAGGTGCGGCCGTGGCCGATGTGGGTGTAGTCGTAGACCGTGACGCCGCAGACGTACATGCCGACCTTGCCGGGTTCGATGGGCGTAAACGGGCGGATGTCTTTGCTGAGCGTCGAATAGATTTGAAGGGTCATTGCGTACTTTCGTTTCTGATTTTTCGTGCTGCCTGCCGCATTCCGTAACAAAGAGCCACCGATGGGCGCAAAGGAGCGAATGCGGCGATGCATTACAATCTACGGAGTTTAACAGTTTCGTGCCTGCTGCGGCCCTGAAAAATGGCGCCCGAACCCGCTTTTTCGGGCTTTTTTCAACTTGCCGGCGTCAGGCTCACAAATTCCACCCAATGACCCGAATGCTTTCTTTCGTTCGTCCAGCGCTCGTTGCCGCCGGCTGCGCTCTGGTGGCGGCCGCAACGCTTCCGGCTTGCGCCGCGCTCGTTGATCCTGACGCGCCTTCTGTCCTTCTCAACAACGGCCAGGTGCCCGGCGTGGTCGACAAGCTCATCAACCGCGGTGACTACAACGATGCATTGAAACTCATCGCCGAGGGCCTCAAGTCCAACCCCCACTCCGCACAGCTCCGATTCCAGCGCTGCGTCGTCTACGAACGCATGGGCGATCGCGACAAAGCGATCAACGGCTTTGAGCAGTTCATCCGCACCTATCCGGAAATCCCCGAGGCATACAACAATCTCGCGGGGCTCTACTCGCGCAACGGCAACCTAGTGCGAGCCGAAGAGCTTCTTGTAAAGGCAGTGGCCCTTCGCCCGGGTTTTGCGCTAGCTCATATGAATTTAGGCAACCTCTATTTGGCAAAAGCCAAGAACGCCTACAACACCGCAATTAAAACGGGTGGCAATAAAGAAAAGCTAAACGCTAACATTGAACTGCTCAACAAGCTTCTGGGCGAGTAATCGACCGCAATCGTTTTTTTTGCGCTTAAGTCCTGACCTGCTCAAGCGCATTTGTTTAATGAGACACATCATGAAAATTGCCAATCGCTTCCGTCTGACCTTCCCTGCGGCTCTGGCCGCCGTTGTTGCGGGCGGCTCCGCCGTTGCCGCACCCAAGGATGAGCCGATCGCGGAAATCTCCACCTCGCTCGGCGACTTCGTCGTGCGTCTGGACGCCCAGCGCGCTCCCATCACGGTCGCCAACTTTATCCGCTACGCCGACGAAGGTTTCTACGACGGCACGATCTTTCATCGCGTCATCGACGGCTTCATGGTGCAGGGCGGCGGCTTTACGCCTGATTTGAAGCAAAAGCGCGCAACGCACCCCGCGATTGTCAACGAAGCCCGCGGCGGGTTGCCCAACCTGCGCGGCACGATTGCCATGGCCCGCACGAATGAACCTCACTCGGCCACCTGTCAGTGGTTCGTGAACACGGTCGACAACGACTTCCTGGATGCCAAAAACGCACGCGACGGCTGGGGCTACACGGTGTTCGGGCGAGTGATTCGCGGTATGGATGTTGTCGACAAGATCAGCTCCGCAAAGACCGGTACGCGCATGGGCATGCGTGACGTTCCGATGCAAACCGTTAAAATCCTCTCCGTCAAGATCAAGCGCTAAGTGAGTGTGGAGCTTCTTGCGATGAAGGAGCTCCGAGTCTTTGGCCTTGAATTTTTTATTTTTTTCTTTGGGATGTGATTCGTAATCATGATTCGCTTTACGACCAATATGGGCGTCTTTGACGTCGAACTCAATGAAGCAGCTGCTCCGAAGACCTGCGAAAATTTCCTTTCCTACGTTCGCTCAGGCTTTTACAACGGCACGATTTTTCACCGCGTCATCAGCGGCTTCATGATTCAGGGCGGCGGCTTTGAACCCGGTCTGAAGCAGAAGCAAACCAAGGCTCCGATTGAAAACGAAGCCAACAACGGTCTGAAGAACGACAAGTACACGATCGCGATGGCCCGCACCAACGAGCCGCACTCTGCCACGAGCCAGTTCTTCATCAATGTGGCCGACAACGACTTCCTGAATCACACCTCCCCCACCTCCCGCGGCTGGGGCTACGCCGTGTTCGGCAAGGTTGTCTCCGGCACCGACGTGATTGACGCCATCGCTCGCGTGCGCACGGCTTCCCGCTCCTGGTACGGTGATGTGCCTGTCGAAGACGTTGTGATGGAAAAGGTCGAAGAGATCTGATTTATCAGGAAATACGGCCCCTGCTTTCGTGCGGGGGCTTCTTTTGCTTACCGAAAATGAAGCTTACGGGACTCAAACTCTCCGAGCCGCTCAAGGCTCCCTGCGTCAGCGGTATCATTGAAATGGCGCCCTTGTCGCGTCCCGTTTTCGTTTCCGACCTGCATCTTTCCGGCCGCAATAAAAAGACCGTGCTCGGGTTTCTGTGGTTTTTGAAAACTCAGGCTAAAAACTACGACGAACTCTTTTTGCTCGGCGACATTTTTGAATACTGGATCGGCGACGACGCCTCTTCTCCGGCCGAACCCCTGGCCCGAGCGTTGCGCAAATACGCCTCTCTGGGCAAACGTGTTTACCTCATGCAGGGCAACCGCGACTTTCTGATCGGCGAAGATTTTGCGCGCCATTGCGGCGCCGAGCTTGTCGCCGACGGCACCGTCGTCGACTGCTCCGGCAAGCGCATTCTTCTTTCTCATGGCGACAAGTGGTGCACGTTGGACGACGAGTACCAGGAGTTTCGCCGTCAGATGCACGACGAAGCTTTTCAGCTGATGGCGCTTCGCATGACTGTTGAGGAGCGCATCGACTTTGCAAAAAAAGCGCGCGCGCAGTCCAAGAAGACCAAGACCGAACGCTCGCGCGAGATGATGGACGTGGTCTATGACGAAGTCGCTTGTGAAGTCTTCGCCAAGAACTGCGCTCACGTCATTCACGGCCACACCCACCGCCCGGCGCATTACGTCTATGACAACTTCACCCGCACCGTGATTCCCGATTGGGATCTCGATGACAAGAATCGCCCTCGCAAGGGCTGGGTGGAGATCAATTCCGCGGGCGAACCTCAAGTCGTTCTCTCCGAACATTTCTTCTGATTCGGCCCGACGTATGGTCCGGATTCGGGAAAATCCTCCGGGTCTTCACTCGAATCTTTGATTTACGTCAAATCTACGTAGCACCTACGAGGTCTAAAAATACGCTTGAGTCAGAGAGAAGGTCTGTTAAGAGACCTCGAATCTTTTGGCGGCGTATCGATCGCGTCAGGCGGCGCCGGTGCTCAGGGTCGGAGAGTCATTGATCCGATCGGTCTTAAGAGCGGCGTCGGCGTCTTGAATGTCGCGACGGTGCGTTTGCCTACCTCAATCAGGAGAAGACAATGATCGAAAAAGAAATGAGCCGCCGCAGCCTCTTTAAGAGCTCGCTCGTGGGCGCGACCGCCGTCGGCGCCGCCGGCTTTGGTTTGGCTTCCACTGCTGAAGCCGCCCCCAAGAAGGCCAAGGCGGAAACGTTTGACGCCATCGTGCTCGGTGCCGGTCCCGCCGGCCTCATCACGGCCATCACCGCTCATGACGCCGGCGCCAAGGTTGTCGTGCTCGAAAAGTGCGACCGTCCCAACGGCAACGCCATCTTCGCTCTGGGTTCGATCTGCGGCTGGGGCACGCGCCACCAGGCTGAACAGGGCATCAAGGATACGGCCGACGCCTTCTACGCCATGATGATGGACATCTCCAAGCAGATGGGCGACAAGGCTCTCAACCGCCTCTACACCGACAAGATTTCCGAAGGCATCGACTGGCTTGAAAAGGATATCGGCGTGAAGTTCGGCAAGATCCGTCCCATGCCCTATCCGCGTCTGGGCCGCACCTGCCGCGTTCTGGGCGAAGGCCAAACGGGTGGCGCCCGCCTCGTTCAGGCTCTTCTCAAGGCAGCTGAAAAGCGCGGTATCGACATCCGCTACGAACACAAGGCCATCGAACTTTTGCACGACGACAAGTTCGCCGTGACCGGCGTCAAGGCCCTTACTCCGGCCGGCCAGAAGACCTTCATGTCCCGCGGCGGCGTTTGCATCGCCACCGGCGGCTTCTCGGGCAATCCCGAAATGGTCGACCGCTACATCGGCGGCTGGGCAACCCGCATGGTGCTGCGTGGTTCTCCTGCAATTACCGGCGAAAACATTTCCCTCACCCTGCCGCTCTTTACGAAGTTCGTGAACATGGACCAGTTCCACTCCGGTCCGATCATCGGCAAGACTCACGTCAACCCCGCCGACGTTCTCAACTCCGGCTACGGCATCCAGGTCAACACCTCGGGCAACCGCTACATGGACGAAAACAACACCTACGTCATCAAGGCCCGTACGACGGCTCAGATGACGCTCGACAACACCGCATGGGTGATTGTTGACAGCGACTGCTCCGTGCTCGACAAGGTGATTCCGAAATTCGACCGCCTGAACTCGCCCTACGGCAAGGCCGACACGATCGAAGAACTGTGCAAGCAGGTCGGTCTGCCCGCAGAAAAGGTCAAGAAGCTCGTTGACGAATACAACGAAAAGATGAAGGCAGGCAAGCTTGGCGAAATGAATCCGCCCTGCACCTACAAGAAGCCCCATCCGATTGCCAAGGCTCCGTTCTACGCCGTTCCGCTTCAGGGCGGCATGACGGCCACCTTCGGCGGTCCGTTGATCAACACGAAGACGGAAATCCAGAACCTCGACGGCAAGAGCATCCCGGGTCTCTACGCAGCGGGCAACTCCGCCGGCGGCATCTTCTTCCACAACTACGCGGGCGGTGCACAGCTCGGTGCCGCTACCGTGTTCGGCCGTGTGGCCGGCGTTGAAATGGCCAACCGCGCCAAGAAGGCCGCCAAGAAGTAACCAATCACCGGGAGAAAGACAAAATGAAAAAGAGTTTTATCGCCGCTTTGGCTCTCAGCGTGAGCCTTTCGTTTGCTGCCGGTGCCGCCGCTGCTGCTGAACAGACCCTCGCTCAGAAGCATCAGGGCATGTGGCCGAAGTCCGAAAACGGCTTTGTGACGAAGAATCAGTGCCTGAAGTGCCACGTTTCTTACGAAGATCTCGCCAAGAAGACGGCCAACCTCGAACCCAACCCCCATGACAACCACATGGGCAAGGTCAACTGCGAGGACTGCCACAAGGCCAACCAGGCCAAGCCCGAACTGATGTGCAACAGCTGCCACAACTTCACTCTGAAGGAAAAGGCCGCCAAGAAGTAATCCTTCTTCACATCGTTTGATAGAAACGGCGCCGGTTCGATTCGATTTCGAACGGCGCCGTTCATTTTTGTCGCTTTTTTGGCCGTTATCATTCGTTTAACCAATTCTCTTTCCAATCACCTGATGCCATGCAGCTCAAGCGCGCCACCGACATCCTTCTTCGCATTTTCGTGTATCTGGCTTCTCACCCCGATGAGGACCACGTCTCGATTCACGACTTGAGCGAAGCGCTCAACTGGAACAAGAATCTGGTGATCAAGGTCGCGCACCTAGCCGTGCAGCAGGGCTATTTGAAGGCTGTTCGCGGTCGCACCGGCGGTGTGTCGCTTGCCAAACCTGCTCGTGAATATCGCGTCGGCGACATCGTACGTCTCACGGAAGTCAATGAAGAGCTTGTCGAGTGTGACGAACCCCGTTGTCCCCTTTTAAACGGCGGTTGCCGCTTGCGCGGAGTTCTTTTCAATGCACGCGAGGCGTTCTACAAGGAACTTGACGGGGTGACACTCGATCAGATCGCAGTTTTTCCAATGGACAAAATTGCGACAATCCGAGTGGTCTCAGATTGATTCGTAAATTAGATTCAAATGAAAACATCCCCAACGAAATTAATGGTCTCGTTGGGGATGTTCATATGGAGTCCTTTTAACCCTTTATCAGGGCATATGACTCACGTTAGAAGACGTATCGACCGCCGAAGTTCACGCGCCACTTCTGGTCAATATCGCCACCGAAGCTGGTGCCGACATCAATGAACGCGTGTACGGAATCGGTAACGTTGTAGCTGGCACCCAGCGAGACTTCGCCCCAATTGTCATCAAGCTCATCATTGATGCCGAGGGCGATGGGGTTGCCGTCAACGACACCGCTGAACTTGGCATCAACGTCACCCAGGAAGTCATGGTTGTAGCTTGCCTTCAGATAAGCAGCGCCCTTGTTCTCGTTGAACTTGACACCGCCCATGAAGCCCACACGAGCAATGAGGCTTTCCATCGTTTCCAAATCAACAGTACGAATGTCGGTTGAGTACGAGGAAGCACGCAACCGGCTATAGGTCAGTTGTACCTGCGGTTCCACAAACATATTGTGGCTAAGGTCAAAGCGATGACCGCCTTCAACGCCAACGATGGCACCGGTCATCATGTAGTCGGCTTTTTCATGATCTTTAGCTCTGATTGCCCGTACCGAAAGCTTCCGAGTGCACGTTGGCTGCCGGAACGCCCGCAGCCACGAACGTTTCACGCATATCTTCCATGAAGCTCACGGGACCGCAGATGTAGACGTCGCTCTCAGCGGCAGGCTCCAGCGCAGCAACGGCAGCGGCGTCCGGTCGACTGAGTTTGAAGCACGGGCACATTTCCTTCGTTTCGGTGGCTCGCGTCAGATACACGACGCATTCGCCCTTTTCGAGCTTGGCTACAGCTTCGCGCACTTCCTTCTTGAGCGCAAAGTCATCCGCGGTGCGAGACACGTGCAGGACCTTGACCGGGCGCTGCGGGTTTTTCGCGGCGATGTCCTGAAGCATGGCGAGAATGGGCGTGATACCGATACCGGCGCTCACGAGCAGGACCGGGTTGTTGCCTTCCTTGAGATAGAACTCACCGGTGGGAGCCGAGACGTCGATCACGTCGCCGACATTGACGCGGGCGTGCAGATGGTTGGAAACGAGACCGGCGGGCTTGTCGCACGCGGTGTCAATGCGCTTGACAGAAATCCGCAGACCGTCGTTTTGAAGCGAAGCGCGCGAGAGCGAATACTGACGCGGCTGCATGATGCCGAGTTCAGGCAGATACACGCGCACCGAGACGAACTGGCCGGGTTTGTATGCGGAAACGGTGCCCTTGTCGGCGGGTTTCAGGTAAAAGCTCGTGACGTTTTCGGTTTCCTGCACCTTGCGCTCGACCACGAATGGACGCCAGCCCGACCAACCGCCGTCAGCCAGGGTTTGTTCCTTGTAGATGCCTCCTTCCACGCCGATGAGAATGTCGGCCAGCTGACCGTAGGCGGCAGCCCACGCTTCGATCAATTCGTCGTTGGCGGCTTCGCCCAGCACTTCCTTGATGGATGCGAGAAGGTGTTTGCCCACGATGCCGTACTGTTCGGCGCGGATGCCGATTGTGCAGTGCTTGGTGGCGATGTGCTTGACGGCGTTCAGAAGCACCGTCGGGTTTTCAATGTTTTCAGCGTAGGCCAGAACGGCGCCCGCCAATGCCTGCTGCTGGTGGCCGCGCGCCTGGTGCGCGTTGTTAAAGACGTTTTGCAGCTCGGGGTTGCCCGTGAGCATGCGCTTGTAGAAATGCGAGATCAGCGCAACGCCGTGTTCGCGCAGGACCGGGACGGTGGCTTTGACAAGTTCTTTTTGACGGGCGGTCAGCATGGTTTTCTTCCTGTATGGGTATGTTGAAAAAATTCTCTACGCCGAAACGAAAATCATTCTTAGGCGTTGTACGCAAAACATATACCCAGAATATATGATTAGCAAGACAAAACGTCCGTTTGAAAACTTTCCAAACATTTTCAGGTAACAAACGGCTTGGTTCGGTCGCTTGATATCGCCCTGAACAATGAAAACCGCCGCTCAAGGAAGAACGGCGGCTCGTTGGAGATCAATTCGGAGTCAGGGCGCAGTTGGCTTTTCTGTCAGTGCCTCATAGAGCGACTGGCGCTGCTCTCTGATGCTTTTTCCCGGTGAGATTCCGAACAGATGCTTGTAGTCTCGGTTAAATTGCTGAGGGCTTTGATAGCCCACGGCGTAGGCCGCGGAATTTACGTCCCCTTCTCCCTTGAGCATAAACTGCTGCGCTTCGTACAGACGCAGCCGTTTCTGATACTGGAGCGGCGACAGCGATGTGAAGCTTTTGAAGTGCCGGTGAAACGTTGTCGGCGCCATACCGGCAACGGAAGCCATCTGCTCAACAGAAACGGATTCCCTGAAGTTGGCTCGCAGCCATTGAATGGACTTTCGGATGCGCTGGCCAACGGTGCTCGGAGCATACAACGCGCGCAGGCAGGCGCCCGAGCTGCTCGAAAGCGCGAGGTAATGAATGTCGCGAATCAGGATCGGCGCTCTGGCCTTGATCTGCTCGGGATGATCAAGAAGCTTCAAGAGCCGCTCGAAGTCTTCGAGCAATTCCTGCGTGGGCTTTTCGACGTTAAAGACATCGCGCACACCGTCCTGCGGCGGGTCTTCTTCCAGAAGGAAATCCGCGATTGTGGCGGGATTCAAACGCAGCGACAGTGATACAAACGGGTTTGAAGGCTTGACGCCGACCAACTCGTAGGACGTGGGCATATCGACCGAAGTGACGATCATCGACCCCGTTCCGTAGCGGTAGCTCTTGTCGCCTATCACGAGGTTTTTCGTGCCTTGGAGGATCAGTCCGACAGAGAGCACGTAAAAGCAGTTGGAGACAGTCTGCGCCTGCTCAACGTAGGACAGATGCAATCCCGGAATTTGATCGACGGGCGTGTCGCCTTTGACGGCATTGCGCACGCGCTCGATCAGCCGTTCCCGAAGTGCTTTGACTTCCGGTTCTTCGACGGTGTCAATTGCGTTGAAAATTTTGGTCGTGTCGCCTGTCATTGTCCACCTGCACACGAGGAAAAGCGAAATGCAGCCGCTGAGCTCCTGAGGGAGAAGCTTTTTTGACGATCAGCGGCCGCTGTTTCGCTTTGGTTCTCTATTTTGACAAAGTTCGCGCAAATTGGCTCACGCTTCGTCCGTACCGTCACCGATCGGTCTCTGACCGGGTTTCTTATCCAACACTCGTACGATTTCGTATTGCCCCGTGCCCATGCCGAGTTCCTTCATGGCCGAAAGTTGGCGGAGCCCCTCACGCGACTCAATGCGCTTGACGAGCGAATGGTTCATGAACTTGGGCATCGCGTAGACGATGTCAATCGACGCTTGGTCGATGGCAACCAAATCGGTCGAAGCCAAAATCCCCAGGTCCGGCATCGTCGGTTCGCTTGCGGCAACGCCCGCGCAGTCGCAGTCAACCGACATATTACGCAGCACGTTCAGGTAAACGATTCGTTTCCCGAAGTGCTCCGTAATGCCCTTGCCGGCGTCGGCCATGTGTTCCATGAAGGCTGCACCTGTCGTCCAGCTCCCGTCGGCTTTTACCGCATGCACTTCCGCTTTGCCGTGTGCGCCCGAAGCGCACCCGATGGCGATGTTCTTGAGCGAACCGCCGAAGCCGCCCATGCCGTGTCCCTTAAAGTGAGTCAGCACCACCATGGAGTCGTAGTTAAAGAAGTGCTTGCCGACATGGAACTGTTTCAGATGCATGCCGCCTCTGACGGGAAGCAGCGTGTCACCCTCTTCATCCAAGATGTCAACCGGACAGAAGTTCCAACCGTTTTGCGCGAGAACACGACGATGGCCTTCGCTTGTCTGACGCGGGCTCTTGTAGAGAACATTGGACTCGACAATCCTGCTTTGCGGTACGGCGCGCTGGAACTGCTTGATCCATTCGCGCGGCAGAATGTTAGGTCCGCCCGGTTCGCCCGTGTGAAGTTTCAGAGCGACACGGCCTGTGATGTCCTTATTGATCAGTTGGTACAGACGCAACAGAGCATCGCCCGAGAGTTCCGGCGTCCAGTAGACGATCGGCTTTTTGGGCGCGGCGGCGCTTGAAATCGGTGACGTGGCCATCAGGCCTGCGGCGGCGATGGCGCTTGAGATCAGTTCGCGGCGTGTGAGCTCGAGCATGATGAACTCCTTGGCAAAAGATATTTCCTCACGAGCATCCTCGCACTTGCCTTGGTCAAATCTTTGCCGCTTGATTTCTGATTTTTGCCTAAAACTGCCGATGACGGTTTTCCTCAGGTAATTGGCCGTCCGTTAACGATTCAGCACCTTCGAGGCAGAAAAAGGCAAAAGATCGGTTTGTTTTGCCGTAGCTGAGTTCCCATCTCCTGGCCGAGAATGATCGGCATCGGAAACACTTCGGCGGCGGAATTGCTTGTTCTTCTGTCTGCCGCCTTCGGAGAAAACAAATGTCTAGGATTCCAAACGTCTCGCTTTCCAACGGCGTACTGATGCCGGCCGCCGTTTTCGGTGTGTACCAAATTCGCGACCTCAAGGAATGCCAGAAAGCCGTAGAAGATGCGATTGCTGCCGGATACCGTGCCATTGACACCGCCGCTTCTTACGGCAATGAAGCTGCCGTCGGTCACGCCATCAAGGCTTGCGGGTTGGATCGTCGAGAACTTTTCATCACAACCAAGCTTTGGGTGGAGGATGCAAGCGAAGAAGGTGCGCGCCGAGCCATTGACCGCTCTCTCGACTTGCTCGGTCTCGATTACCTCGACCTTTATCTGATTCACCAACCGGTGGGTGACGTTTACGGCGCCTGGCGCACGATGCAAAGCTTCTACCAGAACAAGATTCTTCGAGCCATCGGCGTGAGCAATTTCGCATCGGATCGTTTCATTGATTTTGCGCATCACAATGCCATTTGCCCCCATGTCAATCAGATTGAGATCAATCCCTTCTGTCAACAGCAGGAAGCTCTTCCGATTCTGAATAAGTTTGGTACGACGCCTGTGGCCTGGGCACCCTTTGCCGAGGGCAAAAACAATTTGTTCACGCATCCGACGCTTGAGAGCATTGCTCTTCGTTATGAACGCACGGTGGGCCAGATCGTGTTGCGTTACGTCCACCAACTTGGCGCTGTTGTCATTGCCAAAACCGTTCGTCCCGAACGCATGGTCGAGAACCTCAACATTTTTGATTTCGAGCTTGAAGAGGACGACATGAAAGGCATTGCGGCATTGGATACCAACACCAGTCAGTTCTTTTCGCACCGTGATCCGAAGATCATCGAGTGGATGTGCTCTCGTCACATAGAGCACTGATGAAAACCGAAACGGCAGGAATTGGCAAAAACGAGCGGACTTTCGGCAAAAGAACGACCGGGCCGCTCAATACGATTTCTCCTGTCAAAAACTCATTTTGGTGGACATGGAAATGAAACAACGCATTCTCGGACAAAGCGGCATCACGGTTTCGGAAATCGGCCTGGGCTGCATGAGCATGAACTTCGGCTACGGTCGTCCGTCGCCCGAAAAGGACATGATCGAGCTCATCCATAAGGCAGTGGATATGGGCGTGACGCTTTTCGACACCGCCGAAAGCTACGGTCCATACATCAACGAAGAGCTCGTCGGAAAGGCGCTCGACGGTTTGCGCGATAAAGTCAGCATCGCCACAAAATGCGGCATCGCCTTTGCTGCCGACGGCAATCTGATTTTGGACGCACGAGCCGAGACTCTGAGAAAGTCGCTCGAAGGATCGTTAAAGCGTCTTCGAACCGACTACGTGGACATTTATTATCTGCACCGCGTCGATCCGAAGGTGCCTGTGGAAGACGTAGCCGAGACCATGGGCAAGTTCATTGCCGAGGGCAAGATCCGCGGCTGGGGACTCTCAGAGGTCGGCCCCAAGACGATTGAGCGTGCACTGGCTGTTTGCCCGCTTGCAGCGGTTGAAAACGAATTTTCGATGATCTTCCGCGAGTCCGAAGAAAACGGTGTCTTCGATGTCCTCGAAAAGCACAACATCGGATTCGTTCCCTACAGTCCGCTGGGGCGCGGATTCCTGACCGGAACGATCAAGCCCAACGAAAAGCTCGTGGAAACGGACTTCCGACGCAATCTGCCGTTGTTCTATCCTGAAAATATCAAGGCTCACCAAGGCATCATTGATTTCATCCGCAATATGGCTACGGCCAAGAACGCAACGCCATCTCAGATTGCTCTGGCTTGGGTGTTGGCGCGCCGTCAGTGGATCGTGCCGATTCCGGGAACTACGAAACTGCATCGTCTGGAAGAAAACGTCGGAGCTGCCGATGTGGTCTTCACGGACGAGGAAATGACCGAGCTCAACCGCATGCTCGACGCTTTGCCCATTCAATGCGACCGCTACAACAGTCGTTTTACCGACGCAACGGTTGACTGAGTGAGTGACATCCATCCCAAGAGTTTGACCATGGTGCATAACCTTGGCTCCAGGCGGCAGCTTCTGACGTTCCTTGCTGCCGCCTCTTTTTCTTCTTTTGGCCCCATGTCCATTGCTCGTGATATTGCGAACGGTACCTTCACGCCGCAGTCAACCGTCGGCGACGTGCTCGACGAGCCGCTGTTCTTTGGTCTCGGGACGAATACGGCAGCCGAAGGTTGGGTGGACCGTGCTGCAAGCTTCTTTAGGCATCAGGTCGAGAAAAACTGATGTAAAGATTGTACAAAGTATATGGGCGAGAATGAGACTGCTTTGCATGATGACGCAAAGCCCGCAAGCACAACACTCACGGGCTTTGGTTTTGTTCAACGAAAGGATCTTAAGTCCGTTCCTTTGACCGGTTACGGCTCCCCTTCTCCCTTCTTTTCTTCCTGACCGACGCGTCCCGGCTGAGCGGCGTACCAGTTGGCCAGCTGCTCGATTTCGGCGTCCGTGAGCTTGCGACTGAAGACGCGCATTTCTCCGAGCATGTCGGACTGTCGGGCACCCGAGCGGTAGTCCTTGAGTGCGGCGGCAAGTACAGTCGCTTGCTGACCGTGGAGCACCGGCACCAGTCCGTTGTTGTTGCCGCGGGCATCAATGCCGTGACAAGCAGCGCACGGGGTGATGTAGCGCGAGGCGTCGCCCGAATTGACAAGTTCCGGTGCGGGTGTGGTCGGCGCCGCTTTCTTGGCGTTGCGTCCCGGAAGGTATTCGTAAAGCGCCGCCACGTCGGCAATCTGCTGATCGGTGAGCTTGGCGGCGGCCGCCGACATCAGGTCGGACGCGGGCGTTCCCTTGCGCCGACCGTCGCGATAGTCTAAAAGAGCCTTGACGGTGACGGCATAAGGTTGGCCTGCCACATCCGGCCAGTTGGGCGTATCGGCAATGCCTTCCTTGCCGTGACAGCTTGCGCAGAACTGCTTGCTGTGCACGGCAAAGCCGTTCATGACTTCGGCTTTGGGCATGGCCGCTAATACTCGCTGCCACTCCTCGGGCGAAAGCGCTGTCTTTTGTTTGACTACGGGGGCCGGCGCCTGTACTGCGACGTCTGCCGTCACTGTCGAATTTTTCGCGCCTGCCTGCTCGGAGATCACCGGGCTGCCTTCTGCGGCAACGGCTGCGGCGGCTGCCGCAAGAAGACCGGCTGCGGCAAGATATTTCAAAGTCTTCATCGTGTGTTCTCCTAACCGAATGCGTCGGCCGTGATGCTGCGCATCCAGGCTCTCAAGTAGCGTGAGGCGACCATGCGTTCTTCACGCGAGGCGCTGAGATCCTGATAGCGCGCCCTTGTGTTGGTGCGAGCGATCTTGCCGTCGACGATTCGGAACGTGTCGGCCACGAAAAGCCCCCAGTCGTCGCCTGCAAGCGCATAACAGGTGTTGGACCACGCCGGTTCCGGAATGCCGGTCTGCGTGACCTTGCCGATGAGAGCACGTACGCAGACCTTTGCCTGCGTGTTGGCCGAATATCCGGACTTGGGCATGGCGTCGGCAATCGAGGCGTCGCCCAACACATATACGTCGGGAATTTTTGTCGACTCGAAGGTACGGCGATCAATCGGACAGAACCCGGAGTCATTCGTGAGCCCAAAGGTTCGCGCTACATTGGCCGCACGCATCGGCGGAACGATATTCAAGACGTCCGCCTTGATCTTTCCGCCTTCAGCCGTGACGGTTCGGGTAGCGGGATCAATGGAAAGCGGCTTTCCGCCGTCCTTTTGACGAATCCACTTGAGCCTGCAGTCGGCTGTGGGCTCGACCATGAATTTTTCAAGCTTGTCGTAGTAAGGCTGAGGCGGTCGGAAGCCGTAGAGATGGTTCCAGCCGAGAATCATCGTCTCGTCGGTCACGAAGTCGTTTTTCGGGTCGACGATCACGACGCGGCTGCGCGGTTTGTAGTGACCGAGCCATTCGGTCATCAGAGCGCTGCGCTCGTATGGCCCCGGCGGGCAGCGGTACGGATTCGGGGGCGCAACGAGCACAACGGTACCGCCGTCGGGCATGGCAAGAAGCTGTCGGCGCAGGATCTCGGTCTGTACGCCCGCAATCCAGCCCGAGGGAATCGTGCTGTTGGCAAGTTGGGCGCTGTAGCCTTCAATCTTGTCGTAGAGCAGCTCGACACCGGGCGAGACGATCAGAGAGTCGTAGCCGAACTTTTGCACCGAACCGTTGACGGTGGCGGCGACTTCCTTTCTCACGGGGTCAAGCGCTTGCGCCACACCCTGCACGATCTTGACGCCGTGCGCGCGTAGACCCTCATAGCTTACTGTGAGGTCGGCCATCGAAACCGCACCGGTGAGGTGTTCGGAACTGCCGTAGTGACGGATGAACACGGGATTTCGTTCGATGATGGTGACGTCGGCGTCGGGCTGCCACATCTTCAGATAACGCGCTGCCGTTGCGCCGCCCACCCCGGCGCCTACGATGAGAACGCGGTGTTTGGCAAGGCTCTTGACATTGGCTAGAGCGCCTGAGGCAGGCAGCATCGAGACAGCGGCAAAGCCAGCTGCCGTCGCCAGAAGTCGGCGGCGAGTGTAGAGCGAGGTCGCGCTGCGGCCCGCAAGGCCTTTGGTGTTAAAGGTATCAAACATCACGGTGTCTCCCCTTTGCTCGGTTGTTCGGGTGCAGACTTGCCCTCAGGTTTCTTTGGTAAAGCGGCAAAGAACGCGGCCATGCGCTCGAGTTCGGCATCGTTGTAACCGTCGGCAATGTGACTCATGATGGAGCTCGGACGGTCTTTGGAGCGGAATCGTTTCATCTCCCGCACAAAGACTTGGTGGTCCATGCCGGCCAGTCCCGGAAACGCCGAGTCGTTGGAGTAGCCGTAGGTGCCGTGACAGGCCGCGCAGGTGTGCGCAAAGGTTGCGCCCGACGGTTCTTTGGTGGAATCTTCCGGTTTGTCGGCGGCGTAGGCGACCGAGACAAGGAGCACGGAGGCCGCCGCAACAGTCAGATACTTCAGCTGTTTGGTTTGCATCGTGTCGTCTCCCTTATTGCAAAACAACCGCGAAGCCGACCACGAAGTAGCCGACGATCCAAAGGCCCAGCAATGCACTGGCCCAGAAGCCCAGACGTTCCAGACCGGCTGACGGGGTCCAGACGGCGCCGGGTTGCCCTGCCGTCGCAAGTCCCGCTTTCCAGGCTGAAATGAAGATGTACGCCAGAGCCGTTCCGCCCACCAGAAGGAACGTCACAAAGAAGATGGCAAGACTCGGAACGTCCCAATGCACGGCCAGATTCATCGGGTTGAAGCCGGCAGATTCAAGGAGCGTGCCCACGCGCAGCGCTTCACGTACGGCGGCAAGCAACACCGTCATGACAATCGTCATCACAAAAGCCATGTAGTTGCAGGTCGTGCACAGACGCCGGCGCTTCTGGATGAACGGCATTGCCACGAAGAAGAGTGCACCGATCAGTCCAACATAGGGCCAGGCCGACAACAGGAACCAGGACTGCTCGGAAGGCAGGCATGCCATCCAGACGATGCCCAACAGCACCACGAGAATGCCACCCGTGCGGCCCACGCCGAAGGCGACCTTTTCCAAGAAGTCGGAATACAGCCCGTCTTCCATGGTCTGGTGCGATTTGGAAAGCACCCAGCGGCGCATGCCGTAGATCCAGGCGGCAGTAACAGGCAGCGACAAGGCAAAGAAAAAGAGCAGTCTTGGGATCAGTACGTAATGCAGACCGCGGCCGGACGTGTCGACCTGACCTTCGGGCGCATACCACTCAAGCCAGTGCGTCGGAAAGAGCGCCTGATTTGAGAGAACGTGCATGAGTGTGCCGCAGGCAAGAAAAAGCACCAGAGCGACGGCAAGCCACAGTACGGCTCCTCGGCCGTTATTCTCCCCTCCTTGCGTGTGAAGGATCGAGTGAACGCGGTAAAGCGCGAGATAACCGATCATCAGCAAGCCCAGGAACACCAGAGTCCAGACGGCCGAGAGCATGCTGGAGGCGTACCAGAACGGGTCGAAGATGACCTGCACGAAAAGAAGCGGCGCAACGCCCAGAACAATTGCGGCTCCCGTGGCGGCTTTGGCCGTAAAGGCCATGGTCGAACCCAGACGCAGCCAATAGTCGGTTGCCTTGTAGCGGGCAAAGAGCGCCAGACCGGTGCTGCCGAGCAGAATCGACACGGCAGCGATGTGAAGCGCAAAGGTCACGACGCCCAACACCAGAAAGATGGCCGGATGCGAGGGCGCGCCCGCGGGGTCGGCCAGAGCTGCGGTCATGGCGGCAGCGGCAGTCGTCAGATTTTCATTCATGATTACTTACCTCCCACGGAGTCCTTCGGAAAGCCTTTGACGGCGTAATTCGCGGCCCGTTGCGGATCGGTTTTCTGAACGGCGATGATTTCGGCGAGGAATTCGCTCATCACGTCGCGATCGAGTTCAGGCAGGGGCAGCGGTGGCATATAGACGATGTGGCCGCGGTAGAGCCCTGCCGAGAGCCAGTCCTTGATGCCGGCAGCGTCGGCCTCTGCCGGGAAGTACTTGGCGATCGGTCGGATGCCGGTGTCAGTGAGCGAATGGCAGCTCGAGCAGGCGGCAATCGAAATCAGGCGGCCTGCTTCCAGACGCTCCCACTTGCTTTCGGGTTTGCGAAGGTTCTCCGGTATAAACGGGTGCGTTGCAAGGAACCCGTTTTTGGAGAGAACCGGCAATTCGCTCTTAACTTCCAGTGCCGGTACGTCGCGTCCGATGATCTGGTTGGCATAGACAAAGCGGCCGGCCACCCAGGGCTTGCGAACGATTTCACGGGCCGTCTCACTCGGTGCAAGTCCCAGCACGAGGATAACGAGCGTGGCGGCGACGGTCAGCGGAAGATTCATGACGGACGGTCGCCAGGCGGTGAGCGCAAAGTACACGAGTGTGACCGCGAGGGCTGCCCACATCATCGCGGCAAAACTTTCGGGCATGCGCGTAGCCGAAACGATGGTGGCGTCCGACGTCAAAGTCGAGGCAAACCAGTAGAGGCTCGCAGTACCCAACACGGCGCCCATAGCGCCCAGACCAGAGAGCGTGCGCGCGATGTAGCTCTTTTCTGCCGGATCCGCGGTCTTGGCTGCTGCAAAGCCGCCCACGACGCCGGTGATGGTGAGCATGAAGAAGAACCGGGCCGAGAGCTGCGCGAACATCGATTCTCCGAAGAAGGCCGAGAGCACGCCGCCCGTCTGGTACCACGAATCCTGACCGGGCCAGAGCATGAACGAGAGAATGCCCACGATGATGAGAAGCGTGCCGACGCTCGAGAGGGCAAAGATCGTGCAGTAGCGCAGATAGGTTTTGATGGGCACGCGGCCTGCGAGGTACACGAGCAGATAGACGCCGGCGACTTCGATCAGGAAGAACACCCATTCGGTGGCCCAGAGCCAGACGAAGTTGTGAATCAGCGCCGAAATGCCGCGGGGATTGGCGATTGTGGCGGCAAACCAGATGCCGGGGCCGGTGACGGAGCCGAGCACGTAGCTGAAGATCAGCAGGAAGGCGCCGTATTTGCGGATAAAGTCAAGATGCCGGGGCTGGTTGGCCGTCACCGCACGTCGTGCAAGCCACGCAAAGACAAGCGCGGCACCGACCGAAGCGTGCGAAAACAGCACGTGGATCGTGGCGATGAAGCCGATCACCCATCCCGCACCGATGCCGGGCTCAAGCCAGGCCGGGTAGAGTCCGAGGAACTCGTTCATGGGGGCTCTCCTAGTGGAAAAAACAAAAAGCTTTTGACTCCGACGAATGCTCTCTTGTGAGAGCCTTTCGCCAAGGTTTGAGCCATTGTTAACGTTCGTTTCCTTTCTGTCTCTCCCTCTGTGGAACGGCTCCCGAATCTCTTCCCTAATCCGTTATGCGGAGTCGCTCTACTTCTTTTGCCGATAAAAACGATTCTCGTTTCCCTCCTCTTTCTTTTTTAATGCCCCGATTCGCCGAACTTTGCGCTCTATCCCGAAGGAGTACCCATCGTTGTTCTTTTTTTGATCATCGACTCAATAGATATTTTCTATGCGGGGCACTCATAAATTGATGAGTATGGCGCCGATCGGCCAATCTGAAGCATCCCTTAAGATGCTTTCCGTTATTTGAGTAACTCATTGTTTTGTAAGTGTATTGCCCAACATTCCAACGTTCTGTAGATTGACGGAAAACAACTTCACGACGATCGAGTTTGTCTATGTCCGAATATCTTGCTCAGAAGCATGCCTTGTACGCGCAAGTGGGGCGCTTGAGCCGCGCGTTAGGTCAGCAGACGCGTCTGGAGATCATCGAGATCCTGGCGCAGGCTCCTAGAAGCGTCGAGACGATTGCCTCCCTTTTGCAGACCGACATCAGAAGCGTGAGCCAGCATCTTCAGGTGTTGGTCGAATGCGGTCTTTTGACGGTCGAGCGCAAAGGGCGTTTCCGTTGGTACGCCGTGCGCTGTCAGGAAGTCTTGCAACTGGCGGTGCTGCTTCGCACGACGGCCGAGACACTTCTTGGGGCTCCGCAAACGGACGTCAAGGATGAACTCTCGCTGTCCGAAGGTCTGTCGCTTGCACAGCAGGGAAAGCTTCAGCTCATTGACGTGCGTCCGCTCGAAGAGTTCCAAAGCGGACATCTGGCCGGCGCCCTGAGCATGCCACTGGCAAGTCTTTCCGAGACCATTACAAAACTGGACTCGGAAACTCCCGCTGCCGCCTACTGCCGCAGTCCCTACTGCTTTCTGGCGCGTCAGGCTCAGGAAATCTTTGCCAAACACGGTAAGACGCTTTATGTGCTCTCCGACGGCGTACAGGACTGGAAGGCTTCGTCGCCCGAGTTGTTGACCGTTTCAACCGATTCTGAGGAAAGTTAACGATGCACTTTGTCAAAACAATGGCCCCGGGATGGTTTGCCTCCGTCATGGGAACGTCGGTGGCCAGCCTTGCCGCTCAGCTTCTTTTTGCGGGAACCGCAGCGGTGTGGATTGCCGACGCTCTTCACTACACAGCGATTGCGATGCTGTTGGTGCTCGGCTTCGCCGCCGTGCTTCGCATTCTCATCTACCCTCGCGCGGTCTTTGAAACGATCTCGCACCCCGTCGAGGGAAGTTTCTACGCGACCTTCCCTATCGCGTTATTGGTTATGGCAGGTCAATGGAGCATGCGCGGCATTGATCCCAATTGGGTCGCTTTGCTGTGGTGGACCGGCGCCATCGGCACCTTTGCCGCAAGCTACTTGATTCTCTTTCGGCTTTTTACGCTTGATCGCCTGAAGCTTCAGATGGTCACGCCCGCGCATTTCATCCCGGCGGTGGGTCTCGTGGTGATTCCGGTGGCCGGTGCCGGCCTCGCAGCTCAGGCGCAAGGCCTGATGCGCGAGGTATATTTCGGCGTCAACATGCTCGGCATGGGTGCAGGGTTCTTCATGTACATCGCACTGGTGGCCATCACTATGGCACGCCATTTCCTGATGCCCGCCATCGAAGGCAAGATGACTCCGACGCTGTGGGTACATCTGGCTCCTCTCGGTGTGATTCCGCTGAGTCTTTTGTCGCTTTTGCACGCCGCAGGTAACGAAGCCGCGATGAGCTACGGCTTGTTGGTCGCGATGGGCTTTATGGGGGCCTCGCTTTGGTGGCTTCTTTTGGCTTTGGCCATGACCGTTCGCAACGCGCTGCAAGGCAAATTGCCCTTTGCGCTTTCCTGGTGGGCGTTCGTCTTTCCGATCGGCGCGATGACCGTGTTGAGCATTCGACTTTCGAGCCTTGCGAACCTAGAACTTCTCGGCATGATTGCCTATTGTCTGATGGCTCTGCTCTTGACCGTCTGGTTCGCGGCAGCCGTCGGTACACTCCTGGGGTTATTCCGAGGCGGTGTGATTCCGCCCAAAACGGCGACCGCTCAATCGCACTGACAATAGAAAATGCCGGCAAAGCTAAAAAGCTCGCCGGCATTTTTTTAACTTCCGGTGGTGCTCAGAGCACTACGACTTCGTGTTCTCTTCCGTCCAACGGTGGAAAATCGTTGCGACGATCGGGCCGGAAATGTTGTGCCAGAAGCTGAAGATGGCTGAAGGCAGAGCGGCTAGCGGCATCGTGGCAAAGTGTACGGTCGCAAGCGCCACGCCAAGGCCCGAGTTCTGCATGCCGACTTCGATGGCCAAGCATTTTCTCTTGGCCAGATTCATCTTAAAGAGCTTGGCGGCGAGATAACCCACTACGTAGCCCAGACCGTTGTGAAGAACAACCACGGCAAACACCAGCGGACCGCTCTTGGCGATATTGGGCTGGCTGACGGCAACGACGGCCATCACAATCAGAACAATCGACACCACGGAAATGAGCGGCAGGCAGGTTGCGGCCACGGCCACGCGGTCCTGTCCGAGAATCGTATGAATCGCCACGCCGATGGCAATCGGAATCAGAACGATCTGGCAGATTGACCAGAACATGCCCAGCGGGTCGATTTCAATCCACTGATGTGCAAAGAGCCAAATCAGAGCCGGGGTTACGATGGGCGCCAGAAGCGTCGTGCAGCTGGTGATGGTAACCGACAGCGCCGTATCGCCGCGCGCCAGGAAGGTCATGACGTTGGAAGAGGTTCCGCCCGGGCAGCAGCCAACGAGGATCACGCCTACGGCGATTTCGGCCGGCAGCTGCAGCACGATGCAAAGCAGATAAGCAAGCGTCGGCATGATGATGAACTGGGCGAGGATGCCGATCAACACATCCATGGGTTTTGAGAGCACCAGTTTGAAGTCATTGACCGAAAGGGTCAGACCCATGCCGAACATCACCAAACCCAAAAGCGGAGAAATCCAACCGGCCAGCGGTTTAAATGGATCGGGTGCGGCGTAGGCGATTGCCGCAAAGACAAGCACCCACAGTGCAAATGTTTTATTGACAAATTGGCTTAAGGCGGCAAGCGCTTTCATATTTTTATCTCCCGTTGTCTTTTCAAGCTTTCATTGTTCTATGTGTTCGCTTGATGCTTATTCTCGGCTCATAGCCTATCTTGACGATTTTAGGAGCGGCTATTTCACTTGTCTTGAGGCAAATGCCCTAGACCGTTTGCCTTATGACCAGCGATAAGAGCGAAAAAGAAACCGGCTCGAACTCTCGAGGAAATTTCTCTTTGAGTTCTTGCCGGTTTTCGGAACGCTCGCCGTAACGGCGAGCGAGTGCCGATTTTGCGTTACTTCATCTTCACGACATTGGTACCTGCCGCGCGGCCGAACGTCATGATGTCGGCAATGGCGTTGCCGCCAAGACGGTTGGAGCCGTGAATGCCGCCCGTGACTTCACCGGCAGCGTACAGACCCGGAATGACCTTGCCGTTGACGTCAATGACCTGAGCGTTGACGTTGATCTTGATGCCGCCCATCGTGTGGTGAACGGTCGGCACCTTCTTGCAGGCGTACCAGGGACCTTCCGTCAAGGTTGTGTCAGCCTTGTTGTTGGCCTGGAAGCCCAGCGGATCCTTCATCTCGCCCTTGACGATCTTGTTGTAGTTGTCGACGCTGGCCTTCAACTTGGCGGGATTCATGCCGGTCTTCTTGGCAAGTTCTTCAAGCGTGTTGGCTTCTACAACAGAGCCGAGAGCAACCATGTCGCGGATCGTGGCGCCGTTGGCGTCAACCCAGTCGCGGCTCGGATAGCGAACCTTGTTCACAACGACGTAGTACGTGCTCTTGGGCTGAGCAAAGATGGCTCCAGCGAGAACGTCGCGTGCTGCGCCTTCATTGACGAAGCGGTCGCCCTCAACGTTCACGAAGATGCGGTTGCGGCCGGACGTACGGATGTTTTCCATCAGGCCGGTACCCGGCGTGCCGCACGGGTGAATCTGGATGTCGTCCAGATTGATCAAGTCGGCGCCGTGCTTCTTGGCGATGATCAGACCGTCGCCCTGAGCGGCCTTCTGGATGTTGGTGCAGCCGATCGAGTTGTCAAGCTTGACGCTCTTCCAAACGCCCGTGTTGACTTCCTGGCGGAACTTGATGTTGGCACCGAAACCGCCCGTGGCGATCACGACGCCGTCCTTGGCGTTGAGGATTACCTTCTGGTCGAAGTGCTTGGCGGTCACGCCCGTGATGCGACCCTTATCCTGCAGAAGGTCGGTGGCGGCCGTATCCGTCAGAACTTGAATTGCGCCGTTCGTGTCCTTGATGACCTGTTCGAAGCTGCGGATGTAGGTGTTGCCGGACGGAGTGGCAGGATAGTGGCTGCGCTGCCAGAGAGCGCCCGTAGCCGTGCCGATCTCGTCCTTAAACTTCACGCCCATGCTTTCGAGCCATTCGACCGACTTCATGGAGTTCTGTGTCAAATACTTCACGAGTTCCGGATTGCCCTTGTTGTGGCCGCCCTTCATCGTCTGGTCATAGAACTTCTCGAAGCTGTCTTCAATGCCCTGCTTGCCTTGACGCTTCGGGTCAACGGCGTTCAGAGCACCTTCGGAAACGTTGGTCGAACCGCCGAGATAGCCGAGTTTTTCAATGACGATCACTTTCTTGGCACCGGCCTGATAAGCGGCAATGGCGGTTGCCAGACCGGAACCGCCGCCACCGATCACGACGACATCGGCGTCATAGGTCTTCGTGCCGGCAGGATGCTTTTCAACCTGCTCGCCGAGCTTGTCCATATCGCCGCCGGCCTGTTCCAAGCACTTTTCAACACCGCTCAAAACGGCAAAGCTCGAAATCGAAGCGCCGGTAATCGCATCCACACCCAGCGACTGGTACTTGATGATCTTGTCGGTCATCAGTTTCAGAGCAACCTGGCCAACACCAATCGTTTCAAGATTCTTGGAGGTGTCGATCTTTTCGATGCGGTTCTTGCTGACCGTGACCTTCACCGTGACCGGAGCATTGTGGCCGTTGACGGTAGCCGTGTAGGTACCGGGCTTGAACGTCGACGGAGCCGTCTTGGCCGGTTCGGCTGCTTGCAGAGCCGTTGCTGCGCCGGCAGCAAACATCGCAGTCAGACACGCCGCACAAACCTTGCGAATACTCATCTTTCCTCTCTCCTATCTGAAGTTGAGCAAACGAATCGAAATGTCTGAGGCGAACAAGAATCGTGCAGGTTTTTTGGGGAAGCCTTAAGCGATTCTTATGGGTCTCAATCAATTTGAGTCTACGCCTGAGTTTGAATTTTTGACGGAGAAAAAATAGGTAAAAACACTCAGGCAACAAGATGGTGTTTTGTTACGGTCTTGAATTGGCGCCGAACAGCAGAAAACCCGCCTCAACCGAAGTCGAAGCGGGTTTGAGCTAATCTATGTCTCTCTTTATATAAAGAGGATCAGATTAGAAGCGGTGACGCAGACCGACGATCACGGAGTATGCAGAGGGATCTGCATCAACTCCGGTGGTACCGCTAGCGGTCGTGGTTTCCCACTGATCCTGCATGTAGGACGCAACAGCATAAACGTCCGTGCGCTTGCTGAACGGATAGTCATAGCCAACGCTCACAACATAACGCTTGAAATCGAAGCTCTGGTTGCCAGTCTGGGCATCTTCGAAGCTGTCGGCAGATTCAGCGTCAACATAGCCGAGACCAAAGAGCGCCTTGCCACCCCAGAGAGGAGCGTCGCCGGACAAGGTGATGCCATAGCCCTTAACCTTCTCAGTTCTCCAACCAACGGAATCAAGGTCGGCCATGACACCGCCGAGGGAGGAAAGCTTCATTTCGTCAAAGTACTGGCCGCCGAGGTAGATTTTGACGACTTCGAAGTCATAGCTACCGCCCAAGGTAACGGTCAGACTGTCGTCGATAGAGTCAGGGTTAGTAACAGGAGCCGTACCGTTGCTGGCAGTAGCGTAGTTGATGGAATCAACGGCCAAGTAAGCGGCGAACGGACCGTTATTGTAAGTTGCACCGATGGCATAGAAACGATCGCTCGAGGATTCGTTTTCTTCGCTACCGTAATCTTCAACCGCATTGCCCATGCCGTATTGAGCGTACACCTTGAAGCATACGAAATCAGGCGTTTCGTAGGCGATCATTGCTTCTTATTCGTACGCTTGAGCGTGTAGTTGAGCTTTGACTCGATGCGCTTGAAGTCTTTGGTGAGCATCGTGAGCGTCTGATTCATCGGGTCATAAAGGAAATTGGCTTCGGGTTTGCCGTCGTCTCCCTCAAGTTGCCACACCGTGGCGTCCCCATCTTCCGTCGTACCGCGCTGGGTGAGGCGTTTGCCGATTGACTCAAACGTCACGTCCTTGCCCTTTTCCGCTTCCAGGTAGGTCATCGCAAGGTGATACGCTCCGTCGCCGCTATAAGACCGGTGGCGCACCGTGAGCTGATAGCGGATGCCGGGGCAGGAAGCTGCAGGCAGCACGCCTTCGAAGTATTCCTCTTCCCACGGACCGAGCGACGCGTCCACGTCAGATTTGGACTGCGAGGCAATGAGTTTCATGCGCTTTTCAATGGTCCAAACACCGTCTTTGTGACGCAGATTCTTGGTGTCGTCCTCTTCCACATTCCAAACGTAGCCGCCTTTGGGCAGTGACCGGCGCTGCAATGTCTCATGCTTCTTTCCGGCGTCTGAATACAGGTGCGCGAGCTTTCCGTCGGGACTGAAGAGCACGTAGAAGTCCGAAAACCGGGCGTCGACCGAGCCGATGCGAATCGCCTTGTCAAAGAGCGTGTATGCCGTGACCGTTTCGTTGGCCTTAAGGATCGGTTTTTCGGGAACAACCGTCTGCACGATCGGCATCAGTGCCGATTTCTCCATGACGGGCGGTGTAGTTTGTTGAGGTGCCGCACATCCGGCCAACACGACGCAACCGATCACTGCCAACGAAAGCTTCTTCATATTTTTTGACCCTCGACGAAAAACGCGGCAAGTTGGACTCGCCGCGTCAATACTGCATCAGACGTTTTCGTTCGTCTTGTCCGCACTCTTATTTCGCCCGAATGCCTTCCAGGCGAGCCAGACAACCGCAATCAATAGTGCAACCGTCAGTAAACCACCAAAGCCGTGGAACGGAAAACCGAAGTGCCCGAAACCGTGGTGCATGACATCGCCGAAACGCGTTAGCCAGTCGCAGCCGATTCCGAAGTGAAATCCGCCGGGGCCTCCCGGCAACAAAAACCAAACAATGGCGCCGATGGCCAGGGCGATTGCGAGAAATTTGGCGGGCAGCTGAATCAACAGAGCAACGAGACCTGCCAGAAGCAAGAGTTCGAAGAAAAAGTGCATGGTGAAATCCCGAAAGTATTTGCTGAGAACAATTATCACCTCAAATTGCGACAATAACTTCGAGCTTTACCTAACTTTGCCTTTCTTTGAGTTTCGTACAGTTATGGATGCCATGGAGAAACGATAGACAAAAAGAGCGCCGAGGTATTTGATTTGGAAACACCTATCGACGCTCTTCAAAATTGTCACTGGACTTGCTTTTGTTGTTCTGTGTTATAGCGAGATCCTACGATTGGAATGGCAGCCACTGTTTTTTCAAGTTCTTCCCACTCGGATTGCTCCAGCTTGAAGTCAAGCGAGCGCGGGTTTTCTTCGAAGTGCCACAGCTTGGTGGTTCCCGGAATCGGAACTATCCAGTCTTCCTTCTGCAGAAGCCAGGCCAGAGCCACCTGAGCGGCGGTCATGCCGCGGGTACGGCCGAAGGCCTGCAACGCCGCCACAATGCGGTAGTTGGCACGCATCGCTTCCGGCGTAAAGCGCGGCATGGCAAAACAGACATCTGGCAGAAATATCTTCTCGGACAAGCCTATCACAGCGCTAGCCTGCAGATTATCCCGGTGTTAGACTGATTTCGTTACACGTTTCGTTCTGTATCGAAATGGATTTCAATACTCTGTTGGTTGTTTGTCCGCTGGTCTTTCTTGGCGGCTTTGTCGACGCCGTCGGTGGCGGCGGCGCTCTGATTGCCGTGCCTGCCTATCTACTGGCAGGCATCCCGCCGCATATGGCAATCGGTACCAACAAACTCTCAAGCTGCATGGGCAAGGCCGCGTCAATCTTCAAGCTCGCCCGCAGCGGTTTTGTGGATTGGAAGCTAGCCCCTCTTCCCGTTTTGGTTTCCTTCGTCGGCAGTTACGCGGGCGCGTCCATTGCTCTCAACCTTCCGCCGGAAGTCTTTGAGATCATTCTGCTTGCGCTTCTTCCGATCGTGGCCGCGATCGTCCTTCGCAAGCGCAAGCACGAATCAGAACACGTTGACATGCCTTACGCAAAGCGCGTTGGCATCCTCTCTTCCTGCGCGTTCGTCTGCAACGCTTACGATGGGTTCTATGGGCCGGGTTCGGGGACGTTCCTTCTCGTGTCTTTTTCCACATTCGGCGGCTTGGATGTGCGCGAAGCTTCCGGTCAAACAAAGGTCGTTAACATTGCCGGAGCCGGTGCAGCGCTGGTGACTTTCGCTCTGGCAGGACAAGTCGACTGGCACCTCGGATTGATTGCCGGTCTCTTCGGAATTGCCGGGCATTATCTGGGTGCAACGCTCGTTGTTAAAAACGGTACTGCAATCGTTCGGCCCATCATTCTCATCGTGCTGCTTGCTCTTTTTGCCAAGACGCTTTGGCAATACTTCGTATAAAAGGACCACTTTCACAGAAGGTAGATCTTAGTGTATCGAGTTTGATTTGCATCAAAGATTTACACGGTTTTCCTTCGGATTCCGTAAATATTTACACGGAATCCGAACATAGCGCGTGATTTAGCCGTCTAGAAGCCGTTTTGCTGTCATGGTTGCTTCGTGATGTCAATTCCGAAGAATTGCACCGAAATCTTGCCCAGTTCACCTGAGGTTCGCAGTTCTGCGATGGTGTCGTTGACAACCTTTCTGAGCGACTCAGTCTGCGGCGATTTCTTCAGAGGAATGCCGATTTCGCCAGCCTGCGGCGTATAGAGCGCAATTTTGATCTTGGCATCCGGATGAGCCTTGGTGTAGTCCAGGTAGGTCACTTCCGAGTTGAGCGTCGCGTCGATGCGCCTGGAGCGTAAAAGCTCAAACGTCTGGTTGAGATCGTCCACACCGATCACCTTGGCTCCCGCTTCTTCAGCAGCCAGAGCATAGGTGCTTGAAATGGTGTTGGCCGTCGTTTTGCCCTTGAGATCCTGCATAGTCTTGATGTCGGCGCGATCGTCGTTGACAATCACCGCGACGCGGTCATAGGCGTAAGGATCCGAGAAGCTGTATGCCTGACTGCGTTCCTTGGTGATGCCCACGCCGTTGATCATCAGGTCATAACGTCCCGCGTCAAGCCCCGCGAGCAGTCCGTCCCATTTGCCTTCGACAAACTGAGCCTTGACGCCGATCTTTTGGGCGATTCTCTCGCCGATGGCCACGTCAAAACCGGTGAGTTTGCCGTCTTTATCGTGATAGGTCCACGGAGACCAAGTTCCTTCCATGGCAATTGTGATCGAGCCGCGTGACTTGATCGTTTCCAGTAAATCCTGCGTTTGTGCTTGAGCTGTTTTTGCCGCAGGCTCAGGCTTAGCGTCTTCTCCGCACCCTGTCAGTGTCACCGACAATAAAACTGTGGATGCGAGCATCGTCAGTGTTTTGAGGTTTCTTGTCATACGTTTTTTCCTTGTCCAGATCGATTGTTTGCTTGGTGCTCAGGCAAGCGTTTCCAAAAATTCTTTTGTGCGGAGTTCTTTCGGGTTCCCAAAGATCGTCTGTGCGTCTCCTGCTTCCACCACATGCCCGGCTTCCATAAAGACAACTTTGTTGGCGACGCCTTTGGCAAAGGAGAGTTCGTGCGTGACGACGACCATCGTGAGTCCCTGTTGAGCAAGCTCCCTCAGAATCGAAAGAACATCGCGCGTAAGTTCCGGGTCAAGAGCGGATGTGGGCTCATCGAAGTAAATGATGTCCGGATCGCCTGCGAGCGCTCGTGCGATGGCCACGCGCTGTTGTTGACCTCCCGAGAGCTCACTCGGATAGGCGTTTTCGCGGTGTGTCAGGGAAAAGCGAGCCAGCAGCTCATGCGCCTTAGCCTGCGCCAGTTCCTTTTTGATTCCTCTTCCGATGATCAGTCCTTCGGTGATGTTTTCAAGCGCCGTCTTGTTCAGAAAGAGGTTGTAGTTTTGAAACACGAAACCCGTGCGCTTGCGGATCCTCAGAACGTTGTTGCGGGAGATCTTGGCCAGGTCAAACGTTTCGTCCGCAAAGGTCAACCGACCGCCGTCGGCTTTTTCCAGGAAATTCAGGCAACGTAAAAGCGTGGTCTTTCCCGATCCGCTCGGCCCGATGATCGCGACCACGTCTCCCTTCTCGATCTCCAGGTCAATGCCATGCAATACGGGTGTGCCTGAAAAGGTCTTGCGCAGATTTTCAACACTCAACAGCATGCGATGTTCCTTTGTCTCAGCGGGAGACATAGGTTCTCAGGCGCTTCTCGCCGTAACTCTGAAGGCGCGTGAGGACCGTGCAGAAAATGAGGTAAATCAAGCCGACTTCGACATAGAGCAACAAAGGTTCGTAAGTGCGTGCCACGATGCGCTGCGTTGTCATGAACATTTCCGTGACGGTGATGTTGGCCGCAAGCGATGTGTCCTTCACCATGGCAATGAGCGAATTGCCAAGCGTCGGGAAAGCCGTTCGAAAAGCCTGGGGCAACACGATTCGGGCGATCGTCTGCAGATAGCTCATGCCGCTGCACAGGCCTGCTTCAAGCTGCCCGGCGGGAACAGATTCGAGTGCCGCACGGATGGTTTCGGCGCAGTAGGCACCCTCGTTGACGGCAAAGACGACTACCGCGGCGACGAACGGATTGATCAGCACTCCTGCGTGGGGCAGACCGTAGAAGACGACGAAGAGCTGCACCAGAAGCGGCGTACCGCGTGTGACCCAGATATAAAGGCGCGCGAGATCCTTCAGTACAGGCACGTGTGCGTACTGGATGAGCGCCACCACAACCGCGATGGCGAGCGCTCCTGAAAAGGCGATCGCCGTAAGCGGAACGGTTACGGTCAAACCCGGCAGCAGAATTTGCCAGAAAGAATCGACAAAAAGATCGAATAGTGCAGTGTCCATTGTCAGTTCGTAAATCCGTTGAGCAGCAAAGTTGCATGCGTTTGCTGCCGACACCCGCACTTTAGGCAGTTACCACTGCCGCACTGTCATTTGAGTTTTGTTTTGAGACAAACGGACAAATAAAAGATATTGCGACGAGTGTCACACGGCCAAAGGCCCCTTGAATTGGAGCGGCACGGACTCGTTTGCCACCAAAGTCTGACAGTTGCGCAACGCATCTTTACATTGAAGCCGATTAAGCTGAGCGCAGATCGTGGCGCGATCCCAAACATGCCGCCGAAGCTCAAGTTTTGACGTTTTGGCTTTTTTTCCTGAACTATGCGCCGCGGTCTGTCTCACTTGTAGGTCGCAGGCGCCTTTCCTTTAGAAGAGGTCTCAGCCATGCGATCCGTCCTGATTCGTCGTTTTGAGATAAGCGACCAGCTCACTCACCTGTTCAATGCTCTGTTCTGGGCCGTTCTCGCCGCTACGGGCATTCTCATCGGTTCCGCTTCCAGAGCCAACGTTGAGCCGACACATCTTTCGATCGGGCTCCATTTTGCATTTGGATTTGCGCTTGCCGTACTCTTGAGCGCTTACATCCTTTTTGCAAAATCCCGCTTTCAAAGAATGCTCTTTGAGGTTTTCCGAACCGATCGTCCGTTTCTGGCTTGGCTCAAATGTTTGGGCGGGTATCCCGACAAGATATTGAATCGACCGCAGAAGCCGGGCAGCGTTCCTCCTCAAGGCCGCTACAACGCCGGTCAGCGCATTGCCTACGGCGCTCTTATTTTTCTGAATATTCTTTTGCTCGCTTCCGGTTTTGCTTTGTTCGCACTGCACCAACCGCAGGAGGTACAGAGCAGTGCTTACCGATTGGTGTTATGCGTTCATTCCGGCGCTTTCGGTCTTGCCTGTTTGCTGCTTGCAGCCCACATTCCGATGGCGTTTTTGTCAAGACAGTCACTTAAAGCCATTTTGAGTCTGGGCAAAGGCTTTTTGACAGAAAAGGAAGCCATGAAGCATGCCGCCCTTTGGGTAAAGGAAGATTTGGAAATCGATAGAAACGCCTTTGAAAGACAATCCGATCAAAATCAAACGATTTTGAGAGAAAAACGCTTGAATTGATACTGCGGCAAAACAGCCTCCGGAGGAGGCTGTTTGAGTATCCGTATCAAATATTGCTATGGCTTTATAAGCGCCTCCGGAACGAGAGCGTCGCAGTCAATGAGCTCCAACGACGTCACCATATGCAATGTTCCTTCCTTGTACTTCCTGAAGTGAGGCGTCTGGATATGATGTTGGTAAGCCTCTTGATTTGCATAGATTTCGAGAATGGCAAACCGCGTGGGGTTCTTTTTTTCCTGCATGCTGTACAGGACGCGAACGCCGGGTTCACGCTTCATTGATTCACGACCCACTTCGGCGGCAAATGCCTTGTATTGATCAAGATATTCGGGCGCAACCGTGATTTTGGAGAGTCGCACAACGTTTTGTTCGTAGGGATTTGCTGCTGCAGTCGAGGGTGCCTCGGCGGCAAAGCCGGAAAATGAGATAACAGCCATACACGTCGCTACCAATGAAAGAACTTTGATCATTGCTAATCCTTGATTATGGTTGAGGTTTAACCGCAGACGGTACTGCCCTCATGCACCCGCTGCGGCAATCGGTCCGACAATCAATCCGCTGGCAATCACATCGCATAAGCGGGTCGAAATGGAACCGCACGTTGCGCCAATGGCAAAAAGCCCGGGGATCGGCGTATCGTCGGCGGCCCTCAATACCTGAAAGTCCGGATTGACTTCCAATCCGCCTTCCGTTTTGAAACGAACCGGCCAACTCGGCGTTGACACATAAAAAGGTCCTTTAAGAGCACGGAAAAGCTTGTCTTTACGTCCGAATTCCGTGTCCCCTTTTCCCGCTGCGGCATCATCTGCAATTCTCTGCAGCGTCCTTTGCAGCCCCTTGGGATCAACACCGGCTTTTGTAGCTGCTTCTTCGATGGTCTGCCCTTTGAAAAGGGCCTTTGCTGTCAATAAATCGGAGTAGCGCCAACGTTCCTTGTTCGGTCCCGTCACCGTGGCTTCGTCCAAGACAACGTAGGCGCCGTCAATGTTTTGCCTGAAGCAGGCCAGTGCACAGCCTGCGTAGCGGCTTTCGTGCTCATTGCAAAATCGTCTGCCGTTTTTGTCGACTAGGTAAGCCGTATCCGTATCAAAAAGAATCCACGACGGACTTCGGTCACCCGGTTTGGGGGCCGCAAAGAGTTTTGGCATGGACTCCATGTCTTCGATAGCGCCACCGACAAGTCTTCCCAGTGTGATGCCGTCGCCGTCGTGACCCGGAGGAACGCCTTCGCCGATAGCCGTGAACCCTTTGGGAATATTCGCCCACACACGTTTATAGCGGCGCATCATTTGCCGGTTGTCCGAAAAACCGCCAGTGGCAAGCACCACGGATCGAGCACGGATGAATTGTGTTTTGCCTTCCTGCTCAAATCGAACGCCGGTGACGCGGTTTTGACTTTTATCTTCGGTTTGTGTTTCAAGTCCTGTCACTGCGCTATCGAGCAAGACGGAGACACCGCGCTTTTGAAGTTCATTGAGCATGGCCTGCGCAAATTTCGGCATGGATCCCGGCTTGGATGGTAACAAAAAAGGCTGCTGCGGATTGATCGGCAAAAAATCGATGCCGTATGACATGACGAAGGCCGCTACTGCAGGAGACATTTCTGCTGAACGCCGCAAAACGTTCGGATCATGTTTGGCTATGCCCGAGTACATCGGCGAGATGGGCATGTTGTCGCGCACTTTTGACAGAGGTTCATCCGTGTGTCCCTCCTCGATCAGTTGCCAATACGAGTCAAGATCCGCTTTCCCTTTGAAGACCTGCGCCTTATGGACTTCCGAATAGGCCGACGCGATGATGCCGGCCGATAACACGCCGTCGCCGCCGCAATAGCTGCGCTTTTCCAGAACCACGACTTTGGCTCCGGCACGTGAGGCTGTCACAGCGGCAGTCAAACCCGCAAAACCGCCTCCGACGATCACAACATCGGTCGACATGTCGGCTTTCGGTTTGTCAGCCATATCTGCTGGCGAGGCCAACGCAACGCTCGACAAGGTCCCAAACGCCAAGGTGGACTGTAAAAGCTGCCTCCTTTTCATGATGAGTCTCCTGTTGCTGGCATGAATCCTTAGTTAGTCCGCTAGTTTCGTCACTGCGCGGGCCACACGAAATTCAAGTGTCTCCCAGGTTGCGCAGTTTCCTTTTTTCAGGGGATCGGCTTGCAAAAGTAAATTCAGCGAGTCAATCGATTCGCTTTGAGCAATCAGCATTCCTCCCTCGCCATGAACGTAGGCGCCGAAAAGAATAAAGTCACCGTTTTCAAAATGACGGTTCAGATATTCCAGATGTGCCGGCAGATACGGTTTTGCCGCCTCACGATCGGTAATGCGCACGTCAACGAGAAATTTCATTTCAATCTCCCCAATCTAGTTTTCCGCGCAGGCTTTAATTTCATTGAGAAGCCGCGCGGCATGTTCTTCGGCTTGCTTGAGGATTCGTTCGCGGTCGGCCTCAGTGTGGACGCCGGGAATAAAAATCATGCCGTTTGACCACACGGGAGCCAATGTCTTCATGCCGCACAAGTAGGCAGTTTGCAAAAGCGGCGGAAGGAATGCCTCCACCGGCCAGTTCATTGCACGTCCCTTTGCATACTCCTGAGCCGCCGCACCGGTCGTAAACGACAGGAGAAGCTTTTTGCCGTGTAAAGCTGTTCCTCCGGCGCCGTGGGCAAAACCGCGCGTCAGCACATCATCGATCCATTTCTTGAGAATCGCCGGAACCGAGTACCAATAAAACGGAAAATGCCACACGATCACATCGGCCCGCCGTAAAGCCTCTTGTTCCGCAGTCACATCGAAACCGTTGGGACCGCACAACTGCGCCAACGTTCTGATTTGCATCTCGCAACTGGATGATTCAAGCGCATTGAGCACGGCTTTACCGGCAACGGAGGCTTCAGGATTCGGATGGCCGTTGATGACGAGAATTTTTTGCATGATTTCTCCATTCTTTCTAAATATCAGACGGGACGTATTGAACTGTCTTTTACATTTTTCAATCATCGGCGATATTTTTCATGGTCCATCATGTCAAATCTTTGCTTTTTTCTATCAATTTCAGATGAGATGAATTTCCTGCTTTCCTATAATGGGATGTCTTCAGTCTCAGTTTTTTGCAAGAGACCCTTATGTTCGACGCTTTGCTCGAGTCCGCAGCTCAAATCATTGTCCGACATGCACCGCATCACGGCGTATTTCCCACATTGGTTCCCGGACTGACGCTCTATCGCATTGAATCCAATGCATTTATCGAACGCACGGCAGGTGAAATCATGACGACCTTTATCGTGCGCGGTCGCAAAACCACTGCGATCGGCGGGAAGATGCTGGAGTACGGTGCCGGAGAAAGTCTGGTGTGCGGAATTGCCTCGCCGAGTGAATTTCACACGCTCGATGCTTCGCGAGACAATCCCTTCCTTGCGCTTTCCGTGTCGCTCGATGCGTCGATTTTGATGGAATATGCCGATGCTTTGTCCGATCGGCATCATTCCGGAGAATTTTCAGAAATGCCCGGCGGTGTATTCGTCATTCGTCCGGACGAGGATTTGCGTGACGTGTTCCTGCGACTGCTGAAAATATTGGACCGTCCCAAACTGATTGCGGTGTGTGCACCGTTGATACTAAGAGAACTGCATGCTCTGCTTCTGGATTCATCCTGCGGAGCAGAACTCAGAGCACTTGCGAGTGCCGGATCCGAAGGCCATGCCGTTCTAAAAACCGTCAGTTGGATCCGGCGTAACTATGCGACAGATTGTTCGGTGGAGGAGCTGGCAAGGAAAACCAACATGTCAAATGCAACGTTCCACCGTAAATTCCGACAGGTCACCGGATTTTCGCCCGTCCAGTTTCGCAAGCGCGTCCGGCTGTTTGAAGCCCGCCGTCTATTGGTCGCTCGAGAAACAAACGTCACCTCGGCGGCTTTTGCCGTCGGCTACGAAAGCCTGGCTCAGTTCGTTCGGGACTATAAGGAACTTTTCGGCTTGCCTCCGCTGCGTGACATCAAGCAGCTTCACAACGCCTCAGACGATTGAGCAGTTGACCGGAAATTAATAGGACAACAAGGTTTCCCGGATCGCATCCCGAACAATCTCCAAACCGCTCTTTGCTCCGAGTAGTTTGGGCCGAATACCGGGCAAGTCCTTCCTCAGCGGCGAGCCTTCATCAGCTCAGCAATCTGAACAATATCCGAGGGCAACGTTCTGCAGCAGCCACCCAGACAAACGGCTCCCATAGCTTTCCATTTGGACACGAAGTCCGCCCAGCCCGGCCCCGAGACCGGATGATGCCAGGTCTTTGTCGTCGGATCATACGTTTCGCCCGAATTGGGATAAACGATCATTGGCTTGTCTGTGACGGACGAAATGCGCAGCAATGCGTCAGCCACCATTTCACGCTTGACGCAGTTGACGCCGACGGCGTCAACCAACGGATGCTTGCCGCACACTTCGGCAGCCTCTTCGATCGGCGTTCCGTCAGCGATATGACCGCTGTCCTTCAATGTAAAGGTTACCCAGGCAGTCATGTCGAGCTCTTCCATCATCGAGAGAATGACCCTGACCTCGTCGAGCCTTGCCTGCGTCTCAACGGCGAAAAAATCCGCTCCGGCTTCTGTCAGAGCCTTCATGCGCAATTGGTGAAAGGTACGGTATTGACCGTCCGAAAGGTGATAGTCGCCCGTATATTCGGCACCGTTGGCAAGATAAGCACCATAAGGGCCGACGGCACCCGCGATCAAAAGAGTTTTCGGCTCTCGTTCCGGATGACGAATCAAAAAATCATCGCGAGCTTCACGAGCCAGCGTCACAGATTGAGCGATAAGCCCATATGCTTTCTGAGAGTCAATTCCGCGCTCTTTGAATCCAGCCTCGGTCGCTTGGTAGCTTGCGGTAATGGCAACGTTGGCTCCCGCTTCGAAATAATCAGCGTGCACCTGTCGAATCTTGTCCGGTTCTTCAATGAGTACGCGCGCACTCCAGAGCTTGTCGTTGAGGTCACAACCTGCCTTTTCAAGTGCTGTGGACATGGCGCCGTCAATCACGACGGAACCGCTCTGACGGATTAAATCGGCTAAAAGGTGCTGCGCCATTTGGTTTCCTCCCGGGTTGCGTTGTGGCAAAGAGCTTAACAAAAATACAAATCACCGGAAGTGGTTTCTCGGTTGATACGACTGCGAAGACTTGTGTTGTGCCAACGCTTTGGCGCCGATTGGTTTTGTCGGCTGATTTGAGGCAAATCGCAATACCTACACGGGAGTTTGTCCGGTGGTTGGCTTCATCAACCCAAATGACCTTAAAATTTAAAGCTTATTACCGCAATCCGGCGGTATGGATCGACACCGGCTTCCTGAAACCAATAATGCAGAAAAGAACCTTTTTATCCGTCGTGACGGCCGCAGCTGCGCTGTCTGTAGTTCCTGCCTGGGCAAACCAACATCCTAAGCGCACGCTGATTGTCGGCATGGACGCGACTTATCCGCCTTTTGGTTCTCAGGATTCCGAGACGCGCCAGTATGTTGGCTACGACGTTGACATCATTCGTGCGATCGGCAAGGCCGAAGGCTTTGACGTGGAAGTGAGGAACCTCGCCTTTGACGGTCTGATACCTGCCTTGAAGACCGGCAACATCGACATTGCCATCAACGACATCACGATTTCGCCCGAGCGTGCGAAAAGTGTCGATTTCTCCAACCGCTACTACATTGCCGGGCTAGGCATTGTCGTCAATGCCGACAACACCACGATCACCAAGGCCGAAGACCTCGAAGGCAAGCGTTTGGCTGTATCGATCGGTTCGACCGGCGAAGCCGCTGCCCGCAAGGTCAAAAACGCCGAGGTTCGAGTCTTCAACCAGCTCACAGAGTGCTATCTGGAACTTCGCAACCGCGGAGTGGACGCCGTGCTCAACGACATCCCGACCAACGACTACTACGTTGTCACCGCAGGCCGCGGCAAGGTGAAAGCGTTGCCGGTGGCTCTGACCCGTGAAGACTTGGGCATTGCCGTCAAGAAGGGCAACAAGGAACTTCTCAAGCGCATCAACCGCGGTCTAGCCACCATCAAGCAAAACGGAGAGTTTGCGAAAATCTTTGAGAAGTGGTTCGGCCGTCAACCTGAAGCTGAGCTGCTCAGTGACTGAGTTCACTGCGGCTGATTCGTTAACGAAATAAACGACCGGGCGGTCAAGTCCGGCACTTGGGGCAACCTGACTTTGCGCAAGCGGTTTTGTTGCACCCGTTGCAGCCGCCGCAACACCCCGAGTGCTTACCTTTAAAGATGCGCAGCACAGCCAGGGCAAATGCGACGGCGATTATGAACAGAGCGATCCAACTGGCGGCATTCACGGCGCTCCTCCTTTTTAGCTCAGGCCAAGCATGCTGCCGCCCGTGTATACCACAAAAGCCACAACCCAGGCCACCGCACATTGGAAAACGGCAACGCCCGTCGCCCAGAGGCCTCCCAGCTCTCGCTTGATTGTCGCGATGGCGGCCACGCAGGGCGTATAGAGCAGGCAGAAGACCAACAAACTGATGGCTGTCAGGCCGCTTAATGCCGCCGTCAATGCTTCGGTAGAACCAAATGTCACTGAAAGGCTGCTCACGACGCTCTCCTTAGCCATAAATCCGCTGATCAAAGCGGTGCTGATGCGCCAATCACCGAAACCCAGCGGTTCGAACAAAGGTGAGATCCAGCCCGACACGACGGCCAACATGGAAAGCTGAGGATCTTCAACGGGATTGATGCGGAAATCAAAGGACTGCAGGAACCAGATGACGATGGTCGCCACAAAAATGACGGTAAAGGCGCGCTGCAGAAAATCCTTGGCCTTGTCCCACAAAAGCAAGGCGACATTGCGTGCACCCGGCAGTCGATAGTTCGGAAGCTCCATGACAAACGGCATGGCTTCCCCTTTGAACATGGTTCGCCGCATGACCAGACCGAGTGCAATGGCCGTGACAATGCCGAGGAGGTACAGCCCGATCATTACCAAAGCGCCTTGGCCCGGGAAAAAGGCTGCTACAAAAAATGCGTAGATCGGAAGCTTTGCCGAGCAGCTCATGAAGGGTGTGAGAAGAATCGTCATTTTGCGGTCGCGTTCGGACGGCAACGTGCGACTTGCCATCACGGCGGGCACCGTGCAGCCGAAACCGATCAGCATCGGCACGATGCTGCGCCCGGACAGGCCGATGCGTCTCAGAAAGACATCCATCACAAACGCGACGCGGGCCATGTATCCGCTGTCTTCAAGAAATGACAGGAAGAAAAAGAGGACGACAATGGTCGGTACGAAACTCACAACGCTACCCACACCATTGAATATGCCGTCAATGATGAGCGAATGAATCGACTCGTTGACACTGAGGCTCGTGAGCAAGGCATCGACCTTGTCGGTTGCCATACCGATAAGCCAGTCGAGGCCGTCGGTAAGCCACGCGCCGACGACATTGAACGTCATCCAGAACACCAGAGCCATGATGGCGATGAAAGCCGGAATGGCGGTGTATTTGCCGGTCAGAATGCGGTCGATTTCAAGGCTGCGCAGATGTTCTTTGCTGGTGTGAGGCTTAACGACGGTTTGCGCACAGACGTTGTCGATGAAACTGAAGCGCATGTCGGCGATGGCCGCGGCGCGGTCCAACCCTCGTTCGGCTTCAAGCTGCTTCAGAATGTGCTCGATCGTGCGCTTTTCATTAACGTCAAGATGAAGCTGTTCGGTAATGAGCGCATCGCCCTCGGCGATTTTGCTTGCGGCAAAACGAAGCGGAATGCCGGCTTGCTGAGCATGATCCTCAATGAGAAACATCAGGCTGTGCAGACAGCGATGTACCGCCCCACCATGATCGTCGGTCGAACAGAAGTCGTGGACTGCCGGTGTCTCGACAAACCGAGCGGCATGCAGGGCGTGCTCAACGAGCTCTTCGATGCCCTCTCCTCGACTCGCCGAAATCGGCACGACCGGAATGCCCAACAACGCTTCCATTTCATTGACGCGAACGGAACCGCCATTGGCAGCCACCTCATCCATCATGTTCAGGGCCAGAACCATGGGACGGCCGAGTTCCATGAGCTGCAGCGTGAGATACATGTTGCGCTCGATGTTGGTGGCGTCGACGATGTTGATGATGACGTGAGGATCGTCGCGAAGGATGAACTCGCGCGAGACGATTTCTTCGTTGGTGTATGGCGATAAGGAATAGATGCCTGGCAAGTCGGTGACAAGCGCCTCTTCGTGGCCTACGATACGGCCGTCCTTGCGATCGACCGTAACGCCGGGAAAGTTGCCTACGTGCTGATTGGACCCCGTCAATTTGTTAAAAAGCGTTGTCTTGCCGCAGTTTTGATTGCCCACGAGCGCGATGCGGACGGTTTCGGCCGTCATCAGGGGTTGCTCACGTTTGATCACCTGATTTTTTCCGGCTTCCGCGTAGCCGGGGTGATCCATTTCTATCGGCTTGGGGTGCGTTTGCTTTGTCGGCTCCCCTTTGCGGACATTTTTCACAAAAATCTCATTGGCTTCGGCTACGCGCAAAGTCAGTTCGTAACTGCGGATTCGGACCTCAATGGGGTCGCCCATCGGAGCTCGCTTGATCAGCGTTACCGTGGCCTGAGGGATCAGCCCCATGTCCAAAAAATGTTGGCGAAGCGCGCCGCTGCCGCCGACCACTTCAACGGTGGCGGATTGACCGACGTCAAGTTGATTGAGTGTGATAGTCATTCGTATTGATTCTCCCGGGAGTCGCCATTTTAGTTTGTGCTTTCACGGCTGTCGAAAAAAATCGTCGGGAGGAAGATGCGGAGAAAAATTTTTACAGAAATTTTTGAAATTTTCGGAACTAGTTCGAGCGGCTTATTGCGCCAACCTTAAAATCGTATTAAAAATTCACCCGCGGAACTTCTCGTGCCTGATGAGAAGTTCAACCGAATTCATTTACGACATACAAAACACCCCGTAAAAGGAGAACAAGATGAGCAAGTTCACGGTTTCCTGCGTTGTTGCAGCTGCCTCCATGATGATCTGCGCCGCCGCTCAGGCTGCCGGCGGCATGCCCTCCAAGATCCCGCATCCGATTGACGCCTACAAGATCACGGACGCCAACAACCCCTGCATCATGTGCCACGGCGATCAGTCCAAGATGGGCGCCGCCAAGGTGAAGGGCCAGCCGATGGCTATGCCGGCCGACCACTGGGTCAAGGGCGAAAAGAAGGCTGACGCCATGCACAACAACTGCACGATGTGCCACAAGAACTAATTTCTTGACGCACTCTGCATGAATAAAGGGCTGCTTGAAGAACCAAGTAGCCCTTTATCTTTTTGTAAGCGAGCTCAAACGCAAACGAGCTTGCTCAAACCCGACCGTCCACGGCTACTTCGTGCCAAGCACATAGAGCGCGTAGCGCACAAACATATTGCACGCCACGAGCAGTCCCTCTTCGTCAATGTCGAAGAATCCGTTGTGGTTGGGCCGATCGGTGCCCGGCTTGTCGCTGTGCGTACCGAAGTAAACGAACGTCCCCTTGCAATGCGGCAGATAGTCGGCGAAGTCTTCGGCCATCATGGACTTGGGATAGTCCGTGATGATGTTTTCGGCACCAACAATTTCCTGCGCGACGAGCTTGGCTTCCTTTGTCGCATCCGCGTCGTTTATCAAGGGGTTGGAATAGTTCTTGATGACGATGCTTGCCTTGGCGCCCAGCATCTCTGCCGTCTTCTCGACGATGTCGGTAAGACGACGGTTCGTGGTTTCACGGACTTCGGGCAAAAATGTGCGCACCGTCCCTTCCAGAACGGCCTCTTCGGCAACGATGTTGTACTGCGTGCCGGCCCAGGCCTTGCCGATGCCGACGACAGCTGACTCCATCGGATCTGTGCTGCGCGCAACGATGCTCTGCACGGCCACCACGATTTGGGATGCTACGTAGAGGGCATCCACGCCCTTGTGCGGCATCGAAACGTGTGCCCCTTTGCCTTTCACTTCGATGCGGAAAAAGTCGCAGCTTGCGTTGAGAGGTCCTGCAACGACGCCCACCTGACCGACGTTGAGGGTATTGGTGACGTGCTGACCGTAGATGCGATCTACCCCTTCGAGCAAACCTGCCGCAACGAACTGTCGCGCCCCCTGCCCGATTTCCTCGGCCTGCTGGAAGAAAAAGCGCACTTCCCCGGCAAAGTCGTTTTCCATTGACTTCAGAATGCGTGCGGCAGCAAGCAACGTTGCCGTGTGGCCGTCGTGGCCGCAGGCGTGGCAAAAGCCCGGATTCTGAGAGGAGTACTCGCAGTTTTTGAGATCTTCCATGCCGAGAGCGTCCATATCGGCCCGAAGCGCCACGATTTTCGTTTTGCCTTCGCCAACCTTTTTCCCGACTACACGAGCATAGACGCCCGTTTCACCCACACGGGTGTGCTCGATGCCGACCTTGTCAAGTTCTTCCTCAATGCGAGCCGATGTTTGGAATTCCTTCAGGCTTACTTCCGGATGCGCGTGAAAGTAGCGGCGCATGCCGACGATGTAGTCCTTTTGTGCCAGAACGCAGGTGTCGATTGCCATGTCAGATGTATCCGTTCGTTCAAAGAAAAGCCGGCAGTCGGTCTCTAAACCCATTACTGCCGGCCGCGGCGGTCAGCCCGCCGATCAGTACGTGTATTTTTCAGAACCCGCCCAAACAGGAGTAAAGGCACCCTTGTAGACGTCCACGAGCGTCTTGGCGGTTTCGGGCGTGTGATAGGCGTCGACCACCTTCTTGTAGACGGGGTTGTCCTTGTCTTTGCTGCGGGCGACGATCACGTTGAAGAGCTGACCCACGTTGGGATTGGTCTTGGGATCAATGTCCTCGGCAAAGATTGAGTCCTTCTTGGAGTCGAGCCCGGCCGTATAGGCGTTGCCGCCGTTGATAAGCGCCGCTGACACGTCGGGCAGGATGTTAAAGAGAACGCCCGATTCGGCTTCGCGGATCTGAATCTTGACGTTGTACTTGGTGATGTCGGTCTTGGTGGGAACGTAACCCTTTGCCGGGTCGCAGACGATCAGACCGGCGGACTCAAGGACCTTCAGAGCTCGGCCGCCGTTGGTGAGGTCGCTCGGGATGGCGAAGATGTCGCCGTCCTTGACGTCCTTCATGCTCTTTAGCTTTTCCTTGTTGTTAAAGACGCGAAGCGGCGTGATGAGGGTATCACCGATCGCTTCGATCTTGTAGCCGTTGCGCTCGATGTCGTTCTTGAGATAGGCCTTGTGCTGGAAGGCGTTGAGATCGATTTCGCCGTCGGCCAAAGCGCGGTTGGGGGTGGCGTAGTCGGAGAACTTCACGAGTTTGACCTGAATCTTGTCTTTCTTGAGAAGGTCGTTGACAGTATCCCACTGCGCGTTGTAGTCGCCCACGACTCCCACCTTGACTACGGTAAAGCCGTCGGCCGTCGCCTGCTTCTTGTTGTCGCCGCAACCGGTGAGCGTCACCGCCACGATGCCTGCGGCAACAAGCGCCGTCGTCACTTTGCCGAATCGAGATTGAAGGCCGGTCATGTTTTGTCTCCCTTTTGAATTTAGTGCGTCGATTTCTTGATGATGATGTTTCCGAAGAACTGGAATACGCTGATGATGAGCAAGATGATGATCACGGTAAGCCAGATCATGTCGCGGTAGCCCATCTGATAGCCGTAGCGGATGGCAAAGTCACCCAGGCCGCCCGCGCCGATTGCGCCCGCAATGGCCGTGATGCCCACAAGGCTCACAAAGGTGATCATCGTCACGCGGGTGATGCCGGGAATGCTCTCGCGCAGATACACCGAGAAGATGATTTCGCGCGGCGCAAAGCCCATCGCCTGGCTCGCTTCAATGAGACCGTGATCAATGTCGGCCAGAACCGATTCGATCTGACGGGCAAAGAACGGCACGGTGCCGGCCACAAGAGCGACGAAGGACCCCGTTACACCCGAGCCCGTGCCGACCAGGAAGCGGCTCACCGGAATCAGCAGCACGATCAAAATGATGAACGGAATCGAGCGGATGATGTCGATGCCGCGGTCAAAGATCGTAAAAAGCCACCGGTTTTCCAAAATGCCTCCGGGGCGGCAGACGGTAAGAAGCACGCCCACGGCAACACCGAGCACCCAGGCGATGCTCCCGGAGACGGCGAGCATGGTGAAAGTCTGTCCGATGCATTCGTAGAGTTCGCCGCTCAAACGCTCGAAATTGGGCATCAGTGTGTTAATGAAGTCCATTTTTGAGCTCCTCTACATAAACGCCGTTTTCCTTGAGATAGTCCTCGGCCTGCTGCACCGAGGCTTTTTCACCCGTGAGCACCACGCCGAGCTTACCCAGGGCCGAGCCCTGAATGAAGTCGATGTTTCCGAAGACGATGTTGGCCCGCACCTTGAATCGCTCGTAGAGCGCCACGACGAGCGGTTCGCCGGCCGAGCCGCCCGTGTAGGTCAAAAGCAGGATTTTGCCGCCGTCGGCAACTTCGTTGTCAAGCTGACCGCTTTCAACGAGACCAAGGAACTTCTTGACGTTGTTGGCCGTGTTGATGAATTCCTTGGTGAGATCAGCCTTGGGATGGGCGAAGATCTCCGTAATCGTGCCTTCCTCGACGATGCGCCCCGTCTTCATTACGGCGACTCGATCGCAGATTTCCTTGATCACCGACATCTGATGCGTGATCACCACGATCGTGAGCCTGAGCTTTTGATTGACTTCCTTGAGAAGCTTCAGAATCGAGTGCGTGGTTTGCGGATCCAGTGCGCTCGTGGCTTCGTCGCACAAAAGCACTTTCGGGTCGTTGGCAAGGGCTCGTGCAATTGCCACGCGCTGTTTTTGGCCGCCGGAAAGCTGCGCGGGATAGGCGTTTGACTTGTCCGAAAGCCCGACCAGAGCCAAAAGCTCTTCAATTTTCTTGGCCTTTGCTTCTTTGCCGAGCTCGGAGTGTCGCAACGCGAGTGCGATGTTGTCGAACACGGTACGGCTGGGCATCAGATTGAAGTGCTGAAAGATCATGCCGATGCGGCGGCGAACGACGCGGAGATCGGCGTCGGAAAGCGTTGTGAGGTCCGTGCCGTCAATGACGACATTGCCCGAGGTCGGGCGCTCGAGCAGATTGATGCAGCGCACCAAGGTGGATTTGCCGGCGCCTGAAAATCCGATGATGCCGAAAATTTCCCCGGGATTGATCGTAAGCGACACGTCGTCGACGGCCTTCACGCGGCCGGCGTCCGTGTCGAACGTTTTTGTAATGTGTTTGAGTTCAAGCATGTTCGTTGGTTCTTTTCCTGATCTTTTGCGGCTTCGCACGACAAACGCAGCTTGCGCGTCCGTGCCGTCGATGGTGTCTGCTTGTGTTGGTTGCTTTGGGCTTGAGTGAGCGCAGTGGTTCTCAGTCGAAGACCTGTGTCGAAATTGCCGCTGAGCGCGGACGAACAAGCCCTGTGCGCGTGGAGATCAGCGCATGAGATGGGAGCGGCAGTACTGAGTAAGAACTGCAAAGGAAACGAGCGTTGTGGGCAACGGACGCATATTTGTCGGAAAAGACGGAAATACGGGAATTTGCACGATATCGAAGTCTCCGATTTTGTCGAGGTTTTGTCAAGATCAACAAACTACCTAGATGACCGCTCCTTGAGGTATTACCGCTTCGGACAAGACAAACGGCCGATTGTTTTCTGCCGTTAAGCGCATTATGCTCGGTAACCTTCGGAGCATAAGCATTAGAACCATGCAGGAAACGCAGAAGAGCAAACTCGGACTTGTGGTTGAAGGCGGCGGCGTGCGCGCCATTTATGCGGCGGGCGTCTTGGACGTCCTGCACGATATGTGCCTGCCCTTTTCCGGAGTCATCGGTGTTTCTGCGGGTGCCATTCACGGAATTTCGTTTGTGTCGGGCCAGAAAGGCCGCAGCTATCGCATCTATACGCGTTTTTGCAGGGATCCGAGGTTTTTCAGTTTCAAAACATGGCTTCGCACCGGCAACATCGTTGACAACGACTTTTGCTATCGGCAAATCCCTCAGGAACTCGAGCCGTTCGATCAGAAAGCGTTCGAAGCTTCCGGCATGGAATTCTGGACAGTGAGCACAAATTTGGAGACCGGAAAACCCGAGTACATTCGTATGCGGGATTGCTTTGCCGAAATTGATGCGCTCATCGCTTCGGCCTCTCTTCCCTATGTCTCCAAGCCGGTTCACTACCGGGGAAAACTTCTTCTCGACGGCGGCTGTTCGGACCGCGTTCCGCTCAGAGCCTTTCAGTCCATGGGTTTTGATCGAAACGTCGTTGTGCTCACGCACCCGGAAGATCATCGTGTCAAGGATCGCGATGCTGCGCTCGTACGTCTCTTCTACCGCAAGTACCCTGCGTTCTGCCGAACGTTTGAAAATAGCCCGCAGGACTACGAAAAGACTCAGGCCTATCTCAAAGCAGAAGAGCAGAAAGGCACCGTTTTCACTATTAGACCGAAGGCTCCGATTCCGGTGAGTCGTCTTTCGCACGACCCGCAGGCGATCATCCGCGCGTACGAAATGGGGCGTCGTGATGCCCGGGAAGTCTCGAAAAAATTGGTGAGTTGGGCTTTGTGATTGATTCTGGCTATTGATTCATGATTATGTTGGTTGAAATCTGCTTGATTACATACAGATTGCAGATATTCATTCAATCTGTTTGTCCGGCTAAGTTCCTCTGCTTTTTACGCTCTCTTCACGTTTCGAGCAGATAATGGCTCCAGAATTGTCCTTCCTGTTTGACGGCCATGTCGTCCGATCGTCCTGCAACCAAAATCAAAATTCCTCGTACCGTATGGGTGCTGGGTTTTTTAAGTCTGTTGATGGACATTTCTTCGGAAATGATCCATGCGCTTCTGCCTCTTTTCATATAAATCCGCGAGGAAACCCGCGGCTTTAGCCGCGGGAGGAATCGCGGCTCTAAAAATGATAATATGTGTCTATGCTGGAATTAGTTTTTAATCGGAATTGTGTTTACCAGACTGCATACCATGTGGTATGGTGTCCCAAGTACCGAAG